>ERZ1066125.30-NODE-30-length-136726-cov-29.604671_pt1 | contig 136726 bp, 84 predicted proteins | sample MGYA00382772_ERZ1066125 | MGnify/ENA primary metagenome ERZ1066125 (study PRJEB33369, sample SAMEA5778355) | biofilm metagenome | biome: Industrial cooling water; feature: Water cooling tower basin; material: Biofilm | place: United Arab Emirates | collected... | reverse complement strand
GATGCCTACCAGGTAAACCCACGCCTATCAATGAGATACATGTGGGACAGGATTGGGATTGGCTAAACAGCCTTTCTTGGACGGGGAATAGAGTAGTGCTTAACACGCAGCTTCAATTATCGGCGAGAATCGAACAGAGACAGACAGTTTGTTTATTGAGTATAGAGAAGTAGTTTTATGGCCAGTTTAAGACCACGAGGAATAGCTGAATATTTGCAGATATTGTGGCGGCGTAAGCTGATTATTGTTTTATTCGCTGCTGCCATGATGATTGCAACATATACTGCAATGGCTCCCATACCAAATGTTTATGAAGCTAAGTCGCTGGTGGCCATAACAATACACTCCGGAGAAGAGCGTGAAACTGTTGACATACAGGTTGCTTCGATAAACCAATATTTGTTGAGCCGATCAAATTTAGAACCTTTGATTGATAAATATAAATTGTATGGCGACAAGATTGATCTTGAAAGCGCAATAGCTCGGCTAAGGTTGAACGCGAACATAGAGATGAAGTTGCGCGATTATTATCCTCAATACCCCGTCTCGTTTACAGTAGCTTTCAAGCACAGCAACCCAGAATTGGCAATGCAGGTTGCGAATGAACTTGCTTCTTATTTCAGTAACACCAGTGAAATGTTGGAGAAACGCGCAGCAGAAGAAGTTCGTGTTTTGAATGTGACAATCGCTGAACTTGAAGGACGGCTTAAGCAAATAAACCAGCAGCGACTCGCTAAATCTTCAGGTAATAAAGACGTGATTCGTTTACAGCGAGCAACCTTAGTAGCATCCATTGATAATCTGACTGATAAGGAATTCGGTCTGAATCAACGGTTAGCGCAGCAGAGGCGTCAAATCGCAGAGCAGGAAAAGATAGTAGCGTCTTCACCTGCTTCGGCTGCTGGAGACTACGGCAGAGGAACGAGCGCTTATGGGATTCTGCTGTCGCAGAAAGCGCAATTGCTGGCTCAGTTAAAAGATCAGACTGCTCAATATACGGAAAAAAACTCAAAGGTTATTCAAACACGTAATCAAATTGCTGAATTGGATCGTCAATTAGCTCAGTATGAGGCAGGTCGTGGAGAACAATCTGGTGCGACTGGATTCTCTCCGGAGATGAGGGAATTGCGAGCGCTACAGCGAGAGCTGGCGAATATCGAAACGGAAGTTGAGTTAAACCAAAGAGAATTATCCAGGAAGCGACAAGCTTTGTCCTTGTTGCCGTCTGTCGAAATAACCCCTGACTCCCTGGCTTCTGCTGATACAGGGATTGTGGCTCCGGCTATTGACAATATGGCAAGCCTCGATGCAGGGGATGAATATAGCTTGATGTTCAATCGTCTGAGCAAGCTTTCCGAACGCAGAGATTCGCTGGTACGACTTGGGGTTGCGAAATCAGGCAGCGGTTCTGCTCTCTTTCAAGTTGTTGATAAAGCAGTTCTACCTCAATTTCCTATTGCCCCTAACAGATTGAGATTGATGTTGTTGGCATTTGCCTTGTCGGTTGGATTGGGGTTGGCGGCAGCGGTAATTGTCGAGTTGCCAAGGCTGACTTTGATCAATGATGAGCGTGACATTCAGTATTATTTGGGCGCTCCGGTTGTTGGTTTGATCCCAGAAACTCTGACTCCGTCCGAGAATAATAGAAAGCGAAAGTTTGTTGTCGTACGAGCATTGCTTATTTTGTTATTCGTTGTTTCGTTGGTGCCTGTGTTGACCATGCTCTTTACGAAGACTCAGTTTTTCCAGATGTTCGCAAAGTAGCAATTGGTTAATGGATTAGCGATTAGGAGTAAAAAATGGACAAGATGTTAGAAATGGTGACAAGCAAGGTTGCAGAGCCACGTCGCACCAAGCCATTTCGTGATGAATCAAGAAGTCAGGAAGATGGAGGACAAAACCAATCTTTGGAGAAGCTTGATTTCAAATACTATGCGTTGTCAAACAGCAGCTCCAACAAACTAGAAGTGCGGGAGGCCAATGGTTTGAGGTCCCGGCGGGAAGCATTGGCGCAGCCTTCCCGTGAGGTGTCGCTCAATTTATTTCATGTTGCTCCTAATCTGGTTACTTTGCACGAGCAGGACCTGAAAGCATCAGAACAATACGACATGCTGGCTTTGAGGCTGATTTCCGGGACTACCGAGCGAATGTTCAAGCGGGTGTTGATTACGTCTGCACAAAAAGGCGAAGGTCGCACCAGTGTCTTGCTTAACCTGGCCGGATCGCTGTCAAAAGCGGGAAAAAAGGTGCTGGTGATTGATACAGATTTGGTGCGCCCATCCGTTGTTCGGTTATTGGGAATTGAATCTCAAATCGGACTTGCGGAAGCCTACCGGCGCGATTTACCTCCTGGTGCGGCTGTTATACGTGTGTTACCAGGAGGGTTTCATGTTTTGCCCACACGTGAGCGAGTTGATAATGCGGTTGAGATTCTAACGTCACCGGTTTTTCAGGAAATGCTGGAGATTCTCGATCCAGAGTATGACTTCATTCTGTTTGATTCCCCTCCGTTATTGGAGCGGGCGGATTGCAGTATGTTGATCCGATTGGTTGACACTGCTCTGCTTGTTGTTCGACAAGGGCAAAATCGAATGACGCAGATGGCAAAAGCGATCGGATTATTATCTGAAGAGGATATTTTTGGCGTTGTATTGAATCGAATAACCGACAGTTAATTTTGGTTGTAACAATGGAATTACTGGAAGACATTTGGAAGCAATCCTGGAAGTTTCTGCTTCTGGTGAAATTTGTGCTCTGCGTTTGTTTGTCAACGATGGCTGCGGGATTCGCCCAAGCTCAGACGACGGTTGAAAATACTGTCAATTCGGTCGGAGTGAAGAATGATGCTCAGGTTGTTGATCCTGAAGAGGGGTATTTCAAAAATATCTATCGTAATTTTCACGCCAGCTATCGCCTTGGGCCGGGCGATGAAATCGCAATTCGTGTGCTTGGGCAACCCGATTATTCGTTTCCAAAGCTGAAAGTTTCACCTGTTGGCAGAGTCTATCACCCGCTTGTCGGTGACGTTGAAGTTGTCGGCATGACAGTGCCACAACTGGAAAAGAAGCTTACTGCGGATTTCAGCGAATACGTTATTGATCCCAAGGTGAGTGTTTCTTTGGAAGAGGCGCAAAGCGCAAAGGTTGGAGTGTTGGGCGAGGTCAAGGCTCCGGCAATTTTAGTGATTTCCAGGCCTTTAACCGTTCTTGAGGCAATTAATTCGTCTGGCGGATTTCTGGAAACAGCCAATCGCACTGAAGTTGTATTAATGCGGCAAGGCAGCGATGGGCGACTGGAAAAAAGAATTGTGAACATGAAGAAATTTATCGAAGGAAAAGTCGGGCCTGAAGAAAACATCACGCTACGTGCCGGTGATACGGTCATTGTAAATGGCAATACGCGCAAAAAAATGGAGACTGTGATGACCTCGTTGGGGTTTGTCAGATTTTTGTCCTTCGTCGTTTTCGGGAGAGGTTTGTGATCGTGGTAAAGGGCGAATTCAGGTGGTTGATGGTTGTTTCGCTCGAAAATTTTCTGATCCAGCGACACGTCTGAATGTCATGCCTGGCAATTGCCAGATGTTACTAACAACATTGATTACAAGGAGCAAGGATAGCCGATTTTTCAATTAGGTTCGGTTCCCCCTGTCAAGACCTATGATTATTGAAATTGTATTTTGGGCATTCGTTGGCCTGATTATTTATACCTATCTCGGCTATCCCCTGGTGGTGTTTCTGCTGAGTCGCTTGTTTCCGCGTCCAATTCGGAAAGACGACTTTACGCCCAGCGTCTCTATCATCATAGCTGCTTATAACGAAGAGCGTGATTTAAGAGCCAAGCTCGATAACATGCTTTCTTTGGATTACCCTGAAGAAAAACTGGAAATTGTAGTTGCTTCGGACTGTTCAACTGACGACACCGATGAAATCGTTCGCAGTTATGCAGAGCGGGGCGTAATTCTGCACAGACAGGAAATCCGTCAAGGAAAGACGCGCGCCCAGCAACAAGCGGTCAAAATTTCTAGCGGTGAAATACTTGTTTTCTCTGACGCGACCACCATCTTCGAACAGGATGCCTTGAGAAAGATTGTTCGCAGTTTCGCTGATCCCGAAGTCGGTTGTGTGGCCGGTCAACTGGATTATGTGGATCGCGCCTCGACTGCCGTTGGCAAGGGGTGTCGTTCGTATTGGGGATACGAAAAATTTCTGAAGAAGTGCGAAAGCCGGTTGGGATCGCTGATTGGCGTGAGCGGGTGTTTGTATGCCGTGCGGCGGATATGTCAGGCGCGGCTGGCCAATCAAATGATTGACGATTTCGTCATTGCAACGGAAATTCATTTGCAGGGGCTTCGCACGGTTTACGAACCTGAGGCGATTTCGACGGAAGACACGAATAACAAAGGTCAGGATGAATTGCGGATGCGAGTGCGGGTGATTTCGCAAACGCTTCGCGCCTTGAGTCGTTACCGCGAAGTGTTCAGTCTGGCCACGCACGGAATGTTTGCGTTCCAGATGTTTTCGCACAAGTTGCTTCGTTACGTGGTTCCGGTTTTCCTTTTGGGAGCATTGGTATCCAACTGGCTGCTGATTGAGAAATCGGCTTTTTACCAATACGTGTTTCTGGCGCAGGCGGTGTTTTATTTTTCGACGGCGGTTGGCTGGGGCGCAGAGCGTTTGAAAGTCAAGATCGGGCCGCTTGCCATTCCTTATTATTTCCTTCTGGTGAATGTCGCTTCGGTTGCCGGGTTCTTTCGCTTTATCGGTGGTGGAACCCAAGTGGTTTGGGAACCTATTCGGGAAGGCCGAATATCGAAGCCTGCAAAAGATACCCTGGTTGAAGCACAGTTGGTTGGCAAGGGAACTTAAACGATTTTGCTTCTTCTGAAGCTCGCGGATCGCGTGCGCATCGCGTGTCGAAATGGGGGCGGTGCGCTGCGTGGTGAGGTGGTTTATCCTGGGCTGGGGGAGATCCCGGAATATCACCTCACCGGTTTTACTCAACAGCAAACCCACAATGCTGATGCGCGCAGCAATTGCGCGACGCTCAATAAAAGACGTGGCGCAAGCTTCACCGCACGCTTACTGAAATTGCGCAGGTGTTGAAAAAGCTTTGCCAACGTCACCAACCTGAGACAGGCCCCACGGCTGGCTAAGCATCATCAAATTCCAGGGTGATAACGCCACGCGAAGTTGAATCGAGGCGGGTTGAAGTGTCTTCAAATTTAATAAGATCGGGAATGATTGGGTGATCAGAGTGTGACGAAGATGGTTGGCTCTCTTAAAAACCTGAAAAAGCTGCGCGGCAAAAGCCTGCGAGAAATTCGCGTTCGCGGCAGCCAGGAACTGGCTATCTTGCGCGAACAGTTTCTGGTGTGGACAGAAATGAGCGACGCACAGTTGTTGCGCCAACTTCAACCTTCTGTCAGCCGATTGCCTGGACAGAATTTGCTGTCAGGTGAAAAGGCTGCCTCAGATGTTGCAGCCCGGATTCTCGAGCGGATCAAAAATGCCGGAGTCCAGACGTTTTTTCCGTCGCTGGCTCACAAGGCAGAAATCAATGTGCTGATGGCCAGCCGTTTTGCCGAACAGCGCAAAGCGATTATCGCTCGCGCCGAGCGAGTCATTGCCGGGAAGTTCGATCTGCTGGGATTCACCGGATTGAAATTCGGCAACCCGATTGATTGGCATCTGGAGCCAGTTTCCGGCAAACGAACGCCATTGGTTCATTGGAGCAAAGTTGATTATTTGAACCCGGAAGTCGCGGGCGACAAAAAAATCACCTGGGAATTAAACCGGCATCAGTTCTTTGTCACGTTGGGTCAGGCATATTGGTTGACGGGAGATGAGCGATACGCCGATGCGTTTGTCGCGATGGCGCTTTCATGGATGGATGCGAATCCGCCCGGACGCGGCATCAACTGGGCGAGCAGTTTGGAAGTGGCCTTTCGCGCGATTTCGTGGTTGTGGGCGTTGCATCTGTTGGCAGGTTCCAGCCGTTTGACGCCGGAGTTTTTCGCGCGCGTGCTGAAATTTCTGGCTGCCTTTGGGCGGCACGTCGAAACCTATCTTTCGCATTACTTCAGTCCGAACACGCATCTGACGGGCGAAGCGCTTGGTTTGTTTTACCTGGGAGTTGCGTTGCCGGAATTGAATAGGGCAGAAATCTGGCGGAAGAAAGGCCTGAAGATTCTCAGCAATCAGTTGTATACGCAAATTCGCGGCGACGGCGTTTATTTCGAGCAGGCGAGTTATTACCACCGGTACACGGCAGATTTTTACACGCATCTGCTGACGCTGGGAAAAGCCACGCGCGCCACATTGTCGCCGGAATTGGAAGCCATGCTGGCGCAGATGCTCGATCATTTGATGTGGATTGCGCGGCCAGACGGATCGTCTTGTTTGATTGGCGACGACGATGGCGGGCGATTGGTGATGTTGGGCGTTCGCCGCGCAGATGATTTCCGCGACACGTTGGCGACAGGAGCGGCAATTACCGGACGCGGAGATTGGAAATTCGTTGCCGGAGAAGCGGCGGCGGAAACTTTATGGTTGCTGGGGCCGGAAGGGCTGGCCAATTACGACCGGATCAAAGCGGTGTTGCCCGCCGACCAGTCCAGGGCATTCACCGAAGCAGGTTATTTTGTGATGCGCGACGGATGGTTGCCGGAATCCGGGTACGCGCTGATTGATTGCGGTCCTCACGGCAGTCTGGCTTGCGGACACGCGCACGCCGATTCGCTTTCGCTGGAATTCGCCGCCGTAGGAATCAACTGGCTGACCGATTCCGGCACGCTGACGTATACGGGCAAGGCGGATTTGCGCGAATACTTTCGTTCGACGGCGGCTCACAACACCGCCGAAGTGGATGGCCAATCGCAATCCGTCACCGCCGGGCCGTTTTCATGGAACCACATCGCCGAAAGTCGGCTGGACGAATTCAGCGTCAATGACAACGTTGGTTACTTTTCCGGCGCTCACAACGGGTATCAGCGTCTGGCTGACCCGGTGAAACATCGGCGCGAAGTGTTGTTTCTGAAATCCGGCGTCGAATCAGAAATGCCGCCTTATCTGATTGTGCGCGACCGATTCGACGCAGTTGAACAGCATCGTTACACGATCAATTACCACTTTTCTGCTGATTGTGTCGCCGAAATCATTGGTCAATCCGAACGTGCTGAATTGCCAGTTTCTCGATCCGCGAATACTTCGGTAAGCGAAGATCGCCGACGAATTCAAGTCACCGCGCCCGGCGAAGAAGGATTGACGCTGGTGTCGTTCGGCAGCGCTGAACTGAACGTCGCCATCAGGAAAAACTGGGTGTCGCGGTGTTACGGCCAATATCAATTCGCTCCGATGGCAACGCTCTCTGCCGAAGGAAAGGGAACTCAGTCTTTCGCCTCGCTGATTATTCCCAACAGTACGAAAAAACCGATCAGCATCGGTCAACTTGCCGTGTCCGAACTTGGTGAAGGTGGTTTCAGCATCGCCTATTCAAAAACGCAGGACATTGTGTTGCTCGGCGATCAGGCCAGTCAGCTTGGCAGCGGCCCTTTGGCTGCGACCGGAGCCATGTCCTGGTTGCGAATAATCGGCGGTCAACCGGCGCACGCCGGATTGATCAATGGACATGAATTGCTGATTTCCGGGTGTCTGGAATTTCGGTCCCCGATTTTGACTGGCCAATGCGCAATTGAGTTTCGCAAGGAATGGCTGGAAATCAGTGTGCGAGGAACCAGACAGTTCGATCTGGTGTTGAATGCGCCGGTCAAAAAAGTCGTCATCAATGGTTACAGCTTTTTGCTGGAACGCCGAACTCGTCGCGCCACTTTTGAAGTGGAAGAAACCGGCTGGCGATTGAAGCTGGCGCAATTGGGCATGAACTGAAACGGGAAAAAACCATGTGTGGAATTTGCGGCATTGCCTTGCCGAAAAAATTGAATCGCCGGGTTGATGAAGCGCAGCTTAAACGTATGCGCGACACGCTGGTTCACCGCGGGCCGGACGATGCTGGCAGCTTCATTGACGGCGGTATAGGGCTGGGACACCGGCGGCTTTCCATAGTGGATTTGGGTGGCGGTCATCAACCGATGACCAACGAAGACGGCCAGGTTCAAATCGTCTTCAACGGAGAAATCTACAACCACCGCGATCATCGCCCGATGCTGGAAAGTCGTGGACATCGGTATCGAACTTCCAGCGACACCGAAACGATCATTCATCTGTATGAAGAGTTTGGAATCGAAGCGGTGCAGTACCTGCGCGGAATGTTTGCCTTTGCCATCTGGGACGGCGGCAAGCAGCGATTGGTAATTGCGCGCGACCGGCTGGGCGTCAAACCGGTTTATTACGCCTTGTCGCAGGACGGCGAATTGTTTTTCGCGTCGGAAATCAAAGCCCTGATCGAAGCGCGCGCCGTCAAACCGGAATTGAATTATGACGTGCTGAGCGATTTCGCCGCCAACCGGTACACCTCCGGCGATGAAACGCTGTTTCGCGGAGTGCGCCGCTTGCCACCCGGCCACACGCTGGTTTGGCAGGGAGGCAAAGTCGAAATTGCGCGGTTTTGGGATGTCAGTTTCGCCAAGCACGAATCGCCGCTCAGCGACCGGCAATACATCGAACAGTTCGATCAACTGTTTCGCGAATCCGTTCGATTGCGGTTGATGGCCGATGTGCCATTGGGAATGTTTTTGTCCGGCGGCATTGATTCGACGGCCATTGCTGGCGTCATGAGCAAACTGGTCAGCGATCCGATCAAGACGTTTTCGGTCGCCTTTGCCGAACGCGAAGCCAACGAACTGGAATTCGCGCGTATGGCAGCGCGAGCTTTCAAGACCGAGCATCACGAAATTGTCGTCAGTCCGAAAGAGTTTTTCGACGCTCTGCCGGCAATGGTTTATCAGGAAGACGAACCGATCGCGCATCCGTCCAGCATTCCGTTGTATTTCGTTTCCAAACTGGCCGCCGACCACGTCAAGGTCGTGTTGACCGGCGAAGGCAGCGACGAATTACTGGCTGGATACGACAAATACCGAAAGACGATTTACAACCTGGCGCTTGGCCGCGCGTACAACAGCGTCATTCCTTCGCCGTTACGCGGCTTGGTCAAACAGGTGATTGAAAACGGAAGCGGTGCTTTGACCGTCCGGCAAAAACTTGCCCGAACGTTTTTGTGCGTGCCGTCGGACATCGAAAGCATTTATTTCGATAACTTTTCGGTTTTTTCGCGCCAACGGCAACAGAGTTTGTTCACTGCCGAAACTCGTGCGCGCATCGCGGAAAGCAATCCGTATCGAACGTCGCTGGCGCTGATGGGCGAAGCCGATGCTGTGACTATGCTCGATCAATTGCTGGCGGCGGATATGAAAACCTATCTGCACGAACTGCTGATGAAGCAGGATCAAATGAGCATGGCTGCTTCCATCGAAAGCCGCGTGCCGTTTCTGGATCACAAACTGGTCGAATTTGCCGCGCGATTGCCCGAACGAATGAAACTGCGCGGGCTGACGACGAAATACATTTTGCGGCAGGCGATGGCCGGCAAGATTCCTGCCGAAATTTTGACGCGCAAAAAGATGGGCTTTCCGGTTCCGGTCGGCGCCTGGCTGCGCGGCGATTTTCGTCCCTTGCTGGACGAATATGTGCTCGGCGCGCGCGCGATGGAACGCGGCATCTTCGAACCGGACTTCGTTCGCAATATGGTTGCGCGCCACGAAGCGGGCGAAAACCACGCCGAACGGTTGTGGATGTTGATGAATTTTGAAATCTGGCAACGCCGCTTTCTCGATGGTCAAGATCATGAACTTGCCGAACCGGCAAAGCAGGCGACGCGCGTTGCTTATGCGGCGGCTTAGAAAAGGAATGTTTGAAGATACTCTGGATCAAAACTGAATTGCTTCATCCCGTAGACAAAGGCGGCAAGATTCGCACCTACGAGATGTTGAAACAGCTCAAGCGCGAACATCACGTCACTTATTTGACGCTGGATGACGGAACAGCTCCGCCCGACGCGCATGAACAAGCCAGCGAGTATTGCCACAAGCTGGTGACGATTCCGCACCGATTGCGCGAAAAGTTTTCCGCAGGGTTTTACCTGGAGTTGTTTGAAAATTTGTTTTCCCGACTGCCTTACGCGGTGAACAAATACGAATCGCCCGCAATGCGCCGGGAGATTCAGCGGCTGGTCGAACAAGACAAACCGGATGTCGTTGTTTGTGATTTTCTGACGCCGAGCGTCAACGTGCCGGAAAATCTGGGATGCGCCACGGCGCTGTTTCAACACAACGTCGAAGCGATGATCTGGCAGCGGCATTACGAAACGCAGACCAATCCGCTGAAACGGCTGTACCTGTATGGTCAGTGGTTGAAGATGCGCGCGCTGGAAAAAGCCGAATGCCATCGTTACGACCACGTCATTGCCGTGTCACGCGAAGATTGCGAAATGATGCGCCGGGATTACGGCGTCGAATCGGTTTCCGATGTTCCGACCGGTGTGGATACGGAATTCTTTCGTCCGCAAACCAACGACGCGCCCGAACCGGCGAGTCTGGTGTTTACGGGTTCGATGGACTGGTTGCCGAACGTGGACGCGATCAACTGGTTTTGCGATGAGATTCTGCCGCTGGTTCGCGCCAGCATCCCCAACGTCAAATTGACCGTTGTCGGGCGAAAACCTGGGCGCGATTTGCAGGAACTTGGCGAACGCGATCCATTCATCACTGTCACCGGACGGGTGGACGATGTCAGACCGTATATCGAAACCGCTGCCGCCTACATCGTGCCGATCCGCATTGGCGGAGGCACGCGGTTGAAAATTTACGAAGCTCTGGCGATGGAAAAGCCAATGGTTTCGACCACCGTCGGCGCGGAAGGATTGCCTTTGCGCGATGGCGAAGAGTTGTTGATTGCCGATGAGCCTCAATCGTTTGCGGATGCGGTCGTCCGTGTGTTGAACGATCAGACGTTCGCCCGCGAGTTGGGCAAACGCGCGGCAACCAACGTCCGCGAACGGTTTGGCTGGTCGAGCGTTGCTGCGCGATTTGCTGAAATTTGCCAGAACCTTTGTGTCGAGCATTCCCCGACGACACGATCAGCGCAGACTTTCTCGATGACACATCGGGTAATAAAGAATGATGGAGCGCTCAAACGTGTATAAATCGGCGACTGCTTATTCTGACCGCAACGGCCTGCTTGAAATCAGGGCGCTTGAATCGGCGCGTTGGTTGCCGTTGGCGGCGGTGTTGGCGGTGGGAGTGTTTTATCTCTTCACCATTCGCGCCGGGCATGAATGGGGCGATGATTTCAGTCTTTATTTGATGCACGCCCGGAACATTGCCGCCGGATTGGATTATCGCCCGGCGGCGTATTTGCACTATTCGCCTTACATCGGCCCGGATGCTTATCCGCCAGTGTTCCCGCTTTTATTGGCGCCGGTTTTCTGGCTGTTCGGATTGAATCTGACAGCGATGAAGGTGGTGGTAATCGTCTCGTTTGTGGCTTCTTTGCTGGCGTTTGGGTTGATGTTGAAAGAAGAAATGTCGCCGGTCTGGCGGGCGGCTCTGCTTCTGGTCATAGGATTTTGTCCTTACGTGTGGGATCAAAAAGACCGGCTGACTTCCGATCTGGTATTTCTGATTTTTGCCTATCTGGGAATGTGGCTGGTGAAAAAAGCGTATCCGGTGAACCAGCCTGATCGCGCGAATGAATGGAATGTTCAGCGATTGAAACTGGCGTTGGCGACCGGACTGGTTTTTTACCTGGCTTACGGAACTCGCAGCCTTGGATTGCTGTTGGCGCCGTGTCTGCTGCTGTTTGATCTGGTTCATCGGCGCAAATGGTTGCCATCGCGGTTTGCCAGTGTGGCGACTGTGGTGACGGGCATTCTGGTTCTGCTGCAATCCAGGCTGCTTCACAGCGACCGCGGATATTACGATCAACTGGCGACCAGCTTTAGTGATTCACTGAGCGCGTGGTTGCAATACATCAGCGGAAACGTGTTCGGGTACGGAATGGCGCTGACCGAGATTTGGGACAATGGATACAACCGCCCGGCGCGATTGGCGCTGGCCACGGCAATGACGGTTTTGATGGCGGTCGGTTATCTGGCGCGCGTGCGCAGAAAGCTCGATTACCCCGAACTGTTCGTGGCGGTTTACCTGATTGCTGTCTGCGTAGTGCCGATGGATGGCGGCGGACGATATTTGATTCCACTGGTTCCGTTTTTTGTGCTTTATGCCTGGCAGGGATTGACGGCGTTGCCGATTGGAATCGGCGCTCGAAACGCAATCGCCGTTGCGCTGGCAATAGCCATTCTGGGCTCGTATGCAGCCCGCTACACCAAACTCGATCTGCGAAACTTCCCAGACGGCATAGCCAAAGCCGAAGCGGTGGAGTTTTTTGATTACGTCAATCAGCGCACGCGATCATCGGATGTTTTCATCTTCACCAAGCCGCGCGCGCTGGCGTTGTTTACCGACAGGAGGTCTTCGTTTTATCCGCCGAGCCTGAATGACCAGAATCTCTGGGAGTATTTCCAGCGGATCAACGCTACGCACATCGTGTTGGGGCCGAAAGGCATTTCGCCCGAAGAGCAGGAATTTCTGGCAGCCTTCGTCGGCAAGTATTCCGCCAGTTTGCGGGAAGAATTTGCCAACAGCGATTTCGTTTCCTATCGCATTCTGGAAATCCCGCAGGCCAGCGGACGAACGAATTATAAGAGAACCAGATTGACCGATCCTTTGCCTCAGGAATGAGTCCGCGTTCGCTTCTGAGACAAAGGCCGGGATAACAGACAAAAAACAATTGCGCGGCAAAACAAGGCATCGTATGCAGCCAACGAAAGAGTTCCTGAAGCCCGAAGCGATTTCTTCAATCGCCGTGAAATCCAGTCATTACGTTTGGCTGGCCATTTTGGTGATAGGCGGTTTTTACCTGCTGACGATTCGGCAGGGGCACAATTGGGGAGACGATTTCAGCATGTACATTCAACATGCCAGGAACATCGTCGCTGGCGAGAAGTACAACACAACCGGACACATTTATCTGCCGCCTTACATCGGGCCGGATTCTTACCCGCCAGTGTATCCGTTAATGCTGGCTCCGGTGCTGTGGCTTTTTGGCGAAAGTCTGACTGCCATGAAGGTGGAGTTGGCGCTGTTGTTCATGCTGGCTCTGTTTCTGCTGGTCAAGTGCGTGAAGGATGTTCTGCCCGTCAACTGGCAAGTGGTGTTGGTAGCCCTGGTTGGATTGAACCCCTATTTCTGGACTCAGAAAGATAATGTGCGGTCGGAAATACCGTTTTTCGCTGCGACCTTTCTGAGCATTTATCTGGTTCGGAAATCTTACGAAGCCTTTGAATCAGGCGCGACCGGCAAGGTCAAGCTCGGATACGTGTTGGCGACCGGAGTTTCGTTTTATCTGGCTTACGGAACCAGAAGCATCGGGTTGGTGTTGTTGCCAAGTCTGGTTCTGTACGACCTGATTCGTCGCCGCAAATGGTTTGTGCCGTCGTGGTATGTCGTAGGAGTTGCAGCAGTGTTGTTTGCGTTGGTGGCCGTTCAATACGTTTTGTTAAGAAGCGACCGCGCGTATGCCGAGATAGTGATGGTCGAATCCGGGAGTTTTCTGCGTGATTGGATGCGGTTCATTTTGCTGAACGTGCCGCGTTACCTGAGTTCGCTGACGCAGATTTGGGACAACGGTTACAGCGAATGGCCACGCATCGGATTGACGTTGGCGATGACGGGACTGGCCGCCGTCGGATTCCTGGCGCAGGTGGTAAAGAAGATCACCTTCATCGAATTGTTTGTGCTGCTCTACACCGTCAGCGTCCTGATTGTGCCGATGGACGGCGGCGTACGGTATTTGTTGCCCGTCGTGCCGTTTTACATCTTTTATTCGTTGCAGGGGTTGAGGGCATTGCCGGAATGGAAAGGATTCCAAAAGCTGGCCATCGGCAGCGTTGCCGTGGCGGTTTTGGCGACATACGCGGTCGGGTTTACCAGATACGATATGGAAGAAATTCCGAACGGCGTGACCAGCAAGGAAGCAGTCGAATTTTTTGATTACGTCAAACGGCAAACTGCTGAAAACGACGTCATCATTTTCACCAAGCCTCGCGCTCTGGCTTTGTATACAGGTCGAAAAACGTCTTTTTATCCGATGCTGATGGATGATGAAGAAATGTGGGCGTATTTCCAGCGCATAGGAGCCACGCACATTGTTTTGGGGCCTAAAGGCGTAGAGCCGTATGACCAGGAATTTTTGAGCGGGTTTCTCAACCGGCATCGAGGCTTGCTTCAGGAAGAGTATTCGAACGCGGCTTTTACGGTGTATAGAATCACCAGTCTGCCCAAACGCGAACAGTTGAGCAGGTCTGAAGTCAATTCATCAGGAGAACATAAATGAAGGTCAGTGTGATTGGATTGGGATATGTCGGCTGTGTGTCGGCGGCGTGTCTGGCGCAGGCCGAACACGAAATCATCGGTGTGGATGTCAGCCAGTTGAAGGTGGACATGATTAACGACGGGCGCAGTCCGATCATCGAACCCGGAATCGGTGAATTGCTGGCAGCCGCCAAAGAGAACAAACGATTGACGGCGACCGCCGACACTGTGGCCGCTGTGAAGGCGACGGACTTGTCGCTGGTTTGCGTTGGCACGCCCAGCCAACCGAACGGAAGTCTGGACCTGACTTACATCCGCCGAGCCTGCCAGCAGATTGGCGAAGCCTTGGCGGCAGTGGATCGTTATCACGTGGTGGTCATTCGCAGCACGATGTTGCCGGGTTCCATCGAAGGAACCGTTGTGCCTGCGCTCGAATCGGCTTCGGGCAAACGCTCAGGAATGGATTTCGGCGTCGCCATCAATCCTGAATTCCTGCGCGAAGGCAGTTCGATTTACGATTTCAACCATCCGCCATTCACATTGATCGGCGCGGATGACGAACGAGTAGCGGAGCAGGTCGGCCAGTTGTACGCGCAACTCGATGCGCCAGTCATCACCGTCGGCATCAAGGAAGCCGAAATGGTCAAATACACCAGTAACTGTTTCCACGCGCTGAAAGTGGCTTTTGCCAACGAAATCGGCAACCTCTGCAAAAAGCTGGGCGCGGACAGTCACAAGGTCATGGAAGTGTTCTGTCAGGACACCAAGCTGAACATTTCGCCCGCTTACTTCAAACCCGGATTCGCGTTTGGCGGATCGTGTCTGCCGAAAGATTTGCGCGCCATCAATTACAAGGCCAAAGAGCTTGATGTGGAGGTTCCGGTGTTGAGTTCGATTTTGCCCAGCAACCGGCAGCAGGTCGAACGCACAGTCGAGATGGTGCTTGGCACGGGGCGCAAAAACATAGGAATTCTGGGATTGAGTTTCAAATCGGGGACGGATGATTTGCGCGAAAGCCCGATGGTCACTCTGGTCGAAACGCTGATTGGCAAGGGATTGAAGCTGACGATTTACGACCGCGACGTGCAACTGGCGCGACTGGTCGGCGCGAACAGGGAATACATCGAACGCGAAATACCTCATATCTCGTCATTGTTGCGACGGGAACTGGATGAAGTGGTTGACGCTTCGGAAGTCGTCATCATCGGCAAAAAAGAAGACGAATTCCGCAATCTGGGCAACAAGCTCAATAACGGTCGGGTATTTATTGATCTGGTGGGAATGCTGAAAGGTTATCGCCACAACGGGAGTTATCACGGCATTTGTTGGTAACGATCCTGCGCGGCGAGGAAAACGATGAGGTTTTTGAAGACGACAACCGAACCGCAGGGTTTTGCCAGACAGACTCTGTGGCTGGCAACGGCCAAAGGGATTGCCTTGTTTCTGGCGATGGTCATGCCTCTGGTTCTGGTTCGCAAACTCGTTCCCGAAGAACTGGGTCTGTACCGTCAGTCGTTTCAGATCGTGACGACGATGGTGTCGCTGCTCTGCCTGCAGGTCAGCGCCAGCGCTTATTACTTCACGCCGCGCGAACCTGAACGCAAAGCGCAAATCGCGCTGCATATTCTGTTGTTTTACCTGGTCGTCGGCGGAGCGTTCGCTCTTTTGCTGGTGGTTTATCCGCAAGTCGTCATGTTCACGTTCAAGGGCGACGAACTGGTTGGGCTGGTTCCGATGGTGGGAATCGTGACTTTGCTCTGGCTGGTTTCGTTGAATCTGGAAAGCGTCGTGATTGCCAACGGCGACATTCGCTGGGCTTCGGTGGTGACGGTGTTGATTCAGCTTTTGAAAACGTCGTTGCTGATTGCGGCGGCGATGATCGGCGGAACCGCCCGGTCGGTGGTGATTGCAGCCCTGGTCATTGGCGTGGTGCATTTTTCGATTTGCCTGGTTTATCTGAAACAACGGTTCGGACGGTTCTGGAGCAAATTCGACTGGCCGTTGTTCAAGATGCAACTGGCCAACGCCTTGCCGTTCGGGATCGGCGGCATTGCCTACATCGTGCAATTCGACTTTCACAACTTTTACGTCTCGAAGCATTTCACGCCGGCGGAATTCGCTGTGTATTCGATTGGCTGTTTTCAGTTGCCGCTGTTGCAGACGTTGATTGACGCGGCGGAAACCATCTTGCTGCCGCAAATCGCCCGTTTGGAAAAAGACGGTTCGTTTCATGGCATCTGGCAGGTTTGGGCCGGGTCGGTGCGTTTTCTGGCGTTCTTTTTCTTTCCCGTCTGCGCCATGTTTTTTGTGCTGCGGCGTGAATTCATCGTCACTCTGTTCACGGAAACGTATGTTGCGGCAACGCCGATTTTCGCCGTCAACCTGTTCAACCTGCTGCTGTACATTTTTCTGGTCGGCACGTTGTTGCGGGCGTTTCCCGAATTCAAATTTTTCCGAATCAAGTTCTGTCTGGTGTTGTTGCCAGTGACCTGGTTGGCGCTGTATGTCGGCGTCGGCGCAAACGGTCTGGTGGGAGCCATCTGGGCGGTGGCATTGACCCGATTGCTGGACGTTAGCGTGACGATGTTCGTCATTGGGCGAAAGCTGGGCGTGGCCGGAAGCGACCTGAAACAACTGGCGCCGCTGGCGCGACTGGCGTTGGCGACGGGAATTGCCGTGTTGGTCACGGTTTTGCTGAAACTGGCGATCCCGAACCATTCGATGCAGTGGGTGTTGGCGATTGGCATGGTTGTTTTCGGGTTGAGTTATGTCGTCGCACTGTTTGCCGTCAATGCCGTGACGCCGCAAGAAAAATTGCGATTGCGCGAATTGTGCCAGCGGTATTACCGCTTGGGAGCGATGCGCATCGGGTTTTCGTCCGCGACCGGAGCGCAATGATCCAATGATGGGCTGGTTATGAATCTGATCCGTTCAACGACAAATTTGGTCAGGATTCCGTCTGCCGCAGGTGGCGACCAGAATACGGCTACGCCAATGACCGGAGGCGTGTCGTTGGCAGTTGGCAAACATTCGGCAGCGTTTGTTGGGGTTTACCTGTTTTCGCTCTTCTTGTATTTGCGCCCGAATGAACTGTTCCCGGAAATTTTCGGGACTACGCCTATCATCAAATTCATCGCCATTTTCACAGTTCTGGCTTACACCGCCTCCAAGATGAGCAGTGGCGAACCGCTGACCATCTGGCCCACCGAAGTGAAGATGGTTTTGGTGCTGGTGGGGATAAGTTTCATGCTCATGCCGTTTTCGCCCGCGCCGAGCGAAAGCTGGACGTTTTTCAACGAAACGTTCAGCAAGGTGGTGATTGTGTTCATTTTGATGGTCAATCTGCTGGATTCACAGAAGCGGCTTTTTTCCCTGTTCAATCTGGTGTTGGCCGGTGGTATGTGGATCGCTTATGGCGCGATTCAAACTTACATCGAAGGCAAGTACATGCTGAAGGCCAAGGGCGTGACGCGAATTGCCGGTGTGGGCGGAGGAATGTTCGGCAATCCCAATGATCTGGCGAATGCGCTGGATATGTTGATTCCATTGGCGATTGCAATGGGATTGTGTCGAAAAGGCATTGCCCGCTGGATTTATTTTGGTTGCGCCGGATTTCTGGCATTTGCCGTCTTGATCACATTTTCCCGCGGCGCGTTTCTAGGTCTGGTGACCATCGTCGCGTTTCTCATGTTGAAATTGTTTCGAGGCAAGCGAATCAAGATGGTTTTCATCGGCGTCCTGGTCGTCATGTTTTTGGTGGTGGCTGCGCCCGGCGGATTCGGAAGCCGCATTTCCTCGATTTTCGACAAGGACAAAGACGCAACCGGATCGTCCAGCGAACGGCACGAACTGCTCAAGCGTGGGTTGCTGATTGCCGCCGCCAGACCGCTTGGTGTGGGATTGGCCAATTATCACATGTATTCGCTCAAGGAGCAGAAAGCCCACAATGGATATATCGAAATCTCCGGCGAGTTGGGGCTTCTGGGCTTGCTGGCTTACTTGACCATTAACTTCAAACCATTGAACCGTCTGAGAAAAGTAGAGCGCGAGTTGCAGACAACGGAAGAGGGCAAGTCGAGCAATACATATTATCTGTGTATCTGCATACAGGCAGTCCTGATCGCTTACGTCGTTTGCAGCATGTTCGCCTCAATTCAGTACTTCTGGTACCTCTATTACCCGGTGGCATACGCCATAGGGTTATGCCGTGTTCATGAGCGCGAAGGGATTTCTGCGAGCGCGAATCTGTCGTTGGTCACGGCGTCGCAGAACAATCGTCGGGTTTCAGGCGGAACTTTGTGGAAGACCGATCATCCGATCGGCGCTTTGTGGAAAATGGGTGGCAAGTCCCGGCAGTCAACCGGAGGCGGAAAATTACCGATCTGATCGTCGGTCAAAGGCAATCAAGCAATGTGTGGAATCGCAGGTTATTTTCAATCCGGCGCAGTAATGGCGTCATCCGAAAGCCAGCAACTGGCCAAACGGATGTGTGACGTCATTACTCACCGCGGCCCGGACGATGCGGGGTATTACGTCGAAGGCCGCGTTGCCATCGGGATGCGGCGACTTTCGATTATTGACATCGCCAGCGGTCACCAGCCGATTTCCAACGAAGACGGATCAGTCTGGATTGTCTTTAACGGCGAGATTTACAACTTTGCGGAATTGCGCGCCGACCTGATTGCGCGCGGACACAGCTTCAAAACTCACAGCGACACCGAAACCATCGTTCATCTGTACGAAGAAGAGGGCGAACGATGCGTTGAACGGTTGCGCGGCATGTTCGGTTTTGCCATCTGGGATCGGCGGGAAAACAAATTGTTTCTAGCGCGCGACCGCGCAGGCAAAAAGCCGCTGCATTACACGATGGTCGGGGACACGCTGGTCTTCGGTTCTGAAATCAAATCGCTGCTGCAATTCCCTGGCGTCGAACGTCGCGCGAATGCCGAAGCCATTTCCGATTACCTGTCTTTTGGATATGTGCCCGATCCGCAAACGGCGTTTCGCGGCATTCACAAACTTCCGCCCGGCCACACCATGACCTTTCGCGAAGGGCGTGTGACGACAAGGCAATACTGGAATTTCCAATTCGACCGAACGCAACAATCGCCGCGCGAAGAGCGGTTTTACGTCGAACGGTTGCGCGAATTGATTGCCGAAGCGGTCCGCATTCGTCTGGTCAGCGAAGTTCCGCTGGGCGCGTTTTTGTCCGGCGGCGTGGATTCCAGCACGGTGGTGGCCATGATGGCGCGCGCGATGGATCAACCGGTCAAAACGTTTTCCATCGGATTCAGCGAAGCCAGTTTTGACGAGTTGAAATATGCGCGGCTGACCGCCGAACGGTATCGAACCGATCATCACGAATTCATAGTCACGCCGGATGTTTGCCGTCTGGTCGAAGAAATCGTCTGGCATCACGATGAACCGTTTGCCGATGCGTCCAGCATTCCGACTTACGTCGTGTCGAAAATGGCGCGCGAATTCGTGACTGTGATTTTGTCCGGCGACGGCGGCGACGAATTGTTCGCCGGTTACGAACGATACCTGATTCATCAGGCGCGAAACCGGTTCGAGCGAATTCCGCGCTGGTTTCGACGCGGCGTGATGTTGCCGCTCAGCCGGGCATTGCCACGCGCTGCTTATGGAAAACAGCTCCTGCGCAATATTTCGTTGTCAGATGGTGCGAGGTTTGTGGACAGTCTTTCGTATTTCGGCGCAGACGCGAAGCGCGGGCTGCTGGGCGAAGCCATCAAGCGCGAACTGAACGGACACGATTCTTCGGCGGCGTTTGAAAACCTGTTTGCCGAACTGCGCTCTGCCGATCAGATTGAGCGACTGCTTTACCTGGACAGCAAAACGTATTTGCCCGGCGACATTCTGACCAAAGTGGATCGCATGAGCATGGCGCATTCCATCGAAGCTCGCGTGCCGTTGCTGGATCACGAGTTGATCGAATTTGTCGAAACCATTCCGTCGAATTTCAAGCTGCGCGGTCAGACGACCAAACACATTTTGAAACAGGCGATGGCCGACCTGATTCCGAAGGAAATCGTTCATCGCCCGAAGATGGGGTTCGGCGTGCCGCTGCGCAAATGGCTGAACAACGAATTACGCGAACTGCTTTACGACACGTTGACCGACCGTCGCGCACGCGAACGCGGCTTGCTCAATCCGCAAGCGGTGCTGGCATTGCTGGACGAACACGCACGCGGTCGTCGTGACAATTCGCTGCATCTGTGGGGACTGTTGAATCTGGAATTGTGGCATCGGTCGTTCATTGACCGGCAGCCGGAACCGAGTTTCGCCGGAGCCAAGCAAGTGGCATTGCGGCAATTGGCGGTTGGCGCAAGCGTTTAGAGTAAGGGTTCAGAGTACCGTCTTCAGGCGGCAGCGACGGCTTCAGCCGCCAGTCAGGCGTCGTAAGCGACGTGCTTTCCGCCTAAAGGCGGCACTCTGAACATGAAAAAAGATGACCAAACCACGCGTCTTACAACTGATGGACAGTTTCAATCAGGGCGGCTCTGAGCGGCAGGCCGTGCAACTTACACAACTGCTGCATCAAAGCGGCGAGTATGACGTGCTGGTGGCTTGCCTGGACGGGCGCGGAGTGTTGCGCACAGAGATCGAAAAACTGGGACTGGACGAAATTCCAGAATTTCCGCTGACCAGTTTTTACGACGCCAATTTCTTTCAGCAATTGATCCGCTTTGTGCGGTATTTGCGACAACAGAACATTGCCATAGTCCAATCGTCGGATTTTTACACGAACATTTTCGGGATGTTCGGAGCGAAACTGGCTGGAGTTTCGGTTCGCATTGCGGCTCGGCGCGAATCGGGAAAACGCTCTGCGTTCAAACGGCGCATAGAGCGGTTGGCGTATTGGCAAGCGCAAGCCGTCATTGCCAACTGCGAAGCGGTGCGCGACGAACTGATTGTCGAAGGCGTTCCGGCAAACAAAATCCTGACCAGTTACAACGGGCTGGAGTTGGAGAGATTCAAACCGCGCCAGGAATCGCAACGTGATGAATTGCTGACTTCGTTCGGTTTATCAGCAGTGGCCGGGCGACGGTTGGTGACGATGGTGGCGAATCTTCGTCCAGTGAAAGATCAGGCGACGTTTTTGCAGGCGGCGCGCCTGGTGCGCGAGGTCGTCCCGGATGTCGCATTTTGTCTGGCGGGCGAAGGCGAATTGCTGAATCCGTTGCGCCAGCAGGCGGCTCAACTCGGACTGGCCGAAGATGTGTTTTTCAACGGGCGTTGCGAACGTGTGGCGGAATTGTTGTCGGTTTCCGACATCGGCGTGTTGAGTTCTGCGTCGGAAGGATTTTCCAACGCCATCATCGAATACATGGCCGCCGGATTGTCTGTGGTGGTCACCAATGTCGGTGGCGCGCGCGAAGCCGTCGTCGAAGCTGAAACCGGATTTCTGGTGCAACCCGGCGATGCCGACGCGATGGCTCGCCGGTTGATCGAATTGTTGAACAACCCGGCGCGCGCTCGCGCAATGGGCGAACGCGCGCGGCACATTGTCGAAGAGAAATTTTCCTCCGCGGCGTTGTTGGAGCGAACGCGCCGTTTATACGAACGATTATTGTCGTTGCCACCGTCGGCGAATTCTTCGGGATTGACTCCGGCGCTGATGGATTCGAAATCGAGAGGTTTGAGCAGGTGAAACCAAAGCTGTTTCAAAAATCAAAAACAACTTCCGAAGATGCGCCGCCTGTGCGCGTTCTGATTGCCGCTCCCTCGCTGGATATTCTGGGCGGGCAATCTCGCCAGGCCGCTATGTTGTTGGACTGGTTCAATCGAGAACCGGAATTGCACGTGTCTTTTGTCCCGCATAACCCGCGACTGCCGGGACCGCTTCGGTTATTGCAGAAAATCAAATACGTTCGGACGGTGGTGACTTCGCTGTGGTATTGGGGATTGCTGCTGATTCACGTTCGCCAGTGCGATGTCCTGCATGCGTTTTCGGCTTCTTATTATTCGTACATGCTTTCGGTGATGCCGGCTCTGTTGATCGCCAAACTGTACGGTAAAAAAAGCGTGCTCAATTACCGCAGCGGCGAAGCCGAAGATCATTTGTCGAACTGGCCGATTACGGCTCAGCCGACCATGAAATGGGCGGATGTCATTGCCGTGCAGTCCGGTTATCTGCAGGAAGTGTTTGCGCGCTTCGATCTGAAAGCCACGATCATCCCCAGTTCCATCAATCTGGAGCGGTTTCATTTTCGCAAACGAACGCCTTTGCAGCCGGTTTTTCTTTCCAATCGTCTGTTCGAGCCGCTTTACAACGTTGCCTGCATTTTGCGGGCCTTTGGTTTGATTCAACGTCGTTTTCCCGAAGCACGATTGATTGTCGCCGGTGAAGGAACCGAATACGCGAACCTGGAAAATCTGGCGGCTACACTTGAATTGAAAGGCGTGGAGTTTGTCGGTCCTGTCGAATACGACGACATGCCCGCGCTTTATGATTCTGCCGACATCTATCTGAACGCCACCAGCCTGGACAATCTGCCAAGTTCGATTCTGGAAAGTTACGCCGCTGGATTGCCGATTGTCACCACAGACGCGGGTGGCATTCCACATATCTTATGGCACGAAGAAACCGGGCTGTTGGTTGGAATTGACGACCACGCAGGTATGGCAGTCAGCGCCATTCGTTTGCTGGAAGACCAGGCGCTGGCGGAAAAACTCGTCTATCGAGGTTTGCAAGAATGCGCCAAGTACACGGCAGAAAAAGAACGTCGTACCTGGATCAAGTTGTACCAAACCCTGCGCAACGAAAATTCACCTTCAACAGGCGCGCAAGCCGCGTTTTACAACAATGGAATCGGGGAACGGGAACGTTCACCGCATTAAGGCCGGGATCGGCGACGGATTTTTACAGGAGGAACCAATGAATTCATCAATCGCTAAAATGGCAAAACGGTCAAAGACGGCCATCATCGCCTTCAAAATCTACGACAACTGGCGCATCAAACGCGCGGCCAATCGCGGCGTTGCCGAAACCTTGCACGGTTCGACGCACAGCCACAAAGCGCTGGCCGACAGTCTGGATTACATCAACGTCCAATATGCCGACTATCTGCAATACGGCAATCTGACTCCTGAAAGTTTGCGCGGCAAACGCATTTTCGAACTCGGATTTGGCGACAACATCGGAGTGGCGCTGAAATTTCTGGCCATCGGCGCGGCACGCGCGGTTTGTCTGGATAAGTTTTATTCCAAACGCAACGCCGAACAGGAACGGAAAATTTATCTCGCTCTGCGCGAAACGCTCAGTTACGAAGAGCAACGTCGCTTTGACAGCGCGATTGACCTGACCAACGGCATTGATTTGAACCCGGAAAAGCTGAAGTGCATTTACGGATCGAACGTTGAAGACACGACGGAACTTCCCGAAGCGGAACCGTTCGATTTCACGATTTCGCGCGGCGCGATTCAGGATATTTACGATCCAGGCCCGGCGTTCGACGCGATGGATCGGTTGTTGGCGCCGGGCGGCGTTGCGTTGCACAAGATTGACCTGAGCGATCAGGGCATGTTCCGCGATCACAACATGAATCCGCTGACGTTTTTGACTGTTTCCGAACCGGTGTATCGCCTGATGGCGCTCGGGTCGGGCAAACCCAACCGCAAGCTGAAAAGTTATTACGAACAAAAGCTGACCGACCTCGGATACGACACCAGGTTTTTGATTACCAGCGTGGTCGGTCGCGGCGGCAAAGGCGATTTGCACCCGCACAAGGAAATCATCACCAAAGGCATTCAATACACCGACGCCAATCTGGATTACGTCAAACAGATTCGCCCGTCACTGGCCGAAGAATTTCGCCATCTGTCAGACGAAGAATTGCTGATTGACGGCATTTTCGTAGTCGCCAGAAAATGCTGAGTTCGAAGCTGCATGAATCAAAAAACGTACAATTCAGTGGCTCCCGGAAAATTCGACAAGCTGATGGTTTGCTTGCCGTGGATGGCGCGGTATCCGGTTTGGCGAGCAGGGGAATTGCTGCGACGAGCCGCTTCGTCCGGCCCAAAGCATTTGATTCTGGTCGTCGGCAATCATTTCGAACCTTCGTGGAAAAGCAGTGGTGGAACCTGGGATTGGCCAATGCAGGAAAAACGTCTGGAAGAGTGGCGTCGCAAGGCGGCGGCGATTGGCCGCGCCGTGACCGACAGCGACGGCACGCCGTTTCGCCACACGAACTTTTATCCGGCGGAGCAATATCACGAAGGGCTGCTCAACCAGCTTGCCGAATTGCAGGCCGATGGATTTGGCGAAGTCGAGATTCATCTGCACCACGGCGTCGAACGTCCCGACACCGCCGATGAATTGCGGCGCGCGCTGGTGGAATTCCGCGACGTGATTGCCGAACGGCACAAATTGCTGTCGCGATTCGCGGACAGCGAATTGCCGCGCTACGCCTTCATTCACGGCAATTTTGCGCTGGCCAACATGGACGGCGGACGCAATTGCGGCGTTGATGACGAGATGGCGATTCTGGCCGAAACCGGTTGTTACGCCGACATGACGTTGCCAGCGATTCCATATCGCGCGCAGGCTCCGCGCATCAATGCGATTTACCAGTGCGGGCGACCGCTTCATGAAAAAGCTCCGCATTGGCATGGCCCAGACCTGGCGGTCGGCGATTCGCTGACTTTGCCGATTTTGATGACCGGGCCGCTGGTCTTCGACTGGCGCCGCCGCCGTCACGGGATTCCGTTTCCCAGAATTGACGACGGAGCGTTGGCGGCAAATTACCCGCTCGATCTTGGCCGGTTGCGGAACTGGCGCGACGCCGGAATTTCCGTGCGCGGCAGAGCGGATTGGGTGTTTATCAAACTGTATTGTCATGGGTTTTTCGATCACGACACCGACGCCGTCATCGGAGAAACCATGCGCCGCTCGCTTTCGGAACTGATGGAGCACGCCGAACGCAGCGGAGAATTCAAACTTCACTTCGCCAGTGCCCGCGAAGCGTTCAACATCGCACTGGCAGCGGTTGACGGGAAAAACGGTAATCCCCATCTATACCGTGATTACAAACTTCGCACGATCATGCAGAGCGAACCTGCTGTTCCCGCGATAGATGTTGCCCGTCGAATGGAAGCCTCTGCTTAGACAGAATCCGCGGCTGCCATCGGTTTACTCATAACTCCACACACGATATGGCATGGCCCCAGAGCTGTATCTCTGAACACACTAATGGATACTCAATTCACGACAGCTCAAAAATCTTTTGCGGATGCCCGCGTGGAAACCATAGAACAGGTCAATCGGTTGGCGGTTTGGCGCGTTTACGGATACGCCGTTTCGGTTTACCTGTTGGCGACATTGACAACCGATGCGTTTTTCATGGGCGATGCCAACGATTACGTGGAATCAATCCTTGCTTATCGGCGGGGGCAGTACCTGTATTTCTGGGAATTCGGCCATCTGCTCTGGCGCCCGTTTGGTTGGTTGATGGCAGAGTCATTGCAACCGGTCACGTCCCGTTTCGTCGGCGTTTCGCCGCGAGCCAATGTCATGCTGACGCTGGTCTGGATCAATCTGGTGGCGGGGTTGTTGAGTGTCGTTTGTCTGACTGGTTTGTTGCGCCGATTTTGCCGCAGTGAGTTGGTGATTGGCGCGGTGACAACCGGCTTCGTCTTTTCACAAGGCGTTCTGAATTTTTCTCAAACCGGCAGTTCGTACATTCCCGGACTGGCTTTTTTGTTGTTGGGACTGTGCCTGGTCACGGCTCCGGCGACGACGAAACGCCGGCGAATGTGGAATGACATTGCCGCCGGGCTTTGTTTTGCAGTGTCTGTGGGATTCTGGTTTTTGTTTATCTGGGCGTTGCCTGCGGCGATCCTGCTGCCGTTGATTCTGGAAAAGGTAACTCTGGAACGAGTGAAGCGGGCTGTTGCGTCTTCGGTCGCTTTTTCGGTTTTTGTCGGGGCGTTTTATCTGATGGCGTTGGCGGTGTTGCGCATCACCGACATTGCCGAAATCAGAGCCTGGATCGTCGAAGCCGGACACGGAATTTACGTTCGTGGCGTGTCTCGTTTGGTTTTGGGATTCGCCCGGTCGTTCATCAACATGGGAAACGACGGCATGTTGATGAAACGGTTTTTGATTGGCGACCCCTACAACAAAGTCACGATCTGGCAACTGGCGCAATTGAGTTTGTGGAAAATCGGGTTGTTTTACATCTTTCTGGCGTCGGTGATGTGGATGTTGTGGCGGTCAGAAAATCGAGTCAGATTCTTTCTGCTGTTGGCCGCGACTTTGCCGGTGTTCGGTTTCGCATACTTTTTCGGCCCAGGCGATATCGAGCGTTATCTGGCTTGTTATCCATTTCTGGCCTTGCTGGTCGCCTTGGCGTTGGAATCGCCCAAATCTGCGGCGCGGATGAGAATCATTCCCTGCGTTTTTCTGTTGGCGATTGTGTCGGTCAACTTTCACGCTATGTTTCGTCCCAGCCTGATCAGGCAGCAGGAACGAATTGCCGCGCGATTGGGAGAATTGCCGTTGACGCTGCCGCAAAGCAGCGAATTGGTTGCCGTCAACTGGCAGGACGATCTGGTCAATTTTTATCGCAGCTTTCCGTTTCACCCTCTGAATCTGAGCGAATCGTATATTGTCGCTGCCCTGGTCACACCTGGAGTCGAGGATTCAAAACACTGGCGCGAAGAATTTGCCAGACGCGCTTTTCGAGTCTGGTCAGCGGGTGGCGACATCTGGTTGTCGAATCGCGCTTTTGCGCCGCGACCGCAACCCGAATGGAACTGGGTGGAAGGCGATGACCAATATGTTTCATGGAGTGAGTTTTCGGAATTTTTCACCAATGTGAAACTCGGAGAATCTTCAGGCGGAACGGATGGCTTTCAACGGGTTTTGCCTTCGGAAGAAAACAAACAATTTTTGCAACACTTGGTACCCGGCAAGTAAGTCTCTGCCGACTTGCCTTTGGCGACTTTCGGATAAACGCATTCGAAAGCTGCTCGAAAGAAAACAGTTTTTTTGCGAAGTCCGTCGCGCGCAATCGGTCATCGAGCGTGACGGCCTTTGCCAGGAGACGGCCATGTCTGTTTTCGACAAGAGCTACGTGTCTATGGTCAGATCAGCCAATCTTGCGCTTCAGCGGATAATAAATTTCGACACGGTATCGGAAGATGCCAGGCCTGCTGCACGACTGGGGTATTTCCGGTTGCGGTTGGCGTTGTGGGGACTTGCCGCAATACTGGGATTTGTGCAGGCCTGGGCCAATCGTTATGAACTTCTTTCGTCGGATGCTCTGCCTTATCTGGATATAGCTACAGCCTATCTTCATGGCGATTGGGACGTTGCCGTCAACTCTTATTGGAGTCCGCTGTATTCCTGGTTGCTGGCCGCCGCTTTGTGGATCGTCAAGCCGCAGCCTTACTGGGAGCTTTCAGTGATAAGACTGGTGAACTGGGCGATTTTCCTTTACGCCATGATCTGCTTCGATTTCCTGATGCGGGAATTTCTGCGCTGGAAACGATGGCAGGCCGCAGATTCGCTCAATGAGAATCAGCCTGCTCCGCCAGACTGGGTATACGTGATATTTGGTTACAGTTTGTTTGTCTGGTTTTCGATTTTTCAGATTCAGGTTGCGTCGGAGCATCCAGATATTCTGCTCTCCGGTTTTATCTATCTGTCCGTTGGGATATTGCTTCGGATTCAACGGAAAGAAGCGAATTGGTTGACGTTTGCCGCTTTTGGGCTGGTGCTCGGAGCAGGGTATTTGGCGAAGGCGGTGATGTTTCCCCTGGCCTTTGTTTTTCTCTCGATGAGTCTGTTTGCCTTCGGCAATTTCAAAAAAGCCATGGCTCGTGTCGCGCTGGCAACGATTGTCTTTTTGATTGTCGCCGCTCCCTTTGTCGCAGCCATTTCAAAGTCAAAAAACCGTTTGACCTTTGGCGAGACGGGAAAACTGAATTATGCCTGGTTTGTAAATCTGGGATGGGAATCAACAGGACACACCACGCTTTACTGGGAAGGAGAAGTTCCTGAAACAGGAAAGCCAGTCCACCCGTTGAGAAAAGCGCATGGCCATCCGGTGATTTATGAATTTGCAGAACCGGTCGGCGGAACATATCCCCCCTGGTACGATCCCAGTTACTGGTACGAAGGCATTCGTCCTCACTTTGAACTTTCCGGGCAGCTTCGCCGATTGGCTCTGAATTTTCTCGGCTACTACGAAATCTTTTTTTTCAGCGCACAATTCGGTCTGATGGTGGGGATGCTGACTCTTTATCTGATGAGCGAAGGGAGACGGATTGGGTGGTTGGCGAGGCGCTGGATATTGATCGTCCCAGGCATTGTGATAATGGCCTTGTACTCGTTGGTTTGCGTAGAGCCACGGTATGTTGACGCATCTCTGGTGATTTTATGGCTGGGGCTTTTTTCCGGCGTGCGCCCGTCGGAAAGATGGCCTTCGGCCAGATTGTCCGCCAACCTGGCTCTGGCCTTTGCCAGTCTGATTTTCATCCTGTCAATTGGGTCAAGCTCCAGCGAGATTGTCACCACCGCACGGTCATTCATCAAAGGAGAAAACATCGAGGCTCACCAGCATTGGAAAATGGCTGTTCGATTGAAAGAAATGGGAGTGCAGCCCTCGGACAAGCTGGCAATTATAGGCAGGGGTTTTCACGCCTACTGGGCGCGTCTGGCAGGAGTGAAGATCGTGGCTGAATTGCCCTTCAGAGATTCTTTTTGGGGCGCGGATGAGGCCGCTCGCCAGAGAGCGTTTTCTGTTTTGGCGAAAACCGGGGCGAAGTTTTTTGTGGCGGACAATATGCCAGTGAGCTTTTCAAAAGTTGGCTGGGAAAAAGTGCCTGATACGAAGTATTACGTTTATCGTCTGCCTGTGGAGGTCGAAACAGGGCAGTCGAATGGAAAATGAAATGAAAGAAGCCAAATTGCGATTTCCGTTGGAAAAGACCTGCCTTGTCTTGATGGTTGGCGCAACTTTCCTTGCTGCGTTGAGCTGGCCGCACAAACAAATTGCGCGAACGCTCAGCCAGACTGTGGCGGCAATCGCCACGCCGGAATTGCCGCGCGTGACGCTGGACACCGAATTTCCGTCGCCTGCCGGAAAAACCATAACGGTTGCTGCCGGTGGCGATTTGCAAGCGGCGCTCAACCGAGCGTTGCCCGGCGATGTCGTCACTCTCAAAGCCGGCGCGACATTCACCGGCAATTTTGTGCTGCCCGCCAAAAAAGGCACGGGTTGGATTGTGATCAGGACTTCCACGCCCGACGCCAATCTGCCGTCGCCCGGTGTCCGCATCACGCCACAACAAGCTGGGTTGTTACCGAAAATCATGACGCCGAATTCGGACGCCGCGCTTTCGACCATGCCGGGCGCTCATCATTACCGATTGGTCGGGCTGGAAATTGGCGTGTCGCCAAACGTAAAAACCAATTATGGCGTCGTCAAACTCGGCGATGGTTCCAATGCGCAACGTTCACTGGCGCAAGTCCCGACGGATTTGATTGTGGATCGTTGTTACATTCACGGAAATGAAAAAGGCGATGTCTCGCGCGGAATCGCATTGAACAGCGCGCGAACCGCCGTCATTGATTCCTACATTTCAGATTGTCACGCCGTGGGAATGGACACTCAGGCCATTTGCGGTTGGAACGGCCCCGGGCCATTCAAGATCGTCAACAATTATCTGGAAGGCGCCGCCGAAAATTTCATGCTCGGCGGAGCCGATCCTTCGATTCCAGGCTTGGTTCCTTCAGACATAGAATTTCGCCGCAATCACGTTCACAAACCTCTGCGCTGGAAAGTCGGCGATCCAGCGTATGGCGGCATTCACTGGTCGGTAAAAAACCTGTTGGAGTTGAAAAACGCCCAGCGAATTCTGATCGAAGGAAACGTGTTCGAAAATAACTGGGGAGACGCTCAGGATGGGTTTGCGATGGTCATCAAAAGCGTCAATCAGGAAGGTAGCGCTCCTTGGTCGGTCACGCAGGACGTGACCATCATCAACAACTTGATTCGCCACTGCGGTTCCGGAGTCAATTTGCTGGGACGAGACATGAGCCAACTGGGAATACAGATGAGGCGTGTGCTGGTGCGCAACAATTTCTGGGATGACATCAATGGCGCTAGATGGAAGGCGGAAGGAAAATTCCTGCAAATCAGCGACTCGCCGGATGTAGTGGTGGATCACAACACCGTCTTGCAAACCGGAAGCCTTATCATGACTTACGGTGCGCCTAGCCGAAATTTCGTTTACACAAACAATATCGCTTACAACAATCAATACGGCGTCAAGGGAGATGACGCCGGGAGTGGGAACGGAACCATCGCGCGATATTTTCCAGGAGCCATGTTTGTTCGCAACATACTGATTGGCGGAAACAGCAGGGATTATCCAACGGGAAACTGGTTTCCAAAAACATTTGCCGAAGTCGGAGCGCTGGAACGCGAGGGCGATTTACGGCTGAGCCTGCTCAAACCATATTTGGCGAAAGGAACGGACGAAAAAGACATTGGATGCGATCTGGCAAGTCTGGCGAAAACCATCGCCGGAGTGACGACGGTTCTGCCGGTTGAAGCCCGCAGGTAGTTGGCGCACAATACGGCGCAGCAATCGAAACCGACCGCGCGGTAATTCATCAACCAATGAGAAAGGAAACGTCTGTGAAACCGGTTTTCCGTTTGGTCATATTGTTGTGTTTGATGCTGACCGGCGCGATCAACTCATTTCTCGGAGCGCGCGCGCAATCAGTCAAGTCGCGTCCGCCGCTCAGAACGACTGAAGCCGCAACTGGATCGTCGGTGTTGCCGGAATTGCCGCGTGCGTATCTAAATACTGCGTATGTCGAACCGACTGGGCGAAACTACCACGTTGGACAGGGAGGAAATTTACAGGCAGCGATCAATGCCGCTCAGCCGGGAGATGTCATCACACTGCAACCCGGCGCGGTATTCATCGGGAACTTCGAACTGCCCGCCAGAAGTTCTCAAGCCAACAGCGCCAGTGAATGGATCGTCATTCGACCGGCAGTGTCTGATTATTGTCTGCCCTTGCCGGAGAATCGAATCACGCCCGAATACGCTGCGATTTTGCCTAAAATCATTTCACCGAATGCCACCGCCGCTATCAGAACCCGACCCGGAGCGCATCATTACAGGTTAATCGGTCTGGAAATCAGTCTTGCCGACCACGTGGAGTTTAATACCGGGCTGGTTCTTCTTGGCGACGGATCGGGAGCGCAGAACCATTACGAATCCATTCCACACGATTTGATCGTTGATCGTTGTTACATCCACGGACACAAATCGGCCAATCTCTCGCGCGGAGTGGCGTTGAACAGCGCCCAAAGCGCGGTTATTGATTCTTACATTTCCGAAATTCACGGCATTGGATTCGACACTCAGGCAATTTGTGGATGGAACGGTCCAGGCCCGTTCAAGATTGTCAATAATTATCTGGAAGGCGCTGGAGAAAACATCATGTTCGGAGGAGCCGACCCTTCCGTATTTGAACTGATTCCATCAGATATTGAATTTCGAGGCAATCACCTGTTCAAACCGACGCATTGGCGTGTCGGAGCGCCGGGTTACGAAGGCAAACACTGGTCGGTCAAAAATCTGATGGAATTGAAAAATGCGCAGCGAGTCCTGATCGAAGGCAATGTTTTTGAAAATTGCTGGGGAGACGCCCAGGATGGTTTCGCGCTCATTTTCAAAAGCGTGAATCAGGATGGAACCGCTCCCTGGTCGGTGACGCGCGACGTGACCTTCATCAACAACATTGTGCGAAATGCCGAAGGTGGCATCAATCTGCTGGGGTATGACACCGATCAGCCCGGCGGATTGATGCGGCGCGTGTTGGTCAAAAACAACCTCTGGGAAAACATTGACGGCACATACTATGGTGGACACACGGGAAGATTCGTGCAAATCAGCGATGCGCCGGACGTGATTGTGGATCACAATACGGTTTTGCATTCCGGCACTGTCATTTCAACTTACGGCAATCCGAGTCAGAATTTTGTCTACACCAACAATCTGAGCGCTCACAACGAATATGGTGTAAAAGGCGATGGCGAAGGTTCAGGCAATCCAACGCTGAATATGTATTTGCCGGGAGTCGTTTTCACCAAAAACGTGTTGGCCGGTGGGGCGAGCAACATCTATCCTCCCAACAATTTCTTTCCTGCCGTATTGGAAGATGCCAGATTCGTCAATGCCGACAATGGCGTATACCGACTGGCTTCGGATAGTCCATACAGGCTGGCCGGAGCGGACGGAAAAGACCTGGGGTGTGATTTCGATGCGCTCACCAAAGCATTGCACAAGAATGTCGTTTTACGGTCTTTATCGCGCACAGACCAATCGCTGAAGATACTTTGCGGCAGAAGCGGGATCGTATTTCCTCCCGTGTCGCCGCGTTGATTTTGCTGGCAGTTATAAGCTGGAAAACCCTCACTGATGCCCCATTTCATTGATTCACCCGCTCGAAGAGCGTGTCTGTGGTTGTTGGGCTTCGCGTTTGTCGGCGCTTTGCTGGTCTGGTTATACCCCGACGCCGAACAACAGGACTCGGCATATCATTACCTTTTTTCACGCTGGGCTGCGATTCATCCTTTCTATTTTGTCAGCGTATGGGCGCGACCATTGTTCACGCTGATTTATTTTTTCCCTTCGCAATTGGGTTATCCGGCGGCCAAGCTCATGACCGTCGGCATCGGTCTGGCGACTGCCTGGCAGGGCTTCCGGCTGGCGGAGCAGGTCAAACTGCGGCGTGCGGAACTGATCGTTCCGCTGCTGTGGCTTCAGCCGGCGTTTTTTGCGCTCAGTTCCGAAGTCATGACGGAAATGCTTTTTGCATTGCTGTTCGTCATTGCGCTGAGGCTTCATCTGGCCGGACGCATTATTGCCGGAATGCTGGTTGCTTCGCTGTTGATTCTGGTCAGACCGGAAGGGTTTTTCATCGGCGTTCTCTGGGGATTTTGGATTTTGGATTTTGGATTTTGGATTGGGCGGGCAAAGGATCAAAACAAACCATATCAGAAATTCGCAATCCGCATTCTTCAATGCTTGCTGCTGGGCAGCGGAATGGTTTTCTGGTGGTTGGCTGCGCTGGTCATCACCGGAGACAAGTTATGGATAGTTCACAACTGGCCGCCTGATTGGCAAATTGACGGGAAAGCAAACGGCACTGGGCCTGTCTGGTGGTATGCGGCGCAACTTCCCTTGATCGTCGGTGTCCCGCTGGTTGCGCCATTTCTGGTCGGATTGTGGAAACTGTTGCGCCGCCGTGAACTGGGTTTTGCCACCTCATCCTTTTTGACATTGTTTCTGCTGCATTCCTTGATGTTTGCGGGTGGCTGGTTTGGCTCTGCGGGTTATGCGCGTTATTTCGTTTGCATTGCGCCGGTGACGGCCTTGATCTCTCTGATTGGTTGGAATGAACTGACGGCCAATCGTTCTCGACGCTTACTGCAAGCTGGCGGTTTGGCGTTGGCGGCGCTGACGTGTTTTGTTTACGTGGACAGCATTAGATTCAGCCGCGATGCTTTTGCGATTCAGGAAATGTATGACTGGATTGGCAATCATACGTCGTTGATTGATCCTGGTTCTGCTGCGTATCACAAACGGCTGGTTACGAGTCAAGCTTACGCTCGGATTCTGCTGGATCGAGACCCAATGGAAAATCTGGCGTTTACGGCTGATCGGCAGCACAATTTGGATTTGATTCGACAATCGCCCGAAGGCACATTGGTTTTCTGGGAAGATGACACTGGGCCGAACTGGTACAAGTTGCGAGCAGAAGATTTTCAAGCGGCAGGGTACGAATTGTTGAAATCGCAAGAATTCAAGCTGCAAGGGTATTTTGTGCGGTTGCAGTGGGCGCGTTGGGGCGGTTGGCGGTGGCAACGAATGCACTGGTTGTACAAGCGACCACAGTTCGATCCGTGATTTTGAGCCGACTGTCGGAAGTAATTTCTCGAAATTCTACAAATCAACCAACCCGAAGGCCTGTTGGTTGCAACAAAGGCTTCGGGCGTAAGAGATTGACCTGAGCAGAATTAAAACCATTGCCAGTCTGTCAATCGTTTGTGTAAGATTCGCTGGCCGCAAATCAACAGGTATCGAAAATTGTGGCGAATAAAAGAAGTTGATTCACTTCAAAATCAACTCCTCACACTGCAAATTCAAATGAATTTTGTTTTTTTTCCGAGTTTAGAAAAAGATTCTGCTCGGTTTGTACCAATGCTCTCTCGCCCCAATTGACCGACCCCGAACCGTTGGTCGGTTCATAGCAAATTGAAAAAGATTCAACGACTCATCAGGCCGGTGCAGCAGATTGTTTTATCTTGCGAGCCTGAGATTTCGCCCAAGATGTTTGTTGCCGATCAGTTGTTGTGACAATGACGCCTCTTTTTTCGGCGGCGACTTCAAAATGTAAACGCAGCGCTTTTTACCCTGGAAGGACTATTTATGATCCAGAAAACTTTTCGACGCTTTATCAACCTCACGTTAGTCATTTGCGCCCTGGCAATGTTCAGCACAGTGGCGTTTGCCCAGTACCCGATTGGTCAAAGCAGCATTGGCGATATGAAACCCGGAAGCGTGCTGTTTTACAGCCGCTATTCGAGCAATCCTGCCAACCCGGCGATGGGCGACACGCAGATCAACATCACCAACGTCAGCCAGAATGCCGCGGCCAGCGTGCATTTGTTCATGGTGGACGGCGCGACTTGTTCGATTGCCGATTCGTTTGTCGGGTTGACGCCCAACCAGACGGCCAGCTTTCTGGTCAGCGATTACGATCCGGGCATCAGCGGTTATATCGTCGCCGTGGCGGTTGGCGGCGGTGGAGGCGGTCCAACGCAATTCAACCATCTTATCGGCTCGGAATTCATCCGCGAAACCAATGGCGTGACTGCGTATCTGCAGGCGATGACCGTGGCCAAACGGTCTCCTGGCGGTGTGGAACCTGACGGCTTAGGCCAGACTGTTCTCAATTTCAATGGCGTTGATTACGAACAGCTTCCGAGTTCCGTGGCAGTCGCGACCTTCAATAGTCAGACTGTGGATTCCAACATGCTGTCTCTGTTCAGCCCCTCGACCAATTTGATGATTGGCGGCGTGACTTCGACCAGTGTGTTCACGCTGCTTTACAACGACGCTGAGGTTCCGATTTCGAGCAGCTTCACGGTCAACTGTTACCTGTACAATTCGTTCACCAATCTCTTCAATCGCGGTGGCGGCATCAATCGCCATGTTCCATCAGGACGAACCGGCTGGATTCGTATGACGGCTTCCGGGCGTCCGATCCTGGGTTCAGTGCTTGGCAGAGGCCCGGTGTTCGTTGGCGGACACAACCTGCACGCGCTGTCGCTGCTTGGGTCTTACTCGATTGTCGTTCCCGCGTTCTAACAACAAGGGGGCAAACATTATCTGCAAATGCGGGATGAAAAGTTTCGACTTTTCATCCCGCATTTTTTTGGTCTTGGATCATCTCGGCGTTTGGGCAACACGGGACTGCCTGATACTCTTGGCCGCAGAGGAAATTCCATGAACTTTATCTTCAATCTGGCTTACCGCGAAATGCGCGCTTCGTGGCATCGGCTGTTGTTTTTTTTCATCTGCATCGCCATCGGAGTTGGTTCGATCGTGGCGTTGCGATCACTGGTGCAAAATCTGAAAACGGCTTTGGTCGGCGACGCGCGGTCGTTGATGACGGCGGACGTTCAGGTGTCAGCGAACAATCCCTGGAACGAAGAAACCAAAGCGGCGCTGGAACGAGCCTACACTTCGCCATTGATCGAAGCGCATATTGATGTTTTGGAAACGGCGACCATGGCGCGTTCCGGCGAAGACTGGCTGGGGACGCCGAAGATGGTCGAACTGAAAGCCGTCCAGCAAGGGTTTCCTTTTTACGGAGAAATGATTCTGGCCGATGGGCAAAAATTTTCCTACGAACTGTTGAAAGATCGTGGCGCGCTGGTCAAGCAGAATTTGCTGACCGCGCTGGGGCTGAAAATCGGGGAAACGCTGAAGATCGGCGAACTGGAGTTCACAATTCGCGGAGTGATCGAACAGGAGCCGGGCAACACCATGAATGCGTTCAGCATTGGCCCGCGAGTGATAATTGCTTATGAAGACGCAGTCGCCGCAGGGTTGACGACCTTCGGCAGTCGCGCGCGTCATCGTGTGTTGTTCAAAACCAAAGAAGGCCAGATGGATCGGCTGGTGACCCAGCTTCGCAACGAGATCAAATCTCAGCCCGGCGTAGTGGTTCGTTCGTTTCGATTTTCCCAGGACAGGCTGACCGAATCGTTGAATCAAGTGGAAGATTATCTGAGCCTGATCGGGCTGGTGATTCTGGTGCTGGGCGGCATAGGTATTTTCAGCGTGACGCGCGTCTTCGTTCAGCAAAAGATGAAGACGATTGCGATTCTGAAAACTCTGGGCGGACAAAACTCGCGCGTGCTCGGCGCGTATCTGGTTCAGGTCATGGCGCTCGGCGTGGTGGGTAGTTTGTTCGGATTGTTCTTGGCTCAACTGCTGGCCTGGATTCTGCCCAAGTATTTCGTTGGGATTTTGCCGCCCAACGTTGAAATCCGGCTAACGTGGCAAGCCGCTCTGCAAGGATTGAGCATTGGCTTGCTGGTGTCGTTGCTGTTTTCGTTGCTGCCGCTGCTGCAAATCCGGCAGATCAAACCGATTCTGGTGTTACGAAGCTCGGAAGTTCCCAGAGGACGAAAATTCGACTTGTTGAAAATTGTCGTTAGCATTTTTGTCGTGCTGGGGTTGCTGGGCATATCGAGCTGGCAAGCCGGTTCGTTGAAAATCGGCGGCATTTTTTTGATCGCCTTGGCGGTAATGACGCTTGTATTGAATTTGACGGCGACCGGATTGATGAAATTCGTGCGCGGGTTTCGCCGCATTCCTTCGTTTACCGTTCGGCAAGGCATCAACAGCCTGTATCGTCCGGGCAATCAAACGCGAATCATTTTGATGGCGGTCGGCCTTGGAGTTTTCTTTGTGGTGGGCGTGCGGTCATTGCAACTCAATCTTAGGGAAGAACTGGGCGTTGATCTGGAAAATTTCAAAGCCGATATGTACCTGATAGACATCCAGCGCGATCAGCGACCCGTTGTCGAAGAAGCCATCGCCAAATTCACTGGCGAAAAGCCTGAAATCATTCCCACGATTCGCGCTCGCATTGCGGCGATCAACGGCAGCGAAGTGAATCTGGATAGTTCGCGGTCCAACGAAAATCGCCGCGAAAATCGTGGCCCAAATGCCGGCATGCTGGGCCGCGAATACGTGCTGACGTATCGCGCCAAACTGGACGACAACGAAACAATCATTGCCGGGAAATTCTGGACGCCGGAATCATCGCCCGAACCGGAAGTTTCCATCGAAGAATTGATGAATGAAGAACTCGGATTGAAGGTTGGCGATGTCATGACCTTTGATGTGCTTGGACGAAAAATAGCGGCGCGTGTCACCAGCATTCGCCGTGTGGATTGGCGCAATGCGCGAACGGGGTTTCTGGTCGTGTTTCGTCCGGGCGCGTTGGACGACGCTCCGGCGATGTACATCACTGCGATCAAAGGCCCGGCAGAAACCGCCGCGCGCGCCCAGTTGCAACGCGAACTGGTGGATAAAGCGCCGAACATTTCCGTGGTGGATGTCCGTGACATCATCGAAATCGCTCGCGGCATTGTGCAAAAAGTGTCGCTGGCAGTTTCCTTTGTTGGTGGTTTTGTTTTTTTGAGCGGCTTGCTGATTCTGATCGGTTCGATTGCGATGACGAAATTCCATCGCTTGTACGAATCGGCGATCCTGAAAACGCTGGGCGCGAAAAAGAAACTGATCATCTGGACGTTGCTGGTCGAATATGGCGTGCTGGGATTGCTGGCCGGATTGATCGGCTCGGCGGCGGCGATTGGCTTGACGTGGGCGATTGCCGAGCAGGCGTTGAAAATCAATTGGCGCTTCATTCCGTCGGTCAATCTGATGGGAGTAGTAGCCACGCTGGTGGTGGTCATTCTGGTTGGCGTCATTTCAAGCTGGGACGTGATGATCAAAAAGCCGCTGGGGATTTTGCGAAATGAATAGAGAGCTGACGCTGCAATTGCTCGAACGACATCAGCCTGCCGATGCGCACGAAGCGCAAATGCTGGACGACATCAAAGCCTTCGTGCGCCGATACGATAACTTTCATTCGCGCCGGCAACTGGCTGGACATCTGACCGGTTCGGCGTGGGTTGTCAGCGAGGACCGCACGCACGCCTTGCTGACTTATCACGGCAAATTCGATTGCTGGGTGCAGCTTGGCGGCCACGTCGAAGATGATGCAGATATGCTCCGCGCCGCCTGGCGCGAAGCCTGCGAAGAATCCGGTTTGCCGAATGTGACGCCGCTGTCCGATCAAATCTTTGACGTGGATGTTCACGCGATTCCCGCCAATCCCAAAGAACCAGCGCACTTTCATTACGACATTCGGTTTTTGTTTTCAGCGGATCGCACTGTGCCGCTTGTTGTCAGCAGCGAATCCAAAGACCTGGCCTGGGTGGAAATCGAAAAGATCGCTGAACTCACTTCCGAAGAATCCGTTTTGCGAATGGTTCGAAAAACTGTCAGTCAAAGAATCGTTCAATTCGGAAACTGAAAAGAGATTACGGAACAAATGGAAATAACGGAATAAACTGAACCTCCAATCAAGTCGTATCCTTTCCGTCTTTTCAGTTGTTTCCGTTTGTTCCGTAATCTCTCCCAATGTCTTCTTGCGCGCTTGCTTTGTTCAATCAACTATCTACAATCCGGTTCTCGCACGTAACTCCAAAAAACAACTTCTGAACTTTCACAGCATGACTTTTGAAACCTGGTTCCAATCCATTCACGCGGACATTCCTGTCCAATCCGCAAACGCAGTTTTGGCGCTTACCGAAGAAGGCGGCACGATTCCGTTCATCGCCCGGTATCGCAAAGAACAAACCGGCAATCTTGACGAAGTCGCCATCGCCAACGTCATTGACGCCAAAGAGCGTTGGGACGAAATCATCAAACGCCAGGCCTTCATACTGGAAGAGATCGAGCGGCAGGGAAAACTGACCGACGAATTGAAGGAAAAAATTCTGGCGGCATTCAATTTGGACACGCTGGAAGATTTGTATCTGCCGTACAAACAAAAGCGCAAAACCAAAGCGACCGTGGCCAAGGAAGCGGGCTTGGAACCGCTGGCCAACTGGATTTGGGACATCGCACACGGCGCGGCTGTGCCGGAAACCGGCCAAACGCTGGAAGCCTTTGCGCTGGCGTTTTACAACGCCGAAAAGAACATCAACGATGCGGCTGCGGCCATCAATGGCGCTCAGGACATTTTGACCGAACGACTGGCCGAAACGATTGAGTTGCGTGAACACACTCGCAAAACGGTTTTCGAGCGTGGCGTTGGCAAAACTGTCAAAGCCGAAAAAGCCAAACCCGCCAGCAAATTTGAACGCTACTTTGATTACTTCGAACCGATTCAATCGCTGCTGAAACCCGAAGCGTCGCATCGTTATCTGGCAATGCGACGCGGATGGATGGAAGAAGAATTGACTTTGACCATCGGCGCCGGGCCGGAAGACACGGACTTTGATTTGATTTTGCAGGGAGCCTTTGACGCAGAAGCCTGCCCGGCCATGGTGGAATGCGAACAGCCAATCAAGGATGTATTGCAGAAAGCGTCGCGAATGGCGCTGAAGGCTTATGTGCTGCCAAGCATAGAAACCGAAGTCCATCGCACGCTCAAGGATGTCGCCGACGAAGCCGCGATCAAGGTCTTTGCCGAAAACGTGCGCAAGCTGCTGCTGGCCGCGCCATTCGGAGCCAAAGCCGTACTCGGCATTGACCCAGGCATTCGCACCGGCTGCAAGCTGGCTGTGGTGGATGATTCCGGCAAATACGTCGCCAGCGATGTCATTCATCTGCAATCGCAGCACGAACAGGAACGCGCGAAAAAGTTGATTGCCGAAGTGGTCAAAAACGCCAACATCCGTGCCATCGCCGTCGGCAATGGAACCGCCGGACGCGAAACCGAAAGTTTTGTCCGCGAAGCTTTGAAAGAAGCCGGACTGAACACGCCTGTGGTGATGGTCAACGAATCAGGCGCGAGTATTTACTCCGCCAGCGATGTGGCGCGCGAAGAGTTTCCCGATCTGGATTTGACCGTGCGCGGAGCCATTTCCATCGCGCGGCGGTTGCAAGACCCGTTGGCCGAACTGGTCAAAACCGATCCCAAGAGCATTGGCGTTGGCCAATACCAGCACGATGTGAATCAGCCTGCGTTGAAAAAGTCATTGGATTTGGTGGTGGATGTTTGTGTCAACTCTGTCGGCGTGAATTTGAACACGGCGTCGTCGCATTTGCTGGCGCGGGTTTCCGGCATTGGCCCTTCGATGGCGAAGAAGATTGTCGAACACCGTGGAACCAAAGGTTTGTTTGAATCGCGCCAGCAATTGCTGGAAATTCCTCGCTTCAGCGCGAAGGTATTTGAACAGGCTGCCGGGTTTTTGCGCATTCCGAATTCCGCGCATCCGCTCGACAACACTGGAGTTCACCCGGAACGGTATCCGGCTTTGGAACAACTGGCCGCGCGTTTGGGCAAAGGCGTTGGCGAATTGACCGGTTCCGGCGTCGGGCTGGTCAAACAGGCCGAAGACCTGAAAGCAGAAGTCGGCGAATTCACGTTTGCCGACATCATCGCCGAATTGGAAAAGCCCGGACGCGATCCGCGCGAAGAGTTTTCGGCGTTCGCCTTTCGCGAAGACGTTCATCAGGTCAGCGATTTGAAACCGGGAATGACTTGTCCCGGCATTGTCACCAACGTGACGAACTTCGGCGCGTTCGTGGACATCGGCGTGCATCAGGACGGCCTGGTTCACATTTCGCAACTGAGCAACAAATTCGTCAAAGACCCGCGAGAAATCGTCAATCCGGGTGATCGCGTGACGGTGCGGGTGCTGGAAGTGAACCTGGAGAAAAATCAGATTGCCTTGACGATGAAAAGCGATGCGGAAACTTCGCGCCAGATGCCGCGCGACAGCCGCGCCGAAAATTCCGAACGTCGGTTTGATCGTCGCCCAAATCAAAACCGGGATCGCCGTGACAACAAACAAGACAACCGGCAAGATCGAAAACCGCAACGCCCGGAAAAACCGAGCTTCAACAATCCATTCGCAGAGCAGTTGGCGAAGTTCAAGAAGTAGGATTCGTTAGCTTGTTTGGCGAGAAAGAAGCAATTCGAGTTCAGCAATGGACTCGAAATCTTTTGGGCGACCGGCGGCGCGTTTGGTTGCGATGAGTCGCTCAAGATTTAAGCAAAGACAGCGGATACTGAAAAGTTCGATTGTCACCGAGTCAGGGAGCAGGTTTTCGTAATTGCCGCCGCCTGCGATTTCCCCAAGCAGATCAACATCACCAAGCGGGGTTGTCAGCGTGAAGTTCAGCCCCCGCTTCATCGTTTCAAAATCCAGTTTGAACGGAAGTCCTGGCGGAGCGCCGCGTAGGTATGGGTTGAGAGGTGTCATCATCTGCACTATACGGTTGAGGTTTTCATCCGTGCGGCGGTAGACAATGTCCAAGTCCTGGGTCAGTCGCGCCGAGCCATGAACATTAGCCGCGACGCCGCCAATGACAATGAACTCTATGCCTGCCCCGGTCAGCAAAGGGAGAAATTGTTCAAAGTCCGTCATTGTCTTGCTCTCAATTCTCGACCGGCTTTTTGAAGTTCTTCGGCAAACCGTTGCAGACGCATCAATTTTATAATGCGTTCTTCAACCGTAAGCTTTAGATTTTCGTCCAGTAAGGTTTGATCAACGTCTTTTTTGTACACTTCAATCACTGGATCAAGCTCGAAAGGGAATTTTTGGGATTGTTCGTTCATGGCCGGTATTGTCTTTCTCGATGTACAAATTTGGCAAGCGCTTATTCAGGGAAACGATGATGACTCAAGGATTCACTCGACGCGAAGTCTTGAAAAATAGCGCGACGGCTGCGGCTGGCGCGCTGTTTTGTTTGAACGGAACGGAAACATTGGCGGAAGCGGTTTTTCCGCAAACTGCCACGCAAACGCCACGCGATTTCCGTTACGGTCATTTGTTGCAGGAGTATTTCGTTGCGCGCAGCCGCGAGATGATGGCCAAACGCGCGAAGCTTCGCGCAGCCATCAAAACTCCGGCACAGGTGCTGAAGCTGCGCCAGGAAGTGCGGCAAAAGCTCCGCGCTTGTTTCGGCGTGTTGCCCGAACGCACGCCGCTCAACGCGCGCATCACCGGCAAAGTCGAACGCGACGCTTACACCATCGAAAAGCTGATTTACGAAAGCCGTCCGAATTATCCAGTCACGGCCAATCTGTACCTTCCCAAAAACAAAACAGAAAAACTTCCCGCCGTGTTGGCGGCTTGCGGCCATTCGCGTACGGGCAAAGCCGAGCCGAAGTATCAGAAATTCGCACGCAATCTGGCTCGGCAAGGGTATGTGGTGTTGATCTTCGATCCTCCGTCGCAAGGCGAACGTTTCGAGTATGACAACGAACCCGGCGAACCTGTCGTGCAATGGGGCGTGCATTCGCACATTGTCGCAGGCAATCAAATGAATCTGCTCGGATGGAACTTTGCGTTGTGGGAAACGTGGGACGGCATTCGCGGATTGGATTATTTGCTCTCGCGCCCCGAAGTTGATCCGAATCGCGTCGGGCTGACGGGCAATTCCGGCGGAGGCACGCAAACCACCTGGCTGAACGTGCTGGATGATCGGTTCACGATGGTGGCGCCGAACTGTTTTGCGACGCAGTACCTCAACAATCTGGAAAACGAAGAAGCGCAGGACACTGAACAAATCGTTCCCGGAATGCTGGCTGCCGGATGCGATATGGCCGATTTTTACATCGCGCAGTTGCCGCGCCCTGTGCATTTCGGCGGCGAGCAAAACGACTTTTTCGACGTGCGCGGAGTTCGCGCCGTTTACGAAGAAGTGAAGCGGCTGTATTCCATCGTCGGCAAAGACGAGGACGTGGAGCTTTACATCGGCCCGGAAACGCACGGTTACAACAAAGGCGCGCGCGAAGCGATGTACAAATTCTTCAACCGGCACGCGGCTGTTACAGCGTCACCGATTGAACCGGTCGCGCCGCCGGAAAAAGACGAAACCCTGCAAGTGACGGAGACCGGGCAAACCGCTGCGCTCGGCGCAAAACGAACGTTCGATTTCACCAGCGAAGCTGCCAGGCAACTTGCGGCGAAACGACAACAAATCTCCGGCAAAGTTCTGAGCGATGAATTGACGAAGCTGCTGGCGCTGCCTGCGCGCACCGTGCCGCCGAATTACCGTGTAATGCGAGACCGGCGCATCAGCGCAACCTTGCGCGATTACGGCTTTGTCATCGAAACCGAACAACACAACGGCGCGAATGTTTTCGCCTTGCTGCACGCGATTCCCAAAAACGGCCCGCAATACTTTTTCCCAAAAGTCGAACACGCGACGCTTTACGTTCCGCATCTGTCTTCGCTGGATGAAATTGCCGCTGGCAAAGCGCCGCAGCTTGCCGATGGCGAAATCCGATTTGCGTTGGACGTGCGCGGCATAGGCGAAATGATGGCGCGATTGCACAAAGACACCAGCGACGATTTCTTTTTGCCTTATGGCACGGATTACTTTTATTCGACGCTGGCGATGATGTGGAACGAATCGTATTGTGGTCGCCGCGTTCACGATCTGCTGGCCACGCTGGATTTGTTTGCGGCAAACGGCTGCCAGGAACTGCATCTGGTCGGACGCGGCTTGGGAGCGATCACCGCCGCGTTCGCCGCCGTGCTGCATCCGCTGGTCAAACGGGTGACGCTGCACAACGCGCTGCTGTCATATCACGAACTGACTCAGGACGACCGTTACCAATGGCCGCTTTCGACTTTGCCTTATGGCGTTTTGCAGAGGCTGGATTTGCCGGACTGTTTGCGCGAACTGGCGGCGACTAAACGTCTGAACGTGGTTGATCCGTGGAATGCGCGAATGCAGGCTTGGCCGCGCGAAAAGCTGGCGGCGCATTTGCAGTCGTTGGGCTTGGAAAAACTCGATGTGAAATGAACTTCCATCTTTAACGACTTCAGCCATCTTTGACTGAGGAAAGGAGCACTATGAATTTCAGGTTATTGTTGGTTGCGTTTTGCCTTTTGGCGTTCTCTTCAATTGCCTTACCTCAAACTCAGGAGCTGCCGCAGGACAAGATGATGTTGGTGGAAGGGCTGGTGGAAACGGCTGCGGGTTGTCCTGTCGCTTTGAGCGAGCCTACGTTCCGCCGACTCAGAATCTTGACTCCGCAAGACGGCCTGAAAGAGGTTCATGAGGAAGTCAAAATCGAAAATATTTCGGGCAAAGCGATCAGAAAGGTCATTGTCGCTTTTCGCTATGACGGCCCAGATGGCGGGATGATGAGATTGGACCGCGCGACCAAGCCGATTGGCATCGGTGAAGTGTTGGTTTCCAAACATACCTATAAGGTGGGCAGTGGCGACAAAACAGTTGAAGGATATAACGGCGTGTTTACCGCTTTGGCGATTGCCGTGGAGTTTGAAGACGATACGCATTGGGTGAAACCTTACACCGCAGATGATCAGTTGATCATAATGAGGCAGGCGTTAAGCAACCAGCCATCGCCGTTAGTCGTCGCGCGTTGCGACAACATTGATGAAGGTTACCGCGCAACTTTACAGACCCGCTCAGATGGGGTTGTGGCGTATAGGTTAGGAGTCGTGAAAGACCTACCCGATAACTTCGACGTTCGGTTGGGAGAGTGGATTGCAATGCCGGAAACGGTTACGCCTAAGAACACTGAAATCAAAATTTCCGCTGCCGACCCCAAAGTCAGCTTGCCACAGTCTTGGCTTTTTAAGCGAGAGAAAGTTCGTCGGAACGCGACTACCGGTTCATTTTTGGCTGGGGGCGCGCTTTTTGTCGCGGAAGTGAAGCTGGCCGATGGAACCATCTGGAAACAGAATCTAACCAGAGATGAGTTGATGTGGGGGCTTCACAATCAATAAATTTTGGAGTTTTATGCCGATCAAAATTCGTGTTCACCTTGCTGCGGCAATGTTTGTCGCGGCGTTGCTTTCCAGTTTCGCCTTTGCGCAGGCGCTGAAATTTGAAGTCACCGTTTCGCCGCAACTCAGTCCGCAGCCGGTGTACGGGCGATTATTCGTGATCCTGGGCAAATCCGAACGCCCGGAACCACGACAAGGCGCAGGGCGCACGGGAATGAATTCGCCGCCGATTTTTGCCCGTGACGTGACGGGCTTGTCCGCGCAAACGGCGGGAACGATTGATGCGACCTGCGTGGCGTTTCCATTGAACAGCTTGAACGACGTGAAGCCGGGCGAATACTTCGTCCAGGCGGTGCTCGACACCAATCCGGACATCAAGAATCTGAACGCGCCCGGCAATCTGTACAGCAAGCCCGTCAAGCTGAACCTTGATCCGGCGAAAAGCGGCGCGGTCAAATTACAGTTGACCGAACAACTGCCCGCCGATGCGCTGCCGCCGGAAACTGAACTGGTCAAATTCGTCAAACTGAAATCCGAACTGCTGTCGAAATTTTGGGGACGGCCAATCTACTTGCGCGCGGGCATCATCTTGCCGCGCGATTTTGCCAAAGAGCCGGAACGCCGTTACCCGGTACGCGTTCACATTGGCGGTTACGGTTCGCGGTACACGGGCGTGCAGCGAATGATGACGAGCGGCTCCAATTTTCAGAAAGCCTGGATGGCGGATGACGCGCCGCGAATGTTGCTGATTCATCTGGATGGCGCGGGGCCGCTCGGCGATCCGTATCAAGTCAACTCCGAAAACCACGGGCCGTATGGCGATGCTGTCACGCAAGAACTGATTCCGCACATCGAGAAAACTTATCGCGGCATAGGCGAAGGCTGGGCGCGGGTGCTCGACGGCGGTTCGACCGGCGGTTGGGTGTCGCTGGCCTTGCAGATTTTTTACCCGGATTTTTTCAACGGCGCTTGGTCTGCGTGCGCGGACGGCGTGGATTTTCGCGGTTTTCAATTGGTCAACGTTTACAGCGACGCGAACGCTTATGTGAACCGTAACGGCTTTGAACGTGCCGGCGCGCGCGAAGTCAACGGCGATGTGATGTACACGATGCGCCACGAAGTGCAGGCCGAAAACGTGCTCGGTCGCGGTGATTCGTGGGCAATGTCCGGCGGGCAGTGGGGAGCCTGGAACGCGACATACGGCCCGCGTGGAGCGGACGGTTTGCCCGTGCCGCTGTGGGATCCGAAAACCGGCGAACTGAATCGCTCGGTGGTCGAGCATTGGAAAAAGTACGACCTGCGGCTGCATCTGGAACAAAACTGGGCGACGCTGGCGCCGAAGCTCAAAGGCAAGCTGCGCGCTTGGATGGGCGATGCCGACAATTATTTTTTGAATAACGCCATGCGAATGCTGGATGAATCTTTGAAGAAAGCTTCGCCGCCATTTGAAGGCAAGATCGAATTCAGTCCCGGCAAAGGTCATTGCTGGATGGGATTGACCGAAGCGCAAATGATGGCCGAAATGGCTCAAGCGATGAAGAAACCGTAGCAAGTAATGGAGGAGACAATGCGCGCCAAAACCTTAGTTGTGTTGTTGTGTTTGTTGCTGGCCACGCCGACGTTTGGCCAACCGCCGAAACCTTTGCCTTCGATGCGCAAGCAGGCGGAAATCCAACAAGGCTGGTTGAAACTGCGGCTGGAAAAAGTCCTGCCCGAATTGATGCGCAAACACGGCGTGGCAATGTGGTTGGTGATCTGCCGCGAATACAACGAAGACCCTGTCTATCGTTCGCTGACTTCGCCGACGGTGTTTGCCGCGCGACGGCGGACGATTCTGGTTTTTACGGATCGCGGCGAACAGGGAATTGAACGATTGGCGCTCGGCGGCGGATCGAACGGCGGCTTGTATCAGGTTTACCGTGACCCGGAAGTCGAAAACCGCGAACTCTGGGGCGAAGGCCAATGGGCGCTATTACGGAAACTGATCGCCCAGCGCGATCCGAAAAACATCGCCGTCAACATTTCAGCGACGCATGCTTTCTCTGATGGTTTGTCGGCGGGCGAATATGAAAAGCTGCAACAGGCGTTGGGCGCGGAGTATTCCAAACGATTGATTCGCGCCGAAGAATTGCCGCACGAATACATTTCGATTCGGCTGCCGGAAATGCTGCCGACTTACAAACACTTGATGGAAATCGTGCATTCGATCATCGCACGCGCCTTTTCCGCTGAAGTCATCAAACCCGGCAAGACTACGAATCAGGATGTCGTCTGGTTTATGCGGCAACAGGTGAACAATCTGGGTTGCGGCACGTGGTTTCAGCCAACCGTTCGCGTGCAGCGCAAAGGTTCCGGCATTCCCAGCAATCTGGCGGAAGACGCTCCGATTGTGATTCAGCGCGGTGATGTGCTGCATTGCGACTTCGGGCTGACGGCATTGGGCTTGGCGACAGACACGCAACACATGGGCTACGTCTTGCGTGCGGGCGAAACCGACGCGCCCGCCGGCATCAAAAAGGCGCTGGCCAACACCAATCGCATGCAAGACATCCTGATGGAACGCATGAAGCCCGGTCGCACCGGCAACGAAGTTCTGGCGGATGCCATTGCGACGATGAAAGCCGAGAAAATCAACGGCACGTTTTACACGCACCCAATCGGCGACCACGGTCACGGCGCAGGGCCGTTGATCGGGTTGTGGGATTGGCAGGAAGGCGTTCCCGGTCGCGGCGACGTGAAACTGCTGCCAAACACATGGTTTTCGATTGAACTCGGCGCGCGCACGCCTGTGCCGGAATGGGACGGCGCGGAACTGTTCGTCGGCCAGGAAGAAGACGCGGTGCTCAACGCCGACGGCAAAATGGAATGGGTGCTGCGGCGGCAAACGAAGTATCATTTGGTGCGGTAAATCAAAAGACACAAAGTAAATATCCAAAAGCAAAAATTCAGCATTCCGGTAAGGCGGTTTCGTGAAATTGATGAAACTCTGGTTGATATTAGTTGGATTGGGTGTGTTGTGGACGAATAGCGCACAAGCGCAGGTTTCCAGTTTGGAACCGGCGCAACCGCGTTGGGGGCAGACGCTGACGATCATTTATGACTCGGCAGCGCAGGGCGCGAAGTTTTCTGTTGCCGATGACGTTTACGGTTATGTCCGGCTGAAGTTTCCTGACCACGTTGAAAACTTTGCGCTGCGAATGGCCAAAGTGGGCAAGCAGCATCGCGCCGAGTTCAAGGTGAAAGACAACGTTGCCGAAATTGGCGTTCATTTCATCACGCTTGGCGGCGGATGGGATGAGTGGGCGTATACCACTGCGGGGGTGTATCGCGCGGACGGTCAATTGGCACGCGGCGCGTTGGTCGGGAAGATTTCTTCTGGTCGCTACCTGGAATTTTTCAAACAGGAAACGGCGCTGTATCCCGATAACTATTCGGCTTATCGGATGAAGTGGGAAACAGCGGCGCTGATTGACGCCAGAAAAGCGGCTGGAGAAATCAACGCTGACATTCGATCTTTAAGCCGAAAGCCGGAGAGCGCCGAATTGTTGTATGCGCTTTCGTTCGGGTATTTGCTGACGGGGCGCGAAGCTGACAGTGTAACTGCGATTCGGCGATTGGCCGGAGATTATGCTTCGTCGCCGTTTGCAGGCTTGGCTGTGAAAGATTACGAAGAACAGGTTGCCAACTTGCCTGCCGCAGACCGTTCGGAAATGGCCAGGTTGAAACTGCAAATCCTTCGTGCGAACCCGACCAGCGAGTTTGCTCGTTCGGCGATGGCGACCTTGGCGGCAGACAACCGAATGCCGCTGGATGTGATTGAGAGCATTTCCGGTTATTGGCAAAAAGCCGAGCCTGAAAATCCGTTGCCGAATTTTTATCTGGCAGCGTCGTGCTTGAATCGCTACCAAAGTTACGGCCAGGTCAGGCCGTCGCTCGAACGCGCAATTGAATTGTTGTTGGCGGGCAAATTGCGGCTGCACGGCGATATAAACGGCAGGCAAACCGAAGCGATGTTGCCCGAAGCTTATCGAATGAACGGCGATTTGGCTTTTCGCCAGCAGCGGATCGAAGATGCTTTGATCGCGGTCGAAACTGCCAAAGCGTTTGCAAGCGAACAGGATTTCGGAATCTACCTGTTGCAAGCCAAAATCCAGCAAGCGATTGGCAAAAATACGCTTGCTGAAACTGCCTTCATCGAAGCCTGGAGACGCGGTTCGCAGGAAGCCGAAGAGCGATTGAAAGACATCTATAAAGGACGACGCGGCAGTTTGGCTGGCTTTGACGAATACTTGTTAGCTGCAACGAAAGGTAAAAAATCCGGCGGCGCGTGGAAACAGGTTGCGCCGCTGGTAAAGCTGACCACGCTGGATGGCAAACGGTATGACCTGAATGCGCTGACCGGCAAAGTGGTGGTCATCAATTTGTGGTTCATCGGATGCAGCCCTTGTCGCAAGGAAATTCCGCGATTGAACGAACTGGTCAACGAATTCAGCCGGCAGCCGGTGGTGTTTCTCGCCCCTACGTTCGACAGCGCCGAAACGCTGCGCGCGTTTTTGAAACAGACTTCGTTCGATTATCAGATCGTTCCCGACGCGGAAACGATCATCAACACGCAATTCAACGCTTCGTTGTTTCCGACGCATATCGTCATTGACCAAAACGGCTTGGTCGAAGCGACCTTGGTGGGCGCTTCGGAGCGCAGGCCGGAAGAAGTCAGGCGGCTGATTTTGCGATTGCTCAACGCTCCAATTAAGTCGGTTTTCAGGTGAATGTACGGCAGGTTTTCCAACCTGCCGAGGTTTCCGCAAGTGTAAAATCCCGGGCAGATTGGAAAATCTGCCCTACACGCGATTGAAAACCGCTCTAGAAAGTGAAAGGAAAACGTATGACTAGAAACATTCTTCGATTGGTTTTCTCGTTGTTGATCGTCTGTGCAGCGGTTTCGACTGCACTGGCTCAGAAATGGGATACGCCGGGAATTGATACCGCGATGCAGGACGCCGTGAAGTTCTGGCAAACGCCCGGCGCAGCCATCGTAGTCGTCAAAGACGATCAAGTGATCTTCATCAAAGGTTACGGCGTGCGCGATGTGAAAACCAAAGAAGAGGTCACGCCCGACACTGTGTTTGCCATAGGTTCGACGACCAAAGCATTTGTCACAGGCGCGATGGCGATGTTGGTTGATGACGGCAAAATGAGTTGGGACGATCCGGTCAGAAAGCACGTCGGATATTTCCGGTTGAGCGATCCGCTGGCCAATGAAAACGTCACATTGCGCGACATCGTCACGCATCGCACAGGCTTGGTTCGTCACGATTTGCTCTGGTACGCCTCGCCGTGGAGTAGGGAAGAGATCGTTCGCAAAATCGGATTTGTGCCGCTGAGTTATGGCTTTCGCACGACGTTCCAATATCAAAACATCATGTTTCTGACTGCTGGATTGGCGGTTGGCAACGCTGCCGGTTCCAGTTGGGAAGCTTTCACGCAAAAACGCATCTTCGATCCGCTGGGGATGAAATCGGCCAGCTTCAGCACATCGGTTGCCGAAAAAGCCGCTGACCACGCCACGCCGCATCAAAAACGTGGCGCAAACATTGACACGATGCCCTGGCGTAACATTGATAACACCGGCCCGGCGGGTTCGATCAATGCCAGCGTGCGCGATTTGTCGAACTGGATTCGGTTGCATCTGAACGAAGGCGAAGTGGACGGCAAGCGGCTGATTTCCGCCGAAAACGTTCGCGAAATGCATACGCCGCAAATGGTCATTCGTAACGAAGGGCGTTGGCAATTGTTCTTTCCGCCGACTGAAACTTCGCAGTTGAGTTACGGGCTAGGCTGGTTCATCAATGATTATCGCGGCCACAAACTGGTCATGCATGGCGGCACGATTGACGGATTCCGCGCCAGCATCATGCTGGTTCCCAAAGCGAAGCTTGGCGTGGCGGTGCTGGCCAATTTGAACGGCACGCAAATGCCTGAAGCCGCCTGTTACAACGTCGTGGATTTACTGCTGGCTTTGCCGAAGAAAGACTGGAACGCCGCGATTGCCGAAAGCGCGAAACAGCTTGAAGCCGAAACGAGCAAGGCATTGATGGCTCGGATGGCGGCGCGCAAGAAAGACACAAAACCTTCGCGTGAACTTGCGGCTTATGCCGGAACGTATGAAGACGCGGGTTATGGCAAAGCGGAAATTTCGCTGGACGGCGAAACGCTTGCACTCGGTTGGAGCAGCTTCAAAACCAAGCTGCAACATTTTCACTTCGACACGTTTTCACCAACGGAACCGCGCTTGTTGACCGAACAGGTGCAATTCACGCTTGGCGCGGACGGCGAAGTCAGCGGGTTGATTTTTCAAGGTATCAGCTTCAAAAAGAAAAAATAGAGTGGAGGAAATTTATGATGAACTCGATAAAACAAATCGCGCGGATGTTGATCGTGGTTGGCATTTGCATGTTCTGTAATGCTGTTCTTGCTTTTGACGAAGGAAAAATCACCGTGGAAGAGCGAACAAAAGCGCTGAATTGGATGAAAGATTCGCATGCTGAAACGCTGGCTGCGTTGGAAGGGTTGAGCGAAGAGCAATTGAAGTTCAAACCCGCGCCTGACAAATGGTCAGTGCTGGAAGTCGCTGAACACATCATGATGGCCGAAGGGTTATTGTTTGGAGCCATGCAGCAGGCGTTGGCCGCCAAGCCGAATCCTGATTGGGAAGCCAAGACCAAAGGCAAAACGGAGTTTCTGGAAAACGTCATGGTTGGGCGCAAAGGCAAGGCCTCTGCACCCGAAAACATCGTTCCGAGTGGCAAGCTGTCGGCCAAAGAAGTGATCGAAAAATTGAAGGAAGCCCGCGCCAAGACGATCAAGTTTACCGAAGAAACGCAGTTGCCGTTGAAAGCGCACACCTTCGATCATCCGTTTCCGGTGTTCAACACGCTCAATGCTTACCAGTGGCTGGTGTACATTCCGCTGCACAATTTCCGCCACAACAAACAGATCGAGGAAGTGAAAGCGAACCCGAACTTCCCGAAGAAATAGGAAATTCCGACAGGATTTACAGGATGTTTCAGGATTGGTTTCATCCTGTTCAGTCTTGTAAATCCCGTCCTCTCAAGATATTTGAGGAGTCCCGCAATGCCGTTTACCCGAATGGATCAAAGCACCGCCGAAGATTGGATGAAGATCGGCGGCGAAGTTGCCAAACGCCAATCGCAAATGCCTGCGATGATTAAGTCCATGCTGAAGCAGTTGGAAGAGCAGGTGGATGGCTTTTCAATGAATCAGCTTCAGCACGCTTTGCAAACGGCGACGATGGCCGAGCGTGCTGGAGCTTCGGAAGAATTGATTGTTGCTGCGCTTTGCCACGACATCGGCAAAGTCATTTCGGTCATCAACCATCCGGCGATTGCGGCTGAGATTCTGAAGCCTTATGTGTCGCCGGAAACTTACGAAATCGTTCGCACGCACCAGGACTTTCAGGGCAAGCATTATTACCAGCATTTTGGGATGGAGACGAATTTGCGCCAGCAACATGAGCATCAGCCGTGGTTTGCGCTCGCCCAAAAGTTCACCGACGAATGGGATCAGGCGGCGTTCGATCCGAATTACGAAACGTTGCCGCTGGAGCATTTCGAGCCAATGATTGACCGCGTGTTTTCCAAAGAACTGGTCAAGATGCAGAAAGCTGCTTCGTCATAATCTGATAGCCGTTTGGGAACGCAAGCGCCATAGCTTGCAATCTATAAAAGCGCGAAGCTTTGGCCGCCTGCGTAATCGAATGATGCACTGAAAGTCATTTCCTCTTATGCCTCAATCCAGCCAAGCCATATACGCCTTCGTTGACGAAACCGGCCAGGACACCAAAGGCGAAATTTTCATAGTTTCTGTCGTAGTCACGGACGAAGAGCACGACCGCATCAACGAAGCTTTGACCGACATTGAGCAGCGCAGCAATAAGCGCCTGGACAAATGGCGGAAGGCGCGCTTCAAAACCCGTCTCGCTTATTTGCAATCCGTCATAGCCAATCCTTTATTCACCAACGCAATCTTCTTTTCGCACTACACGGCGAGCCTGGCTTACTTTGAATTGACGGTCGAAACCACGGCGCGCGCGATTCAGTACAAAGCCGCAGCCGCACAACCCGCGACCATTGTGGTTGACGGTCTTTCCGGCCAAAGCATTGACCGGTTCAAAAAGAGCCTGCGCCAAAGGAACATCAATGCGCGCAAAGTACGCGGCGTGCGCGACGAATCCGAACCGCTCATACGCTTGGCGGATGCCATTGCCGGTTTCGTGCGTGACTTTATCGAAGGTAAAGCTTATGCGGCGGAGTATTACGAACAGGCGGTGAAAAATGGCGTGTTGCTGGGGTTATAAAGCAAAAGCCCGTGACGGTGCGCGAGCTTTTGAAAGTTTGGAGCAGCCTACATCTTGATTGCTCAAGATAACCCGCCATCCGGTCGGTATTCGGCTGCTGCTTCCACTTGCAGGTTATGGTTGCGAATCCACCTTGTCAACCGTTCTTTTGTCGCCCTTCACTCATCCAGCAGCTTCCCCGCGAACAGCTTCTGCCCGCTCAGCGACGCGTAAAACCCGTAGCCTTTGACACGTAAACCCGGATTCAATACGGCGGCTTCGATTCCAGCAACGCCCGCTGGGCGCGCGACATTCCCTGAATGTGAATGCGTTCGTCTTCGTAACCGACCAATTCCGACACGTTGGTTTTGATCTTCTGGATGGCGGTCAGCACGTCGTCCACGTCTAGTTCGTTGCCCAAAAAAATCTGATGCGGCAACCAGACGGACTCTTCGTATCCGGCGCGCACGGCGACCGGGCAATCGAATTCGCGTTTGCTCTGTGCCCACGAAGGATATTTTTCCGCCGCGAATTCAAACAGTGAAGACAGATAAACGGCTTCGTAAAACCGCCCGTCGCAATGAACGCCTTCGGCGTTCAGCGCCGCAACAAACGCATTGCGATGGATGCCGCCGAATTGTTCGGGGTGAAAGCGGAACACGTAATGATAACTGGCTTGACGTGTGATGCGCGGATCGCGCGGCAACAGGCTGATGCCTTCGATCTGCCGTAATCCTTCCTCCAGTCGTTGCGTCAGCCGTTCGCGGAGAAGCGTTTGCTTTTCCAGGCGCTCAAGCTGCGCCAGCAAGATCGCCGCCTGAAATTCCGTCATGCGGTAATTGTGGCCGAGCGCCGGTTCGCCAATGGATTCGCGCCGAGGCGGGCGTCCGCAATTGGCCAGACGAATGACTTGATCTGCCAGATGGATGTCGTTGGTCGTTACTGCGCCGCCTTCGCCAGCGGTCATCAGCTTCGAGGTTTGAAACGAAAAGCTTCCGGCGTGGCCAATGGAACCTGCGCCTTTTCCTCGCCATTGGCTGCCGTGTGCGTGCGCGCAATCTTCCAGCACGAACAACCCATGCTTTTCCGCGATGGCCATAATCGCGTCCATATCGGCGAAACGAAATCCCAGATGCACCGGAATGATTGCGCGAGTGCGTTTGGTGATGGCGGCTTCGATCAGCGCGGCGTCCAGACAATACGTATCAGGATCAACGTCTACAAAAACCGGCGAGGCTCCGGCAAACAACACCGCCGCCGCCGTGCCTTCCCAGGTGTAAGCAGGAACGATGACTTCATCGCCCGCGCCGATGCCGGCTGCTGCTAGCGCCAATTCCAGCGAAACCGTTCCGTTGGTGACGGCAATGCCGTATTTCGCGCCGTGATGTTCGGCGAAACGTTTGCCGAATTCGCGGGCGAAATCGTTGGGGCAGGGATAGCCGCCCCAGTTGCGGCTTTTTAGAACGGCTTGCAAAGCATTGGCTTCGCGGTCGTCGTAAATCGGCCAGGCAGTGAAAGGAGTTGTGCGGACGGGCGCACCGCCGCGTAAAGCAAGTTGAGTCATGTTTTCAGGCGATTTTGGCGTAAGCTAGTTCTTTGGCCACTGTTTTAGTTTTGCTGTGAGTGCGAATTTCGTCCACTGCAAGCATGACATCCCGAGTGATGTAAGTTTGCCCGCAGTTTTGACAGGAGACGAAAGGTATGTTTTCGATAACGATCATCTTACTGCCTTTGCCAAACACTTTGTTGCGTCTGATTTTTCGCGCCGCTTCAACCCCGCAGATTTCACAGATTATCGGATTAGATGACGTGTTTTTGTTGGTCATAACAAGTAAGTGGTGATGACGATTACTTTGTCTTTTGGTCTCAATTTGGCGACCACCGCCATTGCTTCGTTTGATGCGCCATCGCCTTCAATGACGTATTTCCATTCCAGGAAGTCACCGTCCCATTGTCGTTCCAAAATCTCGCCAGTCAATATGCAACGCTCCAAATCAACTTGCAACAAACCATCTGCTGCCATTTCGTCAAAGGCATGTTCTGTCAAAACTATGCGACCGGCTCTGACCGCCGTGCGCATTTTTCTGAGCACCGAGTCGTACATTGGCCAGCAAACCTTGTTCGATTACCTGCCGGCATTTGCCGGCAGGTAATCGAAATCAGGCAAAGTTTCGTGCGGAGAAAATGCCTTCGTAGTTTCCTTATATGGCTGTTCCAGAGAGCTACCGCTTCAGCCACATTTTCAACGAGCGAGTGACCATTTCTGAAGCGTCCTGTTGAACGAAGTGGCCAGCCTTTGGAATGGTCACCAGCGTCAAATCCTGCTCCAGAAAATCCCATGTGTTGTTCAACGCTCCGGCGAGCAGCGCAGTGTCGTCCAGCCCGTGAATCATGAGCACTGGCATTTTGACTTTGACGATGGGCGATTTGTCTTCCGTGTAAGGTTCGCGCGGGTAATTGCGCTTGTAATAATTCAGCATCGCTTCGAAGTCCGACCGTTTGAACGCTTCGATATATTTCTTTTTCGCTTCGGGGTCTTTCACCCAGAACGCCAAACCTTCCGCCGTAAGTTTGGTATGCGCGTCGGGTTGTTGGAAATTGCGCGCGTACTGACTGTTTTTCTGCTGTTCGGGATTGTTGGCCAGTTCGCGGTTCAATCCTCGCGGATGCGGCAGGTTCAGGATAATCAGCTTTTCGACCATCTGCGGCATGAACATCGCCGTCGTCCAGGAAACGATGCCGCCCCAATCGTGGCCTACGATGATCGCTTTTTCGCGTCCCAGATGTTTGACGACTGCGGCTACGTCGCCGACCAGCAAACGCATGTCGTAATTTTCTACGCCTTTGGGTTTGTCCGAAAGGTTGTACCCGCGCTGGTCAATCGCCACGCAGTAATAATCCGACGACAACGCCGCCATTTGATCGCGCCACGAATACCAGAAATCCGGGAAGCCGTGGATCATCACCACCAGCGGATTCTTTTTGTCGCCGAGCGCGGCGTAATGGATTTTCACACCATTGGAATCGGCGTAGCCGTGTTCAACACGTTTTTCGATGTCTTCGACGCTCATCGCCGAAGCGAACGGTGTCAACAGAATCAACAGGGAAAAAACGAATAACGTCAGTTTCATTGATGGTCTCCTTGCAGGTTTATTTGGGAAACTGTTTGGCGTTCATGCCGGGAACCAGCCGAAGCGCGTTTTTGTAATACACCTTCTTCAACACTTCGTCCGGCAAATCAAAGCCGTAAATTCGCCAGAACGCATGGCGTTTGCGGTAATACTCTATGTATTCGTCGCGCGTTTCCATGACGCGAAAATACATTTTGTATTCTTCGATGTTGTAAATGTCTTTGCCGAAAACGATGCGGTCTTGATACTTGATGTGAAAATCGCGCGCCGCATACGGTTGCCGTCCAAGCTCTGCCAGAACGGCAGCATTGTCCACGTAAACATTCGGGTATTTGTCGAACAGCCTGCCCAATCGTTCCAGATCATTTCCGTGATAACCCAGATGCGCCGCGATGAAATTGGTCTTGGGATGTTTGGCGAACAGGTTGTTGCGTTCGGTCATCAAGGTTTCAAACGTCGGATACTTTTCAGGCGGACGCGCGCGCTGCGGGAATTGGTTCAGTTCCAACCAGCGTTCGTTGAACCGGTCAATCGGATCAAAAAAGACTGAAGGTTCGGCAGTGTGAATCAAGACGGGAATTCCAAGTTCTCCGCATTTCGCCCAAATCGGATCGAACTCCGGTTCGTCCACGCGAACGCGGCGGCCATCTTTGTATTTCAAATCCATGCCGTAGTTTTTGAAAATCTTCAGCCCCTGCGCGCCGTTCTTGACGTCTTCAGCCAAGCGCGCTGCTGCTCGCTGCCCAAAGCCCGGTTCGTTCAAATCTCTGGTGTCCACATTGGCAAAGACGATGAAGCGGTCAGGATAACGACCTTTCATTGCGGCAACGGTTTGTTTCAGCCGTTCGCCTGTGCCACCGCTCAGATTGACCATCACGCGCATGTTGATCGAATCCATTTCCCGAATCAGCTTGTCCACATAATCCGGCGCGGGATTGTTGTGGTGGCTGTGAATGTCCACGAAGGGAAATTTTGAGCGTTCGACTTTGGTTTCTTTGGTGACGAGCGAAGATTTCGGCTCGTATTCTTCGGTGGTGAGCGGCTTGGTTTGGGCGAATACTGCTGTCGTCAGCAGCAACGAAAGTGCGGCCAGCAGGGGGGGGCGAAAAGAGAAGGGAATCAATTTCATAACTCAGTTCATTTTCTCCATAAGTTTCTTGAACAGCAGATCGCAATGAGGCGCGGCGTCGCGAACTTTTGCGACGTTGAGTATTTGCAGAATTTCTCCGGCGTGCTTGATCTTTTTATCTTTGTATTTACCTTTTTGAGTTTGGCGAGAAGCTTCACTAAGGGCAGCCGTCAAGCGGTCTTTGGGTATTTGCTCAACGTTTTGCGTTGGCGGTATTGAGTTAGCAGTGAAGCCTTGGCCAAAGTATTTTTCCAAAGCGTTAACGTCTGCAATGAACCAAGCTTCCATTGCCTGGGCCATTAAGTGGCATTGGGAATCGAATTCTTGTGCAAGAGGCCAATTGTCTTGCTGTTTCAAATGTTGCCAGGCTGGGAGCTTAACTGGGGATTCAGCATCGACTAAGAGAACATTGAAAACTTCCGGAAAAGTCTTTGTCGCTAACTGAAAGCTTTCATAGGCTTTGCCACGCGAGCCGCAAGCTACCAATTTCCAACGCATATTTTTGCTTCGGGCAATTGAGACTAGGTCACGAAGGAAAGTACTAAGGCCTTTACTTAAGAAATCTCTGCCGGTTTGGCTATCCCCTCCGCCCTCCCAATAAATACGAATTTCTTTCACCATCGTTTACCTCCTAAATCACCCCTGCGCCAGAGTTCACCAAGCGAAAAATTTTCGAGCCAGACTTTCCACTGCTCTGGATCAAGTCTGAAAAGTTGTGTTCCTGAAGGAAATCTTTCACACACCAGCATGGCTTCGGGGACTTCCGAAAGCGCCGATACCAGGATGTCTGAATGCGTAGTTACAATCAGTTGTGTTTTTTGAGAAGCTTCAATCAATAATTTAGCGATGATATGAATTACATCTGGATGCAAGCCACTTTCCGGTTCTTCAATGCAAAGCAACGGTGGTAACTCAGTTTGGTTTAGTAACGTGAGGAGAAAGAGATAACGTAGTGTCCCATCCGAAGCTCGAAGCAATGGAGTTGAAGAGGATAACCCTTTTTCTTGAATGAAAGTTTGTACAGTTCCGCCATCAATTTGGGTGATTACTTCTTCAAATCCATCATAAACTTCCTTGAGTTGCTCCGCGATTTGTTGTTTGGTTCGAAAGGGAAGATTGTTCAAAAGCAATCCAAAATTACTCAAGTCTTCTCGAAGCGGCCTTCCAGGCAGGTCAGGCCTTTGAGCAGATCTGATTGGTGAAAAGCGCCCTGAGTTCCATTCCTTGTATATGCCAATAGATGACAGTTTTTGCGCTAAAGAAGCGGTGTCAGGCTTATGTTTTAGGCGGTTCCATAAAGATTCTTCAGGTAGGTAATTGCCTTCTCTCGTCACAGGCTGAGTATGAGGTTTTAGCTTGATATCTTCATATGTGATTTCCCATTGATAGCCAACCTTTGCAAATTTAAGGCGATAAGATACATCCTCAAATACTACATCAATTGCTGCAATCGGATTTGGCTCTCCGCCCTTCCACAGCCATTCTGCTGCCCCACCACCGTCGCGTATGACCTGAGCAGGAGTATCTGGTAACGCACGAAGCAATCTAAAGACTTCGATGAAATTGGATTTTCCCGAAGCATTAGGTCCAATCAGGATGTTTAATGGTTGAAGCTTAATTTCCAGTTCCTTGCTGCCGAAGGACAGGATGTTTTTCAGCTTGATCGAATGAATGGTTCGTTTGCCTTCCATAACTTGCTCTCGTTAATCCCCGGCCATTGCCAGATTGCGGGTGGCGAATTCGGCGAATGGTTCGTGGGCGCTTTCGGCGACGGAATTGGGCACGACTCCGCGTGAAGCGTCCGTGACGTCGCGCATGCGGTTCGTGGGCACGACGGCTTGGAGCCGGGTGTTGATTCTTCGCAGCCGTTCTTCGCCAAGTTCTTTTCGTTCTGTTGCCAAGTCAGCGGTATTTTCGATCACCGAACCATTAGCGCGCAAAGCCTGCCGGTCAAGCAAAACAAAGCGTCGAGCGCGCAGGTTTGATTGAATCAAATCGCCAGTTTGCAAGTACAGAATCGTCCCGCCGCGTTTGGCTTCGGGCGTGATGTGGCCGATGGCGGCTCCGTAACTGACGCCGGAATATCGTCCGTCGGTCATAAGCATTGCCAGCTTTTTCAAATGGCGGTTGGCGTTGATGTGCTGCATCGGCGTGAACATTTCCGGCATGCCGTAGGCTTCAGGCCCCTGGCCGCTGATGACAATGGCGAATTTGATCAGGCGTTCGTGCAGCAAATGGTCAAAGAGTTCTTCGCGCGTGAAAGCGTTGATTCGTGCATCGGCTTTTTGGCCGGAGTTGTGTTCGTAAATTCGCAGCAAATCTTCGTGTGTGATGTTCGCGTTGGATTTGACCGAATCCAGATACCCGTCGTCCAGCAAGCTGCGGTTGGCGTCGTCTTCGTTTTCAAAATACAGGACAACGGCCAATTTGGTGTCGAACTCGTTCAATTGCGCGTCGGGCATGCCGCTGATTTTCACTACCGCCGAATCGAAGAAATTGCTGGTCAGCACATCAACTCCGCTGAAGGCGCGACGCGGTTTGCTCAGAATGATGGGATTGTCCTGGACTCCGTTGGCGGAGAGATTGGTCGTATCGCTCAGCCGCGTTTGCCAGGTAGTTCCCGTAACGGTTGCCGCCGCTAATTTCATGGGAACGTCGTTCCGAGTCAATTCGTACATCACGGTTTCCATGCCGCGAATTTGTCCCGAACAGCATTGTTGAGCCAGTTCAAAGATCGTACGGCTTTGCGTCAGGCTGTAATTGAACAAATCCGGGATCGCGGTAGAGCGTCGAATGCGGTCGTAATCCCAGATCGAAAAATCCAATCCGGCGTGAATGAAAGCCGAGACGATGTGCATCATCAGATTTGTCGAACCGCCGGTCGTGGAATGTATGCGAACACAGTTTTCAATGTTGGCTTTGACCAGTTCTGAAACAGAGTATTCCGGCAGGTTACAGATAGCGAACAGCGCATCCACGGCTTGATTGATTTGATGCTGGTTAGGGGGATCAGTCAGCAATTCCAAAGCTGGATGTACCAACCCGAGCGCAGAAACAACGTGGCGCGACGAATTGCCAGTGCCGTTGAACGCGCAGATACCGCCTTTGCCGTCGCAGGTGTTGACGGCCAGACGTTTTTCAAAGGCTTTGTGTTCGTCGTGCGTCAGAATTCCGGCGGCGACTGCGCGCGTGAAAATTCCCTGGAATTGGGTGTTTGTAGTGCATTGCAGCACGTAATCCAGATTGTCGCGTATGTCGTCGGCGAGTTCCTGGTGATTCAGTGACTCGGCCTTTTGGGCGACAGATTCGATGTCGGCGCGCAAATCGTCGGGAAACGTTCCGCCTTTCAACACGTGCGCCGGGGCGAAGGTGGCAAACACTGGCGCGTCGTTTCTGGCCCGGCGGGTGATGTCCAATGCGGCGAGCGCCGCGACGGCAGCCAGCGGCTGTTTGTCGCATCCCTGAATGACAAAGGCTCCGTGGTAACTCTGCGCTTCCATCTGGTTGACGATCATGGTCGTCATTGCATTGCGCGATTCCAGCGAATAACTCATTCCGACGTTGGATTGCGCCGTGCCGTCGCACAACACAGGGGTTGAAAACGCGAACGGAACACCACCGTTTTGCCAGATGCGAATCGCCGCGCGAGCCGTGGTTTCAACATCCATGATGTGCGCCGGATGATCGGGCGAACCGCCGATGATGGCGATACGCGGGGCGTTGTGTTCCAGCCGGTCGTAAATCGCTTCGAGCGAATAATTCAAATCGCGCACGCCGAGCAATGCGCGGCTGCGATCCAGCAATGCGGCAACGGTGATCGGTTCATTGGCTTTACCTTGAACTTCGCGGCCATACGGATTGTCACCACGCGTGATGCGAACAAAGTCAGTCAAAACATGTCTCCTGATTGGCAAGTGGTTTGAAAATGCGAGCCGGTCGAAATCAGACGATAAGCTACGGGAAAGGCGGTTGGGTGTCAAAGCTCAAACCTCAAATGTCGAAGCTGAAAATTTATTGAAACTGCTCTTTTCCGGGCATCGTCTTTCTGGGCGTGACGGCAATGAAGCAGACTGTAACGCTTCACAATCCTGCCCTCGCAAATCGAATGATAAAGATAACAAGAAAAACCATAAATAAATCCGCATCCTTTTGACTTTTTAGTTGGTAGAGAAGGAACTGAGGAGCAAAAAAGAAAAATATGACTATCCGAATAAAGCAGAACTTGTTCACGATTGCGGCGACGCTGTTCGTCGCCGTGCTGTTGACTTCCGTCGTTCTAGCGCAGAATTCAACCGTTCGTGGACAGGTCATTGACGAATTGAAAGCGTCCATTCCGAACGCGGAAATCACACTGACTTCGGCGGATGGCAGACAACGCAAAGCGACGAGTGCCATCACCGGCGATTTCAGCATTGCCAACGTGCCTCCGGGAGTTTACACACTGACGGCCACTTATCCCGGATTTCAAGCGGTCATCATCAACGATTTGAAGGTTCCGTTGGAAAAATCACCTTTGGAGCTGGTCCTGAATGTGGCTGCAATTGACATCGTCACTGACGTGTCGGCCAATACCATTGGCGTTTCGACCAATCCCGATGAAAACATGAACGCAACGGTGCTGACCGAAGAGTTCATCAAATCCCTTCCTGATAACGAAGACGATCTGCGCGAATACCTGAACAATCTGGTCGGCCCTTCGGGCGCTTCAGGAAATGGCAACGGCGCTGACATCATTGTGGATGGTTTCAGCGGCGGACGATTGCCACCCAAAGAATCCATTTTGCAAATTCGCATCAACCAAAGTCCGTATTCGGCGGAATTTTCCAATCCGGGATTCAACCGCGTCGAAATCATCACCAAACCCGGTAACGATCGCTGGCGTGGTAGCGGTGGCTGGGGCTTCCGTGATAATGCTTTGAACGCCCGCAATGCTTTCGCACTGGTCAGACCCGATCAGATGACGAATCGGTTCAATTTCAACTTTGGCGGTCCGATCATCAAAAAGAAAATGTCGGCGACCTTGTTTGCCGACCGTAACCTGACCGATGGCAGCAACAACACCTACGCCAGAATTTTGACGGGCGATTTTTTCGCCAACGTGCCGATTGAAACGGTCAGCACCAACATTGGCGTTCGAGCTGATTATCTGTTGAACGACCGAAACACGCTCAACACCTTTTACAGCTATCGCCAATCGAATTCGATGAACCAGGAATTTGCCGCAGCGGGCGGTGGTTTTGGCGGCGGTTTCGGTGGCGGTGGATTTGGCGGCGGCGGAGGCGGCTTCGGCGGTGGTGGTGGTGGTGGCGGGAGCAGCAATCTGTTGCCGGAACGCGGATCGAATCGCACGTCGAACGGTCATAATCTGCGCTTGTCCGAAACCTGGATCATCAATTCCAAGATGATTCATGAAACTCGCTTCCAGTTTTCGCGCGACACCAGAGAACAGAACGCTCTGTTTCAAGGCGTGGCGATCAACGTCTTGGATGCTTTCAACGGCGGCGGCGCGACTTGCTGTCCGAACTCCACAATAACGACTCAATTCGAATTTCAGGATTACCTGACTTACACCAGCAAAGGTGCCAAACACACGATCAAAGGCGGCGTGCAATTCGACCGCGAAAGTTTTGAAGATATAAGCGGAAGCAATTTCAATGGCACGTTTACGTTTTCATCTCTGGATCAATACCGGCTGGCTTTGACCGATCCGACCAATCCTCTGGCTCGCGCGACGCAGTTCACGATCAATCGCGGGAACCAGAATTTGAACTACAGCATCTTTCGTGGTTCCTGGTTTGTCGGCGATGACTGGCGCATTCAACCTCGCTTGACCGTGTCGTTCGGTTTGCGTCACGAATTCCAGACTCAATTGCAGGACAAAGTGAATTTCGCTCCGCGATTCGGAATCGCCTGGTCGCCGTTCAAGAGCGGCAAGACGACGATTCGCGCCGGCGGCGGAGTTTTCTTCGAACGTCTGAGAAGCAACAGCATCGAAAACGCCATTCGCTTCAGCGGCGGAGCGGCTTTACAGCAGAGCTTCCTGGTTCGTAATGCGATTTTCGCTCCGACGACCGAAGAAGCGTTTCGCCTGAACGAAAGCCAGTTGGTCGCTTCACAAAGCGCTGCGCTGCGTCCGTTGGACCCGAACCTGAAAGCTCCTTACGACATCAACAGCAGCGTTTCGGTTGAACAGCAGTTGCCGAAAGGTTTGATCGCGTCGGTGACCTATCAATTCACGCGCGGCATCAATCAATTCCGCACACGCAACATCAACGCGCCGTTCGCCGATCCGAACAATCCTGGACAACTCATTCGTCCGATTCCGACTGCCGGACAAATTTTCCAGTATGAAGCTTCGGCGCTGAACACCAGTAATCAGCTTCGATTCAACGTCAATCGCCGAATGGGACGCGCGATGTTGTTCGGCGGCTACTCTCTGTCGTGGATTCGTTCCAACGGCGAAGGCAGCCCGGCTGATAACTACAATCTGGTCAGCGAATGGGGACGTTCGGCGGCGGATCGTCGTCACACACTCTTCAGCGGAAACAACTTCACCTTGCCTTATGGCTTCCGGTTGGGCGCTATGATCAATGCTTCGTCCGGCTCGCCGTTCAACATCACTACCGGTCTGGATGACAACCGAGATGGTCAGATTACCGACCGTCCGATTGGACTGGACGGCATGCCCATGCAGCGCAACTCTGATTTGTCGCCGAGTCTGTACGGCACACCCCAGTTCGATCGGTTGATTTGTCCGCCGGGACAGACCTGTTCTGGCAACACCGGTCGAGTCAATATGGGAGACTGGCTGAGACAGACTTACCCGAACGGTGTGACTGCTCAGGGACCGGGCAATTTCAACGTTTCGATGGACATCAGTAAGACTTTTGGGTTTGGCACGAGGAACAATAACAACGCCCAGAACCAACAAGGTGGTATGGGTGGCCCTGGTGGCGGAATGGGCGGACGCGGCGGTGGCGGCGGAGGTCGCGGTGGTGGATTTGGCGGCGGCGGCCCGATGATGATGGGAGGCTTTGGCGGCGCAGAAAGCTCGCGTTACAGCCTGACCGTTCAGCTTCGTGTGACCAACGTGTTCAACCGCGTCAACTTTGGTAATTACAGCGGCACGCTGGGGTCGGCCTTTTTCGGCATCCCAAGCAGCGCCGGCCCAGCGCGCACGATGGATTTGAACCTGAGATTTAACTTTTAGACTTTCTGCTTCATTCGGCTAAAGTCCATTTGGCCACGAAGTTCGGCGGGATAAACGTCCTGCTTGGCTTCGTGGCCTTTTTTGTTCATCATCCCGCCGCAATTCCAGTTTCAACTCAATCCAGGCAGACAACATGCGAATCAACAATTCATTCACGTCGCACTCTGTTGGTCAGAAAGAAGTCGTGTACCTGTTGTCGGTATTCGGCGCAGCTTTCGCGCTGTTTTCACTGGATTGGTTTAACGGTTTTCCGGCGGGAGGCGTTCCCTCTGTCGGAGCCGAGCGCGTGCTGGCTGGAGACCTTCCATATAGGGATTTCTGGACGATGTACGCTCCGGGACATTTTTATCTGCTGGCTTTCGTCTATCGCCTGTTCGGGACGACGTATCTGGTGGAAACCGTGGCGGCGACAGTTTTTTGCGCGACGACGACTTGTTTGTGTTATTGGCTGGCTCGGAATTTGGGCAGCAAACGATTGCTGGCGCTGGGATGTGCGGCGGTGTTTCTGGCGGCGACTTACAACAAGGGGTATCACAAAAATCTAGGCTCGTATCCGACCGCCAGTTTTTTCCTGCTTCTGGAATTGAATTGCCTTGCCCTCTATTACAAAACCGGTCGGCGCAATTGGCTGCTTGGGGCGGGATTGGCGGCGGGGGCGATCGTGATTTTCAAACATGATGTCGGAGCGTACACGGGCATTGCCGCAGTGATAGGGCTGCTCAGTTTCTATATCGTCCAGCGGTGGCGAACAAATACACGGGAGCCGTTGGGTTCGTTGGCGTTGAAAATCGTGCTGTATTCCGCTGCTGCGGCGGCCATCGTGTTTCCTGTGTTGGCGTATTTTTCCTGGCTGGCCTGGCCGGATATGGTGCGAAATCTGGTGACGTTTCCTTTGGGAGATTTTCCATTCTCACGGCCAGAAGCTTATCCCAGTTTGTTGCCCTTGAATCTTCTCGATGCATCACGCATCCAGACGGTGGAAAATTTTTGCCGTTATCTGATGTTTGCGTTGCCGTTTCTGTGGTTTCTGCTGGGGATCGTCACCATTGGGTTGGCGATTCAAAAACGCCGACCGGAGATCGCCGCATTGGCGACGACGTTTTGCGTGGCGTATGCGTTCCATTACTCGGCGGCTCACGTGCAGATCAATACACACATCATTTCGATGTCAGTTTACGGCTCGTTGCTGGGAGCGCTTTTCTGGCAATTCGCCAAAACCGACTACAACGTGCAGCCGACAAGAGTTCGGCGGTTACTGGCCGTTGGAATAGCAATGGTTTGGTTGCTGTCCTTGGCTGCCGCTCCGTTGTACAAACGCTGGGTTGCGCGAAACAAGCCTATCGTCGAATTGACCTTGCCGAAAGTGGCTGGCGTCAAACTTCCGGCGGAAGATGCCCGCAATTTGACGAATCTGGTGGAATTCGTAAATGCCACTATCCCGTCCGACCAGCCAATTTTCATCGGCGTGCATCGGCACGATATTGTCATTTTTGGCGATGTGATGGCGTATTTCATTCTCAATCGCCGCAGCGCCACGCGGTATCAGGAATTGCATCCGGCGATTACCGACACCGCGCCGATTCAACGCGAAATCATCAACGATCTGGAACGACAAAAACTTCCGCTGCTGGTTCTCAAACAAATGTTTCCTGATGACGTGCTGGACGCAGTGAAACGGGACTTCCTCAAAAATCTGCCGAACATCGGAGCCACCGAACTGGATCATTACATTCGGGAACATTATGTGGAGGTGCGGCGATTCGGGCTTAGCCAGGTTTGGCTGCGAAAAGAACTCACTGCTCGATAGATTCAACAGGCAGTTTATTGATCGAACTGTTTCAAGGGAGAACGATATGGATTTGGGATTGACCGGTCGTGTGGCCATGGTGGCCGCTGCCAGCAAAGGATTGGGCAAAGCTTGCGCGTTGGCATTGGCTCAGGAAGGTTGCCGCGTTTCGATTTGTTCGCGCGATGCCGAAACGCTGGCGAAAGCCGGAGCAGAAATTTCCGCCTTTGGCGAAGTCAAGCAAGTGGTTGCCGATGTCGCATCGCCGCAAAGCCTGGAAAACTGGTATCAGAAAACGGTCGAACAGTTCGGGCATGTGGACATTTTGGTGACGAACACCGGAGGCCCGCCGGTCAGCCGCTTTCTGCAACTGAGCGACGAACAATGGCTGGCGGGAGTGGAATCCACGTTGATGAACGTCGTTCGATTATCGCGGTTGGTCATTCCCGGCATGCAGCAACGCAAATGGGGACGCATCATTCATTTGACATCGCTGGTCGCCAAACAGCCGATTGACGAATTGACGATTTCCAGTACGCTACGCGCCGGACTGTCGGGCTTGACCAAAACCATGGCCAATCAGTTGGGACCGGACGGCATCACCGTCAACGCCGTGCTGATGGGGCAAATTCTGACCGACCGGCAATCCGCCATCGCTGATGTGCGCGTGAAAGAGCAGGGAATCAGTTACGAAGAACATTTTCGTCGTCTGGCGGCGGAAATCCCGTTGCGTCGTTTGGGCGAACCGCGCGAAGTCGGCGAAGTCGTGGCCTTTCTGGCTTCGGAACGGGCGAGCTATCTGACAGGCGTTTCGTTGCCGGTGGACGGCGGGCTGATTCGCGGCACCATGTAGTCAGGAAACCAGAGCCAGAAGCGAAACTACGAATAGCCACGAATGAACACGAATGAGCAAATCCAATCAGTCATCGGATTTATTTGTGAACATTCGCGTTTATTCGTAGTTAATTTCCGTTTTCTGGTTGAGCCATTACCAAAAATCAAAAGTGAGGAAAAGACATGAAGCTTCTTGAAGGGAAATCTGCAATTGTCACCGGTTCGGGGCGAGGCATTGGCCGCGCTGTGGCGACGTTGTTCGCCGAACACGGTGCGCATGTGGTGGTCAACGATCTGGATGGCGAAACCGCTGAAGGTGTCGCCAATTCGATAAACGCAGCAGGCGGAGTCGCCACGACCTGTGTTGGCAGCGTTACCGCGCCGGATTTCGCCGAGCGGGTTGTGCAAACCGCCGTGCAGGAATTCGGCAAACTGGACATCATCGTCAACAATGCCGGCTACACGTGGGACGGCGTGATTCAAAACGTCACCGACGAAATGTGGGATGCGATGATTGACGTTCACCTGACTGCGCCGTTCAAGATCATTCGCGCGGCGACGCCTTACATGCGCGAAGCCGCCAAGCGCGAAATGGCCGAAGGCAAGCGCGTGCATCGCAAAATCATCAACGTGTCTTCGACTTCGGGCGTGGCGGGCAATCCGGGACAGGTCAATTATTCGGCGGGCAAGATGGGCATCGTCGGCGTGACCAAAACCCTGGCCAAAGAATGGGGACGATTCAGCATCAACGTCAACGCCGTGGCCTATGGCTTTATCGAAACGCGGTTGACTGCGGCCAAGGAAACGCAATCGCCGGTTCACGTCGGCGAAAACGAAATCCAACTGGGAATTCCCGATTCCATGCGGCAAGCGGCGATGAATTTCATTCCGCTGGGACGCGCGGGAACTCCCGAAGAAGCCGCTGGACCGGTGCTGTTTCTGGCTTCGCCATTATCGGATTATGTCACCGGCCACATTCTGTTGGTGACTGGTGGGTCTTATGTTTGAGCCTTCAGAATTGCTTTGCACCGGAGCGGCCAATCACCACAGCCTGGCCGCTCCGGCTGAAACCTGCCTGCGAAAAGTAAAATCCTTCACGATGAAAGAACAAAAGTCGCCGACTGTTTTACGAATTTCCTCTGCTTAGGCTTTAAGAATAATCATACAGGCGCGAAATAATTTACCGTAAGGGTTGACACGATCAAGGTCAGTAAAGAGAATCCCGTCGCTAGAAAGAGTAAGCAGTTTACGGAATCGGCTCGTGAATGCACGAAAGAGCCGATTTAATGTAAGTCAGTACCACAAACAAAGACCTCAATGCGGTGAGACCAACCGCACACTCAGACCGAATTCAAAACATTAGCGGCAAGCTGTTGATGGCTGTGCTGTTTCTGTGATCTGCGCGGCGATTGCGCGAGCTGTCAAGCCTTGGTCTACGCCATGCCTTTTTCAACCATCATTATAGCGGGTTGCAATTGCACGCGACCTGTCAATTTGCTTACCAAGCGTTGGTAGAACAGGTTATTAACCTGTTCTACCAAGTCGCATTCAAGTGAAAATCGCTATAAGGAGAAAACTATGTCAACAAAACAAACTGCGAGAATCTATCTGAAGAACAACATGGGCGGGTCTGGCTTTTTCCAGTTGTCACACAGATATTCCGGCAATAAACCGGAGGTCGGTAACTGGTTTATTGCACAGGGACAGACGACGACCGAGCCGCTGGTAGTTAATTTCGAGACCGGCTTCGGCACTGGCTTTGATTACTGGTACTGCAGCGCTTCAATTACAACAGGAGGTAATGCCGGTATTTATGTAACTTCCGGCTCGCTGCTGGATCCATCAAAGGAATGCATGCTGGAAGATGGCGATGCCAACCAGAGCATTACTCTTGTTATTGATACCAGCACGTTTCACATCAACTTGCCATCTGGCGGTTGCAGTACAGGCGTAACCAAACTGCAGTCTATTACTCCCAAGACCGGCTCCTATCCCCCACCGCTGATTACTAATGTCTTTATGCTGATGCTGGAGAACCATTCCTTCGATCATCTGTTCGGTTACAGTAGCTATAACTCGGTCAACACCAACAAGCTGACTGGGAATGAATCGAATACATATCAGGGGACGACGTACCCTGTGGCTGAAGGCGCCGTGGACCCAATGCCGCTTGGCCCTGGACATGAATTCATGAACACGCTGACGCATTTGTGTGGTCAGGGGACGCAGAACCCTTTTCCGACAGGGCCGTATCCGGCAATCAACAATTCCGGATTCGTGGCTGACTATGCTGCGGAAGGCGCGAGTTCTTCCGCTTTGGGAGATGTTATGCATTGCTGCAATCCGTCGCAGATCCCCAACCTCTACAAGCTGGCGCAGAATTTCGTGCTTTGCGACAACTGGTTTTCTTCGATGCCGGGGCCAACCTGGCCCAATCGCCTTTTTGCCATGGGTGGGTCTTCAGCGGGGTTGGATGACAGCCCGTCATCCAGTCAGATTCTCGAATGGGAAACGGTCAGCGGATTCACTTATCAACACGGCTCAATCTTTGATCTCCTGAAAAACTCCGGCCATAACTATCGTTTGTATAACGATTTCGATAATACTTTCGTGCCTGGACATCCGCACTTCACTGGAAAATTTCCGATAGTCGCCGGATTGCATAATATCCAGATCACGGATGTAAATCCTTTCTACCACATGTATGTAGACAGCCAAACCGGCGCAACGACCGTGACGGGATTGGCTGCGGATTTACAGAGAGCATATCCGTATCAGTTCACGTGGATCGAGCCGAATTATGGTGATGCGGATGGTGATTTCAGTGGAGGTTCTTCGCAGCATCCCACAGACTCGCTAACAGCCGGAGAGAAGTTGATCGCTGCCACTTATGATGCCATTCGGACTTCGCCTTACTGGTGGACCAGCGTATTGATCATAACTTACGACGAACATGGAGGTTATTACGATCACGTTGCGCCTCCGGCTGCGACGCCGCCTGGCGACACTCAAACAGCCGGATTGAACACGCACGGCTTCGATTTCTCGCGGTACGGAGTGCGCGTGCCTGCCGTGGTAGTTTCTCCTCTTACTGTCGGTGGAGTTATCTCCAAACAGTTGTATGACCACACATCGGTTCTGGCAACGTTGGAGCACATTTGGAACATGAGTTCCCTGACGAACAGAGACGCGGGAGCAAACAACTTTATGAACCTTTTCGAAACCATAAGTTCGCCTAGAACAAACACGCCGATTGCTCTCACGCCAAACACGATTTCCGGCTCCTTGATAACCAGTGACGTCGCCGCCGAGTCGTTGATTGTCGAACCTGCTGCCGCTGAAACTGTCGAATCGGCTGCGCCCCCCGCCGCGCGCAAAACCAAATCTGCTTCCCATCCGTTGCCGGAACGCGGAAACATCATCGGCTTACTGCATGTGGCGCTCAAAGCGGAGATTGAATTGTCCGATGGAAGTGATGCGACCAAGCAAGCGATCATAGACAACTTCAAAGCGACCGTGCATACCTACGGCGATGCCAATGCTTACTTTGAAAAGGTGGCGAGGGCAGTGGAGGTCGCCAGGGCTGCAAGGCAATCGTCGTCACAGTCGTAGACCATTTTACCTTTAGTGTTTTTGCCCCCGCTTCAAAAAGAGCGCCGCAATGATTCCCATCAAATTGCGGCGCTCTTTACCCTGTTGCTTGAATTACTTGATCGAGATTTTGACCGTGTTCGATACGCGCGCGCCGATGGTCAAAATCACATCCACTTCGCCACGACCAATGGTGCTGCGCGGAATCAGTATGTTGGACTGATCCAGTCCGACGAAATCGCCTTGCGGCCCGGCGTATTGCACCGTTGCATTGACGCCGCCGATGGTCGCCGAAACCGGCAGGCCTGTGTTGTTGCGGAAAGCAGTTCCGAACAACACCAGATAAACCAGTTCGCCTTCGGGACCGAGATCAATCGGAATCGGCACGAATCGTCCCATCGAAGCGTCGAACTGGCCGATCGGCTCGTTTATGACTTCGCCGTTGGATTTGATTCTGAGCGCAGTGGCTGCGGCCAAACCGGTTCCGCTGGAATTGGCCGTAAACAAACCCGGGGCGACCGCGACGATGTTCACTGTGCCCACGGAAATGCTTCCGTCGCCGCTGATGATGGTCACCGTTGCGGCTCCATTGGCGGTTCCGGCGGGAACCAGATAATTGATCTGAGTCGGCGCGACAAAAAACAGCGGAGCCAAACGTCCTACGCCATTGCTGTCGCGAACGCGAACCGTCGTGCCGGCGATGTCCGTCGGCAACGGAACCGTCGTCGCCACTTGCGTCGTCGTCGCCAATCCGGTTCCGAATGCGGCAACGATTTCTTCAGCAGCCAGATCGCCTCCGATAAAACTGGCCGCTGAAACGCTGACCACGGCGCGGACTATGCTGATAGTTCCGTTGGCCCAGGTGACAGGCAATGTGTCGGCGTTGGCGTTGACGACTTCGCGCGGAATTGGCTGATCGCCGAAACCGATTGCAATCGAATCGCTGGTTCCGCTGTTCGGCACGCTGAAAGTCAGCGACACCAGTTTGCGCCCATTGCCAGTGGCGACGGTTTGATTGGTCGGCAAGGCCAGCGCAAAACCCAAACGACCAGACGCCGCTTGTGAAGTATTGACGTTCAACGTTGCGCCGGGAATATCGCTGCCCAGCGCCGAACTGACGTAATTCAAACTGGCCGGATCGAACGTCACGCTGAAGCCGAATCCGTTTTCCGTGCCGAGCGAATCCAGTTCGACGAACGTCGTGAATTGCTGGCCGCGCTGTGTGTTGGCGCTGACCAGACGAATGGTGCGCGTTTGCGAAGGCTCTGATTGCAGATTGTGGATTGTGGATTGCGGATTTGATGGCCCCGCAATTCTCGAATCCGCCACGTCTTTGGCAGTCAGAGATTCGTCTACACAATTCCGCAATCCGCAATCCGAATTCCGCAATGCCGCAGCGCCGGTTGGCCCGCCCGCCGGAACCACCGGGTCTAGTCCTGCGGCGTAACGTCCTGTCTGCACCCAATCGGAAATCGTAATTTGTCCGTTGCCCAAAGTGGCGCGCGGAGCGGTGTCGGCGCGTTGGAATTCGCTGCCCGAAGCGGCAATGTCGAATCCGGCGGCAAAGCGACCGGTTTGCACCCAGTCGGCAATCGTCACGGAACCATTGCCGTTGGGACGCGGGCTGACATCGCCTTCAAAGCCGCTGGAAACCGCCACCGAACCGTTGGTGAAATTGACGCTCAGCGTGTTGTTGCTCACGTCCGCCACGCGGCGCGCGGTCGGTTGATCGCCAAAGACAATCGGCGAACTGGTTCCGGCGGCGTTCGGAGAAACCACGGCGGTCATGACCAGAATCTGGCGCGTTCCAGCAGTGAATCTCTGGTTGGCGGGCAAATTAATGGTGATGCCGTAGCGTCCTTGTGCAGCCTGCGCCGTGTCTGTGACCAATTGCCCGCCCGCCGAAGCGGCGTCTCCGCCGAGCACGAATTGCGGGCTGAGCAATACCGTGTTGGTGATGGAAATGCTGAACGCCAGACGGTTTTCATCGCCCTGCGACACCAGATCGAAAGGAACGTTGACTACGCCGCCCGCCGTCGCCGAAACATTCGCGGCATTGATGAAGCGATTCGAAGCGATGACATTCACCGAAGCCGTCGCCGTCGCTCCGCCCTGCGCTTGTGGCAATGAAGCGGTGATCGTCACCGGCCCGCCAATCGCAACGCCCTGTATGCTGAAAGTCGTCGAAGTCGCGCCAGCGTTGATTGTCGCCGTCGCCGGAACAGTCACCAGATTGGTGTTGGATGAAGTCAGCGAGACCGCAACCGCCTGGTTTTGAGCCGCGCTGAGCGTCAAGGTCATGGTTGACGAAGACCCGGCGGATAATTCCAGTGTAGTCGGCGTCAGCGAAAGCGTAGCTTCGGAAATGAGTTTGGCGACAAACACGTCCGTGCCTCCGCCGTAAGCTACGAGCGGAAACTGTATGTTGAAATTTTCCGACGCCGTCGAACCTGTCACATAAGCCGTTCCGGTGGAGTCCACGGCGATGCCGGAACCCTGGTCGCTGGCGCTGCCGCCCAGATAAGTCGAATACACGAATGCCGATCCCTGCGCATTCAATTTGCTGATGAAGACTTCATTGTCGCCGCGGTTTTCGTTTTGAATCGGGTTTCGCAGCGGGAAGTTGGTCGAAGAGGTCAGCCCGGTCACATAAGCGTTGCCGAACGGATCCACGCCGATGGCGTTGCCGACTTCGTTCAGCGAACCGCCGAGGTATGTCGAATAAAGCAGAGCCGAACCTGCTGCATTGATTTTGGCGACAAAAGCGTCCACATCGCCGCCGCCATAAGACGATTGCAACGGCGACACCAGCGGGAAATTGTTCGATGCCGTGGAGCCGGTGATATAGACGTTGTTCGACGAATCAACAGCGATGCCGTTGCCGATGTCGGCGCGCGCTCCGCCGAGATAGGTGGAATACACGAGCGACGTTCCAGCGGGCGAGACTTTGGAAACAAAAATGTCCTGCTGACCGCGATTCGTAGCTTGCAGCGGGTTTTGAATGTTGAAATCAGTGGAGGCGGTGTTGCCGATGACGTAGGCATTGCCCGCCGAATCAATCGCAATTCCGGCGGCTTCGTCTGTGTTGCCGCCGCCGAGGAAGCTGGAATAGGTCAACGCCGTTCCCGTCGTATTGATGCGGGCGACAAAGGCATCGCCCAATCCGCGATTGGTCGGCTGGAACGCGGAAAGAACAGGGAAGTCGTCGGAAAAGGTTCCGCCGGCGATCCAGGCATTGCCCGCCGTGTCTACTCTGATGCCTCGCCCCACGTCGCCGAACTGTCCGCCCAGATAAGTCGAATAAACCAGATTGGTTCCTGTCGGGTTGAACTTGGCGACAAAGGCGTCCAACCCGCCGCGATTCGTGCCTTGAATCGGAGTGCGCGTCGGCAAATTGGTCGAAGTCGTAGAGCCTGTGATGTAGCAATTGCCGCCGCTGTCCACCGCAATCGAATTGGCCGTGTCAGAACCGTTACCGCCGAAATAGGTGCTGAAGGCGATGCTGGAAGCGTCGGCAAAAATCTTGGTGACGAAGACTTCCAATCCGCCGCGGCTGACGGATTGAATCGGGCTGATGGTCGAATAATCGTTCGAACTGGTGAAGCCTGTGATGTAGGCGTTGCCCGCGGTGTCGAGCGCGATGCCGGTGGCCAGATCGTCGCCGCTGCCGCCCAGATAGGTCGAATAAGGCAGCGCCGTCCCCGCCGGATTGATCTTGGTGACAAAAGCGTCGAAGCCTCCGCGATTGGCGGCCTGCATTGGCGCGTTGGTGTTGAAATCCGTCGAAAGCGTGTCGCCTGTGACATATACTGCGCCGGTCGAATCCAGCGCGATTCCAAAAGCCAGGTCTTCCGAGCTTCCGCCGAGATAGGTGGAATAAACCAGTTGCGAACCGTTGATGTTCAATTTGGAAACGAAAGCGTCCACGTTGCCGCGATTTGTCGCTTGTAGCGGATTGCGCGTGTTGAAATCCGTCGAACCTGTTCGTCCGGTGACGACGGGTTGAGACCCTGCGTCAACGACGATGCCTCGCCCGAAATCTCCGAGCGCGCCGCCAAGATATGTTGAATAAATCAAGCTGGTGCCCGACAGATTGAATCGCGCGACAAACGCATCCGCGCCGCCACGATTGTTGGCTTGCAGCGGATTTTGCGTCGGAAAATCCGTCGAAAAAGTGTGACCGGTGACGTAGGCATTGAGGTTGGCATCCACCGCCACGCCATACACCACATCCACGCCGGTTCCGCCGAAGTAGGTGGAATAAACCAACACCGCTCCGTTGGAACTGAGTTTGGCGACAAATCCGTCCGAGCCGCCGCCCGCATTGTTGGCCTGAAATGGATTTTGCGTGTTGAAGTCCACGGAAGCCGTCGAACCGGCCAGATAAACGTTGGCTCCTCCATCCAGCGCCACGCTGTAAGCTTCGTCGAATCCTGAACCGCCGAGATAGGTCGAATAAACCAATTGCGAGCCATCGCCTTTGATGCGCGTGACGAAGGCATCTGAATTGCCGCGATAATTGGCTTGCACCGGATTAAGCGTCGGGAAGTTGGACGAAGATGTAGAGCCGACGATGACGGCGTCGCCGCCGGATTCCAGCGCAATGCCGAACGCCTGGTCAATGTTGCTGCCGCCCAGATAGGTGGAAAACAGCAGGTCGGTTCCGCTGGCGTTGACCTTGGCGACAAAGGCGTCTTCGGTCAATCCGGTGATAATCGGTTGCAGGGCGTTGCGCGTGTTGAAGTCCTGCGAATTGGTGATGCCGGCGACAAAGGCTTCGCCATTGGCATTGACCGCGATGCCGCGCCCCTGGTCTTCGGCGCTGCCGCCCAGATACGTGGAATAGACAATCGCCGACCCCGCCGGATTGATCTTGGTGATGAAAGCGTCGTGTTTGCCGCCGCGATTGATGGTTTGCAGCGGCGCAAAGGTGTTGAAGTTGTTGGAATACGTCGTGCCCGTGACATAAGCCGCGCCTGTCGAATCAACGGCGATGGCAAAACCTTCGTCCGAACCGATGCCGCCGAAGAAAGTCGAAAAATCAATCACCGGATCAATCACCAGCGGCTGGCGACGGTCATAACTGGGAACTTCGAAGCCTATTTGATTGCCGCCTCTCAAAACGTAGCGGCTGCTGACCGTTTGTCGTTTGCCGTTGAGAGTTTGATAGCTGACCGGAGCGCGATGATAAACGCGCTGATTGCCGACGTGCAGCACCAAGTCGCCATTGCCGTCAAGTTCGATTCTCTCTGCGCCTTCGACCGACACCGTGATATTTGACGGATCCACGCCCGGCTGAACCACGAAATCGTATTCCAGCGCCCGCTGCGTTCCATAAAAAGCCATCGTCACGCCCGGGTGCGCGTCGCGGTATTCGACGCGGGAATAATTCGGGATGTTCGTTTGCCAGCGACTTTCGTCATTGCCAATCAGATAGTTGCTTTTGCCGGGCAGCAAGCCCGATGCGGTGATTTCCGTCGGATGGGCGTCCTGCAACCGGAATCGCAAAGAGTTGAGAGTTTTACGGTTGGCTTCGGGAGTTTTTCCTTCGCAGTCGCCACACTCCGATTGCTGCAAGACAAGGACGGCTTCGGAATCCGTCAGAAAGACCTGATAGCCATGTCCGCGCGAAAGATATTTGACAGCGTCGTCCACCTGGCCCTGGTTGACTTCGAAATTCATGGGCAATCGGCCAAACGCCTGCTTCACTTTTTCCTCTTGCCCCTGTTGCCCCTGTTGAGATGAAGCATTGTGGAATGAAGCCTGGGCTGACTTTCCGCTGTAAAAAAACAGAGCGGCAGACAAAACGATCAACAATCCGGCGCTGATAACACCGATGGCGGGTCTGTTGGAAAACATGGAATGCGAATCCTCCGGTAAAAAATGACAATACGGTTGATTGGGATAGAACAATTGGGCGCTTGTGAGTGATTGGGAAATTGTTCGATTACTTCATGCAGATCACAAGATGGCGAGGCGACCGAATGTGTTGCCTGAACGCGGGGCATTGTATGAATTGGCGGCATTTGGGACAAGAGCCGGGCGCCCATCGCGCACGCTGGAAGCGATGACCGCCCGGATTTCAAAACGTCAAGACAACGCGCCCAAGCAAACTGCCGCTTTGCATTTCATTCAGCACTGCATCGGCTTGTTCAAACGGGCGGGTTTCAATCCGGCAACGAACTTTCCCTTCGGCGGCCAGTTGCAGGACTTCGCGCAAATCCGTTCGAGTGCCGACCGCCGAAGCCACGATTCGATATTCGCCGGAAACCATGGCCACTGTGGAAAGGCTGATCGGTTCGGGCGACATGCCTACGACAGACAGTGTCCCGCCTTTTCGCAAACTCCGCAGCGCCGTTTCATACGCGGCTTTCGATCCCGACGTGACCATCGCGACGTGTGCGCCGCCCAGTTTTTTGATTTCCTTGTGTGCCTGCGAAGTTGCGGCGTTGACGGTGTGATCGGCTCCGCATTCACGCGCCAACGCCAGCTTGTCGTCGCTGACATCCACTGCGACGATTTCCGCGCCGCGCGCTTTGGCCAGTTGCACCGCCAGATGGCCCAATCCGCCAATGCCAAAGATTGCGATGCGCTGACCGGCAACGACGGCGGAATCGTTCAGCGCGCGATGCACCGTCAGCCCAGCACACAACAGGGGAGCCGCTTCCGTAAAGCTCAGATTGTCGGGAAGTTTGGCAGTGTGGCTCGCCTTTGCTTTGATGAATTCGGCAAAGCCGCCATCCACTGTACAGCCTGTGACTTGTTGTTTGCCGCAGAGCGTTTCACGTCCGGCCAGGCAGAATTCACATTGCCCGCAGGTGAAATGCAGCCAGGGAACGCCTACGCGGTCGCCGGCGGCCAGGTCTTCGACGCCTTCGCCGAGCGCGGCAATGGTTCCGGTGACTTCGTGGCCGGGAATGAGCGGCAACTTCGTGATCGGTTTCAACAAATCCCATTCGCCGCGCACCAGATGCAAATCGGAATGGCAAACGCCACAGGCCGCAACTTTGATCAGGACTTCGCCTGCGCCGGGTTCCGGCGTTGCCAATTCTTCGACCACTAATGGTTCGGCCAGTGCGTGCAATACAGCAGCTTTCATTTCTGTTTGTCTCCGTGATTGTTCAGGAAAAAAGATGGTTGCAAAGCGCCAATATCGCGGCAGTCCGGGCGTTCCGTCAAGGTGAAGATTCTACGATCCCCAATAGTTGACAGTCCTCAACTGCTCACGTACATTCCGCACCGTCAAACTAAAGAGTGACCTTTCACACTGAATCTGATGAAAGATTACTCTCCCCAGAACGATACCCATAAATTTGTGTTTCCGGATGTGGTGTAAAGGAATTGGCCAGATTTAGTCTGCAGACAAACCTCTCTTTCCTTTGCCATTGAATCAATTTTCTCTCTCGAAAATTTAAGGAGTCCCGTATATGAACCCGCGAACGATGTTGAGCGCATTTTTCAAATCTCAAATTCGGCGGCTGACGTTTGCCGCTGTTTGTTTGTTGGCGATTGTCTCAGTCGGATTGATGCTGTCAAAACAAGCCGGCGCTTTTCAACAATCAGGCCAACAACCAGGCCGACAACCAGGTCAACAATCTGGCAACACGGCCAACCGCTCACAGGCTCAGGCTGGAAACCAGGCCGATCAGGAAGAAGAAGACCCTGATATGCCGCCTTTTGCGCGTGGTTTGATCGAAAAAGCCGAATATCTGGAAAAGCGGCAGGGAAACATCAATTTGCTGCGCGGGTTGCCTTATGACAAGTTTGATCGGCGAATTGTGGCCATTCGTCAACTGGAATCGCAGTCACAGAATCTGCCGTTGCTCAACCAGACCACCTGGACGGAAATCGGTCCATCGCCAATTCCCAATGGACAAACCGAAGGAGTGACGACGGCGGTCAGCGGACGCACCACAGCCATTGCGGTTCATCCGACGAACCCGAACATTGTGTATGTCGGCACGGCTCAGGGTGGCGTCTATCGGACACTGAACGGCGGAGCGAGCTGGACGGCAATTTTCGATTCGGCCTTGTCGCTGGCGATTGGTTCGATTGCCATCGCGCCTTCCGATCCGACGATTGTTTACGTCGGCACTGGCGAACCGAATGCCTCCTGCGACAGTTTTTTTGGAGTTGGTTTGTATCGCATCAACGACGCCGACACTGTTCCTGTGCTGAACGGGCCGTTTAATTCCGATGGCGCGAATGACGTGTTTACAGGGCGTTCGGTGGGCAGAATCGTCGTGCATCCGACCGATGCCGACACGATTTTCGTCAGCACGACTTCGGGCATTGGTGGATTGGGATGCGAAGGACCGGCAACTCCGCCCACTCGCGGATTGTTCCGTTCGACCAACGCGACCGCTGCCTGCACATTCACCAAACTCACCACAACCGGCAACTTCAACCACGTGGATGTGGCCATGGATCCGAACAATCCGAATCGGGTGTTGGTCACTGTCACTGCGACTTCGGGCAACGGCGGCGGAATTTATCTTTCGACTGACGCGCTGGCGGCGACCCCTACCTTTACCCGCACATTGACGCTCAACAACGTTCGTTCCGAACTGGCGCTGCATTCGTCTGGCGGAACCGTGACCGTGTATGAAGCCGATGGAACCTCCAACGGTAATTTACGGAAATCCACAGACGGCGGCGCGACTTGGTCAACAGCATTGGCCTCAGCGACAGGGTTTTGTGGCGGCCAGTGTTTTTACAACATTTCTCTGGCGGTTGACCCCAGCAACGCCAACGTCGTTCTGATCGGCGGAAACGTCACTGGAACCAGTTCGCGGTTGATTGCGCGTTCTACAAACGGTGGCACCAATTTCACCAACGTCAACAGCGGTGTTCACGCTGACAATCACGCCGCGACCTTTGCTCCCTCCGACCCGACTCAGGCCTGGATCGGAACCGATGGAGGCATTTACAAATCCACCAACAACGGAGCTTCGTGGACGAGCATGAACATCGCAGGCTTTATGGCCACGCAGTTCCAAAGCCTGGATATGCACCCGACCGATCCGCGTTTTACCATCGGCGGAACTCAGGATAACGGCACAAATTTTCTGCGCCCAGATGACACCTGGTTTCGCGCTGATTTCGGCGACGGCGGATTTGCTCTGATTGACAAAAACGCGACCAACACGACCAACGTGACGATGTACCACACGTATTTCAACCAGACGAACGCCATGGGTTACGCCCGTGTGACGAACGTGGCGAATGCCACCGATGGCAATTGGTCGTTTTTCGGTTGTGGATTCTCTGGTTCGACGCCGAACGGCATGACCTGTTCGGCATCGGCTATTTTGTTTTACGCGCCTATGGCTTTGGGGCCGGGCAATCCGAACACGGTTTATTTCGGTTCCGACGTGTTGTATCGCTCGGCGAACAGCGGCACCAACATGACCAAAGTCAGTCAGGAGCCGATTGTTTCCGGTCAACCGATTACGGCCATCGGAATCGCTCCATTCAATGACAACGTTCGTATTGTCGGATTGCGAAACGGAACGATCTGGCGAACGACTACTGGCGCGACGACTCTGACCAATGTCACTGGCGCGGGAATGCCTGCGCGGTTTGTCGGTCGCATCGTGATTGATCCGACGAATGCTGACATTGCTTATGTCGGATACACAGGGTTCGGCGTGGCCGACGGAGCGCACGTTTGGAAAACGACGAATCTGAGCGCCGCGACTCCGACCTGGGTCCCGGCTGGCAATGGAATTCCTGATGTGCCGGTCAATGCCATGGCGATTGATCCAGCCAATCCGATGCACATTTATGCTGGAACTGACATTGCCGTGTACCGCTCGACCGATGGCGGCGCAAACTGGTTGCCGTTCGGATTGGGCTTGCCTCGTGTGGCCGTCTTCGACATGAAGATTCAGCAAGCCAATCGCATCTTGCGCATTGCCACGCACGGTCGTGGATTGTGGGAAATACAACTTGGTTGCGGAATCACTATATCGCCGAACACGTTGACGCCGGGAACCGCTGGAACGCCGTATCCTACGACGCAGTTGATGGCCAGCGGAGGCGTCACGCCGTATGCCTTCACGCTTGAATCCGGCGCTTTGCCGACAGGCATAACGATGGATGGCGCTGGATTGATTACCGGCACGCCAACCGTCTTTGGCACTTTCAATTTCACCGTTCGAGCTACCGATAGCAGCACCACTTGTTTTGGCGAGCAGGCTTATTCGCTGGTGATTAACCCGCCGTGCGGAACAATCACCGTCAGTCCGTCGAGCATGCCGAATGGCTTTGTCAGTGTTGCCTATCCGACGCAGACCTTGAGCGCGACGGGCGGGACTCCGAATTACACCTTCACGGTCAGTGCTGGCAGTTTGCCCAATGGATTGAATCTGGTTGGCAATTCGATTTCCGGCACGCCTACGCTGGCGGGCATTTACAACTTCACCATCAAAGCCACCGACGCGAATGGCTGTATGGGCACGCGCGCGTACACCGTAGTCATCAGCGGCAGCGGCCCCAACAGTTTGATGTTTTATCCGCTGGCGGCTCCGGTGCGATTGCTGGATACGCGGACGGGCGAACCGGCCTGCTTTACGCCAGGCGCGCCTGTCAATGGAGGCACTTCGTTGACGCAGTTGGCGCGCGGAACCTGCGGCATTCCCGCAGCGGCTCGCGCGGTGACGGGCAACGTGACAGTCGTCACGCCTCCCGCCGGAGGTTACCTGACGATTTATCCCAGCGACGCGACGCAGCCGTTGGTCGCCAACACCAACTACGCGGCGGGCGAAATTCTCAACAACGTTTTCACCGTAGGCCTCGGCAATGCCGATGGTTCGTTGAAGATTTTTGCGCAAACCACTTCGCACGTAGTGATGGACATCACCGGTTATTACGCGCCTCCAGCGACGGGCGGATTGTATTTCCATCCGCTGCCATCGCCGATTCGCTTGTTGGAAACACGTCCGAGCGAACCGGGCTGTTTCACGCCGGGCGCGCCCATCGCGGGCAACACCGAATTCACGCAACAAGGCACGGGCACTTGCAACGGCGTGACGATTCCAGCGTCGGCCTTGGCGCTGGTCGGCAACGCGACGACGGTCAATCCGGTCGGAGCAGGCTTCCTGACGTTTTTCCCGGCCAATGCGACGCGACCGCTGATCGCCAGCGGCAATTACGACGCGGGCGAAATTCTCAACTCGCCGTTTACCGTCGGCCTGTCGCCAACAGGGCAATTCAAAATTTACGCATTGACGACGACGCATCTTGTAGTTGACGTGCTGGGTTATTTCAGCCCCGATGCTGTGGATGCGAACGGAACGGGTTTGCTGTTCAATTCGCTGACGCCGACGCGATTGCTGGACACGCGTCCGAGCGAACCGGGATGCTTCACGCCAGGAACCCCGTTGAATGGCGGATCGGAAACTTCGCAAGCGGCGCGCGGCGTTTGTACGATCGCTTCGACGGCGCAAGCCATCGTCGGCAACGTGACGGTAGTGCTGCCCGCTTCAGGAGGCTTCCTGACCTTCTGGCCGAGCAACGTGACTCCTCGTCCCGGAATAGCAACTTCGAATTACGCGGCGGGATCAATCTTCAACCGCTACTACACGGTGGGATTGGGGACGGACGGCGCGTTCAAGATGTTCGCGCAAACGACGACTCACGTCGTTGTAGACGTCTCCGGCTACTTCGCGCCGTAAAGCTTGCCCGTTGAGGGCGGCAAGCTTTCGACGAACTCCGCCAGGGGCTGAATAGCGCTCTGGCGGAGTTTTTTTTTGTGGATTTCAGTAGTGCTTTAATGTTCTGAGGGCGCATTTTGCGTGAAAAATGTAAGACGATTCCTACTTTTTGTGCTATAAGCATTTTGACTCAGGCTTGACCGGCAAAGGCTGGTTACTGCTACATCTCCAAACCAGTGAAACGAATTAGCCGTGCGTCAGTGTCGTTTATCTTTCCTCGTTGAGATAACCGGCAAACCGAAAAGCAAAACTGCAATTGGCCCACACCAATTGTTTCCCGAAAACTCAAGAGCAAGTTTACAGCCCCACTGCTCATCAAACCCGACATCCATGAAACTCACAATCCGCGAACGTTTAGTCACAACCTTTACAATTTTTCTGCTGGTTGCTGGTGCGTTGATTTACAGCCGTGATCGCGTAGTAGACGCCACATCAAAACGAAGTTCGGTAACGGACGGTTTTCCTGCCAGCTTGAAGCGTCGAATCGTTGATCCCATAAACACCACATCGAGTCTGGATAAGTTTTCGGCTTCGAACGTGAGTGTGGAGCCGTCAGCGATTCAAATGGGATGCGCGACACCGAGTTTTGCGCCAGCGCCGACCTCGCCCGAAAGTACAGGGCTGGACCCGCATTACATTTGCGCTGGTTATTTCAATGCGGATAGCCATCTGGATATTGCGGTTACCAACGAAGACGAAAACACCTTGAGTATTTTGTTGGGAGATGGGACCGGGAATTTTACGGAGGTTGCGGGGCCGCGCCCGCTCACAGGAGTTGATCCGATCACAGTCGAAGATGGCGATTTCAATGGAGATGGCAAAATGGATTTGGCTGTCGCCAATCAAGGTTCATCGAATGTAAACATTCTTCTAGGTAATGGCGATGGAACTTTCACGGAAGCGCCCGGATCGCCAATTGCGGTGGGAGCATTGCCACGCGCGGTGGCGGTTGGTCACTTCAATGGAGACACCCATCAGGATTTGGTGGTCAGCAATGGCGGCATCTCAAACGATGTCAGCATCCTGTTGGGGAATGGAGATGGAACATTTACCAACGCGCCAGGTTCTCCGTTTTTTACCGGAGGCGCTCCGTTTCACACGGTAATCGGAAATTTCAATGGTGACGCGCACTCCGATCTGGCAATCGCCCTGTTTGGCGACGGCACAGTCCGAATTTATCTGGGCAATGGGAATGGAACCTTTACACAGTCTGGGGCCGCGATTTCCGTCGGCACATTCACGTCCTTCATCGCACTGGGCGATTACAACGAAGACACGCATCAGGATTTGGCGGTTGTCAGCCGGGTCTCCAACAACATGGTGATTTTGTTGGGCAATGGAAGTGGCGGATTTGCGCAGGCGCCTGGATCACCTTACAGCACAGGAACTGCTCCGATGGCAGTGGCGACGGAAGACTTGAATTTCGACGGCCATCTGGATTTGGCTGTTTCCAACGAAAACTCGGCTAATACGTTTGTTTATCTGGGGAATGGAGACGGAACCTTCGGTTCGCCGACAGCGCTGCTCAAGGGCCAATTGCCGACTCACGTGGCAATCGCGGATTTCAACAACGACAACCGACCTGATATTGCCACCAGCGATGGCGGCGATCACACCGTGACAATCCTGCTCAACACCTGCACGGCTTGTTTTCCGATCACGGTCAATCCGGCGACGATTTCTACTGGCATAGCCGGGACGAGTTACAACCAGACTTTTTCCGCTTCTTCGACGGGAGGAACCGGACCTTACAGTTTCGACCTGACCGGAACCTTGCCGACCGGGCTGACTTTTAGCGGAGACACGCTGTCGGGCACGCCGATGCAAACCGGCAATTTTCCGATCACTGTGACAGCCACAGATATCAACACTTCATGCACCGGCAGTCGTGATTACACATTGGTCATCAACTGCCAGAGCATCACCGTAAATCCTGCCACCATTCCCAATGGAGTCGTTGGCGGCAACTATAGCCAGACGTTCACACATGACGGCGGCATTGGCACGACAACGTTCAGTTTGATGGGAACCTTGCCGACAGGTTTGGACTTTTCCGGCGCGACGTTGTCAGGCATTCCAACGCAGAGCGGCAGTTTTCCAATCACAGTCATTGTGACTGATTCCAACAATTGCACAGGTTCGCGCAATTACACACTGTCCATCAATGCCTGCCCGGCGATCACCGTCAACCCGGCAACGATTCCGGCGGGTACTGTGAATGCGGCTTACAGCCAGACCTTCACGCAAACCGGCGGCGCTGGTTCGGTCAGTTTCAGTTTGACTGGTACGTTGCCATCGGGAATGAGCTTTAGCGGCGCGACGCTTTCCGGCATGCCGACGCAAACGGGCAGTTTCCCAATCACTGTGACGGCAACCGATTCCAATTTATGCACTGGCAGTCGCAATTACACGCTGGTCATCAACTGCCAGACTTATTCCGTCACGCCGTCAAGCATTCCCGCGGGAACGGCTGGTACGGTTTACAGTCACACATTCGCACATAACGGCGGCACAGGCGCTGTGACCTTCACGCAAAACGGCAAGCTTCCAACGGGAATAGGTTTCAGCGGAGCGACGCTGTCCGGCACGCCAACGCAAACCGGCAGTTTCCCGATTTCCATCACGGCAACTGACGCCAACGGCTGCACGGCGACGCGCAATTACACGCTGGTCATCAATTGTCAGGCGATCACCGTCAATCCGGCGGCGATTCCACCCGGAACGGTCAACGTCGGTTACATGCAAACCTTCACGCAAACCAGCGGCATTGGCGCAACCGAATTTTCCCTCAGCGGAACCTTGCCGACAGGCATGACCTTTTCCGGCGCGACCTTGTCGGGAGTTCCGACTCAAAGCGGTAATTTCCCGATCACTGTGACGGCGACTGATTCCAACAACTGCACAGGTTCGCGCAATTACACGCTGGTCATTAATTGCCAGGTGATTTCCATTCAACCAGTGACGATTCCATCGGGCACAGTCGGCGCTGTTTATGGCCTGACTTTCACCGCGAACGGCGCAATCGGCGCGGTTACATTTTCGCTGAATGGCAAACTGCCGCCGGGAATTGGCTTTTCCGGCGCAACCCTTTCGGGAACGCCGACACAAGCCGGAAACTATCCGATTTCCGTCACGGCGGTTGACGAAAACAATTGCAGCACCACGCGCAATTACACGCTGGTCATCAACTGCCAGACGATCACCGTAAATCCGGCGACGATCCCGGCGGCAACCGCTGGCGTCGCCTACAGCCAGAACTTCACCCAAGTCGGCGGAGTCGGAACGGTCAATTTCGGCCTGTCAGGCAGTTTGCCGAACGGAATGAATTTTTCCGGCTCCACACTTTCGGGAACGCCGACGCAATCCGGCAATTTCACATTCACAGTGACAGCGACGGACGCGAACAACTGTTCCGGCAGTCGCACTTACACGCTGGCCGTCAGTTTGACTTGCGGAACCATAGCCATCAATCCGGCGACTTTGCCGAATGGCGTTGTCGGCGTTCTGTACAGTCAATCGCTGACAGGAACCGGCGGATTCGGGACTTACAGCTTTGCGTTGGATTCGGGCACATTGCCGCCGGGCGTCAATCTGAGCGGCGCAAATCTGACCGGCACGCCAAACTCTGCCGGCACATTCAACTTCGTGCTCAGAGCGACAGATGGGCTGGGATGCACTGGAACGCGAGCTTATTCGATAGTCATTTCCGTTGGTAACGGCGGATTGCAATTTTATCCGTTGTCGGCTCCGGTCAGATTGCTGGATACGCGAGTGGGCGAGACTGGATGCTTCACTCCCGAAGCGAAGATTCCGGGCGGAACTTCGCGGACTCAGCAGGCAGCGAACACCTGCGGGATTCCCGCCAACGCCAAAGCCGTCACTGGCAACATCACCACGGTTCAATCCGGCGGCGGTTTTCTGACGATTTATCCCAGCGATGCGGCCCAACCCACGGTCGCCAATTCCAACTTTGCTCCGAACGAAATTCTGAACAACGTCTTTACCGTGGGACTCGGCGCTGACGGCGCATTCAAGATTTTCGTGACTTCAAACACCGACGTAGTTGTGGACATCACCGGTTATTACGCGCCGCCGGCAACCGGAGGGCTGTATTTCCATCCTTTGCCGAAACCGATTCGATTGTTGGAAACACGTCCGAGCGAACCGGGCTGTTTCACTCCGGGCGCGCCCATCGCGGGCAACACGGAATTGACGCAACAAGGCACAGGTACGTGCAACGGCGTGACGATTCCAGCGTCGGCCTTGGCGCTGGTCGGCAACGCGACGACGGTCAATCCGGTCGGAGCAGGCTTCCTGACGTTTTTCCCGGCCAATGCGACGCGACCGCTGATCGCCAGCGGCAATTACGACGCAGGCGAAATTCTCAACTCGCCGTTTACAGCAGGTTTGTCGCCAACGGGACAATTCAAAATCTACACGTTGGCGACGACGCATCTGGTGGTGGACGTGCTGGGTTATTTCAGCCCCGACGCGGTGGATGTGAACGGAACTGGGTTGCTGTTCAATCCGATAACTCCGGTTCGATTATTGGAAACGCGAACAGGGGAACCGGGCTGCACAAATCCCGGAGCGCCGTTGGCTGCCGGAGTCGAAACGCCACAAACAGCGCAGAACTTCTGTTCGATTGCCGCGACGGCCAAAGCCATAGTCGGCAACGCGACCGTAGTCCAACCTGGTTCAGGTGGTTTTCTGACCTTCTGGCCGAGCGATGCGACGCGCCCGCTGGTGGCAACGTCGAATTACCTGGCAGGAGACATCCTGAACCGTCACTTCACCGTAGGTTTGGGAGCGAACGGCCAATTCAAGATATTCGCCGCCAGCACGACGCATTTGGTGGTTGACGTTTCGGGCTATTTCGCGCCGTAAATCGGCGAACCGAAAACCGAGGGCTTATTTTTACGCCGAGCCTGGCCATTGTGCTGGACTCGGCGTCTTTTTTTGCAGTCCGTTGCGGTAGAGATTAGGTTTGAAGCTGGCAGCTACTAAAAACTTCGTTACATTCAATTGCTTATCCCGGACAAGGCGTTTTGCAGAGCATTTATCAGCAGGCTTACAGTTACGATAAATTCGGTAACCGTAAGCTTGATATGACGCAGACTTGGGGCGCGGGAATCAATGGCTCTGTGGCGGCGGACATTTACGACGTAGACAAGCCGACCAATCGGTTGAAAGGGATGATTTATGACGCCGCCGGGAATTTGGTGAAGACCAAACCGATTACCTTGCAGCCGGAAAATCGCGTCTACGATGCCGAAAATCGGATGATTACGGCGACGCTTGGCGCGACCAGCCATTATGTTTACGACGGAGACGGGCGGCGCGTGCGGCGGATTTTGCCCACAGGCGAATTCTGGCAGGTTTACGGCATTGACGGAGAATTGCTGGCGGAGTATCAGTGGAACGGCTCGACGGCTTCTTTGAAAAAGGAATACGGCTACCGAGACGGTCAGTTGCTGGTGGTCGCCGACCCGACCGAAACGAATGCGAACAAGCGAGTGCAATGGCTGATCGCGGATCATCTGGGGACTCCGCGGATGGTGGTGGACAAGACGGGCAGCCTCAGCGGAGTGACTCGGCACGATTACCTGCCGTTCGGGGAAGAGTTGATGGTGGGAATGGGGAATGGAAGTATTCGAAGCGTGGCGATGGGTTATCAGGTGGATTCGGTGCGGCAGAAGTTTACAGGGTACGAGCGTGACTCAGAAACTAATCTTGATTTCGCTACGGCAAGGCACTTCAGCAGTGTCCAAGGCAGATTCACAACTGTTGATCCATCTTTGACAAGCGGCAAGTCTGACGTCCCGCAAAGCTGGAATCGTTATTCTTATGTGCTTAATAACCCATTGCTGTTTGTTGACCCAACGGGCTTGGTTTGGGGACAAAAGGCTGGGGAAAAATACCTCCAATGGTTTAATACCGTAAAGGAGATGGAAGCGGCTGGTTACTCTGAATTCACACAATATGTCTATCGACATGATGGAATGTGGTATGCACTTGATCCCAATTCGAACAATTACAAAACAGCTTTTACTGAATGGGGCGCTACAAGAGAGTTTTGGGCATTAACTGGCTTGCAGCCGTCAATCCAGGACCATATTCCAGCTTGGGGATCATTCCGGAAAGGGATGTTTGATTATGCTACGCGTGATTATGAAGGCGCGATTGGTAATTTTGCACTTACGGCTATAGAAGCGGCGTCTTTGCTTAGAGGGATTGGTATAGGGAAGAATGCTTTAACTGCCGCTCAAGCCGGAAAGTCAGTCTTTTGGTCTGGGTTTCCTGAAGGCAAGGCTGCAGCAACAGAATTTGCAAAAAGCATTGATGGGAAAACTTTAGAAATGACTTTCACGGGAAAAATACTGAATTTCATAAATAGTCCTCGGTTATGGGAGTGGGGGACTCGTAGGTTTGCCGAACGTGCTACAGGAGAAGCTCACGTTTTTCTAGTTGAAGGTTATAGCCCTTTATCCACTTGGGTTAGAATTGAAAAAACAATTTTACAACAGCGAGGAATAAAGATTGTTGAACATACTGTTAAGTAGATGAGAGGGGTGTAAAGCTGTATGGCTTACCAAGTTAAAATAAAGCCTGAGGGCCGAGCAGGATGGGCGTTTTACAGCGAAAATGGAGTTATCTTGCCCATACCTTGGGAGCTTAGTTCTATTGGTGCTTCGATCCGCCTTCGATCGGAAGATGAATGGAATTCTTATTGTGATAAGCACGAAGCGCAATGGGCTAAAAATAACAGAGACGTCATTATGCAAAGAGTGGCAGAGGAAGTGAAAAAATATTGGCGTTTCAGGGGAGAGATTGAAGTAGACGGCTCTTGGATTCACCTTTATAGAGGGCCAGGATGTTTGGCCAGAATACAATCATGGTTTTTCGATTAAGCCGGGCAGGGCAATGAAAATCTTCGCGCCAGAGTAGGGCAAACTGCCGAGTTTGCCCTACTTCTATCAAAGGCGTCTTTCTGCGGACGCCAAGCAAGCTCGGCAGCTTGCCCTACTTTTTCCCAAAGGAGTTCGAATCATGAAACGAGGCGAAATGCTGACAGGTCGAAGTGTGTCTGCTGATTGCGGATTGAGGATTGCGGCGTGCGGATTTCAAGCCGCAATTCGCAGGTTTCAGCTTGGGCGAGTTGTACTGGCTGCCGGGTTATTGTGCGGGCTGATTGGGTTGGCGGTGTTTCGGTTCGGTTCAGGAGTGAATGCTGCTGTGCTGCTGGGATTGGCGGGCAGGGCAAATCGGCGGATGGAGTTTGGCAACGAACTCGAACTGTGGCGAGGATCGGCTTCTGATTTGAGTTTAAGCTTCCGAAGTTATGCGCCTGCAAAGATGTTTGACAACTGAATAACGACACTTTGCGATTCGCCGCTCAGCAGGCTTTGGCTTGGCATTTGGCTCAATGCTGAATTCAAGCCAAAGCTTGTCGGGCGGTACGACAAATTCGGCAATCGGAAGTTGTATTACAACGCCAATACCAGCAATCCTGACAGGACTTGGGGCACGGGGATCAATAGCTCCGTGGTGGCGGACATTTACGACGTTGACAAACCGACCAATCGGTTGAAAGGGATGATTTATGACGCCGCAGGGAATTTGGTGAAGACCAAACCGATTTCTCCGCAGCCGGAAAATCGTGTCTACGATGCTGAAAATCGTATGATTACGGCTACGTTGGGAGCGACCAGCCATTATGTTTACGACGGAGACGGGCGGCGAGTGCGGCGGATTCTGCCCACAGGCGAGTTCTGGCAAGTGTACGGCATTGACGGCGAATTGTTGGCAGAGTATCAATGGAACGGCTCGACGGCATCTTTGAAAAAGGAATACAGCTACCGAGACGGTCAGTTGCTGGTGGTCGCCGATCCAACCGAAACCAATGCCAACAAACGAGTGCAATGGCTGATCGCAGATCATCTGGGGACTCCGCGCATGGTGGTGGACAAGGCTGGCGGCCTCAGTGGAGTGACTCGGCATGATTACCTGCCGTTTGGGGAAGAGTTGATAGTGGGAATGGGCAATGGAAGCATTCGTAGTGCAGGTTTTGGGTATTCGGCGGACTCTGTGCGGCAGAAGTTTACGGGCTATGAGCGAGACGGTGAAACGGGGCTTGATTTTGCGCAGGCGAGGTATTACAGCAATGGACAAGGGCGGTTCATAAGCTTTGACCCATTGCTTGCTAGTGCAATTGAAGATAATCCTCAAAGCTGGAATCGTTACTCTTATACAATTAACAACCCGCTCAAATATGTTGATCCGACCGGTTTAGCTTGGGGTTATTTCTCCGGTAATGCGGGTAATTGGTATCAATGGTTTGATAATGAAGCAGATATTGAGAAGAATGGAGGCACTGTTGTTAAGGCAAATGCTGGAGGTCTTGGATTCATCTATGAGGGAGGTGGTGGCTGGGTCAGATTAGACCTAACCCAAAATAAGTGGACACAGTACGAAAGTAATAAACAAGCCTTTTATGATCAACGTGAGTTCCCAACAGCTATGGGGGACTTGGCCAATACTCTGAACCTGTTTATGGGCATTCAGAGTGTTGGCAGCTTGGCAACCAATCTAACAAAGAGCACTTTTCTTCGGTTCAGCACAACAGAAGTTTACCGAGTTGAGGCGTTGGCAGGTGCAAACACCAGAGTAATAATCAGTGAGACTGGTCAGGTGAGCGTGCAAGGAGAAAACATGCTATTTCTTAACTTTGGAGTAAAATCAAGGGCAGAAGATTTCTTGGCCAAACGGCTGGCTCAAGGATTTGATGATTCTGTTATCAAATCCTTTCGTGTTCAGAAATCTTTTCTAAAGGAACTACAATCATCATCTGTCTTGGAATCGGAAGCCGCTGCGTTTCCTGGTCGTCCTTTATTGGTGGATGCTACAAAGGCTGTAAATCAATTTGGCCTTCGTCCCGCACAAATTCAAGGTCTGCAGAAGGCGATTGTTCAAGGCAGCGGAAAGGTAAAATTCTGAGGTCATCAATGAAACAAGATGAAATTCGCCGTTTAAGAGAAGGGGCTAAAGATTCTCTACCGAGGCATAAATGTCTAGTGAGCTTTATTGCACGATGTAATGGACGTGCCGTGGAGGCACTTGAACGGTGTAAGCAAGTACTTAGCTTAGTTCTTCAACCAGACGCTGATGATTGGCCCTCTATAGATGAGTGGCGTACTAGGCTACCTGAGTGGTTTGTTGAAAACTCTGCTGAGGAAATTACGCAAGAAGAAGCAGAGAGGCGATTACAGCTTCCATTAGAAGAACGACTGAAATTGAGTCAACGCTGGTCTGTTAGTGCTTTCGTTCATTGGTTTCAGCCTAGCGAACGTTATTGGTATTGGTGGGACGCTAGGATTGATGATGCTAACACCTTGCGCGTTTGGGTTATCGCAGATGATGAGCCGTTTCCTTGGGGAGCACTTGACTGGCTTTTAAGAGCATCTGGAGCATTATCTGTCGAACCTCTCTACAGGACAAAAAATGATGTTGAATTGTGGTTGTAACTGATAGGCCATCGTGCGATTAGACTTTCTGTCGCCAAACGGAAAGGAGATCGCACGATGACCGACATTCGCTCGCTTGAGCAAACGTTGCTTGAAAATCTACCCTGGAATAAGGCCCGCATCAAATTCGTGGCGCGTTTTCTGCTGGCGCTCTATGCCGTGCAGACCGTCAATCTCTCGCTTCTAGCCAACGCCTTCTCCGGATCGGCGCAGGTCGAGTCGAACTACAAACGACTGCAACGTTTCGTGCGCCAGTTCGAAATGCCATACGCCGAACTCGCCGAGTTTGTCGTCAGAATGCTCGGTGTGCCCGGGCCGTACACGTTGGCGCTGGATCGCACGAATTGGCAGGTCGGCGTCGTTGACCTCAACATCCTGATGCTTTCGATCGTTTACCGCGGCGTCGGGGTTCCGGTCGTTTGGATTGTTTTGCCCAAAGCAGGCAACTCCGACACTGGCGAGCGCTGCACGGTGATGGAAATCTTCCTTGACCTGTTCGGCGCCCAAAACATCGCGTGTTTATTGGGAGATCGCGAATTTGTCGGGCGCGAATGGTTTCGCTTTCTCAAGCGTCATCGGATCAATTTTCAGATGCGGTTGCACAGAGATACTTCGGTGCGCAACGGGCGCGGGCAGTACGTGCAAGCCTGGCGGCTGTTTTGCCGGACGCGCATCAATTGCCCTCTGGTCATTCCCGAAGCGCGCCGGATGTGGGGAATGGAACTCTACTTGAGCGGCTGCCGCTTGAAGAACGGCGAGTATCTGATCCTGGTCTCCGCTGAGTTTTGCGAAAAGCCGCACGAGCAATATCGAAAGCGTTGGGGAATTGAAACGCTATTCGGGGCCTTGAAATCGCGCGGCTTCAACCTCGAAGACACGCATTTGAAAGACCCGGAACGCTTGAGCCGCTTGCTTGCATTACTGGCGTTGGCTTTCACCTGGGCCTTTGTTGTTGGCCTGTGGCAAGCGAATGTCAAAGAACTGAAACTCAAGAAACACGGCTATCCGCCCAAGAGCATCTTTCGCCGTGGACTCAACATCTTGTGTCGTTTAGTAACGAACTTCGAACGCTTCGATCTTGTTGTCTGGCGGAAGGTTATCAACCTTTTGTCCTGTAGTTAGCTGTCGAACAGTTGTAATGAAGTTGTCTATTGAGATTTGACAATCGAAATACCAGCTTATGATTACGTGCGATGCCCGTACAGGTGCAAATCGGCGAGGGCAAAGAGCAGATTAATCGCCCCTTGTTAAAGCGGGCTGGCGGTGTGTCTGTGACGGCGCTCTGAATCAATGAAAATCTTCGTGCCTGGGCAGGGCAAACTGCCGAGTTTGCCCTGCTTCCATCAAAGGCGTCTTTACAGTGGGCGCCAGGCAAGCTCGGCGGCTTGCCTAACTTTTTTCCCAAAGGAGTTCGAATCATGAAACGAGGCGAAATGCTGACAGGTCGAAGTGTGTCTAGTAAGTGGCGGGTGTTAGGTGGCAGGTTGCAGGTTAAGCGGTTGGTGTTTGGGGCTTTGGTGTTGTGTGTGTTGGCCGGGCTTGGCACTGTGGTGCGGTTCGGCTTCGTGGTGAATGCTGCAGCTGGGATTGGCGGGCAGGACAAATCGGCGGATAGAGTTTGGCAGCGGACTCGGACTGTGGCGGGGGAATGGGCTGGAAGGGCTGGCGTGCCGGAATCGGCGGTTGTGTTTCGGCTGGATGAAGCGGCGTTGCGGCAGGCGCTGCACGGGGCAGAAATCCGAGACGCGGAGACACGGAGACATGGGGATGGGGAGAAAGAAGGCGGAAGCACTGAGTTGTGGTTGCCGATGCCGGGCGGAGAGTTTGCGCGGTTTCGGGTGGTCGAAGCTCCGGTGATGAAGCCGGAATTGGCCGAGCAGTTTCCCGAAATCAAAAGCTATCGCGGATGGGGAATGGATGACAGCAGATTGACTATGCGATGCGATTTGTCTCCGCTGGGCTTTCACGCGGCGGTGACGGACGGCGTGGAGTTGATGGCGATTCATCCCGTCGCGCCGAACGACCGGGTGCATTACGTCAGTTACGCCGGGCGAGATTACGCCTCTGCCGCAGCCGATGCGCTGTGTCTGGTCAATGAATCGAAAGTGATTCGGAAAATCACGCCAGTGAACTCGCGCAACTCTTCGATAGGAACGGATTTCCGGGATTACGACATTGCGATAGCTACGACGGGCGAATACGCACAGGCTTATGGAGGCGGAACCGTCAGCGGAACTTTGAGTTCGTTGAATTCCTGGCTGATTCCGCTGAATGTGATTTACGAGCGCGAGCTTTCGATAGGAATCGTTTTGACCGCCAACAACAGTTCAGTGATTTACACCAATTCGGCAACCGACCCGTTCACAAACGGCGATGCCAATGCGATGGTGGATCAGGTCAGAACCGTGTTGGGCAACAGCGGATTGAATTACGATCTCGGCTTGGTGTTGGGAACCGGAACAGGCAGTGGGTCCGCTTATGTTGGCGTGGTGTGCGAAACGGCCTCGGACGCCTTCGGGCCGTACAAAGGTGGCGGAGCGGTGTTGGTCAATGGCTTGATTGGCAACACGGATAGCGCGCATTTGATGGCGCACGAAATCGGCCACCAATTCGGAGCTACGCATACTCAGAACGCGAATTGCGGCAATCGGACTGGCGACACGGCTTATGAAACCGGAAGCGGATTGACTCTGATGTCGAATGCGGGCAGTTGCGGCTCTGACAACATCGCTACGGTTCGTTCCGGGCATTTTCATTCGGGCAGCTTTGAACAGATTGTCGGTTTTCTGAATGTGCTGGGCGGAACCTGCGCGACAACTTCATCGAGCGGCAACGCTCCGCCGACGGTCAATGGCGGAGCCGATTTCGTGATTCCGCGAAACACTCCGTTTGCGTTGACTGCATCGGGCGGCGACGCCAACAACGATCCCGTTACTTACAGTTGGGAACAAGTGGATGCGGGCGGCAGCGGTTTTGCGAACCCGCCTTACACGGATGCAGGCGATCCGGTCTTGACGACTCGGCCAATTTTCAGACCATTCGACCCGGTGTCGGTTCCGGTTGGCCCAAGCTTTACAAGATTCTTTCCCAGTTTGACCTACATACTGAACAATCAAAACACTCCGCCAGCAACTGTCGGCGGTTTGCAGACGGCTGAAAATTTGCCAAACGTCAATCGCGGACTGAATTTTCGCGTGACGGCACGCGATGGCAGAGGCGGAGTCGCCAACGATTCGGTGCAATTGACGGTTGATGCCGCCGCCGGGCCGTTTGCGGTGACAGCGCCAAACACGGCGGTGACCTGGCCGGGCAATGCTTCGCGCACAGTGACCTGGAATGTGGCAGGAACAGACGGGAATTTGGTCAATTGCGCCAACGTGAAAATTTCGCTTTCGACCGATGGCGGCCAGACTTTCCCAAATGTGTTGGCGGCAATCGCACCAAACACTGGCAGCGCGCAAGTTACTGTTTCCAATCAAGCGACAACAACGGCGCGGATCAAGGTTGAAGCGGTGGGTAACGTCTTCTTCGACATTTCTGACACGAACTTTACGATCATTGCTTGCCCGACAATTACTGTGAATCCGACCAGTTTGGCCAATGGAACCGTTGGCGCAAGTTACAGCCAAACCATTACCGCCAGCGGAGGCTCAGCGCCGTACACGTATTCAGTCAGCGCAGGAACGCTGCCAAACGGACTGACGCTTTCCTCAGGAGGGATTTTGTCCGGCGCTCCCACGACGGCGGGTGTGTTTAACTTTACGGTGAAGGCGACTGCCAACAATAGTTGCGAAGGAACGCGGGCTTATTCTGTAGCGATTTCGGCCCCAGGCAGCGCGTTACAGTTTTATCCGTTAGCTACGCCAGTCAGGTTGCTGGATACGCGGACTTCCGGTCAGTCGGGATGCTTCACCCCCGGAGCGCCGATCACCGGCGGAACCTCGCTGACGCAATTGGCACGCGGAACCTGTGGCATTGCGGCTACGGCCCAAGCCGTTACCGGAAACGTGACTGTCGTAACTCCGGCCACGGGAGGTTTTTTGACGATTTATCCTAGCGATGCGACACAGCCATTGGCCGCTAACACGAACTATGCGGCGGGTGTTGTTCTAAACAACGTCTTCACAGTCGGTTTGGGCAACGCGGATGGCACAATGAAAATTTTCGCCCAAACGACAACGCATGTCGTTGTGGACATCACGGGGTATTACGCCCCGCCAGCAACAGGCGGGTTATATTTTCATCCGCTGCCGTCGCCGGTTCGGTTGCTGGAAACGCGGGTTGGGGAACCAAGCTGCTTCACGACCAATGCGCCATTGACTGGCGGGACAGACACGACGCAACAGGGAACGGCGACTTGCAGCGGTGTGACCATTCCAGCAGCGGCGAAAGCTTTAGTTGGCAATGCGACGACGGTTGCGCCCGCGGCCGGAGGTTTTTTGACGTTGTATCCATCTGATGTAACTCGCCCCATTACGGCCAATGGCAATTATGGACAGAATCAAACCCTGAATTCGCCATTTACAGTTGGTTTATCTTCGGCGGGACAATTCAAAATTTACACCTCAGCTACGACGCATCTGGTGATTGACGTGTTGGGGTATTTCAGCCCTGATGCTGTTGACGTGAACGGAACAGGGTTGCTGTTCAATCCGATAACTCCGGTTCGATTGTTGGAAACGCGAACAGGGGAACCGGGCTGCACAAATCCCGGAGCGCCGTTGGCTGCCGGAGTCGAAACGCCACAAACAGCGCAGAACTTCTGTTCGATTGCCGCGACGGCCAAAGCCATAGTCGGCAACGCGACCGTAGTCCAACCTGGTTCAGGTGGTTTTCTGACCTTCTGGCCGAGCGATGCGACGCGCCCGCTGGTGGCAACGTCGAATTACCTGGCAGGAGACATCCTGAACCGTCACTTCACCGTAGGTTTGGGAGCGAACGGCCAATTCAAGATATTCGCCGCCAGCACGACGCATTTGGTGGTTGACGTTTCGGGCTATTTCGCGCCGTAAATCGGCGAACCGAAAACCGAGGGCTTATTTTTACGCCGAGCCTGGCCATTGTGCCGGACTCGGCGTCTTTTTTTTGCAGTCCGTTGCGGTAGAGATTAGGTTTGAAGCTGGCAGTTACTAAAAACTTCGTTACATTCAATGATAGCGATAACTCCGCCAGCCCGGCTTACTGGAATTGAGGACGATTGAGGTTCTTTTACAATCAGGCGGCTTTGAACGCCGAAGACCCAAGCCTTGCCGGAACAGATAACAATGGCAATGTCTTGTTGAGAAATGCCGACTTTTCTCGACTTCCGCAGACTTCCTCACAATTTCGCAGTTTCCTCGAACCGATTGACGCCGTCGCCTCCTCAAGCCAAACTACGTCTGCCAACTCAGAGGTAAAAACTTCACTGAAAGTTCTCGCACAATTTCTCAATTGCCTTTTCAGGCTTTCATTCTCAAGCCGTTCGACGCGGCTTGTTTCATCGGCTCTGGCTTTGGTTTCAACAGGAGGTTTGAATGATTTTCTCAGCTCGACGCACCCGGCTTGTCGTAGTGTTTTTATTTGTTTTTGTTTTGTCTGGCTCAGGTTTGATCGCAGGCGAAAAGTTGTGGCTGCGATTTCAGCCTTTGGCGCAAACGTCGCAACAAATCAGCCAGGCGAGCGACAAGCGAACATCTGTTCCATCTGGCGAAACGCCGGAACTGGCCGATGCGCTTTCTGCTGATCGGCATATTGATTCAGTCGTCGAAAACAGCTTTCTGGTTGAAAGGTTGAAACGCAAACGCGGCAAGCTGGCTGAACATCGGTATGACAAACCGGGCGAAGCAGTGGAATTTTTCCGTCTGAAACGACTGGCCGAAGGAGACACCGAACTTCCAGTGGAAAAATATCTGGCGGCCTATCGTCAGATGGAATTGATGCCGCAACACACGTTCGGCAATGACAATTTGCTGCCTTCGCGCAAACAGATGGGTAAAAACGCTGTGTTGCCTGGGTGGACTTCGCTGGGACCGGGCAACGTCGGCGGACGTACGCGCGCGCTGGTCATTCATCCGACAGTTCCGACGACGATGTACGCGGCAGGCGTGGCCGGTGGAGTTTGGAAAACAACCAACGGCGGCGCGAACTGGTCGCCGTTGTCGGATTTGATTGCCAATCTGGCGGTCAATTCGCTGGCGATGGATGCTGCCAATCCCAACACTCTGTATGCCGGAACGGGCGAAGGATTTTTCAACAACAACGCCGTGCGCGGAGCCGGAATTTTCAAAACGACTGATGGCGGCGCGACGTGGATGCAACTGGCCAACACAACCTCGACGGATTTTCATTACGTCAACGATCTGATCGTCAGCCAGAACAACAGCAATCGAATTTACGCGGCTACGCGAACCGGCATCTGGCGTTCGACTGATGGCGGAACGAACTGGACAAAGGTCTTGAATGCAACCGAAGTCGGTTCGACGACTGTGGCGATCAATGGCGGCTGTCTGGACCTGGCGATTCGCACAGACCGCGCTACGGATTATGTGTTCGCTTCATGCGGCAACCTGACACAATCCAAAATCTTTCGTAACACGGATGCCGGAGCCGCAGGCGCGTGGATTCAGGTGCATACCGAAAACAACGCCGGTAGGACTTCGCTGGCGATTGCTCCATCGAATCAGGACATCATTTATGCGATGTCAGCGGAATTGAGCGGCACGTTCGAAGATGCGCTGCACGCAGTTTTTCGTTCCACCAGCAGCGGCGATGCGGGCAGTTGGACGGCTCGCGTTCGCAACACCGATCCGAACAAACTGAACGCTTCGATTTTGTCATTTGTCCTCAGCGCCTTCGCCACGAATTGCGGTTTGGACACGGCCAACACCTTCGGCGGGCAGGCCTGGTACGATAACGTAATTGCCGTTGATCCGACCGACCCGAACCGCGTTTGGGCGGGCGGCATTGACCTGTTTCGTTCCGATGACGGCGGAGCCAATTGGGGAATGGCCGCGCACGCTTATCAATCGCGCGCCAATCCGCAATACGTTCACCCCGATCAACACGTGATTGTTTTTCACCCGCAATACAACGGCACGACCAATCAAACCATGTACGTCGGCAACGACGGCGGCATTTACCGTTCGGACAACGCTCGCGCGGCAACGGCGACGGGAAACGATGCTCCGTGCAATCCTTCGGCGACGGCGGTGAACTGGACTTCGCTGAACAACGGTTACGGCGTGACGCAGTTTTATCACGGTTCGGTGTATCCGAACGGCGCGACGTATTTCGGCGGCACAAAAGACAACGGCACGGTGCGCGGCAGCGATTCCGCCGGAGCCAATGCCTGGAGCGAAATCAATGGCGGCGACGGCGGATATTCGGCGGTTGACCCGACCAACACCAACATTCTGTTTTCTGCCACCACAGACATTTCGGTTCAAAAATCCATCAATGGCGGAACCAGTTTCAGCCCGGCAACGACGGGCATCAATGACACGGGATTGTTCATCACGCCTTATGTCATGGATCCGAGCAATCCGCAGCGCTTGTTCCTGGGCGGCAGGTTGTACGTCTGGCGCACATCGAACGGCGCAAGCAGTTGGCAACAAGCCAGCGCCATCACGCCGGGTTCGGGATCGGTCAGCGCCATTGCCGTTTCACCGACCAATGCCAACTTCGCGCTGGCGGGAATGAGCGATGGTTTTCTGATTCGCACGGATCAGGCGCTGACTTCAGGCGCGACGACTACCTGGCCCTCGGTGCAACCAAGAAGCGGTTATGTATCTTCGGTGGCTTTCGATCCGACAAACAAAGACATTGCATACGCCACCTATTCCACTTTTGGCGGAGTTCACGTTTGGAAAACCGTCAACGCCGGGGTTTCGTGGACGGGTTTGAACGGCACGGGGGCGGGAACTTTGCCGGACGTGCCGGTGCATTCCATAGTCGTTGATCCGACGAACACCATGCGGTTGTACATAGGCACTGACGTTGGCGTGTTCGCCACTACCGACGGCGGAACGACGTGGGCGGTGGAAAACACTGGTTTCGCCAACGTCATTACCGAATGGTTGACTATAAATTCCAGCAACGGCGCGACACAGTTGTTTGCGTTCACGCACGGGCGCGGAGCCTGGCGTGTGACGGCAAATCCGACCGGATGCAATTTCGCGCTGACGCCATCGGCGCAAACTTTCGATTCGGCGGGAGGCAGCGGAAACATCGCCGTTACTGCCGAACCGAACGGCTGCAACTGGACGGCGGTCAGCAATGCGGCGTGGATCACCATCAATTCCGGCGTTTCGGGAACGAGCAGCGGAACGGTTGCGTTCAGCGTGGCGGCTTACACCGGAACGACGCCGCGAACCGGCACGATTACAGCCGCTGGCAAAACCTTCACCGTCACGCAAAGCGGATGCGCGATGATTGCGTCGTCGTTTCAATTCTTCGAGGCCGCGGGCGGAATGGGTTCTATTCCGGTCACAGCCACCGGCGGTTGCACCTGGACTGTGACTGGAAATCCCAATTGGGTGACGATCAATTCCGGCGCGGCGGGAACTGGCAACGGCGCTGTGAATTTCACGGTTGCGGCGAACTCCGGCTCCAGCGCGCGGCAAACAGCGCTGACCGTCGCCGGACAGAGCTTCACGATTTTGCAAGGCGGCGCGAATGGCAGTTGCGCCGTGACGCCGATTGCCATGAATCAGTCAGTCAGCGGAACCATCGCCACCAGCGATTGCGGTTCTTTGCGAAATCCGACTTCGCCCACAGACCGTTATTCGTTCACGGGAACCGCCGGGCAACGCATAGCCATTCGCGCAGACTCTTCAGTTTTCGACACGCTGTTGTTTTTGATTGATCCGACCGGCGCGGTGGTTGCGGCCAACGATGACGGCGATTATCGAACCAGCGCGCGAATTCCAGGTGGAACTTCCTTGTTCACCCTGCCGAGTTCCGGCACGTACCAAATCGAAATACTTTCGTCCATTAGTTCGGGCAGTTCAGGAGCCGGAGCCTACACGCTCAGTTTGAGCAGCGGTTCGGCGAATTGCGGCTACGCGGTTTCGCCAACGGAATTGAATCTTGCGGCAACGGGCGGAAACAGTTCGTTCAACGTCACTGTCACCGGCGGCGGTTGCGATTGGGGGGCGGCGACCGATGCCGGTTGGATCACCATCACTTCTGGAGCAACAAGCAGCGGCGACGGCACGGTGAATTTCACTGTGCCGGCCAATCCAGGTTTTTCGCGTTCCGGCGGAATCGTTGTGGCCGGACAACTGGTGACGATCAATCAGGCTGGAACCGGCGCAGTGGCCGCTGGTCGCTGGGCAACGCAAAATTCCGGCACGACCAATCAGCTAAATCAGGTGTTTTTCCTGGACGACAATCAAGGCTGGTTGGTCGGCGCGAATTCCACCTCGCGTTCGACATCGAATGGCGGAAGCGCCTGGAACGGTTTCACCGTTGGCGGAGTTTTGCAGAATTATCATTCGGTTCGTTTTCTGGATTTGAACAACGGCTGGGTGGGCGGCGACCGAACGACTGCGATCACCGCCAATGGTGGAGGGAGTTGGCCACGTCTGGAATTCGCCACAGGCACGCGAAACCGGCTGTTTCCGATCAACACCACCAATGCCGTAGGCGTGGGCGAACTCAATGGCGGAGGATTTCATGCCAACACGTTGATCGTTCTCTCGCTGGGGTTCGGCAGCGAATCGCCTGCGCTTTCGACGCTCAGCAATTTGCGCGATCTGTATTACGCCAATCCGAGCGGTGGATGGTCGGTCGGCGACAAAGGACAGATTTTCCGTTTGACGAAAGCCGGCAACACCTTTGACGAACAAACCGGCGCGACGACGCAAACTCTGTGGGGAGTGTTTGCGCTCGATCTGTGTACCGCTTGGGCGGTCGGCGATGGCGGCGTGATTTTGAAAACCATCAATGCCGGGCAAAGCTGGACACCGCAAAACAGCGGCGTGACCACGACGTTGCGCGATGTTCATTTCCTCAACGCTGACCGAGGTTGGGCGGTGGGCGACGGAGGAGTGATTCTGGTCACCTGGGACGGCGGCGCGACGTGGACGCCCGAAGCCAGCGGCACGACCGCCGATTTGCGCGGAGTTCATACCAATACGATCAACGCCGTGTATGCCGTCGGAGCCAACGGAACCGTCGTCAAACGCACGCTTTGCAGTTACACGTTGTCGGCGACGATGGCTTCGTTTGCAGAATCGGGCGGCAGCGGCTCGGTCAATGTGACGACGACCGCCGGTTGCGCCTGGACTGCGACCAGCAACGCCAACTGGATCACGATCAACAGCGGCGCGACCGGCAATGGCAACGGCACGGTGAATTTCACTGTTGCGGCCAACACGGGACTGGCTCGCACGGGAATGATCACCGTCGCCGGGCAAACATTCACGGTCAATCAAGCCGTCGCCTGTCCAACCGTGATGGGCTTTACGCCTGTTCGCGGAGCCGCAGGCAGCAGCGTTGTCATAACCGGAACGAATCTGACCGAAGTCACAGCCGTCCGATTCGCCAACAACGTCACGGCTCAATTCATAGTCAATAGTTCGACGCAATTGACGGCGACCGTTCCCGCCGGAGCCGCGACCGGCCCGATCACCATCAGCAAAACCGGTTGCGGCGATGTGCAAACATCGAACTTCATTTTCTGCAACCCGATCACCATCAACCCAGCGACGCTGAATTCAGGGACTCTTGGCGTGATGTACAACCAGACGCTGAGCGCCAACGGAGGCACGGCGGATTACAGTTTTTCTGTCACTGCCGGAGCCTTGCCCAATGGCTTGACGCTTTCTTCCAGCGGCGTGCTTTCCGGCGTTCCGGCGGCTTTGGGAACGGCCAGTTTCACCGTTACGGCGACTGACGCCAGTGGCTGCGCGGGCGCGCGAGCTTATTCGTTGCAGATTCTTCCGTCTGGTTATGAAGCCGATGTGTTTCCGCGTCCGAACGGCGATGTCAACGGGCAAGTCACGATGAGCGATTGGACGCAGCTTGGCCGTTTTGTCGCCGGGCTGGATTCCGTTGCCGCAGGCAGCGAATTCCAGCGCGCCGATTGCGCGCCGCGCGACACGTTCGGCAATGGTCAATTGACCGCCGCCGACTGGGTGCAGGCAGGACGTTATGCCGCAGGCCTTGATCCAATTGTTCCCGTTGGCGGTCCCGCTGCGCCGGTTTCGTTGATGGCCGATAATGAACCGCTCGGCTTGGTCGCCGCTTCGGCTTCGCTGGTACGCGCGGAAATGGTGGTTGATCCATCGTTCGCAGCCGCTGGCAAAGATCAGCAGGTCATCAAGCTGCTGGCGCAAGGCGGCGAAAACGCCCTGAGCTTCAGTTTGCTGTTTGAATCCTCGAAGTGGAAATTTACGGTTGCCGAATTGACCGACGACGCAGCGGGCGCGAATTTGCTGGTCAATCGTGAACAGGAAGCCGAAGGAAAGCTCGGTTTTCTGCTGGCGTTTCCAACCGGCAAGTCTTTGCCGCCCGGCGAAATTCGTTTGTTCACTGTGACGTTCTCGCCGTTGGAAAACGCTGCCGACGCCTTGTTCGTCAGTTTTGGCGATGCGCCGCTGGCGCGCGAAATCAGCGATGTGAATGCCAATCGTTTGCCGTCAAATTTTGTGGCCGATTACAGCCTGATGGGCGCGACTGCTTGCGCCAGCGTTTCCGCCGCCAGTTTTGCGGCTCAGCCGTTGGCGGCGGAACAGATCGTCGCGGCATTCGGGGCTGATCTGGCGCCGGCGACATTGGCTGCGCAATCGTTGCCGCTGCCGACTTCGCTGGGCGAAGCGACTGTCATAATCACCGACAGCAAAGGCGTGGAACATCTGGCAGGTCTGTTTTTCGTTTCGCCGACTCAGATCAATTATTTGTTGCCTGCCGAATTGGCCACGGGCGTTGCGCGCGTGACAATTTCGGCCAGCGGCAAAACTTCCATTGGATTGATTGATGTAGCTCCGATTGCGCCGAGTTTCTTCACAGCCAATGCCGACGGGCGAGGTGTGGCCGCCGCTGTCTTGCTGCGCGTGCGCGGCGATGGTTCGCAAAATTACGAATCGGTCGCTCGCTTCGATGCGGCGGAGAACCGTTCTGTGGCTGTGCCGATTGTCTTCGGCGAACCGGACGAACGCCTGTTCCTGTTGTTATATGGAACGGGTTTGCGCAATCACAAAGGCGCGATTCAAGCGGTGATTGGCGGCGTTGAAGCTGACGTGCTGTTTGCCGGTGGGGTGAGCGGTTTTGTCGGATTGGATCAATTGAACCTTAGTTTGCCGCGCAATCTGGCGGGGCGCGGCGAAGTTTCGATTCAGATCAACTTTGGCGACCGCGCGGCGAATACGGTCACAGTGGCGATTCGCTAACAATAGCGCAACCGACCATGGTTGCGCTTATTCTTTCAACCCAACTTTTAACAAAACAGGGCAACCTCGACAGGTTGCCCTGTTTTTTTACCGCCGCCTTTTGAAGCTCGGCGATGTGGTGTACGCTCTGCCGCAGTTTTGGCAGAAGTTTCATCCGTATCCGAAACAACTCAAATCAACATTCTCAACAGGAGCACCCAACCAACAATGGCTGAATCCGCTGCTGCGCCTTCGTATGAAAACGCTTCGAAGGAATACAACGTCTGGAGCGTCATCATCGCCTCCGCCGTCGGGACGATGATCGAATGGTACGACTTTTATATTTTTGGGGCACTGGCAATAGTTATTTCCGGCCACTTTTATCCGCCGGAAAATGAATTGCTAGCGATGGTTGCATATTTATCAACCTTTGCCGTCGGTTTCATCGTCCGCCCGTTCGGCGCGTTGTTTTTCGGGCGCATAGGCGATCTGGTCGGACGCAAATACGCTTTTCTGGTGACGTTGCTGTTGATGGGCGGAGCCACGGCGGCAGTCGGCTTTTTGCCAACCTACAAAACCATCGGCATTGCCGCGCCGATCATTCTGATCTTGATTCGTGTGCTGCAAGGTTTGGCGCTCGGCGGCGAATATGGCGGAGCGGCGGTGTACGTCGCCGAACACGTTCCCGATCATCGCCGAGGTTTTTACACCAGCTTCATTCAAATCACGGCGACGTTGGGATTGTTCGTGTCGCTGGCAGTGATTTTGACCATTCAATCGCTGATGTCGAAAGAAACTTTCAGCGCCTGGGGCTGGCGACTTCCATTTCTGCTTTCGATTTTGCTGGTTGGATTGTCGCTGTACATACGCTTGCGGATGAAAGAATCGCCGATCTTTCAGCACATCAAAAGCGCCGGAATGACTTCGGCGCAGCCGTTGAAAGAAGCTTTCACCAATCGCGAAAACCTGAAGCGCGTGCTGATCTCTCTGTTCGGAGCCACCGCCGGGCAAGGCGTCGTCTGGTATACCGGGCAGTTTTACGCGCTGTTTTATCTGCAAACGATTTTGAAGGTGAATCCGCGAACTTCAAACATCATTGTCGCCGTAGCGTTGTTACTTGGCCTGCCGCTGTTCACGATTTTCGGAGCCATGTCGGATCGCATTGGCCGCAAAAGACTGATGATGGCCGGGTGTTTGCTGGCGGTGATTTGTTACCTGCCGATTTACAAGGCGATGGTTGCGGCGGCAGGCAATAATGTTGCGGCGGTGACTTCGACCCAAAACCCCACGACGGGCGAATACAAACTGACGCCGTCAACGGTGGAAATTGACCCTGTAAACAGTTCCCCAATTTATAAGCCCGCGCCGGAAGCGACAAACCCGAACGTTCCGTTGTTAATCCTGCTGGTGTTTCTGCAACTGATTTTTGTCAGCATGGTTTACGGGCCGATTGCAGCGTATCTGGTCGAAGCCTTCCCGGCGAAGGTTCGTTACACGTCGTTGTCGTTGCCGTATCACATTGGCAACGGAGTGTTTGGAGGATTGTTGCCGACGATTGGACTGGTTACCTGCGCGTGGACGGGGAACATTTATGCCGGGTTGGCTTATCCGATGATTGTCGCGACGATTACCTTTGTGGTTGGTTCGCTCTATTTGAAAGAAACGCACCACAACCGCATCTGGGATGAGTTACAGGGCGAAAAATAAAGCGGTTACTTGGGGGCGGGCATTTCCGAAACCTGCCAGGCGATGATGCCTATGAAAATCAAAGCGCACACGACGACAAAGATGACGATTCGGTTGGGCACCCAACTGGGACGTTCCAGTTCGCCTGCTTCGGCCAGAGCATTAGGCAAGCGGAAATGACTGTTGTCCTGGCGCAAAATGCCCGATTCGCCAGCCAGATTTGTGGCGGCTGGTGTTTCCCGGACTCGCGTTGACTGTTCAGTTAAAACGCTTTTGCCGGCCGATACTAATTTTGACAACCCGCCTTTGACAGCGCGTTGTCGTTTTCTCAGCCAGCGTTTGGCGGTTTTGTTTCGCTTCATAGCCAGTTGATCCTGCGAAAGTAAAAGTACAGCGCGACGCCGACGAGCAGCATGAAACTGAGCGCGCCGACATAACCGTAGCGCGTGCCGAGTTCCGGCATGAAGTGAAAGTTCATGCCGTAGATACTGGAAATCAGCGTGATGGACATGAGGATTGCCGAAATCGAAGTCAGTTGTTTCATGACCTTGTTCAGCCGATTACCAGACACAGACAAATAAGCATCCATGGTCGAACCGACAAGTTCGCGCAAGGTGTCAATCGCTTCGACGACGCGGATCAGATGGTCGTACACGTCCTGGAAATAGACCAGCGTTTCGCGCGAAAAAATGGGTTGATCGCGTTTGAGCAACATATTGAAAATTTCGCGCACTGGTGAAACGGTGCGACGCAAAAACAACAGTTGCTTTTTCAGGCGAAAGATTTCTTCCAACGCCTCCGGGTGGAAATCGTCGAAGATTTGTTCTTCCAGGTCTTCCAACCGATCCGACAGCCGATCCAGCAGCGACAGGTACTCATCCACAATCGGATCAATCAACAGATAGGTCACAATGCCAGTGCGACGCTCAGCCAAATCCGTGCGGATTTGCCAGTGTTTGCGCGCGGATTCAATGGCGCGAATCGGTTGGCTGTGAACAGTGACGATGAAATTCGGCCCCAGGAAGATGTTCAGTTCGCGCAATTCCAACTGGCAATCTTCATTCAAACTGGCTTCGTACAGCACGATGAAATAATAGCCGGAGTATTCGTCAATTTTCGGGCGTTGATGTGGATGGCGACAATCTTCGATGGCCAGAGGGTGAAAACCGAATTCGCGCGCCAGGTCGTCAAAATCCTGGTCCTGCGGATCGGTGACATCCGCCCAGACAACCGCCAGCGGCTGTTCGCAAAAATCGCTGATCCGATCCGGATCGTTGCATTCGGTGAAGGTGAGCGAAGAGCGGTCAAGTGCCAGAATGTGAATCATCGGTTCAGGGCGTGGCGCGGATTATTCATTGGAAGAGTTTATGAACTTACCGCCTCCCAGCACATCGTCCAGCGCGCGCAATCGAATCTTTTTCACTTCGTTGATTTTTTCAATCACCGGTTCGCGGTAAAGAAACGGCACGTCGCGGTTGACGGTTTCCAGATTGCGCGACTGTTTGAAAATCGCCTGTTCTAGTTTTTTCAGGCAATGGTTGCGGTCTTTGATCTGGGAATCGGGCAATTTGCGCGTGTAATCGTTGGCGTAAATCACCAGCGAAGCATAAACGTCCACATCTGCAATTGCCGTCTCGAATTCGTTGGCCTGAATGTTTTTCATCGCATTGGCCAGACGGGCATCAGACAGCTTCAACGTGGTTTCGACATGCGATTTCGGATTGGTTTGTTTAAGGATGCTTTGGACTTCGGTTTCGCTCAGTTGGCGGGGCAGATCGCGGTCGCTGGGCCTGTTGTTCTGCCCGGCGGCGGCCAGCGACCCAAGCGCGAAAACCAGCAACAAAATGGAAATTGTCTTTGACTGCATAACAACTCTTCCGTTTGGCGAACGATTTTTTTAGAAACCTGAGCGTGGGAACTTCGGCGATAAAATAACATCGCAGCCCAACGAAGCCAACCACAGTTTCAACGAGTGTCGGAGATTGAATCCTGCGGCGTCTTATTTGTCCGCCTGTGTTTCCGCCAAATCGCCGACGAATGGCAGTTTGAACGTCTCGCCCTTGTAGGCCTTGAACATGGAAAAACCTGTTCCCACCAACCACATCAGCGAATGCAAATTGGAAAGCGTCCGTTCGACTCTCCACGGAAGCGGTATCCCCAGAATGCTGATCACGATTCCCAGAATGAACATGGCCACGAAGAAAAAGATTGATTGGTAGGCGTGAAATTTGACGAAACGATCTTTGTTGTAAGGCGACAAGACCAGAAACACTATGCCGGTGACGATTGAAAGCAGGTAACAGAGCATTCCGGCAACGTTCGGCGCCAGTTCCCCGCTGTTGGATTGCGGTTGGTAAGGCGGTTGATACGGATGCTGATATTGCTGCTGGCCGAATCCAGGTTGCTGGTATTGCTGTTGTGGCGGGGTCTGGTAAGTCGGCGGTTGATAGCCGGCAGGCGGAGTTTGCGGTTGTGTCGGCAACAATTGCGTGCCGCACTTGTTGCAGAATCGTGCGGTTTCCGCCACTTGCGCCCCGCACTGAATGCAGAATTTATTCATAACTTTCTCCTGTGGGGGAATCAAAGCCGCGATTGGCATTGACCCGCAAACTAGAATCAAAACACGCTGAATTTAGACACAGCGATCAAAACAGTATGAACAGGATTTTCGACAGGATTTACAAGAACATCAACGCTTGAATCTGTCCGTCCTGTTCAAATTCGATTTAGAAAGTCTGTCCGAATCGAATATGAATTGCGCCGCGCGGTTGTTGCAAAAACGCGCCGGGAACTCCCGGAACGGCATACGACGGCGGATTCAGCAAAAAGCCGTAATCCACGCCTACGGGACCGAGCGGAGTGTTGATTCGCAACCCCGCGCCGACCGTGTGCGACATGTTTTTCCATCGAATGTCGTTGATGCGCCGGAAAACATTACCTAAATCGTAAAAAGGCACAAGTCTTAATCGCTGGGTCAGCGGATACCGCATTTCAAAATTGAAGACGGCCAGCGCGTCGCCGCCGATGGGAACCAGCGTCGGCAGTATGAATCCCTGTCCCGGCGCAGGCGTCTGATTGGGATTGAACAACACGTCCTGCGGGCCGGCGGTTTCAAACCGGAATCCGCGCAGAGTGGTGGCGCCGCCTGAAAAGAATCGTTCGCTGATTGGCAATCGTCGTTCGCTGTCTTCGATGGAGCCGTTGTTGTTGCGGTCGGTCAACCGGAACGTTTCCGCCAACCCGATGCGCGCCGAAAAGGCGAAAGTCGTATTGGCCAGCGCCGAAGCGTATGGCGCGAAAGTGTGATAACGCTGATAAGTACCGAAGAATTTGTTGAAGGATTCGTTGCCGCCGAACATTTTCGCGGCGATGGAATGGTCGGCGCTGAGCAATTGTCCGCGCGTCGGATTCAGTATGTTGTCGCGCGAATCGCGTGTGAAACCGACGGAAAACATGCCGAGCCGTATTGCCTGTTCGTTGCGCGTGATTTCCGTGTCGGGCAATCCGGCGGTGTTGAACAACTGCGCGCGTTCCAGGTTGTATCGGAATCGCAGCGAAACGCGGTCGTCGAGTTTGCGTTCCGTTTGAATGAACGCGGCGAATCGTTCCAGACCGAAAGGTTGCCGGTTCGGGACGTTTTCCACCTGTCCGTCGCGGAGTTGCCGCTGGCGCGTGAAGGGCAGCAAATTGCCGTTGCGGTCGTAAAAGATCGAGATCGTCGTCGGCAATCGCCAACTGAACGGGCGCAAATCGGTGAACGACAACTGCGCGAATTGTTCGCGCTGGCTGGCGCGAAATCGCAAACTCAGCGCGTCCAGCGAACCGCCCAGATTGGTGTTGGCGATTTCCATCAATCCGCGCGCGCCGTCATCTGTGGAATAGCCAAGACCGTAAACGAACAGCAGTGGTTTGGCTTCGGTCAGATCAACCTGGATTTTGTGCGCGGAACCGGGTTTGCCGTTGGAGTCCGGGATGGCAATCGGGCGAATGGCGACTTCGCGGAAAGCGTTGGTCGAATACAAATCGCGCTGAGTGCGGGCGATCTTGCTGGGCGTCAACACGTCGCCCGGTTTGAAATCGAAATAGCGGCGAATCCATCCGTGCCCGGTTTTGCTGGTTCCTTTGATTTCTATGTCCTCGACGATGGCGCGCTCGCCTTCCTTGATCTGATACACCAATCCAACGCTGTCATCGCCCAGTTCCAGAATCTGCAACTCGGCTTCTGTGTCCAGATAGCCGCGTTCGGCGTAAAGCTGTTTAACCGTCTGAGCGCCCAAACGCGCGCGCGTCAAAGAAAACGCTTCGTGTTTTTGAATCGGGACGGCTTCGCGCAATTCGTTCGCCGTCAGAATCGCGTTGCCGCGAAATGTCACATCGGCGACTTCGGATTGTTCGCCTTCCTGCACCTCGAAAATGACGATCAAATCGTCGTTGTCTGGTTTGACGGCCAGCCGCGTGTTGACGCGGGCGTTGCGATAACCGACATCCACCAGATAGCGGCGAATGTATTCTTCATCGCTGCGCAAACGCGAATCGCTGGTCAATCCGCGCACAGTGCCGCCGATGAACGGAATGTTTTGCAGATAGGGAATGCCGCCGACTTTGCTTTCGATCTGGGATTGCAAATCGCTCCGAATGTCCTGCCAGCGAATCAACTGCGTGCCTTCGATGCGGATTTCCTTGAGGTCGTAAATCAGGTTGGGCGTGATGTCATAGAGCAAACGCAAATCTTTGCCCGGTGCGCAATCCTCTGGATCGCAACGCCAGGCCACGTCGGCGAAAAAGTATCCCTGTTCCTGCAAATACTCTGTCAATCGTCGCTCGCCCAAACGCGCCAGCGAACGGCTGAACCCTTGCGACATGACCGGCAACAATTCGCGCATCTTTTTGCCGTCGAGTTTCAGGTCGGGGACTGGACTGACTTTGACATCCGCCGTCGGCAGTTTCGGGCGCGCAGCCGCAGGCGCTGAAGCCGGCGCATCGCCCGGCGTTATGTCCGGCGCGGGCGCGATGAAGCCGAGCGAAAATCGTTGTCGTCCGCGCAATTCAATCGAAAACACGCCTTCCTGAATGCCTTGCCGCGCCGCGCTGCCGCCTTGCGTGTAAGTGGCCAATCCTGAAAAACGATTTGAAAAAGTGTATTCCGCCAGCGCGGTTTGATCCTGTTCGGTCGCCAGATTGGTCGAATAACTCAGGTAGATGTTGCGCGATAATTGCTGCCCGACGGTCAATCGTGCCGCCGGGTTGGCGTTGGCGCGAATCACCGGATCAATTTGAAACCGGCTGAGTCCGAGCAATTGTTCGGTCGGTTTGGAAATGAAACCCGACGACAACAACGACGCTGCCGCGCCGACTCCGGTTCTGAGCTGGGACTGGCTGCCCAGAGTTCCGGCTTCGGTTCGTCCGGTGGTAATGAGCGAGAGAATTTCATCGCGCGTCAATTGCGGTTCAGCGCGCAGTTTCAATTCGATGGCATCCGTTTTACCGGACATTTCCAGATACACGCGATAACCGCTGATGTCGGATTCGGCTACCAGATTGATGTTCGGTGCGCCGCTGCCCTGCGGCAGTATCAGATTGCCTTTGGTGATTTCATATCGCTGGCCGCGAAATCGCACCGAACCGCTTTCGGTTTCGATTTGCCCGCTGGCGTCCGGGTCGCTGAGCGTTCCGCCGACGGTGAAACTGGCCGAACCGACGGCATTGATTTGTTCGCCGCGCACCAACAGCGAATCGCGCGCTTCTACTTTCAATTCCAGTGTGATCGGAGGAATGACGGATTTTTGCGAACTGCTGCCGCCAGCGCTGAAACCGCCGAAAGACAAATTAGCGTTGCCGCCGCCGATCAAATTATCCAGGTCAATTCGCGTTTTGTATTCGCCGAGCGGAACCAGAATCGTTCCTGCCAGCGTCTGTTTTTCAGGCGTGCCGTTCAACGTCAACGAACCATTCACCGAAGCGCTGAATTCGTCATAAAAGATTTCGGCATTTGTCGCGCGAATGTCGAATTTCCAAGAGGCAGGGCGCAATTGCGCCAGCTTCATCTCGCCAGTGATTTCCAATGCGCCTTCGTTGGCTTCGGCCTTGAAACTTTCAAGGATTACGTTGTCGCCGCTGAGTTTGATGCGGCCTGTGCCATTGGAAACGAAAATCGGCAAATCGGTGGTGGAAAGCCCAAAACCGGAAAATTCCACCTGTCCGCCCAGCACAGGTTTTTCCGCCGTGCCGGTCAGCGTTCCGCCAATGTTGACCATGCCGAACAACGCGACACCTTCAGCCAGAGTCGGCAACCGATCCAGCGCGACCGAACCGTTCAGGTCGAAATTCATGACGGCTTCGTCTTTCAATCCGATTGCGCCGCCCAGATTCAAATCCAGGCCTTGTCCGTTGATGCGCGTAGCGGGCAATTTCAATTGCGATTGATCCAGCGTGATCGTCAAAGGCACGGCGATGGTGACGGGATTGTCCAGCACGTCCAGTTTGATGTCGGTCAACGTCAATCCGCCTTTGAGCAAATCGGCAGTGGCATTGCCGGCTTCGTCTGTGGTCAGACCTTCGATACGCAATTTGCCGCTGATGGCTCCGCGAATCTGCGAACCGAGTTCCGGCACAAACGTCGCAAGCAACGGCGTCAAATCCAGATCAACCAGATCGCTTTCCACTACCACCGGACGACCGGTTTTTCGCAATTCGATGCTGGCTTTCACCACTTCGGGTTTGACCGATTTGTCCCTGGTTACTTCGGCCAGAATGCCCGTAGTCAATTCGGCGTCAATGCGCCCGCCGGGGCTGGTGTGTGCCGCCAATCGCAAATCGCCGGTGTCGCGTCCGTTGACGCGAACGTTTTTGCCAATGGCGGTCAATTCGACTTTGAATGTTTCCCAATCGAGTTCAGGTTGTTTGCGCGTTTGATCTGGTTTTTGAAGTTTCCCAATCACCTGGAAATTGGCGTCGGCGAAGCCTTCGATTTTGGTTTCTTTCAGTTCCAGCGATTCGGCCAGACTGTCCAGCGGGATTTGATCGGCTTGTCCCTGCGCCTGGAAAACGAAATCCTGTAGATGAAAACTGCCCGTCGCCAACAGATGCGTTTTCGGCAATTGCACTTCCAGCGGCTCCAACAACGCCTGCTGGCCATCGAATTTCAAATCCGCCGTAGCCAGATTGACCGCCTGGCCGGAAATCGTGCCGTCCATCAAGCTGATGTTGGCTGTGCCGCGCAACGCTCCGGGCAATCCGGTCAGGTTGGCCCGGCCTGAAAGGGCGCCGTCAATGAAATCGCCTGCGTCGGGCAATCCAGTCGCGGCCAGAATCGTGTCCAGACTGATTCGATTGATCGTCGCTTTCAACGTTCCGGCTTCTGATTTCGGATCGAAGGGCGCGAACAAATCGAATTTCGCCGAACCGCCATTGAGCGCAGTCAAGGAACCTTCGGTAATTCGCAATTCGTCTTTTGACAAGGCGATCTGACCGGCCAAAGCTCCGATCAGCGCATCGCGCAATCCGACGGTTGCGGCGTTGACGTTGCCTGTGACCATCGCCTGATCCAGTTTGCCCGTAATGCGTCCGTCGAATTTCAACTCGCCCAACAATTGGGGTTCGTTTTCGACGATGAACGGGCGAGTCTCTTCAATCGAACGCGCAATTTGAATCAACTCTTCCGATTGCGTCGAAACCAGCGACACGCGCAAATCGGATTCGCCTTCGTAATTCAGCGTGCCGGTCGCCGTCAATTTGGTTGCGGCGGTGGCCAGTTGCGCCTGATCGAATTGGAACATTCCGCCGCTGGCCGTGATGGCCACATCGCCTGTCAGCGGAATTGCGTCGCTGGATGGATCGGATTTGCCTTCAAATCGCGCGTAGATATTGCCGTCAATCGTTCGCGGATTCGCGCCGACGAAACTCAATTCCGCCGTGCCCGACACTTTGCCGCTGATCGGCGAATCCTGCATTTTCAACGCCGCCAGCGCGTCGGCGGTTTGCATATCGGTGAAACTGCCTTTGACTTGTTGGGCTGCGCCTTTGGCCATCGGCAATGTGTATTCGGCTTCGGCGGTGCCGCCCAGCGCATTGGCTTTGATTGCCGTCAACGACAATGCCGCGTTGTTGAATTCGGCTTTGGCCGAAGCGTCTGTGAATTCTATGCCGCTGATCTGGCCGCCGGGCAATCGCGCGTCGGCAATGACTTTGTATTCCTTGCCACGAACGGTTGTCGTCAATTTGCTGATCGTCAGGCTGGAAAGATTGCTCTCCGTCCAGTTGACGGCGGCGATGCTGGCCGACGGCGCGTCGAATTTCGATTCGGTAGTTTTGCCGTTGATGGCGATTTCGCCGTTGATGACGCCGACCGAAACGCCGCGGGCTTCGACAATGTCCACGTTGACGGTTTGAACATTGGCGCGATTGAGCGCCAGTTTCAATTGTTTGTCTTCGCCGTTGATTGCCACTTGCGGAAGCTGCACGCCGCGCAACCGAGTGGTGTCCACCAGCAAATCCGCAGACGAAGCGCCGCCGTTGAATTTGTATTTGCGACCTTCGCCTTCGAGTTTGCCTTTGACCGAAACCAATCCGCGCATCGTCAATTCGGGGAAGGCGAAGCGCGCCAGTTCTTCCGTCTTCACGCCGGATTCGATTTCGAATCCGTACCGCACGGCGCGCAGATCATCCACTTTGCCGCTGGCAGTGATTTCGGCCAACCCGGAAACAAGCTGCAATCGTTCGACGGCGATTGTGTTGTCCGAAGCCTTTGCCGTCAGGTCGAGTTTGCTGATAGGCGTTTCGCGGCCTTCGATGGCCACGCGGCCAGTGTCGGTTTCCAGTTTCAGATTGAAGTTTTGCGTCTGGCCTGCGACCGGCTGCGCTTCGATTTGCAGCTTGCTCAGATCGGCGGCGATGTCGTGCTGGCGGTCTTTGTAATGAACGGCGGCGTTGGTCAACGCCGCCAGCAATTTGGTCGTGTCGAATTTGAGAGTTTCCGATTTCGACGGCGCTTCGTGAATGCCGTCCAGATTGCTGCGGCCTTGTTCGTCGAATTCTACGAAGACTTCCACGCCGTCCAGTTTGACGGTCTGAATTTCAATTTCGCGGCTGAGCTTGGGCGCATACAAATCACGGATGTGCAGTTGGATTTCAATGCTGTTGACCGACGCGATCAACTGGCCGGTTTGCCGGTTGTAGACCTTCAGGTCTTTCAATCGCGCTGTTTCGGAATCCCACGCAAACCCGAAACTGCCCACGTCGCCTCGCAAACCGAATTCAGTCAGTGTCTTTTTGATTTCTTCGGCGACGAAGCGATTGAATTTTTCCGACCGCAGCCAGTGCCAGCCATACATTCCCGCTGCCGCGCCCACTGCCAACAGACACAGCAGGGCGATCAAGATTTTCCTGCGCCAGCGCGAAGTTTGGGGTTGTTTGGCGGATTGCTCCAAAGGCGTTTGATTCATCACTTCAATCGGAATTTAACAGCATGACAGGGAGCGCACGCTATTGTTTACAAACTGAGAGGGATGAGCAAGCGAGTTCTCTTGCTGAATGGGAGCAAACGGAATTTTCAGGCAACAGCCAAAGCTTTTGGTCGTGACTATTTCAACTTCAATCCAGGTCGAGCAGTGAATCTGTATCTGGCTTGGACATTGCGGCGCTCGGCGACAGACTGGAATTTGCCTGTCGCTTGACCAGTTCGGCGACTTCCGGTGCAAGTTGTGATGCCAGTTGAACGGTAAGTTTTTCCGACAACTGCGCGACCACGCGGTTGACGATTTCATCAATGACGGTTTGCGGGATGATGGTTTCCGTCGCCACGCTGGCCACGGCAGGCACAGCGGCGACCGGCGGCGCTTCGACCGGCGCAGCAGGCGGCCAGCCGAGCACGTCGTCCAAATCCAGCACGTGATCCAGATCGCCCGTGTTGATGCGCGGCGCGGCAACTTGCGCGATGGGTTCTTCGACGGCGGCAGGAACTTCGACGACAGGAACTTCAATTACTGGAGTTTCGACAATTGGCACTTCAATGATCGGCGCAGCGGCTTCGACGACCGGGACTTCCTCGATGACCGGTCCCGGTTCGGGCGCGACAAACACTGGCGCAGGTTCTTCGATGGCGAACACCGGTTCGGTTTCCAGAATGACTTCGCTGGTTTCAGTTTCGATTTCCAACACCGACTCGACTTCTTCAACCGGCTCTTCTTTCCAGATTTGTGGCGCTTCGGCGACGGGTTCTGGTTGCCAGATGGATTCCACTTCGACCGGCTCTTCTTTCCAGATTTGAGGAGCTTCAGCGACTTCAATGATTTCAGGCGCTTCCGCCGCTGCGGGAACTGGTTCTTCGGATTCGTAGGGGAACGGTTGCGTTTCTCGAATAGGAACCGGTTGTGCGATTGGCGCAGCTTCGGCAACTTGCGACTTGGCCGGTTCAGGAGTCTGCAATTGTGACGAAGGAGGATTCAGCGAACCGGTGGCGAATTTTGGCGGATGCCCTTCGAGCAGGGTTTTGACCGTTGTGATCAGCGTGCGAATGGATTGAAACGGTTTGGTCAAATGCTGATCGGCTCCGATGCGGCGAGCGCGCTCTTCGTCAAACGGTTCAAATGCAGGAACCAGCAACACCACCGGAGTGTCTTTCATATCCGGGTGGTTTTTGACGTATTCGCAGATTTCGTAGCCGTTTTTGCCGGGAATGGAAACATCGGCCATCACCAGCGCGGGGCGCATGTACTGCAATCGGCTGATGGCTTCATTGCCGTTGTTGACCGTCAATACGTCAACGCCTTCATCGGAAAAAGTCAGAGTGATTATTTTTTGGACTGTAACACTATCGTCAGCGAGCAGAATCTTGTAGCCCACATGAACCTCCGAACAGAATAACTCAAGATTAGGACACCACTTGGCTGAAACTTTTACCACAAAGAAACAAAAAACACGAAGAGTTTCTAAGCTCTTCGTGTTCTTGTGTTTCGAGGGAAATTAGAAACCATCTTGTCAGGTTTATTTGAAGATGCCCAGCAATCCGCCTTTCTTCTTTTTCTCTTTTTTATCTTTCTTGGAATCGTCGGTTTTCGCCTTGTTGGCTTCAGGCGCTGGCGCAGTTTCCGCAGAACCATTGGTTGGGGTGTTCACCGTCCGAACTGGAACCGGCTCGCTGGAAGTTGCCGGATCAACCACACCCCGCGTATTGGCGCGAATGGAGCGGGTGCCGGTGGCATTTTGTGCATCCCCCGGTTTTTTCAATGCTTCTTCCTTCACGTCCTCTTTCTCATCGCCTTTTTTGCTGAGCAGCACTCCGTCTCTGGAAATGTCCAGACCGTTGCGACCCAGAATCAACCCGAATTTGCCCATGAAACTGGGGCGTTCGGGAGCCGGATTGTCATTGGCCGGAGCCGGAACCGGTTTGCCGAGTTTTTCCAGATACTCTTTGCCTTTTACAGCAAATTCACTGTTCGGGTAATCGCGCACCAGACGAGTGAAGAATTCGGCGGCTTCTTCCGGCTGTTCCTGTTCGACCAGCGCGATTCCAAGCAGGTAAAGCGATTCATCGTAATATCCGAACAATGGGTAGTTGTTGATGATGTCGCGCAGTCGGCTTTCACCAGCTTTGTAAGCCTGACGCTGGTTGATGTAGAACTTGGCGATGGTTTGTTCATACAAACCAAGCACCTGCTGAACATCCTGTTTGTCGCGGTGGATGAATGCCAGGACATCGGATTTCTGGCAGCTTTGTTCGGCGGCCAACAACTGCTGATAGGCTTTTTTGGCGTTGGTGGCGTCGCGGTTATACGCGCCCATCTGCCGCATGTACGATTGAGCGATTTTGTGTTTGACGTCGCAAATCTTGGGATGAGTCGGGAAGTATTGGGCGAAATCTTTGTATCCGCCGATGGCCTGTTCCAGATTGCTGGTTCCGCCTTCCAGATAAAACGAATCGGCGATGGCCAGTTTGGACAGCGGCAGATATTCGCTGTCGGCATAAGTCGTGATAACCACGTTGTACAGTAACCGGGCTTCGTCGTAACGCCCTTTCTGCGCTTTCGTTGACGCCTGTTCGTACAGTTCCTTGTCGCGTCCGGGGATGGCCGCATTTTCGTTTTTGACCTTGTCCTTGCCACCGCAAGCGGCTGCGATGAGGGACAACATCGTGATCAGTACCAGAGTTTTCAATCTCATAAAAACTACTCCCGCTAACTTGACCCTCCCGGAAATGGCAGGGTTGCTAAGTCAAACACTTAAGCCAGAGATCGTTCTCCGGCCTCAATCGAAGCCGCGTCAAGCAGCTCCCGCAAAGCTTTTGCCGGGTCCGGTTTGCCGAACACGGCAGACCCGGCGACTAAAATTTCCGCTCCGGCGGCAACCACTGCCGCAGCATTTTCAATACCGATTCCGCCGTCAATTTCAATTCGCGCTCGTGAACTGCTGGTTTGAATCATGGTTCGCAGTCTGCGCAATTTGTCTAGCGTCGAGGGGATGAATTTCTGGCCGCCGAATCCCGGATTGACCGACATAACCAGCACGTAATCCACATCGTTCAAGACTTCTTCGATCATTGCCAGCGGCGTTGCCGGATTGAGCACGACGCCAGCCTGACAACCGGCCTGATGAATGTAACTGATAGTGCGGTGCAAATGATAGGTCGCTTCAGGATGCACCGAAATCAGATTGGCCCCAGCGTCCGCAAATGCGCCGATGAACTGATCCGGGTTTTCAATCATCAGGTGCGCGTCAATCGGCAGCGTGGTTGTCCGGCGCACCCATTCGACGATGAACGGCCCAATTGTCAAGTTGGGCACGAAATGCCCGTCCATCACATCCACATGCACATAAGCCGCTCCGGCATGTTCAATCGCGGCGATTTGTTCGCCAAGCCGTGTGAAGTCTGCCGATAAAATTGAAGGCGCAATTTCAACCATTGAAAAAATTACAGCACGCTGTCGGGATCAATTCCCAGTTCGCGTAACTTCGCAGCCAGCGCTTCTGCGCGAGTTTTTTCGGCTTCCGCGCGAGCTTTTTCAGCCGAGGCCAATTGCAAAGCCCGTGCGGCTTTTTGAGCTTCGTCTTCGGCGCTCATCAAGGCAAGCTCGGCATCTTCTTCCGGCGTGGGGACTATACGTCCCTCTTTGGTGATGTAACGAAGCTGACCTTTATCAACCCCCAGATACAGCCCAAGCACTTGAGACCATCGCCAACCATATTCGTTCGGCGGAATCGGTTCGTACGCTTCGATTCCAAAACTGAAACCTTCGAATTCCAAAGTATCAGGCGAGAACCAGAAGTATTCCCTCGTACGGAAGTGTTCGTGATAAAGCTCTTTTTTGATTTTCCGATCAACCTCGGCAGTCGAATCTGAAAGCAACTCGATAATGAGGTCCGGGTATTTGCCGCCCTCTTCCCACGTGACCCACGAAGCGCGCGGTTTTTTGATCGTATGTTTGACCAGAAAGAAATCCGGGCCGCGAAAACCACGAGTCTTCAGTTGTTCGCGGCTGTAATACACCGTCAGATTTGCGCCGATGAAATAATCCTGGCGATCTCGCCACAACCAATCCAGCGTTTTTACCAAAAGCGCCAGTTGATCGTAATGAAGAGAACTTTCCATTTCCGGCTCATCGCTTTCCAGCCATGAAGCATCCGGCATCGCTTCTGCAATTTTTTGGGCTGGCGTCATTGGCATTATCTCTTTCCGTAAGGCTTCGATTTTCAGAACGGAGCGCAAAAACTAACTTGCCGATTTCCTCGCTCATCCATCCGAAGGGGCCGAAGGAGTTGGTGTTGGAGTCGGCGTTTCATCCGGCGACGGTGATGGTTTCGGAATCGGTTTCGGCGTTGGGGTCGGAGTCGGTGTCGGTGTCGCCAATCCTGTGCTGACGTTGACGCGCACAATCTGGCCGGTTTTCACCACCGAGCCAACGCCCGGTGATTGATCGCTGACCAGATTGGTTTCGAATCTGGGGCTGGTTGCGCGGCCTGTGACTTTCATTCTCAAGCCTGCATCGTCCAGCACATCCATCGCTTCAGACTCGGTTTTTCCTGTCACGTCGGGCACTTCAACCGAACGCCCGCGCAAGGTCAGATACATGACCAGAAACGCGCTGCCCAGAAAAATCAATGCCAGCAACGCAAGTCTCAGCAACCGATTGAAGACCAGACTCGAATCGAGTCGTGAACTCAAACGCAACACCCTCCAATAATCTGTCTATCGTGATCGAATCGAAATGATTCAGACGCCTTACCTGCCCAAACAGGCGCGGAGTTTAGCATCGTCACATTTGGCTTTACAACTTGCTCCACGCCCGAAGCTTTAAGCTTCGCGCGTGGCATTTAATCTTCGTCGTGAATCGTTGTCAGTTTGACGATTTCGAACACGCGCGTGCCGTTGGGAGTTTGCACTTTCACTTCGTCGCCTTCTTCTTTGTTGAGCAGGCTTTTGCCAATCGGCGACGACGTGGAAATCAATCCCTTTTCGTAATCAGCTTCTTCAGGCGTCACCAGCCTGTAGGTGATTTCAGCGTCTCGATCCAGGTCGCGCAACACCAGCGTCGAACCATACGACGCACGGTCGGTTGGCAAACGGCTGATGTCTATGCTCGACAATTTGGCCAGTTGTTGCTGCAACTGACGTATGCGGGCGCGGACATAATCCTGGCGTTCACGCGCATATTTGTATTCGGAATTTTCAGACAGGTCGCCCAACGCGGCTGCCGTTCGCAATGCCCGCGGTAGCTCGACCGTGAATTCCTGTTCCAGAGCTTTCAACTCAGTCAGAATTTTTTCTTTGCCACTCAGTTCTTTTTCTTCATTCACAGCTAAAGTCCTTTCAAGCCGTTATCCGAATGCAAACGCTTTCGCTACGGCATCTATCTCTCAAAAAATACGACTGCCGCAATCTCGCTTGCTCAGCGAGGCTGCGGCAGCCGATAAGGAAGCTAACACACTTCCAAAAATGCCACAAACAGCTTTTTACAGATTCAGTTTATCAACCAGTTCCTGAACGGCTCCGGCAGATTTTTGCAGTGCGGCGCGTTCTTCGGTCGTCAGATTGATCTGAATGATTTCTTCTACACCGCCTGCGCCGATTTTGACCGGGACGCCGACAAACAAATTGTTGATTCCGTATTCACCTTCGAGCAGGACGGCGCAAGGCAGAATTTTCTTTTTGTCCTTGAGAATGGCTTCGACCATTTCGACCGCCGCCGAAGACGGTGCGTAATAAGCCGAACCGGTTTTCAGCAAGCTGACGATTTCGGCTCCGCCATTGGCCGTGCGATTGACTATTGCGTCAACGGTTTCTTTCGGCAGCAATTCGGTGATCGGAATGCCAGCGCAAGTCGAATAACGCGGCAACGGAACCATGGTGTCGCCGTGCCCGCCCAGAACGAAAGCCGTCACGTTTTCGACCGACACGTTCAAGGCTTCGGCCAGAAAACAGCGCATGCGCGCCGAATCCAGCACCCCCGCCATTCCGAGCACGCGGTTTTTCGGGAAGCCGGATTTTTTCCATGCCACCTGAGTCATCGCATCCAGCGGATTGGACACGACGATGATGATGCAGTTCGGCGAATACTTGACGATTTCTTCGGTCACGCTGGCGACAATGGCAGCGTTGGTGTTGAGCAAATCGTCGCGGCTCATCCCTGGTTTACGTGCAATGCCCGACGTGATGACGACCACATCGGAATTCGCCGTTTCCTTGTATCCATTCGTGCCGACCAGACGGCTGTCGTAACCTTCGACCGGCCCGGCTTGCGCCAGATCGAGCGCCTTGCCTTGCGGCATGCCTTCAATGATGTCCACCAACACGACATCGCCGAGTTCTTTTGAAACCAACCAATGCGCGGTCGTTGCGCCTACGTTGCCTGCGCCGACGACGGTAATTTTCTTTCTTGCCATAATCTCCTCGCGTTTGGAGTACCGCCTTCAGGCGGCAGATTCAAATTGCGGAGTTGGGCCGCCTGAAGGCGGTACTCCGTACTACATATTTTCAATGATCGCCGTAGCGAATTCGCTCGTCTTGACCTTGGTCGCGCCTTCCATCTGACGCTCCAGATCGTAGGTGACTTTTTTCTGTTCGATGGTTTTGACGATGGCGTTGATAATCATATCGGCGACTTCCTGCCAGCCCATGTGTTCGAACATCATCACACCCGACAACATGACGGAGCCGGGATTGATGACGTCTTTGTCGGCGTATTTCGGAGCCGTGCCGTGCGTGGCTTCAAAAACCGCCGCAGCGTCGCCGATGTTCGCTCCCGGAGCCAAACCCAATCCGCCGACTTGCGCTGCGCAAGCATCCGACAGGTAATCGCCGTTCAGGTTCGGAGTGGCAATGACCGAATACTCATCCGGACGCAGCAGCAATTGCTGGAACATGGCATCGGCGATACGGTCGTTGATCAGGATTTTGCCTTCAGGCATTTGCCCGTTGTGGTCTTTCCAGAGTTCGTCTTCGGTGACGATATGATCTCGGAATTCTTCTTTCGCCAGTTGATAGCCCCAATCACGAAACGCGCCTTCGGTGTACTTCATGATGTTGCCCTTGTGAACCAACGTCACGACTTTTTTCTTATGATCCACGGCGTACTGAATGGCGCGACGAACCAGGTTTTTGGTTCCGGTGATTGAAATCGGTTTGATGCCGATGCCGGAATCGGGATTGACCTGATAGCCGTAATCTTTCAGAAATTCGATCAACTTGGATGCGCGATCTGAACCTTCCTGAAATTCGATGCCTGAATAAACGTCTTCGGTGTTTTCGCGGAAAATCACCACGTCCAACTTTTCAGGATGTTTGACCGGAGCGCCGACGCCGTTGAAATACCGAACCGGACGAACGCAAGCGTACAAATCCAACACCTGGCGCAAGGTCACGTTCAACGAACGAATGCCTCCGCCGACCGGCGTGGTCAAAGGGCCTTTGATGGCGACGATGAAATACTGAATCGCGTCGAGCGTGCCTTTGGGCAGCCATTCGCTGAATTTGTTGAAGGCTTTTTCTCCGGCGAAAACTTCGTACCAGACGACGCGGCGTTTTCCGCCATAAGCTTTTTCGACTGCTGCGTCAAACACGCGCTGCGAAGCTTTCCAGATGTCGCGGCCAATGCCATCGCCTTCGATGTAGGGGATGGTTGGGTTGTCGGGAACTACCAGCTTGTTGTTTTGGACGCTGATTCGCCCGCCGTCTTCGGGCGTTGGAACTCCATTGAACGTAGGCATAAGAGCAAAACTCCTTCAGTCAGGGATTGGCGCAAAGTCCGTCACAGCGAATTCTGTCGAATTCTCTGAAGATGGTTGTTGAAATGGCGGACATTGCTTTAGAACTTGGTTCGGAAGGCGCGGAGTCTAACAACCGACATATAGGCTGTCAATGCGCGCAACCGGACGGAAATGCTATAGTTTTGCCGATGACTCCAACCGAAGAACTTCTGGACAAATTGGCTGAGTTTGAATCGCTGAAAGAGCAGGGAGTTTTGACTCCCGATACAGCGTTGGCTTTGGCTGGGCGCGCGGCGGACCTGGTGATTGAACAGTTTTACCGCGACCGCGCTTATTTGCGCGAAGCCGTTCATCTGATTTGCCGTATCGCGACTGACGAAAACTCCGACGTCGCCCGCTCCGGCATCACCGCCTTGTTTCCGATGTTGGTCGAACGGCTCAACGATTCGTTCGATCCGGCGGCTTGCCGACTGTACGATCAACTGTTCGCTCAGGTGATTGATTTCTGTCGCCGCTTGCCGGAAGGGAAGCGACTCGATGAAGGTTTGAAGCGATTCGGCTTGTGCAACGAAACTGACTTGTTGGAGCGCAAACTCCGACTCCCGACTCCCGACTCCCGACTCCAGACTCCTGTGAGAGTTGTACTGCTTTCCCGCGTCACCATTGGCGCAGACGTAGCCGTCACCAGCGCGATCATCGCCAAACTGCGTCAGGCAATGCCCGAAGCCGAATTTGTCATGTTGGGTTCACGCAAGCTCCGCGAATTGTATGGCGGCGATGCCCGCATTCGCATTCATGAAATCGCTTACGAACGCGGAGGCAGTTTGATCAGTCGGCTGACAAGCTGGCTGGATGTCGTGGCGGCGGTGAACGAAGAGCGGCGAGGTTTTCAGTCAGACGACGTTTGGGTAATTGATCCCGATTCGCGGCTGACGCAACTCGGCTTGTTGCCGTTGGTCGAAAACGATCACAACTACTTTTTCTTTGAAAGCCGCAGCTATCAAGTTCGTAGTACCGCCTTCAATCGCGTTCAGAGTACCGCCTTCCGCGTTCAGAGTACCGCCTTCAGGCGGCAGACTTCTGACGAAGGCGATTCGACGGTAGAAAACCAGCCGCCTGAAGGCGGAACTACGAACACGATTGCCGAGCTTGCCGCTCATTGGAGCGGGGAACTGATCGGCAATTCCGAACCGTCTTTTCCTTTTGTCGCTTTGCCGGAAGAACATCAAGAGTTAGGCAAGCGAGTCACCAATTCAATCCGCAATCCGCAATCCGCAATCCGCAATCTGGTAGCGGTGAGTTTTGGTGTCGGAGGCAATCACAGCAAACGAGTCTCTGACGAATTCGAGCAGCAACTGATCGAACACTTACTTACCGATTCCAAAGTCCTTTTGGACAAAGGCGCAACTGAAGAAGAACGCGAGCAAATCAACCGCATCGTCTCCGCCGTTCGCGCCGCAGGCAAGACCGTCATCGAACTCAATGAATCCACCAAACTCGACTTGCCCTTTGACCTGCTGCCCCAAGCCGATGTAGTAACTTGGGACGGCAGCATCGGAGCCTTCGCCGGATTGATTGCCGCGAGCGATCAATACATCGGTTACGATTCCGCCGGCCAACACATCGCCGCCGCGCTCGGCGTGAAGACACTGACAGTGTTTGTCGGCGCGAACAACACAACCTTCGCCGACCGCTGGCGACCATTTGGAGGAGGAAGAGTAGACGTTGTGAATGCCATACTGGCAATGGACATCGTCAGGTCGAATTTTTCTGGCTCGGTTGTTTCATCGCCTTGGATTTTTGCAAGCTAAAAAATGCCGAGTCGAATTGAATTTCCAACTCGGCGACAAAATTGACTGAGGGACGCAGGGTAAAGAACACGACTCAGTTCCTGGATTTGTCTTAGACGGGTAGCCGCCAATGAAGAGAGTTGGTAATTCGACCAATCATCAATATCGTTCGAAATTGAACTGCAAGCATAGCCGTTTCAAGTGATAAAGATAGGGTTGGTTGTTAAGCCGTAAACGCCAAAACTCGACCGACCAATCCGACCACAGTCGAAATTGTGTTCAGGATGGCAACCGTGTTATTTAGCGCATCCAGTTTGGCTTGCAGATTCTCAATTCCCGACTCGATGTCTGCAGACAGTTCGCTCAGTTTATTGGCAATGTCTTCCAATTCAGCATTCGTCAGCTTACTGACTTGTTGGGATACCTCATTCCGTAGGGAAACAAACCGGGCGCGCGTCGGCTCTGTTTTGGTGCTGAAGAAGTTCTGCATTTCCGTTGAGTGCAGTCGAGTATCGAGGGCGCGTAAATCACGTAAAAGTTTGGTTTTGGTCACGACTTTTCTCCTGATCTGTTTATTGGCCTTTCAGTTTTTCAGCAATGGTTAGCAGAGTGCTGAAATCGGCAAGCAGAGAATTCATGCTGGCAAAGGTCAACTTCCCCGCCATTAGGTCATCAAAGGCTTGTCTCAATTTTTTGATATTGTTGCTTGCTGTTTGCAGTTGCTCCGCGGTTAATTTCATGGTCAACACAGAACGCCTGTTGTTGATCCATGTATCTGGGTTAGCTATCGGTGTAGGCGAAGTTAGAGGGCCAATCACCAATCGTTGTTCTTTGGTCTGTTGCGTGATGGTTAGGTCATGGTTGATTTTTTTAGAAAGTGCGCTCAAAAGCTGTTCTTGCAGCAGCAATTCTTTCTGGATGGTGTCCTTGCGCAGTTGTAGTTCATCTTTGAGCGCGCCGCGGATAATGCCGCTCACAACGGTGTTGGTAATTGGGCCGGCTGCCGCGGAAACCGGAGAAGGGGTGAATCCGCTGCCTCTAAGCTGACTGCCAACTCTGTTGAGATTCCCAATTAACCCACTGTCCGAACTCCCAATCGCTTGCTGAGCTTTTCCGGGCGCGTCGGAAGTTGCCAATTCCTGTAGCAATTCAAAGTATTGCCCAAGCAGATTGACGTGTTGCCGAAGTTGGCCAATCACCTGAAGCATTTTTTCATCCTCATCTGAAAGATTTTTGTAAAGCTCTGGCGACAGGTTTGATAAGGCATCGTCTTGCAAGAGCTTTTCCGATGTTGCGTCAACGCCGATATTCCCAGTGGCGACCAGTAAGCTGTTCATTGCCGCCACATAGGTTGTTCCCGCTTGCGCCAGGCCGGCGTAATCTTTCGCTGACTTGCAGCCCGCAAGAAGAGAAGCGAAAATAAGCGTCAATGAGAAAAGTTGTCGAAATCGAATATTCATAAGCACTCCTGTTTGGTTTTATGTAAGTCCAAATAAGCTGTTGGGAAAATGCCAAGCCTTATCTTGATTAATGGAGCATGTCACCGTTATTTCACTATGACCTTCTGCGGAGTACTCTTGAAAGCAACGCCTTTGCTGTCCTTGCCCTCAATGGTAAAGCTAACTTCTCCGGGGCCTGCATCTGCTTTTTTGAATACAACGTCGCGTTCGACGATTTTCCCGTCTGCTGATGTTTGATTTTCGATTGGTTCAATTACGTCTTTATCAAACTTGATGCTGTACGTGTACCATGGCACGCCGCCCGTGATTGTCATGTCCAACTTGGCAATAGTCCCATTTGAAGGTTGATCGGGGTTGAATTTGACTCCCGTGATTTGAATGGCGGATGGTTGCGTAATCTCAGTTGCTGCTATTGCTGGTTTCACGGTTGAACCATAGTAAAAACCCATAACCGTTCCGAGCACGCCGATCAGGACCGTAAACACTTCCTTGCCTAAAGCAAAGCGCTCCTTCAAGTCACCTCCGTTTCCAAGAATGACGGAAAGCACTAGGAGCATTGCTATCATGATGGTGCCAAAAGACACCAGATATGTGATGATCCCGCGTGCTGAAGAATCGTTGCTTAGGTCTACAGCGCCGATTCCGCCGAAGCCTTTGTAAAGAAAAATGGCAAAAACCACGCCTATGATTGTGAGGGTTGTGTTTTGCACGATAGGCTTCCGAAGAGGCGATAAATAAGTCGAACGATTGTGTTGGTTCGTAGTTTCGCTCGCTTCGTCAAGGCTAGGTGGATGTGTTTCTTCAACGTTCATTGTGATTTTTGTTGGGGTGGTTTGGTCGGCAGTGATGACGACATCGGATTGCAACGTGGGGTGACGGCCTTTCAAGACGGCGGATATTTCATACGTGCCGGGCGGTAAATTGTCGAAATGAAATTGCCCCTGAGCATCTGTTGCCTGAGCCTGCGGCTCAGCCACTCCGATGAGCGTTACCGTTGCGCCCTGAATTGGTGCGTCTTTATTGTCAACAACGGTTCCCGCAATATTTCCTGTTTCTGCCATATTTTGCCTCCAAAATTGACTTGGTTTTGGTTCTCACTTTGGTATGAGCGAGTTAGCTCTGAAATTTCATGGCCATTGAAAATTTTCTTGAGGATTGCTTTAGAGCTTGTCTATGAAAAAGTCGCACCTATAATGCCGTTGGGTTGTTCGACCCGACATCGCTACTCATTCCATAAATTCAGTAACCCCAGGACGGGCAAGTCAATGCTGGAATTTTGCAGAGGCGGCTTCATCCTTTAACCCCCACAGAGCGAAAAGGTGATGAAATCATTGCCCGAGCTGATGAAGAACCGGTCTATGACTGAAGAAGAATTCAAGCGTTTTCTCAACTGGCTGGATGTGGATCGTGAGTTTGCCGCGCAAACTTATGAAAAGTTGCGTCGCCGTCTGATTGTTTACTTCATCAAACGCCAATGCTCTGCCGCCGAAGACCTGTCCGATACAGTTCTCAATGCGGCGATGGAGCATTTCCTGAAGCAAAATGCTTTGTTGCTCGGCCAACCTCTTCCGTACATTTTCGGCATTGCTCGCAATGTGTATCGGCAACACCTCAACAAGCAGATTTCCCTTGACGGAGACGTGGATTGGCAGCGTCTTTCCTTCCCGGATTTTTCGGAAGAAACTTCCGAAAAGGAACGACGAAGCGTGTGTTTGCGGGCTTGTCTTGGCGAATTGAAAGATCAAGACCGCCAATTGTTTCTGTTGTATTACCTCAAAAAAAACGAAGCACTGGATGAATACCGAATCCGTTTGGCCGCACAGTTCGGGCTGACGATTAACGCCTTGCGGTTGAAGATGATGCGGTTGCGCGACCAACTGCGGTCGTGCATCACGACTTGCCAGCAAAAGGCCGAGGCGTAAAAAACATTTGAAATTTCCGGCTCGCTTTTGGAATAGCAATACGGAGGCTCGCCGGAATGACCGGAATGAAAAGATATGAACTGGTATTCCGAAGACGACAAACTGCTCCGACGCTACCTGCTGAACGATGTGACGGCGGAAGAGCGGCGGCTGGTCGAAGGCCGCCTATTGAATGATGGTGATGTTCAGACAGCCGAAGAAGAGCCGGATTTTGTGGATCGGTTGCTGCTGGCGGAAGATGAATTGATTGACGATCATGCGCTCGGAGCATTGTCAGAACGCGAGCGGGTATTGTTTGACTCGAACTTTGCGATCAATTCCGAGCGAAGACAAAAGCTCATCATTGCTGAAGGGGTTGTGGCTCAGGCAGCCGCCGATATGGAACTTCGCTCTCTGAATAGAGACCGCGAGCAGGTTGACAGCCAGGCCGAGCGCTCGGAGGGCGACACAAGTATTGACGTGAAAATTGAGTGGTTACATAGGCTCTTTTTTCCAAGCTGGAAGATTGTCGTTTATGCCACGATCACGTTGGCCTTAGGTTTGGGCATTTGGCGATTGTTTAAGTCTGAGCCGGATTTGGTCAGAGCCAGGAAAGAAATACGACAGGTTTACAGTTTCAAGCGCCCGTTGGAAATTCGCATCAGCGGGTATGAATACGCCATGTTTCCAAAAACGCTTGGTGAAGAGCAGGGCGGTTTTGATTACGTGGCTCTTGACCGTGCAGAACGGTTCCTGCTCGATGAATTGGCGAAACAGCCGACTGTGGAAACACAACACGAACTGGGACGGCTTTATCTGGCGAGAAAGAAATTCGATCAAGCTGAAGCAATTCTTCAATTGGCGCTTCAGGCTGAACCTAATAACGCTTCGTTGCATGCCGATCTGGGAGCAGTCTTTTTTGAAAAATGGGAACGGCAACGTTCTGCCAGATCAACCAGCGGACAATCTGGTGAGCAAAATACTGAAAGCGATGGCTTGAAGCAGCGAAGCATTAACCATCTGACGAAAGCTCTGTCGCTGGATGGTTCGTTGCGCGAGGCGCGGTTTAACCTGGCGCTGCTTTACCAGACTTCCAATCAAATCCCGCAGGCGCTCGAAGAGTGGGAAAAGTATCTAAAAGACGATCCGGCTTCACCATGGGCTGAAGAAGCAGAACGCAATTTGAGGATGCTGAAGTAATCGCTCTGGCCAAATTTCGAGTGAAAGCACCGAACGGAGGAAAGATGGCTTCGGAAAGTACGAGTCGGCGTTCTTCGGAATTGAAACTGAAATTCACGGGACGATTTTTCCGTCGAGCCACGATCATCGCCTTGGCAGGGCTGGCAGCCGTTGCCGCAACTTGGTGGTGGAAACAGCAATCTCCGATCAATCGTGGAAACAAGGCGCTGAATGCGGCTTATCGCTTTTCGCGCCCGTTGCAAGAGCGCATCTCAGGGTTTGATTACGCCTCATTTGTGCAGGTTCGTGGTGGAGAAACAAAAAGCGACAATCTGGCCTTAGTCCAAGCGGAGCGGTTTTTCCTTGATGCGGCCAGCGATCGCAGTCCGGAAGCGTTGCATGCTCTGGGACGGCTTTATCTGGCTCAGGGAAAACTCAAAGAGGCAGGCGATCAATTCGAACTGGCTTTGCAGGGAAACGACCAGAACGCCCAGCTACACAACGATCAGGCGGTCTTGCTAATGGCGAAAAGCCGCGCCGCTACCGGAGGTGCGGAATCTGGCGAAGAGATTGAACAACTGGCGATTGCACTCGAACATTTCAACCGCGCAGTCGAACTTGACCCAAACCTGAGCGAAGCCGTCTTCAATCGCGCGCTTTTATTCAATCAAATGCTCTTGCCGCAACGAGCGCGCGATGCATGTCAGCAATACCTGAAGCTGGATACTTATTCCAACTGGGCGACAGAAGCCAGAATGAATTTGCAGCACATTGGTGAAGGGGAATTCCAGCCGGAATCATCTCAAACTCTCAGCCAGCTTGTGCAAAGCCTGCGTCAGGCTCATCAGGAAAAAAATGACGAACTGGCTGGTAAAATCCTCGGTCAAAAAACTGACCGTGTCGGCAGTTTAGTCCTACGGAAATTGATAGATGACTTGCTGGTGACTGAAGAAAGTGGAGAAGCACAAGAGGCGAGTCGTTTGAAGGAAACCCTGTCTTATGTCGGCGGGTTAGACAAACAGATAGCTGGCGATAGTTTTGTTGGAGATTTGGCCGCCTTTTACCGTCAAGCGATTGTTTCGCAGCATACCACCTTGCGTCAGGCGCAAAGTGAGTTGAAAGAAGGGTTGACGAAATTTGAAGAGGGTGATTTCGATCGTGCCGGAGAATCTTTTGATAAGGCAGGGCGATTATTTCATCGGCTGGGAGATCACAGCGAGGCGCTGCTGGCTGATTTTTTGCGATCACGGTGTTATCGAAAACGCAGTGAAATTGGGATTCGCTTCGCCATGCTTGACCGGCTTGCACAGGATTGTGAGCGGCGACAGTACAAGTGGCTGCTGGTTCAGATTCTAATCGCCCAGATTACAGTGCAGAGCAGTTTGGCCAATCACTCTTACGTAATTGAGCACAGCCGCCGGGGGATACAAATCGCTCAAGCGATTAGTGATACTGATTCTTGGGGAACATTGTTGCTTCAGGCGGCGGAATCATATTACCAGCTTGGTAATTACAACCGGTCATTAACGCTTTACCGCGAAGGCCTCGCGTTAATTCATCGCCATTCAGCCAGACCATGGATGCACTGGGCGCTCAATATGTCCATCGCTTTTCCGCTTAACGCTATGGGGCATTATGCTGCTGCGGCGGAATATCAGCTTGAGTCGGCGCGAGTCGCACGTTTGAAATTAAGCCCGAAGCAAAGCTGTCTGTCATACAGCAATCTTGGGCTAACTTATGGCTTTCAAAAAAACTACAACGAAGCAATAAAGCAGGCGAATAATGCTTTTGAGGCGGCAAAATCCATCACAGGAGAGTTCTCCCGTAAGGAATCTCAGGCTTTAGCCACGCTCAATCTCGCTTACATTCACCTTAGAGCAGGACTGGCAACGCAGGCGTCCAAAGCGTTCGATCAGTCCATAGAGCTATATGAAGGGCTGGATTCGCAGGAGGCACTGAAATACAGCGCGCACAAAGGCCGGTTGCTTTCCGCGCTGGCAGGCGGTGAGACCCAATTACTGGAAAAGGAAATTGAAACAGTGTTGAAGCTGTTCGAAGAGTACCGGGTTCGAATCCGCGAAGAGAGCAATCGCAATAGCTTCTTTGATCTGGAACAAAGCATTTACGACGTTGCCATTGACTTCGAATTCGCGCAAAAGCAGAACGCTCAAGCTGCTTTCGAGTTGTCTGAACGCTGTCGTGGAAGATCATTGAGGGATTTGGTTAGTAATGCTCCTCTGGCAATTGAAGATGCCGTAACTCCTGACTTGCGGCATCAACAAATTGCACCGCCGCTGAGCCTGACCGAAATCCAGTCGCGCATGCCCCAACAGGCGCAACTGGTTCAATATGCTGTCTTGAAAGAAAGATTGCTGATCTGGGTGGTTAGACCCGGACGCCCGCTTATCAGCCAGGAGCGGAAAATCTCCGCCGCCCAACTTGAAGGCGAGGTGACAGCTTATCTGAACCTGATTGCAAGGAATTCGCCCGGAGATCAAGTGGAACTGGTTGAATCCGCACAGCGACTTTACCGGTGGCTGATTGAACCAGTGGCAGATGTGCTTGATAAAGACAAAATTCTTTGCCTGTCGCCGGACAAGGTTCTCAATCAATTGCCTTTTGCTGCGCTTATCCAACCGGGCAGTTCGCGTTTTTTGCTTGAAGATTATTCTTTGCTTTTCACTCCAAGCGCGACAATGTTTGTCATTTGTTCTGAGGCCGCCGTCGCAAAAGAAAATGTCGCTGAAGAAAAGTTGTTGGTCGTGGGTGATCCTTCATTCAATCGGCCTGCTTTTCCGTCAACTCCATACCTTGCGTCGGCGCGGCACGAAGCCGAAGCTGTCGCAGATTTATACCGACAACCTAAGAAACTGATTGGCGACCAGGCCAGCAAGCGTCGGCTGTTGGAACAAATAGATAAATTTGACCTGCTGCATCTGGCGCTCCATTGCGTAGTTGATGCTCGATCGCCAATGCGTTCAAAGCTGTTATTGGCTGATGGGGGGAACGGCGACACGTCGTCAGGCGTGTTGCAGGCTTATGAAATCTATTCTTTGCCGATGGAGCGGTTGCGACTGGTCATCCTTTCGGCTTGTCGTTCTGGCGTCGAGCGGTATTACGGCGGTGAAGGGATGATAGGCATTTCACGGCCCTTTATCGCCAAAGGTGTTCCTCTGGTTGTCGCCAGTCTTTGGGATGTAGATTCAGACGCAACGACCGAGTTAATGATTCGCTTTCATCAATTTCGCAGAAAACCAATGGCAACATCCGAAGCTCTCAGACAGGCGGAATTGAGCCTGATGCGAGATTCGACTTTGCCTTATCGTCAACCCTACTTTTGGGCATCTTTTGCAAGTATCGGTGGATACACCCGATTTTAATTTGAAGCCTTGAAAAACTCAGGCTGCCAGATGCAGTAGCAGTTTCTTGCATCACAATTTCGTTCGCCGCTAATCAAGGAGAATAAATATGACTACAACATCAGAATCTTTGATCTGTTTTTACTTCGAAGGCATCGTTGCTCTTTGCGTTTCTCAGGATCCGGCAAAACGCGATCATTTTGCCGCGGGAATCATCAAGCCGGTGGCGAGCGATGATGAGGTTCCCAAGCACGTTCATTCGATTGATATACGCAAGCTGGTAGGAAAGGAAGTCGCTGAAGACTTTCCTCGCATTCAATACAACATTCAAAATCCCGCTCGGTTGCTCAATGTGGCGATCAACAACCAACAGCAAGTTCCGAGTGTCAAACTGCTTCGACCTTCAGGCGCTGGTGGGGATTTGGATCGCATTGCAGCAGTTGCCGGTTTTGATTGGGTGTTGGATGTCGAAAAAGACATGCACGGCGAAGAAGTGAAGCTTAAAAGAGAAGCTCTACGAACGGTTCTGCGCGTCAGCGGAGTTTCGGATGGCCTTTTTTATGCTCCCGACATGAGCGACGGGTCGGTATTTACCAGAGATGAAAACGGTGTCGAGAAATCTTATTACGGCGCTGCGGAAAGCGTGGCGGCCATAGTTCCTTTACCGGTAGGTGGTGCGATGTTATCCGTTGTGAAGAAAGATGGAACAAATGAACAATTCCCGTTACCGTATGCTCAAGGCGCCATTTATTACGTCAATATGATCAACACCTGTCACCAACAAGGTTGCAGAGGAATGGAAGAAGATGTCGTTTGCTTCTACAACGCTTTGAACGATGGCGGCATTGGAGGAGTAAAACGAGTGCAGTTTATCCCGCCTCCTCCTTCTAGGCCATCGCCACAGGCAACACCTTTGACTCAATGCACAGTGCCTGATTACGGTTTCAGAGATGACCTTCCCGATCCCGCGTGAGCATTTCAATTGAAAAGAAAGCGTAAAGGCGAGAGTCATCAACCGGTGACTCTCGCCTTGATTTTAATCCTTTTTCGACTTCGGTCGTTGATTCGCAGTCAGCACTTTCTTCCTCATTCGAATGAATTTCGGCGTGACTTCGACCAGTTCGTCGTCGGCGATGTATTCGATGGCCTGTTCCAGCGTCAGGTCGCGGACGGGAACCAAACGCAAGGCTTCGTCTGCTGTCGAAGCGCGCATGTTGGTCAGTTTCTTTTCGCGGATGATGTTGACGTCCAAATCCACGTCACGGGAGTTTTCGCCGACGATCATGCCTTCGTACACGTCCGTTTGCGGTTTGACGAACAGTTCGCCGCGTTCTTGCAGGTTGTAAATCGCATAACCCGTTGCAACGCCCTGGCGGTCAGCGATCAAACTGCCGGTGCCGCGTCCAGCCAGTTCGCCCTGCCATTTACCCCAGCGCAAAAACAGCGTGTTCAACAATCCCGTGCCTTTGGTTTCGGTCAGGAATTCGTTGCGGAAACCGATCAAACCACGCGAAGGAATTTCAAACTCCATGCGCACGCGCCCGTGACCGTGATTGACCATCTTGGTCATGGTGCCTTTGCGGCGTCCCATGGCTTCGGTGACGACGCCGATGAATTGGTCTGGAACGTCAATCACTGCCAGTTCGATGGGTTCGCGCAATTCGCCGTCAATTTTTTGCGTGACGACTTGCGGGCGGGCGACGTTCAGTTCGTAACCTTCGCGGCGCATTTGTTCGATCAAAATTGCCAATTGCAATTCGCCGCGACCAGAGACGCGGAACTGATCTGGCGAATCCGTGTCTTCGACGCGGATGGCGACGTTGCCGAGCAATTCCTTGTCGAGTCGTTCGCGGATTTTGCGCGAGGTGACGTGCTGGCCGTCTTTGCCTGCGAAGGGCGAAGTGTTGACGCCGAAGATCATTGAAATGGTCGGTTCGTCCACGACGATGCGCGGCAACGGACGCGGATCGGTTGCCGAAGTGATCGTGTCGCCGATGTTGATGCCTTCGATTCCGGCCAGCGCGATGATGTCGCCGACCGAAGCGCGTTCGACCGGAATCTGTTTCAAGCCTTCAAAAGTGTAAAGCTGCGTGATCTTGGTTTTTTCCAGCTTGCCGTCAATCTTGCAGACCGAAACCTGATCGCCGACGGCGACCGTGCCGTTGAAGATGCGGCCAATCGCCAATCGTCCGACGTATTCGCTGTAATCCAGATTCGCCACCAGCATTTGCAGCGGAGCTTCTTCGTTGCCCGAAGGCGGCGGAACGGTTTTCAGAATTTGTTCAAACAGCGGTTGCAGGCTGTCGCTTTGGTGATCGAGTTCGTGTTTGGCGATGCCGTCGCGCGAAATGGCGTACAGAATCGGGAAGTCAATTTGTTCGTCCGCCGCGTCCAGATCAATGAACAGGTCGTAAACTTCGTTGACGACTTCCTGCGGGCGTGCGTCCTGGCGGTCAATCTTGTTGATGACGACAATGACCGGCAGTTTCTGTTCCAGCGCTTTGGACAGCACGTAACGGGTTTGCGGCAACGGGCCTTCGGAAGCGTCCACCAGCAAGGCTACGCCATCGGCGAGTTTCAGCACGCGTTCGACTTCGCCGCCGAAGTCGGAGTGTCCCGGCGTGTCCAGAATGTTGATTTTTGTCTGGCCATAATGCACGGCGGTGTTTTTGGCCATGATGGTGATGCCACGTTCGCGTTCCAGATCCATGGAATCCATGACTCGTTCAACGATCTTTTCGTTGGCACGATACAGGCCGGATTGTTTCAGCATGGCGTCCACCAGAGTGGTTTTGCCGTGGTCTACGTGAGCGATAATTGCGATGTTGCGAATGTCTTCGCGGGTATTCGATGAGTTCATAAAGGATTTTTCTTCGCTGAGCGATGTTCTGGTAAAAGCTATGCTAAGCCAGCGTCGCACGTCGTAGCAAGCGGGCCTTGAGTTGCCAAGAGCTATAAGTTGCCAAGCAGCCTTGGCTGCCAGATAATCCGCGCTTCAAAAAATCAATTCAGAAGGAGTCTGACATGTCGTTTGCGACAACGCCCTGAAACGATGAAAACGGCTGC
>ERZ1066125.29-NODE-29-length-137286-cov-30.798282_pt1 | contig 137286 bp, 116 predicted proteins | sample MGYA00382772_ERZ1066125 | MGnify/ENA primary metagenome ERZ1066125 (study PRJEB33369, sample SAMEA5778355) | biofilm metagenome | biome: Industrial cooling water; feature: Water cooling tower basin; material: Biofilm | place: United Arab Emirates | collected... | reverse complement strand
TCTGTTCCGATGGCCTAACAGACCCGAATTTCAACTAGATTCTGGACAACGTCCGTATCAAAAACGATTTCATCTGTAGACAAGTATATTGAAAGCAAAAATAAATCAGCTAAAGGAGGAAAATGAAAATTCTTTTTCCTCCACTGATTGCGACAGCGGTTATCTTCTTAAGCCTTTGGGAGCCTGTTTCACGACAGGCTCCCAACCCAGCATCGGGTCAGTCTAAGGCAGTAATCTCTGCTCACATCTACGCCCGGGTCGTTGACAGAAAAACCGACGCGAACATTACGGGCCTACAGGCAGTGGACTTCACTGTAGTGGCGACGAGAGAACAGCTAAAAATTACCTCGGTCGAACAAACCGATAGTAGCTTGGCAATACTTTACTTAATCAACATTGAGATGGAAGCAGGTATTGTGTTCACTAAAAAGGAGCGCGAGGTGACAAATCAAGCCTTAAAGACGCTAGGGGAAGAGGATCGGTTTGCGGCATTTCAATTGATACGTGGTGGCAGGACTCAAAAGCTTTTAGGATTCGAGGAAAATCGAATTCTTCCAGAGTTAGATTACAAAGAGAAGCCTGCCTCAGAACTGAAAAAGAGATACAGCTATTACGAGCCGCTGAAAGAGGTCATTGCATATTTGAATGCCAATGCAGGGACACGACGTAAGGTTTTACTGGTAACGGATGCTTCCTCAGTGCTTCTTTATCCGGCCCCACCTTTTGACAAGCCAGCGCAGGATATCTATGAATTGTTTCTCCGTTCAGGAATTGAGGTCTACTGGTTGTCCCATAATATGGGTTTTGTACATGCATTCACTGGAAAGAAACCGAGTTGCTGTGACTGGAAAAAGTTAAGCTTTGACAAATTTGATGCAAAAAAATTAATAGCCCTGACAGGCGGGGAGCTAATGGGATTTGGACATTCAGACATCAACAAGGCCATAAACAATCTACGCCCCGCCTACGAACTCCGCTTTCAACCTTCTGCCAGTCTTGCCACTGACACGCCACAGTTGATTGAGGTCAAGCTGGCTCCGCACCTTAAGCTCAAGGAAAAGGAGTGGCGTGTGATTGCGCCGCGCGCTGTGATTGTGCCGAAGGCAGCAGTAGGACAACAATGATGAATCCACAAACGCTGAATCTGTATGCGTATTGCGCGAACGATCCGATCAACTGCATAGACCCGGACGGGTTGTCTTTCAAGAAGCTGGCGAAAATCTTCAAATGGGTGGCGGCAGTGATTGCGGTGGCCGCGTTCGTCGTCTTTACGGCGGGGATGGCGGCTCCGGCAGTCGGCAAACTGCTGGCCACGAAGTTCACGGGCGTCTTAAAGGGGATCTTTGGGAAAAAGATCGGCGCAATCTTCGGCTCAGGGATAGGCAACTCGATAGGGGGAAAAATCACGGGGAAGATGATCGTGGGCTATATTGGATCAGGTGCGAAAGCGGCTTCGGCTGTGGCATCAGCGGTGGGCGAAACGCGGTTGAGTGCGGTGCTGGGATTGGTTGCCGGGGGCTTTGGCATGGCTGCTCTGGGCAGTGCCGCAAAGGTTGGAGACTATGTCAGCTTTGGGTTGAATACGTCGGCCAATACTGCGACGGTCGCTGGGGGTAAGCAGTTTGCCGCCGCTCTGGGCATTATGGCGGGCGCGTTCGATGCGTTGGGGACGGCTTTACCCGGTGGAGTATTTAGTAAGCCAACGGATGGACTTTATGAACTGGGCGAATTGATCGCACCAAAGACTGACTTTTACCGTGTGTTTAAATTCACCAATAGCGTTTCAAAAACGATCTCATCTGTTGACAAGTACATTGAGGCAAAAAACAAAGACGCAAAACAGAAAGGCGGGAGCAAATGAAAACCTTCTGTTTTGTCTTCTTGTGCGCTATCGCAGGGTGGTGGCATCTCTATTCAGAGATGCCACCACCTGCTACACAAACCGAGGTAGCACAAAAGGGAAAGAGCGAAGAGGAAAATTTGCGCTGGATAGATGTACAGGTCGTAGATCGTCGAACGAATGAAATCATTCCTAATCTGACCGAAAAAGACTTTACACTTTACGAGCAAAATGTCGCTGTTCCTATTGCCACTCTCAAGTTTGAGTCAAGACCGTTATCTTTACTTTTCCTGGTAGACCCGAGCAATTCAGAGTATGGAATCAACTTTAGAAAGGAGATGACCCAGATAGTAAATGATGTGTTAGATACTGAGTTAACGGAAAAAGATGAAGTTGCAACGATGCTGATCGCGCCTCAGCAGACCTCCGTCGTTTCTCCTTTTGGTGGGATCAACCAACTGTCTGGGATTCCCGACTTAACCAGTGGATCGGCTGAGGGGGCTTACTACGATGCGGCCTTACACTCTGCGATAAAGTATCTTGGGCAAACAGCACGACCACAGACACGAAAGGTAATCTTGTTCTATGCTATTTTTTCCACGCGGAAAAAAACTCCGGGAATGGAGGCGCAGAGCATAATTGCAGACGCTCTCAAGACGAACGTAACTATTAACTGGCTAGGTTGTCATGGGTGTGCAGGGTGGGGATTGGGGTGGTTAAGGCCAAAAAGACAATCTGGTAATCTGAGTAAAAATTTCAGATTTGACCAAATTGACCCGCGCGATCTTACTGCCGTGACTGGTGGAGAAATCATTAACCGAGGGTTGACTTATCAACGGGAAGGGCCTGATTTACAGCAACTTCTCAAGCGATTACGAACACATTACCGATTAGGATTTACCGCAATAAGTAAAGAACTCGCTAATCATCCCACATTGTTGCGCGTGGAATTAGCACCGCACCTGAAAGACAAGAAAAACCAGTGGTTGGTGCATGCGACGCGCGGCTACTTACCACCTCCCAAGCCGATAGCGAAATAAGGTTCCTTTGGCACAGACTGAGATAAGTTGGTCGGCAAAATCGGGTGGTCTACCCGTCCTGAGTTGATTAGATTGGCGGGGCCACAATCCACAACAGTTCTTTGATAGTCCAGATGTGATCGGTCAACCCCGCTGCCATCGCTGGAGTGCGTGGTTCATAACGGCGCTTCTCCTCTTCAACCTCGACTCGCAGTGTTTTGACCTCGCGCGTCAGATTGTAGACGGCGTCTTCCCACACGGACGACGCCTTGAGCATCTCCAGTTCGTAATTGATTAGCGGGTTGCGGCGGTGAATTCAGGATGGATTTTCTTGAATCGCTTGTTGTGGCGTTGGGTTGGCTATCAGGGCAGCGAGCTTTTCCAGCAGGTCTCCGCCGCTTTTCTTCAAGCTTCCGATGACGCTTTTGAAGGCCGCGTAAGCTTGTGCGCCGGGTTCGGTCTTTGAACACTGAGACACTTTTCGCGCAATCACTGCCGGTCGCAAAGCTCGTTCGGCAGCGTTGTTGGTGGGCGTTACATTGATCGGTTCGTGCAGAAATCGCAGCAGGTTTCCGCGTTCGTGATGCCGTCCGAGTTCGTTCAGCAATCGTTGATTGTCCGCGTCGCTCAGTTTGCGCGGGCGCAGGTGGTAGCCAATTTCAAATTCCAGCGCGCGAACGCGGGCTTCATAATTCGGCAGTTTTTTCGTCGGATCGTGGAAGTCGCGGTGCAACGCGATGGCTTCTTTCAATTGCGATTTGAGAATCAGGCCAAAAGCCGTCGCCGCGCCGCGCTTGGTTTTCAGCGCTTCGTCAATCGAACGCAGGATGTGCGACAGGCATTTTTGTTGAGCCACTTGCTCAAGCTCTTTCGCGTCGTAGCTCTTGCCGCGATCTGTGCAAAGCGTGCCTTGATAATCATCGCCGATCACTTCGCGCACTTCTTCGTTACGATGCCGCCCGCGAATTTGATAAACCACAATCGGCGGGCTTTCAAAAAACATCATCTGCGCCGCCCTTTCCGCCGACGCGCCAACCAGTGTCGTCAGTGTTGATCGCCGGTTGCTCTTTGATTTCACCGTGCAGTTGCTGGTAACGCTGAGCAACCGCACCTTGTTTTGTGCCGTGTCGAATAGCCGATTGCGTCAACGCGCCTTGCGTCACCGACAAGCCGGCCAATCGCTTGAGCACGCGCGGAACTTTGCGTTGCGGGATTCCGTCATCGTAATTCAACACCGCCGCCGCAGCTTGCGCGCGAGGCCCCAGACGATGCGCCGTCGCTCCGAATTGATCCGGCGCGACTTGCCAATGCCGACCGCGCACCCTGCGCTGACACGACGCGCAACAACGAATGTAAACTCGATAAGCTTTGACTTCGGGCTTCGGCGCGGGCGGCAATTCGGTGTTGGTGACGGTCTCTTCGCCCGCGTCAACGAGTTCGCCGCCGCAATCAGGGCAAGCATTTTCCCCTCACCGGAACGTCTTCAATTGGCTCGGTGTACTGGTCTTCAGCAGGAGCAGGACGATTGCTGAACTTGCCTTGACCGGCTTTGCGACCTGGACGTTGCGGATTTTTCTTGGGAATGTTCTTGGAAAACGGCGCCGCCGAACGCGCCTTGCTTCGTTTGAGAAGCTCAATTTCAGCGCGCAACTGAGCCTTTTCGGCCATCAACTGCTCGACCAATTCGATCAACTGACTTGTGCTCATTTGCTGTAGAGTGAGATTCATCGCGCGAGCAAACTAAAACCAACAGACGATTTTGGCAAGACCGAGCCGCTAATCAATTACGATTTGGCGTTTGGCATAGGGCCATCCGTTGGTAGCCGGTACAAATTTCTGGCGACTGGCACATTTTTGGGTGTAATGGCCTACAGAAAAGCGAGGTCTTAAAGTTATGACTAGGGTAACTATTCTGAGCTTTTTCGTGTTGGCAATTTATGCGCTGGAACCTCATCCGTTGTCGGCGTTTTATCTCTGCCAACCAGAGGAAAGGACTGGGGGCGGCATTTCGCCCCCCTCTATCAAATACCGGATTACCCCTTCATCAGAGCAACTTGGTGTTCCTTTTACCTATAGCTCCGATGGAAAGTTACTAGCAGTACCAGCACGACAATCTATTAAGCTATATGACTCCAACACTGGAAAGTCAGCGGGAGAATTATTTGCCGATGACCGTTGGAAAAAGGACTGGCTAGGAAATGTCTACTTCAGCTCGGACAGTCGAACGCTAGCGGCAAGAACCATTGGCTCTAACCGAATAAGAATATGGGATTTAACCACCTTCAAACAGAAGGCAATCATCACTGACTCAGTTGACAATAACTTCAGCAGCCCACGCGGTAAGATGATTGCTACGATTCGCAAAACAAAGTTTGTTCCTTTTTTCATGAAAGACGAAAAGATGATAGACATCTGGGATATGGTGACAGGTCAATTGAAGAAGTCTTTTGAATTGCCCGGCTCTCCGCACCCTTTGTCAATGGAGTTTAGCCCGGATGGAAAGACGTTCATTGTTTCAAGCGTGACGGGCAGAATCTTTGTTTATGAAACGGATAGTTGGACGTTACTGGAGAGGCTCAAGAAACAATCGGAGGATGCAAGCCCTGTCATCGGTTTTATCTTCAGCCCGGACAGTCAGTATGTCGCCCTGGTCGGCATAAGTTCGATCGTGGCGATTCACGATATGGAAACTTTCGAGCGCGTAGCCTGGTTGAAGGGCCACAAGAAACGAATTGAGCAGGTCGAATTCAGCCCCGATGGAGAGTTGATCGCAACCACAAGCGGCGACGGAACGGCCAAGATATGGAACGAAAAAACCGGACAGTTAAAAACGACTTTGAACGAACAAACTGGGGCAGTGCGTTTTGTCTCCTTCAGCCAGGACGGCCGATGGCTGGCGACATCCGGCACGAAAAGAGAGAAAGTCGAGTTGCTGGACACACAAACCTTGAAGGTCAAAGTCACGTTTGACAGCAGTCGCGAAGCTTACGCTGTTTTCAGCCCAGATGGCCAAAGTCTGGCGATCAGCAACAAAGACGGCTCAATCACGGTGTGGGACATTTCAACTGTGAAGTGAATTGATTCCTCTCCAATTTCAACTATAACGCTTCCAGCCAGGTTGAAACGCTCAACGTCGGCAGCCTGATGACCGAAACGTACAGCTACGATTTGAAGACCGGACTGTTGCTGACCCAGCAGGTGAAACAGGGCGCGACGACGCGGCTGGATTTGAAATACAACTACACGCTCAACAACGACGCGAACAACAACGGAGCGAAGACAGGCCAGTTGACCGGCATCACCGATTTGATGAACAGCAGCCGCAACAAGGCTTACGTGTATGACAAGCTTGGCCGGTTGAAAGACGCGAAAAGCGGCAGCGATGCCTTCAACAACCCTTCGTGGACGCAGAGTTACTCGTATGATCGGTACGGCAATCGAACGGGAGTAAGCAAGTCGGGTTCAGGCGCGGGCAGCATTCCGCTGGATGGTCTGGCCAGCCTGGTTTACACCAACGCGCAGAGCCAAACCGTCAGTAACCGCATCACCACCGCCGGTTACGAATACGATCCTGCCGGCAATCAAACTCGCGGGCAGACTGAAAACGGGACTTGGCGGCGGTATAAGTATGATTCGGCTGGAAGATTAGCGGTCGCGCTGGACGACAGCGGCAATCCACAGGAAACGTACAGCTACGGGGCGTCGAACGAACGGCTGGTGACGGTGTACGGCAACGGCTTGGGCGCTCCAGCGACGTACTACTGCTGGGAAGGCGGACAGGTCATCGCCGATTTCAGAGCCGGAACGAGCAGTAACCTTGTCTGGGAAAAGAGCTACGTTTATCTGGGAGGCCGGCTGCTGGCGACGACGGACATCAGCGGAACGAAGTACCATCGCCCGGATCGGCGGGACACGGCTGATAACAGATACCTCTGGCAATGTAACAACCGAGCAGGTCAACCTGCCGTATGGAACCGCGCTGACTACGGAATCGAGCGGAGCGATAAGCAATCGCCGCTTCACCAGCTATGACCGGTCGGCGACGACGGGGATGGATTACGCGGTCAATCGGTTCTACAACTCCGCGCAAGGAAGGTTCAACCAGGTTGATCCGATTGGAATGGCGGCGGCGAGGCTGAGCAATCCGCAATCGCTGAACTTGTACGGTTACTGCGAAAACGACCCGATCAATCACGTTGACCCAGACGGACTGTTTTTAGGAAAGCTGTTCGGCTGGATTGGGGGCGTCATCAAGAACGTGGCCAAAGTGTTTGCCGTGGTTCTGGCGGTTGCTGCTGTGCTGGCATTCAGTTTTGGATTTGCCGCAATCGGAGTAGCGGCTCTGATTGGATCAGGCATCTTTGCCGCAATTGGATGGGGCAGTGGAAAGTTGTCGGAATTTGCTGGTGCCTTTTTGGGCACGTTTGGGAAAGCAGGCAATTTCAGAACACCTAACACTTTTCCAGTGGACTCAGGCGTAAGCGGCGTGAACAACTATCTTGCTAAGAAGAAGCAAAAGCCTAAAGTTTATGACCCTGCGAAAGTCGCCAAGTTCGTTGATTACTATCTCTACCTAGTCAAAGGAGCACCAAATGCTTTCCAGAATCGCTCTTTGAATGAAGCTATCACGAAGAACAACAGAAGTGGTCTGGATGACAGAATAATCAAATGCCAAGCTGCTGCTGAAAGTGGCTACAATGCTAATGCAGTTGGTGGCGCAGGTGAGATTGGGTTACTACAAATAAAGCCTGATACAGCGGAAGGACTTGGGTTTGATTCAAGGCAGTTAAAGAATCCTGAAATCAATATAAAAGTTAGTACGCTTTATCTGGGCCAACTTAACGAAAGGTTTGGTAATGCCCGCGATGCTCTAGTGGCCTATAATGCGGGACCCCGCAGATTCCGCGAAGGAAAAGCCAGTGTGCATTCATTTGAATATGCAGATCAGATTCTAGGGTGTGCGAAGAAACTTGGATATAACTGATCTGCAAGAGATGCTTCAGTTACCTATCTTTCAAGCTCTAACGTGTTAAAAACACGTTAGAGCTAAATTCACGCTAACCCAGTGAATTGTGTTTGGCAAACAATCTCTGGTCGTAGCTCATCACAGGTTAAATTAAAGTGTGGCGAGGGTTTTTATATGAAAATATATGGTTTTTTATTGGCCGTCCTTTATATTGCTTGCGTTTTAGCATGTTCAACTGAACCAGCTAACACATTGGCTAGCTCTAGTCAGTCACAGGATCAAATAGCTACTCCACCAGATGTGACTATTCAAAGATTGTTAGATGAAAAAGTAGCAGCTTTTTATAAATGGAAGATAGATAGTAAACTCACGCTATTCTGTATTCTCCGCGACCTTGGAAAATCTGAATTCCCAGGAGAACCCACCAGCACATTTTCAATAATAGATGAGAAAGGTAGACAGTTATACAAACTCGACAATGTTGATATTCGCAGTATATCGACGTTGTTTATCTTAAGGGACGTAAAACCACAGCTTGTTGTTGATGCTAATTGGGGAGGAAGAGAAAACTCTCTTAAAATATTAGACTATCAAAAAGACAGAGTTGTCGAATTACTTGATAAAGAAGATCAGGATTATTCTGTATGTGCTTTTATAAAGCCACAGTTCAGAAATGGTGTGAATCCTTCGGAAGAACCGTACGAAGTGCTCTTAACTAGAGGGATAGGTTTGCCCAGTCCTGACGAAAAACGAGTAAATGTTTACCGTTATTCCGGTAAATCTTATGAACTCAAAGGAGAGTTCTCTCAAAAACTTTTGGATAATTACATAGAGCAACTAATCAAGAAAAGCATACGCTAATTGATGGTCTGGCCAGTCTGGTTTACACCAACGCGCAGAGCCAGACCGTCAGCAACCGCATCACCACCGCCGGTTACGAATACGATCCTGCCGGCAATCAAACTCGCGGGCAGACTGAAAACGGGACTTGGCGGCGGTATAAGTATGATTCGGCTGGAAGATTAGCGGTCGCGCTGGACGACAGCGGCAATCCACAGGAAACGTACAGCTACGGGGCGTCGAACGAACGGCTGGTGACGGTGTACGGCAACGGCTTGGGCGCTCCAGCGACGTACTACTGCTGGGAAGGCGGACAGGTCATCGCCGATTTCAGAGCCGGAACGAGCAGTAACCTTGTCTGGGAAAAGAGCTACGTTTATCTGGGAGGCCGGCTGCTGGCGACGACGGACATCAGCGGAACGAAGTACCATCGCCCGGATCGGCGGGACACGGCTGATAACAGATACCTCTGGCAATGTAACAACCGAGCAGGTCAACCTGCCGTATGGAACCGCGCTGACTACGGAATCGAGCGGAGCGATAAGCAATCGCCGCTTCACCAGCTATGACCGGTCGGCGACGACGGGGATGGATTACGCGGTCAATCGGTTCTACAACTCCGCGCAAGGAAGGTTCAACCAGGTTGATCCGATTGGAATGGCGGCGGCGAGTCTGGAAGACCCGCAAACGCTGAATTTGTACGGCTACTGTGGAAACGACCCGATCAATCAAGTTGATCCGGATGGGTTATTCTTTGGCTGGGTCAAGAAGGTATTTAAGGCCATTGGCAAATTCTTCTCGGCTGTTGCAAGAGCAATCATGAGAGTGCTCAACAATAAATGGGTTAGTCTTGGTTTCACTATACTTGGCGTAGTTGTGGGTGTATTTGGCGCAACAAACGGGATTTTCAAGCTACTGAGTAAAACTGCAACCAAGGTACTTACCTCAGCAATTAGCTATTACAAAAAGGCTCAAGATATTGCTGGCTTATTATCCATGGCAGGTAACGCACTTCAAGGTCAGTTCAAAGAAATTGGACTGGCGTTGGCTGGTGCGCTTCCGGCCATTATCGAGGATAGCATCTTGAGAGAGATAAATAATGTGTGGAACTCACCACAAAAATTCTCGTTGGGAGCATATTTGAGAGCAGTAGGAGACGGTTTCAAGCACGGGTACGCACGACTCAAAGAGGTATTCTCCCGTAAAGGCTTGAGGTTTCTCATCCCTGTCTATGGTTTCTTCTGTGGACCGGGTTACGGTGATTCTGCATTGGCAAGTGGAACTCCCGGAGTTGACGGCATAGATGGCACAAACGATTCACAAGGATGTTGGGGACACGATAAAGAATACAATCAAGCAGATCATACACCTGGACTATCAGCAAAGGCGATAAATCTGAGAAAGCTGAGTGCGGACAAAAACCTGCTCTGGAACTTCTTCGCTCAGAGTGAAAAGGGACACTTTGTAGATAAGGCGTTAGGTGTGTCAGTCGGGAGAGGTTATCGCGTGGCTGGTATTCCTGCGTTTGCAGGGCTAGTTCTTTACAGAAGTGCATATGACAAGCTTAAAAAGTAAATTGCTTTTCGCTCAGATGCGTTTGCCAGCCTAACTTAGCTGTGAGGGTAAGTTGCAAAACCTGGCAGTGTGATGTTTCTCACTGCCAGGTTAATAATGATTACTTCAAAATGGAAAATAACTACCGAAGAAAAACAATGGAACAGAGTTTTTCAAAATACATTGCACGTAACACCAAGTGGAACTTATTCAACCTACATTGGCTCAATATTTCATTGTGCTTCTTTGTTGCTGTTATCAGTATCCTCACTTTTAAGATGGGATTAGCGAAGGCGGCGTTTGAAGTCTCATTATTTAGAAATGGTAATTTTGCAGTGCCTACTCAACCGGGAAAACTTACAACCCGGCTTAAAGGTTTTATAGTAGATGAAAATGCCAAAGGCCAAGAAGCTATATTCATACTCAGTCACGATGGCCGTACGCTGGCAACGAAAGCTGAGCGCGAGCGTAAAGTCTCATTGTGGGATATTGCGACTAATAAGGTAAAGATAGAATTTCGGACGAGCCCACCTTTGGTTTACCGCCTTGCTTTTAGCCCGGATGACCTGTGGTTTACAGCTAGTACTCCAAAAGGAGAGGTTACTGTATGGGACGTGCAGTCTGGCACAATCAAAACGCGTTTCTCGACAGAACTTAAAGGTGATTGGGTTAATGTGGCCATTGACTGGGAGAATTGGGTAGTTGCAACCAGTAATACATACAAGCCGTTGATCAAACTTTGGGATTTACGAACTGGGCAGATCATTCGTACACTCGAACATCCACCCCGCCAAAATCCGTTTAGTATCTTTGATCCGGGACGAGAACAGGAGACTAAGGATGGCGCTACGGACCTTTCTTTTATATCTCACGGACAAAAGCTTCTCTCGGTCAGTTCGCTTTTCAGCAGGATTTACGTATGGGATGTGAAAACTGGAGAGTTAGAGAAGACACTGGTAGGTGGTCGCCCGTTACTAATACGGGAGCAACGAAGTCACGGTAACACCATATATGACTTAGCGCTTGATCCCACGGGACGATATTTGGCGACGCCAAGCCGAGATGGAACAGCCGCCCTGTGGGATTTGAGAACGATGAAATGGATTACCTCGATTGAAGATTTCAACGGACCCGTTGTATGCGCCGCTTTCAGTCCCGACGGGCGGACGCTTGCGGCGACAAGCGGCGATCAGAATCGGAAAGTAAAATTGTGGGATGTCGAAAACAACCGGTTGATTGCAACGTTGACCGGGTTCAAAAAGAACGTGCATCTTTATAACGAGAATTTCAGTCCTGACGGCAGAATTATTGCCATACCGAGCGCTGGTAGTCGCATGCCAGGACTGAAGTTATATGACACCGGAACTGGCCAGGCACTGGCGTCTATAGATGAGGCGCTCCAGCCAGTGGCCTTCAATCCTGACGGCAGAACCATGATGACAGGCGGGCCAAAGGGTGAAGTTTTGTTATGGGATTTGGCAAGAAACTGATTGTCGCGCGTTGCGTCATCTTGCATGTGAGCAATTTCCTTTGAGCAAAAGATTTAATCCCATATGACTTGTTACTATCACCAGCTAGGAGAATTACATTGAGCAATACCATTCGTTTTTTCGCGTGTTCATTAGTCATTTTTGTCGCCATTGTCTATTTGTCAAACTGCTGGACGCCAACGCTTAAAGCCGCATCAGCATTGGCCACGAAAGATGCCACACAAGCCATGCAATGGCGCCAATTGCCGGGGCCTGGCAGGGTGACCGTTCGCGCGTTTCTCGGAAGAGGGCAATACCTGTTCGCCGCGTCGGATGCAGGCAGCGTATTTCGCTCGGCCAATAATGGCGAGAACTGGATACGGATCAACAACGGGTTGACGCCGCGTGTTGGGGAAAAGGCCTACGCGCTGGCCGCGATTGGAACGACGATCTTTGCCGGAACCGCCGACGGGGTTTTCCGCTCAATTGACAACGGAGACGTTTGGGGAAAGGCAAGCACGGGCTTGCCCAATAGTCCAATCATATCGCTGGTCGTAAGCGGGGCGACGATTTTTGCCGGGACGACCGGCGCGGTGTTTCGTTCTACGAATAATGGAGACAGTTGGGAGGCGACTGGTGCGTTACAGACAGGCAATGATGTTGTGTCGCTGGCCGCGAGCGGGACGGCGATTTTCGCCTGCACGATGGGCGGCGGTGTCTTTCGCTCTGTCAACAATGGCGATGCCTGGATTGCGGCCAATATAGGATTGGCCAATCCGAATGTCACGGCGATTGGCGTTGCGGAAACGAACCTTTTTGTAGCGACATTGGGCGGAGGCGTTTTTCTTTCGGCAAATTGCGGCGACAGTTGGGCGGCAGTCAATACAGGGCTGGCCGATCAGAATGCGCGTGCTATTGCTGTGATTGGGTCAGTTTTGATGGTCGGAACAGACGATGGCGTTTTTCGCTCGGCAGACAACGGGCAGAACTGGGCGGCAGTGAATACGGGACTGGCCGCTCGCGCCGTAAAGAGTCTGGGCGCGGTTGGGACGACATTGTATGTGGGAACAAATGATGGCGCGTTCCGCTCAACCAATGAGGGAGCCAATTGGACTGGAATCAACGCCGGGTTGAGCAATCTTTCCATTTCCTCATTCGCAGCCATTGGCTCGAAAATCTTCGCGGCGACAAAGGGGTTCGTCGAGACGGACAGCTCGGGGAAGGTTTTATCCGGAGGTGTTTACGTCACGGATGACGGCGGTCAAAGCTGGAGGGCGGTCAACAATGGATTGATTGATCCTTATATTGGCGGATTTGTTGCGGTGGGGACGACGCTCTTTGCGGCAACAAATTTTGGAGTCTGCCGCTCGACTGATTTTGGAGAAAGTTGGAAGGTGGTTCTGGGGCCGGGACTCGATATACCCGGCGGAATGGTGGCGAGCGGAACGACTCTCTATCTGAGATCAACTTTTGGCCTCTCTCGTTCGACTGACAATGGCGACACCTGGGTAGGCATCAGGTCGCTTTTCAGAGAGAGGGCCTTGGGAGCGAGCAATACGGCGGTCTTCCTGGGGAACGATGACGGCGAGATTCTGCGTTCTATAGACAACGGACAAAGCTGGCAACAGGTTTACAAGCCAACGACTGTTAATTCTTCCAACCGTTTCATTTCGTCCTTCGCCGCAAGCGGAAGAATTCTGTTGGCCGCATCAGCAAACGACGGAGTTCTTCTTACAACCGATAATGGCGCGAGTTGGAGGCCAATTGGCACAGGCTTGCCGCCGAATCAGGTAATCAGCCTGGTGGCGATCAATGGAAAGGATTTCTATGCCGCGACGAATAACAAAGTTTTTCTTTCCACTAATCAAGGCGCGAGTTGGGAAGCGGCTAGCGATGAATTGACCCCTGAGAGATTAACCGCTCTTGCCGTCATTGGCTCCAAGCTGTTCGCCGGGACAGGCGTCAAAGAAGTCGTTTCCGGCGGCAGCGAACTGGGCGGCAGTGGGGCCTTGGCCGGCGATCTTTCCAATGGCGCTGTGGCCAACGTTTCAGCCGCCAGTTATTTCGGCGACGAGCTTGCCAGCGAATCAATTTCTGTGGCGTTCGGGATCAATTTGGCCACACAAACTCAGGCCGCGACCTCATCGCCACTTCCGACCGATCTGGCGGGAACGAAGGTTATGGTCAAAGACGGCGCAGGCATTGAACGTCTGGCGCCGCTCTTCTTTGTTTCTCCTACACAAATCAACTATCAAATGCCTGCCAACACAACCAACGGTTTGGCCGCCATAACTGTTGTCAGCGGCGACGGCAAAACTTCCGGCGGCTTGACTCGTGTTTCCAACACAACGCCTGGAGTCTTTTCTGCGGATGCCAGCGGACAAGGGATAGCCGCCGCTGTAATCTTCAGAATCAAGGCGGACGGTTCGCAGGTATACGAGCCAATCGTTCGTTTTGACACCACTCTGGGCCGGTTTATTCCAATACCAATTGATCTCGGACCGGAATCCGAACAGGTTTTTCTGATTCTATTTGGCACAGGGTTTCGTTACCGCTCCGCGCTTTCAACCGTCAGCGCCAGCATTGGCGGCGCTAACGCCGAAGTAATCTATGCTGGCATAACACCGGATTTTGTTGGACTGGATCAGGCTAATATCCGCCTTCCGCGTAGCCTGATTGGGCGCGGAGATGTGTTGATTGAATTCTTTGCCGAGGGCAAACGCTCAAACACAGTAACCTGCAATATTCGATAAATCCATTCTGCTTGCTTACACTTACGACCGTTACGGCAATCGAACCGGCGTCAGCAAGTCAGGATCAGGCGCGGGCAGCATCCCGCTGGATGGTTTGGCCAGTCTGGTTTACACCAACGCGCAGAGCCAGACCGTCAGCAACCGGATCACGACTGCCGGTTACGAATACGATCCCGCCGGGAATCAAACTCGCGGTCAGACTGAAAACGGGACTTGGCGGCGGTACAAATATGATTCGGCTGGAAGATTAGCGGTCGCGCTGGACGACAGCAGCAATCCACAGGAAACGTACAGCTACGGCGCGTCGAACGAACGGTTGCTGACGGTGTACGGCAACGGCCTGGGCGCTCCGGCAACGTATTACTGCTGGGAAGGCGGGCAAGTCATCGCCGATTACCGCGCCGGAACAAGCAACAATCTGGTCTGGGAAAAGAGCTACGTTTATTTGGGGGGGGGCGGTTGCTGGTGACGACGGACCTTTACGGGACGAAATACCATCATCCTGATCGGCTTGGAACGCGGTTGGTGACGGACGGAGCGAATGAGATACCAACCACCGAGCAAGTGAATCGTGCCCAGCGGTAAAGCGGCGTGACACGATATTGGGGACGAAAGAGAGGCGGCATCTCAACGCTAAACAATTGACGCAAAACTGACTAACAGTTTTTTGTACCATAATTAGCTCGATTCTTTTGTCGAACAACACGGAAGGTGGACAGAAATATTCATCTCTCAGATTCAGCTATTGGGCCAAAACAAAAACACGAAAGGAAGGTAAGCGACATAGCTTTTCCATCCTCTCGTGCTTTTGGTTAAGGGACGCTTTCAATTCAGAACATCAGCGAATGGTGATCGTCACGGAGTTGGTGCGGACGACCTTGCCTTCGCCGTCGCCGACTTTGACCAGCAAGGTGACGGTTCCGGTGACGCCGTTCGGAATTTCGACGTTCATCTGGTCAAGTCCCGCGTACCCCGGAGCTTCTCCGGCAAACCAGACGGTCGCTTTTGCATTGCCGATGGTCGCTTCCAGATTTTCGGCGACGCCGTTGTCGGCGTTGCCATCTAAGTCACCTGCTCCGCGCCAACCCGTTCCGTAAAGCGCCAGGAAGAGTCTGTCGCCAGCGTTACGCGTGATCGTCACCGGAGTGACTTTGCCGTTGTTGTACGTCGCCAACGGTTCGTAAACCTGTTGGCCGTTGGCGCGAACGCGCAACAGCAAACCGGCGGGAACGCCCGCGCCGCTGGAATCAGCCGTGAAGATGCTGGGGCTGACGTTGCCCAGTTCCAGCGTGCCTTGCGCCACAGCCTGACCGTTTCGCATCACCGTCACCTGAGCCGCGCCCGGCAACAGATCGTCCGGCGCTTGATAGTTGATCTGTCCCGGCGAAACGAAGAACAAGCCCGCCGGTCGCCCGTCAATCAACACCGACACGCCGCCGAGTTCGGTCGGCAAAGGCAGGGTCTTCGCCACTTCGACGCCTCCGGCCAGATTGCTGCCGAACGAAGCGACGATTGATGACGAAGCGTTGGCTTCCTGATAACTGCCTGCGTTGACCGAAGCCAGAGCGGCAAAAGTGTGGAAGCTGGCTCCTGCCGGGCCGTGTTCGACTTCGATGAATTTGGCGTCAATCGTGCCGTCAGGTAATTCAGCGCCGTAAATTTCCACCGTTGCGCCAACCGTCACGGCGGCGCGTTCGCGGCGAACCACTGTGCGCCGATTGACGTGAACGACTTTTCCGGCAACCGTCCAATCGCCGATGTAATTGGCAGTTTCGGGCAAGCCCGACACCGTGCCGATGAATTCGACGAAGCTGCGTGTGACGACAATGCTGGGCGTGACCGGAGCTTTGGCTTCGATCTTGATGGCATTGACCTCGTCGTTGTCCATCAAATATCCCTTCACTTCGACGTATACGCCGACGGCCAAACCTATGCGGCCACGTTCCAGTTTGGTCGTGTTGGTGACATTGACGGTCTTGCCATCAATCATCCACGCGCCAACCAATCCCGCCGTCGTCGGAATCGCGCGAATCGAACCGTAGAAATTGATGTAGCCGATGGCGCCATTCGGAGCCGCCGCATCGCGTTCGACAGTGATTTCGACGGCATCCACTGAACCGTCAGGACGCTGGTTGCCTTCGACTTCCAGGAACGCGCCTATCACGGCGCGGCCATGCTGTTCGATGATGCGGGTTTTCGGCGAGACGTAAACGGTTTTGCCGCCGACCATCCAATTGCCTGCGCGCCCGTTGCCGATCTGAATGCTGGCGGCAGGCAAGCTGCTGAGCGTGCCGTAAAACCGCACGTAACTGGCCGGGCCGCCGGGAACGTTGTCTTTGACTTCGATGCTGATGGCGTCAACCGAACGATCCGAGCGCAAAGTGCCGACCACTTCGACCAACGCGCCGACCATTGCGCGCGCTTTGGTCTGATCCAGTTTGGTTCGTTCCGAAACATGAACAATGCGTTCGCCGATTTTCCATTCGCCGATGAAATTCTGGTTATTCGTGGCAGGCGGCAGCGAAGCGACGATGCCCGCAAAACGAATCGCGCCGGGTTGGTTGTCTTCGCGGACAAAAATCTTCAAGGCATTGACAATGCCGCCGGTCAACAACGTTCCGCTGATTTCCACCATGGCGCCAACCGCGACTTTGCCGCGTTCTTCGCCGATCTGCGTTCTTTCTGAAACGCGCACGGTGCGCCCGCTGACTTTCCAATCGCCTATGAAACCGGCTGTATTCGGCAAACTTTCAATCGTGCCTCTGAAAGTGATGTACAAGGTCGGCGGTTCGACATTGGGTTTGAGTTCGATCTTGGTGGCGACAATCGAACCATCGGTTTGGACTACGCCTTCGACTTCGACCAGAGAACCAATCATCAGTTCGCCATTGCGAACTTCGAATTTGGTTTGTTGCGTGACCCGCACGGTGCGACCGCTGATGACCCAATCGCCTATGCGAGTATTTGTGCTCGGCAGTTTTTCGACCTTGCCGAGGAATTTCACAGGAACGCCAATGACTGCGTCCGGCAGGACTTCGATTTCCAGCGCGTTGACCGAACCATCGGTTTGCAGCAAGCCTTCGACTTTGACGATCACGCCGACACCAATCCGGCCTTTTTCCTGATTGATCTTGGTGGAACTGCTGACGCGAACGGTTTTGCCGCCGATTTTCCAATCGCCGACACGGCTGGGAGTGCTGGGCAATTCGTCAACCTTGCCGGTAAATTCGAAGCGGACGCCAGCGCTGGGCGGAACGCTCAATTTGACGACGATTTCCACCGCCAGCACCGACCCGTCGTTTTGTTTTATTCCTTTGACTTCGACCAGCGCGCCGACACTGATTCTGCCTTGCATCTGGTCAATTTTGGTTTGTTCGGTCACCTTGACCGTAGTTCGTAGAACTTTCCATTCGCCGAGAAAATTTTGCGTATTTGGCAAACTGGTGATTGGTCCAATCACCTCCACACGACTGCTGTCATCCGCCGACGCAAATGAACCTTTCGGCAAAAAGACGAAAGCCAGGGCGGCAATGACGAACATGAGCATAAAAACTGGTCTTGACCAGTTGGGAATTCTGCTTCTCATTTCAAACCTCACAGAGAAAATGATTTGTTTTTACGGAAACCGGTTGAGACACTTTTCCCCGGTTGAAATCGCCGACTCACACTTCGGCCATTTCTTCAAAAAAGCTGTTGGGCAATTTATTCAATCGGGAACACTTAAAAGGTAGTTTCAATTCTGGCGGTGAATGTATCACGCGAACTTCGCGTGTAAAGCTGATTAATCTTGGGCGAAATGTCAGTTTTAGTGGCGAATTACATCGCCGTGAAATTCATTGTGAAAAACACCGTCAGAAAAGACTTCGCGGCCATTGATGATGACCGTCTTGATGCCGGTTGCCTGACGACGAGGTTTTTCAAAAGTCGCCCGATCATTAATTCGCCTGGGATCAAGAATCACCAGATCGGCAAACCCGCCGCGACGAATGACACCGCGTGCGCGCAATTCAAAAATCACTGCTGGATAAGAAGTCATTTTCTTCACCGCCTCTTCCAGCGTCAGCACACCGTCTTCACGAACAAATTTCGACAGGATGCGCGGAAACGCTCCATAAGCCGCCGGATGCGGCAAGCCGCGTCCATAATCTTCAGCATCCGTGCAGAAAACGCCGTCCCGATGCCGAGCGAACTTCGCCAGCAAATCTCGCTGGTCGCGCTCGCCGCTGATTTCAAAAATCAGCATCGAAACCTGCCCTTGCTCTTCGACGAGCAAATCCGAAATCGCGTCAAAGGGCGTCTTGCCAGTTAGTGCAGCGAGTTCCGCCAGACTGCGGTTTTCGTAGCGTTTGTTTTTGCGACTTTCAACGTAACCGATGCGAATCGCGTTCCAGCCCGTCGCCCGCACCAGATTATGCGGCCAGCCACCAGGTTCGCACGAAGATTTGACGCGCCGTATGTCGCGTTCGATTTGCCGCCGAGTCTTTTCGTCTTTTAGCCGCTGGATCAACTGATTCACGCCGCCTTCCAGCGCCCACGGCGGATAAATGGCAATCATCATTGTCGCCGCCGCCGTGTAAGGAAACATATCGAAGTTTAAGCAGACGCCTTCTTCTACCGCTTGCTGTTCCAGCTTCAAAACACGATCAATCTTCGGCCAATGCGCGCGTCCGACAGCTTCATTGTGCGAATGATGCACGCGCACGCCGGTCTTCCGAGCAATGTCGAGCAATTCCTTGACTGCTGGAATTAGTGTTTCGCTAGAGCCGCGAATATGGCTGGTGTAAATGCCGCAATTGGCGGCAACGATTTTGGCCAGTTCGATCAACTCTTCGGTTTCGGAATACATTCCCGGCGGATAAATCAATCCGGTCGAAAGGCCGAACGCGCCGTCTTTCATCGCCTGATCGAGCATCCCGCGCATGACTTTCATTTGCGAACGCGAAGGTTTGCCTTTCGCCAAACCCATTGCCGAAATCCGAATCGGCCCGTGCGGAGCCAGCGTGGCGATGTTCAACGCCAGACCGTTCTCTTTTAGTCGGTTCAGATATTCGCCAATTGTTCGCCAACTCCATTCAACAGGTTCGGGAGTCATCCACGAATTGACGGAGCGCAAAATCGCTTCCGCTTCGGAATTGCCGACCGGCGCGCAACCCAGTCCGCAATTGCCGATGATGGTTGTCGTGATGCCTTGCGAGACTTTGCAACGCATCAGTTCGGCCTGGCGTTTCGGATCGAGCGGTAGAATCAAATCGGCATGCGAATGCGGATCAATGAATCCGGGAGTGACCGTCAGATTTTTGGCGTTGATCGTTCGCCTGGCTTCACCGTTGATTTCGCCAACGGCGGCGATGCGTTTTCCGTTGATGGCAATGTCGGCGCGGAAAGCGGGCTGGCCGGTTCCGTCAATCACACGAGCATTTTGGATAAGCAGGTCAAAAGTCATGCGGGCTAATCTTCATCTAATTGAAGCTTGTTAGAATCCACGCGAATTACCAAATCGCGAACAACTGCTTCTGAGATAAGGAATCGCAATCATCGCAGATCATGTCGAAACCCAACAAGCTACTCTCATGTTTCCTTTTTGCGCTGTTGGCGGCCAACAGTTTTGCTCAATCCGCGCCGCCGCCCGGTCAATCAACGGCTTTGACCTTGAGCAATTGCATTGACCGCGCGCTGGCCAATCATCCGCTGCTGAAAGCCGCGCAAACTCGCGTCCAGGGCGCTGAAGAATTCAGCCGTTTTATCGGCGTTCGCCCGAATCCAACCGTCACCGTGCAAACCGAAAACTGGCGCGCCTGGCAACAACCGCCGTTTTCCTTCAACCGCGACCTGGATTTGTTCGTTTACGGCACGCAGCGGCTGGAAACCGCCGGCAAAGCGTCGCGCCGCCGTGAACTGGCGGAACGGCAAACCGGCGTTGCGCAAACCGAAATTGATGTGCTTCGTCGCCAGTTGCGAACGGAAATTACGCGCGCTTATTGGACGGCGCTGCACGCGCAAACCCTGCTGGAAATTCTGGCCGAAAATCGCGCCGATCTCGATCAACTGGTGACGTACACTGGCGCGCGCGTTCGCGAAGGTTTCGCCGCCGAAAGCGAATTGATTCGCGTTCGATTGGAACAACAAACTCTGATTGGACAAGAATCCGCCACAGGTTTGTCGCTGGAACGCGCCAAACTCGATTTGCTGAAAGCGATGGGCGAAACCAGTTTTGAATTGAATTTCCGGTTGGCTGCGCCGGATGGCGCGACTTCGCCGTTGATGGCATACACGCTGGATCAGCTTCGCGCCGAAGCCTTGAAAAACCGCCCTGAACTGATTCGGTTGCGCGCCAAAGTCGAAGCCGAACGCGCCAATCTGAATTTGCAGAACGCCAACGCCAGACCCGATTGGGAATTGTCCGCCGGATACAAACGCACGGGCGGGTTCAACACCTACATCACCTACGTCACAGTGCCGCTGCCTTTTTTCAACAAAAACCGCGCCGAAATTGGCCGCGCCGCTGCACAGATCAATTCCGCCGAACAGGAATTGCTGGCCGAAGAAAATTACATTCGCGCCGAAATCGAAGCTGCGCATCGCGCCACGCAAAAACTGGCCGAACGGTTGACCGACATGCAAAAAGATTTTCTGAAACAAGCCGACCAATCGCGCGACATAGCGCTGGTGGCTTACCGCGAAGGCGCAGCGGATTTGTACAAACTGCTGGAAACCCAACGCGCCCGCAACGAAGCGCGTTTGCTGTATTACCGCACGCTGCAGGAGCTTCAAGCTTCCATTGCAGAACTTGCGCTCACAGTAGGAGGAAAGCCCTGATGATCCGCCATCATTTATTGATGCCGTGTCTGATTGCCGCTGCGCTGTTTGGCTCCGCTTGTCAGAAAGAAGCTGCGCCACAAGAAGCTCCGGCGGCAAAAACAGAAACCAAAAAAGACCCGAACCTGTTGACGCTTTCGCCGGACGCAATCAAATACGCCAACCTGCAGTTTGCCGAAGTCGCTGAACAGCAAATTTCCGCGCCGCTGGAAGTCACTGGCCACATCGCCATCAACGAAGATCGCACGGTGCGCGTCGGTTCGTTGTTTTCAGGGCGCATTCTGGAAATCCCGGTCAAGGTCGGCGACCGCGTCGCCCGCGGTCAGGCGTTGGCCAAAATGCACACGCACGAAGTTCACGAAGCCGAGGCGGAATACGCCAAAGCGCAGGCAGAATTGAAACAGCGCAAAACTCAGGCTGAATTCGCCAAATCCATGATGGAACGCGCCGAACGGTTGTATCAGGCCAAAGCCGGTTCGCAGAACGAACTGGAAAAAGCCAGAGTCGAATATCAGGCCGCCGTGCAGGAAATCGCGCGCGCCGAAGCCGAACTGGAACGCGCCATCGGCCACCGCGAACATTTGGGATTGCCGGACAATCTGAATTATGACGAACCGGTCATCATCAAAGCACCCGCCGCAGGCGTGGTCATGAAACGCGACATCACGCCCGGAGCCAGCGTCAATCCTGGCGACAATATGTTTTTGATCAGCGACCTTTCTTCGGTCTGGGTCATGGCCGAAGTCCCGGAAAAATTTCTTTCCGCGCTGAAACTCGGCGCAACAGTGCAAATCAAAGTCGCGGCGTACCCGGACGAAAATTTCGCGGGCAAAATCGCGCGACTCGGCGAAACGCTCAAGGCTGAAACGCGCACGCTGGAAGTTCGCTGTCTGGTGGAAAACCGCGCGGGCAAATTGAAGCCGGAAATGTATGCCACGGTCGGCGTGACCATCGGCGAAACCCGTCCGGCGGTCATGGTCAGCAGTGCTGCGCTGCAAGACATCAATGGCGAAACCGTGGTCTTCGTTGCCAAAGATCAAAATCAATTTGAAAAGCGCGTGGTCAAAGTCGAACGCAGGCAACTCGCGTTGGGCGATTTAGTAGAAGTTCTTTCCGGCCTGTCGCGCGGCGAACGTGTGGTGACCGCAGGCAGCTTTCAACTCAAAACCGAATTCCAGAAAGACAAACTGGCGGAGGACGAATGATCGAACGATTGATTTCCTTCGCACTGCATCAACGCTTCATCACGCTGGCGCTGGTCAGCGCGATTGTGGCGGCGGGCATTTATGCGCTGCTGACCATTCCTGTAGACGCCTTCCCTGACCTGACCAACAACCAGGTGACAATCATCACCGAAGCTCCGGGAATGGGCGCAAGCGAAGTCGAAGCCCAAGTCACTTTCCCGATTGAAGGCGCAATGCTCGGTTTGCCGCGCACCGAAGAAGTTCGCTCGATTTCCAAATTCAGTTTGTCGCTGATTACGGTCGTCTTCGAAGACGGCGTCAACACCTACTTCGCGCGGCAACTGGTCAACGAACGGCTCAACGAAGCCAAGACGCGCATCGCGCCCGGATTGGAACCGACGCTGGGGCCAGTGGCGACGGCGTTCGGCGAAGTTTACCAGTACACGCTGGAAGACAATCGAAAGGACAAACCAGCCAGCACAAATGACAGCTTGATGGAATTGAAAACGCTGCACGATTGGCTGATCAAATTGCAGTTACGCACCGTGCCAGGCGTCAGCGAAATCAATTCCTGGGGCGGGTTGACGCGGCAATTTCAGGTGCTGGTGGATCCAGCGTTGCTGCTGAAATACAACCTCAATTTGCGGCAGGTCTTTGAACGGGTCAGCGAAAACAATGCCAATTTCGGTGGCGGATTCATCGAACATCGCGCTGAACAATACACCGTGCGCGGCGTCGGATTGCTGAAAAACGCCACGGACATTCAAAACATCGTCGTCGGCGCGCACCAGGGAACGCCGATTTATCTGCGCGATGTCGCCCAGGTCATGGACGGCGCGATGCCGCGTCAGGGCGCGGTCACCCGCGACGGCGAAGGCGAGCGCGTTTCCGGCATGGTCATCATCCTGAAAGGCGAAAACGGTAAATCCGTCGCCGAGCGCGTCAAAGCCAAAATCGAAGAGTTGAAAGCCGCGCTGCCAGAAGGCGTGACGATCCAGAAGTTTTACGACCAGACCGAAGTCATTGGCCGCACTATCAGCACGGTTGAAAAGAATCTGATCGAAGGCGCGGTGCTGGTCATCGTCGTTCTGTTTTTGTTTTTGCGGAACGTACGCGCTTCGTTGATTGTCGCGTCGGTCATTCCGATTGCCATGGTTTCAGCCTTCATCGCCATGAAGCTGCTGGGCGTGTCGGCGAATTTGATGAGTCTGGGCGCTGTGGATTTCGGGCTGATCGTGGATGGCGCGGTGGTCATGATGGAAAACTTCATCCGGCGGCTTTCCGGCAGACCGCCTGAAGGCGGAACTACGAACAAGATCATCCACGATGCCGCACTGGAAGTCGGCAGACCGATTGTCTTCGGCGTGCTCATCATCATTGCCGTTTACCTGCCGGTGTTCACCTTGCAGGGATTGGAAGGGCGCATGTTTTCGCCGATGGCCATCACGGTTTGCGCCGCGTTGCTCGGTTCGCTGCTGTTGGCGCTGCTCTATGTTCCAGCGATTTCTTCGGTCGTGTTGCGCGGGAAGATTGAAGAAAAAGAAGGCCGCGTTTATCACTTCGTTCAGCGCAGTTACTCGCGGTTGCTGGATGCCGCTTTGCGAAACCGCGTGGTGACAATCAGCGCGGCGGCGCTGGTGGTCAGCGTTGCGGTCGGTTCGTTGTTTTTCATCGGCACCGAATTCATGCCTCGTCTGGACGAAGGCGCAATCCTGATCGAAACCCGCAAACTGCCCAGCGTGTCGTTGACCGAATCGGTCAGCATCAGCAATCAGGTCGAACGCATCGTCAAACAGTTTCCCGAAGTCGAATCAGTGACGACCAAGATTGGCCGCCCCGACCTGGCAACCGAAGCAATGGGCATTCATCAGGGCGACGTGTACGTCATTCTGAAACCGCACGAGGTGTGGCCGAAACACCAAACCAAAGAACAGTTGATCGAAGCAATGTCCGCCGAGTTGGAAAAACTGCCGGGCGTTGCATACAACTTCACGCAGCCAATGGCCATGCGTTTGGATGAAACGGTTTCCGGCGTCAAAGCCGACGTGGCCGTCAAACTTTTCGGCGAAGATTTGCAGGTGTTGGAAGAAAAAGCCGCTGAAATCGCCCGCGTGCTGGAAAAAGTTCCCGGCTCGGCGGATGTGCAGGCCGAAGCCCTGTCCGGCGCAGCGCAATTGCAAATTACCGTGCGGCGAGACCAGATTGCCCGTTACGGGTTGAATGTTTCCGATGTGCAAGACCTGATCGAAACCGCCGTCGGCGGCAAAGTCGCCACGACATTGATTGACGGGCAAAAACGGTTCGACGTGGTGGTGCGATTTCCCGACCAATGGCGAACCGATCCCGACCAGATTGCGCAATTGCCCCTGACCGCGCCGGGCGGCGAACGGTTGCAGTTAAGCGATGTGACGGAAATCGTAGTCGTTCGCGCCCCGGACATCATCAATCGCGAAAGCAATCAACGCCGCATCGTCATTCAATCGAACGTGCGCGGACGCGACATCGGCAGTTTCGTCGCCGAAGCGCAAACGAAGATTGCCGCCGCCGTCAAAATGCCGACCGGATATTTCATCACCTGGGGCGGGCAGTTTGAAAATCAGCAACGCGCGATGAAGCGCGGTATCGTCGTCGTTCCGCTGGCGCTGGCGCTGATTCTGGCCTTGCTGTTCGTCATGTTCGGTTCGTTGAAACATTCGCTGCTGATTATTCTGAACGTGCCGTTTGCGCTGGTCGGCGGCGTCGCCGCTCTGTGGTTGCGAAACTTGAATCTGAGTTTGTCGGCATCGGTCGGATTTATTGCGCTGTTCGGCGTGGCGGTGTTGAATGGCGTGGTCATGATCGCTTACGTCAACAATCTGCGCGATCGAGGCCGGCCGCTGGATGAAGCCGTCCGCGAAGGCGCGCGCGTGCGCTTGCGACCGGTGTTGATGACGGCGCTGGTGGCAAGTTTAGGCTTTGTGCCAATGGCGATTTCCACCAATCCCGGCGCTGAAGTGCAGCGTCCGCTGGCCACGGTGGTCATTGGCGGGCTGGTGACTTCTACGTTGCTGACGCTGTTGGTGCTGCCGGTGTTGTACCGGTTATTCGAGAAAGACCAAGGCGCGGACAAGATGTCCGCGCTCCCGCAGGAAGCGAATGAAGCTGTTAATTGTTGAAGATGATCCGCGCATCGCCGAAACGCTGAGCGCCGGATTGTCCGAGGAAAAATTCCTGGTCGAAGTGGCCGAAGACGGCGAGCGCGGCGAATATCTGGCCGCCATCAACCATTACGACGCGGTCATTCTGGATTTGTTATTGCCGCGTCGCAGCGGCATGGAAGTCTGCCGCGATCTGCGCGCACAAGGCATCAACACGCCGATTCTGATGTTGACGGCGATGGATTCGACGGCGGACAAAATCGCCGGGCTGAATTGCGGCGCGGACGATTACCTGACCAAACCGTTCGTCTTTGAAGAATTGCTGGCGCGGTTGCGCGCTTTGCTGCGGCGCGGCCCTGCGGTGCGAGATGCGCGTCTGCACTGCGAACAAGTCAACGTGGACACGGTCGGCCACGTGGTCACAGTCAGCGGCCAGCAAATCGAACTGACCGCGCGCGAATACATGCTGCTGGAATGTCTGCTGCAAAATCAGGGCAAGGTGCTTACGCGCCAGCAACTGGCCGATCAGGTGTGGGGAGCGGATTACGACCCGCTGAGCAATGTGATTGACGTTTACATCAATTACCTGCGCAACAAAGTGGACACGCATCCGGAACACAAACTCATCCACACGATTCGTGGAATGGGATACATGCTCAAAAGCAAACCGCGGGAACAGTAAAAATGCCATGGTTCAACTCACAAAGCTTTCGTACTCGATTGACGCTGCAATGGCTGCTGACATTTGGTGTGCTGCTGACGCTGACACTGACGGCGGTGTATTTCGGCATGCGACAGAGTTTGTACCATTCGCTGGAAGACGCGCTGCGCACTCTGGCCGGAACGGAAGTGGCGTCTTCGATGGACGGGCCGCAAGTTCACCTGCATCCGATTGACAGCACTGCCATCATCAATTCGCACCACATCGAAAAATTCGTTCAAATCCTGACGCCTGATTACACGGTCATCAATCAATCCAATCAGTTGCAAAGCCGCGAACCGCTGGTTTCCAGAGAAATCATGCAAACAGCATTGGCCGGAGAAGCCGTGTTGACCGAAGTCACGTTGAACGGCGAACACGGCCTGGGCCTGAGCGTGGACGCTTACGGGCAATATGTCTTTGTCGTCGCCGTGCCGCTGGCGGACACTGAAGATACGCTGGCGGCGTTGCGGCGAACCTTGCTGATTGTCGGATTGATCGCGTTGCTGGCGACGGGACTGGTCGGATACAGGCTGGCGACTCTCGCCCTTCGCCCGGTGGATTTGATGACGCAGCGCGCGCAAATGATCGGGCGCGATCATTTGAAAGCGCGATTGGCTGAGCCTGTCACAGACGACGAATTGAGCCGGTTGGCGCACATGCTGAACGAAATGCTGGATCGGCTGTATCAAATCATAGAATCGCATCAGCAATTCGCCGCCGACGCTTCGCATGAATTGCGTTCGCCGCTGACCAGTTTGCGCAGCCGGTTGGAAGTCGCTCTGCGCCGAACGCGCTCCGCCGAAGAATACCGCCAGGTCATCGCGGAGAGTTTGTCCGAAGTGGAGCGGCTGACGCGGCTGGCCGAAGACCTGCTGGAACTGGCGCGGTCTGACGCACAACGGCTCGTACTGGATTTGTCGGAAGTGGAATTGCAACCATTGGTCGTTGCCGAAATCGCCCGGTTGCAACCGGAAGCCGCCGCGCGAGAAGTAAAACTGAACGCAGAAATCAACCCATCGCTGACCGTCATCGCCGATGAAGCTCGGTTGCGGCGCGTGGTCAATAACTTTCTGAGCAATGCCATTTATTACAGCAAACCGGAAGGCGGCGAGGTGAATGTGACGGCGGGCAATGGCGGAAACGATGTCTGGATTGAATTCCGCGATGATGGCATCGGACTTGATGCCGAACAGCAACAACGAATCTTTGAACGGTTCTGGCGAGCCGACAAAGCTCGCGGTATTCGCACAGGCGGCTCAGGTTTGGGACTGGCCATTTGTCACGAAATCGCGCGCGCTCACGGCGGCCAGATCAATGTCATCAGCCAGCCTGGCCTTGGCACGACTTTTCGGTTGTGTCTGCCCGCTCAAATCGAATCCTGAAGCCGAAATCCAAATCAGGTTTGAATCGTGCTCATTTACAGATTGCCCTTCAACAACAAATCCTGCTATAAGCTGCCGCCTGTTTCACCAGGTCAAACAGTCGCGCCTGAACGCCCTGGGAAGCGACCGATTGTCACAGCGACAGTAACTTAAATCCGTTTTCCGTTTTCATCGTCATTGATATTCAACGACTTCCCCGTGTCAAAGCATCTCTCCCCCCAACGGAACAGAGATTGCCATTCAGAATGTCGTAGCTCGATGACGAAAAGAAATTTTGTCCATTCGAGCGTTTTTCATTCCCCTGAAAGTTCGATTGTGCCCGCATCATTAGTTTGGAGGTAAGCCACATGCGAGCCAATTTTTCGCTTTCGAGCTTCGGTGGAAAGATCAGCGCCCTGACAATTTGTTCTCTCGCCATCATCAGCTTCGCTCAATCCGGTGGTCGTTTTCCAGCTCAACATTCAAGCGATTTTGAGTTTTCAGGAATCATTCAGGCGCTGCCGAATACTGAAAACCTCGTTGGAGATTGGAAAGTCTCCGGGCGAAACGTTAGCGTCGGCTCCACCACTCAATTGATCCCAACCAATGGGACATTTGCAGTAGGTAAATTCGTCCAGGTCGAAGGCCGCAAGCAACATAACAATTCCGTCAGCGCTGAGAAAATCGAAACAAGACTTGATTCAGGCGGCGGACCGAAAACGAAGTTCTTTGGCAACATCGAAAAATTGCCTTCCACGACGGGTCGAGTCGGCAATTGGAAAGTTGCAGGACGCACAGTTCACGTCAGCGCTCTGACTGTTCTGGAACAGGCGACCGTCCCTTTGGAAATTGGAGTGCAGGTCGAAGTCGAAGGCTCCCAACTCGCGGATGATTCAGTAAACGCAGACAGCGTCGAAACCAAATCCGAGCCATCCGTTGGGCCATTTGAATTCACAGGCACGGTTGAAAGTTTGTCCAGTTCCCCCAATCGCCTGGGCGAATGGGCGATCAGTGGACGGAAAGTGAATGTCACCAACGCCACTCGAATCAATCAGAGTCAAATTCCGATTGGGATCGGAAGCGCCGTTCAGGTCAGAAGCCTGGTTAGACAAAACGGTTCGGTGGATGTGCTGGAGATGGAAACCAGATTCGAAAACGACGGTTTCACGGCTGGCCGATTTTCGGAATTTTACGGAACGATTGAAGCGCTGAATTTACCAAGCAAGCAATTGGGAGCCTGGCTGGTCAGCGGACGAAAAGTGAACATCGCTCCAATGACGGTGATCGAACGTTCGGAAATCGGCATTGCCGTCGGAGTTCGCGTCGAAGTGACAGGCGTTACGCAAACCGATCTTTCGATCAATGCAACCCGGATTGTTCTGAAAAGCAGCGCGGGTTCGCCGCCCGGCGAAGTCCTTTACGGCAAAACAGAATCGCTGCCGGCGGCAATCAACCTGCTCGGCGAATGGCGGGTTGGCGGAAGAACCGTTCACGTCACTTCGGCAACGATCATTGAACGAAAATACGATTTGATCGCTCTCGGTGGCTTCGTTGAAGTTTATGGCTCTGTGCTGGGCGACAATTCGATCAACGCTGAGAAGATCGAATCCAAACAGGGCCCCGGTCATGGCGCGTTCGTGAATTTCGACCCGGTGACCACGGTCAGCGCCGCCAGTTACCGCGAAGAAAATGCGCCGGAATCCATAGTCTCGGCTTTCGGCAACGGATTGGCTTTCGGAACGACCATCGCGGTCACCCAGCCGTTGCCGTTGAGTTTATGGAACGTCAGCGTGCTGATTGACGGGCGACAAGCTCGATTGTTTTTCGTTTCGCCGAATCAGATCAATTACCAGATTCCGGCGGACACGCCGTCGGGGTTGGCGAATGTGGCGGTGACCAATCAAGGCGAAGTCGTTTCGCAGGGAAACATTGTCGTTTCCAACGTCGCGCTGAGCTTGTTTACTGCCGATGCTTCGGGACAGGGCGCTCCTGCCGGGTTGTTGTTGAGAATCAAGTCCACCGGAGAACAGGTTTATGAATCGCTTGTTCGATTCGATCCTGCGCAAAACAGACTGATTCCTGCGCCGATTGTGCGCCGCGCAGGCGAACAGCTTTTTCTGATCCTGTTCGGTTCCGGTTTGCGATATGCCCCGAACAGCGACGGCAACGAAGCGAATGGCGTGGCGGAACGAGTTGAAGCGGCATTGGGCAACATCAACGCTCCGGTGGTGTATGCCGGTGTCGCGCCGGGTTATGTGGGATTGGAACAGATCAACATTCAGATTCCCGACACGGCGATTTCCAATCCGAACACAACTGTGACAATTCGGGTGCAAGACGTGCTGGATAATTCGAAACTGTCGAATTCAGTCACGATTTTCATCCAATGAGACCTTGCTGGCGAAGTTTGTCGTAAGATAAACGCGTCGGCTTGGTAGGCGATGCTTTCTACGCGGAGGAGAGCATCGCCTTCTTTTTTTCGCTGGCTCGGTGGCCGAATTTGGCAACCTGGCCCTGTGCCGTAAGATACTCTGCCGGGTTAAATGAAAAGACTGATCTCACAACTAGGCTTTTCTCTTAAATGGCCGTTGGCGATCATCTTGCTTTCGACGCTGATCGCTGTCGTCGTGGATTGGCGAGCGCCGTGGCTGAGCCAATACGCTTACGACGCTTTGATGCGAGTTCGCGGCGCTTCATCGCCGCCTGAACAAATCGCCATCATCGCCATTGACGACGCCAGCATCGCGCGGTTCGGGCGCTTTCCCTGGCCTCGCACGCTGACCGCCCAGGCGTTGGAGAAAATTTCCGCTGCAAATCCTGAAGTCATAGGCTTGAGCGTGCTTTACACTGACGCCTCTACAGAAAGCGATGACGCAGCTCTGGCGCAAGCCATCCGCAATTCTGGGAAAGTGGTCATTGCCGCTCAACTGGTCACCGCTGGCGGAAACCGCGCCGAATGGCTGCGTCCGCTGCCCGCGATTGAACAGGCCGCAGCCGCCGTCGGTCACGGCAATGTCACCACTGACAACGACGGAATCGCGCGAGCATTGTTGTTGCGCGAAGCCGACGATCAAGGCCGCGCGTGCTGGTCTCTGGCGGTGGAAATCATTCGCATCGCCGACGGAGCGCGACCAGACGAAATTCATGATGTTCCAGGCGCGGTGCGTCTGGCCGCCCGAACCATTCCAGTGACGACTGATTCCCCGACGATAGTCATAACATCAGAACCAAACAGTTCCCCAATCGAAGCATTCCGCGCCAACCGGATGCCGATTGATTTCATAGGTCCTGCGGGTTCCTTTGCTTCGCGCACGTTCAGTTTCGCCGACCTGATGGACGGTCGCGTTTCGGCGGACGAATTGCGCGGCAAATACGTGCTGATCGGAGCTACGGCTTCGGCGATGGGAGACCGCGTCAGTTCGCCGTTTTCGCGATTTGAAATTCAGGAAGGCAATCAAGGCGGCGAAATGATGCCGGGCGTGGAAGTATTGGCCAACGCCGTGACGACGATTTTGCGCGAACGGTTTTATTCTGAAACTCCCGGCTGGCTGGTTGTTTTCTTTGCGGCTTTGATTGCCGCCGTCCTGGTTTTTTCGATGGCCGCTCCTTACGAAACGCCTTCGACATTGGCTCTGACGGTTTTCTTCGGAACGTTGCTGTTGGTAATTGGGTTGGCGTCTTTTGCAATGTTCGCATATTTGATGATCTTGCCGCCGCTGGTTCCCATCATGGTATCGGCATTGGCGGCGATGCCAATGACGCTGTTGCGGCGCTCGATGACTCTGAGCGCAAATTTGAACGAACGGTTCACCGAACTGATTCAGGAAAGCGCCAAACTGTCGCCAACCGCCATGACGTTTCAGAACGGAAACGTCGCCGGGTCGCCCAAATACACCTGGCTGGGCGGCACGCATTGGAAAATGCGCGCTCTGGAACAATTGCAGCGACAATTGATGGCTCGTTCGCAATTCGTGGACAGCGCGCTGCGTTCGATTGGAGACGGATTGCTGATCGCCGACACCAAAGGGCGAATCGTCTTTACCAATCTGCGCGCTTCGCAAATTCTGCGACCGGCGGGACAGAACCTCACGGGGCAAAACCTGATCGCCTGCTTGAAAGCCGCCGAATTCGGTTCCTCCGTCGTCCAGGAAGTCGCGGCTCACGGCTCAGCGGATCAAATCGTGTCGCAGTTGTTGACCGATCGGCAGATCATCGAACGCGAAATCACCATCGGCGAAACGTCGCCGCGGACTTATATGCTGCGAATGGCCCCCGTCGTTTCCGCTGATAACGATTCGCCGCTCGGCATCGTTGCCACGCTCGATGACATCAGCAAACAACGCGAATTGCAGCAGTTGAAAAACGACGTGCTGGCGATGGTCACGCACGAAATGCGAACTCCTTTGACCGCCATCAAAGGCATGAGCGAAGTCCTGTTGCAATTCGACGCCGACGCCGAACGTCGCCGCAAAATGCACCAGACCATACACGAAGCCGCCGGGCGATTGTCGCGCATGATTGACGAATACCTGGATTTGACGCGGCTGGAATCGGGCGCGCGGCCATTGATGCCCAAAGCCATTCGACCGGCAACGCTGATTGAACAAACGCTGTTGTTGCTGGAACCGTTGGCCGACCAGCGCCAGATCAAATTGACGCGGCGGTCGGCTGAAAACCTGCCGGTCATTTTCGCCGACGAAGATTTGCTGGCGCGCGCGTTGACCAATCTGCTGGCCAACGCCGTCAAATACAGCCCCGCCAACACTGAGGTCGTCGTCACGGCCAAAAACGATGGTCGCTGGCTGTTCATTTCCGTGGCCGATCAAGGCTGTGGGATTTCACAGGAGTTTTTACCGCGCATTTTCGAAAAGTTTTATCGAGTTCCTCGCGTCGAAGATGCTGACGCTCCCGGCGCCGGACTCGGCCTGGCGCTGGCGCGTGAAATTGCGGAGTTGCATGGAGGACGGGTTTTGGTGGAAAGTGAGCCAGGTTCCGGGTCGGTTTTTACCTTGCGAATTCCCGTCGAACTCAAATCATAATCACATCGAGAAAAGAGACTGGATGTCCTGCGAAATTCTGAAAAACCCGAAGAAGCGAAAAATGCCGGTCTGACTGCGCAGAATTTCTTCTGGCGTGGCCAGACCCGCTTTGACCTTTCCGGGCATCCCAAAATCTGGAAAGGCGACAATGGCTTCATCTTTGACTTCCCTGCCAAACATTCTGCCAAACATTCTGCCAAACATTCTGGTGGTGGACGACGACCGCCTGATCCGCAACACGCTCGAAGCGGCGCTGTCGCTCAACGGGTTTCGTGTCAGTCTGGCCAAAAGCGGGCGCGAAGCGATTGCCGCAGCCAACGCTCAAAGTTTCGATGCCGTCATCAGCGACATTTACATGCCCGATGGCGACGGGTTGGAAGTGTTGCGTGAACTTCGCGCCACGCAGACTGCGTTGCCGGTGATTTTGATGACCGCTCAGGGCGAATTGGATGTGACCGTGCAGGCATTGGCCGAAGGCGCCAGTGACGTTATTGCCAAACCGTTCGATGTGGCCGCGCTGACCCGATTGCTGAACGACCATCTGACCGCCTGTCGCCAAAAATCCCAACCGCTTCTCGCGCCGTCCCCTGCGGACTTTTCCAGTTCCGGATTGATTGGTCGCAGCCCGGCCATGATGACCGTCTACAAATTGATCGCCTTTGCCGCGCGCAGCGACGCTACTGTTTTGATTACAGGCGAATCGGGAACCGGCAAGGAATTGACGGCGCGCGCAATTCACGATTTCAGCGAACGAAAAGAAAAACCGTTTCTCGCCGTCAACTGCGCCGGGCTGACCGACACGCTGCTGGAATCCGAATTGTTCGGCCACACCAAAGGCGCGTTCACCGGAGCAAACACAGACCGCGCGGGATTGTTCGAAGCGGCGGACGGCGGCACTTTGTTTCTGGATGAACTGGCTTCGACCAGTCCGGCGTTTCAGGCCAGTTTGCTGCGCGTGTTGCAATCGGGCGAAGTTCGACGCGTAGGTTCGCCGCAAACCCGCCGCGTCAATGTGCGCGTCATCGGAGCCAGCAATTCGCCGTTGCGGGAATTGACGGAACGCGGCGAATTTCGCGCCGACCTGTTTTACCGGCTGAGCGTATTGACGATTGACCTGCCGCCGTTGCGCCAGCGTCCGGGCGACATTGAATTGCTGGCGCAACACTTTCTTCGCCGCCACAGCTTGAACGATCAACCGTTGTTGTTGACTGAAGAAGCCAGGCGGCTGTTGCAAAAGCATTCGTTTCCGGGCAATGTGCGCGAGCTTGAAAATGCCCTGAAACGCGCCACAGCGCTTTGCGTGAACGGAGTCATTACTCCAGATTGTCTGCCGCCTCACATCACACGAAAAGACGATGATTCGCCTGAATCCTGCGAGCCGGAAGATTCGCTGAAATCGCTGGCTGCGGATTGGCCCACGCTGGAAGAATTGGAGCGCAGATATTTGCAATTGGCTCTGGAAAAAGTTCACGGCAACCGCCAACATGCAGCAGACCTGCTTGGAATCGCTCGACGCACCATTCAACGGCTCATCATTCGTTACGGACTTGGCACGGCAGACCCCGCCGAAAGTGATTCCAGTGAGAACATGGAGAGCGCACCCACGCGCGCCGAACAATAGGAGTAAGTTGTTTTGGAAGGTAAATCCGCGACCATTAAACAAACAACTATCGGGATAATCTGCGCGCTGCTGATTGCAGCGATGTTTGAATTCGCCGCATTCGCACAGTCTGTAGAAGCCCGAATCGCCAGCGTCACGGGCAACGTCATTCGCCTGAATCGAACTGCCCGCTTTACCGTTCGTCGCGGCGATGTGCTTTTCCCCGGCGACGAACTGGATACGCGCGGCGGCGGCAAAGTCACCATCCAACTCACCGACGGCAGTCTGGTAGTCGTTCAGCCCGGTTCGCACGTCATCCTCAAGGATTTTCGCGCCACCGCTTCGTTGCGAGAACTGGCGCAGGTCGTTGTCGGTCGCATACGCGTCAAGATCACGCATTACGGCGGACGCCCTAATCCATATCGCGTCAACAGTCCTACGGCTTCGATTCTGGTGCGCGGAACCGAATTCGCCGTAACGGTGGATGGTTCCGGCGAAACCGGCGTGCTGGTTTATGAAGGATTGGTCGAGGTCGAAAGCTTGAGCGATCCCAACCGGCGGGTATTGCTGACTCCGGGAAACGGCGCGCTCATCAGAACCAACGAAGACCTGCGGTTTTTCATCCCCGGCGGCATTGAATCCGACGAACGCGGCTTGCGAATTTCGGACAATCGCCATCATCTGCTCAATTCCAGTAGCTCCAGCGATGTTGCAACCATCGTTTCCGGCACGGCCAGAAGTTACGTTGGCGGAATTTACGAACGTTACATTGACAGTCTGATGGAACCCGGCGAATCCCTTCCGATGATGCGCTTCACGGCGTTTGCCGATTCGCATCTGGACAGTCTGGATAACCCATCCTACGCGACTGAATTCGGCAGCTTTGAGAGTCGCAGCCTGGTCATTTCTTCCCTCAGCAACGCCTCTGCGCGAATCAGGAGCCACCAACAACATAATTTTTTCAACTCCATCGAACCGCTCAACACAGGCTGGCTGATGCAAAACACGGCGTTTTTGCCATTGCCGAACACACGATGGGTTTTGGGTGGCAGCTTTGCCGTTTCTGACAGCAACGTGAAAAGCACGTCGCGGCAATCGAGCGATGGCGACGCTTCGCCTTTTTATCCGATGGGCACGACGTATCGGCGAAATAGCAGCAGCGAAACTCAGGCAGGTTCCAAAAGCGCTTCGCTGATGCTCGCTCGCAGTTTCGGGCAGGAAGGCCTAACCAGTTTCGGATTCGGCGTTGACCATCTTTCCGGGCGAGGAAACTTGCGCGGAGAAACGACGCTGACTCAGGTCGCCAATCACAGCAATGTTCCCATTTTCCAGGCCAATGAAACTCTTCGAGCTGAATCGAACATCAGCCGCACTCGGTTGAAAATGGGGCTGACTCATCAATTTTCCGGCGGCCACAAATTGGGAATTATGTACAGGCACGGATTGTTGTCCGCCAACGACCAGGATATTTCGCGTTCATTCAACAGATTGCCGCTGGCTCTGGATTCTGTGGTTTACGACAGTCGCTCGGATGAAATCGGGTTGCGATTGCGAGGACCGCTGACTCGCAAACTGTTTTATGGCGTCGAAGGTCAATGGCTGACGACCGGCGTCCACGAAGACATCAACCGTGCGATTGCCGTCGAAGCCATCGAACGCGAACGCATCACGCGCGGGTCGGCAAGTTTCGGTATGGGATATGCGCTGACTCGCCGAACGATCTTCAGCGCAGACATCGCCGCCGGACAATCCAACGTTCTGGAAGATTATTACGAACAGGCGACCGGCAACCCGATTGAACGCGAACGCGCACGGCGCAGATTTCTTTCGGCACAAATCGGAGTGCAATCCGATTTGTGGAAAAATCTGTTCGGCAGCATCTCCATTTTCCGAATGGCTCAATCGCACACCGAAAGCCGCGAAATGTTTCCGGATCGGTTCGGGCGATTGTTGGACGCCAACGGATTGCCAGCGCTGGTCGGGACGGAACATACGCGCTTCACGGACAATTACGCCGATTTCGGAATAGGATGGCGCGTCACCAGAAACACATTGGCTCAATATATCCTGGCAACCAGCTTGGGGCGTCAATCGCCGAACCATGTTTTTCTGCTGCGGTATACGTTCCGACGCGATGAATAAAACTCGCTCCCCCACTTTTCAAAACATGAAACAACCAATCAAGCCGATTCTGAAAAGAACTTCGATGGGAGTGTGCGCGATCTGCGCTTTGATTCTGGTTTTTCGGTTGCACATCACCGCCGCCGATCCCATTCCGCCGTTGCCATCGGGGAAACCCGCCGATGGCACGTTTCGATTTCTCGTTCTGGGCGACGCCGGAACCGGAAAAGCCGGGCAATTCGCCATCGCGCGGCGTATGACGCAGTTCCTGAACGAACGCGCGTTCGACACCGTGTTGATGCTGGGCGACAACATTTATTCCAGCGGCAAAGCATCTGATGTTCGCGCGAAATTCGAAGCGCCTTACGCCGAATTGCTGCGCCAGAACGTCAAGTTTTTTGCCGTGCTGGGCAATCACGACGTTCGCAACGGAAGAAACTTTCAAGTCAATTATCCGAATTTCAACATGGGCGGGCGGGCCTATTATTCGATGGTCAAAGCCGATGGGCTGATTGAATTTTTCGCGCTCGATTCAACGGCTCTCGACGATCAGCAACTCGGCTGGCTGAAAAACAAGCTGGCCGATTCCAAAGCGCGCTGGAAAATCGCTTACTTTCATCATCCGATTTATTCGTCCGGCAAAACGCACGGTTCCGACATTCGATTGCGCGCCAAACTGGAACCGCTGTTCGTCAAATATGGCGTGACGGCTGCGCTCTCAGGCCACGATCATTTTTACGAACGAATCAAACCTCAACTTGGCGTTCAATACTTCGTCAGCGGTTCCGGCGGACAGCTTCGTCAGGGCAACATCAATCCGAAAAGTTCGCTGACCGAAGTCGGCAACGACCGTGTGCATAGTTTTCTGTTTGCCGAAGCCTCGAACACCGCGCTGACCTTTTGGGCGATTGACGCCGCAGGCAACATTCTGGACAGCGTCACACTGAAAGCCGCAGAACGCATTCAATGACGAAGTTGCTCGGATCGGTCAGGACTTACAGTTCGCCTTCGTATTCGGCCAGCAGCACGCAAATCTGATCCAGCACGGCGGTCACTTCTCGCCCTGGGCCGGTGTAATTGTTGCCCATCGAACTGACGATCACGACGTGGCCGCGTTTGGTGGTGACGTAACCCGACAGCGCGTTGACGTAGCTAAGCGTTCCGGTTTTGCCGCGAAAATTGCCAGCCGCGGCGGTGTCTCGCATGCGGCGTTCCAGCGTGCCGTCCGTTCCGGCGACGACCAGCGATTCGCGGAAAACGTTGGCGTGTGTGTGCGTCAGCATGAATTCCAACAAGCGCGCCGTCGCGCGCGGAGTCACCAAATCCTGCCGCGCCAAACCTGACCCATCGCGCAAACTCAGCGGCGTAACGTCCACTCCAGCTTTTTGCAAAAACTGCCGACGCGCGTCGTTGCCGCGCGCAATCGTCGGTTTCGGGCGACCGTATTCATCAAGTTCGTGTTTCCCATTGCTCGCGCCGAGTTGCCGCAACAACAATTCCGTGTGCAGGTTCTGGCTTTGTTTATTGACGACTTTCAGCAGTTCGGCCATCGGCTGTGATTCGATGCTGGCGATTTCTTTCAGCTTCGATTCGTCGAAGGGTTTGGCCACGCGCGCAACGGCGTCCATTCGTATGGGTTTGCCCATCACGCGAATCTTGCGACGCTCCAAAGCTTCTTTCAGCAAGGTGGCTGCAAAAGCCGCCGGATCATGAATGGCGATGTTGACTTCGAACTTGTCGCGCGTGCGCGGCATCGAGCCGAAAAATTCAATCGTGTTGCTATTGAGCGGGCGATTGACGCCGACGCGAATGGTTCCGTTGGCGGAAGTCGTCGCGTGATTGACGATTTTGATGTATTCGGTTTGCGGCTGTACGGTGATGACTGGTTTGTCGCCGACCTTTTTTCCCGGCCTGACCGTGAAACTGACGCAATTGTCATTGACGGTCAACGCGCTGACTTCCGCGCCGTAATAAAACTGCAAATCGTCCCATTCCCAACCGGGGCCAACCAGATCGTCAGCGAAAAAGCTGTCGTCGCCGATCAAATGGCCGGTGACGACTTTGACGCCAGCGGCTTTGATTTGATCGGCCAGCCGTTCGATGGGCGCGATTTTGTCCGCCGGTTTGTGTTCGTCGTATTTGTCTGGATTGTCGCCGTCAAAGCGCGGCGAGAGGTTAGGGTCGCCTCTGCCATACAAAATCAAATCGCCCGCCAGCGTCCCATTCCTCCCAACCGCTTTCGTGGCGTACACCGAAGTTTTGATTTTGAATTCCGGGCCGAAAGCATCCAGCGCAGCCGATGACGTGTACAGCTTCATGTTCGACGCAGGCATAAACGCCTTGTCGGCGTCACGCTCGAAAATGACGTTGTCCTGTCCGGCTTTGACCAGCACGCCCCAACGAGCGGCAGCGAATTTCGGCTGGTCTAACAGGGCGGCGATGCGCTCCTGCAATTCGGCGACGGTTTGCGGTTTGGCCGGCGCGGCGGCTTGTTGAGCCAGCGCCGGAACCGTGAACAAACAAACGATCAGCAACAGCGATACGAAGCGGTTGAATTTTTTCATCACAGTATGGTTTTGGTTGGCAATGGGAATTGTTCGGCAGGTTCAATGCCGCCGTCAGAATAGAGGTTGAAAAACTGCGCGTTGAGTTGGTCGAAATCGGCTATGCAGAAACAGGGACTGTGTTTTCGATAAAGCGTTCCGGCGTTGATGATCGTCAATTCGCCGAAGCTTCTGACCAGCCGATGATGCGTGTGGCCGTTGACGACAAACTGGAATTTGCCGGAATTGACCAGTTGCCAGAGCGCCAGATTTGAGTGCAACGTCAAAGAATTGTCGAAAGGCCAGACGCCTGCCATATCATCTGCGCCCAGTCCATGACACAACAGCAAACGCCCGGCGACGGTTTCAAAGGTCAACCACAATGGCAATTGATTCAAAAACGCCCAGTCCAGAGCAGTGAAATCAAACCGCGTTTGGGCGTCGGGCAATCCGCGCATTTCGTTTTTCAGCAACCAGCGTTCGTGATTGCCGCGCACAGTGATTACATTGAACTGTCGCAACATCTCGATTGTGCGGTGCGGATCGCCGGGGCCATCCACCAGATCGCCGACGGCGCAAATCAAATCCAGCGATTGCGACTGCAAAAATTCCAGCGCGGCAGCCAGCCGACCGTCTTCGCAATGAATGTCGCCCAGCACACCAATGCGTTTCAGCAGTTGAGTTGATCCTCCATCCATCATCACGCGCGAATGTTTATCACAGACCTGAAAAACGAATCTACCTGTTCAATAGAGGGAATCGTTCCGGCGGTCGCCTGTGTTTCGTTGCCTGTTCGTAAGCGTAAGCGAAGCGAATCAGCGCCGGTTCATCAAACAGCTTCCCCAGAAAAGTAATTCCCGCAGGTAAATTGCCATACGTAAACCCCATCGGCACCGTGATCGCCGGAAAACCGGTTTGCGGCGAAAGGATTTGGCTGTTGTCGCCCGCAGGACTTTGCAAATCGCTGAGTTTGCGCGGCGCATTGCTCCAGGTCGGATAAATGATGGCATCGAGTTTGTCTTTGGCCATCGCCTGCAAGATGGCGTCGCGCAACGCGATGCTGCGCGGATCGTGATACACATCCTGGCAGGGATTGATTGTTGGCGCAGGCGTTTGCACGAAGTTTTTCAGCCGCGTTTCGTTCAACGGCAAATACAATCCGGCTTCGACAATCGCCGCCAGCGTTTTGTATTTGGCCTTGTCTCCCAACGAAGCCAGGTAGTTGTTCACGTCGTAGTGAAATGAATTGCAGGTGATGTTGCGCGTCAATTCCTGATAGTTCGGCAAATCGAACGGATCAACAATCACTGCGCCCTGCGCTTTCAATTCCGCGATTGCTTTGGTCATCACGTCCTTGATTTGCGGGTCGGTGGTCGGCGCATCCAGATAGCGGCGAAACACACCCAGGCGCGCGCCTTTCAATCCGTCTTTTTTCAAAAACTGCGTATAGCTTTTCGGGACTTTGCCTTCAGACGCTTTCGTAATCGGATCGGCGGGATCGTACCCCGCAATGATTTCCAGCACACGAACGGCGTCTTCGACCGTGCGCGCCATCGGGCCGCCGACATCCTGACGCCAAAACAGCGGAATGATGCCGTCGCGACTGGTCAATCCCATCGTCGAGCGAATGCCGACCAACGCATTGTGCGAAGACGGCCCGCGAATCGAATTGCCTGTGTCAGAACCAAGCCCCACAGCGCCGAAACTTGCCGCGACTGCCGCCGCTGTGCCTCCGCTGGAACCTGCCGGGACGCGCTCCAGATCGTAGGGATTGCGCGTGACGCCCGCCGTCGAACTTTCAGTTGCCACAGGCCGAAACGCCCATTCATCCATGTTGGATTTGGCCAGCACGATGGCGCCTGCTTCGCGCAGCTTGCGCACTTGATAGGCATCATCCGGCGGGACGGAACCTTTCAGTGCAATGGAACCGCCTGTGGTTTGTAAATCCCTGGTGTCGAAATTGTCTTTGACGATCACCGGAATGCCGTGCAACGGGCGGAGCTTTTTGGTGCGTTTGAATTCCGCATCCAGCTTGTCGGCTTCAGCCAACGCGTTCGGATTGACGATGACAATGGCGTTGAGTTTGGTGGACTGATCGTAGGCTTCAATGCGTTTCAAATACGCTTCGACCAATTGACGCGCCGTCAGCTTGCCGGAGCGCATTGCACGGTGAATGTCGGCAATCGTCGCTTCGGTTGGCTCAAACGGTTTGGTTTGCGCCACGGTCAGGCAATTGAGACTCAGCAGCAGGACAAGCAATGTTGATAGTGTGTGCTTCATTAGCCAGGTTCTACACATTACCCAATGAGATAACGAGGATTTACTTGAATGGAGGGATGCTTGATGGCAACCCAACACGCATGAAAAAGCGGGCAAAGGCTTGAGAAAAGTGTTCCAGATACGGCGATTTCAAACGCCAACGTTGGCCCAGTTTCATGGCGTGAACTGAAAGAAAGTCGAATGGCAAGCTGTAGATTTCCCGAAAATTAACGACCAGAGCTGCTTGGTTATTTGCGGGGTCATTTGGAGAAGCGAGTAAGGTTACTCCTTCTTTACGACCTTGGCGGACTATTTCCCAATTCCCTTTTTGCTTCATTGAAGGGTTCGACGACTCAAATTCAGGCAGCGAATAGACTGGGCTAAGGGCAACCAAGCGAGCTTTTTGGTTTTCCAGATCACAACTTTGTGTCAGGACAATCAAGTTAAAAACCTTAACCTCTACATCAGCTATTTGCTCGTCCTCTTCTGCTATGGATTGGGGCATAAAGAGTGGCACCGGGCAATTGAGTAAATAGTCACCTTGCCGCAAATCTTTTCCCCTGACTTGTTCCCAAAAAGATTCCATTACCAAATCTATTCTATGATTGTGTCGTCGCCTATTTCGTAAGATAACGGTTCGCCGCGCCCGGTAAAGTGGTAGCGTACACGCTTCGTATATCTGCGCTTGGGTGGACCATAGGCGAGATCAATATCATTCAGATTCTTCATCGCTTTAGCCTCATCAGGGATAATCAGTAATTCTCCCCACTGAAGGCTGCGCCGCAATCCTTCATAGATTTGCCTGATGTTGGTCTCAATCTGCCGCCCTTCACGTCCCTGAACCCTATCGGGTTCTCGGCGAATGATCGCGGGCGGTTCGGTATAAGCAGTTGTAATAGCCATTACTGAATCAACTCCTTCATCTTTTCTGTTAAACATCCATTGAAGATTTGATTTTTGCGGAGCCGCAGTTGCTCCAGGTAATCCCACAAAAAAACTTCGTCATTTACCAAATCTATGTCGCGCGACAATTCAATATCGAGTAACAAGGAAGCTTGCTCTGGACTGGGTGAGGGAACTGTCGCCTGATTTAGCACCAGCAACGCTTTGAGATCGTGCTGCGGCAACTGCAATTGCATAAAGTAGCCGCTTAGCTCTTGAGTCAGGGCTGGAGAAATTTCAGGCGAAGTCCGCAAGTATTCTTTCAAATCCACAAAAGCCGAAGGCAAATCCAGTCGGTTAATGTACCGCACCGTTACGCGCAACAGTTGTTGTGGGTTAGTCAATTCACGATAAAGCGTCCATAGCCGGCGAGCTTCATCGCGGAATATTTGCCATCGCCCATAAGGGGCAAGTCGGCTAAAAGTCATTCCGTCTTGTCGAGCTTGAAATACCTGTTTTCCATCGGCGCTAGCCATAAGCAAGCCAAGCGGTGTCTGGCGAGTAAAATCCAGTATCTCTTTTTGTGTAGGGTAATCGTTTGCAAGGCTGGAAAGCTCCTGCCGAAATTGCGGAATTGACAGCAGGTGTGCATTAGCGACTCGCAAATCCAAGAGTGCTTCAGTAATCGGGGCCTGTTTGTAGAATACCGATTGAGTCATCGTATTGCATGTTATGTTGAATTAAGGTCAGCGTAAACCAAAAGATACTCCTATTTCTCCGGCAAGACATCTGCCCCACTGATTTTGAATACGAACGCATGTTGGCAAGGCGCTTGATCCGGTCCCAAGTTGGGCGTCGTGATCGTCAGCGTTCCGTTTTTCCACGAAGTTTTCAACGCGCCCGGTACACCCAGCAGTTCGACTTTGGCATTGGCCGTAGCTTTCAGATCGTGCAAGACCAATTGTTTGCCCGGCCAGCCTGCGGTGATGGCGTACAGCGCATCAGGCTTTTTCGTGAAAAACACCTGTTTGACGGCCACACCATTTTTCGGTTGCTGGCCGATTTGATCCATCAGTTTGTACTTCACCATGAATTCGCCGTATTGCTGGTCAGGACGTTTGCCTTCGCTCCATTGCGCGGAACGTCCGGCGGTGCGCGTGCCGTAAATCGCTTCGCCATTCACCTTCAGCCAGTCGCCGATTTCCAGCAGCCGTTGTTCCATAATCGGCGGAATCGTGCCGTCGCCGTTCGGGCCTATGTCGAGCAGCAAATTGCCGCCGCGGCTGACCAGATCAATCAACGTGAAGATGAATTCGCGTCCGGTTTTGTAATCGTCAATGCGTTCGGCGCGATTGACGCCGTACGAATACGCCATTCCACGGCTTTCTTCCCAAGGATGCGAACCGTCTTTCAATCCGGCGGCGTATTCCGTCGTCCAGTATCCGCCGTGTTTGTGGCGCGAATCCTTGCCCCAGCGGTCGTTGATGACGACTTCGTCTTTGTTGGCGGTTTCGTTGAAAAGCCACGCCAGCAGAGCTTCACTGCCCCAATCTTTGGAAGGCAGATCCCATTCGCCGTCACTGAAAATGATCGCGGGTTGATAGCGCGTGACGACGTCTTTGAATTGCGGCGTCATGTGTTCGCGTATGTATTTGGCGCGGTCGGTTTTCCAGAGCGGGTTGTACCATTCGTAAAGCGAGTAATAGAACCCGAACTTCAATCCTTCGGCGCGCGTCGCCATAGCCAGATCGCCCAGCAAATCGCGTTTCGGGCCGATTTCGACTGAATTCCACGGACGCCCCCAGGTGCGGCTGGCTTCGGCGCTCGGCCACAGCGCATAACCTTCGTGATGTTTGGAAGTCAGCACGACATACTTTGCGCCACTGCGTTTGAAAATGTCTGCCCACTGTTTCGGGTTGTAGAGTTCGGCTTTGAATTGCGGCGCGAAATCCATGTAATCGAAATTCTCGCCGTACTGTTTTTTGTGAAACTCGCGCCACGGAGCGAACTTCTCCTGATTGCCCATAATGCGATTCCAGTACCATTCGGCATATTCGCCAACCTGCCCATACCCCGGCACCGAATACACTCCCCAGTGAATGAAGATGCCGAATTTGGCATCCAGAAACCAGTTGGGCGTCGGGCGTTTGTCCAACGATTCCCAGTTGGCTTCATAACGTTTGCCTTGTGCTCCGGCCACAACCGTTAAAACCGACAACAACACGAACAGACAAACCAGTTTTTTTATCATCTTGTTCATCTCTACCTCCGAAGCGATTTCTCACAAGTTTGGAAGCTTCATTCAACCGACGTTGCCCATCACGCGAGATTTACACCGGTCGCAGTTTCGGCCACGCGATTTCAACGCCTGCTTGTTGCAGCCTGGCTTGAAACTCCGCCAACAGCTTTGGGGTATTGCGAATGCTGCGCGGCGATTGTTTCCGCTCGATAGCCTGCGCCGCCAACGCGCCCGCCGCTTCGCCGATGTTCCATTCCACTGGATGCAACCGGTAACAACCGTTGGTGATGTGCGTCGTGCCGATGTTTTTGCACGCAGGAATCAGATTTTCCAAGCGTTTGGGAATCAACGCACCAAGCGGAATCTGAAACGGCAACGAACTCACGTCTATGTAATTGTTGCCGCCCGTGCTCATGTGCAAATCAATTCGGTAAGAACCCACGCCAATGGAATCTGCAAACGATTCCGCCGTGATTTCGTCCGCAGGTTTGCCCAACAAGGCGGCTCGCGATTCTGCGCCGACGTGCTGTTCCAACACCGTCACTTCAGCCTGAATCCGGCGTGATTCGCGGATGTACGGATATTTCGCCAAACCATCTTCCATGCCGGTGATGTCCGGTCGCAACCGCAATCCTTTCCACCCCAGACCGCCATCAGGACGCGGCGCTTCGGTTTGCAGCCAGTAAAACCACGCCAGGCTAAGCTGTTTGGCTCCGCGTAAATGTTTGGCGATTTCCGCAGCGCTGGTTTCGATAATCGGGCCGACAAAATAATCGTTCATGGGCCAATTGACGACTGTCACATCCGCCGCAAAGGAACCGGGCACGAAATTTTTTCGGTCAATGATGCGACGATAGTTCCAGAAATCCAGCACGCCCGGCGGCAAACCTTTTCCTTCTGGATCCATCGAACCGGTGCGGGTTTTCAAAGTGTGCGGATGCGGTTGTTCCCACGCCAGGAACTTGCCCGGCCAGGGAGTGTCGAGCTGCGGCACATAGTCGCGCCAGAATTTGTAATCTTCCGGCGGATCAATGGTGTGGTCTTCGCCTGCGCGATGTTCCATCGCAAAACACCACGTGATGGCTTGCATATTCAGCGGCTGAGCTTCGGCTGGCGCGTGCAATTCGCCGGTTTGTTTTTTGGATTCGAATCCTGTGACGTATTCCGTTTTGGTCAATGGCAACAAATCGCCGAGTTCCGTCGCATCCAGAAAGTATGGCGCGTGAAGCGTAATTTCGCGCCCGCTCAGCAAACTTTTCACGGTCACGGCGCGCACAACGTTGCCTTGCACATCGGCGGCAACCGGTTTGTGGTTGAGCAAGACAGTCAATTGCCCGCCGCTCACATAAGGCGCCAACATCGCCTCCAAAACAGCCAGCGAAACGCGCGGTTCGTGACAGATGCGTGAGACGCTGCCATTGCCCGGATTCAAATGAACTGCCGCGCGCGCGGCTTCGGTCAATGGAAAGTGCTGCCGGTAATATTCGCGAATGGCGCGGCGATATTGACGATAGCTCTGTGTGCCGCCGAATGCCTCAATCCAGCGATGCTCATCCGGGGGCACGATTTGCGAAGTCGTTTGTCCGCCCACCCAATCGGTTTCTTCGGTCAAAATCACGCGCCGCCCATTGCGCAATGCGGCCAGCGAAGCGGCTACGCCCCCAAACCCGCCGCCGACAATCGCCACGTCGCAGCGAAGCTCTTTTGCCGTCGCAACGTTGGCAGCATTGAACGACAGCGCACACAGTGCGCTCATCTGTTGAAGAAAAGTTCGTCGAGTTGTCATTTGGCTCCTTAAATCAGTTTCCGGGAAGATTGATCCTGTATTCCCCGCTACCGAGTGGGAGTTCCCAACGGCGTCCGCCTTCGAGTTCCACACGCAAGATCGTTTGCGAAGCCAATGGATTGCCCCCGTCCACCACGACCAGCGCCGCGCGTTCTTCCGTTCCCGAACGTACCCGCGCCGTAAAGCTGGCCCATTTCCCGGCAATCTGAATCAAGCCGATTTCAGCGAGTTGAAACACTTCTTTGGTTTGCGGATCGGTAAATCGCACGGCGCCGCGCGCCTTGCCGTTGGCCGCTTGATCGAGTTTCGCCGTGAAACCTTTGGCCGTCACCGACAACGAACGCTTCGTTGCCAGTTTCATTGGACGGCTGGGCAAATCGCCGGTTCGCAACAATACCCGACCGGATTTGGTTTCCGTCGCTTTGCCGTCCCGCAACGCGAACTTTCCGTTCACCAGGACGTGCTGTACGCCTACGGATTCCAGTGAAGGCTGTTCGTAAGTCGCACGGTCAATGATCGTTTTGGAATCGAAAACCGTGATGTCCGCCACCATTCCCACGGCCAGAAAACCACGATCCGCCAGCCCAATGATGCTCGCAGGCAATCCAGTCATTTTGCGAATGGCGTCTTCCAACGTCAGCGCCTTGGTTTCGCGCACGTAATGCCCCAACACACGCGGAAACGTACCGAATGCGCGCGGATGCAATTGCGGGCTGGGCAACGTGGCTCCGCAATCACAGGAAACGGCGCTGCCGGGATATTGCAGCAATTTGACCAGATCGGCTTCCGCGCCGAATTTCATAATCGCCGCCGGGCTTTCTTTTTCCAGAATACGAATCATCGTTTCCCCTGCGCCAGCATTGTGTTCGCGCATGTATTCGGCGAACTGTCGCTGATGCGAAACGACGTAGATGTTTTCTGGCGTCAGAATGCGGGCTTTGATGGCGGCTTCGATTTCCTGCGCGATGCGTGGCCGCAACACCGGATCGGCAAAGCGTTTCAGCATTTCGGCGCGTCCGCCTTCCACCGCCCACGCCGGAACGAACAACGCGCCCAGTCCGGTTTGGCCAGCCAGATAGGGATAAATATCGGCGACGGTTTCGTGTCCGCGCGCCGAAGCCGCACGCATCATCGTCACGGCTTTCGGCGCGTTTCCTTGTTCATGGCCTTGCACTTTCATGTGCGTGACGACAGGCATCACGTCGGATTTTTCGCCAATCTCTATGGTTTCTGCGATGGCGGCCAGACTGCTGAAATTGCTTTCGGGCGTCAGACGGTCGTGATTTGGAAAATTCGTGCGCCAGGGTTTGGCGGCTTGCATGACGGAGATGACTTCATCGCGCCGGGCAAAATATCCCGGTTTGTAATCCAACCCGGCGGAAACGCCCCACGCACCCTGCCTCAGATTCTCGGTCAGCAAATCGCGCATCTTCTGGATTTCCGCTGCGTCAGGACGGCGATCCGTTTGCCCCACCACGGAAGCCCACGCGGAATTGAAACCGACGTACGCTCCCAGATTCACCGCCAATCCTTGCGAACCGAAATCGCTGAGTTGTTTGGCGATGTTCAAACTGCCTGCGCCATCGGCGTTGATGATTTCAGTGGTCACGCCTTGCGTCAGCATGTTGACGGCGGTTCGCACACCGACCGGCGTCGCGTGGCTGTGCAAATTGATAAACCCCGGCGCAACGACCAAACCCGTGACATCCATTTCCACAGAGGCTTTGGCTTCGCGCAGATTGCCGATGCGGTGAATGAAGCCATTGCGCACGGCAATGTCCGCGCGGTAACCGCGTGCGCCCGTGCCATCCACAATCAATCCGTTTCGCAAAATGATGTCGTAAGTTTCGGCTGCGCTCAGCGCCGTTGGTGGAATCACCAACAGCGCGCTCAACAAGCAGATGAGAAGACGTTGCATCCTGATTTGTTCCTCAATTGTTCAGTCGTCGTATCGAAGGCTCAGACACGTTCCAACCGCGCCGGAACGTGTTTATGCCAGGGCGTCCCAGCCAGAAAATCGCGGTCTTCGCTGGCGGTGAGTTCGTTGACCGAAACACCGACACGCAAGGTGACGCCGTCGCCTGCGTCGTAATCCAGCCCCAAGCCGTTTGGCAAAGATAAATGCCCGCGGCGCATGGTGTCGGTGGTTTCGATGGTGACTTCGGCGCTGCCGCGTCGCGTCAACAATCGCGCCGGATCATTGTCGGCCAACCCGACGGACGCCGCGTCTTCGGGATGAATTCGCAACGTGCCAAAGCGTCCGTTTCGCCGCCATTCCGGGTTCCGAACAATCGTATTGGTCGTTTCGGAACGCCGTTCGCCCGCCGACAAGATGAAGGGAAAATCCGGGTTCTGTCGCAAAGGCTCCGTCGTCAAGCGCGGCAATTCCGCCAGCAGTTCAGGAATCGCCAGATTGATTTTGCCCTCCGGCAATCGGACGCGCCGCCAACTGTCTTCGTATTCTTCCACCGAAAACACCACACCTGAAGGACTGTCGAGAATCGCGTCAAAGAGTTTTTCGCCTGCCGTAAAGGCATCGCCCGCAAAACCCGCGCGCGCCGCCGAAGCCGGATTGCCCTGCACGAACAAATGACTGGCCGCCCACAACAAAGCCGCTGCCGCCGCGCCATTCGGCAACGTAGGGCCGAGCGTTCGATACAACACGACCGGCGCATAACGAGCAATCGTCGGATTCGTTTTCAGCGCCGTGAAAAATGCTTTGGCAAATTCGCCGCGTCCGCGTTCTGCCGCTGCCCGCAACGGCGTGTAATCTTCCGCCGTCAACGCGCCCAACGCTTCGACCAATCGCGCGTGAATTTCCGGTTCGATCAACGTGCCGGGCTGTGGCGGCAAAATCGGATGCCGCAGATGAAAACTGTTTTTCGGGAATTCCAGATTGAAATAGGTCGCTTCGTATTTTTCATACTGGCTGGGCGCTGGCAAAACGTAATGCGCCAGCCGTGCGGTTTCGGTCATGGCCACATCAATCACCACCAGCAATTCCAGCGAACCGAGCGCCGCGCGCATTCGCTGACTGTCAGCCAGCGAATGCACTGGGTTTCCGCTTTCGACCAGCATCGCGCGGTAACGGCGCGGATGATCGGTCAGGATTTCTTCGGGAATGATGTTGCAGGGAATCAAACCGCTGATGATGCGCGCGCCGACAACCGGGCTGAGTTTTTCCGGCTTCTCGCCGTCTTTGCTGAGGCCCGCGCCCTTGCTCATGCTGGTCAATCCAATCAGCGGAGCGAACGCGTTGCTCGTGCCTTGTCGTCCGTAATTGCCGGTCAACAACCAGACCAACCGTTGCAGGTAACTGCACAACGTCGAATGCACGGACATTTGCATCCCCAGGTCTTCCATCATCGAAACGCTGCCAGCCGCGGCAATACGCCGAGCCACTGCACGCAACTGTTCTTCCGGCACGCCGCAAATTTCGGCGTATTCGGCGATGGAAATGCCTTTGAACAACGGTTCGACGTTTTCGATTCCCACAGCGTGTTCGGCCAGCCATTCGCGCGCAATCAGATTTTCCTGCGCCAAAATGGCGACCAGCGCCGCCAGACACCATGCATCCGTGCCGGGTTTGATCGCCAGATGGTAATCGGCCATTTCAGCGGTTTCGCTGCGACGCGGATCAATTACGATCAACGAACGGTTCGGGTCTTTGGCAATTTGCTTCAACGCCACGCGCGCGCGGGCAAAGCCGTGCGATTGCCAGGGATTTTTGCCAATGAAAACAGCAACTTCGCAATGTTCGAAATCCCCGTGAATGCCTGTTCCCATCATCCGCCCCTGCACCCAGAATTCGCCTGTCTTTTCCTGCGCCAGCGCGTTTGAGCGAAACCGATTGCCGAGCGCCTTCAACGTGCTGTCGGCATACGAACCGCCCAGATGATTTCCCTGCCCGCCACCGCCGTAATACAAAATGGTTTCGCCGCCATGCTGTTCGCGCACTGATTGAAAACGTTCGGCGATTTCAGCAATCGCCGTGTCCCAATCAATCTCCTCAAACGAACCGTCCGCGCGCCGCCGCAACGGAGCTTTCAACCGATCCGCGCCGTTCTGGTAAAAATCCAGCCGCTGCGGCTTTTCGCAGGTGTAACCCTGCGATCCCGGATGCGACCGATTGCCGCGAATGCGTTCGATGCGCCTTCCGTCCGCGCCGCCAACCTGCACTTCCAACCCGCAATTCAAACTGCACAAAATGCATGCGGTCGGCAACCACTGTTCCGCCGATTTGGTTTCTGTGGAATTCATCAAATTTCTCCTTGTTTGGAGTGCGGTGACTCGTCACCGCTTTTTGTTCGCTAGCGATGCCTTCTGGCTTTTTTCAAGCTCTCGACTACGAACGAAATTTAGCAACTCGTGCCAGAACGATAACCCTTGTTTCACTTGACCTTTATTTCATCAAGGCGTTTAGGTTCAGCGTCGCCAGATAAATGGCCGATTTGCCTTCGTGGCTGGCGTAATACGAAACCAGCAGTCTGTCCTCGCGCAAAACCATTCCGGCGTAACTGGTATCTCCTCCGCTGGGCAATGAAACGATTGGCTTGACCGCGCCATCGCGTTCCAGCCAGGCCAAATAAGTGTTTCGCTTGCCGCCTTCCAGATGTCCGCGAGTTGCGCCAATCAGTTTGCCGTTGGGCAAGACAATGAATTCCGGCCCACCCAAACGAACGGTTTGCTCTTTCCACGACCATTCCTTGTACGGAGCGCGGCTGGTTCCGATTAATCCGTTTTGGCCGCCAGCTTCGCGCCGAACCCAGGCGATCATTTCGCCATCAGGAGTGAACCGCAACGTCGTTTCGTTCGGGCGTCCGGTAATCGCCCACGTCGTTACCAACTGGTAATGAACGCCGTCGCGCGTGGACACCAATTGCGCTTTGAATTCTTCGCCGCCGGATTGATACACCACGCCGTAGCCAATGCCGCGATGCCAGGTCACTCGCCACAACCAATCGCGCGAACTTCGTATTTGCGCGTCAATCACCACAGGCTGCGGCGCGCTGAAACGTTTCCCCAACTTGTCGGAAAAAGCCACGCGCGTTTGCCCGCCTTTCAACGTTTCGCCTTCGTAAAACGAACCGCCCATCAACACCATCAACCGTCCGTTGGGCGTAACGGACAATTTCGGATCGCGCAAATCCACCTGAGCTTCTGCCAGTAACGCCACCGATTGCCAGTTTTGCCCATCAGCGGAAACCAGAACGCGAATCGTGCCGTTGGTTCCTTCCTTGCCCGGCACGTGACCGTAACCTTCGCGGAATGTGCAATACAGTTTTCCGTTGAGCGCTACCAAATCGGTGAAGGCGCTGTGCGGTGCGCGGTCGTAAATTCGCTCGACTGAAATCAGGTATTTCTGTGCGGCGGATTCCTGCGCCTGAGCGATTGCCGCCAGCGCCAGCCACACCAACGCCAGCCCAAACCCGTGCCATCTGTTCATTTGGTTTCCGTGTTTCATGATTCGCGTTAAGCCTCGTGCAGAAAGATGGAATTGCAACAGCGCCGTCTACTTAAGTTTCAAGAGCCGTTTTGTCAACCAACGGCCAGCAAGGCGAAAAAAGGCGTCGCTCCAACAATCAACCAATCAATTCGACCCGACTTTTGACACTCTTGGGAATGCCATGCTAAAACGCCCCATCAATGCACTGATTCCATAGCTTTTATCTTGTATTTACCGACGTGGGATCGTTTCGGCCCCATCCCGAACATTGAAGCAACTGCTGTCAGAAATCGCCCATTCTGGCGCTCGTTCCCTGTCGCTCCCTATAACGTCAACCACAAACTTCTAAAGAGAAAGGTGAGTCTATCCATGAAAGCAACCGGTGCAGCAGCCGCGCCTGCTCGTGAGCGCGAAGCCGCCAAAAGCGAAATTTTGATTCGTACCATTCAACTTGCCGTCCAACCAATGACGGCTGAAACCTTTTCTCCTTATGGCGAAATCGTCACTGAACGCGGAAGCATTAAACTCGACCTGGATGGCGGACAAGCCAGCGTCGCCGCGCAAATGGTCGAAGCGCGTCCGATGACCTTTGATTTTCTGGGGCGCCATTTGCGGTCGGAACAGTTTTTCGCGCCGCTGGGCGGAACCAAATCCGTGATTGCGGTTGCGCCTCCGTCTGAAAACGGAAGCGCCATGCCGGACATAAACAAGCTGGCAGCGTTTCTGGTGGATGGATCGTGCGCGTTCAAATTGCATCGCGGAACCTGGCACGTCAGCGCGTTTCCGCTGACCGAAGCCGCATCGTTCCTGGTGCTGGACAGGGAAAACACGCTGGAAGAAGATTTTGATTTACGCGACCTGAAAACCTCGCTCGGCGTGGTGGTCAAAATTCGTCCGTAACTAAAACATTGAATTTCGGTGTGGCAACCAACTGCCACACCGCATCTTGAGGAATATGAAACACATTAACTTGATCGTTCGCAGTGCGCTGATGGTGGCGCTTTTTTCCTTCATCGCCGGATTGACGGCTTGCGGCGGCGGCAGCAGCGTCGTTTCGGACTCGCCCGCCGCGACCCAATCGCCAGCGGCGCAACCGCAAACGGCCACGCAATCTCAACCCGCGGCTCAACCTGCGGAACAAGCTTCCGCCACACAACCGGCAGACGCGGCGCAACCACAACAACCAACACCTTCGCCGACGTTGCATCCGATTATGAAACAGGCGCAGGCTCAACCCGGCGTGCCCGTTTCGGTTCCCGAATCCATGCGTCGCCCATTGAATGCCGAAGAGATGAAAAAAGCTCTGGAAGCCATGCCACCCCAGGTGCGCGCTCAAATTCAGGGCATGGCCGCCGCTCCGCAAGGCGCAAAACCGACGGCGACACCCAAGCAATAAGCTGTAAAGAAAATCGTCTTTCTGATTATGCCTCAAACCTCGCCACTCCAGCCCGAATCAGTTGATAGATATTCCTCCGGATTGTTCGCCAAGGTTTTGACGACCTTGGCGATTGTTTATTTGATGGTTACGCTCTTTCCCGGAGTTAATAGGGTCGTTTTTCCTGGATTGGATCATTCCTGGCAATTCGCGCTCAGCTATTTGTCGCAAAGCGATTATTCATTCGGGAAAGATGTGTTTTTTACTTATGGGCCGCTGGGATATTTGCACTTCCCGTTGCCTGTCGGCTCTTCGTTGGGGCAAGGGCTTATCTTTCGCCTTGCAGCGCACTTGCTGCTTGGAGCGCTGCTGTTTCTGCATTGGCAATCATCCGAAAGTCGAAGAGGCATACTTACGTTTATTGCCTGTTTCCTGATTTTGAACCTGCTGACTCACCGAACAAGCACCAGCCTGTTAGAACTTTACCCCGACTATTACTTGCTGATGATATTCGGCCTGATATTGTCCCTGGGACTGAAGCAAGAAAAATTTTTGACTGCCAGCCTGACGATGTGCTCGGCGTTTTCAGGTTTGATGCTTTTCGCCAAATTCAACACAGGGATCGCGGCGGCATCGTTTCTTTTTACTGCGCTGATCGCGCTTTTCATTCAACAATCGAATCGGCGAAAAGCAATTTTACTGGCCGCAGCCGTTTACGCGATTACTGTTCTGGTTTCGATGTCGGTGTTTATAGGCGGCCCCAGCCAGGTTGCGATGTGGTTGAAAGTTTCGCTGGAAATGGCTGCTGAGTTCAGCGTCGCCATGAGCATTTTGGGAACAAGATTCGCGCTGGTGGAATGCTTGATCGTATTCGTCGTCTTCCTTTCGCTGACCGCCTGGCTGGCGCTGAAAAAACGTGCCGCAGGCCTGGTTGGCCTGGCGTTTCTACCGGTGACGTTTCTGACGTTCAAAAGCGGATTCGTGCGGCAGGACGGCCATGAACTGAATTATTTTTTTGGCACAGGGTTGATCCTTTGCGCGATGATTATTTCGCTGGAAAACTGGCGCGAAATTATTACGGCGGTTCTGGCCTTTGCGCTGGCGTTCGCCATCACCGCTGAAGCGCGAATAAGATGGTGGGGCAGAGACACTTTGGGTTCTCAAGCCCTGAGCATTTTGAGCCTGAAATCTGGCTTTGACAAAATCCGGCAGCTAATCAATTTCCGGGAACTGGAAAAACAACTCGCTCAAGCAAGCCGAGACAACTTGCAAGCATTGAAATTGCCAGAAGATTGGCTGGACGGGATTGATCGTCAACGCCAAAGCTTCGATGTCCTGCCCTGGGAAATCAATTTATGCCCAGCCAATGATCTGAAATGGAATCCGATGCCGACGCTGCAAACTTATACCTCTTACACTTCGTGGCTTGACGATCTGAATTCCGCTCATTTCAACAACCCAAACTCGCCGGATTTTGTGCTGGTCGGTTATGAGACGATTGATAACCGTCATTTACTTTGGGACACGCCATCAACGTGGCGCATGGCGATGAATAATTATCAGGTCGAAAAAATCCGACATTTAAATTATCTGCTGATGCTAAAACGAAAACCTTTGCTGTCTGCGCCGGAATGGCAAACAGTTGGCGAAACGGTGATAGCGCCGAATCAATGGACTGAGGTCCCAGAATCAGCCGGTCTGGTTTACGCGCAGATGAATCTTTCCTGGAATTTATCGGGACGGATGCGGAAATCTGCCTTCAGATTGCCTCCGGTTATGATCGAATTGGAACGAGTCTCGGGAAAGGCTGGCAGTTTTCGAATCATGCCCGATGTGGCGCGTAATGGATTGCTGATGAACTTTCCACCGAACGATTTCGATTCTCTGGCGCGACTGTTCGAATGTCAGGCCCAAAATCCTGTCCGGCGTTTCAGAATCACTGGGCGCGGCGCCGATTTTCTGAACCGGACAATCAAGCTGACCTGGAAAAAAGCCATCAACCCTTGCGGCACGATCACGCAACCAACGAATTGAATCATGCGAATTCTGATTACAGGCGGAGCCGGTTTCGTAGGATCACATCTGGCGTTGAATTTCAAAGCTGCCGATGCCGCAACCAAAGTCGTCGCCTTTGACAACCTGAAGCGACGAGGTTCTGAAATCAATCTGGCCAAATTCAAAGCCGTGGGGATCGAATTCGTTCACGGAGACATTCGCCAACCCAGCGATCTGGAAGATTTGTCCGGCAATTTCGATTTGATGATCGAAGCTTCAGCCGAACCAAGCGTGCTGGCCGGATTGAATGGTTCGCCGCAATACGCGCTGCAAACGAATTTGGTTGGCACATTGAACTGCCTGGAATTCGCTCGCCGCCGAGCGCCGCAAGTAATTTTCCTCTCCACATCCAGGGTCTATTCGATTGCTCCGCTGCTTGCGTTGAAATTGCGTGAAACCGAAACCAGATTTGAATTGCTGCCGAATCAGGAAATTGCCGGAGTCAGCCAACAAGGCGTCGCCGAAAATTTCCCGACCAATTTGCCGCGCTCACTTTACGGCGCAACCAAGCTGGCTTCGGAAATGATCCTGCAAGAATACGTCGAAAGTTACGGGGTGCGCGCAGTCGTCAATCGTTGCGGAGTGATTGCCGGGCCGGGGCAATTCGGCAAAACCGATCAGGGAGTTTTCACGCTGTGGGTGGCGCGTCATCATTTCAACCACCCGCTGACTTACACGGGGTTTGGCGGCAGCGGCAAACAAGTGAGAGATTTGCTGCATCCGCGCGATCTGTTTGAATTGATCGTCAAACAATTTGAAAGATTGGACGATTGTTCCGGCGAGGTTTTCAATGTCGGCGGCGGAAACTATGTTTCGACTTCGCTGTTGGAATTGACCGAACTTTGCCGACAAGCCACCGGCAACGAGGTTGAGATAAACTCTGTGGCAGGTTCCACCAAAGTTGACATTCCGTTTTACATCTCCGATTCTGCCTTGGCCTCACAGCGTTTCGGGTGGCGACCGAACCTCACAACGACCGAAATCGTCACCGAAATAGCCGCCTGGATAAGACAAAACGAAAAACAATTAAAAGCTGTTTTCACTTAGATCGCTTTGTCAGTCGAGTGTATGGAGAAATCAAAAATTCAACACAAAGGTTCTAAGGGGCAAAGGTTCAAAGACCGATCAACATTGCCAGCTACTCTTCTTTGCCCCTTTGATCCTTTGCGTTAAGCCGTACACTTATTGGCAAACCGATCTAAAGCCCTGCAATCAAAGTTTCAATCATCATCGGAGGCCAAGTTATGTCCGTTGCCATCGTGACTGGTTCAGGCGGGTTGGTTGGCAGTGAAACCGCGCGCTTTTTTCATGCGGCCGGTTTGACCGTCATCGGCGTAGACAACAATTTGCGTGAGTATTTTTTCGGCGCTGACGGTTCGACCATCTGGAACAGCAACCGGTTGAAAAACGAATTGCCAAACTACACACACGAACATCTGGACATACGCGACCAGGAAAGCGTCTTTCGGTTGTTTCAGAAATACGGGCGAGACATCGCGCTGGTCGTTCACGCCGCCGCTCAACCAAGTCATGATTGGGCTGCGCGCGAACCATTTACAGATTTTTCGGTGAACGCCAACGGCACTTTGGTGATGTTGGAAGCCACCCGACAGTTTTGCCCCGGCGCGGCTTTCATCTTCACCTCGACCAACAAGGTTTACGGCGATGCTCCGAATTCTCTGCCTTTGGTCGAACACGAAACCCGTTGGGAGCTTGACGCTTCTCATCCATTCGCCGATCACGGCATTGACGAAAGCCTGACAATTGACCAATCCAAACACAGCATCTTCGGCGCCAGCAAAGTCGCCGCCGACTTGATGGTTCAGGAATACGGACGTTATTTCGGATTGAAGACCGGCGTCTTTCGCGGCGGATGTCTGACCGGCCCGGCGCATTCCGGCGCGGAGCTTCACGGTTTCCTGGCTTACCTGGTGAAATGCGCTATCACCGGCAAGCCCTACACAATTTTCGGCTACAAAGGCAAACAGGTGCGCGACAACATTCACGCTTACGACCTGGTCAACGCTTTCTGGCATTTCTTCCGCACGCCGCGCGCCGGAGCCGTTTACAACATCGGCGGTTCGCGCCACAGCAACTGCTCTGTGTTGGAAGCCATTGATTACATTGCCGAATTGACTGGGCGAAAATTGAATTTCAATCTCTCTGATGACGCCCGCTTCGGCGATCATATCTGGTGGATTAGCGACGTTCGCCGTTTCCAGCGCGATTATCCCGACTGGTCGTATCGTTACGACCAGTCGGGCATCATCCGCGAAATCGTGGCGGCGGTTCAGGAAAGGATCGTCACAGCATGAAACTTTCAATCGTCATTCCGGCTCGCAACGAAGAAGGCGGCATTGAAACCACGTTGCGCGACCTTCACGCAGCCTTGCAAACTGAATCCATCGAGCATGAAATTCTGGTCGTCAATGACGGGTCGAGCGACGGCACTGAAAAAATCCTCCGCCGCCTGGAGCGCGAGGTTGATGAAATTCGTTGCTTGAACAATGGACCGCCACACGGTTTTGGATTGGCAGTCAGATGCGGTTTGGAAAATTTTTCTGGCGACGCCGTGGCGATATACATGGCTGACGCTTCCGACCGCCCCGAAGATTTGATAGCGTTTTACCGCACAATGCTGGATCAGGAAGTTGATTGTGTTTTCGGCTCGCGCTTCGTTCGCAATGGAAAAACGGTTGATTATCCGTTGCCGAAACTACTACTTAATCGTCTGGCCAACACCTTGATACAGATCTTGTTCGGGCTTCGTTACAACGATATGACCAACGCTTTCAAACTTTACCGCCGCCCGGTGATCGAAGGCTTGCGTCCGTTCCTGAGTCACCATTTCAATCTGACAGTCGAATTGCCGTTGAAAGCTATCGTGCGTGGTTACAGCTACGCTGTTGTGCCGAATTGGTGGATCAACCGCAAAACCGGCGTTTCAAAATTGAAGATTCAGGAAATGGGTTCGCGCTATTTGTTCATTGTTCTTTATTGCCTGATTGAAAAATGGTTTTCGCGCGGGGATTACCATTCCAATCGCCATCCATTTCCGAACTTGTAATCGCGTGTCGCTGACATTGAAATCGCTCACTATCGCAATGAGTAACAACAATCAATTGGCGGAACAGTACCGGCTGCGCTTTGAATCGAGCCAAACATACCGCAATGGAGTATGGCAAATTCTCTGCAACAATTTTTTCCAGGATTTTATTCCGCCCCAGGCCGCCGTGTTGGATTTGGGCGCAGGCTGGGCGGAGTTCATCGGCAATATTCGCTGTGCGCAAAAATTTGCCATGGACTTGAACCCCGATACGGCCAAACACATTCAGGCAGATGTTCACTTTCTGAACCAGGATTGTTCTCAACGCTGGCAATTGAACAGCGAATCATTGGACGTGGTCTTCACCAGCAATTTCCTGGAACATTTGACGAACAAACAGAGCGTTGAAGCTACTGTCGTTGAAGCTCATCGCTGTTTGAAAACAGGCGGGTTGATGGTCTGTATTGGGCCAAATATCAAATATCTTCCCGGCGCTTACTGGGATTTCTGGGACCATCACGTGCCGATGACAGAAAACTCACTGGCCGAATTGTTGAAGATGACGGGCTTTGACATAGAGCATTGCGTACCACGCTTTCTGCCATACACGATGTCGGATGGTTGGCAGCCGCCGCTGGGATTCATCAAACTGTATCTGAAATTGAAATTTGTTTGGCCGATATTTGGCAAACAATTTCTGATCATTGCGCGTAAACACGGCGCGGAACTCAAACAATGAAGATTCGGCAACCTGAACAATCCAAATTGGCTTTGGGATTTTCGCTGGGTGGTGTCATCGGGTCGAACATCATCGGCGGAATCATCGCCGGTTATGTATTGGACAAATGGTTGGGAACCAGTCCATGGATGATTATCAGCGGCATCGTTCTGGGAACCATCGGCGCGTTGGTTGGGCTGTATCGCATTACGTCTCGCCTGAACGCGAAATAATTTTCGGGAAAACCATGCAAAAACTGTTGTCGCTCTGTTTGCTTTTCATCGCGTTATCCATTCCCTTTCTCTCCAATCAACCGACCAATTTCAATCCACCGATCAAACTCGTGAACGGCTATCCGCAGTTTCAATTACACGGACAGCCGTTTTTCGCTCACAGCGCGGCGTTTTTCTACAACCGCATTCCGCGCGATGAGTGGGCGGCGTCGCTGTTGAAACTCAAGGAACTGGGCATCAACACCGTTGACCTGTACATCGCCTGGAACTGGCACGAACCCGAAGAAGGCAAACTGGATTTTGACGGACGCAGCAATCCGCGTCGCGACGTGAAAGCTTTGCTGGAAATGACTGCCGAAATGGGCTTTGCCGTCATCGTTCGTCCCGGCCCGGTCATCCTGAACGAATGGCGCAACGGCGGCTATCCCGATTGGCTATTGGCTCGACCTGAATACGCAATGCACGAAGTCGCCAGACGCGACGGACATTACCCGCCGCTGAGCGGTTTGAGCGCCTCCAATTCCGAAGAAGCCAGCCGCCAATGGATGGCGAATGAAACCCACATGCGGTACACGCGACGTTGGTTTGCCGACGTCATGCGCGAAGTGCTCAACAACCACCAAGCCACCAAAGGCGGCAACGTCATCGCCATTCAACTGGACGACGATCAGGCCATTAACCGCGCCAATTACAACGGCCCGATTTTCTGGCAGTACATGAATGCCCTGGCAGGATTTCTGCGCGAAGCCGGAGCGACCGTTCCGGTGTACATCAACCCAACCGACATGCGGGTTTCTGCCGCCGGAGCGCCGCACAACATCGGCGCGATGGGACAGTGGTATTTCAACTTCGGCACGGACGCCACGCTGCGTTGGGAAGATACGGCAACGTTGCAGTTTTATACCGAGACGCTGAAAACTCAGCCGCATTTTCCGCCGATGGTCATCGAATATCAGGCCGGTTGGTACGGCAACGGCGAAGACAGTTATGCCAAGGTCGCTGACCCGACAAACACCTTGCTGTCATCGCGCGTGATGATTGGCCATGGATTGCGCGGACTGAATTATTTTCCGGTGCAGGACACGCTGTACCCGGCGGGATGGGAAGTTCCCTGGACGAACCATTACTACACGTGGGAATCGGCGCTGAACCTCGCGCGCGAAGAACGCCCGCGCGCCGCCGCTGTGCATCGCAACGGACGACTGCTTGCCGGTTTGGGCAGCGAAATTGCCGCCACGCACAAAGCCGCCGACCTGGGATTGGTTTATCCCATAAGCTCTTTCGATCAACCCAAACTGACGCGCGAAGACATTTTGCGAATTTCGCGCGCGCAAATGCAGATTCAACAGTTCTGCCAACTCAACCAGCTTTCGGTCGAATATCTCGATCTGGAATTTCAACCCCTGGAATTGCTCAAACGTCACAAGGCGATTTTGCTGCCGACCTTCGATGAAAAGGGACAGGGAGACGATGGGACGAGGGGACGTGAAGAAAAGAAGCTTGAGTTCTCGGCTGAAGCTCAGCGGAAGTTGGTGGATTACGTGAAAGGCGGCGGGCTGTTGGTTTGCACGCCTGCTTTGCCGGCTGAGTTGAACGAGTTGAAAGCTGAGCCGTTGGCTTCGCGTGTGATCGTAGTTCCCGATTTCTGGCGAACGGTTCCGACCGAACCGGGAAAAACCAACCGCGACCAATTGCTGGCCAGCGTTCAATCGGCAACCGTCGAATTCGTCAGCCGATTGTCGCGGCTTGGCATCAATCGCCGCGTCAAAGCGCGCGTGTTGAAAGCGGGCGACCGAACGATTGCAGCGGCTTCCGCAGGCGCAAGCGTTGAGCCGGATTTGGTGGCCACTCAGTTGGTCGCCGATGACGCCAAACAAACTTATGGCTTCGTCAACTTGGTGAACTTCGACGACAAACGAGCGATGCGCGTCAATTTGAACGTCGCTGATCCGGCCAGCCAAACTTCTGGCGGTCGGCTGGAATTGCCCGAATTCAATTTGCGAGCGCGCGACGCCTTGATGCTGCCGCTGCGATTGCCGATGGGTTCCGCCGGTGAAGAATTGATTTACGCCACTGCCGAATTGACCAGACGCGACAAAGGCAACGGCAAAATCTCGTTGCGGTTTTACGCGCCCGACGCTGCCGAAGCTGTATTGAGCTTGCCGCACGCTCCGGCGGGACCGGTGACGATTGATGGTTTACCAGCGATTTCCAGTTACGACGCGACGAACAAACGGCTGACCATCAAACTGGTTGAACCTCGCCGTCGAGCTAATTCCGACGACGAAGACGAATTGGCTGGACGCCGCCCGCACGAACTGGATGTGGAAATCGTGTACGAACGCAATTTGCCGGAACTGACGATCAAAACGACCAAGCTCATCATTGGCGAAACGAATCAAGTGGCGGTTGAGCTTTCCAACCGCACGGCTGCCGCAGCCGTGCGTGGAAAGCTGGCGCTCAGCGTTGACCGGCTCTTTCGACAGGAAGATTTCACTGTAGATGTCGAACTCGCTCCGCGAACGACAAAAACTTTCAATTTCGCCGTGCCCGTCAGCGCCAAAGCCGTCCGGGAAGATCAAGCGACTTTGCGGGCCGTGCTGCTGACCAAATTGGATGTATTCAATTCGCCAGCGACAACGGCTGAAATTCTGCCGCGTTTTTCGTGGCAAGTTTTTCCGAAAGTCACTGTGCCGCTTCGGGCGGACACGGCGCTGAATCTGAATCCGCCGCTGCTGTTGCCGAGCGATGCCGGCGCGACTGCGGCGCAATTCAGCTTGCGCGTTGGCAACAATACTTCACAGCGAATGACGCTCAAACGTGACGCGATGTTTTTGAATGCGCCGCCGCTCAACTTGGCGCCGGACGAAGAAATGCAAAGCACGTTCACGTTCAATTACGCTCCAGGCGAAAAATCTGCGCTCAATCAATTCACCGTCACGCTCAGTGATGGCGCGTTGACCGAAACCGTGCGCGTTGCGCCGCTGACTTTGCGAAAAGGCGAAGCCATCGCTTTCGCCTACGACGTTGATCGCGATGGGTTTGACGATTACGTGCTGGAAAATGAATTTCTGCGGCTGGTGATTTCGCCCAATGCCGGAGCGCGCGCTTTTACTCTGGTCAACAAACGCACGGGGCAAAACGTGTTTACCAGCATTGGCGGTTTGCGCGACAAATTCGTCGAACTCGATCCGGCGGATCCGACGCGCAATCCTCGCCGCAAACGCGGAGCTTACGGCACGTTCAACCGGCCTTATTCGACAGAAGTCATTGCAGGAATGGGTGCGCAAGCCGTGGTGAAACTCAGCTACGACTGGGCGGATGCGTATCCGGCAGGCGCACGCATCGAACGCACCATCACGCTCAAAGCCAACGAAGAATTCTTCAGCGTGGATTATCGCATCACGCCGAAGATGGCCGATGGCAAACAAGCCTTTTGGTCGGCGTCGTCCATTGTCGTGGGCGATCCCGCAAATCAAGCGCGCAAGTTTTTGGCGTCGGATGGAAGCTTTGATTTTGCAGCGGCAAAAATTCGTGAAGCAAAAGGCGGCTGGCTGGCTGCGCCGATGGATGGCCAAATGACATTCGGCATGTTCTGGCGCGAAGCCGAAGTTCAAACTGCGGAAGTGGAAATGAAAGAGTTTTCGTCCCTGGTCAACCTGAAGTTCAAACCGTTTGCCGCAGCGACAGAACACAGTTATCGGCTGGCGTTTTATTTTGGCGCTCTCTCGCCCGAAAGTCTGGCAAGCAGACGCGCAATGATTCTGAATCAGTAACGCCTCAGCCAGCTTCCACAATGACGCGATGAGCGCGTAAAATCCGCATTCACGAAGTCGTCAGTACAATTGCCAAGCGTAATCGGCAATTATGCTCTTGTCACGGCTTCGCGCGATCCGCTGCAGAAAATGAAACTCGACGGCAAGCTGACCTCGCCTTTCGACAACATCTTTACCACAGTCGAACTCGGCGATTTCACCAAAGAAGAAGCAGCCGAGTTCATCGCGCATTACGACGAGCAGGTGCAATTCACCGACGCCGAAAAACGCTTCATCGCCTCGTATTTCGAGTTGCACCCCTTGCGGCTGCGAATTCTTTGCGATCAAGTTCTGACCAATCGAAGACGGCAATGTGATGATTGGGCGTTGGCTGATTCGCTGGGAAAGGCTTACGGCGATTTCTTTCCTGACCGCGTTGATGAATACAGTGCATTGGCGAGGCGAACTGTCAGCGTAGACAATATCGGCAAATGGTTGGGCTTGGTAAAACAGGCGCGCGATCTTTTCACCGGCAAAGGCGAGAAGAGTTGAACCAGCAAAGAGAGGTAACATGATGATTTCGACCAGCAAGGCAATTCAGATAGACCAAATTACGCCCGAAGTCTGGGCTTCGCTCATCGCCCAAGCCGCTGTCGCACCCATTCGCGTGTCTGCGGGCGACGGCGAGACCTTCGTAATTCAGACCGACAGCAACTACCAACAGCTTTTGGACGCTCTCGATTTTGCCGAAGCGCGCAAAGGCATCGAAGAAGGGCGACAGGACAAAGCCGCCGGGCATACGCAACCAGTCAAAGAAGCGTTTGCCGAAGTGCGCGCCAAGCTGGGCTTGCCGGAACAGGCGTAGGAGTGGCAATGGCTTATTCCGTCGAACTCACCGCCCGCGCGAAAGACGATCTCGAAGCGGCTGTGCGCTGGATCGCGCGGCATTCCGCCGACCAAGCCGCGCTGTGGATGTTCGAGTGCGAGCAGGCCATTGAGGGTTTGGCGGAATCGCCTTACCGCTGTCGGCTCGCGCCGGAGAGCCGCGCGGACGAACGCGACGTGCGGCAGTTGCTGCATGACCAATACCGCATCCTGTTCGAGATCGAAGATGAAACCGTGACGGTGTTGCACATCCGCCATCAAAAACGCCAGCCCTTCGCGCTGGATGAGCTTTAGCCGATGACCGCTTACCTGAAAGACTCATTGCACTGGCTGCATTTGTTCTGCTTCAAGCTCTATGCGTTTGAGCGTGAGTCTGCAAAGCTGACGAAGCCCGCGAATTGATCGAACATCCGACGCCTGAGTTCGCGCTCACTTACGCGCCCGGCGTCGTTGACCGCGTACTCGACTTGACGCACGGACAGCCTTATCTGGCACAGGCGCTTGGTTCTGAACTCGTCAACCTGATCAACAAGGATAAACGCAAACAGGCTACGTTGCAGGATTTGGAAATAGCGATTGGGCGGACGCTTTCGACTGTCGAAGCTTACTTTGAAAACAACTGGAGCGATTGCAACGATCAGGAAAAGGCTGTGTTGTGTGGGTTGGCGATGCAACAGGCGGATGATTTATCGTCTGCGGAACGGCAGCGCGCACTGTTCAGCCTGAGCCGCAAAGAGCTTGTCGAACAACGCGACGGCCAATGGCATTTCACCGTCGAATTATTCCGGCTTTGGATTGAGCGCGAAAAAGTGGCTCAACTTCCTGCCTTTTTGCCTTCACATACCGATACAGAATTAGCCGTGACGGCTCCAAAAAACCTGACTCAAAGCTTGAGGTCGTTACCCCCAAATTAAAACTCTGCCTTGCCGTCTTTTCCTGCCTAAAGAGCGACTGGAAAAGCCTTCGCCCAACGTGTAGCTTATGGCCTGCTCCCTGACAGGAAGATCAAAGAGGTATCAATGAAAAGAAGGGGTTTGGAGTTTTCTTTATTACGTTCGTGGGAATTGATGTTGTCGCGCAGCGCGCTTTTGACGCTGCTGGTTTGTTTCCTTTCCGTTCTAGCGCTCGGCCAGGTTCGAACACGAATTCGCATTGTCGCGCTGGATGAAGCCGGACAGCCCGTTGCCGGAGCCGCCATCCAAATCAAACTGAAAAATGAGGTTCTTTCCACCATCATCACCGACGAAAGAGGCGAAGCCATCGCCGCCAACTTTCCGCCCGGAACCTATGACTTCACGATTTCCAAAGAAGGATTTCAACCACGCACGCAAAGCAAAGTAGACCTGAACACCGGGCTGGAGGTCGAAATCAAATTTGTGATGGTGGCGCAAATTTCCGTCAAAGACGAAGTCAACGTGACGGCCAGCACTTCGGACAGCCCGCCGGAACAAACCACTTCGACACCCATGGAATTGTCGCGCGTGACGTTGCGCGAACTGCCTATGCCGACGAATTCAGTCAAAGATGCGTTGCCGTTATTACCCGGCGTCGTGCGTTCGCAACAGGGCGAAATCAAAATCTCCGGCACGGGCGAAAATCGCAGCGCGTTCATCGTCAATTCCGCAGACGTGACCGATCCAGCGACGGGACAATTCGGCATGACCGTTCCGGTGGACAGCGTCGAATCCATCAACGTTTTCAAAACACCATACCTGGCGCAATACGGACGCTTCACCGCCGGAGTCGTTTCGGTCGAAACCCGGCGCGGCGGCGACAAATGGAAATTCGAGTTCAACGATCCGTTTCCGGAATTTCGCTATCTCAACGGACGGCTGCGCGGATTGCGCGACGCCACGCCGCGCATCGTCTTTAATGGCCCGTTGGTCAAAAACCGATTGTTCATTTCGCAAGGCACGGAATACACAATCAGCAAACGCGCAGTGCAAACGCTGGAATATCCGAACAAGGAAACGATCACCGAATCGGTCAATTCCTTTACGCAACTCGATTACATCGTGTCCGGCACGCACACGCTGACCGGGACGTTTCATCTGGCTCCACGCAAAGACAAGTTTCACGGACTGGATTTTTTCAATCGCCGCGAAGTCACGCCAAATTTCAGCGGCAAGGATTACACCGGAACGCTGATTGATCGGTTGACGCTGGGAACCAATCTGCTGGAAAGCCTGGTGTCAGTGAAAAACTACAGCGCGAACGTTTGGGGACAAGGCGTTCGGGAAATGACGCTGACGCCGACAGGCAATCGCGGAAATTATTTCAGCGAACAGGATCGGCAAGCGACGCGCGTGGAATGGACTGAAACCTTGTCGTTACAACCCATCCGTACAGGCATCGGCGCGCACAACCTGAAATTCGGCAGCATCATCGCCCGCACCACCAATCGCGGCGAATTCGTCGCGCGTCCGGTGAACATCGTTGACAACGACAACACCCTGCTGCGCCGTATTGAATTCGCGGGCGGCACGCCGTTCGACCTGACCGATCTGGAAACGCACTTCTTCGGTCAGGATCATTGGAACATCACGCCTAAACTGGCGATGGATATTGGCCTGCGTGTCGAACGCCAACGCATTTCCGACAACATTCGCGTTGCTCCGCGCGTTGGCGTCGCCTGGACGCCGTTCGACAATCGCAAAACCGTGCTACGCGCCGGAGCCGGATACTTTTACGACCGCGTACCGTTGGGCGTATACGCCTTCGACAAATATCCCGAACAGGTGCTGACGTTTTACGGAGCGAACGGTGCAATTGTTGACGGTCCTCGCCGGTTGGCCAACATCACAGATCGCGCCAAAAGCCGCAACAATCCTTTTATCTTCGGCGATGGCGGCGTTGGCGACTTTGCGCCTCACAGCGCCACGTGGAATGTCGAACTCGAACACAGCTTCACGCGATTACTGAAACTGCGCGTCAATTATCTGAACAGCAATTCCGACGGTGTGGTAGTGGTGGAACCAAAAGTCTTTGAGGGCAAAGATGCGCTGGTGCTGGGCGGCGGAGGCCAATCGCGCTATCGCCAGTTTGAAATCACTGGCAAGTTGAATTGGGGCGAAGGCAAACAGAATTTGTTTTTGTCTTATGTTCACAGCAGCATTCGCGGCAATATCAACGAGTTCAATACCTACATCGGCAACTTTCCGTTTCCGGTCGTGCGTCCGGATCAATTCACGCGGCTGAGCGCCGATTTGCCACATCGCTTTCTGGGTTGGGGAACATTTCATCTGCCGTGGAAACTGCGCTATTCGCCGATTGTCGAATTTCGCAATGGCTTTCCGTATTCGAAACTCAGCGCCAACCAGCAATTCATAGGCGAAGCGAACAGTTTGCGCATGCCGAAGTTCTTTTCTCTGGACAGCCGCATTTCGCGCGACTTTCAGGTCAAGCCGAAATATGCGTTTCGATTTTCGCTGAGCGGATTCAACCTGACCAATCGCAACAACCCGCTGGACGTGCATCGCAACGTAGCCGATCCGCAATTCGGACGGTTTTTCGGCAACTTCCCCAGATTTTTCCGGCTGGATTTCGACGTGATCTTCTAAATCAGAGCAAGCAACATTGGGACATTCTCTTTTGACAGGATGACCAAGATTTCCAGCAGGATTTACAGAATCATCAATAGCAATCAAGTTCCAACTTGGTTTGAATCCTGTTCATCCTGAAAAAAATCATGTCCATCCTGTCTCAAAGTTTCTTGCTTCGATTTAGTCAAAACTTTTTCATCCACGAAGGGACACGAAGACGACACGAAGAAAACCAAAACGATTTTTTCTTCGTGAAACTTCGTGTTCCTTCGTGGATAAAGATTTATGCATTCCTACCTTCGCCGTCTGCCTTTTCCCTTCCCGCCTCTGCCCACGGACTTTACTGCTGACCAGGTGATATCTGCCGCCGTGTGAGACAACGCCCCCAAACACAATCCCAGAAACCCTGCCCACAAGTAGTTTTTATCGGCTTGATCGTAAAAAGAGAACATATCGCTTTTGACCAGATGGAATTGCGCCGTCCAGGTCGTTTGCACTCCTCGCAAATAAGCGTGCCGCAAATACAGTAATGTCGCGCCAAGCAACGCAAACATCACGACAAAATAGAGAATTCGCAAAACCGTTCCCAATACCGGCCCGTGCGACAGCGCCGAACGATGCGGCAATGCGACTTGATACGGTTTCCAGATGAAGCGCAGCGGTCCCCAGCGTTTGTATGGTCGGCTCATCAAATCCAGGTCAGGCCCGAACATCAGTCCGGCGAAAAGCATCGCGCCAGTGGCGATGGCTGACATGACGTGGTCTCCGCCCCAATACATTTCCGCGCCCAGATATGTAAACGGCGCCAGCACATAAGTGATGATGTCGTGCGTGTCGGCATTTGGCATGGCTCAAGTCTCCTTACTTCACTTTGTCCCATCTGTGAAACGCGAAGATAGCGAAGTCACGATGAACAGGTCAAGCCGGGAAATTTCCGAAGATATTTTTTGGAGAAGGTCAGGCGTAATCGGCTTGAGAATAAGGTTTGGGAATTGGCGAATCCACCAGACGCAACAGTGAATAAACGCTCAGCGCGCGTTCAGCCATGTTCGCGGCGGAGTAGTGCTCATGCACTCCGGCGGTTCCCTGTCGAGCCAGATCGTTGGCGAGTTCGGGATTTTTCCAAAGCGAATAAATGGCATCTGCCAAACTGGCGACATTGCCCGGTTCGAACAACAACCCGCCATTGGTTCGTTCGATGATTTCGGTAAAAGACCCGTGACGTGGTTGCACGACTGGGACACCACTAGCCATCGCTTCCAATACCGACAAACCTTTCGCTTCGACGTAAACCGTCGGCACGGAAATCACATCCACGTTTTGAAAGAAATTCAATTTGGCTTCGCGTTCCAAAGCGCCGTGATAATAAAACTCGTCGGCCAAACCGGCTTCGCGCATTTCGCGTTCGATCTTTTGCAAGTAGGGTTTGTGTTCCGGCGCCAGATACCCAGCGACTTCTAGCCGCGCGGGCGCGAAATCTTCCCGCTGTCGCAACAGCCGATAGGCTTCGGCCAACAGGTGCAAGCCTTTCTCCGGCGCAACGCGCGCAAAATATCCTATGCGAAACACCTCGTTGCTTTCGCCGACTGAACGCTGTTTCGGCTTGTAATCTTTCAAATTGATGCCGAGCGGCACGACATGAATTTTGCTGCGCGGGATTTTCAAATACTCCGCCATAAAGTCGGCGTAATAATCGCTGACCGCCAGAAAGGCGTCCACGTATTGCGAATGTTCGTGAATCAGGCTGAGCGCCTGGCTGCGATAAGGCTCGCGCATTCCGTCCAAAAACAAATCTTCGCCTTGCAACGTGCAGCAAATCGGACTTCCCGTTGCTTCTTTGACCGGTTTGGCCAATCCGATCAACATCGAATTCTGCATATCAATGACATCTGATGGTCCGTCGAACGGGTCAGTCTTCAGCCAATCGGTCAGCTTGGCGATTTCTTTACGTTGGTTGCCATCTTCGCCTTTCAGAATCGAAAGCGTCATTTCGCACAGCGAATCCGGGTCAACGGCGATGGAACGTTTTGATGCGGCTTTGAGCGCAAACGACGAATCCCATAATTTATCCAACCAGCGCGGAGTGTGGCGAAAGATGGCCGAATGTTGTTCCAGATACACGCTGATGCCGCCGAAGAACACCTTCTCGCTGCTGACGCTCGGTTCATCGGTCAACGGCGGAGTGTAGAGTGGCTGCAGCGTGACTTCGTGGCCTTGCCGGAGCAATTCCGACGCCAGCGCGTTGTCCCGCAAACAACTGCCGCAATACATTCCGGCGGCTCCGGCTGTGATGTACAGAATCTTCATGGGATAACGTTTATGTCTTTGCTACAATGTCGCGCGTCACGGCCACCCCCTTAAGGAGAAACCATGACAAATCAAGATGACATCCTCATTAAAGCGGAAATCAACGAACTGAAATCTCAATTCACCGAAATGCTCGTTCGCCAAACCAAAACCGAAGCCACTGTCGAGCAACTCAACAAATCCATTGCTGCTGGAAATCGCATGACTATCTGGCAATTCATTAGCTTTGTCGTTGTCATGGCTGGTACATTACTCGGCACAATGTATTGGTCAACTGGCGTTATGGAAAAGCGCTTCGATCAGTTTGAAAAAAGCGTTCATTCAAAATTCGACTTGCTCGAAAAGAATTCCAAAGAGCGACACGAAGAAATGAACAAGCGCCTTGAGCAAACGGAAAAAAGCATGAACGCTCGCTTTGAAGACCTTAGACAGGTGGTGCTTTCCAAACGCTGAGCGTCCATCCTTTTAAGCCAGTCCTCAAGCTGCAACCGCGCGCTGAAACGCCCGGCGCGCATACAAATGTTCGAACAAATTGCCTTCGTGCGGTTGATCCCAGGCGATTTTCATCGTCGGAATCGGGCCGATGTTCAACCGATCCACGTGCGAAGAATTCACCAGCCGATTGATCAGCTTCAGGTCTTTGGTAATTGCCGTCACCACCAGCGAAGGCCCAAAGGCTTCGGGCATTTGTTCCGGTTTGACTTCGACAACGCTGGCAAAGGGGAACAGAAATTCCCGATTGGCCAGCGGATGTTCCGGACTTTCGACGTGAACTATGGTCGGCAGCAAGTACGTTGCGCCGTCAACATTCACCAAACGTTCGCCACGAACTTTGGCCGACATGTCAGTTGCGCCCGATTCGCGCAAGCCGGAATCCACAATCGCCGAAATGCGTTTGGCAATGTCGGCATTGGCAAACGGAGCCAGCAAAGCTTCGGGGTCTTCAGCGTCACGCGGAACGATTTTGGCGACGCGTTCGGCCACAGCCTGAGCAATCTCTTTGCCATGCCGTGTCACCCATACGCCCGAAGCGTTGATGCATGACCGACCGCCGTTTTCCGTGATCGAAGCGACCATGATGTCCAGGTATTTTTCCCAATCGTCCACCACATCATCGCCCAGCACGACTTTGCTGTAACCAGTTCCGTGCAACTCAATGCGCGGATCGCTGGCGTATTTGCCCACGGTCGAAGAATCGCCAAAAAACATTCCGCGCCCGCAGCTTTGCAAAATCGCGCCTGCTCCGCCGTGATCCGCCGGGTAATAGCCAAAGGCTTCTTTCGGCACACCGGCTTTGATCAGCGCCTGCGCGATGCGGTACGGCGACCACGGTTCACTGCTGCCGGGTTTCAACACCAACGGCACTTTCATCGCAATCGAAGGAATCCACAAGCTGTGAACGCCCGGCGAATTGCTCGGCAAAATCACGCCTAGTGAATTCGTGCGCGGAAAGAAACTGACCGCGTGGCCTTCGTGCGTTCCGAACCCGTCGTCGAGAATTTTCAGGTCAATGCCGCGTGTCAGCCCGTCGAGCACGGATTTCATCTCCGCCATCACGCCGCTGATCTTGCTCATGTTTTTGCGAACCAGCACGTGCGGCATGCCCGTTGTTGCCGACAATTGCCGAACGTAATCCTCCGGAGTTTGCGATTCGTCGCCAACCGGCAACGTATCGTTCATAAAATAATCCGCCGCCTGCCGGCACATGGCGATCAACTGTTCGGTCGTAAATGCCGCCAGCATTGCCTGAATGGAGTCCAGGTCAAGCAGGTCGCGCCGAATCAATCCGGCATTGGCCAGACTGACTTCGACAAACGTTTCGCGTGTTCGGAAATGCGGAACGCGCGACACGTCAACACTTTTATATGAATTGCCTTTGCGAAGAATAGGTATGTGAAACATAAAGTTTGTCAATTGTCCTCATCCGTCGTCTCTCTGAGATATTCGTTAATCAGAGACTCGACAATATAAAAGTTGAAACCACTTTGGTAATGAACCCTGTAGAAGTTAACAATATCCGCAACTTCGTATAACAACTGCATTGATTTCGGCAACTGGCCGACTTCGCGAAAACCAAAGCCACTGTCAATGCCACAACTCTCGACAACCTTTTCCTTTAAGTGTTCCAGCGCAGCGACTCTCCTGCTTTCCAATCCCATGGTTTCGCTCAGCAGTGGCAACGTCTGTGCAGCTTGTTCACAAAGATTCCTGAAATAAGTCTGGCTGAACATTTCCAATCGAAGCAACTCAAGAAACTGTTCTCGCACATAAAAATGCACTTTCTCTGCATAAGGAATACCAAGAGCTTTGATCTTTATCAGCTCTTGCACATCAACCAGGTCTTTTTGCCTTTGCGGATTTGTCATGCCAGAAGCAAGTTTCAAGCTAATGAGATTATCAAGCGTAAGTGTTTTAACCTGATTAATGACTATGCTCGCTGTTCCAGGAATCGGAAAGCTAATGGGTTTTACTTCTCCATCTCCGGGATACTCACCCGCGGTGATGATTTCAATTGGAACGTTCCTTAAAATCTCGCGGAAAGTTTTCTTCGCTCCCTTGAACTTTTCCACATATCCAAGCCCGACAAGTTCTTGATGAAATTTCTCAAGCCCCTCTTTTGTCATGAGCAGATCAATGTCCGAAGTGAAGCGTTGATAGCCATGTTGGTTCAAAGCCACAGCGCCAATCACAGCGTAATCAATGCCGTGTTTTTCCAGATCAGCAACCAGTTTTTTCAGAGTTTCATTCAGCATGCCTTTGCCCTCAAAGAAATCCAGACCTTCTTCGTAAGCCAACACGGGAGACAACAAGACCTGTTGAAAGTCGGTTGGATGTGTTCCTGGTTGGTGGCTCTGCGCGACGCTCATAACAAACTACTTGCTCTGGAAAAGGTTTTGTAAAAATCCAAGACCGGGAAAGTTCGACGGCGAAACGATAGCGTGCGTCGCGTGTTTTCACAATCTCGTAAGTCTGGGCTGGAAAATGAAAAGCGCGGCTGAGGAGTCGCTTCTCACATCTTAATCAACAGCAAAATCAGGATTCGGCGCTGACGGCGTCTTCGACAACGTCGTGAGCATGTGCATGCTTCGGAAAAACTTCTGGAATGTCGAACGGCTCTTGCGGAGCGCGCCAGTTGTCCAGCATGGCCACTTGCTGAACGCAGGCGATGGTGCAGAACTTGGCGCAGGGTTTTTCCGTGCGAAATTCGTGATCCAGATGTTCGCGCGTGTATTCCGCCAGCGGAATTCCCGGATAACCCCGTTGTTGCGAACAGTAATGCACCAAACCGTCTTCGCAAATGTACAGATAACGCGCCCCGGCACGACAGCGCCAATTGTGCGGACGCCCGTAAGCCAGATCGTCCTGAAATTGATTCAACCAGCCGAATTTCTTTTTCCCGTAACGGCGAAGTTTTTTGTAGACCTCTTCTTCCTTGCCGCTCAGGGGTTTCAACTGGCCGCTGTGGTCGTGAATGATGCCCAGAGTCGAACCGAAGCCGAGTTCTACTGCGCGTTCGGATACGGTCACGGCGTCTTCTGGATTTTGAATCCCTCCGCCAATCACGGAATTGATGTTGATGTGAAATTTGGCGAATTTCGACAGATTGACCAGATACCGGTCAATGACCTTCAGGCTTTTCTGCGAAACCTTGTCGGGTTTGACGTTGTCAATGCTGATTTGCAGATATTCCAATCCGGCGCGATTGAGCTTTTCGATGTTCTCACGCGTCATGTAATACCCGTTGCTGATTAACCCGGCGATCATTCCGTGCGAGCGGATGTGGGTGATGATGTCGAAAATCTGCGGATGCAACATCGGCTCGCCGCCGCTGATGGTAATGGTTGTCGTGCCGAACGAAGCCAGCTTATCCAGCCGCCGCTTCATTTCCTCAAAGGGCACGGGTTCGGAAACCTTGTCGTATTCGTTGCAATATCCGCAGGCCAGATTGCAGCGACGCATGGGAATGACATGCGCCAGAATCGGGTGCTTGGTCGAAGCCAGGCCTTTGGCAACGAGTTTTGCTTCACGCAGAGTTCGGCTAAGTTTGCTGCTGCTCAGGTCTGTCATTGAAATCTTTCGGTACGGGTGAAGTACCTTGCCTCCTGATCGTCTTGGACAGAGTTGGAAAAATTGACGAAAAGGACGAGCTTTGTTTGGCTCGTCCTTTTCGCAACCGTTGAGTTATTTTTGAATCACAAAGAAGTGCGGTTTACAGCTTGTCCAGAATCTTGGTTCCGCCCGGCAGATTGACGACGAATGCCGAATCGGCGATGTTCGTATTGACCTGCGTATTTTTGAGCGTGATGACGGTGTAATCGCCGTTGCGTTCGACCATCTTCCACTGCACCGGCAATCCGCTTTGCGAAACCCAGATATCAATCGAAGTAAAGTCGCTCCTGGTTTTCGGAATCAACCGCAGAACCGAAGCCATCTGCCCGTTGACCGGCGCATCGCCCGCAATTTCCATGTTGTAATTGTTGAGCAGCGCTTTCAGAGAACCATCCAATCCGACCAGATTGGCGGCGGTTTTTCCTTTGGTGGCTTTGCTGACCGTGCTTTTCAACGCCTGGTTCAGCCGCGGTTCATAAAAAGTGTAGTTTTCGCCAATCACCGACAGGGTTTTGACACCGGGTTTGGTGTAATCAATTCGCAGCTTGCCTTTTTCTTTTCCGACACCCGGTTTGTAAATCAACGTGCCGTAATCGGAATCCTTGCTGCCGATTTGCGGATTCACTTTTTCCTGAACCAACTCGGCTTTCAGGCTTTTCATTTGTTTGTGAGCATTCTCCATCTTGTTGAGAATGCCAGTGAGAATCTGGGGCGACGCTTTGACATCGAGAACCGACTGCGCTCCGACCAAAGCCAGAGCTAAACCGGTAATCAGCGTCAATGTCATAAATTTTTTCATTCGTTACTTCTCCATCTCCGTATGGCTTGTAGGTTACAACCGCTGGACTGTTTATTTGATCCAGACCCTATAGCCGTTTAACCGCGTCTGCGGGTTGATAAAAGGTTCAAATTTGATGACCTGTACATCCTGTTTGAGTTTGTCGCTCAAGTAAAGCGATAAAGCCTCCTGCGGCGAATTCAAAATCAACTCGGATTTGTTCAGCTTGTTCAAAAACATCTGCAATTCGGTAACAGAAACTTCCTGAACCGTTTCGCCCGGCTTCGATGCCGAAACGAGTCGCTCATTTGCCTTGACGGTTTGGACGCCTGCGCGGTCACGATCTCCGAAGTATTTGCTCGGAACCAGAAAGATCGTGCCAATAATCAGCGCGCAAAGAAGATCGTACTGCCAGGTTCCGCGTTCGTGCGACCACATAATGATGTTTTTGATTCCCACGAATAGCGATTTCATCTCACGTTTTTATGCAATATTACGACGACTGTTGTCACTTCTCGCCGACAATCATTCCGTCGCGCATGTGAACTGTTCGTGTAGCCACCGCCGCAGCTTCGGGGTTGTGCGTAATCATGACGATGGTCTGATTCAGTTCGCGGTTGAGCTTTTGCAGCATCTCCAGGACGATTTCGGAATTTTCCGAATCCAGATTTCCCGTCGGTTCATCGGCCAAAATGATGGCCGGACGATTGATGATTGCTCTTGCTATGGCGACTCGCTGCTGTTCCCCACCCGAAAGCTCCAAAGGCTTGTGGCGCATTTTATTTTCGAGCCGTAATAACCGCAAGACTTCGCGACGAGTCTCTTCCTCCACAATTTTCTTTCCGTTGCCGTGAATGTGTTCGGCCAACCGCAAATTGCCTTCGGCGGTCAAGGTCGGAAACAGATTGAATCGCTGGAACACAAATCCAATCTTGCGACGGCGTGTGTCGGTTCGTTGCGCGTCGGACATTCCGGCCATGTCTTCGCCATCCACGATCACCTTGCCTGAAGTCGGTTTCAGCAATCCGCCCAGAATGTGCAACATCGTGGATTTACCGCATCCCGAAGGCCCCATAATCGAAATGAACTCGCCGCGCCCGACCAACAAATTGACTCCGCGCAGAGCGTTCACGTCCACTTTGCCGACGCGATAAGTCATCACCAAATTTTCAGTTTTTAGAATTGCGTCCATTGCAAAGTTTCCAGTTTCCGGTCGCCAGTTTCCAGTCGCCAGCCACTTCTCAACTGGAAACCGGAAGCTGGCAACTGGAGACTTCTATTCATAAGACAAAGCCTGCACCGCATCTTTGTTCGCCGCGCGAATCGCCGGGTACAGCGCGCCCAAAGCTCCGGCTCCCAAGCCGATCAACCCGGCTCGCAAAATCCACGACCAGGTGAATTCCAGTTGCAGAGTCGTTGCCCGCTCCAATACCCAGGCGGCAAGAACCGAAATGACCAAACCGACCAGAACTCCGATCAAGCTGATGGTCAACGCTTCTTTTTCGATGACGCCGATGATGAAGCCTTTCGATGCTCCCAGCGATTTCAAAATGCCGATTTCGCGTGTGCGCTCGGTAATCGTCGTGTACATCGCCAGCAAAATGACCAGCGCGCTGACAATCACCGACAGCACCATCACCGCGCGAACAAAGCCTTTGATTCCGGGAATTTCCCGCCCAGCGCTCATGCCAAGTTCGCGCGTCAGAATCACATTGTTGTTCGGCAACGCCTCGTTAATCCGTTGCTGAACTTCTGCCTGCTTATTGGGGTCGGCGACTTTGACCAGAATCGAGAAGCATTTATTTTCGGCAGCCAGCAATTTCTGCAACTCGGACAACGAAACTTTGATTCTTGATCCAGCCGACGGTGAGTAAATCCCGGCGACCTTCATCGTATTCCCGAACACCTGCATTTCGCTGCCGACCGTCAACTTGCTGTGATAAGCCTTGTAATCGTCAATCAGTACTTCGCCGTCGGCCTGGATCGAACGTCCTTCGACAATCTTGATTCCTGTAATTTCAGAATAACTGTCGAACTCGATGCCTTCGACCAGTTCAATGCCCAATCCGCTGTTTCCTGCCTGGACATGCAATGCGTAAGGGCTGACTTGCTTGACACCTTCGATTTGCCGCAGCCGTTCGGCATAACGAACATCCACAGGATTTTTGGAAGAAGCCGTCAGTAACGAAGCGTCGCGGCCAAACTGAATCTCTGCCCCAATTCCTCGTTCGCGCCGAATGCGGTCGTTGAGCATTCCTTCGACCAAACCGGTATTCAGAACAATCAGCACCACGCCCAAAGCTACGCCGGCCACGCTGAGCAGAGTGCGTGTCGGACGCTGTCGAATGTTGGAAGCTACCAGATTGTCCATGCAGATTTGCGCTTCATACTTACAGCGCAGGCGGTTTGTCCAAATCCACTTCTTTCAGTTTTTCAGTGTTTTCCAGCGTGAACGCAGTGGCAGGTAGTTCAGGATTGACCTCGAAGTTCAGTTCATTGAACAACAACCGAGCAGAATATCCATCGTGAGGACGACTGACCAGAATCACGCTCGGCCAGAGATCGGCGCTGCTTTCGCTCAATTTCTTGTAGTCGGAATAATAGACTTCAGTCGTCAATGTGCCTTTGGCGTCAAACAGTTGCTGGCGTACGAATTTCAAATCGCTGGTTCGATCAAACCACATCCGTCGAGTCACGCGGGAAATCCCTGTTCCCATTCCCGGCACGCCAAGTTCGATTTCAGACACCACATAAAAGCTACGCAACACGCGGGCATTTTTCGGCGCTTTCGGCGTCGGATCAGGTTCTTCGATCAGCGCTTCTTCCATTAAATAGGTGAATCGCGAATCATTCAGAGTCAGCGGACGCATCATCAACGCTTCGGTAAAGTGAAACGGACGCGCCGCCACCAACCCGCTGTTGGCTTTTTCGCCCAGCTTTTCGCGCCACATGCTGTAATCGGCATCGTTGGTTCCGATCAAAAAACTCGGCGATTGTTTATAAAGAGCGACCTTGAACTTGCTGGATTCCGAAACCATTTCGGCAATCTTGATCTTGCCGATTGGCGCGTTGATGATCAGCCGTATTCTATCCGGCCGCATCAACACCAGATTGGAATCTGTTTCCGGCCAACGTTCGGCAAGCCCCGTATCCTGAAAGACAATGCCGACTCGCGCTCTGAGCGATTGCAGGTCTGCAAACGGCTTCACCTGTTTGACCAAATCCTGGAAACTGGCGTCTGCGAGCGGAGTGAGCAATTTGGGAATGGAACGATCTTTGGTGACGATCAAACTTTTGCAGGAACTAACCATCAAAGACAGTCCGACCATCGCCATCAATACGCCTGCACGCAGCAACTGACGCCCGTTTTCCCGCCACAATCGGTCTTCTTGAACCATAAAGCCTAAAGGTATTTGCGAACCGCTAAAAACAAGGGCGCGAAGCTAACAGATGGTTTTTGGGATGTCAAATTTTGATGTCCGGGAGCGCCTGAACCGCTCGCCTACTCGCTCCCAACCTCGCCAAAGACGCTGGCTTGACGCGATTTACGCGGCTCGCGTACACTCCGGCTGTCTCAAAAACCTTCCAACTCGGGTGATATGTTTGGAGCTTGATCCGGCGTTCCTTTGACTCAGAGTTGAAGACGGCAAACATTTCCGGCAAACACTTTGCGATTGCCCGTTCATTGGTTTGCCAACTCTGCGGATTTCGCTCAAATAAAGAAGCAAACAAGTAGGCCACCTTCGAGAGGAGATAAGTTGTTATGTTACACAAGTCGTTCACAAGAAATGCCGCGCGTCGCACCGCGCTGTTTTTGATTGTTACGTTGCTCGTTTCGTCTTTGTCCGTCTTTGCCCAGGATAAGAAAAAGCAGGACAAGGACAAGCAAAAACGCGCTGCGGAAGAAAAGCTGAAGAGCGTTTACAAACGTTGGGTGAATGAAGACGTGCTGTGGATCATCACCGACGAAGAGCGCAAAACGTTCAATTCGCTGAAAACCGACGACGAGCGCGAAAACTTCATTGAACAATTCTGGCTGCGCCGCGATCCCGACCCTGATACCGACGCCAACGAATACCGCGAAGAGTATTACCAGCGCATCGCTTACGCCAACGAACAATTCACCAGCGGTATTCCCGGATGGAAAACCGACCGCGGACGCATTTACATCATGTTCGGGCCTCCTCATCAGAAAGAATCGCACCCATCAGGCGGCAGTTACGACCGACCGATTTGGGAAGGCGGCGGTTCGACTTCGACCTATCCGTTTGAAATTTGGTGGTATCGCTACATCGAAGGAGTAGGCTCCGACGTGGAAATCGAATTCGTTGACCCGACAGGTTCCGGCGAATATCGTATTGCCCGCAATCCCAACGAAAAAGACGCCCTGCTGTACACCCCGAATGCCGGTTTGACGCTGGCGGAACAGCTTGGGCTGTCGAACAAGGCCGACCGTATCGCTTACGGCATGTTCGGGCCGAGCGGCGCGGGCGGTGGCGGTGGTCAGATGTTCGGCATGCGCGCCAAAGACCAGCCGTTCGAGCGTTTGGATTTGCTGGCTCGGTTGCAAAAACCGCCGAAGGTCAAATTCAACGATCTGGCTGCGTTGGCCGCCGAATCCGATTTGCCGAAAGCCAGCTTTGACATATTGGCTGCCGGGTTGAACATCAATCTGCTGCGCGTGACGGAAAACGCGGTGTTGTCTTCGTTCACCGTGCAACTGGAAAATTCCGACCTTGTGTACAAAGACATCGGCGGATTGCCGCAAGCCGCGATCAACATTTACGCCAAGATCACCAACGTTGCAGGCCGTCGCGCCGGTCAATTTGAAGATGTGGTGACTTCCAGTTACACGCCGGAAGCGCTGGAAATCGGCATGCAGCAGCGTTCTGCGTATCAGAAAAACGTCGTGCTGCCGCCGGGCAATTACAAAATTGACCTGGTCGTCCGCGATGTGAACAGCGGCAAAACCGGCGTCATCAAACAGGGATTCGTCGTTCCGCGTTATGAAGAAGGCAAGCTCTCGACTTCGACCATGATCCTGGCTTCGCGCATTGAACCGATGGCCGGGCGTTTGTCCACAGGCCAGTTCGTACTCGGTTCGTTGAAAGTGCTGCCGAACGCGACTGGCGAATTCAAACAGGATCAACCCCTGGGCGTTTACATGCAGGTGTACAACATAGCCATTGACCAGGCGACGTTGCGCCCCAGCGTTGACATCGAATACGTCATCACGCAACGCGACAAGGAAATTATGCGCCTCAAGGAAGATGGCCAAAACGGCATGAGTTCGATCAACAACCAGCAGATCACGCTGGCGCGAACGTTCTCGCTCAAGGATTTCAAACCGGGCTTTTATGACGTTCACGTCGAAATCAAAGACAACGTTGCCGGTGTTACCCTGAAAACCGACAAGGACAACTTCCAGGTGAAGTAATCGCGGATTGCAGAATGCGGATTGCGGATTTCTCAAATTTCAGACTTGAGAAAAACGACAATCCGCATTCCGCGATCTGAAATCTTGCAGTTCTCTCCCCTTCCCTCAAGAATCAGCCCCCAAAGTTTCGATTTCGCCCCTCACTTAAGCTTCAAGAGGTTCCAAAATGAGCAAACGAATAATTCAAATCTCCATATCCATTGCGACATTGTGCCTGTTCTTGCCGGTGTTTTCTGTGTCAGGGCAGGAACGGCGACTGACTTATGAAGACTGGTACGGGGACGTAAAAAAGATTCTTGCCGATCATTACACTGGCAAAACCGTCAAGCTGAAAATGGCGATTCCGGCGACCCGGCGCGGGTTGGAATTGGTGGATGGTTCTTTGGATCGCGCGACCGCTGCACCTTCGACCGAAACGCTGGCTCAATCCGGCGACGATGTCACCATCCAAAGTTTTATCGTTCGGGATACAGACATCGAACTGTTGCTGAACAAAAACGGCGAAAAACCCAAAGGCAGGTTCTTTCCGAAAAAGCCACGCATCAAGCTGCGATTTTCGCGCGAACTGACGGCCAAAGACATGACCATCGAAAACATCAATCGCTGGTTGTCACCGGCAATTGACGTAACGGCGCTGGGAAGCGCTCAACAGGCTTCGGTTGCGCTGCCAATGCCCGTGGTCAAGGAAACGCCCGCGCCGACGGTTGTCAAATCATCTGAAGAAATGTCTGCGGGATTGCCCACGCCAACGATCGTCAGCGATTTGGCGACATCTGAAACCGAGTACGCAGAATTGACGGTCGAATGTCCCGGAAAATATGCGCGAATTTACATTGACGATGCTTACAGCGGATATGCGCCGCGCACGATTCGTTTACGCGCCGGAGTGCATTCGATTCTGGTGATGGCTGATGGGTATTCGGCGTGGGAACAGCGATTGTTCATCCCGGGCGGAAAAGCTTCGGTCCTCAAAGCTCAACCAGCCCGGTAATGACAATCAGTGAACGCGCGAGAGTAAAAGCGCTGGTTATGATTCGAGCCTGGCGTCCATGGTGATTTTCGCGTTCAACAACCGCGAAATCGGGCATCCGGCTTTGGCGTTGTTGGCGGCGGTTTCAAACGCTTCCTGACTCGCGCCGGGAATTTTGGCAACCACGTCCAGATGGATTTCGGTCACGGTGAATCCCGCATCGGTTTTTTCCATGGTCACGGTCGCCGTCGTGTTGATGCTTTCCGCAACCAATCCCGCATTTCCAAGCTGCCCCGAAAACGCCATCGAAAAACACCCTGCGTGAGCCGCTCCGATCAATTCCTCCGGATTGGTTCCGATGCCGTCTTCAAAGCGAGTGCCAAACGAGTATTGCGTGTCGGACAAAACTCCGCTGGCGGTGGAAATTGTGCCTTTGCCATCCTTGAGACCGCCTTTCCAAACGGCGGAAGCTTTACGTTTCATTCAGTCCCTCCAATAGTGATGTTGCCGCAACAGCGGCGGTTAATGGCAAACGACTTTTTTGAGAGTTGTTTGCCTGTGAAATCAATTGGCGCCAGTCATTGAATTCCAGTCCAATTGATGCCTCAAAACGATTTTTCAGAAATTGTTTTTAGCAGCGCTCAGCCGTTGTCTCCGCGCCGCAACTGATTCACCAGCAGATGCGCCTGTCGCGTCGGTTCAGGTTGGCGATATTTGGTGACGGAACGCAACGTCAGTTCAACCGCCGAATTCAAATCCATTAGATGCCCGGCGGAAACGTATACCGGCGCAACATTCTTTTTCGTTCTCAACGCAACGCCGACCAGTTCATGTTTGTCCACCAAAGGCGATTGGCATCCGGCTTCCCACCCAAGTTCGCCGTGCTGACCAACCAGAATGCTTTTCGCACAACCAAGCGTCGGTAAATCCAGAATCAACCCTATGTGACAGGCGATGCCGAAACGACGCGGATGCGCCAAGCCTTGACCATCCAGCATCAGCGCATCCGGTTTAGTTCTCAATTTTTCCCAGCATTCCAAAAACGAAGGCGTTTCGCGAAAACTGAGCAAACCCGGCAGATACGGAAATTTCGCCGTGCTGCGAACGCTGGCCGTTTCGATGATCTGCAACTCCGGCAGACTCAGCACGACAATCGCCGAATGAATCACGTCCGAAAATCGGTTGAAGGAAATATCCGCTCCGGCAATCGTGTTGATTTCGCGCGGCGGCGGTTCAATGCGAACCAGCGAACGCCATTGTTTCTGCGCCTCAACGGCTTCTTTCGGCGTCAGATTCCAACTGGTCAGCGGAAACTTCATGAAGCAAGGGGATTTACGCCGCGATTTCGACGAGAGTCAGGTCAAAATGGAGTTCTTCACCGGCCAGTGGATGATTGGCATCCAGCGTGACGGTCGTTTCCGTCAGTTCGGTGATGACCAGCGGGATGCTGCCTTGCGGAGTCTGCATTTCGATGGCCAGGCCCAGTTCCGGTTCGACATCGCCCAGGTTGAATTGTTCGCGGCTGATGGTTTGAACATATTCTTCGATTCGTGGCCCGTAAGCCTGCTCGGCAGGAATGACGATGTTCTTGGTTTGGCCGACCTGCATGCCTATCAGCGCGCCGTCGAAACCCGGAATCACTTGCCCCGCGCCGACCGTGAAACCCAACGGCTCGCCGCCTTCCGATGAATCGAAGACCTGTCCGTCATCGAATTTTCCGGTGTAATGCACCTTCACGGCGTCGCCGCTTTTAACTGTAGACATTGATGTGTTCCTTTCAGAATTGTAGCTTCGAGATGAAGCAGGATTTAAGACCATCGTCAGCTTCGCATACGGATTTGTAAAAAGCCAGTAGCCACATTGCTTGAAAATACCGTGCGCTTACCGTAGCTTCGCGCGCGTGAAGGCATTACGTTTTGAACACGGCGAATTGAAGTTGGCGGAAATCCCCACGCCCCACAGCGAAGACGAAGCTCTGGTGCGCGTGACGCTGGCCGGGGTCTGCAACACAGACCTGGAAATCGTGCGCGGCTACGCCGGATTCAACGGCACTCTGGGTCACGAATTCGTAGGCGTGGTCGAAGCTTCGCCGGACAAATCGCAGATCGGTCGTCGAGTCGTCGGCGAAATCAACATCGGCTGCGGCAACTGCGAAAACTGCCAGGCAGGCGATGCCAGGCATTGCGCGACGCGAACCGCCTTGGGCATTCATCACCGCGATGGAGCCTTTGCCGAGTTTTTGACCTTGCCGCCACAAAACCTGTTCGTAGTTCCCGACAATGTTTGCGATCAACAAGCAGTGTTCACCGAACCGCTGGCCGCCGCTTGCGAAATTCTGGATCAAGTTTCGATTGCGACTTCACATAAAGTCGCCGTCATTGGCGACGGCAAACTGGGTCAATTGATCGCTCGCGTGATGGCGACAACCGGTTGCGAATTGATTTTGATCGGCAAACACGCCGACAAGCTGGAACTTGCGGCGCAAGCCGGAATCAAAACACTGAAGCTCGGCGCTGAAATGCTGTCGCCAAGAAGCTTCGACTTCGTCATCGAAGCCAGTGGTTCTGCCAGCGGATTGCAAACAGCGCTAGAGCTGGTGAAAACGCGCGGAACGATAATTTTGAAATCTACCTTTCACGGCGGAGCGGTTCCGGTGGACACCACTCGCATCGTGGTGGATGAAATCTCACTCGTCGGTTCGCGTTGCGGACGATTTGAATCGGCGCTTAAACTGCTCGAATCCGGCCAGGTCAGCGTCGAACCGTTGATCGCCGCCGAGTTCAAACTTGATGATGCCGTCAACGCGATGGCTTACGCGGCAAAACCTGGCACACTGAAAACTCTACTGACTACTGTCTACTGACTACTCAAAGAAATGTACCCTGCTGGAAATCTGTTCATACCCGCGCCGCACGGCCAACTCGAAGCGATCTATCGCCCGAAAACCAATTCCGCCGAACGAATCGCGTTGGCGCTGCACCCGCATCCGCTGCACGGCGGCACAATGCACAACAAAGTCGTTTTTCGAGCGGCAAAGGCATTGACGGAATCCGGCTTTGAAGTCCTGCGCTTCAATTTTCGCGGCGTAGGCGCCAGCACAGGCCAATACGACGAAGGACGCGGTGAATGCGACGATGCGCGCGTGGCTCTGGAATTTCTGCTTGCCGATCAGCCAAACGCGCGTGAAGTCGTCATCGCCGGATTTTCCTTCGGTTCGATTGTCGGGTTGAATGTCGGCTGCCGCGACGCCCGGGTTCATCGGTTGATTGCGATTGGCGCTCCGGCGCGATTCGGCAAGCTGGACTGCCTGTTCGACTGCCCAAAGCCAAAATTATTCATTCACGGTTCGGAAGACGACATTGCGCCGCTGGAACCGCTGCAAGAATTTCTGGCCAAACTGCCCGCCGACAGCAATCACCGGTTGGAAACAATTGCCGGAGCGGGACACTTTTTCGACGATCAGGCTCAGGAACTGATGCAAACGGTCAAGAATTTTATCGGTCAATAATCCTGGAAAAACCATGCGCTTCAAACCATTCCAAGTCGCACGCTTGTTCGGCATTCCGCTGATGATTGATTACAGTTGGTTGCCGATGGCCGCTTTGCACGTCTGGCTGGTGGCGCAATTCTGGTTGCCGCTGAAAGTCAGTCCGCCATTGCCGTTGTGGCAAAACCTGCTGTTCGGCGTCGGCATCACGGCATTGTTTTTTGCATCGGTGTTGGGGCACGAATTGGCGCACGCCTTCATCGCGCGACTCGAAGGAATCAAGATTTACGATATTCAGCTTCACATCTTCGGCGGCTGGGCGCGATTGGTTGGCGAACCGCGCACGGCGATGGCGGAATTCCGTGTCGCCATCGCCGGTCCGGCAGCGTCGTTTTTGTTGGCGTTTTTTTTCTGGCTCTGCCTGTATACGGTGCAGGAATTCACCAGCCGGACCTTGCTGGAACGCGCTCTGGCCGCAGGCTTCCTTTATCTGGCAGCCGCCAATCTGTTTTTGGCGATGTTCAATTTGCTTCCTGGTTTGCCGCTGGACGGCGGACGCGCCATGCGGGCTTATCTGTGGCACAAACGCGGCGACATTCTTTCGGCGACTCGCACCATGAGTCGTATGGGTGTCGGCATCGCTTACATGCTGATGTCTTACGGAATTTTTCTGATCGGATACGGGATGATTCGCGGGACAGTCTGGCAGGATTTTGTCGTCGCGGTGTGGATGATGGTGCTTGGTGTGTTTTTGAAAAACGCCGCCGAAAGCGATTACCGCAACCGCCAGCGTCAAGCCGCACAATCTCATTCAGACGGCCAGCGCGAACTGGTCATTGCGCCGGGAACAGTCGGCGAAGTGATGAATGCTCCGGCAGTGAGCATCGCGCCGGAACTCAGCGTCAGCGATTTCGTGGACAACATCCTGCCCCAAAACCGGCTGGTGAATTTCGCCGTCGCTCACGAAGGCCGGTTGCACGGCATTTTATCGCTGGTCAAATTGCGTGAATTGCCCGCCGAATTGTGGGAACAGACCATCATACGCGACGTGATGCTGCCCATCAGCGAAGACTTGTTCGTTCCAGTGCGCGCTTCCATCGAACACGCACAGCGCAAATTGAAATCCAATCAGTTGGGCTTTTTGGCAGTCATTGACCAGGATGGTTTTCTGGTTGGTTCGCTGAACCTGAACGATCTGGAACGCGCGGTTTGAGAACGCAAGCCGGATTGGGTTTGATGGAAAAAACGCGCCGTTTAGCTTATGCTCTCGCCGCTTCGATGTCCCGCTCGAACTTCTTCACATAAGTCGAATACATACTTTCGGAGGAATTATCCAAGTGCAATCTTCTGTGCAAACCGGTGCCAAGTCGAAATCTGCCGGGAAAGTCGAAACTGTCAATGCAGAGACCGGATTGTCCGGCATAGGCATTCTGATGCTGCGAATCGCCGTGGTTATCGGCGGCGCATCGGTCATGATCGTCGAAATTCTAGGCTCTCGCGTTCTGGCTCCGGTGTTCGGAACTACGCTTCACGTGTGGAGCGCGTTGATTACCGTCACACTGGCGGCTCTGGCAATTGGTTATGCCTGGGGCGGACGCATCGCCGACAAACGTCCGGGACTCGGTATGCTAATGACCGTCATGGCCATTGCGGGCGGGGTGTTGCTGATTGCCGATCTGATTACCAAACCGGTGCTCAACGCCGCTTATGGAGCCGGAATGATCGGCGGAACTTTTGTCGCGGCAATTTTGCTGTTTTCACCGACATTGCTGTTGCTCGGAATGATTTCGCCGATGGCGGTGCGCGCAGCGGCGGATCAATCGCATCTGGGAACCAGCGTAGGCAACTTGTACGCCATCTCGACCATCGGTTCGGTCATCGGCAGTCTGGCGGTTTCTCTGCTGATTATTCCCAACATGAGCGTTCACACGGCAATCATCGGCACGGCTGCTTTGCTGGCCGTTGTGCCGCTGTGGTACCTGCTTACGCGCAAACGAATGCAACATGCGGCGTTGTTGCTGGTCGGATTGGCGGTAGCTTCGGTCGGCACGGCGCTCGCCGGTCAGGAAGCGGACAAGGAAGTTCTTTACAAAAACCAGGCCTATCGTGTAACCGCTCGCGTACCGTCTTCGTATGGCGATTTGGTGGTCAGCGATCATGGCGGCGTCAAATACCTGTTTCTCAACGGCGTTCAGCAGGGATCGTTGATTGGCGACGTTTCGTATGCGCCTTACGCTTACGGCCTGATGCGGTTGGCAACGGCCAAAGGCATCCCGAAAAAAGTGATGATCTGGGGCCTGGGCGCAGGAGTTTACGCGCGGGCGATGGCCGAAGCCGGTTCGGATGTCACGGTCATCGAAATTGACCCGATGTCGGAAAAAGTCGCGCGTGAACATTTTGACCTGCCAGCTTCGGTCAAGGTCATCGTTGGCGACGCTCGAACCGAGACGCGACGTTTGTCGGAAAAATACGATGTCATAGTGCTGGACGCTTTCAGCGGAGATTCGCCGCCGTTTCATCTGCTGACGCGCGAAGCTTTCGCCGATTTGAAAGAAAAGCTTGCGCCGGACGGGTTGGTTGTGGCAAACATCGTCGGCGGAATTTCCGGCGAAGCAGCCCGATTGGTTTCGTCGGTGGTCATGACGCTGGAAAGCGTTTTTGGCAAAACGCAGGTTTTTTCGCCCAACCTCTATTTGGCGAAAAAACGCGACCCGAATCTGAATACGGCGACCTTTGCTTCAACAATGTTCCCGGTTTGCGGAGAATTACCCGAAACGCCCGTTCCATTCACCATGAAAGTTTCGGAAGGAATCCGCCAGATGAATTACATTGACTCGGTGTTTGTTTCACGAATCGAACTGCCGCGCGATAATGCGGTAATTCTGACCGATGCCTTCGCCCCACTCGAAGCCTGGTCGGATGCGGCGGTTCAGGCAATGCGGTATTAATTTTTTTCGTCGCCCAAATTCTCGACCGGCGCAAAGCCGGAAATCTTCATCATACACTCCGATCCCCACCGCTTTAGGGCGGATGACTTGCTATTGTTTTTACAGATTGCCAGTTTGGATGTTGCCCCGGCAAGAATTCATAAGCTCGAGCTTTCCGAGCAAAAGGAGTGGTGTTGCAATGAAAAGATCGCGTTTTCTAGTTTTGCTGTTGCTCCTCACCGCAACGGGATTATTGGCAGGCGGGTTGATCGCCCGCGCCAAATCGTCGAATGCAGGTTCGCAGGAACTTCGGCAGATTGCTGCGAAAAAGATCGCGCCGTGGGTGATGTCAAAAACCGGCGCCGGCAAAGAAGCAGAATTTCTGGTGATAATGGGCGACCGCGCCGATTTGAGCGCGGCGGATTCTCTGCCTACCAAGGAAGAAAAAGGCCGTTTCGTCTTCAATATCTTGCGCGCCAGGGCCGAAAGCTCTCAAACCGCCTTGTTGAACTGGTTGGACGAACGCAAAATCGCCCACCAGCAGTTTTATATCGTCAATGCCGTTCTGGTTTCCGGGTCGCAGGAACTGGCGATGGAAATCGCCGCCCGTCCAGAAGTTGCCAGCATCATCGGCAATCCCGAAATTCAGGGACTCCGCCCGGTCGAACTCGCCGATTTAAGCGATGATGAAAAATCCTTTTCCGAATCCACATCAAACAACGCGCAACTAAACGTCGAAATGGGCATAGGCAACGTGCGCGCGTCCGAAGTGTGGGCCATGGGCTTCACCGGCCAGGGAATCACCATTGCCGGTCAGGACACCGGAATTGACTGGAACCATCCGGCATTGAAAAACCGTTATCGCGGTTGGGACGGCACAAATGCCAATCATGATTTCAACTGGCACGACAGCATTCACGCCGATAATCGCAATTGCAGCAAAGATTCAGTCGCGCCCTGCGACGACGACGGACACGGAACGCATACGATAGGTTCCGCCGTTGGAACCGATGGAGTCATCAACCAGATTGGCGTCGCTCCCGGCGCAAAATTCATCGGTTGCCGCAATATGAATCTGGGCAACGGCACACCGGCGACTTATCTGGAATGTCTGGAATGGATGCTTGCGCCGTATCCGATTGGCGCAACGCCAGCTCAGGGCGATCCATCAAAAGCGCCTGACATCACTGTGAATTCCTGGACTTGCCCGCCGTCAGAAGGCTGCGAACCGAACACATTGAAAGCCGCCATCGAAGCCCAGCGAGCCGCTGGTATTGTGACCGTCGCTGCCGCGGGCAACAGCGGAGCCGCCGGTTGTTCTTCAATCAAGGAACCACCGGGAATTTACGACGCGGCTTATACCGTGGGCGCTCACACTGCCGCCAACAATCTGATTGCCGGGTTCAGCGGACGCGGCCCGGTGACGATTGATGGCAGCAATCGCTCCAAACCGGACATTACCGCTCCCGGAGTGCTGGTTCGTTCGGCGATTCGCGGAGGCAGTTACACTTTTCTGAGCGGGACTTCGATGGCCACGCCACACGTAGCCGGAGCGATTGCGCTGCTGTGGTCGGCGCATCCAGAACTTCGCGGTCAGGTGGAATTGACCGAAAACATCTTGAACGAATCCGCCGTGCGCGTCATGACCACGGATTGCGGCGGCACGAATACCAGCATTCCAAACGCCGTGTATGGATACGGTCGGCTGGACGTGAAAGCGGCTGTTGACCTTGCCGCGACGACTCTGAACCAGACGGAGTTTATGTTTGGCGTCAAAGGCGGATCGGGCGAAATCATCGTCAGCGCCATGCCAAACGTGACCTGGCGCGCAATCAGCGATGCCAATTGGATCAGCATCGCAGCCGGGCAAACCGGAACCGGCTTGAGCGCAGTGTTCTTCTCGGTCGCCCCCAACCCCAGCCCTGACGCGCGAACCGGTCATTTATTGATTGCCGGACGAAAAGTCATTATTTCTCAACCGGGATTGGTGCCGCCATTTACAGTATCCGGCACGGTTCTTAGTTCGACTGGATTGGCTATCCAAGGTGTCCGACTGAGTTTTTCGCGCGTGTCCGGCGGTGGGGAAATTCCCGGAGAGGCGCTGACAGACGCCGCCGGCAATTGGAGCCAATCGGGATTTGAACCGGGAACCACGTATCAGGTAACGGCCAGCAAGATTCGTTCGGCCTTCGAACCGGCTTCAATCGAATTCGATGCTGCAAGTTCGACGTTGAATTTCACCAGCGTCGGGCGCGCTATTTCCAGGTGACATCCGGTTGTTTGTGGTTGGTGGTCGGTGTAAAGATTCACCGGCCACCAACCGCCATGACCGATGACCGATGAAAACCAAAACCACTCAGTCTCCAACGCTTGCCGCCAGATACATCGCCAACGGCGAAGTCGTCGCATTTCCCACCGAAACCGTCTACGGATTGGGCGCAAACATTTTCAATGAAGTCGCAATCCGAAAAATCTTCGAAGCCAAAGGTCGCCCGACTGACAATCCGCTGATTGCTCACATCGCTGATTTGTCTCAATTGAAATCCATCGCCAGCGAAATTCCGCCAGTTGCTCAAAAATTGATCGAAGAGTTTTTTCCAGGCCCGCTGACTTTAGTGTTGCCGAAACACAAAACCATTCCGGCCATCGCTACTGCCGGGTTGAATACCATCGGCGTTCGCATGCCCAGCCATCCGATTGCCCAACAATTGCTGCGCGCCTGCGGAGTTCCGCTGGTTGCGCCATCAGCGAATTTGTCCGGTCGCCCCAGCCCTACGACGTGGCAAGCCGTCCGCGACGATTTAAGCGGACGTATCGCCTGCATCCTGAAAGGCGACCAAACCAAAGTCGGATTGGAATCTACGGTGGTGGATTGCACGGGCGCTCATCCCAGGGTTTTGCGAGCAGGCGGAATCACCTTGGAACAACTCCGCGGAGTTGTGCCGGAAACCGAACTCGCCGATCCTGAAGACAGCAACGCGCCCAAAAGCCCGGGGATGAAATATCGTCACTATTCGCCGCGCGCGCAGGTCTTCATCAGCAACTTTCCGCAATTCACCATGCCGGGCGGCGAAGCGGGTTACATCGGCATTGAGCCGCCTGCACGCCCGGATTCGTTCCAAAAGGTGCTGCTCTGCAAAGACATCGCCGAGTATGCCCATTCGCTGTTTCAGTTTTTCCGGGAATGCGACGACGCAGGAATCAAGACGATTTATTGTCAGGCGGTCAGCGAAGGCGGGTTGGGTTTGGCGTTGATGGATCGAATCCGGCGAGCGGCTCACGAATGAACGAAATTTATCGAAGCTCTACTTGGTCAACCTTTATAAAACTCGAAGCAAGGTGGTTAAAGTCAGTATCTGTACTCAACAATCGTGAGCCTGAAATGTAGGTAGCGGCAGCTATCCACAAGTCATTTTTGCCCATCTTGATTCCTTGCGACATTGAGAAGAAATCTATCGCCGCATAAGCCGTCATCATGCCCATTGACTCAATCGGTACACGCCCAAAGTAATCAAGGGCAAAATTCATCTTGTCTACTTTTTGTTTTCCCCAGGAGAATTGAAGGGAAAGAGATCGCAGTTCTCCGTCTGTTACATTGCAAATCAGCGGCTTGGGGTCTTTTGTGAATGGTGAGAATCTGGCTTTGATTTCCAAGCCGGTGGCGTCTTCTCGGATAAGGTGAACAAGGATATTTGTGTCGAACAGGTAGAGATCAGACATTAGCTCAAGTCTCTTAAGGCCAGTAAAACTTCTTCATCAGTTTCATTACCTCTGATTACCGGCAACATCTCCAGCGGCGAAACGGTCGTTGGCAACTCTCTTTTGGGCTTAAATTCCCTGATGGCTCGTTCCTGAGCAGCTTTGACCTGCTCAGGAGTTCTGTTTGTCAGAAGTTTGACCGCGCGATTTCCAGCTTCCGGGTCAAAGTCATCATCCTGGCCACGGCCATTTTGCTGTTCGAGAACCATGCTTTCTCCCAGTTCTTTCTGCACCAGCGACAGCAGGTACGAATTGGCATCCAGCCCCTTTTGAGTTGCCAAGGCGATTAGCTGTTTTTCGACCTCAGCAGGTAATGTCACGATCATCTTTGCCATCTCCTCAGGTAGTTAGCTCGCCAATTCTGGCTCAACTATTGAACACCATCAACCCAAGCAACAGCGGCAAATACATCACGGAAACCTTCAGCAATCGCACGGCGTGTTCGCGCGACATTTGTTTGGCGGTAATCAGGCTGGTTTGCAAAAACCACGCGCCGAGCACGACGGCTCCGGACAGATACAGCCAGCCGGAAACTCCAAGCAAAGTCGGCAGAACGCTCAACGCCACCAACCCGAACGTATACGCAACGATTTGTCGAGCGGTGGATTTGCCGTCGGGTTCGATCACCGGCAGCATACGAATGCCGGCTCGCCCGTAATCTTCGCGGTACATGGTCGCAATGGCGTGGAAATGCGGAAACTGCCAGAAAAACATGATGCCGAATAAAACCGCCGTTTCCAGACCGATTCCGTTGCGAGCCGCCGTCCAGCCCAACACGACCGGCAAAGCTCCGGGAAAAGCTCCGATGAAAGTACACCAGTGAGTCCGCGTTTTCAGCGGCGTGTACAAAAACAGATAACTGGCCAGCGCCACAAATCCCAAAGCCGCCGTCAACGGATTGACCAACACGGCCAGATAGATTTCAGCGACGACCGAAATGGCGATGCCGAACGCCAAGGCTCCGCGACCGGAAAGTTTGCCCATAGGCAATGGACGCGACTTGGTTCGCTCCATCAGCACATCCAGATGGCGTTCCCAGTATTGATTGAGTGAAGAAATGCCGCTCGACAGCAAAGCCACGCCGAGCGCCGTGTGTAAAAACAACAGCCAGTTGATGGGCGACGATGACGCCACGGCAAATCCCGCCAGCGCCGACAACACAACCAAAAACGTGATTCGCGGTTTGGTCAGGTCGTAATAGGCCGCAACCCGTTCGCCCAATCCCGGTGGGCTGGCTTCAGTCGCCGGAGTTATGACCGGCGAACGAGCCGCCGCATTTCCGGCAGACGTAACAACTTCCATGAGTACCTCTCGAATTGTATGAAGAAAAATGATTATCGAATGTCAGGCCGTGAAGATAACAAAGCTGACGGCCTTAAAGCAAAATGCGGCACGGATCAAAGAACCTTGAGCGCCACCAGAGTCATATCGTCGTGCCGGTGCGCGTCAGCAGTGAATTCGTTGATGTGAGTAATCAGCGCGTCAATCAACGCTGCTGCCTTCAGGTGGCGATGTTCCAGCAAAAACTCCACGATGCGCCCTTCGCCAAATTCCACACGATTTGGTTGCGACGTGTGAGCTTCGGGCAATCCGTCCGTGTAAAAGAACACCAGATCGCCTTTTTCCAGGCTCAGCGATTCGGTTTTGTACTGTTGCTTGTCGAACACTCCCATCAGCAGGCCGCCGGTTTTGAGCGCGCGCCATTTGCCCGAAGCCTTGACCAGCAGCGGCGGATTATGACCGGCGTTGCAGTAATGTAGCGTTTTCGTATCGGCATCCAGCACGGCATACACCAAAGTCAGCAACAACTGTTTTCCCAGATCGCGATGCAAACGCAGATTGGCGTCGCGCAAGACTTTGGCCGGGCCGCCGCCGCGCCGCGCCACTGAACGCAAAATGCTGCGCGAAGCCGCCATGCCCATCGCCGCGCGAACGCCTTTGCCCGCCACGTCGCCGATCATCAATCCCAACCGGTTCGGCGAAAGCATCATGTAATCGTAAAAATCGCCGCTCAGATTCAGCGCCGGTTCCAAACGAGCAGCCAGTTCGAAACCTTTCAGCGGAGGTTGATCCGGCAACATCGCCCGTTGAACATCACGCGCCATCAACATTTCGTGTTCCAGACGCCGTTCGCGTTCGACGTGTTGCTGGTGCAACCGCGCGTTGACGATGGCAATGGACAAGGGGTTGGCGATGTTTTCCAACAATCGCCCATGGTAATCGTTGAACGCATTTTGCCGATTGCTTTCCAACGCCAGCACGCCAATGACCTTGTCTTCGTAAATCAACGGCACGGCAATCTCGGATCGCTGTCCCTGTTCACGCCACAGATCGGTGACGTAATAATCCGGATCGCGGCGCACGTCGCCGACAATCTGAGTTCGCCGTTCACGCACCGCTCGCCCAACCACCCCTTGTGACAAGGGAGTTCGTGTGGCGCGATCCAACTTGCGCGCGGCGTATCCTTCTTCCACATGCCAGACAAATTCCTGACGCGCTTCGTCAATCAATCCCACCAGCAGAAATTCGTAATTGATGATGCGATCCAGCATCGGAGCGATGTGGTTCAACAAGCGATCAAGATCGAGAATCGCAGTGATCTCGTGGCCGATTTCAATCAGCGTTCGCATTTCTTTCGCCCGCTGGCGAAGTTCGTCATACACGCGGGCATGTTCCAACGCAATGGCCAGTTGATTGCCCAACACGCTTAAAACTTTTTCGTGCTCATGCGTGAAATAATTCGGCTCGGCGCTTTCAATGGTCAAAACTCCGACGATTCGGTTTTCGCGCGCCAGAATCAGCGGCACGGCAATTTCGGAGCGCGGCAAAATTCCGTTTTCAGAAGCAATCGGCAGATACCGGGAATCCTGGCTGACATCCCCGACGTTGATGGTCTGGCCTTCGCGCCAGGCGGCGGAAGCAATGCTGCAAGTGAATGGGATCAGTTCGTTGGCTGCGACTTCTTCAGGGTGGTAGCCAATGGCTTTTTTCCACTGCAACCCGGCGCGAACTTCGTCCACCAGAAACAGATTGAAAAATTTGTAGTCAATCACTTCGCGGACGCGCTGCGCCACGCGCTCGACCAGTTGATCCAGATCGAGAATCGAAATGAACTCGACACTCAATTCGTTGATCAATAATTGCAATCGTTCGGTGCTTTGTGGTGCGGATGGAATTGTTTCGGATGTGGATGTCATCAATCTTTGAACACTCGTCCCACGTTACGCTGCCGAAGCCTGAACTTCACGAATCGCCGCCAGCACCTCGTCATCGCCGGGACGAAAAATCGGCACAACGACCTTGCGGAATCGGATTACGCCATCCTGACCGATGATGACGACTCCGCGCCGTGTGCCAAGCAGATTTTTCATATCGTAAGCGCGCACAACATCGCCGCCACTGTCGGACAACAACCGCATCGGCAATTGGTGATTGGCGGCAAACGCTCTGTGCTTTTCAATCGAGTCAGTGTTGATGCCGACGACTTCGGCGCCTGTTTCCACATACCGCTGCCAGTTGTCGCGCACGCTGCAAAGCTGTTTCGTGCAAACAGGAGTTTCATCTCCGGGATAAAACAACAGCACAACGGTTTTTCCTCTCTGGTCGCCGAGCTTCCAGATTTCGCCGTTGCCGTCCGGCAATTCGATTTGCGGCGCTCGATGTCCGACTTGAAAACCGATGGATTCGCTCATGACTGTCTTTCCTGCGGTTGCCGATTCAAGGTTGAAAAATCGCGGTCAAAATCAATTCGGCATTCTGCATTAGCAAGCCGATTTTTGCCAGCACTGAATCGGCTTTAGCGCGTGAAAATGGCTGCTGTCTGTGATAAGCATGCCCTTGCAAACCTGATCCATCCCCTTTTGGAGAGGCTGTTATGCAAATTTTTTTGATCGTCGTTCTGCTGGCAACCGCTATCGTCGTCCCTCAAGACCGCCTGCGCCGTCCGCGTGAAGCGCTGGCCGCCAACCGCTTGATCTTGAATCAAAAAATCGCTGCGCAATTTGCGCCAGTGTTTTACCAGGGACTCGGCGACAGCCCGCGTTCGGATTACATCACGAATTTCGATTTCGACGGTGACTGGAACGGCGACAACAACTGGTGGAATCTGGACAACAAAGCCTTTCCCTTGAAGGCGTACATTTATTACTCGGTCAAGGAAACTGCGACGCATTATTTTGTGCATTACGCATTCTTTCATCCACGCGATTACAAAGGCGGCCTGGTAACCTCGGCAGTCGTTGACGTTTTGATGGCCGAAGCATTACGCCGAGTCGGGAAAGACCCTACCGGCGGACTGGCCAATGACGTAGCGCTTTCGCACGAAAACGATCTGGAAGGCTGTCTGGTTGTAGCTGAAAAACGCGGCGACGATCCCGACAAAGCCGTTGTGCAATTCGTCGAAACAATGGCTCACAACAAATACCTGAAATACTGCCCGCGCGAGGTGAGCAACTCCGCCTGCGAAACGATTGACATGGACGGCGAACGTCCGCGAATTTTCATCGAACCCAAAGGGCACGGCCCCGAACGTTATACAGGAGACACCAAGCAACTCAAAAACTGTGTCAATGGAGTGATGATTTATCGCTACACGGGCCGCGCCGAAAACCACGACGAAATCAGCGGGAAAGAAATTGGGTATGACCTGCTTTCGATTTACGACACATTCTGGCTACAGGCTCAAAAGGGCGAAAACGAAACTTATGGCGAATCGCTGGATTTCGAATCGCGCTCTTTCTTTCGCATCCTGACCGGTCAAGCTCCGGAAAAAGTCGAACATAACCTCGGCGTGCTGGGCGTCGCTCTGCGCGGCACAGTCGGTTTCAAAAACAAATCGCGCCCGCCCTGGGGATGGTTTGATTCTTCCGAACGTGACCGCCCACGCGGCGAATGGTTCTTTGACCCGGCGGCAGTCATCGCCAGACATTTCAATCTGGGCGAAGGCTTTTCAACGGCGTACGTCTACAACCCGTATTTCAAAATCGGAATGTAATAGTTGGAATTTGGTAGGAAGAGAGAGTGGAGCTAAGGGGGCTCGAACCCCTGACCTCTTGACTGCCAGTCAAGCGCTCTTCCAAGCTGAGCTATAGCCCCACAATGGAATACCTAATGTCTGAGAACGCGCCTTCGTCTGAAAGCGCGGGCATATTAGCCAACCGACTTTGATCCGTCAACAGGCCGACTCAAAAACGGATTCTGCACTTCATTTCAAGCCAAAATCTGGAGACTTCAGCCAATAACGGTTGCGCCGCTGGTTCTCAACAGTTGATAAAACTCCGGCAGAGAAACGGAAGCCGCTTCCGCGCCGACAATTTCAGTTTCACCTTTGGCAATCAATCCGGCAACGGCAAAGGCCATGGCGATGCGATGATCGCCGTGAGATTCCACGCTAGCGCCTCGCAAGGTTTGTTTGCCAGTCAGCCGCAAGCCATCATCAAACTCTTCGACTTCAATTCCCATCAGCCGCAGATTGTCCACGATGGAGCGAATGCGATCGCTTTCTTTGACACGAAGTTCGTGCGCGTCACGAATCGTCAGCGTGCCTTCCAGTTGGGTTGCCGCCACGGCCAGAATCGGAATTTCGTCAATCAGGTTGGCAATCACCGCTCCCGACAATTCCAGATCGCCGCTGAGTTTCGACGATCGAATCAGAAAATCCGCCACCGGTTCGCCGTGAGCCAGTCGCTGATTTTCTATTTCAATCTGTCCGCCGATTTGTTTCAGCACGTCAATCAGCGCCGTCCGCGAAGGATTGACACCTATGTGTCGCAAGCGAATTTCGGCATCCGGCACAATCAGCGCCGCCACGATAAAAAATGCCGCTGAAGATAAATCGCCCGCGACAGTGTAATCGCCAAGCGGTTTCAGACGTTGCCGCCCGGTGACGGAAATCCGCTCGCCGTCATCGGAAATTTCAATAACTGCGCCCACTTCGCGCAGCATGACTTCTGTGTGATTGCGCGTCGGAGTTTTTTCAACAACCGTTGTTTTGCCGTCGGCAAACAGCCCCGCCAGCAACACACACGATTTGACCTGTGCGCTGGCAATCGGCGGCGTGTATTCGATGGCTTTCAAATTCCCGCCGCTGATTTTGATTGGCGCGAAGTTGCTATCCCGCGCTTCGATGGTTGCGCCAAACAAGCGCATAGGATCAATGATGCGCTTCATCGGACGCCGCTGAATGCTTTCGTCGCCGGTAATTTCTGTCGTGAAGTTCTGCCCGGCCAGAATGCCGGACAGCATACGAATCGTCGAACCGGAATTGCCGACATCCAGCATTTGCGACGCCTGGCGCAACCCGTCGAATCCGACGCCTTCGACCATAATCAGTTCAGGTTCGCGTTTGACCCGAACGCCCAGAGCTTCCAGACAATCCAAGGTGCTTTGACAATCGCGCGCCGAAGAATAGTTTCGCAATCGGCTGGATCCGTCGCCAAGCGCGGCGAACATGGCCGACCGATGCGAGATTGATTTGTCTCCAGGCAGTTGGAAATCGCCGCGCAATTTTCCAACCGCAATGATTTTGACGATTGTGGTTTCGTGATTTTTGATTTCTGACATTGGATTTTTTGAGGCAGCGGAACTTTACCGGTAAACCTGCCGTAGTTCGGGGCATCCCGCTAAGCGACTACAAGTCCTATTCTTGACATAACTTTTTTCGCTGTGTTACACAATGTGCGTTTTCACAAAGCTTACAGAGCTTGATTGATGCGCCTGACCGCATTTGCCGCAGCGAAAAATCGCGGGCATCTTAACAGATCAAAATTCGCCTGAAAAAAGGAAGCAGCGGCTTATGATGCTAGCCGAAAACGTGGTCGAACTGACCATCGCCAGTCAACTAGAGTTCATTGATCTGGTCACCACGCTCACCGACAACATCACGCACATGATTGGGTTTGATGAGGAGTCGGCGTACTGGGTCAACATGGCGGTGCGCGAATCTGTGGCCAATGCTGTCGAGCATGGAAACAAATACGATCCGCAAAAAACCGTAGACATTCGTTTCACCATCGGAGTTGACGCATTGCGCGTCACCGTTCGGGATCACGGCGAAGGGTTTGACCCGTCCACGCTTCCCGACCCTCTTGATCCAAACAACCTGCTCAATCCGGCAGGACGCGGCATCTTGTATATGCGGACATTCATGGACAGCGTGGAATATGAACGCCACCCGGAAGGCGGAATGATCGCCACCATGTCCAAACGCCGCGCGCCCAAACCGTCCGGTCAGGAATCTGGCGAAGGAGATCACAAACACGATGCAGTTAGAAATTAGAGAACGTACCGTTGGCGAAATCACCGTGCTGGATTTGATCGGCAAGATCACCATCGGCGACGGCAGTGTTCAATTGCGCGATGCCGTCAACAACCTGCTGGAAGCCGGACGCAATCGCATCATCCTGAATCTGGGCGGTGTGACTTATGTGGACAGTTCCGGCATCGGCGAATTGGTGTCGCGGTTCACCACCACCAAAGGCACTGGCGGCAAATTGAAACTGCTGAACCTGCCGAAAAAAATCAAAGACTTGTTGATGATTACCAAACTCCTGACCGTCTTTGAAATTCACGAAGACGAACAGGCTGCCATCGAAAGCTTTCAATAACGTCATCAATCTGCAAAAACCAAAACCCGAAGTTGAATCTGATTTCAACTCCGGGTTTTGGTTTTTCTGCATATTCGCTTCAGCGCTTTCGGCGAATCCAGCCGACAAGCTTCAAAACGGCTCCGATCAGAATCAGCGCCAGACAGACCGAAACTCCCCACCATTTGCCGGTCGAGAAGATGGTAGACAAACTCGCCAGACCGTCATTTCGTCTTGAACCGAAAGTCGCAGCCAGATAAGCCGTCGTGACATTTTCCAGCAAATCGAAAATTCCAGTCAGCAACGGCAACCAAACCACACACCGAAATTTTTCCCAGCGATAGAGAACCACCAGCAAGACGGCAAACAGCAAGCAATACACCACGGGATAAATCACATCCAGCGTGATTTGAGTCCAGGCATAAAGCTGTCTGCCGTTTTCGCCAATCCCGCCGAGAAACTCATATAACTCATCCGGCGAATAATGACTTTTGGCATCAGGCGGTTCCAATTTCAATTGATTGTGTCGCCAGTTGAACGCGGCAATGCAAGCCAAATTGGCAAGAAACAGGAAAATGCCGATTCGCCAATTCGCAATGCGATTGATGCGTTGATAAAGGGAATCACACATATTCCTGTCTCCCGACAAAAATCAATTGCAGGCTTCGAACAATCCGGCCATGCCTTGTCCGCCGCCAATGCACATCGTCACCACACCGTATTTGGCTTTGCGGCGAAGCAGTTCATTGCCGATGGTTCCAACCAGACGCGAACCAGTCATGCCGAACGGATGGCCGATGGAAATCGAACCGCCGTTGACGTTCAGCTTGTCGGGATCAATGCCCAGGAAATCGCGGCAGTACACGACCTGCACGGCGAAGGCTTCGTTCAATTCCCACACGTCAATGTCGTTGACCGTCAGCCCATGACGTTTCAACAACTTCGGCACGGCGTAAATGGGGCCGATTCCCATTTCGTCCGGTTCGCAACCAGCGACGGCGAATCCACGAAAGATCATTTTCGGTTTGACGCCCAATGCTTCGGCGCGTTCGCGCGACATCAACAAATTGATCGCTGCGCCATCGGAAAGCTGCGACGAATTTCCAGCGGTCACGCTTCCCTGCCCGCTGTCTTTGTCGAAGTGCGGTTTCAGCGCCAGCAAGCCTTCGAGCGTCGTGTCGGGACGATTGCATTCGTCTTTGTCACAAATCCGTTCTTCCTGGCTGACGACTTGTCCGGTTTGTTTGTCCAAAATTCCCGCCATGACTTTCATCGGCGCGATTTCGCCCTGGAAAAATCCTTCGGCTTGCGCGCGGGCAGTGCGTTGCTGGCTGCTCAACGCGTATTCGTCCTGTGCCTGGCGGCTGATGCCGTAACGTTTCGCCACGACTTCCGCCGTGTCACCCATGACCATGTAAATTCCCGGCTTCATTTCTTTGACGACCGGATGCGGATTGCTGTCACGCCCCAGCATGGTGATGCTTTCCACGCCTCCGCCAATGGCCGCGTCTGCGCCTTCGACCATAATCTGGTGTGCAGCCATCGCCACCGATTGCAACCCGGAGGAGCAAAACCGGTTGACCGTCGTCGCCGCCACCGACACCGGCAAGCCTGACAACACCGCAGCGACACGCGCTACGTTAGTGCCTTGTGCTCCGCACGGATAACCCGCGCCGATGATGACGTCTTCGATTTCCGCCGGATCGAGTTGCGGCGTTTTGGCCAACACATCCTTGATGCAATGCGCGATCATATCCGCCGGATGTGTCAGATTCAGCGATCCGCGAAACGATTTGGCCAGCGCAGTGCGCGAACTGGCAACAACAACTGCTTCTCTCATGTTCGATTCCTCTCTTCGATTGAATTCATTTTTAGATGGTGCTGTCCAGCGAAGAAAAAGGAGATGACGGAACCAACAGAAATAACGGAAGAATTTTGAAATTCCGTTTGTTCCGTCTATTCCGTTTGTTCCGTATTCTTTCTTTTTCCGTTGGCTTGAATCTGCAACAGACCGCCGAATGCGATCTTGCAAATTTCTTCGGCGACTTGTTCGCGCGAGAGCTTGCCGTCGGGGCGAAACCAGCGCGCAACCCACAGAATCATCCCCAGCAAACTGAACGCAGCGGCAGTCACGTCAACGTCTTTCAATTTGCCTTCGGCTTTCATTTCTTCCAGCGTCGAGCGAATCAAATCCACGTACACGCGTTTTCGCTGACGTAGTTTGCGACGATGCGCGGGCGACAAACCCAGTTCTTCTTCGACCAGAATCGTCACCGGACTGTGACCGTCATCGTTGCTGCTGCGCGCGATCAGCATCGAATGGTTGCTGATAATCGCTTTCAGCCGTTGCTCGGCATCGGCAATCTCGCGCGCCGGTTTGATGACCGCGGCTTCGAGCGTGTCCATCCCGTAGCTCATGATCGCAAAGAGCAATTCCTTTTTGCTGGGGATGAAGTGGTACACGCCGGCTTTCGTAATGCCGACCGCATCGGCAATGTCGCTCATCGAAGTGGCGTCAAAACCGCGCTCGCAAATCATCTGAGCCGCGACGGAATAAATCTGATCCGTGCGTTCGACACCGCTCAACCGGGTTTGTTTCTTTCCGTTTTTCATCACGATGACGCAACTTACCGACCGGTCAGCAAACTACCACGCACTCCCCAGAGCGTCAATTGATTCGCTGTTTTCAGTTTCGTTGCTTCAATTTAGCGACGAATTCTGCCGCCATTTTCTGCTGCTCCTCTGATTGCAGCCGCTCACGAATCGCCTTGCCCATGCGGCGAAAAGCCGTTGTCGTATCTACGTCAATCAGTTCGCGCGTCAATCGTTTGGTTTCAAACAAGGCGTCGCGCGGTCTGGCCGCCAAGGTATCGGCCAGCGACATAGTGCTGCTGAGCAATTGTTCAGGATCGCAAACGTGGTTGACCAAACCAATGCGATGGGCTTCATTGGAATGAATCACTTCGCCTGTCATGGCCAGTTCTTTGGCGCGACCTAAACCTATGATCTTGTATAGCGGGAAAATCATTTGCGTCAGACCAAGCAGAATTTCCGTTTGCGCAAACGTCGCCGCCGGTGAGCACAAGCGAAAATCGCACATGACAGCCAGATCGAAACCGCCCGCAATCGCCGGGCCGTTAATGGCGGCAACCACAGGCTGAGGCTGGGTATAAATTTGCTGGAACATGCCAAAGACGCTTTCCAGATAAGCAATCTTGTCTTGAAAACTCGATTCCAGCACAACGCCAAGATCAAGCCCGGCACAAAAGCTTTTGCCCGCGCCAGTGATAATCAAAACATTCACGTCCGGATTTTCCGCCGCTGCTTCCAGTGTTGAGGTCAATTTCGCAATCAAATCCGGGTGAAGCGCATTGGCTTTTTCAGGACGATTGAGCGTGAGCAGCAAGACCGCTCCACGTTGTTCGGTGATAAGCATTGAATTCTCTCCATTTTGCCGCAGACTTGGCTAAACCAATGGCTATGCTACAATCCGCGCCTTGTTCTGTCAGGCATTTTCCAGCCTGCAACATCAAAATCAATCCAGTAGCCATTCAAACAGCGGCGCTTACTACTGTCTACTGTCTACTGTCTATTTTTTATGATTCAAACCGTTCGAGGAACCAGGGACATTTTGCCCGGCGACATGCCGTTGTGGCATCGCGTCGAAGCCGTCGCGCGTGAAGCGTTTCGCCGTTACGGATTCCGCGAAATTCGCACGCCGATTTTTGAAAAGACTGAATTGTTCGCGCGCGGCGTTGGCGAAGCGACCGACATAGTTCACAAGGAGATGTACACCTTCACAGATCGCGCTCGGCAAGACAGCGAAGGTGAATCACTGACCTTGCGCCCTGAAAACACCGCGTCGGTCGTGCGAGCATACATTCAACACAAAATGTTTGCTGATAAATCACCGGGCGAATTGACCAAGCTGTATTACATCGGCCCGATGTTCCGCCGCGAACGCCCACAGGCTGGACGGTATCGCCAGTTTTATCAAATCGGCGTCGAAGTCATGGGTTCCAGCGACGATCCGGCCATCGAAGCCGAAGTGATGGAAATGCTGGATTGGTTTTTGAAAGAGTTGAAGATCACGAACACGACGTTGCTGATTAACTCCGTCGGCGAACCGGCAAGCCGCGCGGCGTATCTGGAAACGTTGCGCGAAGCGATTCGCCCAAATCTGGACAAGCTGTGTGTGGATTGTCATCACCGGTTTGAAACGAATGCGCTGCGCGTATTCGACTGCAAAAACGAAACCTGTCAGGCAATCATCGCCACGCTACCGACGATCACCGATTCGCTGGACGAAACGTCGCGCCAGCACTTTGCCCAATTCAAAGCGCATCTGGACGCGCGCGGCATTGTTTATACAGTGAATCCACGAATGGTGCGCGGATTGGATTATTACACCAAGACGGCGTTTGAAATCGTTGGCCACGACGGGCTTGGCGCGCAGAACACGCTGGTCGGCGGAGGCCGTTACGACGGTTTGTCCGAAACCATCGGCGGGCCGCCGACCAAAGGCTTCGGTTTTGCCTTCGGGCTGGATCGCATGGTGATGGCGTTGCCGGAAAGCGAAGCTGAACAACTGCGCGCGGCAGACGCGCCGGACGTGTTCATCGTCTTTTTGGGCGAAACGGCGCGCGCGCATTCGTTCACCGTGGCGCAACATCTTCGCGCGGCAGGCATTGCCGTGGCGATGGAATTTGAAGACCGTAAAATGAAAAAAGCGATGGCCGCCGCCGACAAAGCGCGCGCCCGCTTTGCGCTGATTATCGGCGACAACGAAGTCGCCAGCGGAACTTACGGCTTGAAGAATTTGAAAACCGGCGAGCAGGAGTCGCTGACGCTGGACGAAATCATCTCGAAATTCGGTTCAGTACCGGGAGCAGTAGCGACCGGGTGAAAATTTAGAATCAGGAAAGAAACAATGTTGGATCATCTTGGACAAACACAACGCACTCATAACTGCGGCGAACTTCGCCGCGAAAACGCCGGGCAAACCGTCACGCTGATGGGCTGGGTCAACAGCCGACGTGAGCATAAAAATGTGACGTTCATTCATCTGCGCGACCGCAACGGAATTACGCAGGTTGTTTTCGATCCGGAAAAATCACCCGAAGCGCACGAAAAGATCAAAGGTGTGCGCAGCGAATTCGTGCTGGCTGTGACCGGCGAATGCATTGTGCGCGACGAAAGCCAGTTCAACCCGAATATGACGACCGGCGAAATCGAAATCATCGCCGAACAGGTTTGGATTCTGAATGACTCGCAGGCGCTTCCTTTTCAAATCGAACGCTGCGAAGCGTCGGAAGACGTGCGGTTGAAATACCGCTACCTGGATTTGCGACGCCCGGAAATGCAGCGCAACTTCCGGCTGCGCCACCAACTGGCGTTTACGACTCGGCGTGTGCTGGACGAACTGGGCTTTTATGAAATTGAAACGCCGATACTGACCAAATCTACGCCCGAAGGCGCACGCGATTATCTGGTTCCTTCGCGCACCATGCCGGGCAAGTTTTTTGCGTTGCCGCAATCGCCGCAGTTGTTCAAACAATTGTTGATGATTTCCGGTTACGAACGCTACTTCCAGATTGCCCGTTGTTTCCGCGACGAAGATTTGCGCGCCGACCGCCAGCCGGAATTCACGCAGATTGACATCGAAATGAGCTTCGTCCAGCCGGACGACGTGTTCAACGTCATCGAACCGCTGATCGTCGAATGCTTCAAAGTCGCCGGTTATGAAGCACCGCAACGTCCGTTTCAGCGCATGCCGTACATCGAAGCCATGAACCGTTTCGGTTCCGACAAACCCGACATGCGATTCGGTCTGGAGTTGATGGATTTGACGGCACAGTTTGAAGGCGGCCCGTTCCCGGTGTTTGCCGACGCCATCAAAAAAGGCGGCGTGGTCAAAGCGATTGTCGTTCCGGGCGCAGCCACCTGGTCGCGCAAACAATACGACGACATCATCGAACACGCCAAAAAGTTCGGTGCAGGCGGTTTGGCCTACATCCAAGTGTTGGAAGGCGAAAACAAATCCGCGCTGACCAAAACGATGGGCGCGGACGGCATCGCCAAAGTCGTCGAAGCCGCCGGAGCCAAAGTCGGCGATTCGATTTTGATGGTCGGCGGCAAATGGGAAAAAGCCTGCGACGCTATCGGCGAAGTTCGTCTGGAAGTCGGTCGCCGCGAAAAACTGATCAACGAAGATGACAATCGGTTGCTCTGGGTGACTGAATTTCCTATGTTCGAATACCACGAAGAAGACAAACGCTGGTACGCCAAACATCACCCGTTCACGTCGCCGCGCGATGAAGATGTCGAAAAACTGAGCGGCGGCGATCTGGGATCGGTTTATGCCAAAGCCTACGATCTGGTGCTGAACGGCAAAGAGCTAGGCGGAGGCTCCGTTCGTATTCACCGTTCGGACGTGCAAGCGACCGTGTTCAAAGCTTTGGGCTTAAGCGAAGAAGAAGCGCGCGAAAAATTCGGCTTCTTCCTGGATGCGCTCAGTTACGGCACGCCTCCGCACGGCGGTATCGCGCTCGGCCTTGATCGTCTGGTGATGCTATTGGCCAAAGCCGGTTCATTGCGCGATGTCATAGCCTTCCCGAAAGTTTCGACGGCGTCGGATATGATGACCGACTCGCCCAGCGAAGTCGCTGCGGCGCAATTGGCGGAACTGAAGATCAAAACACTGGCCTGATGTTCGCCACAGTTTCTTGAAAATGTCAGTTTCCATTTGCTGTCTGGCTGACGCCAAAACGACAAATGGAAACTGACGTCTTTCATCGTCACACTGCCTTTCGCCAGCCAGCCCGGTTGTTTATACTGCGCCTTACATTCATCGGGTAACCCATTCACAACCAAAAACTATGTTCGACAAATTACGCGAAGAGTGCGGAGTCTTCGGGATTTACGGCCACGAAGAATCTGCGCGGCTCACTTATCTTGGCTTGTACGCGTTGCAGCATCGCGGACAGGAATCGGCTGGCATTGTGTCTTCTGACGGCGAACGGCTTCACGCTGAACGCGGCATGGGACACGTCAGCGACATTTTTCAGGAAGAAAATCTGGCGCGTCTGCCCGGACGTTCGGCCATTGGCCACGTGCGGTATTCCACCGCGGGCAAAGTCAGCCTGAACGAAGCGCAGCCGTTTTCCGTCAAATGCAGCTTTGGCCAGATCGCACTTTGTCATAACGGCAACCTGCCCGACGCCATTGAAGCCCGCCAGCAACTGGAACGCGACGGCGCGATTTTCTCTTCGACTTCGGACACCGAAGTTGTGCTCCATCGCATCGCGCGTTCGCGCGCAGGCGACGTGGTCGAAGCCATCGCCGAAGCGCTAAGAAACGACGAAGGCGCGTTTTCGATGCTCTTTGTCACACCGGACAAATTGATCGCGGCACGCGACCCGCGCGGATTTCGTCCTTTGTGCATGGGAGAACTGGAAGGCGCGACGGTGTTCGCGTCGGAAACCTGCGCGTTTGATTTGATCGGAGCGAAATACATACGCGATGTCGAACCCGGCGAAATTGTCGTGGTCGAAGCCGACGGCATTCGGTCGCTGAAACCATTCGCCGCGCGCACGACTTCGCATTGCATTTTCGAGCACGTGTATTTTTCGCGGCCCGATTCGCTGGTCTTTGGTCGCAGCGTCAACAAAAGCCGTCATTTGTTTGGCCGCCATCTGGCGCGCGAATATCCGGTAAATGCCGACATCGTCGTCCCGGTTCCCGATTCCGGCGTTGCCGCGGCAATTGGGTTTGCCGCCGAATCCGGTTTGAAGTTCCGTTTCGGCTTGATGCGAAATCATTACGTCGGTCGCACGTTCATCGAACCGCGTTCGTCCATTCGTCATTTCGGCGTGAAGATTAAACTCAATCCGGTGCGTGACCTGATCGAAGGCAAACGCGTTGTGCTGATTGACGATTCGATCGTGCGCGGCACGACGTCCAAAAAGATCGTCAAGATGGTGCGCGACGCCGGCGCGCGCGAAGTTCACATGCGCATCAGTTGTCCGCCGACGATTGCGCCGTGTTATTACGGTGTGGACACGCCGACGCGCGAGGAGTTGATTGCCGCGCAAAATTCCGTTGAGGAAATTCGCCAGTTTTTGGAAGCCGATTCGCTGGGATATTTGAGTATGCAGGGCATGCGGGAAGCGGTTGGCGACGACGCCGATACAAGATTCTGCACAGCGTGTTACACCGGCAAATACCCCACTCAATTGGGAGCCAACGTAATGACTTCGCGCCAGCGCGAATCCATTCCTGCTGATTGAAGCCGAATTGACGAATCGTTTACCATCCGTTGCAGAGGTGAATATGAGCTTACAGGAAATCATGAGCGAAATCGGCAGGCTGCCTTTTCTGGAACGGCAACAGCTTATTGAAGCTCTCAAACGAGAAATTGACCATCTACCTGTCTCAAGTGAGTCCCCTCGCACTGCGGAACCAGTCAACGAGGAAGAGGTTGAGCGAATCCTTGCTTCCAAAGGCATCATCAGCCTTCCCACTCTTTCCGATTACACGGATGAAGATGAGGATTTTGAGCCGATTGAAGTCGAAGGCGAGTCTCTTTCTGAACAGATCATTCGGGAGCGTCGGTAGTGGCAGCCTATTTCTTTGACAGCAGCGCGTTGATGAAACGATACGCCAAAGAAACTGGCTCGGCTTGGGTAATTCGCCTCTTTAAGGCATCTGCGGCAAATCGAGTTTATGTCGCTCGTATTACTTTGGTCGAAGTAATAGCTGCACTGACACGCCGAACTCGAAGCGGACGCTTACATCCAATGGCAACGGCAAAATCAATCATCAGATTTCGTCGCGCTTTTGCCGGAAAGTTTTTGATTGCTGAAACAACTCGGATTTTAGTCGAAGAAGCTGCCAGACTGGCTGAAAAGCATGCTTTACGCGGCTATGACGCAGTTCAACTGGCTGCTGCATTGGCGGCGAATTCCAATCGGCTGGCGGTCGGCGCGAGACCACTCATCCTGGTTTCAGCCGACGCTGATCTGAACATCGCTGCACAGGCTGAAGGTCTTGCTGTCGATAATCCCAACAATTATCCATAACAGACAAGGCTGAATATCTCTCCTCCGTGCTCATGCGTTTTCTGAAAGTTCTGTTCGCTGTTTTGATCGTCGTCGCAATTCTTGTTGGAGTGGCTTACTGGCTGCGCCGCCAACGAAACGAACCGCCGCCGATGCCGGCGCCATTTGAAACCAAAGGCAGATTGCAAATTGTCGCGTTGGACGTGGGGCAAGGCGACGGTTTTTTGATTGTTTCGCCCGGCGGCAAAACCGTTTTGATTGACGCCGGAAACGCGCGCGCGGGAGATGGTGTCGTTTCCGTATTGCAACGCCGCAATTTGCGAACCATTGATCTGGCCGTGGCAACGCATCCGCACGCCGATCACATTGCGGGTTTGCGCCGCGTGATTGGCAAACTGACGGTCAAACAACTGCTCGACAGTGGTCAATCGTTCGCCAGCACGGAATACGAAAAGCTGCTGCGCGCGGTGAAGGAACGAAAGGTCGCTTATATCAAAGCGGGCAAAGGCCAGACCTTCGACCTGGATTCCGGCGTGCGGCTGGAAGCCTTCCATCCGCGTGGCAACGGCCAATGGACGACCAACGTCCGCGAAGGCGGCAGCGTGGAAAATGCGAATTCGGTGGTGTTGCGATTGACGTACGGCAATTTCACCATGCTCTTCACCGGCGACGCCGAAGCCGAAACCGAAGCGGAACTGGTCAAAGCGAAGTTGCCTATTCGCGCGCAGGTATTGAAAGTCGGACATCACGGGTCGCGCCACGCCACCAGCGAACGATTTCTGAATGCAGTCAACCCGCAAGCCGCGATCATCTCCTGTGGCGCGGACAATCGGTACGGACATCCGTCGCAACCGACGCTGGATCGGCTGAAAAGATCGAACGTGCAGGTTCATCGCACCGATCTGAGCGGCGAAATCACCATCGTTTCTGACGGCAATACTTTTCAGGTCAACGCCAATCGGCAAGCCAGTCTGGCGTCATTGTGGTCTGGACGAATCGGACTCGATGATGTCTTGATGCAACCGCAAAAAGCCGCCGCGGCCAAAGCCGGGCTGAAAGGCAAGGAAATTGACTGACGAACGCAACAATTCCACCAGTTTCAAAGCATTCATTGACCGCGTCGAAAATGGGCTGGCCGTGCTTGTCGCCAGCGACGACAGCGGATTTCAATTCGATGTTCCGCTTGACCGGTTGCCTTCAACGGCCAAAGCCGGAGATCATCTGACCGTCAGTTTTCAGTTTGATGCAGATTCCACTGAAGCCACGCTTCGGCGAATCAACGAACTTCAACGCGAACTCGCACAATCAACTCAACCGGACAATTTCAAATTATGAACCACTCAATTACTTATAAAGACGCGGGCGTGGACATTGACGCCGCCAATCAGGCCACTGCGCGAATCAAAAAGCTGGCGCGTTCGACCTTCAATGAAAATGTCATGTCTGAAATCGGCAGCTTCGGCGGAATGTTCAGCGGACTGTTCAACGAAATACGCGAACCTGTGCTGGTGGCAAGCTGCGATGGCGTTGGCACCAAGCTGAAAATCGCCTTTGCCGCAGGCATTCACGACACGGTCGGTTATGATCTGGTGGCGCATTGCATCAATGACATTCTGGTGCAGGGAGCGCGGCCAATGTTCTTTCTGGATTACATCGCCGTCGGCAAACTGTATCCCGACGTGGTTGAAAAATTGATCGAAGGTCTGGTGCGCGGTTGCCGCGAAGGCGAATGCGCGTTGCTGGGCGGCGAAACCGCCGAAATGCCGGAACTGTACAAAGAAGGCGAATACGACATCGCGGGCTTTATCGTCGGCGTGGTGGACAAAAAGAAAATCATCAATGGCAATCGCATCACCGCCGGAGACATTGTCATCGGATTGCCATCCGTGGGTTTGCACACCAACGGATACAGCCTGGCGCGCAAAGTGTTGTTCGACATCGAAGGCTATCAACTGGATCAGCACGTGCCGGAACTCGGCTGCACAATCGGCGAAGAGTTGTTGAAGCCGCACAAAAATTACCTGCCTTCGCTGGAACGATTGATCGAACACGAAGGCGTCATCAAAGGACTGGCCCACATTACCGGCGGCGGTTTGGTAGAAAACGTTCCGCGCATTTTGCCGCGCAACGTGGATGTCGCCATCAAGGAAGGAAGCTGGCCGGTGCTGCCGGTGTACGACCTGATCCAAAAGATCGGCAACGTCCCGCGCGAAGACATGCTCCGCACGTTTAACATGGGCATCGGGATGGTCGTTGTCACCAGCCCGCAATTTCTGCAATTTGTGCAAGATCAATTCAATGTCGCTCGCCAACCGTTTTACATCCTGGGCGAAGTTGTGGACGGTGAAAGCAAGGTGCAGTTTGTATAAGCTAAGCCAATAAGGAGTCTGACATGTCGTTTGCGACAACGCCCTGAAACGATGAAAACGGCTGCGCCCGACTGTCCGACAAGCTGCCAGCTTGTCGTTGACCCTAACAAGCGTCAAATCGAGACCACGACAAGCTGGCAGCTTGTCGGACATTTTCAGAGGAGGAAACCAATGATAGATTGGTCTTTTTGTCCAGCAGTAGAACGAGACCCTGAAAAAGTCAGCGGAGCCTGGACGTTCCGCAACACACGAGTTCCAGTCATCGCGTTGTTTGAAAACCTGGAAGATGGCGCGAGCCTGGATGATTTTTTGGCCTGGTTTCCCGGCGTTACTCGTGAACAGGCGACAGCGGTTTTGGATTACACGATCCAAAGCCTCAATCAAAGCAAGATAGCGGCGTAACAATGAAGCTACTATTCGATCAAGGCACGCCTGTTCCCTTGCGAAAGTACTTGCTCAGTCACACTGTGGTGACGGCTTACGAACAAGGCTGGAATGACATCCGAAACGGAGACTTATTGCAGCGAGCCGAAACAGCAGATTTCGACGCCATCATCACAACCGATCAAAATATCCGTTATCAGCAAAATTTGACTGGTCGCAAAATCAGCATTGTCGTCTTGCTGACGACTAGCTGGCCACGAATCAAGAAACACGTTGCAATGGTTGTGGGCTCAATCGACACTCTGCAACCGGGCAGCTATATCGAGCTTCCTATTCCTTTCAACTGAAATTCGGGGTACTTATGACTGTTTCAATATGGCGTCGAGCCTGCTTCTCTCTTTGCATTCTTTCGCTGCTGATTCCTTCGCCAATTTTTTCCCGTTCGTCTTCGGCGCAAACCAGAAAATTCGAGTTGACCGTGGACAACATCATGCGCGCCAACGATCTTGTCGGCTATGAGCCGTCGCGCGTGTATTGGTCGCAGGACAGCCAGCGCCTTTATTTTCGCTGGAAACGCGCAGGCGAAGCTCGATTGAAGGAACCTGACCTGTACGTCGTCAATCGCGACGGCAGTGGATTGCGCAAACTGACGGAAGACGAAGCCAGGCAAGCGCCTCCGGCGACCGGCGATTTGTCCAAAGACAAAAAGCTGACGGTCTTTGCCGAAGAAGGCGACATTTTCCTGTTCGATCACTCCAAAAACGAACGCCGCCAGCTCATCGCTACGACCGAAGGCGAAGGCAGCCCGCGTTTTGCCGCCGACCAAAAACACATTCTGTTCACGCGGCAGAACAACCTGTATTCGATGGCGCTCGACGGTGGCTCGCTGGTGCAAGTCACGGATATTCGCACAGGCGGCGGCGCTCCATCCGCTCCGACGGCGCCCATTGGCGCTGGTGGTTTCGGCGGTGGCAGACAAGGCGGCGGCGGTTTCGGTGGTGGCGCGCAAACCGGACAAGCTCCGCCGCAAGCAGGAACGAGCCAGGACTTTATCAAGAAAGAAGAGCGCGAATTGCTGGAAGCTGTCCGCGAACGCGCCAAAAACCGCGAAGAACAGGAAGCCAAACGAAAGGCTCGCGAAAAGCGCAAACCTTTTTCGCCGCCGTCCGGACAGTCGGTCTCCAATCTGACGTTATCGCCCAACGGCAAATATGTGATGGCGATGGTCTTTCAACCTTCGAGCAACGCAAAAAGTACCATCGTGCCGAACTATGTCACTGAGTCGGCTTACACCGAAGACATTCCTGCGCGCCACAAAGTCGGCGATGTGCAAGGCCGCAATCGCGTGGCGATTCTTTCTGTCGAAACTGGCGAAGCAAAATGGGTTGAACATGGTCTGAAGCAAGCCGCACCGGCAATGCCTGCCGCGCAACCCGCGCGCAGCGGCAGACAAGATCAGGGCCAGGCACAAGGACAAGGCCAGCGCGAACAGGAGCGCGAACGCGACGTGCAGTTGATGATGAACGCACAATGGTCTGAAGACGGAAACCAGGTCGTTCTGATGGCGCGGGCTGTGGATAACAAGGACCGCTGGGTGATGGCGGTTGATCCGGCGACGGGCAAGACAAAAATGCTTGATCATCTGCACGATGACGCCTGGATCGGCGGCCCCGGCTCATTCACGCTGGGCTGGCTGCCGGACAATAAAACCATTTACTTTCAATCCGAGCGTGACGGATGGGCGCATCTGTACACGGTTTCGATTGACGGTGGCGAACCGAAGCAACTGACCAGCGGCAAGTTTGAAGTCTCCGATGTGCGCCTGTCGCAGGACAAAACCAAATTCTTTTTCACCTCCAGCGAAGGCAGTCCGTTTGAACGTCACTTGTATTCAATGCCGGTTGGCGGCGGCGAACGCACACGATTGACTTCGATGGCGGGCAACAACGACGCAACGATTTCGCCCGACGAAACCACGCTGGCGATCATTCGTTCGTTCAGCAATAAACCGCCTGAGCTTTACATCGCGCCAAACAAGCCAAACGCCACGGCGAGCGAGATCAAACAGATTACAACCTCGCCGACCGAAGAATGGCTCAGCCACAACTGGATTGATCCGCCGATTGTCACCTTCAAAGCGCGTGATGGCGCTGATGTTCCCGCGCGGCTGTACAAGCCCGCTAACTGGAAACGCGGCGGCCCGGCGGTGTTTTTCGTTCACGGAGCCGGTTATCTGCAAAACGTTCACAAATGGTGGAGCAGTTATTTCCGCGAATACATGTTTCATCACCTGCTGATGGAGCGCGGTTATCTGGTGTTGGATGTGGATTATCGAGCTTCCGCAGGTTACGGGCGCGACTGGCGCACAGGCATTTATCGCCACATGGGCGGCAAGGATTTGACCGATCACGTTGACGCTGCCAAATGGTTGGTCGCCGAACACGGCGTTGATCCCAAACGCATCGGCCTTTACGGAGGCAGTTACGGCGGATTCATCACGTTGATGGCGATGTTCACTGAACCCGACGTGTTTGCGGCGGGTGCGGCGTTGCGCCCCGTCACCGATTGGGCGCATTACAATCACGGCTACACGTCGAACATATTGAACGTCCCGCAAGCCGACGCGGAAAGTTACAAACGAAGTTCTCCGATTTACTTCGCGCAAAATCTGAAAGGTGCATTGTTGATTTGCCACGGCATGGTAGACATCAACGTGCATTTTCAGGATTCAGTGCGATTGGCGCAGCGGCTGATCGAACTCAGAAAAGAAAACTGGGAACTGGCGGTGTATCCGGTCGAAGATCACGGCTTCGTTCAACCAACCAGTTGGGCAGATGAATACAAACGCATCTTGAAACTGTTTGAAACGAATCTGAAACCCACGGCTGTGCCGCCAGCGCCCGTGAGTTCAAAACGCAGTTCACCTCGCAATTGATTTGGGTTTTTCAGGCAAAGCTGATTCCGGGTAAACTGACGACCTCATTTTTCACAAGGGACTTAAGACAAATGCCGGTGCTCCATTTCAAGGGCAAGACTGCCGTCGAAAACTATCACTACGTCGTCCCGCATCACACGCTGGAGTTCGATCCGAAACTCTCCGTGTTGGGCAAGGGCGAAAAGCCAGGTTTGGACGGCAATCTGATTATCGAAGGCGACAACCTGCTGGCCCTGAAAGCTCTGCTGCCCACGCACGCCGGACGCATCAAATGCATTTACATTGATCCGCCTTACAACACCGGCAACGAAGGCTGGGTGTACAACGACAAACTCAATCAGCCGCAGTTCAAAGAATGGATCGGCCAGACCGTCGGCAAGGAAGGCGAAGACGCCACGCGCCACGACAAATGGTGCTGCATGATGTATCCGCGCTTGCAGTTGCTGAAAGAATTACTGCGAGAAGACGGGGCGATTTTCGTTTCGATTGACGACAACGAAGTCCATCATCTGCGAATGATGATGGATGAAATACTTGGAGAAGAAAATTTCGCCGCCACAATTGTTAGGCAAACGCGAACCTCTCCTGATAATGACGAAAAGTTTATTACAACAACTCATGACAGCTTGATCGTCTATTTGAAAAGCAAAGAAGCTGCTGAAGCCTTCCGCTTTGAACGGACGGAAGAACAGGATTCGCGTTACGAAAACCCTGACAACGACCCGCGTGGTGTTTGGACATCAAGCGATTTAACTCGCCGTGAATATAGAGAGTACGATTATTATGAAATCACGCTACCAAGCGGGCGAAAAGTACTGCCCGCTCAAGGACGAAGCTGGGGAGTTCCTAAAGAATCCTATGAGCGACTTGTTCAAGACAATCGTATTTGGTTTGGGCCGGATGGAAATTCCATGCCTCGTCGTAAGAGGTTTCTCTCAGAGGTCAGAGGCGGTGTTGTGCCAGTTACTTGGTGGTCCACAAAATTGGCAGGCACAAATGAAGATGGAAAAAAAGAGGTCAACCGGATTTTTTCAGATAAGGCAAACACTTTTACCGCGCCCAAACCGGTTTCCCTAATTACGCAAATTCTTCGTCTTTGCACTGAAGAAGGCGATATTGTTCTGGACTCATTTGCAGGCAGCGGGACAACGGCTCAAGCAGTACTCGACTTGAATCAAGAAGATGAATTCAACCGTAGACGGTTCATCTTGATCCAACAGCCTTTCGACACAAGAGAAAATGAAAAGCAGGCTTTCAACCTTTGCCAAAAAATCACTGCCGAGCGAGTAAAACGAGTTATCAAAGGCTACAAATACGCCAAGAAAAATGGCAATGGGACGGATAAAGGAGAAGTCGAAGGCTTGGGCGGATCGTTCAGCTACCTGCGGCTGGGCGAACTACTTTTCAACGAATACCGCAGTTTCAGCGACAGATTGCCGACGTATGAAGAAGTCGCCAAGTATGTCTTTTACACCGAAACGAGCCGCGACTTTGATCCGCAAGCCGTCATCCGCGAGACGGGCAAAATCGGTGAACACAACGGCGCGAGTTATTACCTGCTGTACACGCCGAACGAGACGGACGATCAAGCCTGTGATCTGACCTGGCTGAAGCAGGTCGGCGCGGCGGATCAAAACCACAAGTTGGTGGTGTATTGCGAGAAAATCTGGCTGCATCAGGACGACCTGTTGAAGTACGAATTCGAGCACGGCAAAGAGGTCAGGCCGATGCTGGTTCCCTTTCACCTGAAGTAATGGAACTGAAGTTTTACCAAAAACGGGTTCTGAAAGAAGTCGGAATCTTCTTGAGTGCGCTCGCCGGGCAGCGGGCGGCGGGAATGCCGTATGCCAGTTTGGCGGCGTGGGAAGAAGCGGAAAAGCATTTCTTTCTGCCCGGCCAATATCGTCCGCGGCGCAACGGACTGAACAAAGATTTGCCGACGTTTTGCGTGCGCGTGCCGACGGGCGGCGGCAAAACGTTGCTGGCGACACAGATTCTGGGCCAGATTTACAAGACCATTTTGAAAGAGCGGAACGGCGCCGGACTGGTGTTGTGGGTTGTGCCCAGCGATCAGATATACAAAGACACACTACGCCGGTTGCGCGACCGCAGCGATTTTTACCGCACTTCGCTGGAGCACGCCGTTTCGCGCCGCATCGAGGTTTGGGAAAAGCGCGAAATCTTCCGCCTGACGCCGGGCCAGATGCGCAACAACCTGAACATACTGCTGCTGAAACTGGCCAGCACCAACCGCGAAACCAAAGATCAATTGAAGTTCTTCCGCGACAGTGGTGGCAACATCGTCCAGCACTTCCCGCCCGAAAACGCTCCCGACGAACACCGCAAGTTGAAAGAGCGCATTCCAAATCTGGATATGCTGGTGGAAGACGCGGCCAGCGGCGAATTTCTGGTCAAGACTTCGCTGGGCAATCTGGTGCGGCTGTACGAACCACCAGTCATTTTGGACGAAGGGCACAAAGCCACCAGCAAACTGGCGCGCGAAACCATCGAAGGTTTCAACGCCGGCATCGTCGTCGAACTTTCGGCCACGCCGTACAAAGAAGCCAATGTGCTGGTGCGCGTCAATGGCCGCGAGTTGCTGGACGAGCAGATGATTAAACTGCCGATCAACATCGCCAACTCCAACCAGAAATCTTGGCAAGACTGTTTGACCCAAGCCCGCGACAAACGCGAAGAGTTGGCGCAACGAGCGGCTGAGCATTACCGCAAATCGGGCAAACTCATCCGCCCGATTGTGCTCGTGCAAGTCGAACGCACAGGCAAAGACCAACGCGACGCCGAGCTTGTCCATAGCGAAGATGTCAAAGAACACTTGATGCAGCGGCTGGGCGTGCCGGAAGCCGCCATCGCTATCAAATCCTCCGAAAAAGACGACATCGAAGGTATTGATCTGCTGGACGAAGGCTGCCCCATCGAATGGATCATTACCAAAGCCGCGTTGCAGGAAGGTTGGGATTGTCCCTTTGCCTACATTTTGGTTTCGCTGAACAACACCGGCAGCCAGCAAAGCATGACGCAATTGGTCGGGCGAGTTTTGCGACAGCCTTTCCAAACCAAAACACCGTTCGAGGAACTGAATCAAAGCTATATTTTCTGTTTGCGACGCCGGGCTTCAGACATCACCAGGGAGGTAAAGAAGGCGCTGGAAGGCGAAGGATACGAAGGCGACGCCATGAGCGTTGTAGATCGCACGGAAGAAGGCAATAAGGCTGGTGAAAAACTCGAAGCCAAAATGCGCGAAGAGTTTCGCCGCTACTATAAAAAGTTTGAGGGCAAGGTCTACCTCCCGCTTTTCGCAGTCAAGAATGGCAAGGGTTATGAAGTGCTGGATTATTACCGCCATTTGCTCAGCCAAGTGAAAGTGCGCGAATTTGACTTTGCTTCGGTGGATTGGGATATGACGGAAGCACTTCAGCGGGCGCGGGATTCCTTTTACCGGCTGGATTTGGACCAGGACTTACAGCGCGTCACCGAACAGGAAACACTGATTCTGGAAACGGATGAGCAAGTCGCTTCGTGGCTGGTCGCGGCCCTGCCGTTTGAGTATTACAGTTTCAAACAGTTGCGTGTGATCGTGGAAATGGCGATGAAAGAGGTTTACCACGCCAATCCCGACTTGCAGGGACGCTTGGGTCTGGTCAAATTCATCGTGCGCGAAAAACTGGTCGGGTTAATCGAGCGCGAAACTGACCGGCAAACGCACGCGGCATTTGATCACTTGTTCCACACCAAACGGCTGACGTTTGCGCTGGAATGCGTGGAAGCGCGCATCGAAATTCCACCTGCCATTGAAATCAAAACAACGCGGCGACTGACACACGACAACGGCGAGCAAATCCAGCAATCGCTTTTCGACATTGTGCCGGACACGCTCAATGAGTTGGAGAAGGCCGTCGCGTTCTGCCTTGACCGCGAACCAAAGGTGCTTTGGTGGTACCGCAATCTGATCGGCAAGGACAACTTTTACATTCAGGGCTACCGCCGTCACCGCGTCTACCCTGATTTCGTCGTTCAGGAGGGCGAGAAGGAAAATGGCGGCAAGAAGCCTGTCGCTTCGGTGTTGGTGCTGGAAAGCAAAGGCAAACAGTTGAAAGGGAGCGAAGATACCAACTACAAACGTTCTTTGGCCGAATTTTTCAACAAGGTCGGACATCAGGTCACTTGGCAGAAACTGGCAGAAGACTTTTCAGATCATCGCTTCCGCGTTTATGTGATTGACGAAGGCGAATACAAAGACCACACCTGGCGAGATGAACTGAAGAAGCGGTTAAACGAACCAATCGCTTTGCAATAACTCGAATTTTCTCTATGAAACGAATTGGCATTCTGATTTCCGGGCGCGGATCGAACATGCTGGCCTTGGCGGATGCGGTCAAACATGGCCGCTTCCCCAATGCTGAAATTGCGCTGGTTGTCAGCAACATTGCTGACGCTGGCGGGCTTGAGAAAGCGCGCGAACTCGGCATTCCGACCTTCGTTCACAGCCACAAAGGCTGCACGCGCGAAGAGCACGACCGCGCGATGGCTGCGGAATTGCGCCAAGCCGGAGTTGATCTGGTTTGTCTGGCGGGTTACATGCGATTGCTCTCGCCCTGGTTCATACGCGAATTCGAGCACCGCATTTTGAACATTCATCCTTCGCTGTTGCCGTCGTTTCCGGGATTGGACGCCCAAAAACAGGCTTTGGAATACGGCGTAAAATTCACCGGTTGCACGGTTCATCTGGTGGACGAAGAACTGGATCACGGTCCCATCGTCAAACAAGCAGTCGTTCCGGTCTTGTCTGGCGACACAGTGGAAACTCTCTCTGCGCGTATTTTGACGGAGGAACATAAAACATACTCAGAAGCCGCTGCCCTGATCTTGAGCGGCAGATTTCGTATTGAGGGGCGGCGAATAGTTCAGATTTGAATACCTTCTCTCAAGTCCTTGGCTTCGCACCTGTTTTATTTTTACCGAAGGATTTTAGATATTCACCGCAAAATGAAGCCTGAACCAGCATTGCCGCTTCAGCATTGTTCAATGTCTGTATGATCTGCAGCCCCCTTTCAAAGTCGGCTCTTTCAAGAGACGCAAGTGATTTTCTGAAATCGTGAAATTCGGGATACCAATAGATTTTTCCTCTCAGAGGCTTATCCGGCGGAGTGAGGTCAGCGCCGTTCATTGTAGTTACAAAAATTTCCAAAGCAGCAAAACCTCGCTCCGAATTGTCCCGGCTGAATCTGTCGAGAAAATCGAGCGCCCCCCAAGCAGTGTCTGTATCCCTATTACGACTTCGCAACCAGTTTAATAAATCATCCTTAAGAGCTTCCGCTCGCTCCGTTGCTTTTACAGAAACCAAAGCGTCAGTTATGGCGGAGTAAAGACTGACTCGCCCTTTGGGCAGCTTATCTTTCTCAGCCAGTTGCAACGCTTTGTCAGGTCCTTCAGTTGAAAGGGCTTTTAGGCCTGCCTGAAAATAAAGCGTTCCTAAAGTTTGTTCTCTCTGCTCTTTGTTCTCTATCTTTTCGGCCAGGGAAATGGCCACGTCAAAGTCTCCCTGCCCCATGCGCCATGCATTAAAAGCAGCGCTCTCAAGATGAGCGTCTCTTTTATCTCCAGTGGAAGATGTCACCGCAATCATCAATTGCTTATGCCGTTCATCCGACCACGGACCCTGCGTCGGTCTCTGCTCAGATTGAGGGATGAATGGGGATAGCTGATTGATTCGTGTATTTACCAGCCAAACGCTCTCTGGCTTGATGTCCTTGAATACCGCCAAAAGATTCCGCCAGAGGTAAAACTCTCTCCTCACAAGCTCAGGAACCATATTGCCAGGCGGCTCCGTTTCAATGCGACGAACCAGCAACTCGATACCATAATCAATCAGCGTTATTGCATCCTTCATCCGTTGCAGATCGGTCAGATAATGCTTTCCTCCAATAAGACGATCTCTTTCGGTTGGCAAAATATATGGAACGAGCCTTTGGAAATTCCATAAATCCCAATTCATTCTGACAATAGAAAAAGCTTGGTTGAAAATGGAGCTGGCTTCTTCAGGGGATTTCTCTCTAAGTCTTATCAGCAAAAATGGCAACTCATCGCTGATACCGCTTTTGCTGCTTTCTCTGATTATGCGAGCCGCTGCCTCAGGGTCGGTATCGGCAAGACTGGCAGCTGTCAGGAGAACTTCATCTCGGCTCTCTCCTGGAGTATCGCTTTTTTTCTCGTCCTTTTTCTCCGAAGCAACAAGCGATCTGGCCAAGGCAGAGTCACGTGCGCTTATGATCGTTAGCATTTCGCGCTTCAATTGGGTTTTCACTTCCTCAAGATTTCTGCCTTTGTATGTCACCGGCTTGCCGAGATCATTGACAGACCATAGCTTGCCAAGCTCAAGCTCGTGATCAGGAACACTAATTGAGGCAATTTTGGAAAAGTCCTCAAACAGAATTTCTTGAGCTGTGTTGGGATCAAAATTCCAAAAAGCGTCGGCAATCAACATCCTGATTTTTATTCTGACTACTGGGTTAGCTATGTTTTCAGCTCTTTTGAAAATATCTTGAATGACATCTTGCGCTAATTTGATTCTTTTTTCGTTCTGTCTTTTAGCGTGATCAAGTTCATCAGTTTTATCAGATGCTGTTGGTCTTCCATTATCTTTGGAAATCTTTTCTCCCTTTTCAGCGTTATTGATACTGCTCGATTGTTGGCTAACTTTTCTTTGTTTCCTCTGGGACTCCTGGCCGTTACTTCCTTTATTAGCCGATTGCTGAGGCATACTTGAACCGCTCATCCCAAAAAGAAAAGGCGAGAAAATAAAAAACAGCATGGCCACTGATACGGTCTTTTTTCCAATTACTGTTTTTGACATAGACGATTCTCCCAATGTGGTTAAGCCAAAATCCAACAAGCAAAATCTGAAAAACCGCGCTGCTTTTCAGATTTTGCTGATCCTTGCTCTTGCAAGTATTTTATTTACGGTCGTCTTTCAAGAACAATGATGGGCAGATTGTGATTTATCAATTCCTTTGTTGTTCCGCCTTAGTAGAACCAACATTTCGTACCATCACTTTGAAGCACGACCCTAAAGATTTTCTGTCTGGTCAATCGCCAAACATAATGGCCTCAGAAAATCCCGATTTAATCTGAGCTAAAGCAGGATCGGCCGCGTTCGACACAAAGACAAGCTCCAAATTGGCAAACCTGAAAATGGCCAATGGAACAGTTTCCATTAGAATCGCACCCATGCCTAACCCAGCATCCGCATTGGTTACACCATCCACCGCCAATTTCGAATTCTTCTTGGGACCAACCACTGACAAAGACATATTCACTATCATCGGCAATCCTGGCTTCCAACCAACGACTGACCTGAGAATCAGCAGAAAAGCCAGGCAATGTTTTTTCAGATGAAATGTTGGTTTTGGTTTCATCGAATTCATTATGTTTGCCGTGTCTGCCGTGAGCATACCCATTAAGCGACAAAGTAAACACAATAACCACGATTATAGGGAAAAACGCTTTCAAATTGATTTTCATGGTTGATCCTCCTTGTTATTAACAAATCAAGTTTCGTTTCCAGACTGGAAAAGAGTTGCAACAAGATTCAAGCTTGAATCAGTCTTTGGCCAATCAAGAATGATAGGTTGGATAAAAGGTAGCACGGAGAGAAAAAAAACAATCATTTTTTACAAAAAAGACTATTACGTAGATCAAAACCTACGGATATGGAATTTCTTCTCGCAATAGTTAGCCTTCAAATCATGGATATTTTCTCAGTCTAATTGGATTGATACGAATGTTTCAGAATTCCCGCTAAGCTGAGTGGCGGACATAAAAACAGGCAAGCGAGAGCGGCCATCTGCCAAGAACCGAGAATTGAAATCAGTGGAGGTCTCAGCAATGTTTACTCTCAAGTCAGAACCCAGCAACTTGTTCAGCAGAATCATCTTGTCGCAAGCGACGTTCGGCGTGTTCGGCGTGGTGGTGTTGATTGCGATGTTGTTTTTCGCTTTTGTCGGAAATGTGGCGGAAGAAGACAAACTCTTCGGCAAGCTCCAAAGCGCGAAAGCTGTGGAAAGCAAACCGTCGCCGGAAGCAGTTGCGGCGAAAAACCTGGCCAAACTTGGCCGATAAGGCTTCACGAAACAGGCTGGTCGGGTGGGAACACGATCAGCCTTCGACTTTCAGTTCATTGATTAACCGGTGCAGATATTGGCGGCTGATTTTCAGCCGGTGGGCGGCTTCGGAACGCGAGGCGTTGCATTCGCGCAAAGCTTGGGCGACCAGTTGCCGTTTGAAATTCTGAATCGCGGTTTCAAACGACAAATCCGGCGGCAACAATCCGTTGACCAGTTCCAGTTGCGGCACGGCGGTTTGCTTGGGCGAATTCTGAACTGTGTTTTCCTGCGCCAGCACCTTGCCCGGCAACAGAGTTTCGTCCAACACGGGCGATTGGCTGATGACGACGGCGCGTTCGATGACGTTTTCCAGTTCGCGGATGTTGCCCGGCCAGCGATAAGCCGCCAAATGATCCAGAAAACGCTGTGTGGGCGAAGTTGATTGTTTGCCGTGTTTGGCGGCGGCTTTCGAGGCGAAGTGGTTGGCCAGGATCGGTATGTCGTCCGGACGCTCGCGCAAAGGCGGCAATTCCAGATTGACGATGTTCAACCGGTAATAAAGGTCTTCGCGGAATTGGCCAGCTTCGATCATCTGTTCCAGATTGCGGTTGGTGGCGGCAATGACGCGAATGTCCACTTTGATTTTTTGCTGCCCGCCCAATCGTTCAAATTCGCGTTCCTGCAAAACGCGCAGCAATTTGACCTGCATCGCCGGCGACATTTCGCCAATCTCATCCAAAAACATAGTGCCGGTGTCGGCCAGTTCAAATCGGCCCTGACGGCGAATTGCGGCTCCGGTGAACGCGCCTTTTTCATGACCGAATAGTTCTGATTCGACCAAAGTTTCGGGCAGCGCGGCAATGTTGCAAGCGATGAATGGGGCACGAGCGCGCGGGCTGATATTGTGAATGAACCGCGCCATCATTTCCTTGCCGGTTCCCGATTCGCCTGTAATCAATACGGTGGCGCTGGTTTCGGCAACGGCGCGCGCCTGGTCAATTACGCGACGCAACGACGGACTGGAACCGACTATGCCTTCCTGCCAACCGGCGTTTGAACGCAATTCATCGCGCAGTTTGAGGTTTTCATTTTCCAGCCGGAAATGTTGAGCCGCGCGGCGGACGATGATCTCTACTTCTTCGACCTTGAACGGTTTGTAGAACAGATCGTATGCGCCGCGATTGACGACCTGCAACGCAGTTTCGCGGTCTTCGTCGCCGGTAATGATGATGACCGGCAACACAGGGTTGAACCGGCGAACGAATTCCAGAATGCTCAATCCTTCGCTGATGTCGTGCTCGTTCGGCGGCATGCGCAGATCGCTGAGCACAACGTCAATCGGTTCTTTTTCGACCAACGCCAACGCCTCAGCGCGCGACGACGCTTCCAGCACGCGATAATTTTCTTCCAGCGCCCAATAAAGCTGTTTGCGAATGGATTCGTGGTCGTCCACGACCAGCACAGTTTGTTTAGGTTGCTCAGGCATAAGTTTAGCGCTTCAACTTCATCAATCGGATTATTACGTCAAACCACCGCCGCTTTGGCTTCCGCTTTTTGCTCTTCGATTTGTACAGGTAGCACCATTCGGAATTCCGTGCCGACATCCACCTTGCTGCTGACATCTATTCGCCCGCCATGTTGTTCGACAATGTCGCGGCAGGAATACAGCCCCAGCCCGATGCCTTTCTTTTTGGTCGTGGCAAACGGATGGAACAGCCGATCCCGTATGAAATCGTCGGTCATTCCCTTCCCGCTGTCAGCAACGGCGATGATGGCATTGCCGTTGTCTATCTTGGTCGTGACGCGCAACGAACCGCCTTCGGGCATGGCTTCCAGGGCATTGATGACCAGATTTTCAATCACGCGCTCAATGGCTTTGCCGTCCACATTGGCGATCAATTCCGGCGTCAACTGGCTGGACACCTGATACTTGTTCGGAGCCTGCGCCGCTGTTCGTTGAATGACCCGCTCCACCAGTTGCGTCAGATTTGATTTTTCGCGGATGCGTTTGGTCGGCGTGCGCGGATCAGACAGCTTGGACACCAGATTTTGCAGATTGTTCACCGTTTCGGACAACGTTCGCATGGCGTCTTCGCGGAATCCTTCTCGGTGGAATTTGCGCTCCATGTTATTGACCAGCAACGACAGCGACAAAATCTGATTCTTCAGGTCATGCGTTAGCACGGCGGACAAGCGGGCAAAAGATTCAAACTGCTTCTGTTCGCCTTCCTTGCGAATCATCTCGCGCAATCGGCTGGCCATTCGATTGAAGGATTCGGCCAACACACGCGTTTCGTCTTTGGCTTTGACCTTGATCTGGTAGCTCAGATTTCCGGTGGCAATGGCGCGCGCGCCGCTGGTGACTTTGCGAATCGAATCGGTGATGCTGCTGATCAGGTAATACAGCGTCAGCATCGCCACAATCACCAGCAACATTGTCAACGCCAGCAACACGTAGCTGGAAAATTCGACACCCCCAACCGCTTCGCTGTAATTTTGAACCATGAAAATCGAAAGCGGCGGATTGGCTTCACGCAACCGATGACGCACCAACCAAGGTTGCCAATCGTCCGTGTCTTTATCGTTTTCTTTTATCAGGGAAACCATCGGGCGTTGAAGCTCACGAAAAGCTTCGGTGTAAGGGCGCCATTGTTTCGCCGGGTCTGCGGCAAACAACACCGTGCCTTGCGGACTGAGAATGATCGCTTCAGATTGCGAAGTTCGCGGGCGGCTGGGATTGGCCACCGGATGCGGCCCAACGGATTCGATCATCAATTGTTCGGCGCGGATTTTGACCACCAACGCAGCAGTGATGGTTTTGGCGTCGTCGCGCAACGGCGCAATCAGTTGCAGATACGCGCCGGTCGAATCCTGCTGAATGTCAGAAGCAAACACCACGTCCGAGGCGGCTTCGGTAAATCCAGAAGGCATTCGGACGATGTCATCGCTGGAAAAGTCTCGTTCGGTGATGAGCGGTTTGGGAAATCCGTTCGGGTCGGGCTGGGTTTCGATTTTGAACAGCGGCGCGCCTTGCCGATTGACGCCAACCAGCGCTGCATATTTCGGCTGGTTGGCCAGCAAAAACGTCGCCAGATCAACTCGCAGATCGCGTCCCGGCAACACCTGTGTACTCTGTTGAGCCCCGCGCGCATAAGCCAGCAATGCGGGCGTTTGCGTGAACTTCAAAATTTGGGCTTTGTCTTTTTCCAGCGTGACCGTGATTTGGTCGGAAATTTCGCGCGCGCGTTGGGCCAGTTCCTGCTTCAATACCGATTTGATACTGACAATTGCCGTGTCCTGCCAACGCGCCCAAAGCAGGAACATCGGCACAATAATGAATGCAAAAAAGATAATGACCAGCTTCGCGCGAATCGCCATAAGTTCAGTTGCCTGTTTCGGCCAATCAAGAAAAAAGATGCCGAGCTAAGAAGGAAAATCGAGCCTTTCAGCAAAGGCGCAATGTACACCCAAGCTGAGAAAGCTGTCAAAAAAACGAATTTTGCTACAGGGAAACGAGACGATTGGTAGATGTTCGCGGCGCTCTTTAAGGTTGCAGCGACCATGTTTTCAGACGCTGCAACCGGGTAAGGAAGTTCATTGTTTGACCGCGGCGTCGGCTGGTTTGTTGGCGTTTTCAGCCGTGAAGGCATCTTCTTTTAATTGGACGTTGAAGACCGCTTCGACGACTTTGCGTTCTTCGACCAATTTGCCGTCCTGGAAAACCAGAGTTTCATAAGGAATGAGCGTATTCTGGATGATCCGAAAATCTTTGAAGTTGATGCGATATTTCACCGGTTCCGCATTTTCATCCGGTTTTTCTTCGTAATTCAGATACAGAATGCGACCGGATTTGCGGCTGATTTCATATCGAGTGCGAACGCCTTCCGCCGAAACCAGGTCAATGATGTCCATTTCCAGATTCAGCAGTTTGGTATTGCCGACGTATTCCAGCTTGGAGTTGTTTTCCTTATACCGAAGCAGCGATTCATAGCTGTGTTCGTGCGCTGATCGAAACGCTCGAATCTCCTCTTCACTGGCCTTTTCAACCTTGTCGTTCAAAATGCTCCAGACTTCCTTGCCGTCAAATCCCAGCAAATAGCGCGTGCCTGGAAAATCCTGCTCGATGATTCTCAGGTCTTCTTTCAGTTTTTCCTTGCGAATGAACTTGGTGATGATTTTCCCTTCGCGTGGTCCTTCCGGCGTAATGTATTTGACCAGGGCGCGCAATGTGCCGTTGCGTTGCACGGCATAAATCGCTGCCCGGCTGCCATAAGCGAAAATGGTTCGTTCGACAATATCTTCAGCTTTGGGATTTTTATCAGCCTTCACATCACTGACACGGCTGAAGAACATCCCCACACTAAAAACCAGAGTCGCGCCGACCAAAATTATCCAGCGCGTTTTCCCACTAAAATTCTTAAATGCCATTTGAGTTGACACCTCTTGACTCGAAAACTAGACTCCCCGATTTGATTAAGGCGGATGATACCTTACTGTGAGTGACAATCGCCAGTCCCTGAATTCTGAACCCATGAAATACCCTGTTCAGCGAGACCAGCATTAGAACGGTTGAGCCGGACAAACGAGCAGTCTTATTTTATTTTTTTCTGTCCTCATTTATTCAACCGGCTCGAATCGCAGCAGGCAGTATCAGCGACATTCAGCCCACCTGAGAACCATTTTGAGAAGGAGTCAATTATGAAAATTGGAATTTTGGTCGGTATGGAAAACACCTTTCCTCCGGCATTAATCGAAAAAATCAACAGTATGGACGCGGGCGTCACCGCCGAATACATAAAAATCGGCGGCGTCAAAATGGGCGAAGCGACCGAATACCGTGTCATCTTCGACCGCATTTCCCACGAAATCCCCTTTTATCGTTCATTCCTGAAAAACGCCGTGCTCAACGGAACCATCGTCGTCAACAATCCCTTCTGGTGGTCGGCGGACGATAAGTTCTTTGGCTTTTCACTGGCGACCAAGTTGGGCTTGGCCGTGCCGAAAACAATCCTGCTGCCGCAGAAGGACTATATCAAAGGCGTGACCGACGCCAGTTTGCGCAATCTGGAATTTCCGCTCGACTGGCAAGGCATAGTTGAACACATTGGCATGCCCGCCATTCTGAAACCGCACGACGGCGGAGGCTGGCGCGATGTGTACAAAGTGGATTCGCTGGAAGAACTCTGGCGCGATTACGACCAGACCGGCACACTGGCCATGACCTTGCAGGAATTCATTGATTTCACGGATTACGTTCGTTGTTACTGCGTGGGACGCAAAGAAGTTTTGATTATGCCCTATGATCCGAAGAATCGCCGTTACCTGCCGCAGGAGAGCTTGGCGCATTATTCGCCCGAACTGATTGATCGCATCACGCGCGACACCATTCTGATCAACGAAGCGCTGGGGTACGACCTGAACACGGTCGAATTCGCCATCAAGGACGGCGTGCCCTACGCGATTGACTTCACCAACCCCGCGCCCGACGCCGACATCTGGTCGGTCACCGAACCGTACCATTACTGGATCATCGAAAAGATGGCCAACCTGCTGGTGGATTACGCCAAAAACGGCCAGCCGACCGCGCATTATCATCGCTGGTACAAATGGCTGAACCCGGAAGCGGCTTCGCCTATCGCTTCGCGCGCAGGCGAACTGGCTCAGGAACTGGCCGCCGGAGTCGAACAAATGGCGCAAAAAGCTTCGGACGTGCTGTCGGAAGTGATTGACCAGATCACCGAACCGATCAAACCCAAACGCGCCGCTCGTAAACCCGCCGAGAAAGAAACCAAAGCGGCTCCGAAAGCCGCCAAGGCGACTAAAGCGACCAAAGCAACGAAGAAGAGCTAGCACAATCAAAGAGCCGCGCTGCTTTTTCACACAACGTGATTGAGCAGCGCGGCTCTAACTCTCTTTGGATTCACATACCTCACTAAATTCTTCAGGCGGCAATTTCAGTCGTTGCCTTCAATGGCATCAGCATCTGTTCGGCCAACTTCTGTTGCAGCCAGAGATTGACCAGTGTTTCAACTGTCACCCCACGTTGCGCGGCTTGCTCATCAAGCGCGGCCAGCAACTCGGCTTCAATCGCTACCGCGCCGGAAAAGGTTATTTCGGTATCAGGGCGTGACTGATCGTCGTAATCGGTGAAATCGTGCGTGTCCCAGAACTCGCCGATCTGTTCCAATGATTCTGCCTCTGAAATGCTGCTGCGATTATTTGCGGCCATAAGCTCTCCGTTCTTTCGCGCTCATATCACGAGCGCTTACAATGATGGCAGTGTGGTTATCGGGCTTATAGACGAAAAAGACAGCCAGATAACGCCCACCATTTGTTTGTCCAAAAGCTGCGTACACATCGTCGCCGGGAATATGCCCTTTCTGGGCGAAACGTACACGAGGGCGACTGAGCAGGACGTACCGCGCCTCTCGCACCGTGACCTGATGCTTCGACGCCAGCTTTTCTTGAATGTACGCCGGACAAACTATGTGGTCAATCTTCATATCGAAAAAAAACAAACACCTTCGCGCGCTTCGCTCTACGATGGAAATCAAAGAGTAAAGAGAGGCAGAACAAAGAGTAAGAAGGGTCAAGTGTTCAGAGTCCTCGCAGACACAACCACTCGAAAACCGATATTGAAGAAGCGGATGCTAGGTACATTTCTGCCACGATTGGTCGAACGACTGGCATCTTGATAGTTGTACCATGAGCCACCTCGTACGACCCGAAGACCTGAATCTCCTTCGCTTAGCCAAGCTGAGCCATCAGCTGGAGCACTTTTGTAGTTGTCATGCCAGACATCTTCGCACCATTCCCAAACGTTGCCATGCATATCATGCAAACCATAAGCATTAGAGTTTTTCTGACCAACCGTATGGGTCTTGCTATCGGAGTTTTCCCAATACCAACCCATTTCGTCCAACGTGCCTGGATAATCGCCAGTCGTTCCTGCCCGACATGCAATTTCCCATTCAGCTTCGCTTGGTAAACGGTAAGCTTTATTAGTCAACTGCTGAAGCTTCTGACAAAACTCTTTTGCAGCATCCCACTGCACCCTTTCCACTGGCAGATCATCACCTTTAAATTTAGATGGGTTATCGCCCATCACAGCTTTCCACTGCGCCTGTGTGATTGGGAATTTGCCGATGTAAAAGGGCAAAACGTTCACTTCGTGCGGCGGCTTTTCGCTGTCGTCTTTTTCCGAACCCATAATGAACTTGCCGCCTGGGACGTAAACCATTTCCAGCCTGACGCCATTCAAATTGTCAGTGAACGATTCGGGCGATTTGGATTTGGCAGCAGGCTGGGGACGTGGTGGCTGCTGCCTGACAATCTTCGTCGGCTCATCAACAATGACCGAAGACACAATGATCGGCGATGGCTGAGGCGATTGCGTCACCAGTCGCAGAGCTTGCCGCATCGCTGCTGCTGTGGCCGGACGATCATCTGGTTTCAGCGCCAGCGCTATGGAAATGACGGCTGAAAGATTTTCTTGCACAGCGCGATTTAAAAATTTGACTGGTTTCAATGGATCGGGATTTCCTGTCGCCACTTCGGTCACGCGCTCAATGGCATCCGGTGCCGCTGCGCCGGTCAGCAGGTGATAAAGAGTCGCCGCCAGCGAAAACAGATCGCTACGAGCGTCTGTGCCTTTGCCTTTGATTTGTTCCAGCGGCGCATATTGTTTGGTGTAGCCGAAAACGCTGCTAGCCGGTTGCAAACCCTCCGCTGCGCCTTTGGCCAGGCCGAAATCCAGCAGCATGATTTCGTCGCGTGGCGTCAGCTTCAGATTGGCCGGTTTGATGTCGCGGTGAATGATTGGTTCGTCGTGGCTGTGCAGATACTCCAACACCTCAAGTAATCGGTCAGCCCAGCGCAGCACGTCATCAACCGGGAAGGCCGCGCCGCGTTCAGTCAGCATTTCTTCCAGGTCTTTGCCACGAATGAATTCCATCACCAGAAAATGGCCGTCGCCTTCGGCAAAATAATCGCTGACACGAGGCAATGCGGGATGCTGAAGATTGGCCAGCAAGCGTGCTTCACGGAAAAATGCCTTCAGCATCAGGTCGCGCACTTCAAGCTTCATTTGCAGATAACGAGTCTCTTTGACGATAACCGTGCTGCCGAGTCGCTGATCTTCGGCTTGGTAGACAATGCCCATGCCGCCCTTGTCGCTGAGCTTCCGCAACACGCGATAACGATTTTGCAAGACTGTTCCATCCATTGGCATAGCGGATTTCCCTGTCAGGCTTTGCGCACCTTTGGGTCCAGATGTGAATCCACATCGTACCGGCTTCACCCTGCGTGAGCGGCGGCCAGCAATTCCGATCCCAGATCGTTCAAATGGGTTTGCACGTAATGGCGGACGGCAGCGGGCGTATCCAACGAGAGGACGTAGGCGGCCAGCGTTTCGGCGTCGGCGAGTTTGATCGAACGAACCAGCCGGCGGATGGCGGGAATGGCGCCGGGCGTCATGCTCAGATCGCGCAAACCCAGACCGAGCAGCAGAATCACCTGCGCCGGGTTGGAAGCCATTTCGCCGCAGACGTTGACCGGAATCTGCATTTTGGCGGCGGCATCAGAAACCATTTTGATCGCGCGCAACACCGCCGGGTGCATCGGATCGAACAAAGAGCTGACGTTTTCGTTGCCGCGATCCACCGCCAGCAAACTCTGAATCAGATCGTTCGTTCCGAGGCTGAAAAAATCCGATTCGCGCGCCAGAGCTTCGGCCATCATGACTGCGGCAGGGACTTCGATCATGACGCCAAGCTCTATGTTTTCCTTGTGCGCAACGCCTTCACTGGCAAGCTGGCGTTTTACGTCAGCGATGATTTTTTTGGCTCGGCGGACTTCGTCCACGTTGGTGATGAATGGCAACAGGATTTTCAGATCGCCGTGAGCGGCGGCTCGCAAAATGGCACGCACCTGAGTGCGGAAAACCGGTTCGACGCTCAGCGACAAACGAATCGCGCGCATACCAATGGCCGGATTGCGTTCAGCCTTGAAACCTTCCAGATGCAATTTATCTCCGCCCAAATCGAACGTGCGGACGACCGCGCCTTCGTCGCCGACCATCCCGGCCAGAAATTTGTAGGCTTCGTATTGTTCTTCTTCGGTGGGCTGGCCGGTCTCAGCTTGCGAATACAGAAACTCCGAACGATACAACCCGACGCCGGCGGCGTTGAATCGCTGGTAGGTGTCAATTTCCTCGATCAGTTCGATGTTCGCGCGCAACCGAATTTCCTGATTGTCCAGTGTGATGGGCGGCAGTTCGCGTTCTTCTATGTCGTACAAGGCCTGCTGGCGTTGGCGCTGTCGCTCTTCGGTGTAAAAGAGCAGCGTTTCGGGCGACGGATTCAAAATCACAGTGCCCGCCGAACCGTCAATGATGACCGTTTCGCCGGAGCGAACCCGCTCCGTGATGTCGCGCACTCCGACCACCGCCGGAATGTTGACGCTGCGCGCGATGATGGCCGTGTGCGAAGTCCAGCCGCCAATGCCTGTGACGAAGCCCAGCACTTTTCGCGGGTCCAGGTCCGCCGTCACCGAAGGCAGCAGATCGTCGGCGACGATGATCGAATTGTCCGCCAGTTCGTTCAGGCTGCGCTGTTCTTTGCCGGAAAGGATTTTGATGATGCGGTGGGCGACGTCTTCGATGTCGCTGCCGCGTTCGCGCAGATATTCGTCTTCGATCTGACCGTACACTTCCAGCAGATGCTGTGTCACATCGCGCACAGCCCATTCGGCATTGGCGTGATTGACGCGAATGAAATTTTCAATCTGGCGGCCCAGCGTTCGATCCTGAAGCATCAACAAATGAGCTTCCAGAATGTAGGCGTGGTCGGAACCAAGCGCGGTGCGCACACGTTCGATGTCCACTTTGACCTGCGCCTGAGCTGCGCGCGCCGCTTCGCGAAAACGCAGAATTTCGGATTCCAATCGCTCTTTCGGCAGAAAGACTCGCACAACCCGCCCGCGCGGATCGTCCACCAAAAACGCATTGCCGATGGCAACGCCGGGACAAACACCTATGCCTTCGAGCCTTTCTTCATGGGATTTCCTGATGGAACCTCTCATTTGTCCCTCACTCTTCGCCAAATTTGTCTGCGATTAACCGGCACAAAGCTTCCATTGCCAGGTCTTCGTCCGGTCCTTCGACAGTGATTTCAATCAATGTGTTCTGCGTCGCCGCCAACAGCAAGACGCTGAAAATGCTTTTGGCGTCAGCGGTCTGATGCGACGCATCGGAACGAGCCAGTGTGACTCGGCTTTTCCTGTACGAAGCAGCCAGCTTGACCAGCTTGGCCGCCGCGCGCGCGTGCAGACCCAAACGATTCGTGATTGTCACTGTGCGTTGTTGCATTTGCTTCAAATGCAGGGGGCGATTTGTTACGTGTGAATCGGAAGCAGTGTCAGCTTCCTTGTTTGCCAGTTGAGAGGACTTCGCTGGCCAGATAAATAGTGTTTTTGCCCTGGTCGCGGACGCGCGGAGCAATTTCGGCCAGAGTTTCGTCGGGCTGTTGATCGGCCAGCCGCATAATCATAGGCAGGTTGACGCCGGTGACGACTTCAATCGGAGCGCGTCCCAAAAACGTGCTGGCCAGATTGGTCGGAGTGCCGCCGAACATGTCGGTCAAGACCAACACGCCTGCGCCTTGATTGACGCGTTCGATGGCTTTGCCGATTTGTTCGCTAGCAGTTTCCACGTCGTCGTGCCAGCCGATTGAAACCGCCGTCACGTGATGTATGTCTTCATTGATGATCGTTTCCGCCGCGCTGACCAACTCGGTCGCCAGATTTCCGTGCGTAACGACAACTCCTCCGACTAATGGCATAACACCTCTTCTCGTTCATTTGCCATTTTCCAGTTCCCAATTGTCATTTGTCATTGAATAGAAAGCAGCTTCACAGCAATGACAAATGACAAACGAAAAATGACAAATGGAAAATTTCCTCATGGCTTGGGACAAAATACCGTTTACGATCAATCCACAGGCAACACCGTGCCTATGATGTTGTATCCACCGTCAACGTAAATCACTTCACCGGTGACGCCGCGACTGAGCGAGCTGAGCAGATACAGCGCCGTATCGCCGACTTCGGCTTGCTCGGTTGCCTTACGCAACGGAGCGATTTCACGATGACGATCCACCATCTTGGTGATACCCGACACGCCGCGCGCCGCCAGCGTGCGAATCGGCCCGGCGGAAATGGCATTGACGCGAATGCCTTTCGGCCCCAGATCGTAGGCCAGATACCGCACCGAAGCTTCGAGCGCCGCTTTGGCCACGCCCATGACGTTGTAATGCGGGACGACGCGTTCCGCGCCCAGATAGCTGAGCGTGATGATCGAACCGCCTTCGTTCATCAACGGCAACGCCGCGCGCGAAGTCGCCACCAACGAATAAGCGCTGATGTCCAACGCCGTCTGAAACCCTGCGCGCGACGTGTTGACGAATTCGCCAATCAATTCTTCGCGCGGCGCATACGCCACGGAATGCACCAGAAAATCCAGTTTGCCGAAATCCGACTGAACCCCGGCAATCATTGCGGCGATTTCATCATCGCTGCTGACATCGCACTGATACGCTTTGGCGCCGTCCAGCGTTTTGACCAGTTCTTCGACGTTGTCTTTCAGCCGTTCGCCTTGATAGTTGAACGCCAGTTTCGCGCCTTCGCGCGCCACCGATTGCGCAATCGCCCACGCGATGCTGTGCTTGTTGGCAACGCCCAAAATCAATCCTGTTTTGCCTTCCAGCAACATTGAATTTCTCCCCGGGTAAAATCGCTCGTAGTCCCACCTTCAGACGGAATGGATTTGATTGCCAAGACCTTCCGCCTGAAGGCGGGACTACGAACTGTGATTGATGGCCGAAGATAACACGATTGATTCAGTCTGTGGAAACTCCCGGACGAATCAATTCGGGATGTAAGCAGGCAACAGCGGCAACAGCTTTTCCGAAAATTCCAGCGCAGCGCTTCGCGCCAAATCTTCGGCTCCGTCGCCTTTGCCAACGGGAACGATCACGCGCACCAGAGCGCCGTCGGTTCGCCCCAACCACATCGCGTCCCTGATCGTGTCCAATCGCGCGCGGTATTCGCCCGCTATCAATTTGCCGCGTCCCTGATACCAATACAACGCCAGCATTCGCACGCCGTCTTTTTCAATCACGTATTCGTTGGCTTCGGCGTTGGCGTTCAGCCGGTGAAGCCTGTATGCGCCCATCGTCCAGCCCGAACCCGGAATGCAGTTTTGCGGCGAATGAAAAGTCTGCCGATGGCGCTGGCTGTTGTGAAACGCAATGAACAGATACGCGTACGACTGTCCGTTCCAATACGTCCGCGAAAGATAATCATCCGCATTCAACTCGCGCTCGGTGCGTTCATTGAGCGTTTGCGCTTCGATTTGCCGCCACGCATCCAGCTCGATCGGAAATTCGGCAAACGTCACCCGGGACGGCGGCTGTTCGCGGTTGGCAGAACGCATCAGGTAATAATTTGATGCTGCTGTCAAAATCAGCAACAGAACCATTACCCAATACCCAGCCCCGAAAATAATCTTCCCCGCGTTCCCTGAAACCGCAGAGGCGCAGAGTTCCGCAGAGGTTTCGCGGAGATTTGCGCGCTCTCTCTGCGCCTCCTCTGCGTTCTCTGCGTCTCTGCGGTTAGCCCTCACAGTTGATGAATAAATAAAGCCTTCCGCTAAATTCAGAGCTTGAGCCAACAACAGCAGCAATCCAACGGCGACCACAAACACCGCCAACCCTGAAAAGCTGTGCAAAAAACCTTCGGCGGCTTGAGCGCCTCGATGATGCGCCAGCGCTCCGGTCACAGTGACGCGAGCGGCATTGGCCAACACGGCAATCGGAATCACCGCCGCCACCAGCGCGATTCGCCGCCACCATTTCGATTCAAAAAAATAAGCGTAGACCACCGCCAGCGCCGTCAACGTCACCAGCGAACGAATGCCGCTGCACGCTTCGACGACCTGCAATTTCAATTGCGCCAATTCGATGACGTTGCCTTCGCGCAAGGCGGGAATGCCCATCAACTTGATCGCTCGCGTGGCCAAATCCGAAGCGATCAATTGCAACGGAAATGCGATTTGATTGAAGACGATGTTGGGGATGGGCAGAGCGAACAACAACAGCCCAATGGGAAAAGCCAATTGCCGCAACCAGACGAATCCGCCGAAATACACCGTCAACCCGACCAGCGACAGAACGAGCGACAGCCGCGTGATATACAACTCCGCCCCCATCACTCCGGCAATCAACAACAGAGCCGCCAACGCCATCAGCGCGCCGCCAACCAGCCGGCCAGGTTGCGCAGGCAAATTCGCCAATCGTTCGCGCTGCAACCAGACGGCGTATACGCTGACCAACGGAATCAGAAATCCGTGCGAGTAGTTTTCATCCACGCGCCAATCGTCCACCAACCGCCGAATCACGTCGTGATAAGCCGCCAGCCAGGCTAGGAAAGCAACTATTGCGTGCCAAAATGTTTTTCGTTTGAGCAGCATTTAGACGAGGACGGGCAGGTGCGGTGCGTAATTGTGGTGCGGTACGGGGAGCGTAAGCGACCTGAGCCTCGCTCAATGCATGCTTTCAGAAAGCACAGGTCGCTTACGCTCCCCGTACCGCATTTATTTCTCGAACGATTCTCGGATTCGTTCCACGCTCCAGCCCGCGCCCAGAGCCAGCATCAGCTTGATGCGCGCTTTGTGCGAAGGGAGCATTCCGCCCAGGATCGCTCCCGCGCGGCGCAGCGGTTTGCCCGCGCCTTCGTAAGCGTAAGTGTCCAGCACACGCCCGCGCGGACAACGCGACGTAATGACCACCGGCAATCCGGCATCAATCGCTCGTTGCACGGCAGCCATTGCCGGAATCGTCACATTGCCGCGCCCCAAACCTTCGATCACCAATCCGCGCGCGCCATCGCCAACGGCGAAATCAATAAAGCGCCCATCGGCTCCGGCAAACATCTTGATGATCTCCACGCGACTTTCGACTTTTTCGGCGGCAATGTGTTCGCGCTCATAAGGGTGTCGCATGACAATCACACGGTCTTTGTCCACAAATCCCAGCGCGCCGAAATCGCGGCTTTGAAAGGTGTCCGTTGATTCGGTGTGCGTCTTTGTCGCTTCGGCGGCGGAAATGATCTGCGAATTCATGGCCACGACTACGCCCAGACTGCGCGCCGCCGGATCAATTGCCACGCGCACTGCCGCCGCCAGATTTTCCGGCCCGTCCCAACTCAATTCCGAACTGGTGCGCATCGCGCCAATGAACACCACAGGTTTGCTCACCCCCAGCAGCAAATCCAGAAAGTACGCTGTTTCTTCCAGCGTGTCGGTTCCGTGCGTAACGACCGCGCCGACAATCGCGTCATCGCGTAACGTTTGTTCCACCGCGCGAGCCAGTTCCAGCATACGCTGCGGAGTCCAGTGCGGCCCCGGCAACCGGTCGAAGTTGATCAACTCGAATTCGGCCAGATCGTTCAAACCCGGAACCTGCGCGATGATCTCTTCGCCGGAGAGCATGGGAATCGCTCCGCCGGTCACCGGATCAATCCGCATCGAAATCGTGCCGCCGGTGAAGAAGGTTGCGAGGCGTGGTTTCATCTCAATTCACCAGTTTTTTGCTGTTATTGATGCTCCGGGAATTCCAGAGCGAAGAATTCATTGATGGAAATAATCGGAATGTCGCCGTATCTGCCCAAGTCCAATAAATGGCGGTCACCCGACACAACAAAAGCCGCATCAGCCGAAATGGCGCAATGAAGAATCATGTCGTCGTCAGGGTCGGCAGCGACAATGATTTCGTCGCTGCCGGGCGCATCGAAAAAATAGGCAAGCGACACAACAAAAGCTTCCAACTCGGCCAAGGAAATTCCCAGTTTTTCCAATCTCGGTTTCAGCTTCGGATAAGCCAGCACTTCGGATAATTCCTGCAACATTGGGTAAGACAGACACAATTCCACACGACCTTGTTCGGCCAGTCGAAGCAATTGCCACGGCAAACCTTGCCACAACAAACCGGAAATCCAGATGTTTGTGTCAATCACTACTCGCATCAGGGAACTCTATGATTTACCGCTGCGCTGGCGGCGAACTTCATGAACCAGATCGTTGATTTCATCCAGTGAAGGCGGGTCAGACTTTTCGGCTTGAGCAACCCTGTCGGTGATGGAGCGAGCAATTTTTTTCAAATGCAAGGTGTCGTCTTCCACCCAGACGATAAACCGATCTTGCGAACGAAACCGGTTGGCAATCGGCTCCGGCAATTCCAACATGTGTTCTTCCGTTAGCGTAGCAATCTCTGCCATAAAGCTTTTCTCCTTTTGTCGCAGTTTATGTGAGCGGTTATCGCAGAATCAATCCGCATCGAAATCGTGCCGCCGGTGAAGAAGGTTGCCAGGAGTGGTTTCATTGAATTCTCTATGTTCTCCCATTTTCAAATCTCTTCAGCCGCTTGACGATGCCGCCTGGCTTGGTCGGTTGCCGACACCACATCAAAAGCGTCAGCCGCGCGCAGCAGATAAGACTTGGCAGTGTCTTTTTCACCTCGCCTGAGCAAAAACCAGCCGAACTCGCCGATCTGTTCGGCGGCTTCATACCGCGCTTCGATTGACTGAAGAATCTCCGTTGCCTGTTTCAGCAAACTGTCCGCGCCTGCCATATCCCCACGAGCCAAAGCTACACGCCCCAATCCTGCCGTCGCTTCTCCTTCACCCATCCTGTCTTCAATCTCACGATAAAGTTTTAGCGCCAGAGCGTGGTTGGTTTCGGCTTGTGCTGTATCGCCTTCCAGCAAGGCAAGATCGCCCATCACTCTCAGCACGTTCGCTTCGCCAAGCCTCGCTTCGATCTGACGATACAGCGGCAACGCCT
>ERZ1066125.28-NODE-28-length-138794-cov-39.038180_pt1 | contig 138794 bp, 120 predicted proteins | sample MGYA00382772_ERZ1066125 | MGnify/ENA primary metagenome ERZ1066125 (study PRJEB33369, sample SAMEA5778355) | biofilm metagenome | biome: Industrial cooling water; feature: Water cooling tower basin; material: Biofilm | place: United Arab Emirates | collected... | reverse complement strand
CCAACCATGGCCATTGCTGTCGCCGCCGAGCCATTGGCTGACCAGCGTATGCCGCTGTATCGGCAGCTGTATTTTCAGGTGATCGTGGCGATCACGCTCGGCGTGGTCGTGGGGCATTTCGAACCCGAGATCGGCGCCGCGCTGAAGCCGCTGGGCGATGCCTTCATCAAGCTGGTCAAAATGATCATCGCGCCGGTGATTTTTCTGACCATCGTCACCGGGATCGCGGGTATCGCCGAACTGCGCACGGTGGGACGCGTCTTCGTCAAGGCGATGGCGTATTTCCTGTTTTTCTCGACGCTGGCGCTGGTCGTCGGCATGCTCGTGGCGCACGCGGTGCAACCCGGCGCCGGCATGAATATCGACCCGGCCACGCTGGACACCGCCGCGGTCGAAGGTTACGTGCAGCAGTCGCAGCAGATGACGTTGACCGCTTTTGTGCTCGATATCATTCCGACCACACTGGTCAGCCCGTTAGTCGGCAATAACCTGCTGCAGGTACTTCTGATCGCCGTACTGTTCGGCATTTCGCTGGCGATGGTAGGACCGCCGGGCAAGCCGGTGTTGCATTTTCTGCAGGCGCTGACGGCGCCGGTGTTCGCCTTGGTGCATCTGCTCATGAAAGCCGCGCCAATCGGCGCTTTTGGCGCGATCGCCTTTACGGTGGGCAAGTACGGGCTGAGTTCGCTGACGAATCTGGCGTGGCTGGTCGGCACGTTCTATCTCACCTCGCTGCTGTTCGTATTGGTAGTCCTGGGGACGGTGGCCCGGCTGTGTGGATTCTCGATCTTCAAATTGTTTCGCTACTTGAAAGCCGAGTTGTGGCTGGTGCTCGGCACCTCCTCAAGCGAGTCGGCCTTGCCGTCTTTGATGGAGAAAATGGAGCGCGCCGGTTGCGCCAAATCGGTGGTCGGCATGGTGGTGCCCACCGGCTATTCGTTCAACCTGGATGGCACGAATATCTACATGACCCTGGCGGCGCTGTTTATCGCGCAGGCGACCAACATCGAGTTGTCGATTGGCCAGCAGGTGGGCCTGCTGCTGATCGCGATGCTCACCTCGAAGGGCGCTGCAGGCGTCACTGGAGCGGGCTTCATCACGCTGGCGGCCACGCTCGCCGTCGTGCCCGAGGTCCCCGTGGCAGGAATGGCGCTGATTCTCGGCGTGGATCGCTTCATGAGCGAATGTCGCTCATTGACCAATTTCATCGGCAACGCCGTCGCCACGCTCGTGGTCGCGCGTTGGGAAGGGCAGTTGGATCGCGCCGCATTGCGCCGGGCGCTGAATGACGAACCCGCATTGGCGGCAAGTCCGAACCCAGCGGCGGCAGGCGATCCGCGCGCGCTCGATGTCGATTGAAGACGCTAGCAATACACAGGGAGGAATTTGATCATGATGCGAACCAGGCACCCAGCCAGTAGAGCAATGCGCGGCGTCATCGCCATCTCTTTGCTCACAGCAGCCATCGAGACGGCTTTGGCGCAGGGATCCGATCCGGCCCCGGCCAGCCAGCCCACGAGTGCGGAAACGACAGCCGACGCGGCGGCCGAGAAAGCCACGCTTGATACGGTGATGGTGGTCGGCTCGCAGATCAAAGGCGCCGCGACTACCGATGCTTTGCCAGTGTCGGTCATCGAGCGCGAGCAGATCGCGGTGTCTGGAGCGCTCAGCGGCGATGAACTGCTGCGCGAAATTCCGCAAATGGGCGATGTGCTGTTCGATGCCTCGAATAATCCGCAAACCAGCAACGCCGCTCGCGGCGATGTCAATTCGGTGAACCTGCGCTCGCTGGGCGTTGGCAACACGCTGGTGCTGCTCAACGGCCGCCGCCTCGTGCAGCATCCGACCAGCCAGGGCACGTCCGATACCGGCACCGTGCCGGTGCAAAGCTTCAATTCCAATTCGCTACCCGTCGCCGGCCTCGAACGCCTGGAAATCCTGCTCGATGGCGCAGCCGCGATTTACGGAGCAGACGCTGTTGCTGGCGTCGTCAATACGGTGCTGCAAACCGAGTTCGATGGCGTTGGCATCGGCACCCAATACGGTGTCGCGGAAGGCACTGGTATGGAGGAATACGAGGCCAACATCTTCGCCGGAAAAACTTTCGACACCGGCAATATTTCGCTGTTCGTCAACTACACCGACCGCTCGGCACTGGACGCCGACGAACAGGAGTTCACGCGCTCGGACGACCTACGTCCGCTGTTCGCCGACAATCCGGATTTCGCCAACGTTGCCGCGTTGGATGGTCGCTCATCGAACACGCCCTGGGCGCGCTTGTCGCTGGGCACGCGCCCGGTCATCCGCAGCAACGGCACCGCAGTGACCAACACAGCGGGCGCGTTTCGCGTCCAACCGACGAGCTTTGGTTGCACTGGCGGCATCGGCTACGGCGCCGGCTTGTGCCTGCTCAGCGGTAACCACAACTTCAACTCCACCAACCGCGAGATGCGCTACGACACGCGCTACCTGACAACCGTGCGGCCGTCGGTGGAGCGCATCAACACTTACCTGACCGGGACGCGCGAGCTCAACGAGGATGTCGAGTTCTTCGGTGAAATCGGTTACTACCGCGCGCAGAGTGAGGCGCTGCAGCCGCCGGTGGTGAATCTCAATGCGATCTGGATTCCAGCGAGCAACTATTGGAACCCGTTTGGCCCGGTGACCTTCGCCGATGGCCGCGCCAATCCCAATCGGCTGCCGGGATTGACCGGCGTGCCCACCACGGGTTTGCCGGTGTTGATGAGCAACTATCGCTACGTCGATGCCGGCTTTCAGACGGTAGAGGTGGAGAATTGGCAGTCGCGATTCCTGGGCGGATTGCGCGGCACCTGGAACGGCTTCGATTGGGAATCCGCGCTGGTGTATTCGGAGGCGCAGGCCATCGATCGCTCGCCGAACATCAATCGCACGCGCTTGCAACAGCAGCTGGCCTTGTCCACTCCAGAGGCCTACAACCCGTTCAGCGGCGGCTGCGTGGACACCCCGACGATTGGCGATTGTTCGCCGAGCGCGCAGGGCGCAATCGACAACATCGTCTTCATGCTGGAGCGCGAGTCGCGTACCACGCTGAGCATGGCGGACTTCCGCATGAATCGCTTCGATCTTGCTCAGAACTGGGCGGGCGATGTGGGCATCGCTTTCGGCGTCGAGGCGCGCCGCGAAACGCAGCGCGACGATCGCGACGAAAACCTTGACGGCACGATCCGATTTACCGACGCGGTCACGGGTGTCACGGAACTTAGCAACGTCGCCGCTGTGAGCCAGAATCCGGACACCGAAGGCTCGCGCAATGTGGCCTCCGCATACATCGAATTCGCCGTGCCGCTGGTCGCGCCGGAGATGGAAATCCCGCTGGTGTACAACGTCAACGTGCAGTTGGCGGGGCGCTACGAGAACTACTCCGATTTCGGATCGGTGGCCAAGCCGAAACTGGCGGTCGCGTGGGATCTTGCGCCGGGATATCGGATGCGCGGCTCATACTCGGAAGGTTTTCGCGCTCCGAACCTGGAGCAGACCAACGCCACGCAATACTCGCGCCTGGCCTCAGGCATCGACTATGTGCGCTGCGAAGCCGAGCGCCGGCGCGGCACGATTGCGTCGTTCGCCCAGTGCGCGCAGACAACCGCCGGCCTCTCGCTGCTGGTGTCGGGTAATCCGTTGCTGGAGCCGGAGGAGAGCAAGAATCTGTCCTTCGGTTTTGTGTTCCAGCCGGAATTCATTCCAGCCGAGTATGGCGAACTCACGTTCACCATCGATCGCTGGCGCATCGAGCAAGAACAGATCGTGGGCTTGCTTGGCGCGCAGACCGCGCTGATCGTCGACTACTTGAGCCGGGTGACTGGCGGAGTCAATCCCCTGGTCAATCGCGAGGCGCCCACGCCCGAAGACATCGCGCTGTTCAACGGCACCGGCATTACGCCGGTGGGCCGGGCGATTTCAGTGTCCGACGCTTTCATCAACCTGCAGCCGCAGAACGTCGAGGGCATCGATCTCGCTGCAGAGTGGCGTCTCAAGCGCACGCGCTATGGGAACTTCACGTTGCGCTTCAATGCCAGTAAGTTGACCGAGTTCACACGCGATCCTGGCGACGTCGTCAACTCACTGTTCGAGGCGCGCGCGGCCGGCACCATCGATCCGCTCACCCCGCTGCCCGATCCCACGCAATTGATTGGCCAGAACGGCCGACCCGAGTGGCGCGGCAACACCACTTTCATCTGGTCTCAGGGACCCTGGCGCGCGGGCGCCACTGCGCTCTACATGAGCTCCTTTGAACAAGCCTCGCTGCTCGGCGCGAGCGGCACGCCGTATAAGGTCGATCACCGGCTGACCTTCAACATGTACGGTCAATACGAATTTCCATTTGGCGCTGCGGTTCGCGTGGGTGTGCGCGACATTTTCGACGAAGGCCCGGCGTTGGCGGACGGCGGCTATCGCGGTTCGTTGCACAACCCATGGGGGCGCTATTGGTATGTTGGCGTGAATCACCGGTTCTAAGCGACGGAGTGACGCGGTGGTCGGACGCACGGCAAATCGGTACGAGGCGATCGTCAATCCTCCCTTGGGCGAAAGTTTTGGGGCAGGGTGCGTGGGGCGAGGGCCGGACTTGTTCGCTGGTCCCGTAGCACGCTTGAGATCTGGCGCAGACGCAGCAACAGTCTGCTCGGAGATTGACGTTCGGCCCCCGCCGCCCACCTCTCGCTCCCGGTTTTTCGCCTCGATGCGCTGGTTAACGAGTTGCTTCATTCCTGCGCGATGCCTGGCCTTGGCGTGCTTGCTCGCGACATCGGCGGCGCCTGCCTGGGCCAAGAAATTCGATCGAATGGCCTGCCCAGACTCGATCAGATCGATTGCCACCTGCCATGAAGCGCGCGATGCACAAGGCGCGTTCGTGCTCGTCGCGCTGCCGGCAGAGTGGAACGGCACATTGATCGTGCACGCGCATGGTGGACCGCGTCTGGCCGTGCCCAAGTCCGGCGACTCGATTGAAGACCTCGATCGTTATGCGGCGATGGTGAAGGCTGGTTATGCGTGGGTCGGCTCCACCTATCGCCGCGGCGGCTACGGCGTGCGCATGGCGGCTGCCGATGTCGAGCGCAGTCGCAAGCTGTTCTTGAAGCACTGGCCCAAGCCCAAGCGCGTGTTCTTGCACGGGCAGTCCTGGGGCGGAAACGTGGCGGCCAAACTGGCGGAGCTGTATGCGTTGGACGGCCGCGGCAAACCACGCTACGACGCAGTACTCACCACCAACGGCGTGTTGATGGGCGGCACGCGGGCTTACGGCTTTCGTGCCGATCTGCGCGCGATCTGGCAGCACTATTGCCGAAACCATCCGGCGCCGGACGAGAAGCAGTACCCATTGTGGCAGGGGTTGCCGCGCGGCGTGAAGTTGTCGCGTGAAGACTTGAATCGACGCATCGAAGACTGCACCGGACTGTCCACGCCGAGCACACGCAGCGCGCAGCAGGCGGAGCGATTGCGAGAGATCCTCGCCGTCAGCGGTGTCGCCGAGCAGCAATTGGCAAGCCACCTGGCGTGGTCCACGTTCCACTTTCAAGACCTGGTGCAAAAGCGCCTCGATGGCCGCAACCCCTTCGACAACCGCCACACGGTGTACCGCGGATCGACCGACGACCAGGCGTTGAACGCTGGCGTGCAGCGCTTCGACGCCGATCCGGTGGCGCTGGCCAAGCTCGCGTACGACGCCGATCTCTCCGGCTTGATTGTGCTGCCCACGCTCAACGTGCACGCCTCTGGCGATCCGGTGGTATCGCCGCGCGCACTCGATGCCTACGCGGCGACAATTGCGCAGTCCGGGCGTGCGCAGCTCTTGGCGCAAATCACGACCGACGAATCCGACCACAGTCGACTTGACGATGCGACCATTCTGTCCGCAATGGCCGCGCTGGCGCGCTGGCTCGACACCGGCAATCGGCCCGACGCAGCCATCGTTACAACTCTCTGTCGCTCATTCAGCGATGCGCCGAACGCCTGCCGGTTTGCGAACCCATTGCCTGCGGAAGATCGCGATTAGCGATTGGCACCGCAGCAAGCGTCGCGCCGCGGCGCGACCCACACCGTGTGGCACAGGATCGCTAGTCATCACCGGAGCGGTTCCGTGCTCTCGTTGATCGCGCCACGGCACGGCGCCGTGTTTGTTTCCGAAGGCGCAATCGCCAGGCGATCAACGAAGCCACGCAGCGCCCGAATTGCACCAGCGAGCATGTCGTGCGCCCCCAATTCTGCTGAACTAACAAGCCATTTCCAGGCGTAACCTAGTGTGCTCGCTCTACCATGCATCACGAAGATGCGCGCTCATTCCTACGGGTCGGCACCACGTCGGCCTGGGTCGAGGCTGCAATACCAGCAGAGGGTTTTTATGAAGACGTCGAAGGGTTCCAAGGCCAAGGCGAAGGTTGCGCCGGAAGCCGACAAGAAATCGGTCAAGCACACGGCGAAAGCGATCATGGAGCAGGCCGAGCAGATTTGGCTCGCCGGCTTGGGCGCCTTCGCGAAGGCACAAGAGCAGAGCGGCAAGTTGTATGAAACGCTCGTCAAAGAGGGCACAGCTTTGGAACGCGCGACACGTAAACTGACGGGCGTCAAGCTCGATGAAATGCGCGGCATCGTCGAAAACACCGTGAGCCAGGTGCGCGAGCGCGCCACCGACACCATCGATCGTCTGGAGCAGGTGTTCGAGAATCGCGTGTCGAAGGCACTGGGCACGCTTGGTATCCCGGGTCGCGATGAGATCGAGCAGTTGGCCAAGCGCGTCGATGAGTTGAGCCGCGCCGTGCGTTCGCTGGATGCCAGCACGCGCAAAGCGCCGGCGAAAGCCGCTGCGACGAAGCCGGCCGCCAAGCCCGCGGAGAAAGCTGCTGCGAAGCCTGCGGCAAAAGCTGCCGAGCCGAAGCCAGCTGCCAAACCCGCCGCCGCTAAGTCTGTCGAGGCCAAGCCCGCTGCCAAGCCGGTCGCTGCGAAGAAGCCTGCGGTGAAGAAAGCCAAGCCCGCGCCGGTTGTTGAGCAAGCCGCCGCCCCGGTCGCTGCTGAGTAAGTTTTAGAAGAATTGCGGGAGCGCCGCGTGCGCTCCCTGATCGGTGGCGCAAAGTCGCCGATCGCGCCAGGGACGGCGCTTAGTTTCTATGCCCGCCAGCCAAGTTCCTCCAAAACCGTTCGTCCTCCCCGACCGGTCGGCTGGCGGGCACCTCCTTCTCGGCCGCCGAACCCGCACTCCCCGTGGCGCCGGGCCGCGCCGCATCGGTGACTCCAGACTACATTCGAGCGCGACGCGTGCTGCGCCGTTGCTCTCGTTCTATCACCCGATCAAGCTCGTTCAGCGAGCGATTCAGGCGCGAAAGCACCGAGGTTGCTGGCGGTTTGGTGCCAGACAGTCCGTCCCAGATAGTACGCCCCAAATCATCGAGCACTTCGCTGCGCAGGCTCAGTCCGTGGCGCTTCAGGACGGCTCCGAAAGCCTCGCGCTGGCGGCGAATGTCGGCGAGCGTGTTGCTGTAGGCGTGCTCGCACAACTGTCGACGCGAGCCGAACGAGAACACATTGGTGAAGAACATTTCCGCATCGTCGGCGTCGGGCTCGAAACGCACCAGATCGGATTGATCGTAACTCTTGTCGTACTTGCCGAACCCCACGCGCATTCGCGAATACAGCATGGCGCGGATCGTCTGGCTCAGCACGCGCGGCAGCCCGCCGTGGACCAGGCTCTCCGGTGCTTTTTCGCCCTTCTCTTTCACCTTTGACGCGTCGAACGGAACCAGCGGATTCAGTGCCAGCAACAAATCGATTTCCTCATCGAGCGCTACCGAGGCATGCAGGGTGCGTTGCAAAGCACCATCCACATAGAAGCGCCCGTCGATTTCCACCGGCGGATAGAAGCCAGGTAGCGCGGAGCTGGCCTGGACCGCGCGACTGATCGGCACGCGATTGGCGTCCGCAGCACCAAAGCGCACGGTGTGGCCGCTATCGAGATCGACCGCGATCACATACAACGGCCGGTCGAGCTTGCGAAAATCGTTGCTGCGGCCGTGGCCAGTAAAGATGCCGCGCAAATAGCGCTCGATGCCTTCGTTGTCGAAAATGCCGGTCGGTAGCGCCTCGCCGATACGCCCCAGGCCTTCGCCCCAGCGATGCTCGCCGGGCCTGAACAGCGAGTCGAGCAGCCAGTCGCCGACGATGCCAGGCACGGAGCCTAAACGCTTGGCGAACTCGAAAAAGGCCGGGCGCAGGAACAACTCTGGGCGAAACGCGTTCTCTGCGGTTTCGTTGGTTACGAACATGCGACACATTTCGGCCGTATCGATGCGATTGGCCAGGCCGGCGGCGAGAAATGCGCCGGAACTTACGCCGACGTAGACATCCAGGCGGGTCAGGTCCAGGCCTTCAATCGCCTCATCGAGCGCGCGCAGAGCGCCCATTTCGTAGATGCCGCCAATGGGTCCGCCGCCAGCGATCGCCAAACCGATGCGATGCGGGTGGCGCAGCGAGCGCGGGCGACGAGCCTCTTGCAAATGCAGCATCGAACTCTACTTCCGGTCATAGACGGCGGAGGAGTCTACGGCGCCCGGAGCCAAGTTTTGGCTCGATCTTCGGTTCTTTACGATGCGCGTTGAGTCACGCCGCTTCCCGATGGCAGGACGCTTTTGCCAGCCGCAGCGCGCCACGTTCGTTCGGCCCATTTGGGTCCTGCTGTCGATTGGGCGGACAAAAGGCGTCCCGCGAAGCATGACGGCGATTGCCGCAGCGCTAAACGCCGCGTAGAATAGCCGTCTAGACGTCTATTAGTACACTCATGACACTGACCCAACTCCGTTATCTCGTCGCCGTGGTCGATGCCGGCAATAACATTACGCAGGCAGCGATCAAGGTGCATGCGACACAGCCGGGATTGAGCAAGCAGCTCAAGCAGCTGGAGCAGTGGTTGGGCTTTGAGCTGTTCGCGCGGCGTGGCAAGGCCCTCGATGGACTGACCGAGCCCGGCGCCCGTGTGGTCGAGCAGGCGCGCGCGCTGCTGGAACGCGCTGATGCAATTCGCGGCATCAAAGCGAGTTTTTCGGTCGATCAGGGAGGCGCCCTGCGCATTGCCACCACGCACACCCAGGCGCGCTACGTGTTGCCCAAGGCGATTGTTGCGCTGAAGCGTTCCTGGCCGCTGCTGGATGTGCAACTGACGCCGCTGGACGACGATGTGGCGATCGGCGCGCTGCAGAGCGGGGCGGCCGATGTCGCCGTGGTTTCGGCACCGCACGCGCCTCCGGACTTGTTGGCGTTGCCGTTGTACCGCTGGGGCCGCCATGCGCTGGTGCCCGCGGATCATGCGCTCGCCAAGGTGCCGTTGACGCTGGCCGAGCTGGCGCGCTTTCCGCAGGTCAGTTACGCCTCGGCACTGAGCGCAACCGGCTCGCTGCGAGTCGCCATGGAGAACGCCGGCTTGCAACTCGTTGTTGGGATGGCAGCCAGCGACGGCGACTTGATCAAGACCTATGTTCGGGCAGGCTTGGGCGTAGGAATCATCGCGCCGATGGCACTGACCAACGACGATGCCGATCTGACCGCGCGCTCGCTGGGCGGCGTGCTGCCGATGATGACCACGTGGTTGGTTCTGCGCCCGCAGCAAACGCTGACTCGCGCGCTCGCCGCATTGCTCGAACACTTGGCGCCGCACGTCGATCCATGGGCGGTCAAGCAACGCTTGCTAGGCGATGCGCACGTCGACTTGCTGAAGGGTGAGGTGCCGGAATGGAACCGCGCGCCCGCCGTTGAGATCGCCAAGGCGGCTTAACGGTTAAGCTCAGCCAGACTTCGCCTTGGACCATTGAGCTTGTAGATTTCGCTCGACAACAACTAGCGAATCCCCACAATCCTGCCGCGCCTTTCGCGCCGCCATTGACTCTAGGGGGCTCAAGAGCGAAACCTGCTATGTAGAGGATTTTTTCAATTGACAAGATCACGCCGTATCCCGGACCCTAGTGTAGTGCTTCGCTATTCTCGGAACTTGTTTCCGCGTCTTTCGACCCGATCCTGCGTTGCTTTCAGCCCGTCGGCGCAGCCGCCGGTCGTTCAAGTCGGCTGGCGGCATACCGCGAAAGCAGTCGACTTTCACCCTGCTCGCGCCTTGACTCGGGCCGAAATCCATCGGAAATCGTAGTCCTGCTAATAGCGAAGCACTACACTAGCCAGGTCCAAATCTGAGCATTCGCCATGACCGATACCGTACCGCCGATGGACACGGGCGCCAAAGTTTCCGTGCCGCCGCTGCGCTCATGGCGTTCCTGGCGCTGGCGATTGGGCGCAGGTGTGCTGGGCCTCCTCGCATTGCTCGTTGCCGGGCTCATGTTCTGGTGGTCCTCCGAGCCGCATGCCTTCAAAGTACAGGCGAATGCCGACGCCTATGCCAAGGCGCGCGGCGAGCGCGTGGTTCCGGGCTACGTGAGCGTCGCCACTGCCGTCAGAATCGGCAATACATTGCTCGACAAGCGCGGTGGTTACTTGTCCAACGATCTGCTGCCGCCCGGCGTGCTGATGGACAACATTCCGGAGTGGGAATTCGGCGTGTTGCAGCAATTGCGCGATTTCTCGCTCGCGTTGCGCAACGATTTCTCGCGTTCGCAAAGCCAGTCGCAGGACGATGTCGATCTGAAAGAAGCGCAACCGCTGTTCGCATTCTCGAACGACCGTTGGATACTGCCCTCCACCGAAAGCCAGTATCGCAAGGCGCTCGGCCACCTCGACGGTTATCTTGCCAGGCTCTCCGATAGCGACGAATACAACGCGCAGTTTTATGTGCGCGCCGACAATCTGGTTGCGTGGTTGACGCTGGTCGAAAAGCAAATGGGCTCGCTTTCGCAGCGATTGTCGGCGAGTGTGGGACAAGTGCGCATCAACACCGATCTGGCGAACGAAGAAGCCGCCACGCAATCGACGCCAGCGCCGGCCATCGTAGTCACGCGCACGCCCTGGCTCGAAATCGACAACGTGTTCTATGAAGCGCGTGGCACCAGCTGGGCGCTGCTGCATCTGCTCAAAGCCGTCGAGCGCGACTTTCGCCCGGTGCTTGAAGACAAGAACGCCGTGATCAGCGTCAAGCAGATCATCCGCGAACTGGAAGAGGCCCAGGCGCCGGTCATGAGCCCGATGATCTTGAACGGCGGCGGCTACGGTTTCTTCGCCAACCATAGCCTGGTGATGGCTAATTACCTGTCGCGCGCGAACGCTGCGATCATCGATTTGCGTAAGCTGCTGGAACGCGGGTGAGCCGCCGCGTTTGCGAATCATGGCGCTCGGCTGCGAACCCTTCGGGGTGCGACCGACATCCGGACGCCCCAATCAAGAACCAAGAACCGTCAACCAAGAACCACCAATGACCCGCCTTGCTCGCCGCCTCATTCCCTGTCTCGACGTACGCGACGGCAAAGTCGTCAAAGGCGTGCGCTTCAGGGACCACGTCGTGATGGGCGATATCCTCGATCTGGCGCTCCGATACCGCGACTCAGGCGCGGACGAGCTGGTGTTCTACGACATCACGGCCAGCCCTGAAGGCCGCAGCGTCGATCGCGATTGGGTCGAGCGCGTGGCGCGAGCGATCAACATCCCGTTTTGTGTCGCAGGCGGCATTCGCAGCGTCGCCGAGGCGCGCGCGGTGCTGTTCGCAGGCGCCGACAAAATCAGCGTGAACTCGCCGGCGCTGGAACGCCCGGCGCTGATCCTGGAGTTATCGGACGAGTTCGGCGCGCAGTGCGTGGTCGTCGGCATCGATAGCAAACTCATCGACGGCGACTGGCGTGTGAATCAGTTCACCGGCGATCCGGGCAAGACGCAGCAACTGCAGACGCGCACGCTGGACTGGGTGCAGCAGGCGCAGGCCTTGGGCGCCGGCGAGATCGTGCTCAACTGTATGAATGTCGATGGCGTACGCGAAGGTTATGACATCGAGCAGCTCAAGGCGGTGCGCGCCATTTGTGCCGTTCCGCTGATCGCCTCCGGCGGCGCTGGCGCGCCGGCGCATTTCGACGCGGTATTTCGCCACGCCGATGTCGATGGCGCACTGGCAGCCAGTGTGTTCCATTCGGGAGAGATCGAAATTCCGGCGCTGAAGTCGTATCTGATCGAACGTGGCCATGCGATACGTCCGCCGGAGATGGCCGATGCTTGAATTGTCGCAAGTCGATTTCAGCAAAGGTCTGGTACCTGCCGTGGTGCAGGACGCCGGCACTGCGCAGGTGCTGATGCTTGGGTACATGAACGCCGAGGCGCTGGCGGCCACGCTCGATAGCAAGCACGTCACCTTCTACTCGCGCAGCAAGCAACGGCTCTGGACCAAGGGCGAATCGAGTGGCCATATGCTCGAACTTATCGACGCGTTCGTCGATTGCGATGGCGACACGATCCTGATTCACGCTCGCCCGAAAGGGCCGACCTGCCACACCGGTACGACCACATGTTTCGGCGACTTTCCGGGTCCGCCTGCAACCTTTCTGGGCGAGCTGATGCGCATCGTCGCCGCGCGCCATCGCGAACAGCCGGAAGGCTCTTACACCACCAGGCTGTTCGCGCGCGGCGTCTTCAAGATTGCGCAGAAGGTTGGCGAGGAGGGCGTCGAAACTGCATTGGCGGGCGTAGCGCAGTCGGACGAGGAACTGCTCGGCGAATCGGCGGATTTGATCTTCCATCTGCTGGTGCTATTGCAGGCGCGCGGTTTGTCGCTGGATGATGTCGCTCGGGTTCTTCGAGGGCGCCATCGGACATGACGAAGCAGGTGCAAATGCTGCTGCGACGAGCCGTTTCTATCGCCATGCTGGCTGTGTTGCTGAGCGCCTGCGCGGTCACCCGTAACGAACGCGCTAGCGGTGTGGCGAAAGACGCGCAGCTCGGCCGCGGCGCTGAGGTCGTGATATTGCCGCCGGATGTGGAGTTGTCGTCGCTGTTGGCGTCCGGGTTACAAGAAGTGCGCGCCGATTGGACGCAATCGGCCACCGGCCACGTCCGCACGGCGCTGCTCGATGCGCTCAAGGCGCGAGGCGCGGCGGCGCGAATCGTCGAAGATTTTTCGGCGCTGGACGATCCCGATCGTGCGCATCAACTCAAACTTTTGCACGAGGTGGTTGGTTACAGCGTCATGATGCACGGGCTTGGGAACGGCAAGCTGGCGCACAAAGATGGTTTTGATTGGACGCTGGGCGAAGGCGCGCGGGCGCTCGATCCGAAAGCGCGCTACGGGCTCTTTGTATTTATTCGCGATTCGTATGCCACGGAAGGCCGCAAAGCGATGCTCGCGCTGGCCATCGTCGGCGTTGGCGTCTCGATGGGCCAGCAACTCGGGTTCGCCTCTCTGGTCGATCTCGACACCGGTGCGATCGTCTGGTTCAATGTTCTCGCTTCGGCGCGCGGCGATCTGCGCGAACTCGATAAAGCCCGCACATCGATCGAAAACTTGCTGACTGGAGCGCCGCTGTAGGGGCGTGATTCATCGCGCCCGCGCAAGTTGCTGGCGCATTCGGGCGCAAATGGCGTCTACCACACCTCATCGAACGAACGTGCGCTTCCTGACTTCATTTGCTTTCCTGAGCCTTCTTCTGTCCGCGGCCTGGCCCTTGGCTGCACAGCAAGCGGCAGTCGCAGCCGACGAGGCCGGATTGCTGCATCAGGCAGAAGCGTTCGAAGCGCGCATCGCATCCCGCGCCTCGCGCGTGCGCGATCCGGTGCTCGACAGCTACTTGCGCGAACTGGTGTGCAAAATCGATGCGCAACGCTGCACCGATGTACGCATCTATGTGATTCGTGAGCCGTACTTCAACGCGCTGATGGCACCCAACGGCGCGATGGTGCTGTTCACCGGATTGCTGCTGCGTATGGAGGACGAGGCGCAGTTGGTGTTCGTGCTCGGGCACGAGCTGAGCCATTTGCGCTCGCGGGACTCGCTGGCCGGCTGGCGGCGACTCAAGGCCGCGGGCAACGCGTCAATCGCTTTGCAGATTGTCGGCGGAGCGGTCGGCGGTTCGGCGCTCGCTGCGGTTGCCGGATTGGGCGCTCTGGCGCCGGCATTTGCATTTTCGCGCGATCAGGAACGCGCCGCGGACGACTATGGTTTGCAGCGACTTGCTGAGTTGGGCTACGACACGCATCGCGCCGGACAGTCGTGGGCCGACATCTGGCGCGAAGAGCAGGCACGCGAGCGCAAGTTGTCCTCCGGCATTTTCGCCACGCATCCGGCCAGTGAGGAGCGCGCCAAACGACTGAAGGCCGCGGCGACCAGCGGCGGCGAAACTCGCAGCGAGGCCTTTCATGCGGTGATTGCGCCGCACCGGCTCGACTGGCTGGAAGACGAAGTCGGGCGCCGACATTACGGGCAAACCAAGGTGCTGCTCGAACGCTTGCGGCGGCTGCCGTTCGCGCCCGCGGAGATCGACTACGCGATCGGAGAAATGTATCGGCGCCGGGCGCGCGAGGGCGATCTGGAGCGTGCGCAGGAACATTACGAGACATCCACCTCGGCTCCCGATGCGCCCGCTCGTGCCTGGCGAGGTTTGGGGTTGAGCGCGGCCCGTCGAGGTGATCGAACCGTAGCAGCCAAGGCGCTGAACCGCTATCTGGAGCTGGCGCCGCACGCGCCCGATCGCGATCTGATCGAGATGGAGTTGGAGGATCAATCTGCGGCGCCATGACGCGCGTGCGGACGGGACGAAGGGTCTGAGCAAAAGCTGAACTTAAATGTAACTTTCACATCATTTTTCTTTGTACAGACTAAGCTTCCAATTGCCATTTGGTAATTGCCAATTGCCTAAGAGTCGGCGGCCCCGGAATCCATAGGAATGTCCATGAAACCCATGAGATACATCGCGTCGGCCTTGCTCGCGCTGTTAACGTCTGCCACCGCGGTAGCGGGACCAAACGATTCGTGTACCACCGAAGAGAAGACGGCAACTTTCCTGCCCTCCACCGCCGGGTTCCTAGACGCGGTCAAAATGCAAAACGCCCTAGTCGCGCAATCGGATACCGGTCGCCTCGATCCCACGGTGAAAGATTGGAAAATCGTGCCGTCCGCCGTCGCATTTGTAGCCGTTCAGTCAAAGAAGAAACGTTGTGACTCGGATCAGTCGAAATTCAACTGCACTCAGGAAGGTTGCAACGAGTCTATTCCCGGAACCGAGCATTACGGTGTCGGTGCGGAGCTAAGCGTATCGAGCTGCGGCCCCAATGCCTATGGCTCTTTTTCGTACACCACGTTGCTCTGGGTCAAACAAGGCGACGGTTCGTGGACTATGACAACCCGTACTTCTGAATTGCGGGTGTCCTGCGACCCTACCTGACCTAATGCTCTTTGGCATGCGACAAAGAATCAGCCGGAAGTCTCGGGCTCCGAGATAAGTGGGGAATTTGACTCGATGCCAAAACCGAGGCCCGGCTTTGGTTATGTGGGGGCCGCGGCCCTCTTTCCGTAAGGAGCGACAAGATTCGAGGTGGAGATCGATGCGTGTTGCTCCGAACGTATGCCGAACGCAGGTGCGGGGCAGTTCCTACTCGAACCGACTCGCAAAGATCTCGCCCACATCGCTGCGTTCGACAAACACCGCGGTCACAGGTCCCGTGTTGCCACCAGCGTCTAGCGCCTGTAGATAGATGAGGTGCCGTCCCTCCGGCACGGCGCTGCCAGGAATCGTGACCTCGACGTCTTCGGCCGATGCGCTGAAGCTGCCGTCGCTGGCGATCATCGGATAGACGCCGGTTATCGCGCCCCAGGGTGGAGAGGTCAGCGCTTCGGCGGCGGTGACGATTTGCGTTGGCTCCGTACCCACGGTGTTATTGAAACGACCATCGTCGGCGCGCGCGCGGATCAGGAAACTGCCGCTGGCCGATGCGATCGCTGGCGTTACCGACGTCTGCGTCAGCTCCGGCCCGGCCGGCGTCAAATAGGGTGTGCGCGGGAATTTGCTGGCGATCAGGAACGCGTTGATGTTCGGCGTCAACAGCTGCTGCTCGTAAACGGTACAGTCGGGGAAGAAGGTGGTTCCGCCAAGTTCAATGGTGAACGAAGCGACGCCGCGCGTGCCGTAGACGTAGTCCTCGGTGGTGCCGCCGATAGCCCCGCCCATGTTGGCCTGCTGAGGTGTCAGCAGGCTGTAGAAGCTCATTTTTCGACCTAGCGTTTGCAACGCCGTGGCTGACGGCGCCAGCACGCCATCGACGCTGCCCCATGGCCATAGCGTCATGCCGGCATTGCTGTGCACATCAAGGTAAATGCCGGTCGCCTCAGGAGAGACCGGCGTCGTCAGATCGAGCCCCGGCGATTCGGCGCGTTGGTCCGGGAAGATGCTTTGCACGTGCGCGATGATCGCTGCGGTCTCTGGTTCAGAACTCGCGCTAACGCCCCAATACACCTCCGTGCATTCATCGGGCGATCCGCCCGGGCCAGAAAAGTGAAAGGGGAAGTTGCGGTTCAGATCGACGCCCACTTGGGTTCCGCCTGCCGGGCAGTGGTTGCTGTTACGGTTCTTGCGCTGCAATTGCGTGCCGATGGTTTCGGCGATGCGTCTGCCATCGGGATTGGCATGGACCAGGATCTGGATGTTGTGCTGATCGACGATCCAGGTCACGTCGGGATCCACCCCGTAATTGCTGAGCAGAAACTCACCAAAGCGCAGCAGGGTTTCGCTGGTGATGTACTCGCGCGCGTGCAGACCGCCTTGCATGAAGATCACCGGTTTAGGCCCCGCGATGGCGGAGTTGCTGATCTTCAAGACCAGCAAGTCGCTGCCGCCGGACTGACCGTTAGTCTTGCGCCAGCTATCGCCGATGTCGATGAGCGCTGCGCGTTGGGGATGGCTTGAGACCAGCTGCTGCATCCGTGCGTAGCTTTCGTCGACCGTCCGGATGCATGAGAATCCGGGTATTCCGCCGCCGGAGCCGCGCGTAGGCAGGTTCTGCAGCGCTGCCGTAAGCGCTTCATTCAGCTCGACTTTGAATCCGAGCTTCTCGATCGATTGCCAGGTGAAACGATCCGGCACATCCAGCCGCACGGTCCGGGCACGGCGATCCACTCGCCACGGCGCGGTTCGCGTCAGCAGCAGCGCTAACGCGCGATCATCTTCGTAACGGGCGTCAATGACGTACGGCCCGGTATCAGAGGCGCCCAGCGCCAAAGCCAACGCCAGCGATGAAAAATACATGCGCACTTGGGCAAGTTCGAGGCCATAATCTTCGCATGCAACCGACAGCGCTGCGCAAATTGGCGCCTAACGATCTGCCACAGGCTGAACGGCCAGCGTCGACTGCGCTTCGAAAGGGCTTGACTCGCCCCCGCGGCGGTTGACAGCGAACCGCACATGCACAGAGAATGCCGGGCTCCGTTGGGGAGGGATACCCAAGCGGCCAAAGGGGGCTGACTGTAAATCAGCTGTCACTGACTTCGGTGGTTCGAATCCACCTCCCTCCACCAGCCGTCGTTGAAACCGGAGCCGTAAAGCGAAAGCCGTACGATCTCCGAATTGCGGGAGTAGTTCAACGGTAGAACCTCAGCCTTCCAAGCTGATGACGCGGGTTCGATTCCCGTCTCCCGCTCCAGGTTGTGTCAACAAAAATTTGCATGCCCCCGTAGCTCAGTCGGTAGAGCACCTCCTTGGTAAGGAGGAGGTCGTTGGTTCGATTCCAATCGTGGGCACCACTTTCCAAAAGCCGTCAACAAACAAGCGCTAGCAGAGGTTTCGCATGTCCAAGGGTAAATTCGAACGCACCAAGCCGCACGTCAACGTGGGGACGATTGGGCATGTGGATCACGGCAAGACGACGCTGACGGCGGCGCTGACGAAGATTGGCGCTGAGCGTTTCGGCGGCGAATTCAAGGCTTACGATCAGATCGACAAGGCGCCGGAAGAGAAAGCGCGCGGCATCACGATTTCGACGGCGCACGTCGAGTACGAATCGCCGAATCGCCACTATGCGCACGTTGACTGCCCAGGGCACGCTGACTACGTGAAGAACATGATCACGGGTGCGGCGCAGATGGACGGCGCGATTCTGGTGTGTTCGGCGGCCGATGGCCCGATGCCGCAGACGCGCGAGCACATTCTGCTGTCGCGTCAGGTGGGCGTGCCGTACATTGTTGTGTACTTGAACAAGGCGGACATGGTGGATGACGCCGAGCTGCTTGAGCTGGTGGAGATGGAAGTTCGCGAGCTGCTGAGCAAGTACGATTTCCCTGGCGACGACACGCCGATCATCAAGGGATCGGCGCTGAAGGCGTTGGAAGGCGACCAGAGCGAGATTGGCGTGCCGTCGATCATCAAGCTGGTGGAAGCGCTGGACACGTACATTCCGGAGCCGCAGCGCGACATCGACAAGCCGTTCCTGATGCCGGTGGAAGATGTGTTCTCGATTTCGGGACGCGGCACGGTGGTGACGGGTCGCGTTGAGCGCGGGATCATCAAGGTTGGCGAGGAAATCGAGATTGTCGGATTGAAGGCGACGATCAAGACGATCGTGACTGGCGTTGAGATGTTCCGCAAGCTGCTGGACCAGGGTCAGGCGGGCGACAACGTGGGTTTGTTGCTTCGTGGCACCAAGCGCGACGATGTCGAGCGCGGCCAGGTGATCTGCAAGCCGGGTTCGATCACGCCGCACACCAAGTTTGAAGCGGAGGTGTACGTGCTGAGCAAGGAAGAGGGCGGTCGTCACACGCCGTTCTTCAAGGGCTACCGTCCGCAGTTTTATTTCCGCACGACCGACGTGACTGGTAACTGCGAGTTGCCGGAAGGTGTGGAGATGGTGATGCCGGGCGACAACATCAAAATGGTTGTCTCGTTGATCCAGCCGATCGCGATGGAAGAAGGTTTGCGCTTCGCGATTCGCGAAGGCGGCCGTACCGTCGGCGCCGGCGTGGTTGCCAAGGTCATCGAGTAACTCAACGAGCCACACGCGAGTAGCTCAACTGGCAGAGCAGCGGTCTCCAAAACCGCAGGTTGGGGGTTCGATTCCCTCCTCGCGTGCCATGTACCGATAGAGAGCAGAGCGCCAGGGTTGGAGACGACCCTGGTGCTCGTGCAGCAGCAGGCGCAATGAACGACAAGACTGAAATCAAGGCCAGCGGCAACTCGCCGATGGATATCGTCAAGCTGACGCTTGGCGTCCTGATCGCTGTGGGTTCTGCGGTCGCGTTCTACTGGTTCGAAGATCAGTGGCCGATGTATGCCCGCGTCCTGACAGTGTTGGTGGGCGTCGGTGTCGGCGGCGCAGTCGCTGCGATCAGCGGCCCCGGCATGCAATTTCGCAACTTCCTCAAGGAAGCGCAATTCGAAGTGCGCAAGGTGGTCTGGCCGACGCGTCAGGAAACCTGGCAAACAACGCTGATCGTCGGCGTCGCGGTGCTCATCATTGGCATCGTCATTTGGATTATCGACATGATCCTGTCCTGGATCGTTCGGTTGATGATGGGCTGATGCCATGAGCAAGCGTTGGTACGTCGTACACGCCTACTCGGGCTTCGAGAACACGGTACGCAAATCGCTGGACGATCGTATCGCTCGTTCCGGATTGCAAGACCGCTTCGGTCAGGTGCTTGTTCCCACCGAAGAAGTGATCGAAATGCGCCACGGACAGAAGCGCAAGTCCGAGCGGAAATTCTTCCCGGGCTACGTTCTGGTGCAGATCGAAACGCACGTCGACGGCCGCAGCTTGCGGATCGACGATGAGTGCTGGCACTTGGTCAAGGAAACGCCAAAGGTCATGGGTTTCATTGGCGGCACAGCGGATAAGCCGCTGCCGATCGCCGATAAAGAGGCTGACGTGATCTTGCAACGCGTGCAAGACGGCGTGGACAAGCCCAAACCGAAGGTGCTGTTCGAGCCGGGCGAAATGGTCCGCGTCACCGAAGGCCCGTTCAACGATTTCAATGCTGTGGTTGAGGAAGTCAACTACGACAAGAACCGCCTCAAGGTGGCGGTACTGATCTTCGGTCGGTCAACACCGGTCGAATTGGAATTCGGTCAGGTCGAAAAAGCCTGATCGTTAAGCGGGACACGGGGTGGGGCACGGGACACGTGCTCCAGGCGCCTGTCCCGGTCGTCAACCGATGGAGGAGTCCCGCAGCTTGAAGCGTGCAGACGTTTGAACTCCAGGAGAACTTAAATGGCTAAGAAAGTCACTGGCTACATCAAGCTGCAAGTGAAAGCCGGCGAGGCGAATCCGTCGCCACCGGTGGGTCCCGCGCTGGGTCAGCGTGGCGTCAACATCATGGAATTCTGCAAGCAATTCAACGCCGCGACGCAGAAAACCGAAAAGGGCACGCCGCTGCCGGTGATCATCACCGTCTACAGCGATCGTTCCTTCACCTTCATCACCAAGACACCCCCGGCAACCATTCTGATCAAGAAAGCGATCGGTCTGGCCAAGGGCAGCTCGCGTCCGAATACCGAGAAGGTGGGCAAGGTCACGCGTAAGCAGCTTGAGGAAATCGCCACCACCAAAATGCCGGATCTCACGGCAGCTGACCTCGATGCAGCGGTGCGCACCATTGCCGGAAGCGCCCGCAGCATGGGCTTGAATGTGGAGATCTGATGCCATGGCCAAAATTTCTAAACGCGTCAAAGCCCTGCAAGGTGTTGTCACCCCCGGCAAGGCCTATCCAGTCGAGGAAGCGCTGACGATTCTGAAAGCGAACTCGAAGGTGAAATTCGTTGAGGCGGTGGACGTCGCGGTGCGTCTGGGCATCGATGCCAAGAAGTCCGACCAGGGCGTACGCGGCTCGACCTTGCTGCCCAATGGCACGGGAAAAACGGTCCGTGTCGCCGTGTTCTGTCCCCCGGGCGAAAAGGCCGAGGCCGCCAAGGCCGCTGGCGCCGATGCGGTGGGTATGGACGATCTCGCCGAGAAAATGCAAGGCGGCGACCTGAGCTTCGGTCGCGTGATTGCAACGCCGGACGCCATGCGCGTCGTCGGTAAGCTCGGTCAGTTGCTCGGTCCCCGCGGCTTGATGCCGAACCCGAAAGATGGCTCGGTGACGCCGGACGTGGTTACGGCGGTTAAAAACGCCAAAGCAGGACAGGTCAAGTATCGCAACGATAAAGGCGGCATCGTGCATTGCACGATCGGCAAAGCCAATTTTGAAGTAAATGCGCTCAAGGAGAATCTGAACGCATTGCTGGCGGATTTGACACGCCTGAAGCCGGCGGCGTCGAAGGGTCAGTATCTGACCAAGATCAGTCTGTCGACGACGATGGGCCCGGGCGTCATTGTCGACCCGTCGACCATCAGCACGAAATAGCAATCGGGCACCGGTCGGCCACGATCGGTGCCTTGCCGGTTCTCGGTTCTTGGTTGTTGGTTCCTGGAAAGAGCGATGGGCTGTTCGCATCGCGCTCTATCCAAGAACCAACAACCAGGAACCAAGAACCAAAGGTTTTGAGGGCTCTCGCCATTTCACCGGCGAGAACGCCGTCAAAGACCGCGGGTGCGACCAGTACTCCGCGCATCGCCAGATGCAACGATGCTGGAAGCATAAATCCCGCGCAGATGGTGCCGCCCGCTCCAAAGATATGGAAACGGCAGTACCGCAATGTTGGGGCATGACGCCCCGGCGTTCGATCTCGATGCGAATCGACGAAAGAACGTTCAACGTGACACGCCGCTGTGCGCGTTCCGGCAGCGGCCCGCAAGAGGAATGCAATGGCACTCAATCTCGCACAAAAGAAAGAGGTTGTTGCGGAACTCGCTCAAGTTGCTGGCAGCGCTTTGTCGCTGGTAGCAGCGCAGTACGACGGCTTGACCGTCGCCCAGCTCACTGCCCTTCGTGCCAAGGCGCGTAAGGACGGCGTTTACCTTCGCGTCGCCAAGAACACTTTGGTGGCTCGCGCAGTGCAGGGCACGGACTACGAATGCGTCACCGACGCGCTCAAAGGTCCGCTCCTGTTTGCGTTCTCGAAGGACGACCCGGGTGCCGCTGGTCGCTTGGTCAAAGACTTCGCCAAAGGCAACGACAAGCTCGTGCCCAAGCTCGTGTCCGTGGGCGGCAAGCTCTACGGTGGAGCCGAGGTCGACAAGCTCGCTAGTTTGCCAACGCGCGAACAAGCCCTGTCGATGCTGCTCGGATGCTTGGTACAGCCGGCCACGAAACTCGTGCGCACGCTGGCCGAGCCGGCTTCGAGCCTGGCGCGCGTAATCCGTGCCGCTGGCGAAGCCAAACAAGCCGCTTGATGCGATTTATCGCAACGTTTCCGTTTCCCAAATACTCTGGAGTTTCACCATGTCACTGAGCAATGAGCAAATCCTGGACGCGATCGCGTCGAAAAGCCTGATGGAGATCATGGACCTCGTCAAGGCGATGGAAGAGAAGTTCGGCGTGTCGGCCGCTGCCCCGGTTGCTGCTGCCGCTGCCCCGGCCGCCGCTGCGGCCGTTGTTGAGGAAAAGACCGAGTTCACCGTCGTTCTCGCCGCCGCCGGCGAGAAGAAGGTCGAGGTCATCAAGGCCGTCCGCGCAATCACCAACCTTGGCCTGAAAGAAGCAAAGGATCTGGTCGAAGGCGCTCCGGCGACCGTCAAAGACGGCGTCAGCAAGGACGACGCGAACAAGTTCAAGAAGATGCTGGAAGAAGCTGGCGCCAAGGTCGATCTCAAGTAATCGAGCGAAGGCACCAGTCGAGCGGTGGTTCAATAGGAGTCATGCGCTGCACATCCTGCTGACAAAAATCGCTGCTTAACGCCAAAGGTCGGGAGCCGAAAGGTTCCCGGCCTTCTGGCGTCTTGCGTTTTGGATTGCTCAGAACGCCACTTGCCAAGACTTCGGATCGAGGCCTTGGCAAGTGCATCACCCCTTTGGAGCCGGGCTCTGCAGCTCGGCATCCGCAAGCTTATCTAGTTCACGTCGCTTCACCGCGACACCAAAAAGGCGAGAGACCTCCATGACCTACTCGTTCACCGAAAAGAAGCGCATTCGCAAGGACTTTGGCAAGACGCCAGGCGTTCTGGCGATTCCGTCTCTGTTGGCGATCCAAGTCAACTCCTACCGCGATTTCCTGCAACTGGAGGCCTCGCCAAAACAGTTCAAAGACGTCGGCTTGCATGCCGCGTTGAAATCCGTCTTTCCGATTTCGAGCTATTCCGGCAGCGCTTCGCTTGAGTACGTGACCTATCGCCTGGGCGATCCGCCGTTCGATGTGCGCGAATGCAAGTCGCGCGGGCTGTCTTACGGCGCGCCGCTGCGTGTGACTGTGCGCTTGGTGGTCTACGATCGCGAGAGTTCGAACAAGGCCGTGAAGTACGTCAAGGAGCAGGAGGTGTACATGGGCGAATTGCCGCTCATGACCGACACCGGCACCTTTATCGTCAACGGTACCGAACGCGTCATCGTTTCGCAGTTGCACCGCAGCCCCGGCGTGTTCTTCGACCACGATCGCGGCAAAACGCACAGCTCGGGCAAGCTGCTGTACTCGGCGCGCGTGATTCCCTACCGTGGCTCATGGCTCGATTTCGAATTCGACCCGAAAGACAGCCTGTACACGCGTATCGATCGTCGCCGCAAATTGCCGGTGACCATCTTGCTGCGCGCGCTGGGTTACAACAACACCCAGATCCTCAACATGTTCTTCGAGATCAACCGATTCGAGCTCGCGTCAACGGGCGCCTCGATGGAATTAGTGCCGGATCGTTTGCGCGGCGAGACCGCTAGTTTCGACATCATGATCGGCAAAGAGCTGATCGTCGAATCCGGCAAGCGCATCACCTCGCGCCACGTGCGGCAGATGGAGAAGACCAAGGCGAAAACTCTGGATGTGCCGGATGAATACTTGATCGGCCGCATCCTCAGCGAGGACGTGGTCGACACCAAGACGGGCGAGGTTTTGGCCCTGGCCAACGACGAGCTGACCGACGACCATTTGGCTGCCTTCCGGCAGGCGAAGATTTCCAGCATCGGCACGATCTTCGTCAACGATCTGGATCGTGGTCCGTACATCTCGAACACGCTGCGCATCGACCCCAGCCGCACTCCGCTCGAAGCGCTGGTCGAAATCTATCGCATGATGCGCCCGGGTGAGCCGCCGACCAAGGAAGCGGCGCAGAACCTGTTCCAGAACTTGTTTTTCCAGCAGGATCGCTACGATTTGTCGGCCGTCGGCCGCATGAAGTTCAATCGTCGTGTAGGCCGCAAGGAAACCACGGGATCGGGCGTGCTCTCGCACGACGACATCCTGGCAGTGATGCGCGTGCTGATCGACATCCGCAACGGCAAAGGCATTGTCGACGACATCGACCACCTGGGCAACCGTCGCGTGCGCAGTGTCGGCGAAATGGCCGAGAACGTGTTCCGCATCGGTTTGGTGCGTGTCGAGCGCGCTGTCAAAGAGCGGTTGTCGTTGGCTGAATCTGAAGGCCTGACGCCCCAGGAACTGATCAACGCGAAACCGGTCGCAGCGGCGATCAAGGAGTTCTTCGGCTCCTCGCAGTTGTCGCAGTTCATGGACCAGAACAACCCGCTGTCTGAGGTGACGCACAAGCGGCGTGTCTCGGCTCTGGGTCCGGGCGGCTTGACACGCGAGCGCGCTGGATTCGAAGTTCGCGACGTGCATCCCACGCACTACGGTCGCGTCTGCCCGATCGAAACGCCGGAAGGACCGAACATCGGTCTGATCAATTCGCTCGCCGTGTACGCGCGCACCAACGACTATGGCTTTATCGAAACACCGTTCCGCCGCGTTATCGACGGCAAGGTCACGCCACAGGTCGACTATTTGTCGGCGATCGAAGAGGCCGAATTTGTTGTCGCGCAGGCCAACGCCGCGCTCGACGAGGAAGGCAATCTGATCGAGGACTTGGTGACTTGCCGCGAGCGCGGCGAAATCCTGCTCAAGTCGCCGCATGAAGTGAATTACATGGACGTCTCGCCGATGCAGACCGTTTCGGTCGCCGCGGCGCTGGTGCCATTCCTTGAGCACAACGACGCCAATCGCGCGTTGATGGGTGCGAACATGCAGCGCCAGGCGGTGCCGACTTTGCGCGCCGATGTGCCGGTGGTGGGTACCGGAATCGAGCGCAAGGTGGCGAGCGATTCGGGGGTCACCGTGAATGCGCGTCGCGGCGGCATCGTCGAACAGATCGACGCCGGTCGCGTGGTCGTCAAAGTGTTCGAGGACGAGGTTGGCGAGAACGACGCTGGCGTCGACATCTACAGCTTGATCAAGTACACGCGCAGCAACCAGAACACCTGCATCAATCAGCGTCCGCTGGTGAATGTGGGCGATCGTGTGGCGCCCGGCGATGTCCTTGCCGACGGTCCGTCGACGGATATCGGCGAACTGGCGCTGGGTCAGAACATGCTGGTCGCGTTCATGCCTTGGAATGGCTACAACTTCGAAGACTCGATCCTGGTTTCGGAGCGCGTGGTCAAGGAAGATCGTTACACGACGATCCACATCGAAGAACTGACCTGCGTTGCGCGAGATACCAAGCTCGGGCCCGAAGAAATCACTGCGGACATCCCCAACGTCGGCGAGCAAGCGCTGTCGCGTCTGGATGAGAGCGGCATCGTTTACATCGGCGCTGAAGTCAACGCTGGCGACATCATGGTCGGCAAGGTCACGCCAAAGGGCGAGACCCAGCTCACGCCGGAAGAGAAGCTGCTGCGCGCGATCTTCGGCGAAAAAGCATCGGATGTGAAAGACAGCAGCTTGCGCGTGCCGCCGGGAATGGACGGCACGGTAATCGACGTGCAAGTGTTCACCCGCGACGGTCTGGAGAAGGACAAGCGCGCTCAGCAGATCGAGCAGACCGAAATCCGTCGCGTCCGCAAAGATTTCGACGATCAGTTCCGCATTCTGGAAGCGGCGATTTACAGTCGTCTTGCCGATGCGCTGGTCGACAAGGTCGTTAATGGCGGCCCGCAGGGCATCAAGAAGGGCGAAACGATCACTCGCGAGTACCTGAAGGGACTCGAGAAGAAAGAGTGGTTTGCGATTCGCATGAAAGACGACGCGGCTGCCGAAGCGATCGAAAAGGCCCAGGAGCAGATCGAACGCCACAAAGCCGAGTTCGACAAGCGCTTCGAGCACAAGAAATCGAAGATCACTGCCGGCGACGATCTGGCGCCGGGCGTTCTGAAGATGGTCAAGGTGTATCTGGCCGTCAAGCGCCGCATCCAGCCCGGCGACAAGATGGCAGGTCGCCACGGCAACAAGGGTGTGATCTCGAACATTGTTCCGGTCGAAGACATGCCGTACATGGCCGATGGCACCAGCGTCGATATCGTGCTGAATCCCTTGGGCGTGCCTTCGCGCATGAACATCGGTCAGGTGTTGGAGACCCACTTGGGCTGGGCAGCCAAGGGTTTAGGTAAACGCATCGGCGAGATGCTGGAAGCCAAAGCGGCGATCGCCGAACTGCGCAAGTTCCTGGACGAGATTTACAATCAGAACATGGCGCGCGAGCAGGTGAACTTGAAGGAGTTCACCGATGAGGAACTGATGACGCTGGCGAAGAACCTGAAGAAGGGCGTGCCAATGGCCACGCCGGTCTTCGACGGTGCGACCGAGGCCGAAATCAAGCGCATGCTGAAGCTTGCAGGCCTGCCGGAATCGGGCCAGACCACGCTTTACGATGGTCGCACGGGCGATGCGTTCGAACGTCCGGTGACGGTGGGCTACATGTACATGCTCAAGCTCAACCATTTGGTCGACGACAAGATGCACGCGCGATCCACAGGTCCGTACTCGCTGGTCACGCAGCAGCCGCTCGGCGGCAAGGCGCAGTTCGGCGGTCAGCGTTTCGGCGAAATGGAAGTCTGGGCGCTGGAAGCCTACGGTGCGGCGTACACCTTGCAGGAAATGCTCACCGTCAAGTCAGACGACGTGCAGGGCCGCAACCAGATGTACAAGAACATTGTCGACGGCGATCACCAGATGGTCGCGGGTATGCCGGAATCGTTCAACGTGCTGGTCAAGGAAATCCGTTCCTTGTCCATCCACATTGAACTCGAGAACGAAGCGCAGTAATCGAAGGCTATTGGAGCTTACGCAATGAAAGATCTATTGAATCTGTTCAACCAGCAGCGGCCGGCCCAGGACTTCGATTCCATCCGCATCGGCCTGTCGAGCCCGGATTTGATCCGCTCGTGGTCGTTCGGCGAAGTGAAGAAGCCGGAGACCATCAACTACCGTACCTTCAAGCCGGAGCGCGATGGCCTGTTCTGCGCCGCGATCTTCGGGCCGATCAAGGACTACGAGTGCTTGTGCGGCAAGTACAAGCGTATGAAGCATCGCGGTGTTGTCTGCGAGAAGTGCGGCACCGAAGTGACGCTGGCCAAAGTTCGCCGCGAGCGCATGGGCCATATCGAACTCGCCAGCCCGACTGCGCACATCTGGTTCTTGAAATCGCTGCCTTCACGCATTGGCTTGATGCTCGATATGACCTTGCGCGACATCGAGCGCATCCTCTATTTCGAAGCTTATGTGGTGGTCGATCCCGGCCTCACTGCGCTGAATCGAGCGCAGTTGCTGACCGAGGAGCAATTCCTTATCGCCGTCGAAGAACATGGCGATGAATTCGATGCGCGCATGGGTGCCGAAGCGGTTTACGAACTGCTGCGCACCATCGATCTCAACGCCGAAATGGTGCGGTTGAAGGAAGAGATTGCGAGCACCAATTCCGAAACCAAGCTCAAGCGCCTTTCCAAGCGCATCAAGTTGATGGAAGCGTTTGTCGAATCCGGCAACCGTCCCGAGTGGATGGTCATGACCGTGCTGCCGGTGCTGCCGCCTGACTTGCGCCCGCTGGTGCCGCTCGACGGTGGCCGCTTCGCGACCTCCGACTTGAACGATCTGTATCGCCGCGTCATCAACCGCAACAACCGCCTGAAGCGGCTGCTCGAACTCAATGCGCCGGACATCATCGTGCGCAACGAAAAGCGCATGCTGCAGGAAGCGGTCGATGCGCTGATGGACAATGGCCGTCGTGGTCGCGCCATCACCGGCACCAACAAGCGCCCGCTCAAGTCCTTGGCCGACATGATCAAAGGCAAGCAGGGTCGCTTCCGCCAGAACCTGCTCGGCAAGCGCGTCGACTACTCGGGCCGTTCGGTCATCGTGGTCGGTCCGACGCTGAAGCTGCACGAGTGCGGTCTGCCGAAGAAGATGGCGCTGGAACTGTTCAAGCCGTTCATCTTCAGCAAGCTGCAGCGCCGTGGCCTGGCTACGACCATCAAAGCCGCGAAAAAGCTTGTCGAGCGCGAGAGCGCGGAGGTCTGGGACATCCTGGAAGAGGTGATCCGCGAGCATCCGGTGCTGCTCAACCGCGCGCCAACTTTGCATCGTCTCGGCATCCAGGCCTTCGAGCCGGTGTTGATCGAAGGCAAGGCCATTCAGTTGCATCCGCTGGTCTGTACCGCGTTCAACGCCGACTTCGACGGCGATCAGATGGCCGTGCACGTGCCGCTGTCGCTCGAAGCGCAGCTCGAAGCGCGCGCCCTGATGATGAGCACCAACAACATCCTGTCGCCAGCCAACGGTGAGCCGATCATCGTGCCGACGCAGGACGTCGTGTTGGGCCTGTACTACATGACGCGCGAACTGGTGAACAAACGTGGCGAAGGCATGGCCTTTTCCGACGTCAAAGAGGTGCATCGCGCTTACAACTCCAACAAGGTGGATCTGCACGCCAAGATTCGCGTGCGTATCAACGAGACCGTGATCGACGAAAACGGGAAGCGCGAACAGAAGCGTACGCTGACCGAAACCACGGTCGGCCGAGCGCTGTTGAGCGAAATCCTGCCCGCAGGTTTGCCGTTCTCGATCGTCAACCAGACGCTGACGAAAAAGGCGGTTTCGGGATTGATCAACGCCTGCTATCGCCGTCTTGGTCTGAAGGACACGGTGATTTTCGCGGATCAGTTGATGTACACGGGCTTCTCGTACGCAACGCGCGCGGGCGTTTCGATCGGCATCGACGATTTGAAAGTGCCGGTCGAGAAAGGTTCGATTCTGGAGCGCGCTGAAATCGAAGTGCGCGAAATCCAGGACCAGTTCACCAGCGGGTTGGTCACCGCCGGCGAGCGCTATAACAAGGTTGTCGACATCTGGTCGCGCACCAACGAGCAAGTCGCGCAAGCGATGATGAAAGGCATCGGCTCGGACAAGGTCAAGGACCGCGAGAATAACGATGTCGAGCAGAAGTCGATGAACTCGATCTTCATCATGGCCGACTCCGGCGCGCGCGGTAGCGCGGCGCAGATCCGACAGTTGGCCGGTATGCGCGGACTGATGGCCAAGCCGGACGGCTCGATCATCGAGACGCCCATCAAGGCCAACTTCCGCGAAGGCCTCGACGTATTGCAGTACTTCATCTCGACCCACGGCGCGCGTAAAGGTCTGGCCGATACCGCGCTGAAAACCGCCAACTCGGGTTACTTGACGCGACGTCTCGTTGACGTGGCGCAAGATGTCGTGATCACCGAGGTCGATTGCGGCACGCTCGAAGGCGTGACGATGGCGCCTATCGTCGAAGGAGGCGATGTCATCGAAGCGCTGCGAGATCGCGTGCTTGGCCGAGTGGTCGCTGAAGACGTGTTCTTGCCCGGCAACGACGACACGCCTGTGGTCACGCGCAATACGCTGCTCGACGAAGCCTGGGTCGCCAAGCTCGAGGAAATGAGCGTGCAGCAGGTAAAGGTACGCTCGACGATCACTTGCGCGACGCGCTTTGGCGTGTGCGCCAACTGCTACGGTCGCGATCTGGCGCGCGGCCATCGTGTCAACATTGGTGAGGCGGTTGGCGTTATTGCCGCCCAGTCGATCGGCGAGCCGGGCACCCAGCTCACGATGCGTACCTTCCACATCGGCGGCGCGGCCAGCCGAGTGGCGGCCCAGGATCACGTCCAGATCAAAACGACCGGTACGATTCGCCTCAACAATCTGAAGACCGTCGAACATGCGGCCGGACACCTGGTCGCAGTGTCGCGCTCCGGCGAAGTCTGCGTGCTCGATGGTCACGGCCGCGAGCGCGAACGCTACAAGGTGCCCTACGGTTCGGTGCTCACTGTGCGCGATGGCGATGCAGTCAAGGGTGGGCAGACGGTTGCAAACTGGGATCCGCATACGCATCCGATCGTATCCGAGGTGGCCGGTCGCATGCGCTTTATCGACTTCGTCGACGGCGTCACGGTGAACGAGCAGATCGATGAGTTGACGGGTCTGCAAAGCAACGTCGTCACCGATCCGAAGCGCCGCGGCGGCGCCGCCAAGGACTTGCGCCCGATGATCCGCCTTGATGGCTTGAACGGCGAGCATCTGGTGTTGCCGGGCACCGACATCACCGCGCAGTACTTCTTGCCGTCCGGCGCGATCGTTTCGCTGCAGGATGGCGCCGAAGTCGGCGTCGGCGACGTGGTCGCACGTATCCCGCAGGAAACGTCGAAGACCCGCGACATTACCGGCGGTCTGCCGCGCGTGGCGGATCTGTTCGAAGCGCGCAAGCCCAAGGAGCCGGCGATTCTGGCCGAGTGTACGGGCGTGGTCAGCTTCGGCAAAGACACCAAGGGCAAGCAGCGCTTATTGATCACCGACAAGGATGGAAACGTCCACGAAGAGCTGATTCCGAAGTGGCGCCAGGTCATCGTCTTCGAAGGCGAGCACGTGGAGAAGGGCGAAACCGTCGTCGACGGCGAGCCGAATCCGCAAGACATTTTGCGCCTGCTCGGCGTCGAGCCTTTGGCTGTGTATCTGACAAAGGAAATTCAGGACGTCTATCGCCTGCAGGGTGTGAAGATCAACGACAAGCACATCGAGGTCATCGTTCGTCAGATGCTGCGCAAGGTTGAGATCACCGCCGCAGGCGACACGCGCTACCTGCGTGGCGAGCAGATCGATCGCGTCCGCGTGATCGAAGAAAACCGCCGTGCCGCGGCGCGCAACGAGCAGGGCGCCGAGTACGATCGCGTGCTGCTGGGCATCACCAAGGCGTCGTTGGCAACCGAGAGCTTCATTTCGGCGGCGTCCTTCCAAGAGACCACTCGCGTGCTCACCGAAGCCGCGGTCCGCGGTACGCGCGACACGCTTCGCGGTCTCAAGGAAAACGTCATCGTCGGGCGCTTGATCCCAGCGGGCACTGGTCTGGCTCACCACGACAAGCGGCGCCGCAAGGCCGACGACTTGTCGTCGGCTGAGCTCGAAGCATTGGGCGATATTGGCCGTCCAAGCCGCAGCGAGGACTTTGCCGACAGCATGAGCTGACATGCACGCCGTGGGGGCTTAACTCGCGGCGGAAAGTGACCTTAGTGCGACACTGTTTCGACGCCCGAGCTTGCTCGGGCGTCGTCGTTTGCGTCTCTGGCTTTCCAGCAACAGGTGGCAATCGCGTTGTATTGTCGACACTGCGTATAGCCACGCTGCAGTCGAATCAGGAGAGCCGTGTGAACCCACGCATTCGCATCGCCATCGTCGACGATCACGCGCTCATGCGGGCTGGGTTCCGTGCGATTCTCTCGGCGCATGCAGATATCGAGATCGTGGGCGAGGGCGCATCGGGCGAGGAAGCGCTGGCGTTGGTGCGCGAAAACAAGCCGGATGTCCTGCTGCTCGATATCTCGATGCCGGGCATGAGCGGTATCGATGTCACCCAGCGCCTGATGCGTTCCAAAAGCGCCACGCGAGTGGCGATCGTGACCCAGCATGCGGACGGGCCTCTACCCAAGCTGCTGCTCGAAAATGGCGCTGCCGCATATCTGACCAAGGGCTGCCCGAGCGATGAGCTGGTCGGGGCAGTTCGCAAGGTTGCGCGCGGCGAACGTTATGTCGATACGGCGATCGCACAGCGACTGGCAATCGCCAACGCGCAGGGCGAGCGCTGCCATCTGGACGCGCTGACCGCGCGCGAGCTCGAGGTTGCGCTGATGGTCGGCCGTGGCGATCGCTCCACTGAGATCGCCAAACGTTTGTCGATCGGCGAAAAGACCGTGCACACCTACAAGGCGCGTGTCTACGCTAAGTTGGGTGTCGACAGCGACCCAGCTATTGCGTTGATTCTGGTGCGGTTCGGGCTGATTTCGCTCTGACGGTTTGTTGAGTTGAAGACCAAGTTTCGGCCGATTGCTCGCCTGATTCCAAAGGTTCTTGATTTGAACCTTCTGAGTCTGGGATCGTCCTGGAGCGACCTGGGTCGGCGGGTCAGGCCGGGGACTCGATAAGACCGTCACAACATTACTGCGACCGATCCTCAATGAACGATCTCTTGACCGACTTGCTCGCATTGATCGGTGCGATTTGGATGATCGTCCGTGTCATCAAGTTGCGTGCGATCGCGGGATTGCGGTTTTCGCGCACTACCGTCAGGTTCGTCGACGCGCCGGTCCCAGGTTCAATTGCAGATCTGATTGAACAGGCAAACATCGAACTTGACGAATTGGGCTTCGAGCCGGCGCGCTGGGTACACGTGCGCAGGCCAGATTCCAGCGAATTGATGCAGGTGCGAGTGCACAGGCGATGCCAAGCTGCCTTTTGGTTGCTCGCGCCAATGCCGCAGGCGCCGAATCGATTGAATGCATTTGTGGTGACTCGCCTGCTAGATGGCGAAACGCTGATCACGCAGGCTTTCGATCCGTATCTGAAGCAGCTCGCAGCGAACAATGCCACGGTGATGGTCAGCGCCGAACCAAGCCTGGCCGGGTTATGGAGCGCGCACTGCGCACTGGTCGCTTCGCGTGGCGACACCGATCCGGGCGGCATCAGCGATGACGGTCTGCTGGGCTTCCACACCGAGTGGATGGAGCAGCAGCGCCAGGCGCTGATTCGCGCCGGGTCGCTGAACTCGATCAACGACGATACGGCATTGCCGACTTTGGCGTTTGCCTGGACTGCACTGCGCGCCAAGTTGAAAGCACCCAAGCCACCACTGAACACTCAGCCGGTGCCGCCGGCACGCGTGGCGTTGCTCGCAACGCTCGCCGAGCGTGCGCGAACGTGCTCGCCCTCGCGGTCGGTCGAATGGACGCTGTTTCTCGTTAGCGTGGCGCTATTCATGGCGTTGGGCGCACTGCTGTGGGATCCCGTTACGGCATGGATGATTCTGGTGGTGGTTGTCATCCATGAACTGGGCCACTATTTGGCGATGCGCGCTTTTGGCTATCAGAACGTGCACATGATGGCTTTGCCGCTGGTAGGCGGCGTGGCGATCGGTCAGGACGCCAATCCCAGTGCCCACCGCAGCGCCTGGATGTCGTTGATGGGACCGCTGCCCGGCATCGTCATCGGCTGGGCGATTGCGGCAGCGGCCATCGCCGGTGTGTGGCCCGAGGCGATCGGCAGCGGATGGCAATGGGCAACGATCTTTCTGCTGCTCAATTACCTTAACGTCATTCCGGTGCCGCCACTCGACGGTGCGCATGTGGTCAAGGCGCTCTTGCCGCCGCGGCAGGCGTGGTTGGAGATCGGATTTATCGCCATCGCTTGCGTGTTTGGTGCCATCGCAGCCTGGATGTTCGATTTTGTCATCCTTGCGCTGCTGGCATTGCTGCAACTGTTCACGCTGCGACCGAGCTTGCTGGCGCACCGCGCATTGGCGCATCTGGCGCACCAACCGCCCGCGCCGGAGCAGCCGCGACCGGTACGCCTGCGCGCCATCGCCGATTCCCTGGAAACATCGCTCGGGGCGACGCCGCACGGCGAGCTAAGGATCAATCAAGTCATCGAAGTACTGCGACGGCTCGACCAGAAACCGATGCGTGCTTGGCAAACGCTGTTGGTGTCCACAGCCATGGCTCTGCTGTTGGCGGTACCCATCGCATGGGCAATCTTCGCTTATGGCGCGAGCGATTCGATCGCGGCAAGCGAGGAACGGCAGCGTGCGGTAGCACCGCAAATTGAGGCAGTACTGGCACGCGCGGAGACCATGAGCGACGCCGAGTTGCTCTCGTCGGTGGCGCAACGGGCGTGGGCCGACGCACCTGGTTTGCCAGCGTCCGACGCCGACTTCGCAATGGCGCAACAGCGCTTGGGGTCGATGCCGCAGGAGCTGAAATGGCTGTACAAACAGCACGATGGCGTGGACGCGCTGTCGCTGGTGCCTATCGCCAAGGTGGCGCCGGCTGGAGCCGCGGTTGATCGCTGGTTCGAGTACGTTGAAGGCGATAGCTACAGCGCCGATCTGTACGGTGTCGACCCCGCCGATGCGCGCCCGAGGACGTTCAATCAGTCGGAGCTTCGCAACTGGCTGCTGCTGTCCGATCCCAACGACGAATCTCTGTTGCTTATGAATCCAGGCGATGACGGCGTCCGCGTTCTGGAGCTGTTCTATGAGTCCAGCACGGCATATGGCAGCGTGCGCGATTGGCTGATGGCGCACCATCTGAGTGCTGCAAGTGAGCAGATTTACGCGACCCATCGCAATGCGCATGCGCGGCTGGTATTCGAGCAATCGGCGGGCACCAACTGGGACGAGCTGCTCGCGTCGCTCGACATCAAAGTGCCGTTTCCGTTGAATATCCTGGCTGGAGACGGACCGGAGCTTCCGGGGCCGGCGAGTCGAGCGGATATCGCCGCCGCTGAAGTTCGTATCGGCCGTACGCTGCCGAGCGATTATCTGGAGCTTCTGGCGCACCACAACGGCCATCGCATCCTGGGCGTGGGCCCGATTGCAGGCGTGCATGTCATCGGCAACGAGCATCTATCGAGTTACGCGCCGCTCGATTCGCGCCTGATGGCAAACATAGAAGGGGCCTTTCCAGGCGCTATTCCCGTCAAGATTAAAAACGCAAACGAGTTGATTGGTTGCCTGAACCTGACGCCGCCGGAGCGTGCGTCGATCGACCTGTTGTTATGCCCGCCCGGCCATCTGCACCAGGGCGTACTCGAGCTGCGCCGCCTGTTGCGCTATCCAGATTTGCTGACGATGGCGCGGTCGCATGCTGCCGTGAGGGTGGCACCGTGACGGATGTCGCCTACACTGGATTTGATCACAGGCGCGTTCAGAGCTCTTGGCATGTGCCGAGAGCTAACCCGACTATTTGCTTGCCTCAATCCGCTTGGTGATCACCACCTGCTGCACAAGGCCCAGAACACCATTGGCCAGCCAGTACAGCACCAGACCCGCCGGAAAGATGGCGAACATGACGCCCATGATCAGCGGCATGGTCTGGAAAATGCGCTTCTGTATCGGGTCCATGCCGGGCATGGGCGTGAGCTTTTGCGTGTACCACATGACCGCCGCGTTCAAGATCGGCAGCACGTACAACGGGTCGCGCACGGACAAATCCTGAATCCAGCCGAAAAACGGCGCCTGGCGCAACTCGACGGCTTCGAAAATCACCCAGTACAGCGCAAAGAAAACGGGCAGCTGTAGAAGCAGTGGCAAACAGCCGCCGAGCGGATTGACCTTCTCTTGCTTGAAGAGATCCATCTGCGCTTGCGCCATCTTTTGGCGATCGTCGCCGTAGCGTTCCTTCAGTGCCTCCAGGCGCGGCTGCAGCTTGCGCATTCTGGCCATCGAACGGTACTGCGACTCGCTCAAGCGGTAGAACGCCAGCTTGACCAGCAAGGTCAGCAGGATGATCGCAACGCCCCAATTGCCGACCAGCTTGTGCAGCCAGCTCATTACCCAAAACAGCGGCTGCGCGATGAAGGCAATGACGCCGTAGTCGACCGTGTACTGCAAACCATCGGCCACCTTTGGCAGCAAATCCTGCAACTTCGGACCCAGGAACAAGGTTGCGCCGACGCTCGCTGTGGTGCCCGGGGCAACGTTGAGCGCCGGCGTCATTTGCCGCATCACATAGCGCGGGTTGGCGCTGGTGGCGTCGAGGATGGCGGTAGAGTACGTGGTCTGCTCGTCTTTCGCTGGCACGAACGCGCCGACGAAGTAATGCTGCTGCATCGCCGACCAACCGCCAGCGACCGTGCGCGTGAACGGAGTTTCCGCAAAATCGGTGAACGGCAGTTTCTGGAAGTACTCATCGGGCGTGTAAATGGCCGCGCCGACATAGGCGTACAGCTCAGGATCATTGAACGCGAACATGCTCGGCTTGGGCGGTGGTACGCGCAGCATTTGCCGATATTGACCACCCGTCCACACCGTCGCGCTTTGATTGTCGATTTCATGGCGCACGCCGACCACGAAGCTGCCGCGCGTGAGCGTGAAAATCTTGCGTACGACGAGCCCACTCGGGTCGCGCCAAACGAAAGGCACCTCAATGCTGTTTTGTCCTTCGGACACGGAGAAACGGTCGCCTTCGATTTCGAACGGCGCGGTGTGATCCGGCGCGGGTTGCTCGGCCGACACCAGGCCCGATTGCACGACGAACAGCCGGCTCGGTTCTTCGTTGAGTAGTTTCACCGGCGCGTCTTTCTGCTGCAGGCTCAGCGGATAGGTGAGCAACTCGGCCACACGAATCTCAGCGCCGCGAGTCGAAACCGTCAGGCGCAACACGTCGTTTTCTATGGTCACCCGGCGCTCGTTGCTCGCTGCCATCTCCGCCGGCACTTGCGTTGCTTGGGTCGTTGGCGCGGAGGGAACGCTCTCGCCGCCTTGCGCGGGTGGACTCGGCACATCATCGCCGGTCGCGGCGACGGCGGCAGGCTCGCTCGGAGCGGTCTCTGGTCTTGGCCCATAGTCGCGTTGCCAGGCCGCCCACAATTGCATGCCTACCAGCGCTATTCCCAGCAGCAAGATAATTCGGAGATTGCTCATCATGGATCGAAGAATGTCCTATTTGGCAGCCGCAGCTGCCGTTTGAAGCCGCAATAGCAGCGCGTCGAGATCGCCGCGCAAACTGATCCGGTCGCCGCGACTGACCTCGCGACCTGGCGCAACTACGATGTCGATCGCGGGGAGGTGTTCGCGGGCTGCTCGAAACGCCTCACGACCGATGCGCTTGACGAGGTTGCGATCATGCGCTGCCGGCAGGTGCTTTTTGCCGACGGCAAACCCGATTCGCGCACCATCAAGACCATTCGGCCGCACAACCGCCATAAAAAAACGGCCGCGTTCGCGGCGGCCGAGTTGAAACGTTGCGTCGAATTCTTCAGGCTTCAGCAATCGGGCCGTGCGCGGAAACGCGCGCGTCATGAGGCGAAGCCCGACGCGCGCTTAAGGGATCAGCTTGTGACGGCCCTTCGCACGACGACGATTGATCACGGCGCGGCCATTCTTGGTGGCCATGCGAGCGCGAAATCCATGGGTGCGCGCTTTCTTGAGTTGACTGGGTTGAAATGTGCGCTTCATGGCGTCTCCAACGAAACTTGCGAAGAAAAGAGCGGCATAGTAGCGGCATGAACGTCAGCAAGTCAAAACTTAGCGGAAGGCGGTTAAGCGTGGCGCTGGCTTGCGTGACGCTGAGTGCGTGCGCTGGCATCGATTGGCGCCCGCAAAAGCAGTTTGCGCTGGCGCCGGCCACCCAAGGTGAGATCGCTACGCGCGTTCAAGCACTGAATCTGCCGCCTGGGCAGTCGAGTTACCGCTTGCTGCAATCCAACGGCGACTCTTTGCTGATCAAGATCGGTACCGCAGAGCGCGCGGTCAGCAGCCTCGATTTGCTCTACTACATGTGGCACAGCGATATCAGCGGTCAGTTGCTGGCCGCTGAAGTCATGCGCGCTGCCGATCGCGGCGTGCGCGTGCGCTTGTTGGTGGACGACACCTATTTGCGCGGGCTCGATCCGAATCTCAAAGTGATCGATCGCCATGACAATGTCGAGATCAGGGTGTACAACCCTTACCGGACACGCGATAGCACTCCGCTCAATGTACTCGAGTTCGTGTTCAGCGGATTCCGGCCGAACCATCGAATGCACAACAAGTCGTGGATCGTCGATGGGCAGGTCGCCATCGTTGGCGGGCGCAATGTGGGCGACGAGTACTTTGGTCTCGACGAGGGCTTCCATTTCCGCGACCTTGGCGTGCTGTTGACCGGCGCTGCGGCGTCCCAGGCGCAGCAAGATTTCGATGCCTATTGGAATGCTTCGGTGGTGGTGCCGATCGCTGCCATCGAGAACGAGATACCGGATGAGCCGACCTTGGCGCAAGCTCGCGCCATGCTTGAGCGCAGCCGCGAACGCACGGTAAACAGCGGCACGCTGGCGCGGCTCAATGCAGACTCCACGCTGGCTGCGTCGATTGGCCAGGACGGCCTTTATGTCGGAACGGCGGCACTGGTTTCCGATCCGGCCGACAAATGGCTGCTTGGACATAGCGCACCGGTCGGCGTTGCCGCGACGCTGAAGAAGACCATCGATCGCGCCGAGCGCGAGGTGATCCTGATTTCGCCGTACTTTATCCCTGGGCAAACCGGCGCGAAATGGATTGCGTCCTTGGAGCAGCGGGGCGTCCAGGTCAAAGTGTTGACCAATTCCTTGAATGCCACCGACGTTGCCGCTGTGCATGGCGGATACGCGCGTTACCGTAAGCGCTTGTTGAAAGCGGGCGTGGAGATCCACGAGCTGAAACGATCTGCCGGCAGTTTGCCCATGGAATCCTCGTTCCGCGGCTCATCGCGAGCCAGCCTGCACACTAAGGCGGTGATCGTCGATGGGCGCGTCTCCTTCGTCGGCTCGTACAACCTAGACCCGCGCTCGACGTGGCTGAACACTGAAATGGGCGTGCTGATCGACGATGCTGCGTTCGCTCAGGACGTCCGCGAACACTACGAACTTGCCCTGTTACCCGGCGCCAGCTTCGAGCTCAGCCTTGAAGGCCATCGCCTGGTGTGGACGGAGACCAAAGACGGCCAGGTGGTCAAGCATTATCGCGAACCAACGCGCAGCTGGTCGCGGCGCATCGTCAGCTTTCTGGCGCGGGTTTTGCCGGTGGAGCGACATCTGTAGCAACGCCTACCGTGCGATACAGTTCGCTCGTATCGTAAATCGCACCGGCCTTGATTGTGGTGCGCACGCGGCGGATGTCGCTGATATCGGCCAACGGATCGCCATCGATCAGGATCAGATCGGCGCGCCAACCCGGTGCGATGAGCCCAAACTCATGCGCGCGGCGGTTCACTTCTGCCGAGCCCAGCGTGGCCATGCGCAGAATGTCGGCGGTCGGGATGCCGGCGCCGGCATATAGTTCCAGCTCGCGGTGCAAACCAAAGCCCACCAGACTGTCGGTGCCGGGCACAATCGGCACGCCCGCCTGATGCAGCGCGCCGAGAAAACGCAGCATCGAGGCGAAGGCGCGCGCGTAGCGTTCTTCATCGCCGGTGGTCGGCGTCAGTCCGCCGAGCAGCAAACTGCGGCGCACTTGCGGCGGCAAGCGGTTGGCGATTGCCGCGTAGCTCGGATTCACGCTGCCGCGCTGTGCTTCGAACATGCCTTCGAAGATGTTGACGGTGGCGTCGAGCACCGTGCGCCGCTCGGCCATTGCCTCGATTAGCTTGCGTTCGCGCGGGCCGACCGGGTCGATCTCTGCAGCGTGCTTTCCGACTGCCGTGAAGCGCGTCATGTCGCGCGTATCCGGCGCTTCCTTGTAGAGAAAGTTGAGGAACACGAAGTTCAAATGCTGCAGTTCGTCGGCGCCGGCAGCGATGAACTGCTCGGCGGTCATGAAGGCCGGCACATGTCCCGACAAGCGCAGCCCACGACGATGCGCCAGCCTGGCGATCAGCGGCACCAGCTCAGGCTTGAGCGAGGAATACACCTTGATCTGAACATAGTCGTGATCGGCGTACCAGTTGACCCACTGCTCGGCCTCTTCAGGCGTATCGACGAATACCTTGGTGGGTCCGGCAAATGGCCCTCGGCCATCCATAAAGCCGGCCATGACGATGCGTGGCCCGATTTCCTCGCCCGCCTCAATCCGCGCTAAGCGGGCTGGCAACACCGCTTCGTCGTTGGCCATGTCGCGCACGCTGGTCACGCCGGCCGCCAGATGCAACAGACCATCGCCGTCGCCGAAGTGCACGTGGTTGTCCCACAAACCGGGCATCAGAAAATTGCCTTTGGCATCGATGCGTTCGATGTCGGCGGGGAGTTTCATCGCGGCGGCATCGCCAACGGCGACGATTCGATCGCCTTCGATCAACACATCGCTCGCGCGTGCGATTCCGGTACGCGGATCGAACACCTTGCCGCCGGCGACCAGCCACTGCCCTTGCGGTTTACGCGCCAGCGCTTGCGCCCATTCCTTGGCGCGCGCCATCTCGCGCTCGCGCTGCACCGCTTCCAGCTCGCCCTGTAGCGCCTCGCGGCCGATCGGCAGCATCGTTATCCAGCCGCCCACTTGCCCCAGATACTCGCCGTTGGCATCGAACCACACCGTGCTCGGCAGGAAACCAAGGCCGGTGATTTCGTACGCCACCAGCTCGCGCTTACGAAACATGCCGCTTTCGCTCGATTTGACGCGCGCCACTTCGGCGATGCTTGCACTGCCGGCCGGGTACAAATCGATGCTGCGATCCGCGTCGCCGAGCAGTGCTTTTGCGAGCACGCCAAGGAACATCGGCGGCGCTTCGATCGGCCAGTAGAACTTGCCGGCCGGTGCCTCACCCGATTCGGCAGCACTGCGCCAGCGCGCGCTGCCGTTTTCGACAGCGAAGCTCTCGTCGACCGGCGACTTGTAATAGTCCTTGCCGCTGATCGAAACGCGCGTGGGGATGCCCGCCGCGTCGACCGCAAAGCGCACATCAATGTCGGCGCCACGGCCGCGATCATTGAAGCTGAACTGCACTCGCGTTTCATCGCCGACGGTAATGATTTCTTCGCCAGCTTGCTTGCCGAGCATCAGCACCGCATTGCGCGATTCCTTATCAGCGCCAAAGGTGGACAGCGGCAGCAGCAATAACAACCAGACGCATCGGACCATGACCGTGGCTCTCAGGTGTTGATGCTCGAAACCTACTACCTTTAAGCACACCGCGCCAACTCGCGAGGCCGCCCAGCGCCAACCCAAGCCAGCGAGTCATGCTGGCTCGTTTGGACGGCCGCCGCGAGTGGTTAGGCGATTGGTCTGTGAGATGGGCCTATGCAGCTTTGACGGTGCCAGCATCGCGGCGACCTAACCTAGCAGTCCTTCGGTCCCTTCCAAAACCGCCAATTGCGCGCGAAAGTCGGCGATGCGTTGGCGCTCTTGCTCGACGACGACTGCGGGTGCATTGGCAACGAAGTTGGCGTTCCCAAGCTTGCCTTCGCATTTGGCAATCTCGCCCTTGAGTCGGGCGATTTCTTTCTTCAGGCGCGCGCGTTCGGCGTCGATATCGACCAAGCCGAGCAGCGGAATCAGCAATTTCAGCTCGCCAACCACGGCCGTGGCCGCGGCGGGGGCGGACTCATGCGCGCCGAGCCAGCGCATCGCCTCAGGCTCGATGCGGGCGAGGAACGCGATCTCGCCGCCGAAGCGTTCGATGCGATCGCGGCTCGCTGCGTCGCCACCGGCGAGGATCAGCGGCACCAATTTGCCCGGCGCGATACCAAGTTCGCTGCGGATGCGGCGTAGCCCCGTCAGGCAGGCTTTGAGCCAGTGGACATCTTCCATCGCCGCGGCATCGCACGGAAAGTCTGCGGCTTGGGGATAGCGTTCGGTGGCGATGCTGGTACCGACATCGCGCTGGCTCAGCTGCTGCCAGATTTCCTCGGTGATGAAGGGAATGATTGGATGGAGCAAACGCAACACGGCATCAAGCACCCGATGCAGCGTGCGCTGGGCGCTATCGCGGCGACCAGGATCGCTGCTGGCCAGCGCGGGTTTGCACAGCTCCAGGAACCAATCGCAATACTCATTCCAGACGAAATCGTAGAGTGACTGCGCGGCGAGATCGAAGCGGTACTCCGCGATATGCTGATGCACGGCCGCTGTGGTCGTCGACAACTCGCCCAGGATCCAGCGCTCGGCCGTGCTCAGTGGGAATTCGCTATCGCTGCCTCTGTGCGCGATGCCGACCATGGCCGCGGTGGCGTCGACGCTTGCCACGGCGCGCGCAACATCGGGCAAGGTGTCGTCGCTTTTTCCGGCTTGCGTGAGCACAAAGCGCGCTGCGTTCCAGAGCTTGTTGCAGAAGTTTTTGTAGCCCTCGCAACGCTTCAAGTCGAAGTTGATCGTGCGCCCGTGCGTGGCGAGCGCCGCGAACGTGAAGCGCAGCGCATCGGCACCGACCGCCGTAATGCCGTTCGGGTACTCCTTGCGGATGCGCTTTTCGACTTTTTCGCGGACCTGCGGAATGAGCAGACTCGCTGTGGACTTCTGCACCAGCGCATCAAGTTCAATGCCGTCGATCAGGTCTAGCGGATCGATCGTGTTGCCTTTGCTTTTGCTCATCTTTTGACCTTCCGCATCGCGCACGATGGCGTTGATGTAGACAGTCTTAAAGGGGACGCGGTTTTTCAGTTCCGCAAAGTGCGGTTCAAACTGGGCAGTTGGTTGTTGGTTGCCGGTTGTTGGCGGAAGCCGGCCCACGAAATACGTGGTCGCCATCACCATGCGTGCGACCCAGAAGAAGATGATGTCGAAGCCCGTGACAAGCACTGAGCTTGGCAGGAAGCGCCGGAAGCTAGACCATTCGTCGTTGGCGCCAGCAGCGTTGCCCGGCCAGCCCAGGGTCGAGAACGGCCAGAGTGCGGACGAGAACCAGGTGTCGAGTACGTCGTTGTCCTGCGTGAGTGCGCCCACCGGCGGAACAGCCGCGTTGGCGCGCGCGTCGGCTTCATCGAGGCCGACGAAAATGTTGCCGGCTTCATCGAACCACGCCGGAATCTGATGGCCCCACCAGAGCTGCCGACTGATGCACCAATCCTGCAGATTGGTCAGCCACTGCACGTAGGTGGTGGTCCAGTTTTCGGGCACGAATTTGATATGGCCGTCGGTCACTGCGGCGAGCGCAACGTCGGCGATGGCGGTTTTACCGCCCGGTCGGCCATCGGGCAACGTCTCGCGCGTCAGATCCAGGAACCATTGGTCCGTGAGCATCGGTTCGATGACGGCCTCGGAGCGCTGACTGATTGGCACCGACAATTTGTGCGGCTTGGCCTCAACCAAGAGTCCTGCGGCCTCGAGATCGGCGAGCACACGCTTTCGCGCTTCAAAGCGGTCGAGACCTTTATAGACGACCGGCGCCGCATCGTTGACCTTCGCGTCGAGGCTGAAAATGCTGATCAACGGCAGGCCGTGACGCTGGCCCATCTGGTAGTCGTTGAAGTCGTGCGCCGGTGTGATTTTGACGCAACCGGTGCCGAACTCGCGGTCGACATAGGCGTCGGCGATGACCGGGATTGTGCGTCCAGTCAGGGGCAGCGTGAGGTGGTTGCCAACGAGGTGCGCATAACGCTCATCTTCGGGGTGCACCGCTACCGCGACATCGCCGAGCATCGTTTCCGGGCGCGTGGTTGCGACGACGACACCTTCGCCGCCATCCGCCGCCGGATAGCGGATCGACCACAAGTGGCCGTCCTTCTCGATGTTCTCCACTTCAAGATCCGAGACTGCCGTTCCCAGCACCGGATCCCAATGCACCAGTCGCTTGCCGCGGTAAATCAGGCCCGCGCGATACCAGTCGACGAATACGCGGCGCACTGCGGCCGACAGACCGTCGTCCATCGTGAAACGCTCGCGCGACCAGTCGCAGGAGGCGCCCAGGCGACGCATTTGTCCGGTGATGGTCGAGCCCGACTGCGCCTTCCATTGCCAGACGCGCTCGATAAACGCCGCGCGGCCGAGATCGTGTTTGCTCTGGCCCTGTGCTGAAAGCTGGTTCTCGACAATTTTTTGTGTCGCGATGCCGGCGTGATCGGTGCCGCATTGCCAGAGCACATCGCGCCCTTGCATGCGCTCGTAGCGGATCAGCAGATCCATGATTGTCTGCTGAAACGCGTGCCCCATGTGCAGCGTGCCGGTGACATTCGGCGGCGGCAACTGGATGCAAAACGGTTCGCCCCGGCCGCTCGGCGCGAAGTAACCGTTGCGTTCCCATTCGGGATACCAACGCTGCTCGATGGCTTTGGGGTCGAAGCTCTTGTCCATGGCGGGCTCGGGGCGGTCAATCGAAAGCGCCGCAGGATAGGGGATGACGCAGCGAGTCGGGACTCTCGCGAATTCGATGGCCGGAACGAATCAGGCGCGAGCGAGCTGTGCGGCAACCCATTGCCGCTCGGCGCTGCCGAGCGGGTAACGTAGCGCAGCCGACAAATGCGCCCGGCGCTCGTAGGCATGACCGTTCAAATGATGGATGTCGGCCGCGATCAGGTGGAAGGCGGCATCGCTCGCGGTGTCGCGCAGCGCGCGCCATTTTTCCAGGGCTTCCACAGCTTGGCCTGCGTATGCCAGCGCAAGCAACTGATGCCAGCGAGCGGGCGCATGCGCGGTGGTAGCGAACAACAGCTCATAGAGCGCAGCGATTTTTCGCCATGGCGTGCGGCCGCTGATCCGGCGCTCGGCGTGTGCGGCGGAGATCGCAGCGCGCACCACGTACGGATCATTCGCTTGCGCGGCCGCGCCGCGCGCAAGCAAAGCGGCGGCGACGTGGATGCGCACGCCATCCCAGGTTTGCGGATCCTGGCGATCGAGCGGCACTAGCGAGCGTTGCGCATCGAGCCGCGCGCTGCGGCGGCTTTCGGCGAAAACGATCAGGCTCGCAAGACCCAGCGCACTGGCTTGATCAGGGAGCAACTCAGCCATCGTCAACGCCAGTTGCTCGGCATCGCGCCCATAGGCGGCGATCGCCTCGCTGCCTGCGACGTCGGCATAGCTGCGGTCGTACAAAACCTCGATGGCGCTCAGCACCGGTGGCAATCGCTCGGTCCATATATCGACCTCCGGCAATTCGAAGGAAATGCGTGTTGCCTCGATCTTGTGCTTGGCGCGCTGTAGCCGCTTGGAAACGGTCTGCTCGTCGGAATAGAACCACCTTGCAATATCCGCCATCGACAAACCGGCCGCGAAGCGCAGCATCAACATCGCCTGAGTGTCGACGCTGAGCGCAGGATGGGCGCAAAGGAAAAAGGTGGCGAGGCGCTCCTGTACGCTCGGTGCCGGGTCGGCGTCTGCTGCGGCCGGCTGTGCTGCATGCGCGGCAACGTGGGCGGCGTGCTTGCTCTGATCGAGCGCAAAATTCCACGCCGTTCGATACAGCCAGCCGGCCGGGTCGTTAGGCCAACCCGTGTCGGGCCAATGCCGCGCAGCTTTCTCGAATGCGTGCTGCAGCGCTTCTTCGGCGAGGTCCAGATTCCGCAGGCGCTGCGCCAATGCGGCGAGCAAGCTCGCCGCATGACTGCGCCAGAGCGCGTTCCAATCGCTCACCTGGTTAATCTTGATCAGGCAGTGTCGCCCGGATTTCGATTGCGCCATCCGCATGCAGCGGTATGCGCTTGGCCCAGGCGATTGCGACGTCCAGCGACGGCACGTCGATGAGATAGAAGCCGCCCAACTGCTCGCGTACCTCGGTGTAAGGGCCATCGTGCGTTTGCTGCACGCCGCCTCGCGTTCGGACCGTGGTAGCCGTGCTGGTGGGTTCCAGACCGGCGCCGCCGCGCAGGATACCGGCCTGCACCATTTCGCCTGCGATCTGCATATGCGCGTTCACGATGTTGTTCCAGGCTTCCGTGTCTCTGCCGCCGTAGTTGCGTTCGTCTTCGTAGATGGCGAGTAGGTATTGCATCGTAGGTCTCCAGTCAGTGCGTTGGATCGTTCCAACAACCTAATGACGATTGAAGGTGCGCCGATCGGACATGATCGCGGGTCATTATGGCCGGTGCGTAAACCAAGCGATGAAAGGTCGGCCATCGGCGGTCTTGTCGATCATCAGTCCCTCGCCGTCGCGCGCGCTGCCGCCATACCAAGTGCCTACGATCCACTGCAGATCGTTGGCGTTGGCAAAGCCCGCGCTCTGGCAGCGTTGCGTCGCTTCATTCACGATCAGCCGCTCGATGCGATATCCGCCATCGCCGAAACGGGCGCTGTCGGCGCCGCTCGACTGCCATGTGAACTGACCCTCGGTGCAACTGGTGAAGTCGATGCGCAACGAGCCCCAACGCTTGCGTGCGATCGCAGCCGGATTGAACGCACTGCCGAAGGTTGCGCCGCTAGCGCTGCTGGCGTCGACGATCAGCGTGCGGCCGCTCGCGTTTCCCAGGCCCGCGATCCAGTACTGCGTGCCCACTTGAGCGGTATCGACATTACTCGCTTTGGGAATCACGGTGACCCAGGTCGGCCCAGAAACGCCGCCGAGGCTGGCATCGGCCAGGAGACCGCGCGCCGCGCCGGTGGCCGGATCGTGCTTGCTGACGCCACCGACATGCGTGATCAGCACACTGCCGTCGGGGTGGTAAGCAAGTCCGGTCGGCCGAGCCAGTCCAGTGGCAAAGTCGCCGATGAAGTTGCCGTTGGTGCCGAAGCGCAGCACTTTGCCGTTGCGCTCGCTGCTGACCAGGAGCGTTGTGCCACCCGGCTCGAACAAGATGCCGCGGGTTTCGTCGAGCGTGCCGGCGCGGGCGGCGATGAAGCCACTCACCGCGTTGCTGATCGGATCGAAGCGAATCACGGAATCGCTATCGAATCCAGGTACGTACAAGCGCCCGTCGGGGCCAAACACCAGTCCGTTGTCGGGTCCGTTCAGGCCTTGTGCGTTGCGGGCAAACGCATCGCCGATTAAGCCGCCATCGCTCAATCGATAGCGCTGCACGCCGTCGTAGTTGTAGCCGCCGACAAAGATCTCGCCATTGCGGAAATCTAGGCCTGTCGCGCCGAAATTGGCCGGCAACGTCACCGCCACGCCCTCGTAGGCAAGGGTCGCAGGGTTGTAACGCAGAATCTGGCCGGTGTCTTCGGAAACCACGTACAGCTTTCCGTCCGGCCCCAGACGGGTGGCCTGCGCGCCGCGAATGCGATTCTGATCGTCGAGCAATCGCTCGTAGGCACCGGTGCAGGCGTCGAAAACGTGCACCGAGCTGAAGTAACCGCTGACCAGAAGGCGGTGATTGCACGACTGCGCTTGCGCTAGTAGCGGTCCAGCCAGCAAGGCGAGGAGGATGCTTAAGCGAACCATGATGGACTCCGGAGTTGGGAAGGTGCCAGGGTCCGCGTTGGCGAATCCCCATACCTTCCGGGCGCCTGAGGAAATTCTCCTCTTTTGCGGAATTCCGCCGCTTTGTCGCCCCTCTCCGGCGTACCTTGCTTATGCTCCGCCAATGATTGAACGTCCACGACTGTCCATTGGCGAAGTGCAGCTTTGGGCCGATCGCCATGAGCTGCATCGCGATGGCAACATCGCGCATTTGCCGCCGCGCCTGGTGCAATTGCTGCTGCGTTTGGCGGCCACGCCGGAACAAACAGTTACGCGCGAGCAGCTTCTGGAGGCGGCGTGGCGGCGGCGGGTGGTTAACGACGAGGTGTTATCGCGCTCGATCGCCGACCTGCGCCAAGTACTCGGCGACGATCCGCGCGAACCGCGTTACATCGTGACCGTACCGAAGCTCGGCTATCGATTGATCGCACCAGTGGCGCCGCTGGTTGCAGTTGCGCAAGAACCGTCGATGGCGGTTGCGCAAGAAACGCCGGTGTCAGTTGCGCAAGAACCGCCGGTGGCGACAGTGACGCCGAAAGAAACTGCGCCGAAGGCTATGGCATGGCGCAGCCACCGTGCATTGCTTGTGGTGTTGGCAGCACTAGGCGCCCTCGTCGTCGCCGCTGTCGTCGTCACCGCATGGGAATTGCGTCGGGTCCCGGAAGATGGCGCCGCGCGCCTGCTTCGCGCGCAGCCGCTAACCAGCACTCCGGGACTTGAGCTCGCGCCCAGATTGTCGACCGACGGCACTCGCGTGCTGTTTGCCGAGAGCATCGATGAAAAACGCTCGCGCATCATGCTGCGTACGTTGGCCAGCGGCGAGCAGCGTGCACTGACCCCAGGTGAAGCCTGGGATACCTGCCCGGTGTTTGCCGGCGACGATGTGATCTACACGCGCTTCCAGGGGCGCGAGTGCCAGCTTGTGCGGCAATCTTCATTGAGCGACCACGCGCAAGTGCTGACCGCGTGCGCGCCGGTTCGAAGCTGTCCGGAGAGCGCCGAGGGCAGTATCTGGTTTACAGCGCCCTCGCGCGGATTGGCGCGCCTGATGCTGGCGGATGGCTCGATCGTCACGCTGACGGCGCCGCCCAAGGACGCATTCGATATCGATCCCAAGCGAATCCACGGTCACTGGTACTTCTCCCGTGGCAATAACGACGAGCGCAGCTTTCATCGCCTCGTCGACGGCCGAGAGGAAACGATGTTGCCCGGCAGCATGCTCTATGGTTATGCACCGGGTCCCTCGCCAGAGCTTATTCTCGCGACCGACGCGCTCGGATTCCGCGCGCTGGTGGCATTCAATCCGGACAGCGGCGCAACCGCCTTACTCGGCGCGCGTGGCGCGCGCTATCCGGACGCGATCGGCGACACGCTGGTGTTCGAATTGGCGCAGTACGATGCCAACCTATGGCTGCATCGCAGCGGCGAACCGCCGCGCCGCTTGACGCCATCGAATCGCTACGATGCGTATCCAGTGCTGACGCCCGATGATCGCGCCGTGATCTATCAAAGTAATCGCGAGGGCACCGACTCCTTGTTTCTGATGGACCTTGCCAGTGGCGCCGAGCAACGCTTGCCGGCACCTCGCGGCGAGCGTTGGGCGCACCCGGCTTTCATCGACTCGCGCTCAATGCTGTTGACTCGATACCGCGGAGATGACACCGACATTATCCGCTACACGCTTGGCGCCGAGCGCGCGGTCGCCCTGTCGCTGCCGCCTGGTGCGCACGATGCGCGCATGGATACAGAGGGCCGCGTGTGGTACTTGCTCGGAAGCGGCGAGGCGCAGCGATTGCATCGCGCGGACTCCGAGGCATCTGGCGTCGGGCAACTGATGCTCGATCGCCATGTTGACGAGTACGCGCTCGCCGCCGATTCCTGGGTTGTGCGAACCGGTACGGAAATCGCCCGTTGCTCGGAGCGCTGTGTGCCGCTCGACATCGCGCTTGATGTCGAGCTTGGCGCACACTGGATGCTGCGTGGTTCGTCGCTCTACGTTGTACTCGAGGGCGGTGCGAACTACACGCGCATAGAAGGCGATCGGCGGACGCCAACCGACTGGCCTGCATCGAATACCCTGGCGCGTGGTTTAAGTGTGGCCGGCGATGGCAGCTTCGCGATCGTCGCGCGTACCGACGCGCTGGATGTCGATTTGCACTGGGTCTCGCCAGCGTTTGGGCAGGCGCGGTGAGGTTGCGCGAAAGTTTGCCGCGTGTGGACGCGCACGCATTCGACCTGCATGAGTAACCTGAAGGAGGCGGTTGTCGATGAGCGTTAGCGTTAGGTTTTCGGTGAACGGTCGCGATGGCAGCGTGCAATTCACCGACGGCCTTCGCGCAATCACTGGCTATTTCGAGTTCGGCGGTAACGATGTAGTCGCCATGATCGGCATGGGCACCAGCCAGGATTGGGAACGCCCCCACCCCTGGGCGATGGCGCAGCGCGCAGCCATTCTGCGCTTCATCGCCGACGAAGCGATCCGTCAGCACGCCAGAAATTGCGTGGCGGACATCGACGACGCGCGCGGCGATATCGTGCTGCGCAAGGGCGCGCGCGTGCTGGACACGATGTCATCGTCCCAAGCCGCGAACGCTGAAGTGTTTGCGAGTCGCTATCAAGATCTCAGGGCAAAGCTTGCAGGAGTGGTGGCCGCCATCGCGTTGGTGCTGGCGGCGCTGTTTTGGATCGGCCAACGGACGCTGAGCGTTGGACGCGCACACGGCACGCCGCTGAATGAGAGCGTGCGATACGCTGGAAAGGACTCGATGGCTGCAGTTGGCATCGCGACCCTGATCCAGACCATCGATACCCATCTGCCGCGATGGAGCGGTCGTGGTGGCGAGGACACGGTGGCTATCAGCGTTGTGCTCACACCGATCGGCGATTCCACATCGCACCGCATAGCGTTGGTCGATGGCCTGTCGCCGAATCAAATCGGCCTGTCGCGCATTCTCGGTGGCGACGGGCAAACGGTGTGGGTGGACGCCCTCGGACTCTACGGCGTTCGCGTGCGCGACAATCGCGTGGTCACAACCGACGACTTGCGCGCCGCCAATCCGCAACTCGACGCTGCATGGTGGGACGATACCCGCGGCATGGATGTCATCGGCACACGTCTGCACATCGTCAGCCGTGATCGAAGTGCCGCGATCAACGTCGACCCCGAGACCCTCAAAGCCACGCCATCGACACCAAAATCGGCGAATGCGCGGCGCTTGTCCAGCGCGCCCGAGCGATTTCTTGCCGCCGGATTGCTTGTCGCGCCAACCCGCTGGTTGGGATTGCACAGCAGCGGCGAACTTGGTGACGAGTTTCGGCCCGGCCGTTGGATCAGGCCCATCGAGAGCGCAGACCCAACGCGCGAATTGCGCCGCCTATGCGCTGCGTCGCTTGAGGCAGATTCCAGCGGTTCGAGGTTCAAGATTCTCAGCATCGAGGCACAAGTTGGCGATGAGTTTCTGAACGCCGCGTTCTTGCGCAGCGACGAGATGTCATCGCCGCTCAGGCTGACCGATCCGGACAGCGCTCTGATGATTTACACCTCGGCTCCGGGGCTCGCCGGTACGCTCGTCGTGGCGCGCGTCGACCTCCAAGGCGCGCTGTTGTGGCGCATCGACACGGGCCTTGATCGTTACGCGTTGCGGCAGATCATTCCAGGCGAGGACGTCTTCGCATTCGTCGGCACTCGCCAGGCGGTTGCCGGAAAGCTCAGTGAGCCGCTGTTGGTGCTGGTCGACAATGCCAGCGGGGAAATGAAGCAGCATTCGTTGTGGCGCTAGCGAGCCTTGATGAGGCCGGGATCGGTGTCGAGGAGTTTCTGCACCGCCTTCAACGTGAGTCTCGGATATGCGAAGGGATCGCTCAAGAAGCGCAGGCGCTGGCGCGACTGCGCTTCGCTCAGCACCCATACTCGAAATTCGATATTTCCGGCGAGAAACGCGTAACCCGGAATCCGAATGGCCGCAGCGCGCGGCGCCTCGGCTTTGCGCTCGACCATGCGTGTCGGTATGCCGATCGTTTCGAAATGCCCGCCGAGCGCATCGACGTGTTCGGCCACGGTGAGGATGTGCACGAAATCCTCCGCTGGCGGCTCGACGCCGGCCGCCAGAAGGCCCGTCAAGCGCGGATCGAAAGGCTGCAGCCGCCGCATGCACTCGATGGCGGCGCGCAATCGCTCTTGGCTCATCAGAACACTTCGTATGGATCTTGCTTGCCGCTGCCGGTATTGCCGCGCGCTAGCCGCTCCATGTCCTCGACGCGAAAGATCTCCATCATGGCGTTGGCGTCGCTCGCGTTCGTGAGCAGTCCAGACCCTTTGTTGATGCGCGCGGTCGTGATGCCCGTCGGCATGATCGGCGGCACATCGGGAACGTCCCTCAGAGCTTCGCCCATAAAGCGGATCCACATCGGCAACGCGGTCTTGGCGGCAAATTCGCCCTCGCCCAGCGAAGAAAAGTCGTCGAAACCCATCCAGGCGGTGGCCACCATCGAATGGTTGAAGCCCGAGAACCAAGCGTCGCGATGCTCGTTGGTGGTTCCGGTCTTGCCGGCCAGATCGTTGCGGCCCAACTCCAGCGCTTTGCGTCCTGTTCCACGCTTGACGACATCCAAAAGAAGCGAAGTCACCAGATACGAATTGCGCGCATCGATCGCGCGTGGCGCGAGCTTGACCGTCTGCGGCGTACCGTCGGCGTTGGTTGCCTGAGCTGCGATCGGCTCCAACGCGAATTCCTGAGCGATGCGTTCTGGGCACTCGGCGCACGCCCGCGGCGGGTCGGCGGTATACGAGGCGACGCCGTTGGCATCATCGATGCGGTCGATCAAGTGCGGTTCGACCAGGAAGCCTCCGTTGGCGAAGACTGCGTAGCCGCGCGCCATGGTCAACGGCGGCGCTGATGAGGTGCCAAGTGCGATCGACAGATTGGGCGGCAAACTGGCAGGCCTGAAACCGAACTTGGTGATGAACTCGCGGGCATAGTTGACGCCGATTGCATCCAGAATGCGAATCGACACCAGATTCTTGCTGCGCACCATTGCCTCGCGAAGGCGAATCGGACCGCTGAACGTTTCGTTGTCGTTCTGCGGCCGCCAAGCCTTTTCCACGCCAGGAATGTCGAAAACAATCGGCGCGTCGTTGACGATCGAGGCCGCCGTAAAGCCTTTTTCGAACGCCGCAGAATAAACGAAAGGCTTGAAGCTCGATCCCGGCTGGCGCTCGCTCTGCGTCGCGCGATTGAACTTGCTGCGGCCAAAGCTGTAGCCCCCGATCAAGGCGCGAATGCTGCCGTCTTCCGGATCCAGGCCCACCAATGCGCCTTGTACGGTAGGCAACTGGGTTAGTCGCCATCCGCCGTCATCCGGCAACTGGCGCACGCGAATCACGTCGCCAGCCTTCAACACCGACGTCAGATTTGTGGGCGCAGGCCCGCGCTGGTTCGACGATATCCAACGGCGCGCCCATTTCACCTGTTCGAAGGCCAACTCGCCAGTCGTGCCGTCAGCGAACTTCAATTCGGCCTTCTCGGGCGTGGTGCTCAATACCAGAGCCGCGATCAGGCCGCCGGGTGCAGTCAGTCCGCGCAGCGTCGCCAGCGCATCGGTCTCCGGCGTGCCTTGGGCAATGGACGCTTCCGGGCCGCGATAGCCATGGCGTTCTTCATAATCGATCAGCGCCGCGCGCAGGGCATCGTTAGCCGCCACCTGCAAGCGAGAATCGACGGTCGTGTAGACCGAATAACCGCCGGTCAGCGCCTCCTCGGCGCCGAGAATGCGTTCCGCATCCAGTCGCGCCATTTCGGCGACGTAGGGTGCTTCAAGCTCGATCGGCAGCTCGTGCATTTTCGCCAAGTCCGGCTCCGCGTTCGCCTGAGCAAACTCCTCGGCGCTGATGAATCCAGCCTCGCGCATCCGCGTCAGCACATACGAGCGGCGCTCCAGCGCACGCGTTGGATTCTGAATTGGGTTAAGGTCGGAGGGAGCTTTGGGCAGTCCGGCGATCATCGCTGCTTCCGGCAAGGACAGTTCCGAAAGCGCTTTGCCGTAATAAACCTGAGCGGCTGCCGCCACACCGTAGGCGCGGTTGCCAAGAAAGATCTTGTTGAGATACAACCCGAGAATCTCGTCCTTGGTGATCTCGCGCTCGATCTTGAGCGCCAAGAGGATTTCCTTAAGTTTTCGTTCGATCTTGACTTCTGGCGTCAAAAAGAAGTTACGCGCGAGCTGCATGGTGATCGTGCTGCCGCCCGTGCCGAATTCACCGCCGGCGCGGATGAACTCCCAACCGACCCGCACCATGCTTTGGTAATCGACGCCCGGATGCTCGTAGAAGCGCTCGTCTTCGGTCGCAATAAACGCGTTCTTCACAAGCGGTGGAACGTCTTCGATGCGCACGGGGAAGCGCCGCGCCTCGCCGAAGTTTGCCAGCAGCTTCCCATCGCGGGAGTACACCTTCAGCGGCACCTGGAAGCGAACATCCCGCAACACCGCTACATCCGGCAATTGCGGCGCGTAATGGCGATACACGACGTACAAACCCACTGCGCCAAGCACAATGCCGACAAGCAAAAGAATGCCTAGTCGGCGCAGCCAGCGATAACGACGTTTCATGAACAACCCGAGGATGAGCGGCGACGCACATTCTAGAGCTTACGCGGCGGAAGAATTCGGGCGCGCGGATGATGCGTTCACGTCGATGATTCATTGTGTGAGCGCGCTAGCAAACTTCATGTTGCCAATGACTTCGGAATGGGATTTAATGTAGAAGAACACGTATCGCTCGTAAGGGCTCGTCGGAAGGGGAAAAATCCGTGGGTCTGTTCACGCCGAAGAGACCGCCGTTGGTTGGTGTAGACATCAGCTCGACTGCGGTAAAGCTCTTGCAGCTCAGTCAATCTGGGGGACGCTACCGCGTGGAACATTACGCGGTCGAACCGCTACCACCCAATGCGGTGGTGGAAAAGAACATCGTTGAAGTCGAAGCCGTGGGTGAGGCGATCAAGCGCGCTGTGCAGCGCTCGGGCGTCAAGACCAGGGCAGCGGCAGCTGCGGTGGCCGGTTCAGCGGTGATCACCAAGGTCATTCAAATGCCTGCCGACTTGTCGGAGGAAGATTTGACCGACCAGATCCAGGTGGAAGCCAACCAGTACATCCCGTATCCGATCGAAGAAGTCAGCCTCGATTTCGAGGTTCTGGGTCCCGTGAAGGACAACCCGGAGAGCGTCAATGTTCTTCTGGCGGCCTCACGTACCGAGAACGTCGATCTGCGCATCGCTGCCTTAGAAATGGGCGGACTGAGCGCTAAGGTGGTCGACGTTGAAGCTTTCGCGATGGAAAATGCTTTCCAGCTGCTGGCCGACCAGATGCCCGCCGGGCGGGATGGCTTGGTAGCCATCATTGATGCTGGCGCGACCATGACATCGCTCAATGTGTTGCGCAACCAGCGTTCGATTTATACCCGCGAGCAGGTTTTCGGTGGCAAGCAGCTCACCGATGAAGTGATGCGGCGCTACGGCTTGTCCTACGAGGAAGCGGGATTGGCCAAGCGTCAGGGCGGACTGCCCGAGAGCTATGAGATCGAAGTACTCGATCCGTTCAAAGAAGCCATGGTGCAGCAGGTGAGTCGATTGCTGCAGTTCTTCTTCGCTGGCAGCGAGTTTAACCGCGTCGATCAAATCATTCTGGCGGGGGGCTGCGCATCGATCCCCGGCATCCAGGAAATGGTCGAAGAGCAGTTGGGCGTGCCGGCGATGATTGCCTCGCCGGTGGCCAATATGGCGGTTTCGTCCAAGATCCAAGCCTCATCACTGGCCGCCGATGCACCGGCGCTCATGATTGTCTGCGGTTTGGCACTCAGGAGTTTCGACTGATGGCCAGAATAAACCTACTTCCGTGGCGCGAAGAGCGCCGCAAACAGCGCCAGCAAGAGTTTTACGTGCTGTTGGGCGCCTCCGCGGGCGCCGCGATTCTTGCCGTATTGGCTGCATTGTGGTTCATTGGCAGCCAGATCGATGCCCAGAACGCACGCAACGCAACGCTCGATCGAGAGATCAAGGCGCTTGATGCGCAAATCAAAGAGATCGAAGACCTCGATCGCCAGCGTGCTCGTTTGATCGCCCGAAAGGAAATCATCGAGCAGTTGCAGGCCACGCGCACGCAAATGGTCCATCTGTTCGACGAACTGGTGCGCACTTTGCCAGAGGGCGTCCAGCTGACTGGTATCAAGCAAGCGGCGGCTACTTTGACATTGAGTGGTGTCGCCCAATCGAATGCGCGCGTCTCGGCCTACATGCGCAACCTCGATAAATCGCCATGGCTCAAGGACTCGGAGATTGTCAAGATCGAGGCAACCAACGAAAGCGAGACAGTGCCGTTCATCTTCTCGCTGCGCGTTAATCTCGAAGATCCCAACGCGCAACCGGCCGCGGAAGATTCGGCCGCTGCAGGCGCGACACCGACGGCTGGGGGTGCGCCATGAGTCTGTTCGACGATCTGCGCAAGGCAGATATCAACAATCTCGGCTCGTCGCCAACATCGGTACAGATAGTATTTGCCTCTCTTCTTTTCGCAATCATTTGCGGTGCAGGGTGGTTCTTCTACTTCAAGCCGCAACACGAGGCTTTCGATCAGCTTGTCTTGAAGGAAAAGGACTTGCGCCTCGACTTCGAGGGAAAGCAAGAACGAGCCGCGAATTTGCAAGCGTATAAAGAACAGCTGCAGCAAATCGAATTGGTGCTGCAACAGATGTTGCGGCAATTGCCGGGCAAGACCGACATGCCAGATCTGCTGGTCGATATTTCGCAATCGGCATTAGCGACGGGCATTGAGAATGAATTGTTTGAACCGCTCGCGGAGATCTCAAAGGAGTTCTACGCCGAGAAGCCGATCGCTTTGAGGATGATCGGTAATTACCACCAGTTCGGCGATTTCGTCAGCAGCGTGGCGTCGTTGCCACGGGTCGTCATTCTGACGATGCACGACATCTCGCTGAAGAGAAATGAAAAAGACGATGCCCCCGCGGATCAGCTTATCCTTGAGGGCACGGTGAAGACCTATCGTTATCTGGACGATGCCGAGATGGCTCAAGGCACCGCCGACAACACCACGCCCGCAGCTGCCCCGGCGCGATGAGGCACCTATGAATAAAACTGCCATCGCTCGATTTTCGTTCCTCGCTGCCGCCATTGTCATTGTCGCCGGTTGCGCCGAAAGCCGCGCGGAACTGGATTCGTATATCGCTGAGGTCAAGCAGCGGCCAGGCCCACCCTTGCCGCCCTTGCCTGTCATGAAGACTTTCCCGCCTTTCGAATATGCAGCACATGAGCTGCGCGACCCTTTCTCGCCGATTAGCGACGACGATGAGGAAGAAGCTCAGGTCGCGGCAGCGACTGGGACAGGCATCGCACCTATTGCCGGCCGTCGTAAGGAAGAACTGGAATCGGTTCCGTTGGACAGCCTCGATATGGTCGGAACCATCGGCGCTGGCGAGGAGATGGTGGCTTTGATCAAGGATCCGCTCGGCGTGATCCATCAGGTTCGCACCGGCAATTATCTTGGCCAAAACCATGGCCGCATCCTGCAGATCTTCGAAGACCGAATCGAGCTGACGGAAATCTTCCCGAATGGCTTGGGTGGATATGAAGAGCGCCGGTCACCGATTGCGTTAGACGACAAATGATGTTCTTGAAGGGGTTAAAGTGATGAACGCACACATCCAACAGCCAAACACAAAGAACATCAAGGCATTGCTACCGGAAGGGGTGGTTTCGATGTTCAAGAATTGGGGCGCAGTAATCGCCATCTCGCTGGCCGCCGGGGCAGTTCATGCCGAGGACACTTTGAGTTCGATCACGTACGAGGCAAAAGCCGGTGGCGCAGTCGATGTCATATTGAACCTCGAAACCGGAGCCACTGAGGCAACCGTGTTTGCAACCAGCGAGCCGCCGCGGATCGCCGTCGATTTGCCGAGCACCACGAGCAAAGTTCAAGAGAAGATGCTCGACGTGTCGGTTGGCGCGACGAAATCCATTGCTACTGTGGAAGCGGGTGGCCGAACGCGCGTCGTCATCGATTTGTTCCGTGCGGCCCCCTACAAATCGCGTCGCCAGGGAAAGAGCGTCGTCATCGAAGTGGCCAACGGCTTCGCCGAAGTTGTTGATTCCAGCGCACCGGTTGACCCCGCCAAACAGGTTTTGGGCGAAGGCAGCGAGTTGACAGGCGTCGATTTCCGTCGCGGCAAAGCCGGCGAGGGCAGGTTGATCCTCAACTTCTCGAATGAAAACGCCACCGCCAATCTGCGCGAGTCTGGCGGACGATTGAGCTTGGAGTTGGCGAACGTTACGGTTCCCGACCGCTTTGCGCGCAAGCTCGATGTGAATGACTTCGCGACCCCCGTCGAGGTCATCGACGTAACGCGTCGCGCCAACGGAGCTTCGTTGGTATTCAACATCAATGGCGACTACGAGAAGCTGGCGTACCAGGCCGGCACCGAATACGTCGTGGAAATTTCACGAAAAGCCGAGCAAGAGAAAGAGCGCCGCCCGAACGATCCGCCAGTCTATGTTGGCAATCGCGTCACTTTCAACTTCCAGGACATCCCGGTGCGCTCAGTGCTGCAGTTGGTCGCAGACGTTTCCGAGCTCAATATCGTTGTGGCCGACAGCGTTCAAGGCAACGTCACGCTGCGCCTGATCAACGTTCCCTGGGATCAAGCGCTCGACATCATTTTGCAAGCCAAAGGCCTCGACAAACGCCGCAACGGTCAGGTGATCTGGGTCGCGCCAACCGAAGAAATCGCTGATCGCGAGCAAGCTCTGGAAGACGCTCGAATCGCAATGGAGGATCGCCAGGAACTGGTGGTCGATTACATCCCGATCAGTTATGGCAAGGCTGAAGATATGGCCAAGCTACTGACGACCGAACAGCTTGAAAACCAAGGTGGCAGCGCAGGCCAACAGGGCGGCGTGGCGCAACAACAGGGCGTGTTGTCTCCTCGCGGCACCGTCGCGTTCGATACACGGACGAATACGCTGATCGTCACCGACATCCCTGATCGCATCGCGAAGGTGCGAGAGCTGGTGGCAATTCTTGATCGCGCCGTACGACAAGTCCTGATCGAATCACGCATTGTCATTGCCGAAGAAGGCTTTCGCAAACAGCTGGGTGCCCGTTTTGGTCTTAGCGGCGCAGGCGAAGACAGCGACGGCAATCTGATCACCATTGGGGGCTCCCTTGCCGGTACCGATCAAATGATTGGTGTCGGTCTCGCTAATCGCCTCGCTGGAAACTCTTCCGGCTTGCCCGTGGGTATTGGAGATTCAACTGGTGCTGGAGTGGTCTCGCCGTTCGCTGGCAACCGCTTGAACTTCAATTTGCCGGTTGTCGAGCCGGGTGCGGGAAGCTTTGCAACGAGCATTCTTGGAGCCGACTATATTCTCGACCTTGAGTTGTCTGCCCTTGAATCAGAAGACCGCGGAGAGTTGCTGTCGAGCCCGAAGGTGATCACCGCAGATCAACAAGAGGCAGTCATCAAGCAAGGTCAGGAAGTTGGCTACGTAACCTTGCAATCCGGCGGTGGAGCAGGTGTGCCAACCGCTACAGTTCAGTTCAAGGAAATTGTTCTTGAGCTGTTGGTGACGCCACGCATCACAGCGGACGGCCGCGTTTTCCTTACGCTGAAAGTGAAAAAGGACAACCTGGCAGGTTTCATACAAACGCCGGGCGGACAGGTGCCGATCATCGACAAGCGCGAAGTGCAAACCGGCGCACTTGTGGATAACGGGCAAACCGTTGTGCTCGGCGGTATTTACGAGTTCGAACGCAACAACAGCTTGAGCAAAGTGCCGATTCTGGGCGACATCCCTGCAGTTGGGGGACTGTTCCGCAATCGCGATAACCGATCCAGCAAGGTTGAGCTGCTGATCTTTGTCACACCCAAGATCTTGTCGGACGTAAAGCCCTAACGCGCGCCGCGCAAGCAAAGAATTAGAAACAGGAGAGCGACATGAGCGCCTTTACGCGATTCCTGGTTGCCGGTGTCACGGCGGCCGTGCTGGCCGGCTGCGGCGGCGGAGGTTCCAACGGGAACGACAACGACGGATTTGCCCCGCCTGCACAGGGCCGAATCAGCTTCGAAACGGTCGGGGCGAGGACCTCGTTGCCATCGAACCGGTCCGGTATTCCACCAGAACTGAATTCGCCGTACTACGTTCAATTGAACGTTCGCGTCCAGCGCTCGAACGGTTCTCCGGTCGTCGACGGGACGGTTGTGGCTTTGCGCACCAGCAATGTGCGGTCGATCGCGTTATCGCGCCTTGACGATCCTTCGACAACCGACGTCAATGAGTTCACGCAACTGTTCGGCACGCTAAACAGCCCGACAAGCGGGGGATTGGCAACGTTTTTTGTACACTCACTCGGCGACACGGGAACAGCGGTTCTTACAGCCTCGGCGCAGGATCCTGAGCTGGCTTCTCGCCAACTGGCCCAAGACTTCACGATGACCGTGACCGAGGGCCCCGCTCCATTCAAGCGCATCCTGATTGAGCCGGTGCGCACTGTGTTGCCGCCCAATTTGTTTGGCGTTCAACCGTTTCTCGGATCGCCGTTCCTTGCAGAAGTTACGGTTACTCGGCGTGGGGTCGACGGCAGACTGCTTGGAGGGGGTGATATCCAGGCATCCATCAATCCTGTTACGTCGGCAGGCTTTTCCCAGCTAGACGATCCGTCTACAACGAACGTCAACGAGTTCACCAACATCCTCGGCGCCGGGCCGCTCACTATTACTGCGGGCAAAAAGACGCTGTTCGTTCATTCATTCACGATACCGGGGACAGCCACGCTGACGATTACCGCAGTGGATCCCGACACGGGCGCAAGATTGTCGGAGCAGCAGGTCTTCACGATCGCGACTCAGACACCGGACTTGCCCGCCGACGTCGATATCATTCGTCCGACCAATGCACTGTATATCCAAGGTTCGGGTGGTTTGAACACGCTGCCACTTCAGGCGGTTGTGGAGAATGGCGCGGGCGTACCGATTCCTGATCCGCCAGGCCCGTCGATCGTTAACAACGTACAGTGGGAAATCGTCGACCAAGGTGCCAATGGCGGAGAAGTTCTTACAGCGGTTAACGGGCAGAACCAAAACGTTGAAGGTCGCCTAGTTCGAGTCCGCACGCAACAAGGAGCGTCGACCGTGACCTTGCGGTCCGGTACGCGGCAGGGAACCTTCGTGATACGCGCAACGGCAGACAGAGCCGACAATAACGTTGACAACGGCATACAGAGCGCTGTCAGTAAGGACGTGTCGATCATCATCTCGGACGGCAAGTTGTTCTCGCTGAAGATCGTCACGCCGAGCGTTAATGCTTTGCGAGCGAATTTGGTATCGGGCGGCGTTGCACCAATCGGCGGCGGGCAGGCTATCCCGACAGACCCGAACGGCACTTACTCGTTGCGCATCAGCGTACTTGCTACGGACCGCCAGGGTAATCCGGTCCTTCCGAACACGCCGATCGACTTTGGCTTAATCGATGCGCCGGCAGCAGGGTATCCCGCTCAGGGCGCTGGGCAGTTCCTCATTAGTGGTGGCGATGGCGACCCCCAAGAAGGCGGCAACCTCTTCACCGCTCCCAGCGGGCAGTTCACAACTGCGGGTGGCGGTGCTGGACCTGGCGATACCTTGATCGTGTTTGGTGAACAGTCAAACCCCAACCGCGATTTGGAGAGCGCTCGGCGCATTGAGCGCATTTTGAACGCAACCAGCCTGAACGTGACGCAGCGGTTCAACCTCAATAACGACACCGGGGCCATCGTCAACTCAGGTCCGGTGCTCCCTTACGTAATCGGAAAGGCGACGGTAGCCAACATCACGCCGAACGTCCTGACCAACAACATCGGTGTTGCCACGACGGCAATGAACTATCCGGCCAATCAGCTAGGTCGATTGGTCGCTGTGTGGGCACGTGGCGCTGGCGAAACCGTCAACGGTCAGCAAGAGTTGGTGACGGACGCCGAACTGTTGGTGTTCGCCGGTGCTGGCCCCGCTGCGCTTATTGCGTCGCCGTCGCTGATTGCAGGCAACACAACCGCGACCGTGACCGTTTGCTTGGCTGATGCACTAGGCTCGCCGATTCAAGGCGCGACGATCGGTTTCAGAATCACGCGCCCAGCGACAACGACGACAGTTGACGGACAGCAGGGAACTGGGGTGTTGAACAACCGAACTGGCCGGAACGGATGTACAGAGGCCACGGTTGTGACCGCAGGCATCGCAAACGCGAATCAGACACCGATCATCACATTCACCGGCGGCGGACAAGAAGCAGTGGTCAATGTCTCTGCGCCAAACACCTCGATCCTTCAAGCCTTCCCGTCCGGCTTCTTTGGCGGCAATGGTGGCCCGATTCAACTGCGTCTGATCGATGGCAACAACACGCCAATCCCCGGCGTGTTGATCACGGGAACGTGTACCGGTACCGGTGGGGCTCAGATCTTCCTTACAGTCCCGCCGGGCATTACCGATGCGAACGGTCGCACTCAGGCGACTGTGGTTGCGGTTAACCTCGATCAACCGGAGGGCGAGGGTGGTGGCAGCTGCGTGTTCACCGCGGCCGGTGGATCGCCGACCACTACCGTGACCTTCCAAGGCGTCAACGTGTGCTCAATCTTTGCTTCACCCTCCTGCGGGTGATCGACACTCTTAGCTGATGCAGAACAAGCAAGGGCCGCATGTTGCGGCCCTTGCTGCATTGGTGACCCGAGGATTCTGCATCTCGCAGTGCACCCCCATTTGCGCCTATCCTGTTCTACAAGTCATCCAGCCGCCCACCCATGCCCTCTGCGAGCGCCACCAAGATTTTCGCCGCCGGTGAGAGAATCTTTACCGAGGGGGATCCGCCTGATGTTGCATATCTGATTGAGTCAGGACGGGTCGAAGTCTGGGCGAATCAGGGTGCGAAGCGACTGACTTTGAGCTTCCTTGGCGCTGGCGAGATCCTCGGCGAGATGGCGGTCATCGACCGCGCACCTCGAAGTGCCTGCGCTGACGCACTTACCGAAGTAGTCGTCACTGAAATCCGCGCAGACCAACTGCGTGAGCGTCTCGATGAAGCCGACCCAGTGCTCCGCAGTTTGCTGATCGGACTCCTTACTAGATATCGGCGAGGACTGCGGGCGGCGCGAGTTGGAAGCAGCGGACCGGAACCTGCGGCCGACAACGAGAACCAGGAGCAGCAGCGCCGCATTGCCGACAAGATCCGCCTAGAGCGAGAGTTACTCGAAGCGATAGAGCGCGACGAGCTGCGCATCGCGTTTCAGCCGATATTCGACCTTCTCGAGCAGCGAATAGTCGGCTTTGAAGCCCTTGTCCGTTGGGATCACCCAACCCGGGGAGCCGTGTCGCCTGTCGAATTCATCGCGCTGGCCGAAGAGACGTCCCTCATCGTGCCGGTTGGTCACTATGCGCTGCGAAAATCCTGTCAGCTACTAGCGAAGTTGGATAGCACGCTGCCGGCCCACATCCGCCCCTGGGTTGCCGTCAACATTTCCGCACGCCAATCGGTGGTGCCGGACTTTGCCGATCTCCTGGCGCGCACGGCCGAGGAGTTTGGCCTTGAACCTAAGCGCCTGAAGGCAGAGATCACGGAGAGTCTTGCGCTGGACTACGACCGGGTGATGGAGCTGATCCGCCGCTGCCGGCACCATGGTATCGGCGTTGCGCTCGACGACTTCGGCACCGGACACTCTGGTCTGGGGCACTTGCATCGCCTCGATTTCGACTCGATCAAGCTAGATCGGGCGTTCGTGACCCCGCTGCCAGCCGACACCAAAGCTGTCGCGTTGGTGCGGGGTATCGCAACCATGCTCAACGGCCTATGTGCGGAAGTGATCGCAGAGGGTGTGGAGACATTGGAGCAAGCCCAAACGCTCAATAAGCTTGGCGTACGGTTTATTCAGGGGTGGCTCGTCGGCAGACCACAGGAACCAAGCCTGATCCTTGAGCAACTTCTAACACCACCGAGAGTTGAACTGATCTGAGGGCGGCGTTGTGCCGCCCTCAGACCTCTCGACTAGAAGCGCACTTCGCCGGTAGCGCCGATGACCCCGTAATTGAAGTCGGCACCACTATCGCCGACCTTATAACGATCGTAGGTCAGGCTAACGCCAAACTGCTCATTAAAGTCATAGCCGCCACCAACGCCGACGTAGAAATCGTTGTCGCTATCGTCGAAGGGTACGGTAACGGTTCCCGCCCGAGCGCGGCCTTCCGCGTCCCAGAACAGCAGGCCAGCGCGCGCACTCAGAAAGAAGCCGGGGGTGTCGTCGGACAATGGAATTCGGCCGCTCACGCCGGCATACAAACCATCGACCTCGACCGAGCCCGTGGCGCCACCGATGGCAACTTCTTCTTCCACCTCGCCAAGATCGAGGTAGCCAACTTCAGCGCCGAAGTTCTCCAGGAAACGCCAGCCACCGCCGATACGGAAGCCGGTGTCGTTATCGTCAATGCCGGAATCGTCGACGGAAGCACGACCCACCGACCCATCGATATAAAAACCGGTATCGGCAAACGCCAAGCCCGGTGCGGCGAATAAGGCCGCAACTGCCAGCGACAGAATGCTCTTGCGCATAAGTCATCACTCATGTTGTTGAGAAAGTCGCGTCGATCTTCCGACGCGCGAGCTCACAATGGGCCCGAAACTTGTCGATCACCCATGCCGAAAGTCGCAATCGCGATTTCGCGTCAGCGGGCATTTATCGCGATGAACGAACGCCTTCACTCTAACTGACCCAATTCGATCGGGATCAGGCTGCGCGGACGCCTGGTGCCAACGTCAACCGATTGCGGCCTCGCTGCTTGGATCGATACAGCGCTTTGTCTGCAGCATCGATGACCGCGTCACTGGTTCGGCGTTCGCGATCGCGTTGCGCCAACCCGATGCTGACGGTAACACTGACTTCGCCTTCTTTGCTGCCGCGCCGAACCGCCTGAGATTTGCCGCTTCGCGAACCGAGCCGGACACGACGTGCCTCGATAGCGCCCCGCATTGCCTCCAGCGACTGGTCGGCGCTATCGATGCGATGGCCCTCGAACACGATTGCGAACTCCTCGCCGCCATAGCGATATGCCCGCCCGCCGCGGCAACGTTTGAGTTCGCGAGCGACGATCCGTAGCACCTGATCGCCAGTTTCGTGGCCATAGCGATCGTTGAACTTCTTGAAATGATCAACATCGACCATCGCCACCGCAATGCGCCCGGAAGTACGGCTCAAAGCTTCATCCAGCGCGCGGCGATTCGGCAAACCGGTCAATGCATCTACGAAGGCCATGCGATAGGCGCCAATCAGCACTGATGCTGCGAGCAGAAGCGCACACAGACCCAAGCCGACGTTCCACAAATCAGGACGTAGTGTCGCAGCTAGGAGCGGTACCAGCGATAGCGCCATAAAGAGATCGAGCGGCAGCCCTCGCAACAGCCATCGCGCCAGCGCGACAAGACACGCCAGCGAAACCACGGCAGTCGCCATCATCGTAAAGCCCCAATCCATCACCGCACCAGCCCAGTGCAAAATCACTGCCGTGCGTGCAGCGAGCATGCCGCTTGCGAGCGCAATCAGCGCACTGCGCCACGACAGTAATGCGGGCTCCGGCAAAGCGACCAGAGCGAGCAACAAGGCCGCTGTAAGGAACTGAACGGAAGTATCGTTACCAGCCAACAATGCGGCACCCAGAATGAGGGCGCACAGAACAAATCGATTGCGGCGGAAACCAAGAGCGACGAATCCTGCGACCAGAATCGCCCAATGCGCCTCGTTGCCGAGCCACTGCAGCCAATGTACGGCGATGGAATAGTCGATCACTAGCGCATCTGAATTCGAGCCGCCGGCATTGTACCGGCAGCCGCAACCCAAGTAGCCAGCAATCGCGTGACCTGGGTCACGCGCCGTTGTCGACCACCATCAAAGGCAGCGCGTCGCTCCAAACTCGGCCGGCCCGCTCAAAGTCGCGGTTGCACCGACTTCCGCAGAAAAAAGTTTACGCAGGAAACTTTGCCCCGAGCAAGGTATGTTGCGCGCCTCGCCGCCCACATTGCTTAACACCATGATCCGAACCGACTTAGCCAACGCGATCCGCGCACTGGCGATGGATGCCGTCCAGCAAGCCAACTCCGGACATCCCGGCATGCCCATGGGTATGGCCGACATCGCCGAGGTGCTTTGGAACGATTTTCTGCGCCACAATCCGAGCAATCCCTCCTGGCCCAATCGCGATCGCTTTGTGCTGTCGAACGGTCACGGCTCGATGTTGCATTACGCACTGCTGCACCTCGCAGGCTACGATCTGTCGATCGACGAGATTAAGCGCTTTCGACAGTTGCACTCCAAAACCCCGGGTCATCCGGAAGTACACGAGACGCCGGGTGTCGAAACAACCACAGGTCCGCTCGGCCAGGGTTTGGCGAATGCGGTTGGCATGGCGCTGGCGGAAAAGATTCTTGCCAAGCGCTTCAATCGGCCTGGTTTCGATCTTGTCGATCATTACACCTACGTGTTCCTCGGCGATGGCTGCCTGATGGAAGGTATATCCCATGAAGTCGCCTCATTGGCCGCAACCCTGAAGCTCGGAAAGCTGATCGCTATCTACGACGACAACGGCATCTCCATCGACGGCAAGGTCCAGGGCTGGTTCACCGACGACACGCCAGCACGCTTTCAGGCCTATGGGTGGGAAGTCATTCCCGACATCGACGGTCACTCGCCTGAGGCGATTAAGGCGGCGCTAGTCACAGCAGCCGCTGATCCGGATCGCCCCACGCTGATTTGCTGCAAGACTGTGATCGGATTTGGCGCGCCAAATAAAGCGGGATCGGAAAGCGCACATGGGGCGCCATTAGGCAAAGACGAGATCGCGCTTACGCGCGAGCGGCTCGGATGGCCATACTCACCGTTCGAAGTGCCTGAAGCGATCTATGCAGCGTTTGATGCGCGCGCGAAGGGTGCGGCGTGGCAGGCCGAATGGGACGAGCTGTTCGCGCGCTACCGCCAAGCATTTGTAACGGAAGCCGCTGAATTCGAACGCCGTCTGCGCGGCGATCTGCCGGAAGATTTTGCAGCCGTTGCCGCAGCGCTGACGGCCGAGCTGGCTGGCGAGTCGGCACCCATGGCGAGCCGCAAAGCGAGTCAGCGGGCGCTCGAAAGACTAGTGCCAGCGATCCCCGAGCTGATTGGAGGTTCCGCGGATTTGGCGCATTCGAATTATTCGATCGTTAAATCCAGCCGCGATGTGAATACCGCAAGCGATGGCGGCAACTACGTGTACTTCGGCGTGCGCGAATTCGGCATGAGCGCTATCGCCAACGGCATGGCGTTGCATGGCGGCGTGGTGCCATTCACCGCGACATTTTTGGTGTTCTCAGACTACGCACGTAACGCCGTACGCATGAGCGCGCTGATGCACACGAGAGTAATCCACGTCTACACGCACGATTCGATCGGCCTTGGCGAAGATGGACCCACGCACCAGCCGATCGAGCATCTGGCCAGCTTGCGTCTGATCCCGAACAATCGCCTGTGGCGCCCCTGCGACGCGGCGGAAACGGCCGTTGCGTGGAAGCTGGCGCTGGAGCGAACCGACGGACCCACCTGCTTGGCTTTGTCGCGCCAAAACTTGCCACCGCAGCCGCGTGATCCTGAGCAATTGGCGCTGATCGCGCGCGGCGGATATGTGCTGCTCGATACGATCCCGGGCAAGATAGACGCGATCGTCATCGCCACCGGTTCGGAGGTTGAACTCGCCGTACAAGGCGCCAGGCAAGCCGCAGCCGCAGGCGTCGCTGTGCGCGTCGTGTCGATGCCATGTTGCGAGGCCTTCGATGCGCAATCGGCCGATTATCGCGACGCCGTTCTGCCGCGTGCCGTCCGCAAGCGGCTGGCCGTTGAAGCTGCCCGCAGCGACTACTGGCGCAAGTATGTTGGCCTGGATGGTGAGGTGATCGGCATCGACAGCTTCGGCGCATCTGCGCCGGACAAGGCCCTGTATGCGCATTTCGGGCTAACGGCAGAGCGCGTAGCGGCAGCGCTGAGCGCACTCTAGCGTTGTTGCTGGGGAATCATGGAAACTCCGGGCGCGAGCTTGATTCAGCGCCCGGGACCATCCCTTGTTTCAGCGTTTGCGGCCCTTGCGCCCGGCTATTGAAGCGCCGCGAGCAGATCGCTCGCCGTGACCGGCCCGTTGTGCACCAACACCTCAACGTCGTGCGGACCGACGCGTAGTTGGACTGGTCCGTCGATCACCCGCTCGCGGCCATCGATGGCACTTTTCCAGCGGCCCGGTTGTGCGAGTGCGTCGATGGAAAACGTCTCTGGTGCGTTGCCTTTGTTGAGCAGCACTAGCGCGATTTGCTCGGTGCCCTGATGCTGCAGGATGCGATAGAAGGCGGCGCGGTTGCCGGCGAATTCGATGTTGATTTGCACGCCGCGCTGCAGCGCTGGCGTGTCGCGACGGACCTTGGCGATGCGCATGAGCTTTTCGCGAATGATGCTCTGACGCGCTGCTGCAATGCCTTCGATGCCAAAGTAGTTGCGATTGCCCTGATGCTCAGGCGTGCCGCGCATGAATCCCATCTCTGAGCCGTAGTACAGCACCGGGATGCCGCGCACAGTGAACAGCAGATTGTTGGCGTTGATGAAGCCCTCATCGCTGGCCTTCAGGCGCGCCATGTCGTGGTTGTCGTAGAAGGTGGTCAGATCGTAGACGTTGCGGTACGGGCCATTCCTCAAAAACAACGCGGGCTCAATCTCCGCAAAATCGCTATCCGGATTTTCGAAGACTTTTCCCATCGCCGCCTTGAGCGGAAAGTCGAGTACGCTCAAGCCGCCGTTCTCCACTTGCGTGTGCTCGGCAATTTTCTCGGGCCCAAATGCAAAGCGTTCGCCGAACAGGAAGATGCCGGGTCGATGGGCGCGAATGCGGCGCGCAAATTCCGCCCAGAACGCGTGCGGCATATGGCCGATGGTATCCAGGCGCAGCGCATCGGCGCCCTGATCCAACCACTGCGTGTAGGCGCCAACCAGATAGTCCATTACCTCCGGGCGGCGATCGTCGAGGTTCGACAGCTGCACCAGGTCCTTTTCTGCGCGAAACATGCGATGCAGCGGGTTGGTGTCCGGCTGAAGTTGCTCAGGCGGGAGATTCTGATGATCAGCAATCAGTCTGCCTTCGCGATCGTACAGCTCGCCGTATTTTGGCTGATCGACCGGCATCGTGAACGACGGCGAGCCGTGATTGGCGACCACGTCGAGCACGGTTTTGAGGCCCTTGGCTCGCAACCCGGAGGTCAGCTCCGCAAAGCCCAAACCGGCGCTCGGCAGGTGCTCGTCGAGCTTGTAGAAATTCACGCCCCAGTAGCCGTGATAGCCGGTTTTGCCGCGATCGGACATCGTTGTGTCCCAGCGCGCGTCTGAGCCGCCGGTAAAGGCTTCATCGGGGTTGTCGACGATCGGCGTCAGCCATACCGCGGTAAAGCCCATCTCTTTGATGTAGTCGGCGTTCTCAAGCAGGCCTCGGAAGTCGCCGCCGAGGTAGCCGATGTTGTCGGTCTTGTCCGGCGCCGCACCCGGCGTGGGGCGATCGAAGGTGTGATAGCGGCCGCCTTGATCGCGCTGATCGTTACTGGTGTCGCCATTGACGAAACGATCGGTCAGCACGAAATACACGTTCTCGCTGGCGAAGGGCTCGGTGGTGCCAACGATGTCGCCAGTGGCTGCGGCGCTGGCGACCGGTTCGACCGGCACGTCTTTGACCCTCGGCGGTTGCGCGCAAGCGCACAGGCTCAAAATCATGACCGGCAAGCCGACTCGCTTCCACATTTTGCAATCCCCGCAACGTTCGACCCATCGACGATAGCGCAGCCGATGTCTGCAGATGTTCATGCTGGACTGGCACGCACATTTCATGAGGTCGCGATGACGATTGGCTTGGCGAAAGCGAGCCGGTGGCCGAGCATCCCCGGACTCCCCGCCACAAGGATCACAAATGACCCCGCTCGACGCATGGCACGAGGTTGTGCGCACCCGCGACACCAGCCGCCTGGAACGATTGCTCGCCGACGACGTGGTTTTTCATTCGCCGGCGCTGCATAGGCCGGTGCACGGAAAGGCACCGACGATGGCTTATCTTGTTGCTGCGATGCAGGTGATCGGCAACCCGAGCTTCCGCTACGTGCGGGAATTCTCAAGCGGCGACGATGCGCTCTTGGAGTTCGACACTGACATCGACGGCGTGCAGGTCAATGGGATCGACCTGCTGCGATTCCGCGACGGGCAGATCGTCGACTTCAAAGTCATGGTTCGCCCAGCCAAGGCGCTGGAGGCCGTCATGACGCGAATGGCGGCGCTGCTGCAACGGCATTGACGGGCAAGACAAGAAATTGCAACCGCAGTGATTGCACCAGCGTGAGATCGGTGCCAAATTGAGCGTGGATTGATGGCTGGGGATGATGATGCGTAGGTTCCAGCAGGTCGCAGCGTTGTTCGCGCTTCTCTCGCTGAGCGGCTGTGCTGCCATCGCGCCGCACTCCGCCAGTAGCGGGCCGGAATCGGTGCCAACCGGCCGCGTGCCGGACGCCAGCGGTCCCGTTGTCGGCGCCGATGGCCGTGTGCACTATCAGGCGCGTGGAGTGTCGTCGCAAACGCTTGATCCTTTCGCATTTTTCGACAACGCCACGCCGGAAGTGCGCATCACCTCCTTCGAAGTGCCCAAGCCGAAATCGGCCAAGCCGCTGCCGCCCGTTCCATTCGACCCGCAGGCGTCGGGAGCGTATGCGATGTCGACGCCGTCTGCATCGCAAAAGATCGTGGGCACGATTTCGCCGGTGTTCGACGCTGTGACCTTCGACAACGATGCCGCGCTCAGTGGCTTTTATCACATCCCGCCAGACAGTCACGCCGCCGCCGGCCCGAATCACATTGTGGTGGTGACCAACACCTCGGTGCGCACCTACAACAAGAGCGGCGTGCAGCAAAGCGCCATATCGTTGCGCAACTTTTTCTCGCCGGTCGGTTTTGCCACGCCGCCGACCACCGGCACTTTCGATCCCAAAGTACTTTACGACCCGATCGCGCAACGCTGGTTGCTGGTCACGCTGGAGCGCACCACCTCGCCGCAGGCCTCGTACATTTTTCTCGCGGTGTCGACGACCAACGACCCCACCGGCAGCTGGACCGTGACGCGGATCGATAGCATCGAGACGATTAGCGGCAATGTGTCGTGGCTCGACTACCCTGGCTTCGCTTATGACGAAGAGGCGGTGTACATCACCGGCAACATGTTCGCCTTCACCGGCGCATTCCAGGGCGTGCGTTTATTTGTGTTGCCCAAGGGCCTCGGCACTGGCGGTTTCTACGATGGCGGTAGCGCGACCGCGAGCCGCTACAACCCGTTCTCTGGAGGTGGCATTGCGACCACAGCCCAACCGGCGCGAATCATCGGTGCTCCGCCCGGCGGCACGTTGGGCACCTGGCTGGTGTCGTACAGCAGCCTATCCGATGGCACCAACGAATTCGTGCAGGCGGTGAGCGTCAGCAATCCCTTGGGCGTGCCAACGTTCACCGTCAATCAGCGCAGCATGGGCAACATCTCGAACAACGGCGCATTGCCCGACGCGCCGCAATCGGGAACGGCGAACACCGTCGAGACCAACGATACTAGGGCCCTGGATGCGGTCTGGCAGAACGGTGTTCTGTGGACAGCATTCACTTTCGCGCCGAACTCGGGCACCAATTCGGGGCAACCCTCGGCGCGTTATGTGCGCATGGCGGCCGCGAGTACCAGCGTGACTTTCAGCGACGCCGGGGAGATCGGTGCGGAAGACGTGGCCGCTGGCGCCTTCGCGTTCTTCCCGGCGATCTCAGTCAACGAACGTGGTGCGGCCGTCATCGGTTTTTCAGCCTCGGACGATTCGATATTCCCCGGCGCTTACGCGGTCAGTCGGCGCGCCACCGACGGCGTCGGCGTGGTCTCGGCCGCGCAAACACTACGCGCCGGCACCGATCATTACCGCCGAACCTTTGGCAGAGAACCGCTGGGGCGATTACAGCGGCGTCGCGACCGACCCATCCGACCAATGTTTCTGGATCTTCAATCAGTACGCGATGACGCGCGGCACGATCCTGAGCGGCGAGGACGGTCGATGGGCCACGACAGTTGGTCGCGCCTGTGTGTGCCAGGGTACGCAGACTGCCGATACCGATCTCGATGGCATTTGCGACGGTTCTGACAACTGTCCGTCGACTGCGAACTTCGGCCAGCAGAACGCCGACGGCGACAGCCTGGGCGATGCCTGCGATCCCTGTCCGGGCGATGCGACTGGCGGTTGCCTGGCGCCATCGGTCGATGTGTCGATCGCCAAGAGCAACGGCGTGAATGGACTCACGGCCGGCGCGACGACCACCTACACGATCACCGTCAGTAATCCCGGCGCCAACGCCGTGAGCGGCGTAACGGTGACCGACAACTTCCCATCGACACTGGCGGGCTGCGTCTGGACCTGTGCGGCCAGCGGCTCCGGTAGCTGTCCCGTGGCTTTCGGCAGCGGCAATATCGGCCAGACCGTGGTCGTCGCCGCTGGCGGTACCGTAACCTTCAGTGCCACCTGCAGAGTGCGCAACAGCGCGACGGGATCAGTCGTGAATGTCGCCACCGTCAGCTACGCTAACGATCCTTCAACGGGCAACAACTCGGCCACCGATACCGATGGCCTGGGGCCGACGGCTGACCTGTCGATCAGCAAAACCGACGGCCTCGCCTCGATCAATCCAGGTGCCAGCACGACCTACAGCATTGTCGTCACCAATCCGGCGACGTCGGCCGTCAGCGATGTGGCCGTCGCCGATACCTTTCCGGCGACGCTGACGTGCACCTGGACCTGCGCGGCTTCGAGCGGGGGCAGCTGCCAGAGCGCCAGCGGCAGCGGCAATATCGCGACCACCACCAACTCGATCGCCGGCAACAACGGCACGCTGACCTTCACCGCCGCCTGCGCACTCAATGCAACGGCGACGGGTTCGCTGGTCAACACTGCGACCGTGACTTACGCGAACGATGGCAACGCGTCCAACAATTCCGCAACGGACACCAACAGTATCGTGCCGCGCGCCGATCTTTCGATCAGCAAGACCGATGGCATCGCCTCAATCAATGCCGGCGCAAATACGACCTACACGATTACCGTCACGAATCCGGCCTCCGCCGCAGTAAGCAACGTCTCCGTGAGCGATACCTTCGCTCCGACGCTCACCTGTAGCTGGACCTGTGCAGCATCAAGTGGCGGCGCGTGCCAGAGCGCGAGCGGCAGCGGCAACATCGCGACCACCACCAACTCGATCGCCGCCAACAACGGCACGCTGACCTTCGCCGCTGCGTGCGCGCTTAATGCAACGGCGACGGGTTCGCTGGTCAACACGGCAACCGTGGCTTACGGCAACGACAACAATTCGGCGAACGATTCGGCAACGGACACCAACAGCATCGTGCCGCGCGCGGATCTGGCAATCAGCAAGACCGATGGCGTCACTTCGATCAATGCCGGCGCAAATACGACCTACACGATCACCGTGACGAATCCGGCCTCCGCCGCAGTAAGCAACGTCTCCGTGAGCGATACCTTCGCTCCGACGCTCACCTGTAGCTGGACCTGTGCAGCATCAAGTGGCGGCGCGTGCCAGAGCGCGAGCGGCAGCGGCAACATCGCGACCACCACCAACTCGATCGCCGCCAACAACGGCACGCTGACCTTCGCCGCTGCGTGCGCGCTTAATGCAACGGCGACGGGTTCGCTGGTCAACACGGCAACCGTGGCTTACGGCAACGACAACAATTCGGCGAACGATTCGGCAACGGACACCAACAGCATCGTGCCGCGCGCCGATTTGGCGATCAGCAAAACAGATGGTGCGAGTTCGGTCAACGCGGGCGGCAACGTGACTTACACCCTCGTCGCGTCCAATCCGTCCACAGTGGCGGTAAGCAACGTCAGCGTCAGCGACAGCTTTTCGTCTACGCTCTCGGGTTGCGCGTGGACGTGTGCTGCTTCTGCAGGCGGCAGTTGTCAGAGCGCGAGCGGCAGCGGCAACATCGCTACGACCGCCAACGCCATTGCTGGCAACGGCGGCACACTGTCCTTCACCGCTACTTGCACACTCGATGCGGCGGCCAGCGGCACGCTGAGCAATACCGCAACAGTGAACTACGGCAACGATCCGGCGCCGGGCAACGATAGCGCCACCGATACCAGCAGCATCGTGCCGCGGGTCGATCTCGCGATCGCCAAAACCGACAACGCCACCACGGTGAATGCCGGCGCCAACAGCACCTACACGATTATTGTGACCAATCCGGCGACGACCGTCGTGAGCGACGTCGGGGTGAGCGATATCTTCCCGGCATCGTTGTCGAGTTGCAGCTGGACCTGCGCAGCCTCGAGTGGCGGGGCATGTCAGAGCCCCACGGGCAGCGGCAATATCGTAACGACGACCAATTCGATTGCGGCCAACAACGGCACCGTGACGTTTAGCGCCATCTGTTTGTTGAGCCAGAGCGCTAGCGGTACCCTCAGCAATACCGCGACGCTGAGTTACGGGAACGATCCGAATAGCGCGAACAACAGCGCCACGGACACGAGCACGATTGCGCCGCGCGCTGATGTGCGCATCACCAAAACCGACGGTCTAACGTCAGTGAATGCCGGTGCCAGCACCACGTACACCATCGTCGTTTCGAATCCTGGGTCGGATCTGCTGAGCAACGTTGCTGTCGCGGACATCATTCCAGCCGGATTAACCTGCAGCTGGAACTGCACCGCGACTCTCAACGGCGCGTGCCAGACCGCGTCCGGTACCGGCAATATTTCGACCACGAGCAATGTGCTGGGCAGCGGCGGGAATGCGGAGCTGCAGTTCACGTTGAATTGCAGCGTTGATGCCGCAGCCACCGGCACCATCAGCAACACGGCAACGGTGAGTTACGGCAACGACAGCAATTCTGAAAACAACACGGCGACCGACAGCAACTCAATCGTTCCGCGAGTGGATTTGGCGATCGCCAAGACCGATGACGCGACCAGCGTGAATGCCGGCGCCAACAACACCTACACAATCGTTGTGACCAATCCGGCGACGACAGTCGTCAGCAATGTCAGCGTCAACGACAGCTTCCCCGTTGGCTTGTCGAGTTGCACCTGGACCTGCGCGGCATCCAGTGGCGGTGCCTGCCAGAGCGCCAGCGGCAGCGGCAACATCGCCACGTCCACAAACAGCATCGGCAGCAACGGCACTTTGACGTTCGCGGCCACCTGCACGATTGGCGCTAATACCACTGGCACCCTCGCCAATACCGCGAGCGTGGCCTACGCCAACGACAACAACAGCGCGAACAACACGGCCACCGATACCAGCAGCATCGTGCCGCAGGCGAATATTGCGATCACCAAGAGCGATGGCCTGACCGCGGTCAACGCCGGCGCGAATTTGACCTACGCCATTGTCGTGACCAATCCCGCCAGCGTTCCCATCGCCAACATTGCCGTGTCCGATACCTTCCCGGCAAGCCTGTCGGCTTGCACCTGGACCTGCACCGCCAGCAGCGGCGGCGCCTGCCAGAGCGCCAGCGGCAGCGGCAACATCGCCACCTCGAGCAACAGCATCGCCGGGAATAACGGTACGCTCACGTTCAATGCCAGTTGCACGCTGAGCGCAACGGCTGTCGGCACGCTGACGAATACCGCGAATGCGGGTTACGCCAACGATCCCAATCCGGGCGACAACAGCGCCACCGATACCAGCGCCATCCGTCCGCGCGCGGATGTGGCGATCGCGGTGACCAACGGCGTTAACATCGTCAATGCTGGGTCGCCTGTCAGCTATACGATCACAGCCAGTAACCCATCAGCGAACGCCATCGACGGCGTCGGTGTCGATGCTGCCATCGCTGCTGAGCTGAGCGCTTGCACTTGGACCTGCAGCGCCAGCAGCGGCGGCAGCTGCGCCAGTGCGAGCGGCAGCGGCGCCATCGCCACCACGGGTAACACCGTGGCCGCCAGCGGAACGCTGAGCTTCAGTTTGGGCTGCGTTCTGGACGCGGGCGCCACCGGGACGCTCGCACAGTCGGCGTCCGTGAGTTATGCCAACGACAACAACAGTGGCAACAACAGCGCGAGCGATGTCGATCCGATCAACGCGCGGGTCGCGTTGGCCATTGCCAAGACTAACGGCGGCAGCAGCGTCAATGCTGGCGCGGCGACCACGTACACCATTACGGTGTCCAAGACCGACGCGGCGTCCGTCGCCAATGTCGGCGTTAGCGATGACTTCTCGGCCACGTTGACGGACTGCACGTGGACCTGCAGCGCCAGCGGTGGCAGCTGCGCGCAAGCGAACGGCAGCGGCAATATCGCTACCACCAACAACAGCCTCGGCGTTGGCAGCGCGAGTCTGACGTTTGTTGCCACTTGCACGGTGGATGCCGGTGCCAGCGGTTCGTTGAGCAACAGCGCCAGCGTCAGCTACGTCAACGACACCACGCCCGGCGATAACACCGCCACCGATACCGACACGATTGCCGCACGATCCGATCTGTCGATCGCCAAGAGCAACGGCGTCGCGAGCGTGACGCCGGGCGGCACTACGAGCTACAGCATCGTTGTCTCCAATCCTGGGGCTGCCGTCAGCAACGTGGCTGTCACCGACACCTTCGCCGCGCCGCTGTCCGCATGCACCTGGACCTGCGCCGCGAGCGGTGGCGGCGTCTGCCAAAGCGCGAGCGGCGGCGGCAATATTGCGCTGACGACCAACAGCATCGCGGCGGGCGGCACGCTCAGCCTGACCGCGAATTGCTCGATAGCGAGCAATGCCACCGGGTCAGTGACCAATACCGCGACGGTGTCTTATGGCAACGATCCAACGGCTGGAAACAACTCCGCGACCGACACCGACGTGGTGCTCGGCGATGGAGTGTTTGCGAATGGATTCGAGTAGTTGCAGTTGGTTCCGAATGCTCGGCGCGTCTCTGCTAACCCTTGCCGACAAGTTCGCGCATGCACGGTTAACGCCGCAGCCGGCGGCACGCGTTCGTCCGGCTAGTCTTGCCGAGTGTCCGATCCAGATCGAAGCAGAAGTGGTTCGTTCGAACCCCGTCGGTCAATCTGAGCAGTATCCAGCCGCGATCGAAGTGCCGGTGTTGGCGGAGCTTTGCGACGAGCAACTGCTGACGTCGGGCAAGCGTCACTACATCGATCCTGACAAGTGGAGCCCGTTGATCATGAACTTTCTCGAGTTCTTCGGGCTGTCGCGCTCGCTTCACGATTCGCTTCTGGCGAAGATGCTCTGAGATCGCCAACCTGAAGCATATCTATGCTCTCCGCGGTGTCCGCTTCCATTGACTAGCGAACTGCTGAATTCTATTGGCAGGTCGCTCACTGCTGAGGTTGTCGCATGGCTGCATGGTTTCTATCGCCGCTGATCGCCTGGGCAAAGGCGCTTCGTTTCCCGAAACTGCTGGCGCTGACAGCGACGTTGTTCCTGGTCAATCTCGCGATCCCCGATTTCATTCCGTTTATCGACGAGATTTTGCTCGGTCTCGGCACCCTGCTGCTCGCACGGTGGAAAGATGAGTCCGCGCAGAAAGATCGATTGCAGCCGCCGAATGGCTGATACTTCCGGGACTCTGACGTCACCAAGAGGAGGCGAGCAATGCGTGGAGCAGGGGGCACACCCGGCGGTTTGGGCGAGTTTTTGATCGGTTTGGGGCTGATCGTTGCCGGCGGCTATTTGTTCCTGCAGCAGGTGATCGTCACCGGTGGGAGTTGGACACTTTGGGGTTACAACAGCTTCGGGCTGTCGCTGGTGCCGTTTCTGCTGGGTCTGGGCATCGTGTTTTACAACGGCAAATCGAAGATCGGCTGGCTGCTGGTGTCGGCCGGCGTGATCATCATCGTTGCTGGCGTCATTGCCAACTTGCGCGTGTATTTCGCGCCGACGAGCCTGTACAACACGCTGATGATGATGGGGATGGTTGCGGTTGGTGTCGGACTGGTGGCTCGCAGCGTACGCGACCATGAATCGACAGAAAAGCGCCTGGACGGGCGTTAGGGCTTGTCGGTCGCCTCCCAGAGCCCCGCAACAGAGGAGCTACACTGATAGAGCTACCTGGCGGAACCCGCGCGAGCGCGCTCAGCCTGCTACATCTGCTGCTCGAAACTCCCGCCGAACAGTTCGCTATCGCCTTGACCATCGCTCTCGAACGACATGGCGCCCATCTGATCGGGGCGGGCGTCGCTGGCTTGCATCGCCAACATCGGCGCGTCGGTCGGTTCCGGGCGATCGTTGAACAAGACCGCAGCCAAACCCAGCGCTGCTGCTGCCCCCAAAGCCGGGCGCCAGAACTGTGCGCCGCTTGACGAGCGAGCAGCCTGCTCAACCCACTCGCTCGCCAGAGGCTCAGCGCCTTCGTGTAGCGCCATGGCCAGTTTCAAATCACGAGCAACGTCGCGATCGTTCATCGCCGCAGCGAGCCATTGCTGACGCACTTGCGCATCCAGCTGCGGCCAACGGGTCAAATCGTCACGGTTGAGGTTTGCCATCGCTCACTCCTTCGCGCAGCGCGTCTAAGCTGCGATACACCACATTTCTCGCCTTCGCCTCGGTCCAGCGCAAGGCCTGACCAATTTCCGCCGTCGTAAAGCCCTGCAAATACAGTCCCAGTGCTTGCGCTACTTCTGGCTGCGTCGTCAACAACCCTTGCATCAGCGCATTCAATTGGGCGCGTTCCTCGTGCCCTACGCCATCCAACGGTTGTATATCCAACGCCTCCAGGCCCACGTGCTCACGATCGCTGCCGCGCACCTGTCGCTTGCGCGCCGCATCAATCGCCACGCTGACGACTACACTGCGAATAAAGGACGCAGGCTTGTCCCAATTCCTCTCACGGCTCAAGGTTTGCCAGAGGCGAATGCGGATTTCCTGCTCAACTTCCTCCAGATCCTCCTCCGACAGCCGTGAGTCGACGGACTTCAGTGTAGTGCGCACATAGCGGCTCCAGCGCGCCAAAAGCGCCTGAAACTCCGCCTCAAAAGGAACTTTCTTCCTGAAAAACATCAGCTTGCACGTGAGTGGCCAGCGGCCGCCAGCTCGTCCAGATAGCGCTGCCAGTACTCGCCTTGCTGTTTGCCCAGCTCATACAAATAGCTGAAAGAGTAGATGCCGGTCTTGTGACCGTCATCGAATTCGAGCAGCACGGCATAGTGCCCCACGGGATGGATGGCAGCGATGTTGACGTTTTCTTTGCCAAGCTGGAGCACTCGTTGATCCGGGCCATGGCCTTTGACTTCAGCTGATGGGCTGAACACGCGGAGCAGCTCGCAAGGCAGGCGAAACACCTCGCCGGTGTCGAATGCGACTTCAAGTACGCGCGAGCGTTGGTGTAAGCGGATATTGGTTGGTTGACTCATTTCCCATCCTTGACCAGGATCACTGGCGCATCGCCTTCCAGTTTCTCGCCGCGATTCCACGCCAGCAGCAGTGTGTAACCGACCGCCAGCAACACTGGCCCGAGAAACACGCCGAGAAATCCGAACGCGAGCACGCCGCCGATGACGCCGAGGAACACCAGCACGAAGGGCAATTGCGAGCCGCGGCTGATCAAATAAGGTTTGATGATGTTGTCGATGCCGCTGATCACAAAAAAGCCCCAGATTGCCATGAACGCGGCGGCGGCGTAGCGGTCCTGAGAGACCAGCCAAACGACAACGGGCACCCATACGGTCGGCGGTCCCATTGGTATCAAAGACATGAAGAAGGTCAGCAAGCCCAGAAACAGCGCGCCTGGGGCGCCGACGATTGAAAAGCCGAAGCCGGCGAGCAGCCCTTGCGCCAGCGCCGTTCCAAGAATGCCGTAAACCACGCCCTGTATGGTGCCGCCGGCGACATCGATGAACTGCCGAGCGCGGGGTCCGATCAGTCGTGTCAGCGCTTGACGTAACCCGACGGCGAGCTCATCGCCACGACGAAACACAAAAAACGCGATGAATACCGACAGGCCCAGCTCCAGCGTGCCGCGACCTAGCACTGCGCCGCCAGCGATGACGCCATCGCGGACGGGATTGAGAGCGGCTTTCGCTGCCTCAAGGAGGCCCGATTGCGATTCGAGCTGATTCCAGTAATCGACCAATGCTGCGCCAAGCACCGGAATCTGCGCGACCCACGCGGGCGGCGGTGGCAAACCGCGGGCAGCCCAGTCTTTGAGCGCTTGCGCCCACGCCGAGACGTTCTCCGCCAAGGTCACACCAACGAGCACGAACGGAAGAACTAAAACGGCCGCGACGCCAATGGTCATCAACACTGCCGTCAGCGTGCGTCGTCCCTGAAGTCTGCTCTCCAGCCACTGGTAGGCCGGCCAGCTTGCGTAACACAAGATCACCGCCCACATCAGTGCCGACAGAAACGGCCTGAGCACCAGAAAGCAGCCGATCGCCAGGAAACTCAGCGTCGCTGCGGCAAAAAACGATTCGATCAGTCGTTGGCGATCCATGGGCTCGGGTGCCTTGCGTCAGTCGCGAGTCTATCCCGGTCTTGTGATCATCCAACGCGTCCCCAATCCATGGCTCTATGAACATCCGACCTCTGCCCGACGCGGCATTCACGCGTCAAGCGCTTGCACGGGACCGCCGGCGACTGGAAACCGCATTCTTCTGGGGCGCGATCAGCGTTTCACTGCTATGGCTGGTCATGATCGCCGAGTGGGCCGCCGGCACCCGGTTCTCGTTGCTAGGACTGGAGCCGCGAACGTTGCCCGGCCTCCTCGGCATCGTTGGCGCGCCGCTGGTGCACGGTTCGCTGGAGCACATCATCGCCAACAGCATCCCAACCTTCGTACTGATCAGCCTTGGTATGTATGCGGTGCCGCTCGCGACCGCACGCGCGCTACCCTTGGTCTGGGTCCTGAGCGGCATCCTGGTGTGGCTGTTCGCGCGCGACTCGCTGCATATCGGTGCGTCTGGCGTCACGCATGGGTTGATGAGTTTCCTGTTCGTGTTAGGCGCCCTTCGTCGCGACCGAGTGACCATTGCGGTTGCCCTGATCGTGTTCTTCTTGTACGGCGGCATGGCCTATGGCTTCGTACCGACCGAGGCGGGCATCAGCTTCGAGTACCACGGCGCCGGTCTGGTGGCAGGCCTGGTGGCGGCGGGACTCTGGCGTAAGCTCGACCCTATGCCCGAGGTGAAGCGCTATGAATGGGAGGATGAGCCGGAGGCCGATGACGAGTGGAACGACGATCCGCTGGAGCCGCCGCCGCCGCAGAATGTTCCGGTGCTGTGGGACGGACCCAGGCGCCTGACGCGTGGCGCAGTGCTGCAGTTCCCGTCCCGCCGGCGTGTTGAGTTCGTCGATGAAGACGATGACGGACGCATTGAGCCGGAGCGCTGATCGAAAAGCGCGGTGTGGTATCGAACCAGCCTTTACGACGTGGAACGGTCGTCCGCGATGCGTTGCAATTCGTCGCCGAGCAAGTTGCAGTTCCCGGCCGTCCCCAGCCGACCGCCGCTTTTCCCGATCCGCTCTATAGCGCGAATCGGGAAAAGTCCCTCCACCCGGGCCGGACGATAAGCCGGGTTCTGTCGTGAACGGTCATTCCTCTGGATCTGGCGTCGCCGCCAGTCTCAAGCAGCTTACCCGGGGAAGACGCGGGCCGCGCCACATTCCCCCTATTTAGCCTTGCTGCCGATGGGGTTTGCCGTGCCGTCCGTGTTGCCACGTCCGCGGTGCGCTCTTACCGCACCGTTTCACCCTTGCCCGCACTCCTTGCGGAGCCGCTGGCGGTTTGTTCTCTGTTGCACTGTCCGTGAGCTCTCGCTCCCCAGGAGTTACCTGGCATCGTGCCCTGTGCAGCCCGGACTTTCCTCGGTGTTGCCACCGCGACCGTTTGCCCAGCGCCGGATGAAGGGCCGAGAAGTGTACTCCGATGCTGCGCCAGTCGGTACCGGTATCTCCGGACTATTCGCACCCAAGGACGCGCACATTCCACAGGGCCGGGACGCTTGATGTTGGATCGACAGTTGCTTAACCGTCCAGCGACGCCGACGCACGGTCCGGCTCAAATTCGCGTGGCGAAAACCCGAGCTGACATAAAGCGTCGCAAACGAACACCTGATCTTGCGCCAATCGCCGCAGTGCCGCGCCTGCCAGCACCACCGTGGGGGTCGGAATCGGCAGCGCCGATGGTCGAACACTCAAGGCGCTGCGTCGAAACAACTCGCGCAATGGAACATGCTCGGCACCCGCCAGTACAAATCGGCGATCGCAGGCCAGCGGCTGGTCGATGCACAAGCGCACGGCTGTCGCTACGTCAGAGGTATGTACAGGTTGGCGCAGCGCCATATCGCCGGGGCCGACCAGTAATGGATAGACTGCGAAGCGCCGCGCTAGGCGCTGTAGACGTGCTACCAGATGGTGCTCGCCGCCGTAGAGCATCGTCGGCCGCAGCAGCGTGAACGAAACACGGTTTTTTGCGCTGAGCGCTTGGACCTGAGACTCGCCATCTCGCAGTCGCCGCGCCATCGCGGATTCAGATCGCGAAACGCTGGCGATCTTGGTCTCCACGCTGGTTGAACTCAGTACGACGATCTGGCGCACGCAGGGCGGAAGCGTATGCCGCGCCAGCCATGCCGCAAACGCGTCGAGCGGGCCCAGGCTGAGTACATGCGTAGTACCCGCCGGCGCGGTCGGCACAACTTCCAGCCCGCCACGCCACCAGCGCGAATCCGCAGGTGCGGTTCGCGAAACAGCCGTGTAGTTCGAAAACAGCGGCAGCAGCGCCGCGCCGATCGCCGACGAGGCGCCGAAGATCAGAGGGAATACGTCGTTACGCAACGGCTGCAAAGGCTTCCCTCGCCACACGCAGCGTTTCTGCGATGACCGCACTATCGTGGGCAATCGAGGTAAATCCCGCTTCATAGGCGCTTGGCGCGAAATACACACCCCGCTCAAGGCATGCATGGAAAAAGCGCTTGAAGCGCTCGATGTCGCAACGCTGGGCCGCCGCGAATGAGGTGACTTGCGAATCGCTGAAGAAAAAGCCAAACATTCCGCCGATCGCTATTGTCGTCAGCGGGATTCCGGCGTCGCGCGCAGCGACCTCCAGGCCGGCGCAGAGCTCATGCGTGCGAGCCGACAATTCCTCGAAAAAACCAGGCGCCTGGATCAGCCCGAGGTTGGCGAGACCAGCCGCCATCGCCACTGGATTTCCCGACAACGTGCCGGCCTGATACACCGGTCCCAAGGGGGCGATCTGCTCCATGATGGCGCGTTTGCCACCGTAAGCGCCAACCGGCATGCCCGCGCCGATGACTTTGCCGAAAGTCGTGAGATCTGGCGTGATGCCGTATAGCGCCTGCGCACCGCCGAGCGCTACTCGAAACCCGGTCATGACCTCGTCGAAGATCAACAAGCTGCCATGCTCATCGCAGAGCGCGCGCAAGCCTTCGAGAAAACCCTGCGCAGGTGCGATCATGTTCATGTTGCCGGCAATAGGCTCGACGATGACCGCGGCGATATCGCTTCCGACTGCAGCGAAAATGTCGCGTACCTGATCGACATCGTTGAACTCGGCCGTCATTGTCAAGTCCGCCAATGCGCTCGGCACGCCCGGCGAATTTGGTAATCCCAGAGTCAACACGCCGCTGCCAGCTTTGACCAAAAAGGAATCGGCGTGTCCGTGATAGCAGCCGGCGAACTTCAGAATACGATTGCGGCCCGTATAACCACGCGCGAGGCGAATCGCCGACAAACAGGCTTCAGTACCGGAGGACACGAATCGCACCAGATCCACGGCCGGCACGAGCTTGATGATCTCGGCCGCAAGTTCGGTTTCCAGCGGATTTGGGCAACCGTAACTCAGCCCATTGACCGCTGTGCGCTGCACCGCTTCGATCACCGCCGGATGGGCATGCCCAGCGATCATCGGGCCCCACGAGCCGATGTAGTCGATGTAGCGCTTGCCCTCGACATCCCATAAATACGGCCCTTGTGCGCGAGCGACGAAGAATGGCTCGCCGCCGACTTGTTTGAAGGCACGCACCGGCGAGTTAACGCCGCCAGGAGTAACAGCTTGCGCGGCAAGAAAGGCTTCGTGGTTGGTCATTGATCAGGCTGTGGTCAGTGGTGAGTTGTCAGTTTGTTCGCGCTTTAACCGACGACGGCGTAGAGGCGTGTTCGCATCAGCCTCGCGGCGGCTTGCTTGCCAGCGACTTCGGACGGTCAGAACACGCGACAAAACACGGCTTTTAGATAGCGCGATTCGGGCACATGCGCGAGCCACGGATGATCTGGGCCGGCGCCGCGAACGTCCAGAATTTGCGCCGTGCGATTGGCGTAAAAGGCAGCGCGGCGGATCATGTCGAGGAACTGCTCCTCGGACACGAGGCCCGTGCACGAGCAAGTCAGCAACAGGCCGCCGGGCTTGACGACACCCATAGCCAGCTTGTTCATATCCAGATACTTCTTCAGCGCAGGAATGACCTGTTCGCGATCACGCGTCATCTTGGCGGGATCGAGCACGACCACATCGAACTGCTCGCCGTTGATCGCCGCGTCGCGCAGCCAGTGAAAGATATCGGCCTGCTTGAACTTAACCGGCGTGCGGTTGAGCTTCGCGTTTGCTTGCGCGATTTCCAGAACCTCCTCATCGAGGTCGATGGCGACGACCTCCTCCGCGCCCGCCGCCTTGGCGTAAATGGCAAAACCACCCGAGTTGCAACACAAATCGAGTACCCGCATGCCGGGCGAAAAGCTGCCAAGAATGCGCCGATTGTCGCGTTGATCGGCGAAGAATCCGGTTTTGTGCTTCAAACCGGGCGCAACCTTGAACTTAAGGCCGTGCTCGACGATCTGCGTCGGCGCAGGCGGGTCGGGCGTCGAGCAATCGAAGCTCTCTTGTTTGGCCACATGTTCTTCCGCGAACCAATACATCTTGGCGTCCGGGAACTGGGCCGCAAGCGCACGTCGAATCTGGTCTCGGATCCGCCACATGCCGGCACTGAAGTATTCGATGATCAGCGTATCGGCGAAGCGATCGACCACCAGACCGCTCAAGTCGTCTCCCTCGGAATGGATAAAGCGATAGGCATCGGTTACCTGATCGAGGTTCAACAGATTGCGCCGTAAGTCGACGGCACGTTCGATCCGGCGCTGAAAAAAGGCTTGATCCACGGTCTCAGCGTGGGTCGTCAATACGCGTAATGCGATTCGCGAATGGCCGTTGTAGAACCCGCGACCTACGAAGGCACCCGTGCGATCCTGAATGTCGACGATCGACCCGGGCTTGGGTTTGGGATCTGGCTTCTCTACCATCTTCTGGAAAATCCAGGGATGATTCGAGCGGCGTTCGGTTTTCAGCCGCACCAGCGGCAAGCGGTCGGTAGTCATAGCCACAGCATAGCTGCCTGAAAAGCGATTGCGGGCTTTGGGGCGCACTTCGCCGGAATTACCTTGGATGTCGGCAGCGGTGGCACCGTGCTTTTTTCCGTCGGCGCAGTTAGGGCAGGTCGGGCAGTGGGGCGGGCGAACCTGACCGGTCTGGCCCGCAAAGCGCATCCTGAAGTTGCGACCACGCAAGCGGCAGCAAGCCGCCATTCATCCACTGGGTTGACTTCATTTTTCCGGGCCAGCTAAACTCCCGCTTCTCGACAGGCTGCGTTCGCGCCCTGTCGTTTGTTTTCTTGGAACGGTGCACACATGTCGACTGTCAACCAGCTGGTCCGTAAGCCGCGTAGCCCGAAGACTTTTAAGACGGCTTCACCGGCGCTGCAAAATAGCCCGCAAAAACGCGGCGTCTGCACCCGCGTCTACACCACGACGCCAAAGAAGCCGAATTCGGCTCTGCGCAAGGTGGCGAAGGTGCGTCTGGTGAATGGCTTTGAAGTCATCAGCTACATCGGTGGCGAAGGCCACAACCTGCAAGAGCACTCGGTGGTACTGATTCGCGGCGGTCGCGTCAAAGATCTTCCGGGCGTGCGTTATCACACCGTCCGCGGCTCGCTCGACGCCTCGGGCGTCGCCAAGCGCAAGCAGTCTCGCTCGAAATACGGCGCCAAGCGCCCCAAGTAATCGGATAAAAGATCATGTCCCGTAAAGGTTCGCATCCAGCTCGTGGAGTGTTGCCAGATCCCAAGTTCGGCAACGTCGTCATCGCTCGCTTCGTCAACATGATCATGCGTCACGGCAAAAAGGCCGTGGCCGAGAGCATCCTGTACGGCGCAATCGATGAAATTAAGAATAAGAACAGCGATGCGATCGGTCTGATCGAGAAGGCGCTCGGAAACGTCGCGCCGGCCGTTGAAGTCAAGTCGCGCCGCGTTGGCGGCGCAACCTATCAGGTTCCGGTTGAGGTCCGTCCCGCACGCCGCCACGCTCTGGCGATGCGCTGGCTCATCGATTCGGCGCGCAAGCGCGGCGAAACCTCGATGCCGCGGCGCTTGGCCGGCGAGTTGATGGACGCTTCCGAGAATCGCGGCGCTGCGGTCAAAAAACGCGAAGAGACCCATCGTATGGCCGAGGCCAACAAGGCGTTTTCGCACTACCGCTGGTAACCGAACAAAGCCTCGCCCATTCTGGAATCTATGCCCTGGCGACCGCCGGGGCTTTCGTCGCACCTGCCTCGCTTGACAAGATAAGGATTTGTTGCCGTGGCTCGCGAAACTCCCATCGAGCGTTATCGAAATTTCGGCATCATGGCCCACATCGATGCCGGCAAAACGACTACGACCGAACGCATCCTTTACTACACCGGCGTGAACCATAAGATCGGTGAAGTGCACGAAGGCGCTGCGACGATGGATTGGATGGAGCAGGAGCAGGAGCGCGGAATTACCATTACATCCGCCGCGACAACCTGCTTCTGGCGGGGCATGGACCAATCGTTCCCGCAGCATCGCTTCAACATTATTGACACACCTGGCCACGTCGACTTCACGATCGAAGTCGAGCGTAGTTTGCGCGTGCTCGACGGCGCCGTATTCGTATTGTGCGCTGTGGGTGGTGTGCAACCGCAGTCGGAAACGGTGTGGCGTCAAGCCAACAAGTACGGCGTTCCGCGCCTGGCGTTCGTTAACAAAATGGATCGCGCCGGCGCGGATTTCAACAAGGTCGTTGGCCAGCTGAAAGCCCGCCTGGGCGCCAACCCGGTGCCGATGCAGGTGCCGATCGGTGCTGAAGACAGTTTCGAAGGCGTGGTCGATCTCTTGAAGATGAAGGCGATCCATTGGGATCCTGCGTCGCAAGGCATGAAGTTCGAGTACCGCAGCATCCCCGAAGACTTGGTCGAGGATTGCAAACGAGCGCGGGAATTCATGATCGAAGCCGCCGCCGAATCCACCGAAGAGCTGATGAACAAGTACCTCGAGGGCGAACAGCTGAGCGAGGAAGAGATCATCAGCGGTCTGCGCATCGGCACCATTTCTACCAAGTTGATTCCGGTTTTCTGTGGTACGGCGTTCAAGAACAAGGGCGTTCAAGCAATGCTCGATGCTGTCGTCGCGCTGCTGCCGTCGCCAATCGATCGGCCGCCCGTAAAGGGCATTGACGAACGAGAGAATGAATCCTCGCGTCGCGCCGCCGACGACGAGTCCTTCTCCGCGCTCGCATTCAAAATTGCCACCGATCCGTACGTAGGCACTCTGACCTTTTTTCGCGTTTACTCGGGCGTGCTCAACTCCGGCGACACGGTGTACAACCCGGTCAAAGGACGCAAGGAACGGATTGGTCGCTTGCTGCAGATGCACGCCAATCAGCGCGAAGAAATCAAAGAAGTTCGTGCCGGAGATATCGCTGCAGCTGTGGGACTCAAGGACGTCACGACCGGCGAGACGCTGTCGGCGATGGACAACGTTATCACGCTTGAGCGCATGATCTTCCCCGAGCCGGTGATCGCGATGGCGATCGAGCCGAAGACTAAGGCCGATCAAGAAAAGATGGGTATTGCCCTGTCGCGTCTGGCGCAGGAAGATCCGTCGTTTCGCGTCCGTACCGATGAGGAATCTGGCCAAACGATCATCGCCGGCATGGGCGAGCTCCATCTGGAAATCATCGTCGATCGCATGAAGCGCGAATTCAGCGTCGAGGCCAATGTCGGCAAGCCGCAGGTCGCGTATCGCGAGACGATACGCCGAGCTGTAAAGCAGGAAGGCAAATTCGTACGCCAGTCGGGCGGCCGCGGTCAGTACGGCCATGTCGTGCTCGAAATCGAACCTCGCGAGAGAGGCGAGGGCTATGTGTTCGAGAATGGCATCGTCGGCGGTGTGGTTCCCAAGGAGTACATTCCAGCGGTCGACAAAGGCATTCAGGAAGCTGTCGCATCTGGCGTGATGGCGGGTTTCCCAATCGTCGATGTCAAGGTTCGTATCGTCGATGGCTCGTATCATGAGGTCGACTCGAACGAGATGGCGTTCAAGATCGCCGGCTCCATGGGTTTCAAGGAAGGCTTCATGAAAGCCTCCCCGGTGCTGCTCGAACCGATCATGAAGGTCGAGGTCGTGACCCCTGAGGACTACATGGGCGACGTGATGGGCGACATCTCGCGGCGTCGGGGCGTGCTCCAGGGCAGCGACGATTCATCGTCCGGGAAGGTGGTCAATGCCAATGTGCCGCTCGGCGAAATGTTTGGCTACGCAACGCAGTTGCGCTCCATGACCCAGGGGCGCGCAACATTTACCATGGAATTCGATCACTACGCAGAAGCGCCGAACAATATCGCCGAAGCAGTGATGAAGAAGTCCTAACAACTACTATCAATCCGATCCAAAGGCAAGCGCCATGAGCAAAGGTAAATTCGAACGCACCAAGCCGCACGTCAACGTGGGGACGATTGGGCATGTGGATCACGGCAAGACGACGCTGACGGCGGCGCTGACGAAGATTGGCGCTGAGCGTTTCGGCGGCGAATTCAAGGCTTACGATCAGATCGACAAGGCGCCGGAAGAGAAAGCGCGCGGCATCACGATTTCGACGGCGCACGTCGAGTACGAATCGCCGAATCGCCACTATGCGCACGTTGACTGCCCAGGGCACGCTGACTACGTGAAGAACATGATCACGGGTGCGGCGCAGATGGACGGCGCGATTCTGGTGTGTTCGGCGGCCGATGGCCCGATGCCGCAGACGCGCGAGCACATTCTGCTGTCGCGTCAGGTGGGCGTGCCGTACATTGTTGTGTACTTGAACAAGGCGGACATGGTGGATGACGCCGAGCTGCTTGAGCTGGTGGAGATGGAAGTTCGCGAGCTGCTGAGCAAGTACGATTTCCCTGGCGACGACACGCCGATCATCAAGGGATCGGCGCTGAAGGCGTTGGAAGGCGACCAGAGCGAGATTGGCGTGCCGTCGATCATCAAGCTGGTGGAAGCGCTGGACACGTACATTCCGGAGCCGCAGCGCGACATCGACAAGCCGTTCCTGATGCCGGTGGAAGATGTGTTCTCGATTTCGGGACGCGGCACGGTGGTGACGGGTCGCGTTGAGCGCGGGATCATCAAGGTTGGCGAGGAAATCGAGATTGTCGGATTGAAGGCGACGATCAAGACGATCGTGACTGGCGTTGAGATGTTCCGCAAGCTGCTGGACCAGGGTCAGGCGGGCGACAACGTGGGTTTGTTGCTTCGTGGCACCAAGCGCGACGATGTCGAGCGCGGCCAGGTGATCTGCAAGCCGGGTTCGATCACGCCGCACACCAAGTTTGAAGCGGAGGTGTACGTGCTGAGCAAGGAAGAGGGCGGTCGTCACACGCCGTTCTTCAAGGGCTACCGTCCGCAGTTTTATTTCCGCACGACCGACGTGACTGGTAACTGCGAGTTGCCGGAAGGTGTGGAGATGGTGATGCCGGGCGACAACATCAAAATGGTTGTCTCGTTGATCCAGCCGATCGCGATGGAAGAAGGTTTGCGCTTCGCGATTCGCGAAGGCGGCCGTACCGTCGGCGCCGGCGTGGTTGCCAAGGTCATCGAGTAAGACACGGGCGGAAAGCGGCGGCCAGGTGTACTACCTGCCGCCGTTTGCCGACGATTGAGTCGGCAAATCAGGCAACGTTTCGACGGCCACTAACGTGACCTAAGCTGAACGAAGCCCACTCTGAGATTTGAACGCGCCCTAAACAAGCGCAAAAAGTAGTTGAAAAGGAAATGGCCGCAGCGTAGATTTCGCGGCCCTTTGAAGCGGTTCCGACGGCTTAGCCGGTGGGGCGAGATAAGGATAGGGGCAATCAGATTGCAGAGGCAGGCAACGCTAGGCGTTGTCTTCGCAAGCCGGCGTGAACAGGAGTTCCACGGCAAGCGAGCAGGGGCGGAAGTACAAGCGTCCTGAAATAGCCACGTAATCGATTGCTCAATTAAAACATCGGCGGTGGGGCGCAAGCTCATGGATGTGGCGAACGTGCGAGAGGCACGGCGTGAACACCGCTACGGAGAGAGAAATGGCACAGCAACAGCGAATTCGAATTCGGCTGAAGGCGTTCGATCATCGTTTGATCGACCGATCCGCCAGCGAAATTGTTGAGACCGCGAAGCGCACTGGCGCTCAAGTCCGTGGTCCTATCCCTCTTCCGACCAAGATCGAGCGCTACACTGTGCTCGTCTCGCCGCACGTCGATAAAGACGCTCGCGACCAGTACGAGACGCGGACGCACAAGCGCGTGATGGACATCGTCGACCCCAACGACAAGACCGTGGACGCGCTGATGAAGCTCGACCTGGCGGCGGGCGTCGACGTTCAGATCAAGCTGTACTGAGGGGGCGCGCGTGAGCATCGGATTAGTGGGCCGCAAGGCCGGAATGACCCGCATCTTCACCGAAAACGGTGAATCGGTGCCGGTGTCGGTGATCGAGGTTGAGGCCAACCGCGTCACCCAAGTCAAGACCGTCGACAACGACGGCTACAACGCCATTCAAGTGACCACCGGCACGCGCCGTCCGGCGCTGGTGAGCAAGCCCGCCGCAGGCGTGTTTGCAAAAGCCAAGACCGGTCCGGGTCGCGGTTTCTGGGAATTCCGCTTGAACGACAGCGATGTCGGCAAGTTCGAGCCCGGTGCCGAAATCAAGGCGGACATTTTCAGTGAAGGCCAGATCGTTGATGTGGCTGGCGTGACGCGCGGTAAAGGCTTCGCGGGCACGATCAAGCGCTGGAATTTCACAATGGGCGACGCAACCCACGGTAACTCGTTGAGCCATCGCGCTCCGGGTTCTATCGGTCAGCGCCAAACGCCTGGCCGCGTATTCAAGGGTAAAAAGATGGCCGGTCACATGGGTAACGCCAATGAGACTGTGCAGAACCTGAAAGTCGTACGTGTCGACGCTGAACGTAATCTGCTGCTCGTTCGCGGCGCCATCCCGGGTGCGCCCGGCGGCGATGTGATCGTGCGTCCGGCGTCCAAGTCGCGCTAAAGGATCGATGCCATGGAATTGAATGTTTCGGGCGCGAGCCCAGTTGCGGTCTCGGAGACGGTGTTCAATCGTCCCTACAGCGAGGCCCTTGTCCACCAGGTCGTGACCGCGTATCGCAACGCGGGTCGCGCTGGCACCAAGCGCCAGAAATCGCGCTCGGATCTGTCGGGCACCACCAAGAAGTTCAAGAAGCAAAAGGGTGGCGGCGCTCGCCACGGCGACTATCGCGCGCCGATCTTTGTCGGCGGTGGCGTCACTTTCGCAGCGCGTCCGCGCAGCTTCGCGCAAAAGGTCAACCGCAAGATGTATCGCGGCGCGATGCAGGCGATTCTGTCGGAGCTGCTTCGTCAAGATCGTTTGACCGTCGTCGGTTCCTTCGACTTGGCGGAAGCCAAGACCAAGTCCTTCGTTGCCAAGCTCGGCGAGATTGGTGTCAAGAAGGGATTGATCGTTTCCGATGAGGTCGGCGAGAAGGTTTATCTGGCCTCGCGCAACATCGTCGGTGTAGACGTCGTCGATGTGCACGGCATGGATCCGGTGTCGCTGGTTGATGCCGACAAGGTCGTGCTGACGGTGGCCGCGGTGAAAAAGATTGAGGAGTGGCTGGCATGAGCACCGAAAGACTGTTGAATGTGCTGATCGCGCCGCGGATTTCCGAGAAGACCGCGCGCATCCAGGCGGACCATAACCAGTACGTGTTTCAAGTTGCCACCACCGCTACCAAGGCTGATGTAAAAGGCGCCGTTGAGTCGCTTTTCAATGTCAAAGTCACGGGCGTGCAGGTATTGAACGTCAAGGGCAAGACCAAAGGTTTTCGTGGTCGCGCCGGCAAGCGCAGCGATTGGCGCAAGGCGTATGTGACGCTGGCCGAAGGCCAGTCCATCCAGTTTGGCGCGCAGCCCTAAGCGGAGATTGAGCGATGCCATTGCAAAAAGTTAAGCCCACATCCGCCGGTCGCCGCGCTGTAATTCGCGTCGTCCATCCGGATCTGCACAAGGGCGGCCCATTCAAGCCGCTGACCGAGCCGCAGGACAAGACCGGTGGTCGTAACCACCATGGTCGTATCACTACGCGTCACCGCGGCGGTGGTTCGCGTCAGCATTACCGAATGATCGATTTCAAGCGCGACAAGGACGGCATCGCCGCCACTGTCGAACGCGTCGAGTACGACCCGAACCGAACCGCGCACATCGCACTGCTTCTGTATGTGGACGGCGAACGTCGCTACATCATCGCGCCGAAGGGCATCAAGGCCGGCGACGCGCTGCTTTCGGGGCGCGATGCGCCGATCAAGAACGGCAATTGCCTGCCTCTTCGTAACATGCCGATCGGTTCGACCGTTCATTGCGTTGAAATGAAGCCTGGCAAGGGCGCGCAGCTGGCGCGTTCGGCTGGCAGCTCGGCTCAGTTGGTGGCGCGCGAACAAGGCTACGCGACGTTGCGACTGCGTTCGGGTGAGATGCGCAAGGTACCGGCCGATTGCCGCGCTTGCGTGGGCGAGGTATCGAACTCCGAACACAATCTCGAGAACCTGGGCAAGGCCGGCGCGAAACGTTGGCGCGGTATCCGCCCGACCGTCCGTGGCGCGGCGATGAATCCGGTCGACCATCCGCACGGTGGTGGCGAGGGTCGTTCTGGTCAGGGCAATCCGCATCCGGTCAGCCCGTGGGGTACGCCGGCCAAGGGATACAAGACTCGCAAGAACAAGCGCACGAACGTGTTCATCGTTCGCCGTCGCAACGGCTAATGGAAGGTTAGGGAAATGGCACGTTCACTGAAAAAAGGCCCGTTCGCCGATTTGCACCTTCTAAAGAAGGTAGAGGCGGCTGCTGCCAGCAATAGCAAGAAGCCGATCAAAACCTGGTCACGTCGCTCGATGATCTTGCCGGAAATGGTTGGTCTGACCATCGCCGTGCACAACGGCCGACTGCACGTACCGGTTATCGTCAACGAGAACATGGTCGGGCATAAGCTCGGCGAGTTCGCGCCGACGCGCACGTTCAAAGGTCACTCCGGTGACAAGAAGGCAGGGAAGTAACCATGGAAACGCGTGCAATTCTGCGTACCGCGCGAATCTCGGCGCAAAAGGTGCGTCTGGTGGCAGACCAGGTTCGCGGTCTGTCGGTTGGACCTGCTGAGCAACTTCTGCAGTTCAGTCCGAAAAAGGCCGCTGGTATCGTTCGCAAGGTTCTGCTCTCGGCGGTGTCCAATGCCGAGAACAACAATGGCGCCGACGTTGACGAGCTGAAGGTAACAAAGATATTCGTTGACGAAGGTCCGCAACTGAAGCGGATGCACGCCCGCGCCAAAGGCCGCGGCAATCGAATCATCAAGCGCACGAGCCACATTACCGTGGTCGTCGGCGACGGTCGCGCGAGCTAAAGGGTCTATTCATGGGTCACAAAGTCAATCCAGTCGGCATCCGTCTCGGCATTTCGCGCGAGTGGAACTCCAAGTGGTATGCCGGCCGCAAAGAATTTGCCGGATATCTCATTGCCGATCTTAAGGCGCGCGAGTACCTGCGCACGCGCTTGAGCCAGGCCGGAATCAGTCGCATCCAAATCGAGCGCCCGGCGAAAACCGCCCGAGTCACTATTTTCTCGGCACGCCCGGGTGTGGTTATCGGCAAGAAGGGCGAAGATATCGAGAAGCTGCGCCGCGACGTGTCTGAGCTGATGGGGGTTCCTACCCACGTCAATGTCTCAGAAATTCGCAAGCCGGAACTCGACTCGCAGTTAGTGGCCGAGTCCATCACCCAGCAGCTCGAACGCCGCATTATGTTCCGCCGCGCGATGAAGCGCGCCGTTCAGAACGCCATGCGCCTTGGCGCGCTCGGTGTGAAGGTGCACATCTCGGGCCGTTTGAATGGCGCTGAAATCGCACGTTCGGAGTGGTATCGCGAGGGACGCGTCCCGCTGCACACGCTGCGCGCCGACATCGACTATGGGTTCGCCGAGGCGAAGACCACGTACGGAATCATCGGCGTGAAGGTTTGGATTTACCGTGGCGACGTGTTCGATCTGTACGCGCCGCAAGCCGACGCTAAGGCCGAACAACGGCCGGCGGCGAAGTAAGGAGCATTCGAAATGTTGCAACCTTCACGCACCAAGTATCGCAAGCAGTTCAAGGGGCGCAACGGCGGTCTCTGCCATGTCGCCAACGCGGTAAGCTTTGGCAACTACGGTCTAAAGGCCGTGGAGCACGGGCGCCTGACTGCTCGGCAAATCGAATCTGCACGTCGAACGATTTCGCGCTTCGTCAAGCGCGGCGGGAAATTGTGGATTCGCGTGTTTCCGGACAAGCCGATCAGCAAGAAGCCGATCGAAGTCCGCATGGGCGCCGGCAAAGGCAACGTCGAGTACTACGTTGCGCAGATCCAACCGGGCCGCATGATTTACGAAATGGAGGGCGTTACCGAGGAGCAGGCGCGTGAGGCATTCGCGCTAGCTGCGGCCAAGCTGTCCGTTAAAACCACTTTTGTTACGCGGTCGGTGATGTGATGAACGCGAGTGATCTTCGAAAGAAAACCGCAGCCGAGCTGTCAGAACAGCTTCTGGAGTTGCGTCGTGAGCAGTTCAATCTGCGCATGCAGCGCGCGCAGGGCCAACCGGCCAAGCCGCATATGACCAAACGCGCACGCCGCGACGTGGCGCGGGTGAAGACCGTCCTCGCGGAAATGCAGAGGAAGGGCTAAGCCATGAGCGAAGTGCAGCAAGCCGCGACCAAAAAAGCGCGCCCGCTGGTGGGGGTCGTCGTCAGTGACAAGATGCAGAAGACAGTGACCGTGCTGGTTGAACGTCAGGTGCGCCACGGCGTTTACGGCAAGTACATCCGTCGGTCCACCAAGTTCCATGCGCACGACGAAATCGGTGCCAAACAAGGCGACACCGTGACCATCGTGTCCTGCCGTCCCTTGTCGAAGACCAAAAGCTACACGGTCACCGAGATCGTGCGCCGGTCGGGCGAATAATAGGAGCGCGACATGATTCAGATGCAGAGCACGTTGGCTGCGGCCGACAATAGCGGTGCCAAGGAATTGATGTGCATCAAGGTGCTTGGCGGCAGCAAGCGCCGCTACGCGCACATCGGCGATGTCATTAAAGTCTCGGTCCGCGACGCGATTCCGCGTGGCAAGGTCAAGAAAGGCGAAGTGTACGACGCCGTGGTCGTGCGGACCCGCAAAGGCGTACGTCGGCCGGACGGCTCGCTGGTTCGGTTTGATGGTAATGCCGCGGTGTTGCTCAACAACAAGCTCGAGCCGATTGGCACGCGCATCTTCGGACCCGTGACGCGCGAGTTGCGCTCCGAGAAGTTCATGAAGATCGTGTCGCTGGCGCCGGAAGTACTGTAAGGATCGAAGGCCATGAACCGCATTCGTAAAGGTGACCAGGTCGTGGTCATCACTGGCAAAGACAAAGGCCGCAAGGGCGCCGTTACGCGCGTCACCGATGAAGGTCGAGTGTTTGTCGAAAATGTCAACGTCATCAAACGCCACACGCGCGCTAATCCGCAGGCCAACCAGCCGGGCGGAATTATCGAGCGCGAGGCACCGATCGACGCTTCCAATGTGATGTTGCTCAACCCAAAGACCCAAAAGGGCGACAAGGTGAGCTTCAAAACGATCAAGAACGACGCTGGCATTGAGCGTAAGGTACGCGTGTACCGCTCAACCGGCGAAGTGGTCGACATCGTTTAAAGGACTTTTGCCGTGACCAGATTGCAAGACCATTACCGCCAGAATGTGCCCGCACTGATGGCGAAACTCGGCTACCAGAACCCGATGCAGGTGCCGCGCCTGACCAAGATCACGCTTAACATGGGCGTGGGCGAGTCGGTCGGCAACAAGAAGATTCTTGAGAATGCGCTTGACGACATGACCAAGATCGCCGGCCAGAAGCCGATAGCGACTCTGGCCAAGAAGTCTGTGGCGACGTTCAAGATTCGCGATGGCTGGCCGATCGGTTGCAAGGTCACACTGCGTCGTGAGCGGATGTACGAATTCCTCGACCGCTTGATCAACGTCGCGTTGCCGCGCGTCCGCGACTTCCGCGGTTTGTCGGGTCGCGCTTTTGACGGTCGCGGCAACTACAACTTCGGTATCAAGGAACAGATCATCTTTCCTGAAATCGACTTCGATCAGGTCGACGCGCTGCGTGGTATGGACATCTGTATCACGACGACCGCGGCGAGCGATAAAGACGCACGTGCGCTTCTCGAAACCTTTGGTTTCCCATTCCGCAACTGATATCAGGACTCTCGACGATGGCTAAAACCTCTATGGTGAACCGCGAGGTCAAGCGTGCGAAGCTGGCCAAGCGCCACGGCGCGAAGCGGATCGAGTATAAGAAAGTGATTGCTAGCCCGACGGCTAGTTATGAAGAAAAGATGGAAGCGCAGGCCAAGTTGCAGAAATTGCCGCGCGACTCTAGCCCCAGCCGCCAGCGTAACCGCTGCGCACTATCGGGCCGTCCGCGCGGTGTGTACCGCAAGTTCGGTTTGGGCCGCAACAAGCTGCGCGAGGCTACGATGCGCGGCGACGTTCCGGGCTTGCGCAAGGCCAGCTGGTAGCGGTTGTTTGGAATGAAAGTTTCCTGCGGAGACTTTCAACCGGGTAATGTGGAGCCTACATTGCAGCCAGAACAACGTTCACGCTGCTATTGGAGTGGAACCCTGGCCGGGAACCGTTTTAGTACGCGACTTGATGTCGGGTCGCTTTATCAAGAACTGAGGTAAAGGCAAACGCCATGAGCATGACCGATCCAATTGCAGACATGTTGACGCGCATCCGCAACGCGCAAGCGATGGCGAAGCCGTCCGTGCAGTTGCCGGCCTCGAAGGTCAAACTAGCTATTGCGCAGCTGTTGAAAGAAGAGGGTTACGTCGATGACGTCGTTGTCGCTGAAGTCGGCCCTGGCAAGCGCACGCTGAGCTTGAAGTTGAAGTACTTCCAAGGTAAGCCGGTGATCGAGAAGCTGGAGCGCATCAGCCGCCCTGGACTTCGTAAGTACCGCGGCAAAGATGCTCTGCCGAAGGTCCTGAATGGTTTGGGTCTCGCCATCGTCTCGACCTCCAAGGGTCTGATGACCGATGCGAAGGCTCGCGCGGAAGGACTTGGCGGCGAAGTCGTCTGCCTCGTCGCTTAATCGATACAAAGGATTTGTCATGTCACGTGTAGCCAAAAAACCGATCGCTCTGCCGAAAGGCGTGGAGCTGACGAGCAAGGACGGCGCAATTTCTGTCAAAGGCCCCAAGGGCTCGCTGTCGTTGGTGCAACCGGCCGGTGTCGAACTGAAGGTGGATGGTTCGACGGTACAGATCAGTAGTTCCGATCCTGCGTTGGACGCGATGGGCGGCACCTTGCGCGCATTGCTCGCCAACTGCGTGATCGGTGTCACTCAAGGCTATGAGCGTAAGTTGGAGCTGGTGGGCGTCGGATACCGCGCAGCGATGCAAGGTAAGGACTTGAATCTGACTCTGGGTTTTTCTCACCCGGTGTTGTTCAAGGTTCCGACTGGCGTCAGCATCGAAACGCCGACTCAGACGGAAATCTTGATTAAGGGTGCAGACAAGCAATCCGTCGGTCAAGTTGCTGCAAAGATCCGGGCGTTCCGTCCGCCGGAACCTTACAAAGGTAAGGGCGTGCGCTACAGCGGTGAAAAGATCACTCTGAAGGAAGCGAAGAAGGCCTAATTCATCCGACCATCGGTTTCCAACGGAAGCTCTTGGTCGCTACGAAGCAGGTCTGGCCTGCGGAGCGAAAACAAGGTTCTCGCTGCGGATTGAATGGTCACCTTACCAAGGTGGCCCAAAAAGCGAACTCTATCTGCATGAACGATTCGTGCGGAATGTGAGAAGTACCAGAATTATTGATTTAGGCGCTGAGGACATTACGTCATGGCCAAGGTAGACAAGAAAGAAGCTCGTTTGCGCCGTGCGCAAGCGACACGGCATCGGATTCGGGAGCTCCAGGTTCCGCGGCTGACCGTTCATCGTTCGGGACAGCACATTTATGCGCAGGTGTTGGCGCCCAACGGTTCGAACGTGCTGGCTGCAGCCTCAACGACGCAGGAGTCGGTCAGTAGTGGTTTGACTGGCACCAAAAACAAAGCGGCCGCCGCGGCAGTGGGGCGTGCTGTAGCCGCCAAGGCACTGGCGAGTGGCGTAACGGCGGTGGCGTTTGATCGCTCCGGTTTCAAATACCACGGGCGCATCCAGGCGCTCGCAGACGCAGCTCGCGAAGCTGGCCTCAAGTTTTAATCCAAAGCGCCTGGCGCCTGAACGGAATCGAGATTCATGAGCAACGATAACGAAAGTTCTGATGGCCTGTTAGAAAAGTTGGTCGCCGTCAACCGCGTGGCCAAGGTAGTCAAGGGTGGCCGTCAGTTCGGTTTCACGGCTTTGACCGTCGTGGGCGATGGCAACGGCAAAGTTGGCATTGGCTATGGCAAGGCGCGCGAAGTGCCGGCCGCGATAGCGAAAGCTATGGACCGTGCACGCCGCAGCATGGTTCGCGTGAGCTTGAACGGTGGCACATTGTGGTACGCCACGAACGGTTCGCACGGCGCTGCCAAGGTTTTTATGCAACCAGCCTCAGATGGTACCGGCGTTATTGCCGGAGGCGCGATGCGCGCGGTCTTCGAGGTGGTTGGTGTGCAGAACGTTCTTGCTAAGGCGTTCGGCTCACGCAACCCGATCAATCTGGTACGCGCGACGATCAAAGGGCTCGCGAATATGGCGTCGCCCGGAGACTATGCCGCCAAGCGTGGCAAGCGTCTTGAGGATCTGACGGGGAAGTCCGATGAGCAGTGATGGCATGATCAAAGTAACGCTGGTCAAGAGCCCGAACAGCACGCCCGAGCGCCATCGCTTGTGCGTTAAGGGACTGGGCCTGAGGAAGCTGCACCAAACGGTCGAGCTGAAGGACAGCCCGAGCGTCCGTGGCTTGATCAACAAAGTGAATTACCTCGTTCGCGTCGACAGCTAACAGCGCGCGGACTGGAGAAGGTTATGAAATTGAATTCCATCAAGCCCGCCGAAGGCAGTAAGCGAGAGGCGCGTCGGGTTGGCCGCGGGATTGGGTCTACTCTGGGCAAGACCTGCGGTCGAGGTCACAAGGGCCAGTATGCGCGCACCGGCAAAGGCAAAGTGAAGCCAGGTTTCGAGGGCGGCCAGATGCCGCTTCAGCGTCGCCTGCCGAAGGTTGGCTTTCGCTCGAAACTGGCTGCCGAAACCTCGGAAGTGCTGCTGTACAGCCTTGCGAAAGTTGACGGCGATGCGGTGAATCTCGAAACGCTCCGTGCGGCGTACTTGATTCCCGCAGGTACCAAGAAGGCACGCATCGTTAAGCAAGGCGAAGTGAATCGCGCGCTGAAGATCGGACAAGGTGTCGTTTGTACGGCTGGCGCCAAAGCTGCGATTGAAGCCGCTGGCGGATCGGTGGAGTAACCAACTTGGCCAAGCCCACGCCAACTGCGTCTGGAACTGGGAAGCTCAGCGAGCTGCGCCAGCGCCTGTTGTTCGTGCTCGGCGCGATAATCGTGTTCCGAGCCGGTAGCTTCATTCCGGTTCCCGGTGTGAACCCGGAACAAATGCTTGAGCTGATGAATTCCCAAAAGGGAACCATCATCGATGTATTCAACATGTTCTCGGGCGGTGCGCTCGAACGCTTCTCGGTGCTCGCTTTGGGCGTAATGCCCTACATTTCCGCATCGATTATTGTGCAGATTCTCGCGACTGCGGTTCCGTCGTTGCAGGCCCTTCGTAAGGAAGGTGAAGCCGGGCGGCGCACGCTGAACTTGTACACTCGTTGGGGCACCTTGGGCTTGGCTATATTTCAGGCGTTTGGTGTTGCTTTTGCGCTGCAGCAGCAAGGCGGAAATGTGGTGATCTCGCCGGGTGTCGGGTTCATCGTCACTGCCGTAATTAGCTTAACAGCGGGAACGATGTACTTGATGTGGCTGGGCGAACAGGTAACCGAGCGGGGTATTGGTAACGGCATCTCGCTGCTCATATTTGCCGGTATTGTCGCAGGGTTCCCGGGTGCGATCGTCTCGACGGGCGAGTTGGCAAGTACCGGTCAGATTGCGTTCCTGACGATCGTGTTGGTCATCGCCATCGTAGTTGGCGTCACCGCGTTCGTCGTGTTCTTTGAGCGCGCTCAACGCCGCATCACCGTCAACTACGCCAGGCGCATGGCTGGGCGTCAGGGCTACTCCAACCAGGCCTCGCATTTGCCGTTGAAGCTGAATATGTCGGGCGTTATTCCGCCGATCTTCGCCTCCAGCTTGATCCTGTTTCCGGCCACTGCAGCGACTTGGTTCGGCAGCGGCGAAGAGGCGCGTTGGCTCCAGCGTATCGCCGCAATGCTTGGTCCTGAACAGCCGCTCCATATGTTGCTGTACGGCGGTTTGATTTTCTTCTTCGCGTTTTTCTACACAGCCTTGGTGTTCAACGCGCAAGAGACGGCCGACAATCTGAAGAAGTCGGGCGCCCTGATCCCTGGGATTCGTCCAGGCAAGGCGACTGCGGACTACATTGATGGGGTGCTGACCCGCTTGACGGCGGTAGGCGCGCTTTATTTGGTGGCAGTGTGTTTGCTTCCTGAGATCATGCGCATCTATTTCAGCGTCCCGTTCTATTTCGGCGGAACCTCTCTGCTGATTGTAGTTGTCGTCGTGATGGATTTCATGGCGCAAGTCCAGGCGCATCTGATGTCGCACCAGTACGACAGTTTGCTGAAGAAGGCAAACCTGAAAAATGTTGGTCGCGGCGGCGCATTACTGAAGTAGAGCTGTACAGGTCTCGCACTCGAAGCGACCCTTCTACGTGCGAGATCGAATTTGACCTGTTACCATAGGCGGTTCTGAAGAGTCGCCGAGTTTGCTTAGGAGTTGAGCATGGCCCGTATTGCGGGAGTGAACCTTCCGGTCAACAAGCACGCCTGGATTGGCTTGACCAGCATTTACGGCGTCGGCCGTAGCAGCGCCCGAAAGGTTTGCGCTAGCGCGGGTGTCAATCCGGCGACGAAGGTGAAGAGCCTGTCTGAGGCCGAGGTCGAGCGCTTGCGCGCCGAAATCGGCAAACTGACAGTCGAAGGCGACCTGCGTCGTGAAGTGGCGATGAGCGTTAAGCGCCTTATCGACCTCGGCTGTTACCGCGGTTTGCGCCACCGTAAGGGGTTGCCGATGCGCGGTCAGCGGACGCGCACCAATGCCCGTACCCGCAAGGGACCGCGCAAGCAGATCAAGAAGTAAGCCCTCGCGGCATCAGCATTAGAATCAGGATTCGAACATGAGCAAGCCGGCCGCAGCCGCGGGTAAGGTTAAGAAGAAAATCAAGCGCTCCGTCTCTGACGGTATTGCGCACGTGCAAGCGTCGTTCAATAACACGGTGATCACGATCACCGATCGCCAAGGCAATGCATTGAGCTGGGCTACGTCGGGCGGCGCAGGTTTCCGCGGTTCGCGAAAAAGCACCCCGTTTGCAGCGCAGGTTGCTGCAGAGAAAGCCGGCAAAGTCGCCGTCGAGTACGGCGTCAAGACGCTTGAGGTGCGCATCAAGGGCCCGGGTCCCGGGCGCGAGTCGGCGGTCCGCGCACTCAACGCGCTGGGTCTAAAGGTCACCAATATCCTCGACGTGACGCCGATTCCGCACAACGGCTGTCGTCCGCCGAAGCGTCGTCGCGTGTAATTCCAAGGAAGGATTTTAATCATGGCTCGTTATCTCGGCCCAACCTGCAAACTCGCGCGTCGCGAAGGCACCGATCTTTTCCTGAAGAGCCCGGCACGTCCGCTCGACAAGAAATGCAAGCTGGAACAAAAGCCCGGTCAGCATGGCGCCGCCAAGAAGGCAAAGAACTCGGACTACTCGACGCAGTTGCGCGAGAAGCAAAAAGTCAAGCGCATGTATGGCGTTCTCGAACGTCAGTTCCGTCGCTATTACGCGGAAGCCAGTCGCCGTAAGGGCGCTACCGGCGAAAACCTGCTTCAATTGCTTGAGTCGCGACTGGACAACATTGTTTATCGCCTGGGTTTTGCGGTCACCCGAGCGCAGGCTCGTCAGATCGTTGCCCATCGCGGCGTCATGGTCAATGGCAAGTCGATCAATCTGCCGTCGTACCAACTGAAAGTGGGCGATGTAGTCGCGCTTGCTGAGCGTGCGAAGGAGCAGTTGCGCGTCAAGGAAGCACTGACGATCAGTGCCGACATGGATCTCGCCCCTAACTGGCTTGAGATCGATGCTGGCAAGGGTCAAGGCATGTTCAAGCAGTTGCCCGAGCGCAGCGACTTGTCCGCCGAGATTAACGAAAATCTGATCGTCGAGTTGTATTCGAAGTAATCAAGGCGAGGTCTGTCAATGGCGTCTGCAACGAATTTGCTGCGTCCGCACAACCTGGTGGTCGAGAGCGGTGGCGACAAACGCGCCCGCGTTGTACTCGAACCGCTGGAGCGCGGATTCGGCCACACACTCGGCAACGCGCTTCGGCGTGTGTTGCTGTCGTCAATCCCCGGCGCGGCGATTACCGAGGTTGAGATCGACGGCGTTCTGCACGAGTACAGCACTATCGAAGGCGTCCAGGAAGACGTCGTTGAGATTTTGTTGAATCTCAAAGACGTAGCGGTGCGACTGCATAATGTCGAGCAGACCACCGTGCATGTCACCCGCAAAGGTCGAGGACCTCTGACAGCAGGCGACATCACGACCGACCATAACGTCGAGATTGTCAATCCTGATCTGGTGATTTGCACCCTCACCAAGGACGTAGCAGTTTCGATGCGGCTCAAGGTTGCCAAGGGCGTAGGTTACGAGCCTGCGAGCAGCCGTCGCCTTCCGGAGGACGAGGCTCGTCCCATCGGTCGTTTGCAGATCGATGCCACTTACTCGCCAGTGCGTAAAGTGTCCTATTCGGTCGACAGCGCGCGCGTTGAGCAGCGTACCAATCTCGACAAGCTGGTGTTAGATGTCGAGACCGACGGGACTGTCGATGCTGTTGATGCCGTAAAGCATGCTGCGGGTATTCTGGTTGACCAGCTGGGAGCGTTCGTTGATGTGACGCGCCGCGAGGCCGAACGTCCTGCCGCCGGTCGCTCGGAAGTTGATCCGGTGCTGTTGCGGCCGATCGACGATTTGGAGTTGACGGTGCGGTCGGCTAATTGCCTGAAGGCCGAGAGCATCTATTACATCGGCGACTTGATCCAGCGCACTGAAGTTGAACTTCTCAAGACACCCAATCTCGGCAAGAAGTCACTGACCGAGATCAAGGATGTACTCGCTGCGCGCGGACTGTCGCTCGGCATGAAACTTGAGAATTGGCCACCGCCGGGCTTGGCCACGAGCGGCTTTGGCGGCTAAAGACCTTTCACATCCCTTGCCGGGCATTAGGTCCGGCGCCTTCAGGGCCGGGATGCAATAGCGTTATTGAGGATATTTGTCATGCGTCATCGTAATTCCGGCCGCGCGTTCGCGCGCACCAGTGCACATCGCCAATCGATGTTTCGCAACATGACCAACTCGCTGTTCCAGCACGAGTTGATCAAGACCACTTTGCCGAAAGCAAAGGAACTTCGGCGCTTCGCTGAGCCGTTGCTGACACTCGCGAAACAGGATGGCGTCGCGAACCGTCGTTTGGCCTTTTCGCGACTGCGCGACAAGTCGATCGTTGGTAAGCTCTTCGTCGAGCTGGGGCCGCGCTATCGCACCCGTCCGGGTGGTTATTTGCGCATCCTCAAGTGCGGGTTTCGCGATGGCGATAACGCACCGATGGCTTATGTCGAGCTGGTGGACCGCCCGCGCGCCGCGGTCGCCGCAGCCGAGTAATCCTCGGTTATCGCGTCAAGCAGAAAGCCGCGCTCGTCGCGGCTTTTTTGTTTTCAACGGAGAAGCACATGTTGAGATATTTGAAATCGCCCCGGGCCGTGTTTGCTGCGATCGCCGCATGCGGCATTGCTCTGTTGGGCTACGCCTACTACTCGCAATATGTCTTGGGTCTGGAACCTTGTCCGTTGTGCATGTTTCAGCGCATAGCCATGTTCGCAGTTGTGCTCTGGGCGCTGATCGCTGCGATCCACGGACCTAAAGGCTGGGGCTGGAAGGTTTACGGCGGTGGCGCGCTCGCGCTCACTGCCACCGGTGCCGGGCTTTCAGGTTGGCACGTTCGTCAGCAACTGCAGCCGCCGGACCTGATGGGCACCTGCGCACCACCGCTTGATGTCCTGGTGCAGGGCGTGCAGTTAGGTTCGATCAAGATTGGCGACATGCTTGCGCGCGTACTTGAGGCAAAAGGCGATTGCGCGAAAGTCGACTGGACCTTTCTGGGTTTGAGCATGCCGGCGTGGGTATTCATCTGGTTCGCGATCATGGGCACTTTGATGTTGTACAGCTCGTTTGCTCGTGTGAAGTAGCGAAAGTCAGCAGTAACCGAGGGCCACTTGGCGACAGCGCGAAATCGCAACAACGGCCCGGCGCTCGACGCCAATGTCCCAGCTCTTCGCGGCGCACGCTGTGGGCATTGGGTCATGCGCGATGAGGGCACAGCGATTTCGGCGACAGATTCGAATCTCGCCAAAACCGAACTCCCTCTTGTGCATTGCAGTACCTAGAATCCTCGTCTACAGTCGAACGCCCCGTGACCTTTGGCTGAACGCCGTGAAGTTTGCCGCCATGCAACGCCATGACCGCCATCTGCAACTCGTCAACGAACCGGCCGATTGGGCGCCGACATCGTGGCAAAAGCGTGTTGCGGCGCAGCAGCCTAACTATCCGGATTTGGCGAAACTTCAAGACACGCTTCAGCAATTGTCGGGCCTGCCGCCTTTGGTGACCAGCTGGGAGATCCTGCAGCTCAAGCAAGAACTGGCCGACGCCGCCGACGGCAAACGCTTCTTGCTGCAGGGAGGCGACTGCGCCGAGAATTTCGCGGATTGCACCAGCCCGCATATCGCCAATCGGCTCAAAGTGCTTTTGCAGATGAGTCTGGTTTTGGTGCACGGCTTGAAGCAACCGATCGTGCGCATCGGTCGCTTCGCAGGCCAGTACGCGAAGCCGCGTTCGGCTGATCTCGAAACCAAAGACGGCGTAACGCTGCCAAGCTATCGCGGCGATCTGGTCAACGCACCGGAATTCACGCCGCAGGCGCGCATTCCCGACCCGCAACGTTTGCTCGAAGGTCATTGCCGCTCCGCGCTAACAATGAATTTTGTGCGCGCGTTGATTGATGGCGGGTTCGCCGACTTGCATCACCCCGAATACTGGGATCTGGATTGGGTGAAGCACTCGCCTCATGAGGCAGAGTATCGTGAGATGGTCCGTTCCATCGGCGATGCCGTGCGCTTCATGGAGAGCATTGGCGGCGCGCCGATGGGCAGCTTGCGGCGCGTGGATTTCTTCACTTCGCACGAAGCCCTGGTCCTGCATTACGAACAAGCGCTCACGCGCAAGGTGCCGCGCCAGTGGGGTCACTTCAACCTGTCGACGCATTTCCCATGGATCGGTATGCGCACAGCAGCTCTCGACGAGGCGCACGTCGAGTACTGTCGCGGCATCCGCAACCCGATCGGCGTCAAGATTTCACCGAGCGTGACTAACGATCACCTGCTGCGATTGATCGACGTACTCAATCCCGATAACGAACCGGGTCGCCTGACACTCATTCATCGCCTCGGCGCGAACAAGGTTGCCGAGCACTTGCCGCGTTTGATCGAAACCGTCAAAGCGCACGGTAAGCGTGTGTTGTGGTGCTGCGATCCGATGCATGGCAATACCGAATCGACGCAGAGCGGCATCAAGACGCGGCGTTTCGAGAATATACGCAGTGAGCTTGAGCAATCTTTTGACATCCATGCTGCCCACGGGTCGCGCCTCGGCGGCGCGCACCTGGAGTTGACTGGCGAAAATGTCACTGAGTGCTTGGGTGGCGCGCGCGATCTTAACGAGGATGACCTCCAGCGCGCCTATCGCTCCACCGTCGACCCACGCTTGAACTATGAGCAAGCGATGGAGTTGGCGATGTTGATTGTCAGGAAACGCCAATAGGGTTGTTGGATGTTGGTTGAAGGCGAGCCAGGTCGAATTCCTGGTCTGGCAGCCGAACCGCAACGCTTTAGCCAAACCAAGAACCAGGAATCAGGAACCATGTCAGACCAACTCACCGGTGCCCAAATCGTCGTCCGTGCACTGCAAGATCAGGGCGTCGAGCACATTTTCGGTTACCCCGGTGGTGCGGTATTGCCGATTTACGATGCGCTGTTCCAGCAAGAAAGCATTGAGCACGTGCTGGTGCGCCATGAGCAAGGTGCGGCGCATGCGGCCGAAGGCTACGCACGCTCAACGGGCAAAGTCGGCGTTTTACTGGTCACCAGTGGACCTGGCGCGACCAACGCGGTCACGGGTCTGGCCGATGCAATGATGGATTCGATTCCGCTGGTTGCGATCACTGGTCAAGTGCCAACACATTTGATCGGCACCGATGCGTTTCAGGAGTGCGATACTGTCGGTATCACGCGCGCGTGCACGAAACACAACTTCCTGGTGCGCGATGTCAACGAGCTCGCACGTGTGTTGCACGATGCGTTTTACATCGCTTCAACCGGACGGCCCGGCCCGGTTGTGGTCGACATTCCCAAAGATGTGCAGTTCAAGCGCGGCGAGTATCAGAGCAAGAGCAATATCGTGCATCGCACGTATCGGCCGCGCGTTGAAGGCGATACGCAGCGCATCGCTCAGGCGGTGGCATTGATGGCGAACGCGCGACGCCCGGTGTTCTACACCGGCGGTGGCGTGATCAATTCGGGCACCAAGGCTTCGCAGCTGCTGCGCGAGCTGGTACGGCTGACCGGCTTCCCGATCACCTCCACGCTCATGGGCTTGGGCGCCTATCCGGCGAGCGATCGGCAGTGGTTGGGCATGCTTGGCATGCACGGCACCTACGAGGCCAATCTGGCGATGAACCGCTGCGATGTGATGATCAACATCGGCGCGCGCTTCGACGATCGCGTCACCGGCCGACTCGATGCCTTCTCTCCCGGTTCGAAGAAGATCCATGTCGACATTGATCCCTCGTCGATCAACAAGACCGTACGCGTTGAAGTGCCGATCGTGGGCGACTGCGGGCATGTGCTCGAAGCGATGATCGAGGCTTGGAAGTCGCTGCCGCAAAAGCCCGATGTGGCCACGCTGACCGCCTGGTGGGCGCAGGTCGATGCGTGGCGTGCGCGCCGCTCGCTGTCTTATCGCCAGGATGGCGACACCATCAAGCCGCAATACGCCGTTGAGCGCCTGTACCAGCTCACCAAACATCGCAAGACCTATATCACCACCGAAGTCGGCCAACATCAAATGTGGGCTGCACAGCATTACCACTTCGAAGAACCCAATCGCTGGATGACCAGCGGCGGCCTGGGCACGATGGGATACGGTATTCCGGCGGCCGTGGGCGTACAAACCGCGCATCGTGATGCGCTGGTCATCGACATCGCTGGCGAAGCCTCGGTACTGATGACCATGCAGGAGCTATCGACCGCAGTGCAGTATCGGCTGCCGATCAAGATTTTCATCTTGAACAACGAGTACATGGGCATGGTGCGCCAGTGGCAGCAACTCCTGCACGGCGGCCGTTACGCACATTCGTACTCCGAGGCGTTGCCTGACTTCGTCAAGCTCGCGGAAGCCTATGGCGCAAAAGGCATCCGCGCGATCAAGGCGGGCGAACTAGATTCGGCGATCCAGGAAATGATCGACTTTGATGGGCCCGTGATCTTCGACTGCGTCGTCGATAAGCTCGAAAACTGCTACCCGATGATCCCTTCCGGCGCCGCGCACGATGAAATGATCCTGCCCGATGCGGTGCACGCGGGTGTGTCGGAGGCGGGGAAGATGTTGGTATGAGTTGGGCAGTGCTCGCTACGCTGTTGGCCGCTGCTGTCGGCTGTGGCGAGCCAAAGATCGATGCTGACGAAGCTCGTGCGATCTTTCGTGCCACCGTCCAAGAGAGCAGTTCCGACCCTGCGCGCTATCTCGATCGCAAAATGGAACCGAGGTTTCGCTGCGATGGAAACCGTGGTGTCTGGATCGCTGGAACGTATGGCCCGAGCGGAAGCTTTGACGACTCCGAACTGGTTGTGATCGACGCTACTTCAGGGCGAGCCGATCATGTCACCGCTCCCTGCGTCGCGCCGCTGGCTTTGACCGCAGATCGAGCCCAGAGAATCGCCGAACGCTTTGCCGCAGACAGCCGAATCCGCTGGGCAGACTTCTACGAGCCATTTCTTCAAGCGCATTGCCGCACTGGAGAAGCGCCGTACTGGCTGTATTCCGCAATGAATCGCTCGCTGCTACCAGACTCAATGCTGCTCATTCGCATCGACGACGCCACCGGTGTTGCGTCGCTTGTTCCTCAAGGCTAATGGCCGCCAAACCAGATTCGGTACTCCAATGACCCAACCCGCCTCCGCCTATTTCCTCGTCGACGACAAAACCCGCGTCACGCGTGCCACGCTGTCGATCACTGTCGACAACGAAGTTGGCGCTTTGGCGCGCGTCGTAGGCTTGTTCTCAGGTCGCGGCTACAACATCGAATCGCTGACGGTTGCCGAAACCGATCATCAGAAGCACACCTCGCGCATCACGGTCGTCACGTCCGGCACGCCGCACGTGATCGATCAGATCAAGGCGCAACTGATGCGCCTGATCCCGGTGCATCGCGTCGTCGATCTGGCCGTCGATAAGCCGGGCCTGGAGCGCGAAATGGCGCTGGTGAAGATCGCTGCGACCGGCGATCAACGCGCTGAAGCGCTGCGCCTGGCCGAAGTCTTTCGCGCCCGCGTCATCGACATCTCGCCGCAGAGTTTCGTGTTCGAGTTGACCGGCACGCCGGTCAAGATCGATGCCTTTGTCGAGATGATGATTCCGATCGGTCTCGTCGAGTTGTCGCGCACTGGAGTTGTGGCCATCGGGCGTGGGGCGGATGCCACCTAGTCGAAGGCAATGTGCAACTGACGAACTAACTTCTTTCGCGATCAGTCGCGCATCGGGCTAAACTTCGTCGTTCTCGTATCGAGCATCTGCATTGCGACTCCTCGCAGAACTCAAGCGTCGCCATGTGATCCGGATGGCCGGCGTGTACCTCGTTGGCGCTTGGTTGGTCGTGCAGGTTGCGGCGACGCTGCTGCCGGTGTTCAGCGCACCGGATTGGGTCATGAAGCTGGTTGTGGGGTTGCTCACAGTTGCGTTTTTGCCAGCGATGGCGATTGCCTGGTGGTACGAGCTGACGCCGCGCGGTTTGGAGCTCGATAGCGCCGATCAAGGATGGAAGCGCCGACGCAGCGATCGGCCGCCAGCGCCGCCGAATTCGGTGGCGGTGTTGCCGCTAAAGACCGGCGCGGGCGGCGAGGACGTCGAGCGCTTCGCGGATGGATTGCACGATGATTTACTGACGCAACTGGCGCGGATCCGCTCGTTGAAGGTGATCTCGCGCACCTCGATGCAGGAGTATTGCGATACGCGCAAGAACCTGCGCGAGATCGCTGCCGAGTTAGGTGTGGCGAATGTCGTCGAGGGCGGTGTGCAACAGCAGCGCTCGCATGTACGCTTGAACGTGCAGCTGATCGACGCGCGCAGCGATACGCATCTATGGGCGGAGTCCTTCGATCGTGAGATCGACGATGACGATTTGTTCGAAATGCAATCGGAGATCGCGCTGTCGATCGCCAATGCGCTGCACGCGCAGTTGCTGCCTGAAGACGCCGAGGCGCTGAATCGGCGCATGACCTCGGACGCTGGCGCCTGGCGTGCCTATCGCGCTGCGTTGCGGCTGGTCGATCGCGCCGATGTCGGCGATTTCGACCGCGCAGCGCTGCTGATCGATGAGGCGCTGGCGCGCGATCCGAATTTTGCCGCTGCTTGGGCGCTGCGAGCGCGCAATGCGATTGCGCGCTATTGGTTTGGCAAGCCCGACGATGTGCAACGTCGTGCGAGTCGGATCGCGCTCGATAAGGCGCAGGCGATGGACGCCAATGCGCCGGAGGTGCTGGTTGCCGAAGGTTATTACCACTATTGGGGCTTTCGCGATTACGCGCGCGCTCTGGCTGCCACCAGCAAAGCCCTGGATCTGCGGCCGAATGATCCGGATGTGTTGCGCCTACAGGCGTTCGTATTGCGACGCACCGGCGATTTCGCCGCCGCCTCGGACGCCCTAAAGCGGGCATTGGAGTTCGATCCGCGCAGCGCCTTCGGCCACATCGAGCTTGCGCTGACGTTGATTCGTCTGCGTCGTTTTGCCGAGGCTGAAGAGCATGCCGATCGCGGCCTGGCGCTCGATCCGATGTGGGCCTTTGGGCGAATGGCGCGCGCCCTGGTGCTGATCGAACGCGATGGCGATCTGGCCGCGGCGCTCGAATTCATGGTGGTTCCCGATGCGGGGAACTCGCAGCCCGCCTTTCGCCGCTGGTGGCTTCTGAACGCGCTCGGACGTTTCGATGAAGCGCTCGCGCAGGCCGATTTCGGTCGCTACGCGAGCGATCGGAGCTATTGCTGGCCGGCGTCGTTGATGCGCGGATTGACGCTGACGTACGCTGGACGCGACGCCACCGCGCAACTGCGCGCGGCGCTGGTTGAGATCGAGGCGCTTCGCGAACAAGAGCCCGACTACGAGCCGGCGCTCGGGGCGCTGTGTTTGGCCCACGGCGCGCTGGGTGATGCGGCTGCCGCGCGCGCTGCCGCGGCGCCTTTCGAGCGTTTCGCGGAGCGCGATGCGGTGCAGCTCGACGAGGCGCGCTATCTGGTCGCCTGCGCTTTGGCACTGGCGGGTGAAGTCGGCCCGGTGCTGACCAGGCTGGATGCGCAATTGGTTGGCCCGCACTACAACGGCTTGGCGCACATCGAGCACGAACCGGCATTTGCCCAGCTGCGAAATTCGTCGGCCTACGCGCGTTGGCTGCTGGTGCAGCAGGGGCCCCTGGCGCGTGCGCGCAGCGGCTTGCGGCCGATCGATCGCTGGCTGCTGGTCGGCACATTCGCCGGCGTGGCGATACTCGGGGCGCGCACTTGGTGGCCCGAAGCGCCGCGCGCCGCGCCGACCACGGCTGCCTTCAAAGGCGAAGCCGCGTCGTTGCCGAGCCCGAAGCACACTCAGGCGCAGCCCGAATTGCCGGTGGCCGCGAGTGCCAAGTCCATCGCCGTACTGCCCTTCGTCAATCTGAGCGACGCCAACGACGTGGCCTACTTCGGTGATGGATTAAGCGAGGAGATCATGAATTCGCTGATGCGCATCGATGGAATCGATGTGGCCGGACGTGCCTCGGCGTTTCAGTTCAAGAATCAGAACCTGAGATTGAGCGAAATCGGCGCGCGCTTGAACGTGCGCTATGTCCTGCAAGGCAGCGTGAGACGGGAAAACAAGCGAGCGCGCATCACTGCAAAACTGGTACGCGCCAGCGACGGCTTGCACGTGTGGTCGCAAGCTTACGATCGACAGCTGGACGATGTGCTCGACGTTCAGCTCGACATCGCCGATCGCGTCGTAGCGGCGCTCGATGTGCTGCTCGACGAAGGGGCGCGCGAACGCATGCGCTCTATCGGCATCCGCAATGTCGACGCATTTATCGCGTTTCAGAAGGGGCGGGCGCTTTACGCCGCTGCGCACGATCCGGCGCGCAGCGATAACTTGATCGCCACCTTGCGCGAAGCCAACCAGGAATTCGCGCGGGTCATTGAACTCGATCCGGGATTTGCGCCGGCGTACTACCTTTCAACAGATCTCCACAACCATCTGGTAATGGCTGACGACATCTCACCGGAGGAGCGCAAGAAGGCCGTTGCGATGGCGATTCGAGACTTGCGGCTCGCGTCGAGAAACAGTTTCGACGCCGACGAAAAGCTGCTGATCGAAGTCGACCGTCAATTGGCCTCGGACGATTGGCGCGGTCTGGGCGAGCGCATGGCGCAAGCCGTAGAGCGTCAACGCCACCGACAATCCAACTGGCTGCCGCTGGCTGCGACATTCGGGTTCGGTCCGCAGCGGTTAGTGCACACCGAGCAAGTCATCATCCGCGACCCATTGAGCTCGCTCAGCTACTTCAATGCCGCGTCCAGCGCCAATTGGGCCAACAATCCCAGGCGTGCACTGGAGATTGTCGAGCTCGCCAGCAAAGCGATCGGCGGCTCGCCAACGATTACCCTGCAGGGCCTGCGCGCGGCACTCCGCCTCGGCGACCTTCAGCGTGCGCACGCCTTGCTCGCGAAACTGGATGCGCAGAGCGCCAACGGCATTATGGGCAAGTTGCTGATGACGCATGCGCAAGGCGGGGATGTTGTTGCGCTCGCGCGCGAGGCGCGTGAGAAACGCAAGCCGGGCTGGAACCCGGAAGTGTGGGTGGCTGTGGACTTTCTCGCTGGCGTGCTCAGTGGCGATCTCACCGACAACAATCGTCGCGCCGCGCAGATCGATCTCCAGCCCGGCGGCGCGCTTCGGCTGACGTCGCTCGCAAACGTCTGCCAATGCGGCGCCCCTTTCGATATTGCCGCCACACCGAACTTCGCGCAGCGACTGATCGAGGCGCAACTGCCGTGGCCGCCGTTGGATCTGCTGCAGCCAATTAATGCGAAGCCGCGATAACTTGCTCAGCGCCCGAACGAGAATCTTAACCGGCTCATCGGCACGATTAGCCCATTCAACTTAGCTGTGCTCGGCGCCCGCGGACCGTTGCGGTTCGAGCCACCAGGCAGTTGCGTGCTCAGAAACCGCTGATTGCCAATGGTGGTCAACTGCGCGTGCACTCTGCTCGCAGTCAACAGCAGCGCAACGATGGCAGCAAAATAGTGTGTCATTCTGGGTATCCGTTGGATGTTCAAATGCAATTCCCGGAGTCTCGCGAATCAACGCCGAGCTGCGAGTGACTTGCGTCAGGGTCTGACGAGTGGCGCTAGTGCTGCCAGCGCGTCCAGATCTTCCACCACGTTCGGGTGGCTGTCATCGCCATACAGCTCGCGATCGATAGATAGCGCCTCGGTCCATGCATTGCGCGCCTCGTCGATGCGGCCTAGAGCGGTGAGCGCGCGGGCGCGCGAGGTGTGCCAGTTGCGCACGCCCAAACTGCGCGGACCACGATGCTCGCGCGTCGCCGCGCCGATGCGCTCAAGCCGCGCCAGCGCTGCTTGCGCCTGACCGAGATCGACCTCGAGATTCGCATAGTTGACCTCGAGGCGCAGCGTGGCGCTGTTGCCGGCGCCGTAGACCGCGCGCCCGTCCTCCAGCGCGCGCAGGTACCAAGGTTGGCTCGCCGCCACCTCGCCCCCAAGTCGCAGTGCCGAGCCGGTCATTGACGCGACGTTGACCGCCTGAATGCTGTGGGCACCGAAGCGCTGCTCGACGATCGGATACAGTGGCTGCAACAGCGCTTTCGCTTTGCCGTAGTGCTTGTGCACGAGATACAACACGGCGAGCGAACTTTGCGCTGAGATCGTGCGGCTGTGCGCCTCGCCCCGCAGCGCTTTCAGACGTGCGATGAGATCAAGATACGTACGCTCCGCACGTTCGAAATCGCCGACGTCGCCCGTGGCAATGGCGATGGTGTGCAAATTGCCCAAGGTTGCAGCATCGTCGCGACCGAGGTGCGCCTCCAGCAGCGGCTGCAATGGCTCGGCCAGCGCCAGCGCTCGCCGCGCATCCCCACTTCGAGCGATCTGATCGACCAGCGCCTGGCGGCGTTCCAGCGTGTCGGGATCGAGCGCACCGAAGGCGCTCTCGCTTTCCCGCGCGACAGCTTCGAGATCGGCCAGCGCCTCAACCGGGCGATTCAATCCATCCTTCATATCGGCAATGCGCGCCCGCAACTTCAGGCGCTCGCGCATGGCGTTTGCTGGCAACACGTCGAGCGCATGCGAAAGGTGCCGAATCGCAGCCTCCAGCTCGCTCAATTGCGCATAGGTGTTGCCGATCACGCGCTCGATATCTGCAAGAACAAGCGGTTCGTCCTTGAGCTCGGTTTGCGCCTTGGTCGCGGCTCGATCGAGGATTTCGCGCAGCAATTGCTTGTCCAGATCGCGGGCGCGATCCGGATCGACGGCTGAGAGCACGTCGCCCAAAAACAGCGCCGTACGTTCGGCACGCAGGCGCTCGCGCTGCGCCTGATCAAGACCGATCGTCGTTGCGACAAGTCCACCGACCAATGCCACAACGAGGCCAGCAGCCAGCAGCAGTGCCGTGGTGTGGCGGCGCATGAAACACTGCGCGCGGTACCAGCGCGAGGCTCCCATCGCGACGACCGCCCGGCGCTCCAGGAAACGTTGCAAATCGAGGCCTAGGGCTTCGGCTGTGCTGTAGCGCATTCGCGGATCGGGTGCGCTGGCCTTGGTGGCGATGGCGCCAAGTTCGTATGCGGGTTTGCCAGGCGCGGCGGCCAGCAACTCGAGCAACACCACTCCGAGCGAGTAGACATCCGTTTCTGTCGACACTGGCTCCCCGGCCAGTTGTTCCGGGCTTGCGTAACCCGGCGTGTAGCCTCTAGCGTGCGGCGCTTCATTGTGCCTGCCATGCAAACGGGCCACGCCGAAATCGAGTAGCACGACGCGGCCGTTGCCGTCGACCAAAAGATTGGATGGTTTGATGTCGCAATGCACGATCAGTTGCCGATGCGCGAAGGCCACCGCATCGCACGCCTGCAAGAACAGCTTTGCGATATCGCGCGTGCCGAAACCGCGTTCCTTGCACCAGACATCGATATGCGCGCCATCGATGTACTCCATCACAAGATAGGGTCGGCCATCGTCGCTGGCGCCGCCGTCCAGCAGGCGCGCGATATTCGGATGGCTTAGCTGCGCCAGCAGTTGCCGCTCGCGAGTGAAAAATGCCAGGTGTTGTGCCGTCGGCATGCCGGCAATGAACTTGAGCGCCGCCGTTTGTGTGTAATGCCCGTCGGTGCGTTCGACCCGATGCACCCATCCCATGCCGCCGCGCCCGATATCGCCAGCGATGCGCCACGGGCCCAGTACATCGCCAATCGCCAGTGTCGGCGCGCTCAGCGATTGCAGCATCGCCTCGCGCGGCTGCGCGAAGCGCTGCGTCGCGGCGCGATCGCTGGCAGCGCATAGCGCCAGCACCTCGGCCAGCGCATCGGAATCGACGCCTGCCGCGCGCAGCGCAGGCTCGCGCTCGCCGGGCGGCAGCTCAACCGCCTGCTCGAACCAGGCACGCAATCCCGGTGCGTTCTCAACCATCGTCGAGGGCCTTGCCCACAAACGCACGTGCAAAACGCAAATCACGTTTGACTGTGGGTATAGAGATGCCGAGCACTTGCGCGATCTGCTCCTGATCGAGGCCGCCAAAACAACTCAAGTGCATCACCTGAGCGCTGCGCGTGTCGAGTTTTTCCAGCGCCAACAAAGCCTGCTCGAGCGCCAGCAGATCGACTGCCATAGCGTCCGCGTGCGAATCGATCTTCGACAAACTGACTATCACCCGCTCGCCGCCACGCTTCTCGGCCACGCGAGCGCGCGCATGGTCGACCAGTATGGCGCGCATCGCCATCGACAGCGTGGCGAAAAAATGCGCGCGATCGTTGAAATTGGGTTCGCCGCGCATCAGACCGAGCACGGCTTCGTGTACCAGTTCCGTGGGCGACAGCGTGGCACCGCGCGCATCGCGCCGCAACCGCAATTCGGCGATCCGGCGCAAATCTCGATAGACCTGTGCGAGAAGGCTATCGAAGGCCTCCCGATCACCGCCACGCCAGGCAACCAGCAGTTGCGTCAATTGCTTTTGAGGCTGCGAATCGTCCACTCGCCCGGTCTCAACTTGTGGCGCTGCGCACGATCATACCTGCGCGATGTTGGATGCCAGCCAGCCGTGTCCAAAGCCCGAGCTACAACGCCAGCAGAAAAAACCGATTGCAGCCGAAGTGCCCGGTGGCGCCGAGCGCGCCAGAAATCGCCTGGAAACCAAAGCGCCGATACAGCGCCTGTGCCTCGTCCATACCGGTCAGCGTTTCCAGGTAGCACTGCGCGTAACCCGCCTCGCGGGCAAATGCGAGGCAGCGCTCCATCATCGCACTGCCGATGCCGCGACCGCGTAGGCTGGGCAGGAAGTACATCTTGCGCAGCTCGCAATGCGTGGTCTCAAGGCCAGTCAGCGGCGCAATACCCGCACCGCCCTGCACCGTGCCATTCTCTTCCACGACGAAATACCGATGACGCGCAATCGCGTAGGCTTGCGCCATGTGATCGACTTCCGGATCGTTGATCGCAAAACCGGGGCCTTGTGCACCGAACTCTGGCATCACTTGGCGAATGATCCGCGCCATCGCCGCATTGTCTTGGGTTTCGATTTCGCGAATGAGCATGCACTTCTCTCGGGTTTTGGGCTTCACATTATTGCTAGCGGCCGCATTGCAAGTACATGCGGCGGACGTCGAGCTGAGCGCTCGCTTGCCAACGCCAGTGACTGGCGATGGCGCCTCGGGCGACAGTTTCGGTCTTGCGCTGACGACCAGCGCAGAGTGGCTGGCAGTCGGCGCACCCAGCGATACGCTGGTGGTACCGGGCGTGGCCAACGGCATCGAGACCGGCTCGGTGATCTTGTACCGTCGCGATGCAGCCGGCAGCTATGGCCGTATCGCCAAGTTAATCAACGGCCCCTTGGTAGGCAATGGCGACAACACCGGCGCTGCGATGGCATTTATGGGCACCCAGATCGCGGTCGGCATCCCGCGGGCGGAGGTTGATTCGGTGCTTGAATCGGGTCTCGTCAAGATTTTTTCGTTCAATAACGAAGGCGCCGTTGAACGCCAGATACTGACGGCCGCCTCCCCGCAGATCGATGAGCGCTACGGTTTTGCGCTCGCCGGGTCGGGAAACGTCTTGGCGGTGGGCGTCCCGCGCGCCGGAAGCGGCCGGGTGGAGGTTTACGTTCGTGGCGTGGCCGGTTTTGCGCGGCAACAGGTGCTGACGCCAGAGCCCGGCGCGGGCGAGGTCTCGTTCGGCCATGCGCTGGCCTTTAATGGCACGCAATTGCTGATCGGCGCCCCACAGGCCGGCGGCGGAGCGGTTTATGGCGCAAATTGGAACGGCAGCCAGTTCAGCGCGCCATCGCGATTGGCGATTGGCGCGGCGTCGAGTACCGAACTCGGCTTCGCGATTGCGATGCTCGACAACGTGGCAGTCGTCGGCGCACCGGGAAGCGATAACGGTCGTGCGCTGCTGCTGAGCTTCGATGGCAGCGCCTGGAATCTGGCGACCACGGTGGCCGCCCAAGATGGCACACCAGGCATGCGTTTTGGCAGTGCGGTGGCCGTGAATCCAACGCGTCTGGCGATCGGTGCGTTTGCGGCGCTCGGTGGCGACGGCGCGGTGTATGCGTACTCGCGCGCCGGCACCGCGCTCGGCACACCCACTCGAATCGACGTTGCCAACGGCGGCACCGCCGATCGCTTCGGTATCGCCATCGGTTTCGTTGGCGATGAACTCATCGCTGGCAGCGATCAAGCTTCGGTGGGCAACAATCGTGGCCAGGGCAATGCCCGCGTATACGCGCCCGTCGGCGCGTCGTGGCAAGCGGTGCGCAGTATCGACACTGGGGATGGCGCCATGTACGACCGCTATGGCACGTCGGTTTCCGTGCATGGCGATATAGCCGTGGTCGGAGCGTACCTTGAAGACACAGCGGCGGGCGCCGATGCCGGCAACGTGCACTGGTTCCGTCGAGTGGGCAGCGGATGGCGGTACGGCGGTGCGATCCCCGCACCGGATGAAATTAGCGAGGAGCGCTACGGTATCGCGGTGGCGCTGGATGCTGAGCGCTTGATCGTCGGCGCCTATTGGGACGTCATCGGCAACAATCTCGATCAAGGCTCGGCATACGTGTTCAGGCGACAAGGCAACAGTTTTGTATTCGAGAGCAAGCTCACCGCAGCCCTGGGCGACGAGGGACACTTGTTTGGTTTCGCGGTCGACATCGATGGCGACACGGCGCTCGTCGGAGCGCGCGGTGCGTTCGGCAATAGCGGTCGTGCGCACCTGTTCCATCGCAGCGGCGGGGTCTGGACCGAAGGCGCAACTCTGGCAGCACCGGTAGCGCAAAGCGGTGCAGCCTTCGGCGCCAGCGTGGCATTGCTCGGCGAGCATGTTGTCGTCGGCGCTCCGGCGGCCACACCAGGTGACGTCGATTTTTCTGGCGCGGCATATCAATACTCGCGCAGCGGCGCTTTTGTGCGCACACTCACGGCGCCCGCACCGAGCGCCAATAGCGCTTTCGGCTTTGCGGTCGACACCGATGGCGAGCGCATTGTCGCAGGTGCCTTCCAGGATGGCGCGCCGCCGATCGTCACTGGCGCTGCCTTCGTGTATTCGGCAACCACCGGCGCCTTGGAGAGCACGCTGACGGCCGTTGGTGCGCGGCCCGGCGATGCGCTCGGTATCGCGGTGGCCATTGACGGCGACCTGATTGCGCTCGGCGCAACCGGCGTCGACATCGCTGGCAATCAGAACGCTGGTGCGGTGTACCTGTTCCGACGTGCCGGCAGCTCCTGGACTCAAGAGTCGCGTCTGCTCAGTGCAGCGCCCTTCGACGGCAGCGGTGTCGGTCGCAGCGTTGCGCTATATCAGGGCACTGTCCTCACTGGCGCCCCCGGCGAAGCCATCGACAACCCGCTCGAAGGCACCGCATTTGTCGTCGATCTGGAGCGTTTGTTTGCCGATGGGTTTGAGTAAGGTCGCTGCTGGGGACTTTTTTTCTCAGAATCCCCAACGGCAACAACCTACAGCCGCTACTCGATCCGTTCCACCCATTGCGCCCGATCCGTCCCGGGCGAGGTGGGCGCTGGCCAGTATTCGACGATGCGGACGATGGCGCTGTTGGCGCACAGGAAGTAACTGATCGCCAGATCGCGGCGGGCGCCGTCGCTCACATAGACCCGGCTGACGCCGTGCTCGCGCAAAGCGAGAACGTCCACGATCTCAAAGGTCCATGGGCCCTGCGCGGGATAGTCGCTGTTGATCCGAACGAATGCGTCGGCACCGCGAATACGCTCGTTGGTTTGCGGCCAGTCGAGCGTGAACTCGGGTGCGAACAGCTCCGCAGCGTGGGCGAAATCATTGCTCGCCATCCGCGACCAAAACCTGCGGATCAGTTCCTCGGTCGAGTTTTGTTCCATGTCGTCGCGCTTGAATTGTGGTTTGATGGGTGGCACTGGCGAACCGGGGGCGCCGTGCGCGTAATCGTCAACATCATCGCCGTTTTGGTACTGAGTAGCGATGGCCTGATCGCGTGCCCGGATCGGGCGCGTCTCGACGAACTGGGGCGCGCCGCGGGCGGCTCGTCGGCCGCGCCTGAGCCGCAATGGCAGGCGGGCTGGGACGCCTATTTGCAGGCCCGGCGCAGCTGCGACGACGCCGCTGCTTTGCTTGCGGCGCTGGCGTTGCAGGCGACGCAGGCCGTCGATCGCAATCAACCCGATCTGGCGCTCACGATCGAGAGCGAGCGGCTAGCGATTGCCGAGCGCAAGGGGCTGCAGTTTAATGCCGCCGAAGCGGCCGAGCGCGTCGGTACGCTGCTCAGCGATCGCGGCGAGCGCGACGTCGCCATACGGCGGCTTCACGAGGCCAGCGCCGGCTACGCGCGCTTGGAGGATTGGGGCCGCGCCGCGAATGTCGAATCGCGTTTGTCGCGAGTTCAAAGGCAGGCGGGCGATTACTTTACGGCGCTGGCGCACGAGCAGGCCGCGCTGGCGATGCGAAGGCGTTTGGATCCGCCGCCGAGCATGTGGCGATCGCAGCTGAATATTGCCGTGCTGTATGAACAACTGGAGATATTCGATGAAGCGCGGCGACGTTATGCCGAAGCGCTGGTGCAAGCTGAAGCTGAAGGCGAGCCACGCTCCATTGCGGTAGTGCTTGGGGCGTTCGCCGGTTACTTGAGCGACTTCGGCAAAAGCGATGCGCCGCAAGCGCTGAAGATGGCCGAGCGCGCTCTCGAAATCTCCACGCGCCAGGGCGGGGTCGTCCAGCGCGCCTCGGCACGTTTGCAGGTGGGTCGTGCGCAGTTGAACCTGGGACAGCTCGATGCTGCCGATCGCACCTTGACCGCCGCCTATGCCGATGCGCGCGCCGGTCAGCACGAAGCTTTGATGGCGCACATCTTGTTTCGCCGCGGCGAACTGGCGCACGCTCAAGGCCAGCTGGACTTGGCGTTGCAACGCATCACGGACGCCAAGACCGTCTATGAGACGCAGGGCAATCGGCATCGTCTGGCGAAGGTGCATGCAGCGCTTGAGAAGCTCTATCGCGACCGCGGTGAGAGCTTGCTGGCGGCTGAGGCAGGCTTAAACCACTATCGACTGCGGGACGAGTTGCTCGGCAACCAGGCCATCGGCCGCATGCGCGAGGCGTTGAATCGTTTCGAACTTCACGAGGAGCGCGCGCGCAATGCTGAGTTGGCGCAGGAAAAAGCCATGGCGGAGATTAACCTGCTTGCCGAGCAGCGCCGGCTACAGCTGATTTACTTGGTTGCCGCCGGCGTGCTGATCGCGCTGATCCTACTCGCCTGGCGTTATGCAACTGCGCGGCGGCTGTATCGCATGCTGAGCGAGCAGAATCGACTCGTCCTTGAGCAAGCAGCGCAATTGAGCCTCGCGAACGAGCAGTTGCGGGAGCAGAGCGAAAAGCTCATGGTCGTCAGCGTCACCGATGGGCTCACGGGATTGAAAAATCGTAGCCAGGCGATGGAGCGTCTGAGTGCGCGTCTGGCAGCCGGTGAGGACTTCGCCGTGTTGCTGATCGACATCGACCACTTCAAGCAAATCAACGATCGCTTCGGCCATCCGGTGGGCGATGCGGTGCTGCAGCAATTGGCGAGCCGTTTTCGCGAAGGGCTACCTGATGTTGCCGAGACATTTCGTGTGGGAGGCGAGGAATTCATGGTGTTGCTGCCCGCTGCGCAGGCGCGCCAACAGGCCGAGCGTTTGCGTAAGGCCATCAATGCCACGCCATTCCGCATTCACGGTGGCGCGGTCGACATCGCGGTTTGCGTCGGCGGCATAACTGTCAGCGATCTGCCTGTGCGCTCTCCCGAGGCGGCTTACGCTGCAGCCGATAGGGCCCTGTATCGCGCCAAACAGGACGGCCGCAACTGCCTGCGCTGGACCGGAACTGAGGCGGCGATCTTGCACTAGCTGTGCCTTCGATGTGGGTGGCCGATTGGTTTTGCCGTCGCTGCTTAGCAGGATTTTCTGGAACGTCGGTCGCCACCAGCTGTCGCTCGCAATCAACAGAATCTCAAATCACGAACTCGAGCTGCGGCCCGGCGTCGCGATCGGTGAAGCCGCTCAAGCCGACGCCGACAAGGCGAAAACGGGTACGCTCAGGTAGGCCAACGCGCAGCGTGAGAGCGGTCGCCAGCTCGGCCAATTCGGCTTCGCTGCCGGGCGCCCTTGCTGGCGTCTCGCTGCGGGTCAGAATCCGAAACTCTGCGGTCTTCAACTTTAAAACCACCGTGCGCGCGACGCGCGATTCTTTGCTCGCGGTTCGCCAAACCTTTGCGGCCAGCGGTGCAATCATTGGCCTGACCTCGACCAGCGGCAGATCGCGAGCGAAAGTGTCTTCCGCCGAGATCGATTGGGTTTGCCGCTCGGCGCACACCGGATGCTCGTCGACACCGAAAGACAGCTCATGAAGGCGCTGACCCCAACGCCCAAAGCGACGCATAAGCTCCAGCGGCGCGATAGCGCGCAACTCGCCGATCGTCGTTGCGCCGAGTTCGATAAGACGCTTTTCCATGACTTTGCCGACACCGGGTAGCCGGCCCACCGGCAGAGGCGTCAGAAAGTCGATGGCCTGCTCCGGGCGAATCACGAACAGGCCATTGGGTTTACGCCAATCCGATGCGACCTTGGCGAGGAACTTGTTGTATGCCACGCCCGCCGACGCGGTCAGCGATAGCTCATCGCGAATTGCCGCGCGGATCGACCGCGCGACCGCCGTGGCGCTCGGCAAGGACTTTAAGTTCTCGGTGACATCGAGATAGGCTTCATCGAGCGAGAGCGGTTCGATCAGCGTCGTATGTCGCGCGAAAATTTCCCGGACGTGCTGCGAAACAGCGCGATAGCGCACAAAGTCCGGCGGCACGAAAATCGCGTCCGGGCACAAGCGTTCGGCGCGCACTGCCGGCATCGCTGAGCGCACCCCGAAGGTACGCGCTTCATAACTCGCCGCGCACACCACGCTGCGCGCCCCGCGCCACGCCACTACCACTGGTTTGCCGCGCAGCGTCGGATCGTCGCGCTGCTCCACCGAGGCGTAAAAGGCATCCATATCGATGTGGACGATCTTGCGTTGCATCGTTGCTTTGAGCGTCTCGCGCAATGGTCAAAAAGCAGTCAATAGTGAACAGTCAATGGTCAATGGGAAGGCTTTTACCCGCCGCAACGATTCGGCCGCTTTCCTTGCAACAATCCGTCGCCCTGCACAGGCTTTCCCATCGACTATTCACCATTGACCGCGCCATCGATTCCGCCAAGCAATGATCCGAATGCGCTGATGAGGCTGCTGGCGACGGCCAGCACGACCAGCAGGTAGACGACCCGCGGTATCCAGTCGGCTAGAAGTTTTTTGTCGGACTCGACATCATGGGCGGTCAACCTCGCGTAGTGGCCCAGAGACTGGGCCAGTGATCCGGCGCCTTCGCCGGCCGCAATGGTCGCCAGCAATGGCTCGCTATCCGCTATCGGATGTGCGCTAGCCGCTTGCGCCAGGGTAGATCCCGTCAACAGTGCAGACTGCCACCGCAGGAGTGCGGCTCGGACGCTCGGCCAGCGGACGGTTTCGGCCGCATCGGGCAGCGCGCTCTGCAAGGGTATTCCAGCCTCTAGCAGCAGCGCCAGTGTGTCCGCGAATTGTTGGAGCTGATCGCGGCGAATCAGGCGGCCGAGCCACGGGATGCTCAGAACGGCGCTGTCGATGCCGACCAAGTGGTCCGTTCCGCTCATTGCCGCCTGCCGCTGCGCGCGCAGCAGCACGAATATGGCCGCTCCGATCAGGCCCAGCACGCCAACACTTTGCAGCAGATAGCGCCCGGCGCCGAGTTGGCCGCCGATCAACGACGGCAATGGAATGATCAACAACATTGCGGCGAGCAGCACCAAGGGGACCAGCAATCGTGTGATAAGCGAAGCGCCGCGCGCGTGTTCCCGCCGTGCGCGATCGGCCAGGCGCTGGAACGCTCGTTCGAGGCTGCCGGCGCGACTGGCGGCCGCAACCACTTTGGTTTCAAGTTGGGTGAACAATCCCACGCTGAGCGCAGCGGTTGCCAGCGGCTGGCCCTTGGCGAGCAGCGCTGCTGCGGAAGACAAGCGCGCTCGGTACGTAGAGGGCACACCAAGCTGCGCAAGCGCCTGAAGTGGCGGCACACCAGCCACCTCCAGGACCGCCCATTGATCGAACAGTCGGGCGCGAACGTCGGCTGGCAAGGCTTCCAAGGGCATCGTGCTTACTCGAAATCGACCGATTGGCCATGTTCTATTGACGCTTCTATCACAGGCATTCAAGGCAAATTGCAACTCACAACGTGAATCCCAACTCGCTATTCTCCCGCCCCTTGATCTTCCGCAACATTGCCGCATATCGGCAATACCTTTCGATGGGCGGCTCGGCCGTTCGCTCAGGAGCTTAACCCAATGGCATGGAATGAACCGGGCGGCGGACGCCGCAATCCGTCTGGCCCGCCCGACCTGGAAGAAATGCTGAAGCAGATGAAGCAGCGGCTCTCTGGGCTGTTCGGCGGCAATTCGCGACGCAGCGGTAATGCGCCGGGCGCCGAACCGGTGCCAACGGGCGGTATCGGCATCCTTATCGGCGGTGTCATCGTGATCTGGGCGCTGTTCGATTCGATGCACGTGATCGATCAGCGCGAACGTGGCGTTGTCCTGCAATTCGGCGAGGCCGATCGCATTCTCGATCCGGGTTTGAAGTTCACGCTGCCGCGCCCGTTCGAGCGAGTGGAGCGCGTCGATGTAACGCAGGTGCGTTCCATGAGCAGCAAGGTGGCGATGCTCACGCGCGACGAGAATCTGGTGAACATCGATTTCGCCGTGCAATACACGGTGAGCGATGCCAGCAACTTCTTGTTCAAGGTCCGAAATGTCGAAGAGACGCTGGCGCATGTCGCCGAAGCCGCGGTGCGCCAGGTCGTGGGGTCGCGTTCGCTGGACGATGTTCAGGTGGGTAATCGCTTGGAGTTCACCAGCGAAGCGCGCACGATCATGCAGCGGCTGCTCGATAGTTACGAGGCCGGCATCAACGTTTCGATCGTGAACTTCCAGGACGTGATGGTGCCTGAGCAAGTCAAAGACGCGTTCGACGATGCCATCAAGGCGCGCGAAGACGAGCAGCGCGCAATCAACAACGCCCGCGCTTATGCGGCCGATGTGGTCCCCAAAGCCAACGGCCGTAAGGCCCGCGTGCTCGCCGAGGCCGAGGGCTACAAGGAATCGGTAATCGCGCGCGCCGACGGTGAGGCCAAGCGGTTCAACCTGCTCGCGGAACAGTATCGGGCAGCACCCGAAGTGACCAGAAAGCGGCTGTATTTGGAGACGATGCAGGAGGTGCTGTCGAAATCGCCGAAAGTCCTGATCGACGGCGACCAGGGCAACAACATGCTGTATTTGCCGCTCGACAAACTGGTCATGCCGCCGCCACCGGAACGCAGCGGCGCCGCGATGACTCCTGGAGGGGGCAACTGACATGAAGAATCTGATTTTACCGATCGTCGTCGCGGTGCTGGTATTGATCGGCGCCAGCGTATTCACGGTGCGCGAAGATCAATACGCGGTGATGTTCCGTCTCGGCGAAATCGTGCGCACCGATTTCAAGCCAGGCCTGCACTTCAAGGTGCCGATCTACAACAACATCATCAAGTTTGATCGCCGCATCCTCTCGCTCGATACGCAGCCCGAACGATTCCTGACCAGCGAGAAGAAAGACGTGCTGGTCGACTCGGTCGTCAAGTGGCGGATCAAGGACGTCACCAACTACTACAGCGCCACTCGAGGCGACGAGCTGCGCGCGCAGCAAACCCTCGGCCAGATCGTCAAAGACCGCCTGCGCGATGAGTTCAATAAACGCACGCTGCAGCAAGTGGTCGCCGATCAACGCGACGAGATGATGGAAAATCTGCGTGGCGCGTCGAACGAGTCGGCGGCAGCGCTCGGTATCGAAGTGGTGGACGTGCGCATCAAACGCATCGACTTGCCCGACGCGGTGCTCGACTCGGTGTTCCAGCGCATGCGCTCGGAGCGCACGCAGGTCGCCAACGCGCTTCGCTCCAAGGGCGCCGAGGCCGGCGAGCGGCTGCAGGCTGACGCCGATCGGCAGGTGCAGGTGATTCTGGCCGAAGCCGATCGCGACGCGCAGCGCATTCGCGGCGAGGGCGATGCGAAGGCCGCCGAAATTTATGCCGCTGCCTATGGCCGCGATCCGGAGTTCTACGCATTCCATCGCAGCCTCGAAGCGTACCGGCAGAGCTTCAACAAGCAGGGCAACGTGCTCGTGCTCGATCCCAATAGCGAATTCTTCGAGTACTTCAACAAAGACACTTCGAACCGGTGAGCGATCTTTCGGCCGCTCTCGCGCTCGTGCTGGTGATCGAGGGCATCCTGCCGTTCCTTGCGCCAGGCCAATGGCGCGAGGCGCTGCGACAATTGAGCGAGCTGGAGGATCGCCAAGTGCGTTGGTTGGGGCTCGGCCTGATGCTCACTGGCTTGGTGGCGCTCTGGTGGGTGCGGGCTTGACGAAAAGCGCCGCTGAATGACGCAAGCGCTAGATTGCTCGGTGCGAGGTTTTTTCGGCATCCTGGATCGAGTTCCACGTCGTCAGGAGTTCCCATGCGAAGCACACTTTTGATGGCCTTGTGTTTGTCGCTGGCGTCGGCGCCTGTCGCCGCGCGAACGCCACCCCAGGCGCATTGCATCGACGCTCGCAACGTGCAGTCGGTGCGAGCGATCAACGACCGCGCCCTGCTGATATCGACCCCTGGCGCCTATGCGCAGATCGATACAAGCGCCGATTGCTCGCAGGCGGTCAACGACGGTCGGCTGCTCACGCGCGGTGGCTGGGCCTGCGGCTCTGGCGATGAATATGTCGAGACCGGATCGAAGCGTTGTGCGATCACGGCGGTTCAACCTGTCGATGCGAAGTCGTTTTCCCGGATGGCGCGGGCGCTGGATCGCACCGCTGGCGCGATGCTGCCGGCGATCGAAACCAAGGCTGTGCGTCCGCGCGGTTTTCTGGGCTCCTTCGAGTACTGCGTGCGCCCCAGCCAGATCGTCGGCTGGAACACCACATCCGAAGGACTGCGGGTTGTCACCCGCCCGAAGCGCCACGGTGGATTTAAGGAGTACGCGATCGAATTCGCCAACGCCTGTCCAGAATCGCGTCAGCCGCAGATGTCTCTGGTTTCCAACATGGGGCTGGATTTGGTCTGCGGGAACCCAGGGGATGTCGCGCGCTTTTATGGCGACATCACCACCTCGCTGGCTGGAACCATTCTCGCCGGCGATGCGATCGGGGACACTGCCAGTCTGACCATTACGCGGCTTGGCGATTGCAATGTGAGCTCTGTGTACCCGGTGCGCTGAAATCGTATACAGCACGAACCAGGGACGCCGCAGGCGATACTCCCGACGACTCCCCGCACTCGTCAGGCCATGACCGCCAACAACGCTCAACTGCTCGTCATCTTCGGCGTCACCGGCGATCTCGCGCAGCGGATGTTGTTGCCGTCGCTTTATGGTTTGCAACGCGATGGCTTGCTTCCGACCCATCTGACGATCCTGGGCACCGGCCGTACAGCGCTCGATCAGGAGGGTTTCGCGCTCTACGTGCGCGAAGCGATCGAGCGGCGCGTGCCTGCAGGCGAACGCGATGCGACGTACATCGACGCACTGTGCGCCCGTATGCGCTATCAGGCTGCGGGCCTCGACAACAGCCATGAACTGGCGGCGCTGTGCCAGACCATTCGGCAATTGCGCACCGGCGATGTGGTTTTCCATTTATCCACCGCGCCGCGCTGGTACAGCGCGATCTGCTCGGCGCTAGGCGCGGCGGGCTTGAGCGGCGCCGGTACGCGCGTGATGCTCGAGAAACCGATCGGTCATGATCTTGCGAGCGCGATCGAGATTAATACTGGGGTCGGACAGATCTTCGATGAGGATCGCATCTTTCGTGTTGACCATTACCTTGGCAAAGAGGGTGTGCAGAACCTTCTCGCTTTGCGTTTCGGCAACGCCTTATTCGAGCCGCTGTGGAATGCGCGGCATATCGCGCAAGTGCAGATCACGGTGGCCGAGACCGTCGGAGTGGAGGGACGCGGCGACTACTACGACGAGTCAGGCGCAATGCGCGATATGTTGCAGAACCACTTGCTGCAACTGCTGTGCTTGACCGCGATGGAGCCTCCCAGCAACTTCGATCCGGCCGCAGTTCGCAATGAAAAGATCAAGGTGCTGCGCAGTCTGCGACCCATCGATCGCGACGATGTCGCCACGCACAGCGTTGCCGGGCAATACACCGCAGGCGCCATCGATGGCGTCGCCGTGCCCGGCTACCGCGACGAGTTGGGCCGCCAAAGCCAAACCGAAACCTTCGTCGCCCTGCGCGCGCACATCGACAATTGGCGCTGGTCGGGCGTGCCGTTTTATCTGCGCACCGGCAAACGCATGCCGCGGCGGGCCACTGAGATTTACCTGCAGTTCCGCGCTGTGCCGCATTCGATATTCGGCGGGGCGCTGATCGAGCCGAATGCGCTGGTCATTCAGTTGCAACCGGAGGAGCGCATATCGCTGATGTTGATGAGCAAAACGCCAGGCCTCGATCGCTCGGGCTTGAAGTTTTCCCAAGTCGCGCTCGATCTGGATTTGCATGAGACCTTCGAAACCGTGCGCAAGCGCTTGGCTTACGAACGGCTGTATCTGGATGCGCTGGAAGGCAACGGCACCTTGTTTGTGCGTCGCGACGAGACCGAAGTCGCATGGCAATGGGTCGACGGAATCTTCGCCGGCTGGAAGCAGGCTGGCCTGGCACCGAGGAACTATCCGGCTGGCACCTGGGGGCCGTCGAGTGCGGTGGGGCTAATCGAGCGCAACGGCTTTAGCTGGCGGGAGTGACCGGTATTTGTGGGTGGCGCCATGGCGCAACACTGATACCGATCCCTTGCAGCACTCAGCCGAGCTGCGGGCATAGGCGACGATGGGCTTTCTCGGAGCGATTGCCTTGCCAGGGCTGACAGGAACACACAACAGCGTCGCGTCATGGCGCAACCCACGAGGCAGGCACATGAACTTCACCATCGCATCAGACCTCGCCGCCGACGTTGCCGATCGACTCGAATACTCGATACGCGCTGCCTTAGCCGAACGCGGCGCCGCGTGGCTGGCGTTGGCTGGTGGACGTACTTCGCCCCCGGTGTTTCGACGCTTGAGCGAGCGCATCGGCGACTGGTCAAACGTCCTCGCGGTGCCCACTGACGAGCGCTGGGTTCCGCACCACCATCCCGACTGCAATCTGGCGGCCGCGAAAGCGGCGTTTGCCGACGTGCGTGGCTTGCGTTGGGTAACGTTGACGCCCGCGGAGGCGGCCGGGGTGGTGGACGCGATACCTGCCGAAGAAGCGCTCGCTCTGCACCCTGAGCCCTTCGACGTGGTCCTGCTCGGCATGGGCGCCGACGGTCATTTCGCTTCGCTGTTCCCGGGCGCCGACAACCTCACGCTTGCGCTCGATCCAGCGCAACCCAAGGCAGCATTGGCGATCGTTCCCAGGCCAATGCCCAGCGCCGGCCCGTTTCCGCGCATCACGCTCAGTTTGTCGCGTTTGCTGAATTCGCGACGCGTCGTTCTGGCGATCTCCGGTGAGGACAAACGGGCGACGCTGGAGCGTGCGTACGCAAACGGCTTCCCGGTGGCAGCGTTGATCGAGCACTGCCCCAATCTGGAGGTCGTGTGGTCTGCGTAGCGGCGGCGTTCATCGCGCCCGTCGACGCACGGGCACCCTAAATCGCGCCCCTGCATGCACAACCGCGCCTGAGACCTTGCGCCGCAAACTCGAAAAACCAGCCACCGACACCAACCCAGTAACCAGAACCACATGAACCCGACCATCCAACGCGTCACCGACCGCATCGCCACCCGCTCGCGGACCACCCGCGAGGCGTACTTGCAGCGCATCGCCGCGGCGCGTTTCGACGGACCGGCGCGGCAGCGCTTGAGTTGCGGCAATCTTGCGCATGGCTTTGCAGCGGCGGGCGCCGACAAGCCGCAGTTACGCGGACATCGGGGCGTGAACATCGGCATCGTCAGTGCTTATAACGACATGCTGAGCGCGCATCAGCCGCTGGAGAACTATCCGGCTCTGATCAAGATGGCGGCGCGCAACGCAGGGGGCACCGCGCAGTTCGCTGGCGGCGTACCGGCGATGTGCGATGGCGTTACGCAAGGCCGCACTTCGATGGAGCTGAGTTTGTATTCGCGCGATGCCATCGCCATGGCCACCGGCATCGCGCTCTCGCACGAGATGTTCGATGCGGCGCTGTTGCTTGGCGTGTGCGACAAGATCGTGCCGGGACTGCTGATCGGCGCGTTGGCCTTCGGTCATTTGCCAGTGGTTTTCGTGCCCGCCGGGCCAATGCCATCGGGGCTGCCGAACAACGAAAAAGCGCGTGTTCGACAGGCATACGCTGAAGGCAAAGCGACGCGCGAGGAACTGCTCGATGCTGAGGCGGCGAGTTACCACAGCCCAGGCACCTGCACCTTTTACGGCACCGCCAACAGCAATCAGATGCTGCTGGAGATGATGGGCCTGCATATGCCGGGCACGGCGTTCGTCAATCCCGGCACGGCGCTGCGCGATGCGTTGACCGTGGCGGCCACGACGCGCGCTTGCGCGATTTCGCATCTGGGCGAGGAGTACACGCCGATTGGTGCCATCGTCGATGAGCGCGCGATCGTGAATGCGATGGTCGGACTGGCCGCGACGGGCGGGTCGACCAATCACGCCATTCATATGGTTGCGATTGCTCGCGCTGCCGGTATTTTCATCGACTGGGACGATCTCGATGAGGTGTCGCGCGTCACGCCGCTGCTGACGCGCATTTATCCCAATGGCAGCGCGGACGTGAATCACTTCCACGCTGCTGGCGGCATGGGGCTGGTCATTCGCGAATTGCTCGATGCGGGTTTGGCGCACAATATTCGTTGCGTGCACGGCGGCGATTTGCGGGCGCAAGGCAACGAGCCATATTTGGATGGCCTGCAGTTGCGCTGGCGCGCGCCGCCGGAACGCAGTCTGGACGACTCGGTGCTGCGCGGCGTCGCGCATCCCTTCGACAGCGAAGGTGGCCTGCGATGTCTCACTGGCAACCTCGGCCGCGCTGTGGTCAAGGTCTCGGCCGTAGCGGCGACATACCGCAAGATCGCCGCGCCGGCCCGCGTGTTCGATTCGCAAGATGCGTTGCTCGTAGCGTTTAAGGCGGGCGAGTTGACCGGCGATTTCGTGGCTGTGATTCGCGGCCAAGGCCCGCGCGCGAACGGCATGCCCGAGCTGCACAAGCTCACCCCCACGCTGGCCGTGCTGCAAGATCGTGGCCAACGCGTCGCGCTGCTCACGGACGGCCGCATGTCGGGTGCCAGCGGCAAAGTGCTGGCGGCCATCCACGTGTCGCCCGAAGCCTACGCCGGCGGCGCCATCGCCAAAGTGCGAGACGGCGATCTGATCGTCATCGACAGCGATGCCGGCACGATGGAAGCGCAAGTGGATGCGCGCGAGTGGGCGACCCGATCGCCCGCCGCCATTGATGTGTCCGGCAATCAGTACGGCGTCGGTCGCGAGCTGTTCGCGCTGATGCGGCAGCACGCAACCAGTGCGGAGGAGGGCGGGTCCGGCCTGGGCAGCATCGAGGGCCTGCTATGACGGTTCTGATCGCCGACATCGGTGGCACCAATGCGCGCTTCGCGTTGACGCCGAGCGACGGCACACCGGCGTTGATCGAACAGCGCTCGCTGCCCGCTGCTGAATTTGCTTCGCTGCAGCATGCCGCCGAGCACTATCTGGCGCTGGTCGGCGCACGCCCCACGCGAGCGGCGATCGCGGTCGCCTGTCCGGTGGCCGGCGATGAGGTGCGACTGACCAACCGCGCCTGGTCGTTCTCCCAAGCCGAGTTGCAGCGCAGCCTCAAGCTCGATGCGCTGACCGTGATCAATGATTTTGGTGCCGTCGCTCACGCGGTGCCCGGCTTGCGCAGCGAAGATGTCATGACGCTGCATGGCAGTGACGAGCTGCCGCCGCAGGGGCCCGTGACGGTACTGGGCCCGGGCACAGGTCTTGGCATCGCGCTGCTGGTTGGGGAGGCGACCAGCGGCTGGCGGGTGGTCGAAACCGAGGGCGGTCACGTCAGCTTCGCGCCCCAGGGCGATGAGGAATGGCGCATCGCGCGCTGGTTGAATGCGCGCTTCGGGCGCACCTCGAATGAGCGCTTGTTGTGCGGCGCGGGGCTGAGCCATATCGATGCGGCGCTGGCCGCGGGCGAAGAGACCGCGGTGCCGCACGACTGGGCCAAACAGTTGCGCGATCCGGCCGTTATCGTCGCCGCCGCGCTCGATGGACACGATCTCAACGCGCGACGCACGCTGGCGCGCTTTTGCGCTGTGCTCGGAAGCGTGGCGGGCGATGCCGCCCTGATCCATGGCGCGCGTACTGTGATGATCGCCGGCGGTATCGTTCCGCGCTTCATCCCCTTCCTGAAATCCAGCGCATTCCGCGAACGCTTCCTGGCCAAGGGCCGATTCGCGGCATATCTCGAAGGCGTGTCGGTGCGTGTGCTCACCCATCCGCAGCCGGGCTTGCTGGGGGCGGCGATGGTGGTTCGGCAGTCAGCTCGTTGAGCTTGTGCACGCTGCCGATGACATTGAGTTCATTGGCAGCGAGTGGACCCGCTTCATGGCACGCGGACCGATGGTCCGCATGCCGCGGTTTCTCAGCCCCACCCTGCGGACGGTCCGCGTACCCAAAATCCAAAACGCGGCTTTGTGAGTTCGGCGCGATCACCCGCAGAGTCCAAAACGTCCGCGATATGCACCCGGTGCCACGCCAGCGATGCGCTTGAACGCGACGCGGAAGGTTTCGGTGGATTCGTAGCCGCAACGACTGCTCACTTCATCGATGGAGAGCTGCGTCGACTCCAGCAGCTCGCGCGCCCTGGCAATCCGTTCGCGCATCAGCCACGCGCCGGGCGAAGTGCCCATGGTCTGCTGGAAGCGCCGCGTGAAACTACGTTCGCTCATCAATGCGCGGCGCGCCAGTTCGGCAACGCTGGACACTTCGTGCAGGCGCTGCCTGGTCTCCAGGAGTGCTCGATCAAAGACCGAGTGCCGGCTTTTCGCCGAGTCTGGCACCGGCGTTTCCACGTATTGCGCTTGCCCGCCTTCGCGGTGCGGCGCGCAGACCATGCGTCGCGCGACCTTGTTGGCCACCTGGGCGCCGAAATCGCGGCGCACCAGGTGCAGACAGGCATCGATGCCGGCCGCCGAACCGGCGCTGGTGATGATCTGCCCCTCGTCGACATACAACACATCTTCCTCGAAACTCACGCTGGGAAAGCGCTCCCTGAATTGCGCGCCGTACAACCAGTGCGTCGTCGCACGGCGGCCATCGAGCAGCCCGCATTCCGCCAGCACGTACGCGCCCGAGCAGATCGACAGGAGCCGCGCGCCGCGCGCATGTGCCGCGAGCAACGCGCGCTTTAGCCGCGCTGGTAGCGGGCGATCCATCGCCACCCAGCCCGGTGCGATGATGGTTTGCGCACGCTCGATGGCCGCAAACGGCGCCGTTGGACGGATTTCCACCCCGCCGATACCGCACATGCGCCCAGATTCGGCGGCCACGATATCGACCTCGTACCAATCGACGCCAAGATTCGGACGCTGCAGCGCGAACACTTCCACCGCGATCGAGTATTCGAATACGTGCAGATCGCGGTAGGCGAGGATGACCAGGGGACCGCCAGAGCGTTTGCGAGCCATGCGGATCTAGAGCTGGAATCGAATGGCGTAAAATTACCATACTATGGCTTTTGCGCCAGTGCCGCAGCGGTCCCCATGCAGCTAGCCTGAGGTCACTGGCAGCTCTGAGCCGAATCCATGCGCTACTTACTGTTACTGCTCGCGCTGCTCGCGATGCCGCTATCGGCGCGTGAGCTCGATATTCTGTCCACTGCACTCGATCTCGATTTCGATCTGCGGGAAAAGCGAGTCGCAGGCAGTGCAACGCTGGTTGCAAGGCCTTTGCAGGCGGCCAGTGGGTTCGAACTCGATGCCGTGGGGCTTCAGGTCGACAAGGTGAGCGTGGACGGCCGCGCCACGAGATTCGAGGCTTCAGATAAACAGCTGAAGGTCCATCACGCCGTGTCGGAACAGCCGATAACGATCGTTGTCTCCTATGCCAGCAGCTGGCGCAACGAAAGCGACCCCAACGCACTGGCGGGCAGCAACGGCATTGGCATTCGCTACTTCGGTCCCACGCACAGCGAGCCGCGCGAGCGATGGCAGGCGTGGACGTCGTTCGAACCCGGCAGTGCCAGGCACTGGTATCCGACGATCGACGCGCCCAGCGAACGATTCGACTTCACGCTCAAAGCGCGCGTCCAGAAGCCGTTGCAGCTGCTGAGTGTTGGGCAGTTATCGGCGAACAGAGATCGGGGCGAAGAACGCGAATTCGTGTACCGCACCCACACAGCAATTCATGCCGATCGCGCCGGTTTTGTTGTTGGCGATTTCATTGCCTTCGACGCCTCCCGCGCTGGCATCCGGCACTACGCTTATCCCGATGAGGTTGAGGCAACGCGTGCCAGCATTGAGCGCTTCGATGACATGCTCGACTATTTCGAAGATCTCACCGGACTGCCATTTCCGCATCCCGAGTATCGGCAGGTATTTGTCCAGGATCTGCCCTGGGGAATGGCGCTGCCGGGGCTCGCCATCCAGTCGGAGAATATGGTCGACGACGCTCGCACGCACGCCGACTACTTGTACCTTTGGGATGGACTGCAAGCCGAGTCCCTGGCGCACCAATGGTTCGGCAACCATCTGACCGTTCGCGATCCGCGTGAGGTGTGGCTGATGCGCGGGTTCGCCCGGCACTTGGACGCGCTCTATACCGAGCACATAAACGGCCGGGCCGAGTGGTTATTGTGGAACTTCAACTTGGATCAAGCGACTGTGGTCGGCGACTGGCAGAACGGGATTCGCGAAGCATTACGGCCGGCGACGGTGATCGACGGATTCAGCGCTGGCAACACGCCAAATCTGCGTGGAGCTCTGGTGTTGAATCTGCTCCGCGATCAGTTGGGCGATGCCACGTGGCGCCGCGTGTTGCGGCGTTTCGCGACCGCACACGCAGGGCAAACGGTGCGCACTGAGGATTTGCTCGATGCCATCGAAGATGAATCCGGCCGCGACATGGAGCCCTTTTTTGCGCAATGGGTGTACGCCACCGGTCAGCCGGATTTGCGTGTCGAGAAGCGCTACGACGCCAGCACCCGGCGCTTGCATTTGTGCATTGAGCAGCGGCAGGAGACGCTGGTGTCAGCGGCGATGGACATAGAGATCGATGATCGCCTCGAGCGTATCGAAGTGCCGGCGCAAAAGGCTTTCGATGTTGTTTGGCCGCAATCGAGCGCGCCACGTTTTGTGAATGTCGATGTCGAGGACGCCTGGATCAAAACCATCGACTACCAGCAAGACGATACTGAACTGCTCGCGATGGCGCGCGAGACTGGCGATGTCGTTGCCCGGCGTCGCGCGTGCGCCGAGCTCGTCAAGCGCGCGCAATCGAACTTGCAATTGAAGAGCGAGGTCGAGACTCTGTTGATCGAAATCGCCAGCCACGAAGGCCACTTTTGGCGAGTGCGTTATCTGGCCTTGCTGCAATTGGGAACGCTGCTCGGTCCGATGTCTGCGGAGGCGATCGAATTCAGTGCAGAGACCGAGCGTGCGCTGCTGGGGATTGTCGATACAAGCAGCGCCTGGGTTCGCAACGCCGCTTTGTTAACCTTGGGCCGCTCGCGCGATCCCGAGCATGCAGCGCTGTACCAGCGCTACTTCGACGATGCTAGTGATCGCGTGATCAATGCTGCCGCGATTGCGCTTGGGCAAAGCGCCTCGCCCGGGGCCTTCGAGGCGCTGGTCGGTTTATCGGAGCGCCCATCCTGGAAGCAGCAGAGTTTGATCAGCGCGTTGTATGGCATGGCCGAGTTGAAAGACGCGCGCGCGATCGAGTTCGCGCTGCGTTGGCTAACGGACGCCGATCCGCAGCCGCGTTGGACCCTAGCTACACCAGTATGGGACTACCGCCTGAGCGCCGCGCGTACTCTGGCGGCGTTGGATGCTGGCGCACAAGGAACGCCGATTGTTGCCGAGCGGCTGCGCCGTGCGCTGGCAACGAACGACATCAGCGATGTCTTTAATCAGTTGCTGTTGCTGGCGACATTGGCGGATCCGGATGCCGGTCCGCTGTTCGCCGACGTTCGCGATCACTATCGCCAGGACGCGAACGCGCTCAAGGCGCTCGATGCATTCGAGGCGCAGTTCCGGGCTGCGCTGGAGGCACCGTGAGTCTGGCGATGCATGAGAGCTGCCTGCGTTGCCTGGCAGCTTTGCGGCATGATGGCGTGGCCTACCTTTGCAGCTACGAGTGCACGTTTTGCGGTGATTGCGCGCGAGCGCTGGCTTATGTTTGTCCCAACTGTGGCGGCGTGCTGGCCCTGCGGCCCACTCGTCGGCCTCAAATCACTGTCGATGAGGTCTCAACCGAAATGGACTTTGAACTGCGTATCAGAGTTGCAGACACCTCCGATTTGCCGGGTTTGTCGGTACTGTTCGACGGCTATCGCCAGTTCTACGGAAAAGCGAGCGATGTGGCAGCGGCGCTTGCCTTTTTGAACGCCCGGATGGCCGCTGGCGATTCGCATGTCTTGCTCGCATGCGAAGGCAGGAGTCTGGTCGGCTTTACACAGCTCTACCCCATCTATTCGTCGATATCGATGCGTCGCGCGTGGCTGCTGAATGATCTCTTCGTCGCGCCGCAAGCGCGCGGTAGGGGAGTTGCAGAGAGCCTGCTGGCGGCAGCTGTAGCCCACGGTCGCAACACCGATGCGGCGTGGTTGATGTTGCAAACCGGGCAAGATAACGACATTGCGCAGCGGCTTTACGCACGCTGCGGATGGAAGCGAGATGATCAGTTCCTGACCTATGTTTATTCGCCTTGAGCCGTCCACGCGCGATTCGCGGCCCGGCCACGAAGCACCCAAGATCAACGCCCCCACCAAGAACCGGCAGCCTCTATGAAACCCATCCTTTACGTCGGCAACATCAACTATTCGAGCTGGTCGCTCCGTCCATACATCGCGCTGCGCTGGGCGGGTATCGATTTCGACATGGTCGAGGTCAATCTTGATCAACCCGGTTATGGCGACTACGCGATCGCGGAAATTCTGGCGTTCAACCCGGCCGGCAAAGTGCCGGCGCTGCGTGTCGGCGCGGCGGTGATTGTCGATTCGCTGGCGATCAGCGAATGGGCCAGCGAAACAGGCTCGTCGCTGTATCCGCAGGACCCGCTGGCGCGCGCGCTGGTGCGTTCGGCGGTGGCCGAGATGCACTCGGGGTTCGCCGCGGTGCGCCGCGATTTGTCGATGAACATTCGCCGTCGCTGCAAGGCTTTTGGTCTGCCTGCGGATACTGTTCGCGACATTGCCCGGCTTGATGCGCTGTTCGCGGGGCATCGCAAATATGCAGCTGAGGGTCCGTTTCTGTTCGGACAGCGAACTTTGGCGGACGCCTTTTTCACCCCGGTCGCCACGCGCTTTCGGACTTATGGGATCGAGCTATCTGCCGACGCGCAGGCGTATTGCGACACGCTGTTGGCCGATGCAGCGTTCCTGGCCTGGGAGCAGATGGTGCTGGCGCAGCCGGTCACCGGCTTCTCACGCGCCAATATCGACGGGCTATATACGTAAGCTTACGCGCGCTCGCGCAAGCGTTGCAGCAGGCCGCGCAATCCGCGCGCCTTCAGCGCGATCAGTGCGCCGAGAATCAGTTCCAGAATGGTGACCACGACGTCCGCCTGCTGCTCGGCTGTCAGCACCACATCCAGGCCCTGATCCTTGATGAAGATTGCGAACGATAGCCACCACATGCTGTCCATGATGCCGCGCACAAAAATCCACAGGCCGACCATCGCGAATAGCGCAACTTCGAACTGCTCGCCGCTCATGCTGAATTGCGGTTGCTCGCGAATGCCGCGCATCAGCAATTTGGCCAGATCGGCGTTGAACCACCACAACAGTCCTGCGGCCGCGATGCCGCTCAGCAGCGCCGCCGATGCGATCCAGAGCGTGGCTGCGGGGCTGTTGGCGGTCAGCAGGTCCGGCAGCATGGTGACCGTTCGCCATGCCAGAAAAATCGCCAGCACACGCAGCAGCACAGCAATAACTGCCTGAACACTCATACGCCGCGGCGCCTCGGGTCCTTGACGGAGCCTGATCGTGTCATTCGAGTCAAGTTTTCTACAAAGCGGCTTTTTCTTTTGCAGCCCACTTGAGTCAAGGGGGCGATCGACTGTTCTGCCGATCGGGGCTGTGGAGATTCGTTGGTTGGCGATGAGTGGAGCCAATAATGTTCGTCTGTCTGAGGCGAAGCCTCGCCAGGTTTCTTCGTTGACTGCATGGACTGCGTTCGACGGGAGCGGGTGCTGCAACCATCCCATGTTGCCGCGTAAGACGCCATGACTGAACGAATACTCAAGTCCCGGCAGAGGGCAGGGCTTCCAAACCGACCATCAACGAAGCTATGATCGCCGGCTCTTTGATCTGGTGGCGTGCCCGCCAGTGTTCCAACCCGGAGTTTTCATGCCCAACGTTAAAGTCCGCGAGAATGAGCCGTTCGAGTTTGCCCTGCGTCGTTTCAAGCGCAGCTGCGAAAAGGCTGGCGTTCTGAGTGAAGTGCGTCGTCGCGAGTTCTACGAAAAGCCGACGCAAGAGCGTAAGCGCAAACTGGCGGCTGCGGTCAAGCGCAACCAGCGCCGCGTCTCGCGCGATGTGACCAAGCGTCAACGCATGTATTGATACGTCTCGCGGGGCGTATGTCCCGCGGCGTTCATTCGAGCACGATGCCGCCGCGGTGTAAGCCGCTGGCGGCATTTTCGTGCTCGTGTGTTTGTCATTCTGGAGCTGTGCGATGAGTCTCAAAGTCAAATTGATGGACGATGTGAAGGCGGCGATGAAGTCGGGCGAGAAGGATCGCCTCGCGACATTGCGACTGATCCAGGCGGCGATCAAGCAAGCCGAAATCGACGGCCGCACGGAATCGGATCGGCCGGAACTCGACGACGCGGGCGTGCTCGCAGTGCTCGAGCGCATGCTGAAGCAACGTCGCGACTCGATTTCGCAGTTTGAGGCTGCTGGGCGTCACGACTTGGCCGCCAAAGAGAAGGCCGAGGTTGTGGTCATCGAGATCTACATGCCCTCGCGCATGAGCGAGGCCGAGATCGATGCTCTGATCGCCGAGGTCATGGCCGAGACTGGTGCAAGCAGCGCCAAAGACATGGGCAAGGTGATGGCCGCTATCAAGCCCAAAGCGGCTGGACGCGCCGACATGCAGCAAGTCAGTGCGCGTGTAAAAGCCAAACTCGGCTGAGCTGGCTTCTAATCTCGAAAGGAACGAGCGCAGATGGACTTTGGTTGGAATCCCTGGTTCCTACTGTTCTGGCCGTTGGCGCCGCTCGCGGCGCTGGCGACCTCGAGTTTGCGCAAGATCGCTTTGCACGCGCTCGTCACGGTCATCGTCGGCGCTACCGGATGGTGGATGCTGCTCAGCGGTTGGGGATGGAACGATGCGCAGTGGCTCGCCTACGCCGCTGCCCACGCGATCACGCCCGAGGCGATGGCCCAGTACAACGAAGACGCCTGGGCCAAAGGCATCGTGTTCTTCCTTGGGCTGCCATTTTCGCTCGCCTATGCGGTCGGCTGGGTCGGCATTGTGCAATGGTGGCGGCATCGGCGCGGCAAGCTGCGGCCGGCGATAGGTTGAACTGCGGTTCTTGGTTGTCGTTTCCTGGTTCTCGGCTCAAGCTGGCGTGCCGATTGGCGAGCGGCCAAGAACCTAGTGTGGTGTCCCAAAAATAACTGGAATTATGTCCGCGTCTTTCGACCCGAATGCTGCGTTGCTCGTCGTCGCCATAGCGCTGCTATGACTTCTTCTCGCGCCTTGCCTCGGGCCGAAATCCATCGGACATTTCTGCCAGTTATTTCTGGGACACCACACTAGTGTGGTGTTCCGTAATTACCTTGAACTATTTCCGCGCCT